>Ga0308157_10000027_pt1 | contig 681051 bp, 627 predicted proteins | sample PhyBR1_FD_201035 | JGI IMG/M metagenome (GOLD analysis project Ga0308157, IMG submission 201035) | Phyllosphere microbial communities from UC Gill Tract Community Farm, Albany, California, United States - DLSLB.R1 | ecosystem: Host-associated > Plants > Phyllosphere > Unclassified | place... | reverse complement strand
TATAAAAGTCCTCTCTGCTCAGCATGTTGATGTCCTTTCTGGTGTGAGAACCTCAAGGAAACAACATGTTGGGTGGAGCGGACAATACTAATGGTGAATTACCGTCTTATATCACTGGCGCTAACACTACGTGGCTAGTCTGACTCATACCGACCTGCACTATACGCAGATTATCGACGTTTTGAAGCCACAAGGCCGTCTTGCAGTCATCGACGATCCGAATATTCTTGATGCTATGCCGTTGAAACGAAAGGCTATCTCTCTTCACTGGGAACTAATGTTTACTCGCTCGATGTTCCAAACTACGGATATGCAACGTCAGCATGAAATTCTGATGGAAGTCAGCAAACTGGTCGATGCGGGTAAACTACAAAGTACCTTAGGTGAGCACTATGGCAAAATTTCCGCCGCTAATCTGCGTAAAGCCCATGCATTAATTGAAAGCAGCAAAGTTAAAGGAAAAATCGTACTCGAGGGCTTCTAATATCAATTTATAAACTAACAGGGCAGGAAAAAGATGAAAAAGATTAGCATCACTAAAACGCTGTTAAGAGCAGCGATCGGCCTAGCGTTAGCCGGAACTTCAATTAGTACGCTGGCTTTATCAACTCATCAGGTGGCAGCGCTTGAACAACTTGCAAGTGATCGTACTGTAGGTGAAACCGAAATCGTTGCGACTTTCCGTGGTGCAATGCCTACAGGAGTAACGGTTACAGAAACCGGCAGAATTTTCGTTAATTTTCCACGTTGGGGAGATGATGTTCCATTCACCGTGGCGGAAGTTAAAAATAATGAGGTCATACCATACCCGAATGCGAAAATTAATCAGGCAGTTAATAGCCAGCCTAGAAGTCACTTCCTGAGTGTACAAAGTGTTGTGGCCGATGGACAGGGGAAACTCTGGGTGTTGGATACTGCTGCGCCTAAATTCTCTAAACCCGTGGACGGTGGTGCAAAATTAGTGGCTATCGATCTGAATACCAACAAAGTAGTCAAAACTATTGTCTTACATAATGACGTAGTCCTACCTACCACATACGTCAATGACGTACGTTTTGACTACCGAGTTGGTAAAGCTGGTATGGCTTACATTACCGATTCGTCCCTATCTGGTACTGGTGGCATCATCGTAGTTGATCTGGATTCAGGTAAAGCGGTACGCCGACTTACCGGCGATCGTTCGACGTCACCGGAGCAAGGCTTTGTACCGGTAGTTGAAGGGGAAACTCTTCTGCAGCGTAATTCGAATGGGGATACTGCTCCATTTAGCGTGGCCTCTGACGGTATTGCATTGTCTGCTGACGGTAAAACGCTGTATTACAGCCCACTTTCGGGGCGTCATTTGTTCTCGATCTCAACTGAAATGCTTCGTGACCCGAATGTGACTGAGCAACAGTTGTCTGCAGCGGTAAAAGACCTAGGTGAGAAAGGGGCTTCTGATGGCCTGGAAGCTGATGCAACAGGTGCCGTATATGCCGGAGACTATGAGCGTAACGCTATTCGTAAAATGGATAAAACAGGTAACTGGACAACCATTGCTCATGGGCCTCATATCCTCTGGCCCGATACACTTTCGATTGGTCCCGATGGTTACCTGTACTTCACAGTGAATCAACTTCATCGTCAACCAGGATTCCACATGGGTAAAGATAAACGACAGAAACCTTATGCATTACTCAGGGTGAAAATTAACGCCGCACCAGCGAGTACCAAATAACCGTTTTTTTGAATTATGGATGTCAGGGGGGAGGCGCCCCCTTGACTTAGAATGCTTTCAATAGTGAGCATTCTATTAACAGAAATAGCTTTAAATATATTTCTTCTCTTTTTGTTTGTCTTTTTATGCGTTATTAATTCTGGTGGTTGCATGAAAATTAGTCTTAATTTGATCGTGGCATTAGATGCAGTAAATAAATTTAAAACACTTTCTTGTGCCGCAAATAAATTATGCAAAACCCCATCCGCACTTAGTTACCAGATTAAAAAGGCGGAGTCCATACTTGGCGTGGTAATTCTTGACAGGAAACAGTACAGAACCACCTTTACCGATATGGGACGACTTATTCTAGAAGATGGATTAAAAGTCATCAAAGCAGCAAGGGAACTAGAATATAAAATTGAAATGTCAAAATTTCATGGTGATCGTTCTTTAAAGGTGCTTATATCTAATCGCCTCCCAGTCATACTTGCTAAGTGTTTCATATCTAGCTCACGTAGATTACCTGTCATAGAAGTCATTTTTTATGATTCTGAGGATATGATTAATGAATTGGATCCTGATGTGGTTTTGAGCGATCGAAAAGAATCTATTATGGGTTTTAAGATGCTTCATATGTTAGAAGGAACAATGCTCCTTCTCTCACCAGAAAAAGCATTTAGCTCTGTACCCTATGTTTCTCTCAGAAACGAAGATGTTATGTGTGATGCTAGCTGCCATCGAAATGTAGTAACATCATCTTTCTCTGATAAATGGAGTCTAATGCAATCATTGCCTGCGTCTGGAGCTATTCCTGATATTTTAGTCAATGAGTTTATGAAAACTAATGGTTTCATAAGTAAGCCAACCAATCTTACTTACTCATATTCTGTATGTCATCGAGAAAGTCTTCGGGATGAATATATCAAACACCTAATTTATATAGTAAATGATTTACCTAGGAATTAATCGGAGCAACCGACTGATATAAGGGAATATAGAAGTGTTTTAACAGTACACAGTATTTCGTTAACCGAGTTGGATCAGAAACATGTGTAACCATTGCAACTCTTCATATTCACCTATTTCAATTATTCTTATGAGTCCCACAGCGCTTAATCGGTTATAGCGTATGTGCTCCCATAACGGCTTAAACATCCTGCTGGTGGCTGTATGATAACTGGCTGACGTTTCATTTCCCGCCACCAATCTGGGCCGTAACCCCACTCGATAGGCTCGAGATGCAACTTATCGCTGCGTTGATTAATCACCAGCGCGCGGGTGCCTGGCGCCACGTTGTAGCAGCGCACTGGCAAATTCAAGATCGGAGGCGAGCATGTCGAGATAGTCTGAACATGTTTGTACTTGGGCAAAACGACCACACATTTGTATTTCCTGTATTCCTGACTCTGCACAAGTATAGCTTAGGCGAGTACGTGCTCAGGTATGACAAGGGAAAAATGGATTATCAAAATCCGACACAGCTATATATAAATCAACGGGTTACAAATGACATAAATAGATTGAAAACCATACGCCACTATATGGAATATTTATATTTTTCAAAAGATTAAATCTGGTTCGTCAAGCTAATGCTGCGCCACCTGGGCTGGTTCGAAGCGGCTGACCTGATTGTTAAGGGCATGGAAGGCGCTAAGCTGCTGAAATGTTCAGAGTTTGTCGACGCTATCGTTAAGCATATGTAATGGTGTTTAAGCGTTAAATGATAACGTGGGTCTGATGGTTTCAATTTTTTATTATTCAACTTGAAACGGTTATCAAAGCATTTTATTAAAAATGTTTTATAGAAATCCTGCCAAAATTACCTCTTTATACCGTTATTGTGATCCAGCCTTTTCCGCAGTCATGGTGATATCAATCGGTCTGTTTCTGGGGTTTATGGCCCGCAGCAGCTGGGTTGGCAGCTAATCAGCTCGGCAGATCACGGCGTTTACCATTGGGCAAAATTCAAAAAAAACTGTTGTTAATTTGAACTGTATCGGATTTCTACTACATTAATAATTGTTGTTCTATCTGATACAGAGAAATTTATGTCTAGTGAACCACTTTTCATGAATGTTGTTAATGGCCTGGCTGAAATGTCTCCTGTTGCAAAAGTGCTTGGCTGGAAGTTCCTTAAATACAATAGCGAAGAGAAAGAAGTCCATGTTGAGTTTGATGCAAGCAATTCGCTAGTAAACCCGATGGGATGTATTCAAGGAGGCGTACTCTCGGCAATGTTGGATGATTCAATGGGGCCAGCCATTTATATCACGATGCCTCAAGGGAAAGTTGCTGTCACCGTTGAGTCGAAGACTAACTTTGTAAATGCCGCTTTTCCAGGGAAGATATATGGCAAGGGCCGCATTGCTCATGCAAAGAGCTCTATTATATTTACATCTGGTGAATTACTTAACGAGGCAGGGGATGTTATTGCAACGGCTACTGCAACGTTCAAGATGTTTTCTTTTGAGGTGACGGATTTGACGTGGACGAAGAAAGTGTCATGACATGGAAGGGGAGATATTTACCTAATTATATCCATTTTGGCCGCCTCAGGGCGGTTTTTTATTGACCAGTATCGAGCGTCTTTATGGACGCTGCGTAATGTGCAAAGCAAAAAAACCTTTCCATTTGATGACCATAACGGGCTTATCTTTGTGGAAAATTCGACGTGAACGGGCCAACGTTGGTTAAAGGGAGAAAATGAACAGGCAGGTGAGTCAAGCCGTGGCGGGAAAGAGCAGGGTTTCTGCAAGCTGCTGATAAAGGGGCACGGTTTCCCGCGCCCCTAGGTGAGTTAACCATCAATGACGGTTACTTTGCGGCATTCTGCAGCGCTTGCTTGATAAAGATGACTGAACTTTCGATGGCCTGTAGCGCTTCTGGCTGCAGCGTCGAGAAGAAATGCCAGGCGTGGAACATACCCGGCCATACTTCCAGATTGACGCGCACGCGGTTATCGCTCAGGTGTGTCGCTAGGCGTATGGCATCGCTCAGCATCAGTTCGTTTTCACCAATCTGAATCAGTATCGGCGGCAGCTCCGTGACGTCGGCAAATACCGGGGATGCCATGGGATGATTGGGCAATGCGTCACCCAGGAAGGTACGTGCCAGTAAATCCAAACCCGCTTTGGTGTTCAGTGGATCCAGACCTTCTCTGTTGGTCATGGATGCACCGCTGTGTTCGAGGTTGGCCCAGGGGGAAATAGACACGCCGCCCGCCGGAAGCGGGAGGCCTCTGTTGCGCGCTGCAACCATAACGGTGACCACCATCGCTCCACCCGCCGACTCGCCCACCAGCACGATGTTGCTGGCGTCGACGCCTTGTTCAATCAGCCATTCATAGGCATCCACCGTATCGGTGACCGGCGTTGGGAAAGGGTACTCCGGCGCTAGACGATAATCCGGCATATAGACTCGAGCACCCAGCAGGCTGGCATAGTTGCCACCAATGCCGTGATAGCCCGCGGGTTCACCGACGATATAGGCTCCGCCGTGGATATACATCACGATGGCATCGGTTTTAAGATTGTCTGGTGTAACCAGGGTTCCCGGGATACCTCCCATATCGATCTGAGTAAAACCAACGCCGACAGGCGCAGGATTTTTAGCCAACATACGGCTATAGGCGTTACGGATTTCATTCATCGAGGTCAGGGTATCCTGACCTGTGAGGACCGGAGCCAGACCGGCTACACTTTCTGACCATTCTTTTACGGCTTGCTGGGTGGGTTGAGTAATCATGGGTATTCCTGTTGGTATTTGCGTTAATGTGGAACAGGAATTTATGATATATAAACATTTCGGGAATGTGCTTCCCATATAAAGGTACGGAAACGCCCGTATACAGTGAGAGAAGTGAAGCATGGAGATCAACAGCATTGGCGATATCGCCGCGTTCGTGGCTGCGGTAAAAGCGGGCAGTTATACCCAGGCTGCGGGTTCGCTTGGGCTCAGCCGTTCGGCCATTGGCAAAAGTATCGTCAGGCTTGAAACCCGTATGGGAGTTCGACTGCTTAACCGCACCACCCGGAGTCTGAGTCTTACCGATGAAGGGAGGGTCATGTTTGACCGTTGCCGGCAAATACTGGAAGACCTTGAGGAAGTTGATGCCACCATGGCGATGCGCAGGGTTAAGCCAACGGGGACTCTCCGGCTTAGCGCGCCGCTCTCTTTTGGGCAGCGGCATATTCTTCCTATTCTGGATATTTATCTGAAAAAGTGGCCAGAACTACGGGCAGAGGTGTCTTTCAGTGACAGATTTGTCGACCTTATTGAAGAAGGCTTTGATATAGCTATCCGCATCGGTGAACCTCGCGACGACTCACGTATTCTTACCCGTACGATTGCTTCACAACGCATTGTCACTTGTGCATCACCCGACTACTTATCGTCCCGCGGCGTCCCGCAAACACCCGAACAATTAACTCACCATGACACTATCTTTCTTCTGAGCGCCGAGAAAAGACGATGCTGGCGGTTTACAACCCCAGAAGGCGTCTTTGTTTATGATGGGCCGGGAAGGCTCAACCTTGACAGCTCGGAAGCCATGCGAGAGTCGGCAATTGCCGGATTTGGTATTGTTCACTTACCGACCTATTTGCTTGCTGACGATTTGCGTAGGGGGAAATTGATACCGGTGCTAGAGAAATATCCTTTTCCGCCAGAACCTATTCGGATCATTTATCCCAGTAAACGCCACTTATCGCCGCGAATTCGTGCTTTTATTGACCTGCTGGTGGCAAGTTGGCAGCAAGGCGTGCCTTGGGAATAACTGCGGCACCCAAACGCTACTGCAAACGGCCGGTAACCCATCCGTATTTCATGCAGCCACGTTTATGGCTTTAAAACGACAGCGTGCGCCCCAGCGGCGCACGTTGACACCAGCGGTCTTTATACGCTTCCGTCGGCTTGCCAAAAGAGTAGCGCATCTCTTTATCTTGCCGTTGGCATAGCTCGTATGCAGCACGAACGTTTAACCATGTTACGATCGTGCCTGGGCAAAATCCGTTGTATTGGCGATCATAGCCACCATTGACATAATCAAAGCAGATCCACTCTGGACTGTCAGCGCGGGTAATGAGTTGGAATGCGCATGGCTGGCCGTTATAGAACAGCACATAACCGAAAATCATATCACGCAGGGAGGTTATCATGTCCATCATTTGTCGCTCATTCGCGGGTCTTTCACCCCAGCGTTTTGCATACAGCTCAAAATAAATATCGACGATTTGAGTCGGTGTTAATAGTGCCTGATCGACGACCTCACCGCCTGAACTGAGGAATTTTTTCAACTCACGGTTGCGACTGTTTTTAGTTGATGCCGAATAGCCGCCTTTGCCACAGGTTTTAGCCAGGCATATTTCACGATGACTATTCAGTGAGAAGGTGGCGTTGAGCGTACAGCGGCCGTTAATGCGGGATAGGATCTTTGAACGATAGGGGATCACTGTTTTAACACAGCGGCTGATGGGTAAAATAATTTCATCTTTGTTAAAGGGGAACAGATCGATGCCCGATTGTTGGGACGTGCGGCCAATGAGAGCAATTTCTTTCGTTCCATTGGTACACATGCCGCCGAGCAGAGCGTTATTTTCTCCTTTTTTGATGTAGTAATTATGCCGCAGGTTTAACTGACGCTGCATAAAATTTAAAACGTCAGGGTGGGTTACAAAACTGCCGCCATACAGGCGATAACATGTTCTATATTCTTCTGCTGTGCCTACGCGCCAACCGGATGCGAAGGAAATAATTTTCCGTATCATAGCCTGTATAACTTCTTATGTATTAAACGTCATTTACATGAAGGGAAACATCATGCATCAGGATGAACAATGGTCATTGTGCGGTGCTGATTGACCGCTCTTTATTAAGCGTTTCCGCGGGTAAAACTAAACTGGGACTACTGTAAATACGGATGCTTTAACCAGGGTTCAACGGCTATCAAAAAATCGGCAATTTAATTCGCGCCTATTATTCAGCGACTTATATTGTCGGGGGGCTAGTGCTGCATCGCCGACGCAGGTTTAAAGCGGCGATAGGGACTGTTAACGCCAAGGCAGGCGCAAGACCGTGACCTATGGCGTCGAACGCCTGATGGAGAGCGCTATGCCGCTGAAAGCTTTATGGATGGGCGACGCTATCGTTTAACCGTTGTAAGTTGGAGAATAAAAAAGGAACCATCAGGTTCCCGCTGGGTGCAACGTTACAGCGCAACCGTTTTGTCCAGCTGACGCTGGCAATCAATTATCGATGCCCTGTAACCGACCTTCGGTAGCCGCCAGCCCCGACCACGAATACAATCTGCCTATGAGCGTTGCTCAGCGGCGTCAACGCGAGTAATGGTCATTATGTATATTCTCAATCATTAGGTTATGTTTATGGCATAAAACAGCCCAGCTCATTGAATAGCCGTGCCGCCAGATACAACCCGATGCCGAACACGCCATGTGCCATCAGACTACGCAGACAGGCTTGCAGCGGGGATGACGTTTTGGTTGCCGCAAAGCCAAAACCAAACGCCGGCTGCATCACCAGCAGCGGTGCGATAACGCTGCTGACGCCGACCAACAGCGCCGGTGCCAGGGTTGGCGCATACAGCCATGGCCAGCCGGCGGCGGCTATCAATACCGCCGCGCAGGCCATGCCGATGGCGTAATGCAACAACCAACCGAGCTGGCGCTCCCCGGCTATCGACGGCGTGGTTATGATGGTTCGGTGGCAAAATTGCCCGTGCCTCATCAGGCCGACCCAGCGCCCTACCAAGGCATAATCCAGCGGTTTGATGCCGAACATTTTTCGCAGTATCAATGCCCATACATCCATAACGCCGGTGCCGAGGATACCGATAAAACAAGTGGCGATGATGGTATTGGTAGTGGTCATGTTTTTCTCTCAAGATGATGACGAGTGCAGCCAGTGATTGGCTGCGGTGGTAGAGTGGGCGTCATTGTGCAACTTAATGTTGACTTGAGGTCAAGCATGAACGAGCTGGACATTGCCGAGGTGGCAAAACGCAGTGGTTTGGCAGCATCCGCGTTGCGTTACTATGAAGAGCAAGGATTGATCCATTCGATTGGTCGTCGCGGCTTGCGCAGGCAATACCATCCGAGCGTGTTACAAACGCTGGCGATTATCAAACTGGGTCGGCAGGCTGGCCTGCAATTGACGGAAATCAGCGCCATGTTTAATGCGCAGGGACAAATGCAGATAGATCGTCAACGTCTGGCGGCCAAAGCGACAGAAATAGATAACACCATTCGGCGCCTGAGTGCGGTACGCGATGGTTTACGGCATGTGGTCGCTTGCCCGGCCAGTGACCATTTATCCTGCCCGTCATTTCAAAGAATGCTTAAACTATTGCCTGAGTAACAGGATGTTCCATCAAGGGATCTATAAATGCCATGGTGTTGAGTCAGGATTATCAAAGGGGGACAACCATAGCAGCCATGACAAAGTAAAAAATAATCATGGTACTCGCCTGAGAAGGGCGATGCGTGGCACCGCATTCGTGCGATAGAGAGAAAGAACCCGGCCGTAAGGCCGGGTTTGCAAATGCAAAGGGGAAATTAACTTGTCGCGATAGGTCTGCTTCGTTGAGGAGGTGGCTCAAATCCATGAGCCGTGTGGGGTAACGAAGCGACTCTATATTGTCGTGAAACGACACTTTAATAATAGACCGTCTTCCTGATTGAAACCATTAGAAATAATAAATTTTCTAATTTTTTATTTGTATTTCTTATGGCATTTTTCATGGATTGGCATAAGGGAAATAAAATAAAAATAAATTTTATCGGCATGCATTCAGTGATGGTAACGTTCCAGGTGAACAGTATCGGCTTCACACAGTATCATTCCCGATATATACATGCTTGGCCCCCGTTCGGCGAGGTGAAAGGCTATTTCCATTGCCTGGTATTTGGCATGCTCCTCATTTTTCGCTACCACATATACCGAGAATTTCCCTATCAGCAACTCATAAAGTTTCATAGGCACTCCGCTGGAGCATGGATTGCTCATTAACAATAATATGCTCAGGAGGGATCAGTAAATTGATCATGGAACGGGCGATGCCAGCCGTGCCGACACCAACGTCCAAGTTATGACGTAACAATTCTCCGTCATGATATTCTTGCTGCAAATAATGACGGAAGTATTTTATTACCCCGCACTCATCCTCCTTGCTGAGTTGCGTCAACAGCGTTAGCGTGGCGTCAATGTGCTGCTTCAACATGACGGTTTCTCCCTTCAGGGGATCGGTATAATGGGCTGACACGCCCGCACGGCGTGCATTGCGCAGGTTGCTGGCGTAGCAGGCGTCTCGATCTACGGGGACATCAGGCTGAACGGCAAGCAGCAAATTGACCAACAGCTGCGCATAGCCGCACAGCATGGCCGCATGGGGCAAGGTAAGGGGCGAATCGCATATGCCGATTTCGACGCTACCCAGCTCCGGCCTTGGTCTGATGGGGGAAGGTACCGCGTCAGCGGGGTCGGGTTGGTTAAACGGCGACGAATCATTCAATGCGATAAAATGCGGCAAGTATGCCTTTAGCGCCTGACAAAGATAAGCGGCCTGATTGGCGTCCTCAACGCTGACGTGAATATTCTGGCCAAATCCGCAGACAGCCCGGTGGTCGATTCGTGCCCCGCCGCCGCATAACCCGCAGTGGCAGCGAGCGGCGCTGTCTGCCAGGTTGACGGTAATACTTTTCAGCTCGTCAAGCAACGTAGCGGGCGTGGCATGCATGGTACTGAATACATTGATGACAGGCTGATTATTATGGGTTTTTATATAATCTTTCACCTTGCACAGGCTGACCACTTCCGGCACGCGATTGGCAAACTGAAAGGTAGTCAAATCGACCAATTGCAGCTTCAACTCGGTACTGATGGTGTGGCGATGGGCGCGTGTAAAAGAAGTGTGCTGCATGTTCAACTCCTCAAACGAATTGCTGTCGATGCCAGAAGAACAAATCTGTCATGGCGTACCGGCGGTTGTTGGATTGGTGCGGTACAGGCAGATTCAACGATGCCACATCAATGATGTTTATTATGCCAATTACCTACAGCCAACCCCATTGCAGGGCTGGCTGGCGGCAAATAACCTGGCAGAACGGCTAACGTCAAGCGCCGATACGCTTAATGTTGCCCGCCTTTTTTGCCAGCCTCAGCGGCGCGCTCAGGGTCATTTTTAAAGTTACCACCGCTGACCTGACCGCCTTTTTTACCTGCCTCCGCAGCGCGTTGTGGATCGTTTTTGAAATTCCCACCGCTCTCTTGACCGCCTTTTTTACCGGCTTCAGAAGCGCGTTCCCTGTCTTCAGCAAAATTACCTGAACCGCCACGATGCTCTACCATAATAACCTCCTGAATAAAGAGAGTTAATTTAATGAGGGTTTGCTGATATCAAAGAAATTAAGATTTCTCCGATCAGGTAAAACTATAGAGCCTATGACGGTTTTTTCCATGGGATAGCGGTGTGATATAAAAATTTAAACCCACTGAAATTCTCTGAAATAATTCAATAACAAAAATAAAACATTTAATTGTTTTATTTAACCGTTGGGCGTATTGCGAAAATAATTACCACAATTTTCAATTTTTTATCTATTACGACCTCGAAAAATCGCTATTAAGGTCTATCGTTTATAATATGCCCGCGTGGAATGATTAACATTTTTACCGATAGCATGAGGGTGAAATAGCGGGCTAATAACCCCATCTGTTTTAAATGGGGGATATATAAGTCATTTTAAATTTGTTAATAAAATTCCTAACCTAAAGTTTGATATATCACCTACCAGCACCCCTTAGCGAGGTAGCAGCATGACATACGAAGAAAATTATCTTGACTGGCTACGTGACGCCCACGCGATGGAAAAGCAGGCGGAAACCATGTTGCGTAGTATGGCCGACCGCTTGGAACATTATCCCGATCTCAAAGCGCGCATTGAGCAGCACATCGATGAAACGCTGCAACAACAGGCGTTATTACAAACGGTTATTGAACGCAACGACACCTCCAATTCGGCGCTGAAAGATACCATGGGCAAAATGACCGCCATGGGTCAGGCGTTGGGGGGAATGTTTACTGAAGATGAAGTCGTCAAGGGCGCCATCAGCAGCTATACCTTTGAGAATTTTGAGATGGGTTGTTACACCTCGCTGATTGCCGCTGCCGAACTGGTCGGCGATACCGAAGGCGCGCGCATCTTTGAGCAAATCCGTGAGCAGGAACAGAAAATGGCCGAGTGGGCGTTGACGCATTTACCGACGGTGACCGAGCAATTTCTGGTGCGCTCTGCCACACCGGAAGTGGAAGCCAAAAATTGACCGGAGTTGATGCCGTTTCAGCCTACAGAACCGGGCACTTGCCAAGGTGCGGGGGTACTGAACAGGAGAACATCATGTTTCGACACGTAAAAAAGCTGCAATACACCGTCCGCGTATCAGAGCCCAATCCGGGCCTGGCCAACCTATTGCTTGAACAATTTGGTGGACCGCAAGGCGAACTGGCTGCGGCCTGCCGCTATTTTATCCAGGGACTGGGTGAAGACGATCTCGGGCGCCGCGATATGCTGCTCGATATCGCCACCGAAGAGTTGAGCCATCTGGAAATTATCGGTTCTCTGGTGGGTATGTTGAACAAGGGAGCGAAAGGACAGCTGGCTGAAGCCACGGAAAGTGAAGCGGAACTGTACCGTTCGCTGACCGGCAATGGCAATGACAGCCATATCACGTCGCTGTTGTACGGCGGCGGCCCGGCGTTGACCAATTCTGCCGGCGTCCCCTGGAGTGCCGCCTATATCGATACCATCGGCGAACCCACTGCTGATTTGCGCTCCAATATCGCCGCCGAAGCGCGTGCCAAAATCATCTATGAGCGGTTGATCAACGTCACTGACGATCCCGGCGTCAAGCAGGCGCTCGGCTTTCTGATGACCCGCGAAGTGGCGCATCAGATCTCCTTTGAAAAAGCGCTGTATGCGATCCGCAACAATTTCCCTCCGGGTAAATTGCCGCCGATCGAAGAATACGCCGACCAATATTTCAATATGTCGGCGGAAGGTGAAGTACGTGGCAGTTGGAACGCGGACGAAAATCTGCACTATGTTGCCGAACCGCAGCCGGCCGTGGATGGAGGCGAAGGGGTCGCCAGCGTGGTATTGCCGTTGGAACAGCAGAGCGATGTGGAGGCGATGGCCCAACGGACCCGGTCCGACCCGCGGGTAAATCCGCTAACGGGGTGCGATCTGGGCAAAAGTGGCCCGCTGGAGGAAGATGCGGCCGACAAAACCCGTTCCGGCGGTTGATACGCAGCCATTGCTGCAGTGCAGCGTCAGGCAGTCGGAACTGTCTTATAATTCATAGAATGCAGTATAAAGCACTAATTCATATGGCAAAAAACATAAATTATGCTAAATATTATACTGTGTCCATTATAGGGAGTTAGCAACCATGAAAAAATTAGCCTCTGTACTGTGTGTTACGCTGATTTCTGCTTTTTTAGCAGGTTGCTCAAGCAATTATGCTATCCATACAAACGACGGCCGCACCATCATCAGTGAGGGTAAACCGTCGGAGGACAATGCGACCGGGCTGATTAAGTATAAAGATGCTAATGGTACGCAGCAGCAGATCAACCGAGATGAAGTCAGAGAGATGTCTGAAATCGAGCGCTGACGTCAGCGTCATCTGACCATGCGAGCCCGGCGATTGCCGGGCTTTTTTGGGTCCTCGTCGCGTGAGAAAACGCTACGGCCAGGAGGTTGGCGCGGCTGGGGAGTCGTTAAGGTGACCGGCAATGACCGGGTAATTAACGGCGCGCTGGTTTCCGCCAGGTGTGCATTGATGTTCGGCAACCGTATCGCCATTGGCCTAAACTGTCAGTATCTATCAGGAGGATAGAAAGCCGGTGGTCAGGAACGCCGCCTGTGGGCAAGCGCAATGCGGAGGGCAGTAATCATGGCATATCAACATATTGTCGTTGCAACCGATCTCAGTGAAGATGCAGAAATCCTGTTGGATAAGGGTGCAAAGCTAGCCGGTGCCTTAAACGCCAAACTTTCAATGATATATATCGATGTCCATCATACCGGCTATTACGCCGAACTGGGGGTTGGCGCCTACAACTACACCGATCACACCTTTTCTGAACGTGCAAAAAACATTCTTGAATCGTTCAAGAAATCCTCATCATATCCTGTTGATGAGGTGATCATCGGCCGTGGGGAATTAACGGAGGAACTGAACAACGCGGCGAAAGAAAAAGGGTTCGATCTGATTATCTTCGGCCACCATCATGATATCTGGAGCCGTTTGAAGTCGTCGACGCGTCAGGCGATTAATACGCTGCAGGTCGACCTGTTGGTGATACCGATCGAAGATTAATCAACGTCATTACCGCCAATCAGCACCGAATAATAACTCTTTAGAGTTATAAAGCCGCACGTTTTGACTGGCGGTCACCCTATTGCAGGATTATCCTCGAAGCGGTTAAGGATTTGTATGATTTATGCAAATACGCTTCACATGGAGGAGGTCCTATGCGTTTTGACAATAAAGTAGTGATTATTACTGGCGCAGGTAATGGTATGGGGGAAGCGGCGGCGCGTCGCTTTGCGGCCGAAGGTGCCACGGTGGTGCTGGCGGACTGGGCAAAAACGGCGGTTGACGCGGTAGCGGCGTCTTTGCCGGCAGGTAAGGCGCACGCGGTGCATATCGATGTGTCGGATGCCGCGGCGGTTGAGAAAATGATGGATGGGGTCGCAGCGAAGTTTGGTCGCATTGATGTGCTGCTGAACAACGCTGGCGTGCACGTGGCAGGCAGCGTACTGCAAACCAGCGTTGCGGACTGGCGACGTATTGCCGGCGTTGATATCGACGGCGTGATTTTCTGTTCCAAGTTTGCCTTGCCGTACCTGCTGAAAACCAGAGGCTGCATCGTTAATACCGCCTCAGTGTCCGGGTTGGGGGGCGACTGGGGGGCAGCCTATTACTGCGCGGCCAAAGGGGCGGTAGTGAACCTGACTCGTGCAATGGCGCTTGACCACGGCGGTGACGGTGTGCGCGTCAACGCTGTTTGCCCGAGTCTGGTAAAAACCAATATGACCAACGGTTGGCCGCAGGAGATCCGCGATAAATTCAACGAGCGCATTGCGCTCGGCCGGGCGGCAGAACCGGAAGAGGTGGCGGCGGTGATGGCGTTTCTTGCCAGCGATGACGCCAGCTTTATCAATGGCGCCAATATTCCGGTCGATGGCGGTGCCACCGCTTCGGATGGCCAACCTAAAATTGTCTAAGGTATAAAGCGTGGGCGCGCTCTGATAGACCGCGCCCACAGCATGCCGATCCCGCCTGGCGTTACACGCCGATGCGATCGCGCAAGGTGTAGTAGGCCGCACCGATGGCGGTGAAGGGGATTTGCAGATTACGTCCGCCAAAGAACGGCAGGTGCGGCAGCTTGGCGAAGGCGTCAAAGCGTTCCGCGTCGCCGCGCAGCAACTCCGCGATCAGTTTCCCTGCCAGATGGGTACAGGTAACACCGTGACCGCTGTATCCCTGCATATAATAAATGTTGTTTTCCAGCCGGCCGAACTGCGGCATGCGTGACAGCGTCAGCAGGAAGTTACCGGTCCAGCGGTAGTCGAGGCGTACCCCTTTCAATTGCGGGAAGGTCTTCAACAGCTTGGGACGCACCAGGTTGTCGATATCCTGCGGGTCGCGTGCACCGTACACCACGCCGCCGCCGTACAGCAAACGGTTATCGGCGGTCAGGCGGTAATAGTCCAGCAAATAGTTACAATCTTCCACACAGTAGTTATGCGGGATCAACGCCTGGGCGATCTCCGCTGCCAGCGGTTCGGTGGTTACCACCTGGGTGCCGCATGGCATGCTGCTTTTGGCCAGTTTCGGCTCCAGTTTGTCGCCCAGGTAGGCATTGCCTGCGACGATCACATGACGTGCTTTTACCTGGCCGTGGGCGGTGCTGACCAGCGCCGGCTCCCCGTGGCGAATCTGCGTAACGGCCGACTGCTCGAAGATCCGACCGCCTTGCTGGCGCACGGCTTCGGCCTCGCCAAGCGCCAGATTCAATGGATGAATGTGGCCGCCGCTGTGGTCGAGTAGCGCGCCGACATAACGATCGCTGGCCACTTCCTGGCGAATGCGCGCACCGTCCAGCAGTTCCAGTTGTGCGTTGCCGTAACGCTCCCAGTTCTGTTTCTGCTCGATCAGTGCATGGTATTGCTTGTTGTTGATGGCGGCGAAAATGCCGCCCGGTCGGTAGTCGCAATCGATGGCATAACGTTCGATGCGGCTGCGGATAATATCGGCGCCCTCGAACATCATGCTGCCGAGCATCCGGGCGCTTTCTGCGCCGTAGCGCTGTTCGATCACATCAATATCGCGGCTGTAGGAGTTGACCAATTGGCCGCCATTGCGACCGCTGGCGCCAAAGCCGATGCGCGCGGATTCCAGCAACACCACGTCATAGCCGGCTTCCACCAGGAACAGCGCCGAGGACAGGCCGGTGTAGCCGCCGCCGACGATGCAGACGTCGCACTCCAATGACTCGCTCAACTGTGGATAAGGCTGATGAGCGTTGGCGCTGGCGGCATAATAACTCTTCACGTGTTCAGTCATGTTGTCGGTCCTTAGTCGAGTGAAATCCAGGTGGTTTTCAGTTCGGTGAATTTTTCCAGCGCATGCAGCGACTTGTCACGCCCATTGCCGCTTTGCTTGTAGCCGCCGAACGGCACGGTCATGTCGCCATCATTGTAATTATTGACGAATACCGAACCGGCTTTCAGTTGGCGTGACAGACGATGGGCGCGCGACAGATCGCGAGTCCACAGTGCGGCTCCCAGACCGTAATCGCTGTCGTTGGCCAATTGAATCGCCTGTTGTTCACCGTTAAACGTCGTCACCGCCAGTACCGGGCCGAATATCTCCTCACGGGCAAGGTCCATACGGTTGTCTACCGCAGTCAGAATGGTCGGTCCCAGATAACCGTCATGATCGCCCAACGGGTGCGTGCGGCCGTCGAGAAACAGTGTGGCACCCTGCTGCAGGCCACGTTCAATAGCGTTGGCCACCTTCTGCCGGTGGTCGCTGTCGATCAACGTGCCCATCGCGCTGGTCGGATCGAGCGGATCGCCAGGTGTGAAGGCGGCCGCGTGCCTGCGTAGCGCCTGCAAGAACGGTTGCTGGATGCTTTCTTCTACCAACAGGCGCGTTCCGGCGATGCAAACCTGTCCCTGGTTATAAAAGATACCGGCGGCGGCGTTTTGCGCGGCCTTATCAATATCCGGGCAATCGGCGAAAATGATATTGGCACTTTTGCCGCCGGCTTCCAGCCACACGCGCTTCATGTTCGATTCACCGGCGTAGATCAGTAACTGTTTGGCGACCTGGGTCGAGCCGGTGAAGGTCAGGGCGTCGACATCATGATGTAGCGCCAGCGCTTTGCCAGCATCGTGGCCGTAACCGGGCACGACGTTCAGAACGCCGTCCGGCAGCCCGGCCTGCGTCGCCAGTTGGGCGAGATAAATGGCGCTCAGCGGCGATTTTTCCGACGGCTTCAACACCACGCTATTGCCGGTTGCCAGCGCCGGACCGAGCTTCCAACAGGCCAGCTGCAACGGGAAATTCCACGGCACAATCGCGCCGACCACTCCGACCGGTTCGCGGGCGATCAGCGCCAGCGAATCGTTGCCGGTTGGGGCTATCTCGCCGTAAACCTTGTCGATGGCTTCGGCGTACCAGCGGATGCAGCGTATGGCCCCCGGAATATCGTCGCGCAGGCTATGGCGAATCGGCTTGCCGGTGTCTAGCGTTTCCAGCAATGCCAGCGTTTCTGCATGTTGTTCCATCAGCGTCGCCAGCGTTGCCAGCGTGGACTTGCGTTGCGCCGGCGAGGCCTGCGACCAGTCACCACGCTCGAATGCCTCACGCGCGGCGCGTACCGCCAGGTCGACATCGACGCCGGTTGCGCGAGCGACCTGTGTCAGCTCGCGTTGCCCGGCGGGATCGTCCACCGCAAAGGTACCGCCCTCGGCGGCGGGCAGATAACGGCCATTGATAAACAGTCGATTCTCAATCTTCAGGGCCTGCGCCCGCTGTTGCCAGTATTGCTGATGATGGAAATCCATACCTTGCTCCGTTAATCAGAATGTGGTCGGCGTGTGGGCGCTGACAATGCGACAAATGCGCGCCGAAGTGTTGCTGAAACTGTGGGGAATACCGGTGTTGATGGCGTAACTCTGGCCGGCGGCCAACGCGTAAGTCTGACCGTTGACCAACAGCATCACTTCGCCCTCCAGCAGGGTGCCGATCTCTTCCCCCTGATGCTTGATGCGTTCGCCGGTGGTGGTGCCCGGCTCATAGGTTTCGATCATCATGGCCAGCGTACGATTGGGGTCGCCGTTATGAATCAACTTCATCGATACCCCCTGACTGCCGATTTCGATCAAATCTGCTTGCTCAATCACAATTTGCGGCTCCGCAGGTTTGTCGGGCTCGGCGAAAAACGCTGACAACGACAGTCCGTACACCGTCAGCAGCTTTTGCAGCGTACTGATGGCCGGACTGACCTTGTCCTGCTCGATAGTGCTGATGGCGCTGTGGGTTAATCCAGACAGTTCGGCCACGCGGCGCTGCGACAAACCTAACTGCTGACGGATCTGCGACAGTCGTTTCCCCGGAGCCAAGCTGGCATTGCTCATTGGCGCTGTTCCTTTTCCTGGTGGTAGCGGCGGCATGCCGCGATGAAACCTTCAAACAGTAGGCGCGACAGCGCGTATTCATCGCTGTTCCACTCTGGATGCCACTGCACGCCGAGGGCAAATGGCCGATCGCGTACGCTGATGGCTTCCACCAATCCGTCGGCGGCATGCGCTTCAATACGTATGCCGGCGCCAAGGGTCTTGGCACCCTGGCCATGCAGCGAGTTGACCCAGAAGCGGTTGCAATCCGGGATCAGTTGCGAAAGCAGCCCGCCGTCTGCGACGATGACTTCGTGCGCCGGGGCATATTGCTGTTCCAGCGGCAGATCGTGATCTTCTCGGTGTTCCAACAGCTCGGGGCGTTCGTACAGGCGACGGTGCAGGGTACCTTCGGTGGCTACCACCATTTCCTGCATGCCCCGGCAAATGGCGAAAAGGGGAATGCGCCTGTCCAGCGCCAGGCGGATCAGCGCCAGGCTCAGTTCATCACGCCCAGGATCGGCGTCAGGCTCATCGCCGTTTTCACCATAAAGGTGCGGCTGCACATTGCTGGGGCTGCCAGGCAGCATCACGCCGTCCAGGTGTGGCAGCAGATTTTCCAGTAAATCCGGTTCTGCCAGCGCGTGTGGCAGGGCGATCGGTAATCCGCCGGCGGCGAGTACCGCATTCAGGTACTTTTCTTGCAAGGTCTGTGTCGGATGTTGGTTTAGCCTATGGCGGCACATCACGACGCCGACGATCGGCCTGTTAAATATATTGCCCATGATATCCTCTTGGTATGTTCGAAATTATGAACGAAACACGTCTTTGCTGGCTTTTTTGTTCAATATTTAATAAATCTAGCAGTGGGTAGCCTAATATTCAAACCAAAAGTAACACTTGCAAAACAATTTTGTTGCATCTATGTTTCATTGGTGGACATTATATTGAGCATCCTGGTCGAAAACATCGACCGCAGACAGTAGTGAAAACCACTGAGCAAACATAACGGCGGGTGACCCATGCAGACCAACATCGTAGAAGTGGAAAACTTTGTTCAACACAATGAAGAAAGGCGAAGTAGCATGTTCCAGCGCGAGGTGAACAAATACCTGGAACGCTATCCGTTAACCCAGCACATTGACGTGTTGCTGACCGATCTGAACGGCAGTTTCCGTGGCAAGCGTATTCCGCTAGCTGGCTTGAACAAGCTGGAGAAGGGCTGTTACTTCCCGGCTTCGGTATTCGCGATGGACATCCTGGGCAATGTGGTCGAAGAGGCCGGGTTGGGGCAGGAACTGGGCGAGCCGGATCATATCTGCGTTCCGGTGCCGGGTAGTCTGACGCCGTCGGCGGCGGACCCGCAGTATATCGGTCAGGTGTTGCTCACCATGCTGGATGAAGATGGCACTCCCTTTGACGTTGAACCGCGCAATGTGCTGAACCGTGTATGGCAGCGCTTGCGGCAGCGCGGGTTGTCTCCCGTGGTAGCGGTAGAGTTGGAGTTCTATCTCATCGATCGCCAGCGCGACGCCGAAGGCTATCTACAACCGCCTTGTGCGCCGGGCACCCAGGAACGCAACACCCAGAGTCAGGTGTATTCGGTCGATAACCTTAATCATTTTGCCGATGTGCTGAGTGACATCGACGAGCTGGCGCGCCTGCAAGGCATTCCGGCGGACGGCGCGGTGGCCGAAGCGTCGCCTGGGCAGTTCGAAGTCAACCTGCATCATACCGGCGACGTGCTGCAAGCCTGCGACCATGCGTTGGCCTTGAAACGCCTGATCCGCATGGTGGCTGAAAACCACAACATGCACGCCACCTTTATGGCCAAACCCTATGAAGAGCACGCCGGCAGCGGCATGCATATCCACATCAGCATGCTGGACAATGAGGGAAATAACGTATTTTCCGACGCCGATGGTGAAGATTCTGCGCTGTTGAAACAGGCGCTGGCGGGCATGATCGCGCTGATGCCGGCGTCGATGGCGCTGCTGGCACCGAACGTCAACGCCTATCGGCGTTTTCAGCCGGGCATGTATGTGCCGATCCAGGCGTCGTGGGGGCATAATAACCGCACCGTGGCGCTGCGCATTCCCTGCGGCGATCGCGACAGTCATCGGGTGGAATACCGGGTGGCTGGCGCTGACGCCAACCCCTATCTGGTGATGGCGGCCGTGCTGGCCGGCATCGTATATGGATTGGACACTCCGCTGTCCTTACCGGAGCCGGTAACCGGCAACGGACTGGAGCAGGAAGGGGTGCCGTTCCCGATCCGCCAGAGCGACGCGCTGTACGAGTTTGAGCATCAGCCGGTGTTGCATCGTTTGCTCGGCGAGCGCTTCACTCACGTTTACCTGGCCTGCAAAACCGATGAATTGGTGCAGTTTGAACGCCTGATCACCGAAACCGAAATTGAGTGGATGCTGAAAAACGCCTGATTCCGCCCATTCACTCCCTCGCGCGCGTCAGGCGTATTTTGTCGGCTATCCTGTGGCCCGGCGAGGCTGCGCGCTGCGGTTAACCATTTCTTCCAATTGAGCGTACAGGACGCTGGTGAGGAAATTCCCATGACAACAAATGTCATCGATGGTAATGAAGCGGATAAGCCGCAATTGCGCAAGTCGCTCAAGCTGTGGCAAGTGGTGATGATGGGCCTGGCCTATCTGACTCCGATGACGGTTTTTGACACTTTCGGCATCGTTTCCGGCGTCACCGACGGCCATGTGCCGGCGTCCTATCTGTTTGCGTTGGCTGGCGTGCTGTTTACCGCCATCAGCTACGGCAAACTGGTACGCCAGTTTCCGACCGCCGGCTCGGCGTATACCTATGCACAAAAGGCGATTAATCCGCACGTCGGCTTTCTGGTCGGCTGGTCTTCGCTGCTGGACTATCTGTTCCTGCCGATGATCAATACGCTGTTGGCGAAAATCTACCTCACCGCGCTGTTTCCCGAGGTTCCCCCGTGGGTCTGGGTGGTCGGTTTCGTGTTCATCATGACGGCGATCAATCTGAAGAGCGTCAACGTGGTCGCCAACTTCAATACCCTGTTCGTTCTGGCGCAGATCATGATCATCGTGGTGTTCATTTTTCTGGTGGTTCAGGGTCTACAGCGCGGTGAAGGGCTGGGAACGGTGTGGAGCCTGCAACCGTTCGTCAGTGAGAACGCCCACCTGTTGCCGATTATCACCGGCGCCACCATTTTGTGTTTTTCCTTTCTCGGTTTTGACGCGGTCACCACGCTGAGCGAGGAAACGCCCAATGCAGCCAAAGTGATCCCGCGCGCCATTTTCCTGACGGCGCTGTACGGCGGAGTGATTTTCATCAGCGTTTCGTTCTTTATTCAGCTGTTTTTCCCCACGATCGAACGTTTCAAACAGCCGGATGCGGCACTGCCGGAAATAGCGCTGTACGTGGGCGGCAAGCTGTTCCAGTCGATTTTCCTGTGCACTACCTTTATCAATACCCTGGCGTCCGGTCTGGCATCCCATGCCAGCGTGTCGCGCTTGCTGTACGTCATGGGGCGTGACAACGTGTTCCCGGAAAAACTGTTCGGTTACATTCATCCGAAATGGCGCACCCCGACGCTGAACGTGCTGATGGTCGGTGCCGTGGCGCTGTCTGCGTTGTCCTTTGATCTGGTGACCGCCACTGCGCTGATCAACTTTGGTGCCTTGGTGGCGTTTACCTTCGTTAACCTGTCGGTGATCAGTCATTTCTTTATTCGCGAAGGGCGCAACAAAACCTGGAAGGATCGCGTCCATTTCCTGATTTTGCCGCTGGTCGGTGCGCTGACGGTTGGCGTGCTGTGGCTGAATCTGGAAAAGAGCTCGCTGACCATGGGGTTGTGCTGGGCGGCTCTGGGCTTTGCCTATCTGGTATACCTCACCCGGCGTTTCCGCCAGCCACCACCGCAGTTCGAACGCCAAACCCAACAGTGACGCTGTCACATTACCAGGCGTGCAGCGGTCTCACAGCGTAATCGGGGCGTTGTCGGAAAATCTGGCTGCCTTGACGCTGTGTTGTCCGGCGCTCTGACTCTACGGGTGATTTGCCGAAACGGGGAGCCGATCTCCGTTTCACTTTTATTCTTCTCTGCGCCGTTGTACAGTCAAACGCTGGTTGAAATGAATTCATTGGAAGAGTCAAATGCCTGCGATCTCCACGACTTACCGCGCCACGCTGATGGGATTATTGGCGATTGTCCTGTGGAGCAGCGTCGTCGGCCTGATTCGCAGCGTCAGCGAAGCGCTGGGGCCGATTGGCGGCGCGGCGATGATCTACAGCGTGGGAGCGATTTTCCTGCTGGTGGTGATGGGGCTGCCCAGACTAAACCATTTTCCCAAACCCTACTTATTGCTCGGCAGCCTGCTGTTCGTCACTTATGAGATCTGTCTTTCCTTGTCACTGGGTTACGCCAACAACCGGCTGCAGGCGATCGAACTTGGCATGATCAACTACCTGTGGCCGAGCCTGACGGTATTAATGGCCATTGTGTTCAACGGCCAAAAAGCCACGCTGTGGGTGATCCCAGGGCTATTGCTGGCGTTGCTGGGCATTGGGTGGATCATGAGCGGCGAGGGGGGCTGGTCGCCGGCGCAAATGCTGGCAAACGTTCACAGTAACCCGCTCAGTTATTGCCTGGCGTTCAGCGGCGCGGTTATCTGGGCGGTTTATTGTAACGTCACCCGGCGTATTGCCCAGGGTCATAACGGCGTGGTGGTGTTCATTACCCTGACGGCGCTGGTACTGTGGCTGCAATATGCCTTCAGCAATGAATCGGCCTTGCATTTCACGCTGCCGGTCACCGCGACGCTGCTGTGCGCCGGCATGGCGATGGGGACCGGCTATGCGGCATGGAATGTCGGCATCTTGCGGGGCAACATGACGTTATTGGCCACGGCGTCGTATTTTACCCCGGTGTTGTCCTCGGTATTTGCTGCGCTATTGCTCAGCACCGCACTGACGGTGAGCTTTTGGCAAGGCGTGGTGATGGTGATTTTGGGCTCGCTGATATGCTGGCGAGCAACTCGCGGATAAGTGCAGATATTTGATACGGCTCCCTGCGTCAGGCCTGAAATCAGCTAAGCTCAAATTACGTCTTCTGTCAGAAGGAACGTGAACCATGAGAAGCGATGTGCAGTTTATTCAGCAGCCCATTATCGACGATCAGAACTTCGGCCGGGGCGATACGGTGCGGCTCACCACCGCCAACCTGCGCCACGAATATCAGCTTGACGTCAGTATCTTGCGTCGCGAAGACAAGCGCATTATTGGTACGGTGATCGCTGCCGCGCCGAAAACGGATATCCCACCCAAAGAGTGGGAAATTGCACGTGGCGAAGAAGTGGTGTTTCGCGCCGACAATATTGCCAAAGCGGTTCCAGGCGCCCGTTGAGTTAGTCAGTTTTACTCCCCTCGCTCTCCATCTCTGCCGGCTGCGCGCCGGCATCTTCCGTCAAAAAATGTAACCTGGACGATAGCCGGCTGTTGGTGGAATTGGGCACGAATCCTGCATAAAAAACGTCCGCTCATGACAAAAATCACAGCGATTGTGAATTTGCATGAAACATAATTTGACAAATGTGAACGCAATCGATTACCTATTCGCGAAATGGGTGACTGGATCACAGATTATTACACTCGGTGATTTCTATAATGCGCGCGGTGAATGTGCATTGATTCACCGTTGGTTACGCCAGGTGTCATTCAGACTCATTTGTCATTTTTTCTAACGGGCAGGAAATGGCCCTTTAAGCATGTGGTAATAAAATGAAAAAAATAGCTCTCGCAGCAGGTGTGCTTCTCGCAGCATCGTACAGTGCATCATCAATGGCTGATAGCAAAGACAGTCAATACGTTTCAGATTGGTGGCATCAGAGCGTGAACGTGGTAGGGAGCTACCATACTCGCTTCGGACCGCAGTTGAACAACGATGTCTATCTGGAATACGAAGCCTTCGCCAAACACGAATGGTTTGATTTCTATGGCTACGTCGACGTGCCGAAATTCTTTGGCGTGGGCAATACGCCGGATCGCGGTATCTGGGACAAAGGTTCACCGCTGTTTATGGAAATCGAGCCGCGCTTTTCCATCGACAAGCTGACCGGCGCCGATCTCAGCTTCGGGCCGTTTAAAGAATGGTATTTCGCCAACAACTACATCTATGACATGGGACGCAACGATTCATCTCGCCAGAGCACCTGGTATATGGGTCTGGGTACCGACATCGATACCGGTCTGCCAATGAGCCTGTCGATGAACATTTATGCCAAATACCAATGGCAGAACTACGGTGCCGCCAACCAGAACAGCTGGGATGGTTACCGCTTCAAGGTAAAATATTTTGTGCCGTTGACCCAGCTATGGGGCGGTAATCTGAATTACATCGGCTTTACCAACTTTGATTTTGGCTCCGATCTGGGCAAGGACGATTTCATCGTCAACGGCCGTCAGGCACGCACCAGCAATTCCATTGCATCCAGCCATATCCTGGCGCTGAACTACGATCACTGGCATTACTCGGTAGTTGCACGTTATTTCCATAACGGCGGTCAATGGCAAGATGGCGTAGATATCGGCACGCCGCAAGGGCCAATCAAGTCTACCGGCTGGGGTTACTATCTGGTGGTTGGTTACAATTTCTGATTGTGGCACTGAATATAAAAAAACCCGCATCGACGGGGTTTTTTATGGCATCACTGCATGACTTCGACAGGCAGGTGCTTAACCGGCATAACCAGTCGTCCCTTGATGACATAGCATTCGTTGTCGATCCAGCGGCGGATCTGATCGCTGCTTACGCCTTCCGCCTGCGCGTAGCGGTGAAGATCGCCGTTAAAATGCAGAGTGATGTATTCCATGAGGGTCATTTGCATTACTTTTGCTCCTGAACGCCCACCCGTTGCCAACCTGGCCACCGTGGGAGGTTAAGGTTTCTCAGCCGTCAAATTTAAGATATTAACCACGAAATCTCAACATAAAGCACCAGTTTGGTGCAGACGCGGCCAAAAGAGAAAAAGAGTCCCGCACCAAGCGGCGGGAAAGAGACGTGTCTTATCCTGTTTGGATCACATGAAAATTTGAGGCGTGACGAAAAAGAGCATGCTAACTCTTTTTTGTTACCTGACCAAAGTACGGCATCGCTTATTACGTCGCAAGAAAAATCTTAGGTAAACGCTCAGTAAAACCGAATGGTTATGCATTATATATTGCTGGTGGCGATCGCCACGGCAGTTTGCCCCGCGACCCACGGAGCAGGGGGAAACAATATAAGAGTTTTCCGTATACTTTATAGGGTAAACTACACTTATAGTAATCTCAGTTCCCCCACGCAGGATGTTACATCATGAAAAAACGTCGTATGACCCTGACAGCTCTGGCGCTGTGCGTATCACTGGGTATGAGCGCAGCACCGGTTTTCGCTGATAAAGGCGGTAATGGCAACGGCGGCGGCAATGGTAACGGTCATGGCAACAGTGCAAATCATGGCAACCATGGCAATGGTAATGGAAACGGTAAAGGTAACGGTAACAGCGGCGATCATGCCAAAGGTAAACAGGGCAAAGGCGGCAATAACGACCTGGTGTCCGTGAACCTTTCTTACGATCGTGTGCGCCCGCTGGCTCTCAACTATGGCCTGACCGGCTATCAGGCTCTGCCTCCGGGCATTGCCAAGAACCTGGCACGCGGCAAGCCGCTGCCTCCGGGCATCGCCAAGAAAGCCGTACCGGCGTCCTTGCTGGGCCAACTGCCACATTATCCTGGTTATGAATGGCGCGTTGCCGGCGACGATCTGGTGTTGGTAGCGCTCAGCACGGCGATTGTCGCTTCCGTAATTAACGGTGTTTTCGACTAGCACGCAAGCAAACATATCAAGCCCTGCTCCGGCAGGGCTTTTTTGTGGGCGAAAATAAAGATGATCCGCCTGAACGCATTGCATTATATTGCCTGATTCGCAGACGGAAAAAACAGAGGGATTATGTTTAAAATTATGCTGATAGCGGGTTTACTGTGCAGTTTCTCCACGTTGGCGAACGAGGCTAAGCCGATCGCCGAAACCGTCAACCAGCGACTGTCATTGATGAAAGACGTGGCCGGCTATAAAGCGCAGCAGCATTTGCCGATTGAAGATCTGGCCCAGGAAAGCAAGGTGTTGGCCAGTACCCAGGCCGAAGCCGAAACGCTAGGGCTGGATGCTGCCACGATTAAACCGTTTGTCATGGCGCAAATGGATGTCGCCAAGGCGATTCAATACCGGTATCGGGCCGACTGGTTATCGCAGCCGGAACAGCACTGGCAGCCGCGCCCGCTGAACCAGGTGCGGCCGCAGATCGCGCGCCTGAGCAGTGCCATACTGCAACGGCTGGCGCAGCGCTTGCAGGCTGGGCCGATTAGCGAAACAGAGCGTCAGGGGTTCGTCAACGCACTGCAACAGCATAATCTGAGCGATGCCGATAAACAGCGGCTGTTTGACGCGCTGCTGGCGGTGAGAACCCGCAGCACGCCCTAGTCTGGTTTAGTCGGTACGGCCGGTGGTGCTGCGTTGAAAGGTCAGCACCCGGCTGCGGTTGGCGATCAGATCGACGCTATAACCCCGGAAATACAGACAGAAACGTTTTAGCCAGGGGCCATCCTGCGATTCAACCAGCATGCGGCCATGGCCCAGCGAGCTTAACCTGCCGATCTGCGCTGCGGGGCCAACGCCGATATGTATCCGATCGCCGCGGATTTCAAACGCAGTACGATACTGCGGGTGATACCACACTCCCTGTACGTGTTTCAGGCAATCGTTATTCAGCGTTACTGGCAAGAAATGCCGTGTGACATGTCCCACTTCACCTTCGACCGCTTCTCCATTCCAGCGCAAACGCATCGGCATATGCGCCGACAGCGATACGGCATAGCCATCCGTCCCTTGGTACAGTGGTTCGCTGATACCCAAATAGGCGACGTTGCCGTCGTTGACTTCCAGCCAGTAGGGCTCAGCCACGCTGGCATAGATGCCATCGGGTATGGCATCACTGCGCGGCGGCAGGGTTTCCCCCAACAAGGCGGCCATCACCTGCAAGGCGATGTTGAAACTGTCGCAATCTTCGCGATTGGCTACCAGCACCATGCCCGCGCTGCGATCGGCTGCCAGCAGGAAGTGGGTTTTATAGCCGGCATGCGAACCGCCGTGCCCCAACAGGCGCTGCGCTCCCAACCTGGTATGCGCCATACCGAGGCCATAATCGCTGAGCTGGCCATTGGCTAAACGCCGCGCAGCGCTTAACTGCGCCAGTACGCCAGCGCCTGGCCCGCGATCTGCCAGCAGAGATTGCAGCCAGCGGGTCAGGGCGTTGGCGCTGCCGGTCAGGCTGCCCGATGCCGATAGGTGTAGTCCGTTGCTGGCCAACTGCCAGCCGTGAGGCGTGGGCCAATAGCCGGGCACCAGTCCCGCAACGATATCGAACCAGCTCTCAGGCGCCCTCAATTGGACTGCCAGCGGCTCGGCGATGTGTTGTTGCACCAGTCGATCAAACGTGTGACCTTGCGCGTTCAGCGCGGCCTCCACCAGCCGATAACCGGTATTGCTGTAACTGATTTCACTGCCGGGTGGGAAGTTGAGCCGGTTCAGACCATAAACAAACTCCAGCACCGGCGTGGCATCGCTGACGGTATGTCCAGAAATGCCAAGCAGGCCGAGGGTTTCCCGTACGTCGGGCAAGCCGCTGGTCATATCCAGCGCCTGGCCGACGCGAACTTTCGCCAATTCGCCGCGCAGCTGTGGCAACAAATCGCCGATAGGTTGATCGAGCTGCAACGCGCCATCGACGGCGTTAAGCGCCAGCGCAGCGAAGATATGCTTGGTGACCGAGGCATAACGAACCACGCTGTCGGCGCTAAAGGGGGTGCCCTGGGCCAGATCGGCCAGGCCGGCACAGGCGACGGCCTGCGTCTGCTCGGCGTCAAACAGGATAATCGCGCCACCGGGCTCGCCTGGGCGTTGCCAGTCGGCCAGCAGCCGTTCGGCGACAGCATGGGCTTGGCGCCAGTTTAGCGGGATATCGGACATGGTAGCCTCCAGAGTGACATGACGGACTGCATCAATTCCAGTCTCAGCAGATGGCTACTGGGACTGATAGGGATTGGCACGGTTCAGTCAGATATTTCTTATTCTGCCGCGGGCAGTGGTTTTGCGCCGATTGTGGCGCAGCACGCGCGTCGGCAGCCGCCGTTTTGTGCGCTGGGGTAAAATGGGAACGCTGTTTTAGTTAAAACTGCGAAGCAGTACGCAAATTGCACATCAGATGCCAGCGTTGTTGGCGCTTAACCGGACGCAGCAGGATGGGGCAGGAAGAGGCAGGGTGCCTCCGGGCCAGGAAAGTGACGACCCGGAGGATAAATTAAGTGGGCAATCAGCGTTGTGCTGCGCCCCAGGCAATCATGGTTTCAAGCAATTGCTGCAACAGACGCTGTAGCGGCGCAGCCCGTTCGGCGTCAAAAGCGAACGGGTATTGTTCGGACATATAATTCACCTGCGCCAACTCCAATTGCACCGCATGCTGGTTTTCAGCCGGTTTGCCATAGGCACGCGTGATATAACCACCTTTAAACCGGCCATTAAGCACATAACTGAAGCGTTGTTGATCTTCGCAACGGCGCAGCAGCCGATCGCTCAGTGCGGTGGCACAGCTTTCACCTCCGTTGGTACCGAGGTTGAGATCCGGCAGTTGGCCGTCGAACAGCCGCGGGATCACCGACGCGATAGAGTGGGCATCGAACAGCATGGCGTAGCCGTGTTTGGCTTTCAAGCGTGCCAGCTCATCCTGTAATTGTTGATGATAGGGATGCCAGATGTGTTGTAAATAGCCGGCGCGTTCCTGCTCTGACGGCGCTTTACCCGGCTGGAAGCTGGCGCGGCCATCAAACAGCACGTCGGGAAACAGACCGGTCGTGGCGGTGGTATACAGCGGCTTATCGTCAGACGGGCGGTTAAGATCGATGACAAAACGCGAATAATTGCCCACCAGCAGGCTGGCGCCCATCGCCCGGGCGAAATCATACAGCTGGGGAATGTGCCAGTCGGTGTCAGACAGCGGCCGTGCATCGTCGGTCAGGCCGGCTTCAACCGCGGGCGTCAAGCGGGTGCCGGCGTGCGGAATGCTGATCAGCAGCGGTAGAGTGCCGGTATGAAATTGAAACGGATCGCGAATGGTCATTGACGTACTTCTCCTCGGAAAATCACCGTACAGGGCAGTTGCCCACCCAACCAATAAGCCAGTTCAGCCGGGCGTGATAACGGCCAATGGACAAAATCCGCCACTTTGCCGCTTTCCAGCGAGCCGTGGCTGTGCTGTAACCCCAAGGCCCTGGCGGCATTGAGGGTGACGCCGGCCAGCGCTTCTTCCGGTGTCAGACGGAACAGCGTGCAGGCCATGTTGATCATCAGACGCAGCGACAGAGCCGGCGACGTGCCCGGGTTGGCATCGCTGGCGATGGCCATTGCCACCTGGTGTTTACGGAACAGCGCGATCGGTGGGCACTGGGTCTCACGCAGCAGGTAATAGGCGCCTGGCAGCAACACCGCCACGGTACCGGCGGCGGCCATCGCCTGTGCATCCTGTTCGGTGGCATATTCAAGGTGATCGGCAGACAGGGCGTGATGACGCGCCGCCAACGCGCTACCGCCCAACGCAGACAGCTGCTCGGCATGCAGTTTGACCGGCAGACCGGCACGCTCGGCGGCGGCGAACACCTTTTCCACCTGCTGTGGCGAAAAGGCCAAATGCTCGCAAAAGGCATCAACCGCATCCGCGAGCCCGGCCGCGGCAGCTTCGGGAATGATGGTATCGCACACCAAATCGATATAGTCGTCAGCCCGACCGGCGTATTCCGGCGGCAACGCATGGGCTGCCAGACAGGTGGTTTTTACCTCGACCGGCAGCAGTTCGCCCAGCCGGCGTGCCACCCGCAGCATTTTCAGTTCGCTTTGCGGCGTCAGGCCATAACCGGACTTGATTTCAACGCAGGTCACGCCTTCTGCCAGCAGCGGTTTCAGGCGAAACAGCGCCTGCTGCAACAGCTGTTGTTCGTCGGTGTCGCGGGTGGCCTTCACGGTGGAAACGATACCGCCGCCCTGTGCGGCGATCTCGGCGTAGCTGACGCCGTTCAGTCGCTGCTCGAATTCGGCGCTGCGATCGCCGCCAAACACCAGATGCGTATGGCAGTCCACCAGGCCTGGAGTGATGATGCCGCCGTCAAACTCTACCGTTTTGGTCGCGCTAATCGCTGGCAACGCTGCACGTTGGCCAATCCAGACGATGTTACCGTCGCGTACCGCGATGGCCCCGTCATGCAGAATGTGATATTTGCCGTCGCGCATGGTGACAAGGTCTGCGCCATACCACAGGCTGTCGCAGTGAATTTCGGAGGACATGGTGACCAACTCCCACATGGTTGTATATACAATTAAAAACAACCTAGCGCATTCATCGGCATGCGGCAAGAGCAGGGCGGGAAATTTGTTATCAGGATGTGATCGCCGGTAACTAACGGGGGCTATCGCCCCCATCATCTCACACCTCGTTGGTGAAGCGGCCAAACAGCTGATAGCGGCTGCCGGGATACAGCAGGCGGGCAGAGGTCACCACGGTTTTCCCTGACCAGGTGCGGCGATGAATCAGCAGGCAAGGTTCGTGATCCTCCAACTGCAGCAAGTCGCGTTCCTGACGGGTTGGCGTCACCGCTTCGACGATATGCTCGCCGGCGGTCAGCGGCGCGGCTTGGGTCAGGTAGATATAGGGCGTAACCCGATCGAAATTCTGCGCCATATAATCGGGTGCTGCCAACGGATTGACACAGCGGTTTTCCAACTGCACTGGCATCTCGTTTTCGTAATGAACGATCTGCGAGTAAAACAGCTGTTGTCCCGGCGAAATGCCCAGCGCGCTGGCTTCTTCATCGCTGGCGGCTCGCGCCTTGAACTCCAGGATCTTGCTGCTATGGCGATGACCCCGCGCGGCGATTTCATCGGCGATGTTATGCACTTCCAACAGCGCGGTATGCGCTTTGGCTTCGGCAACAAAGGTACCGACGCCCTGCATGCGGATCAGGAAGCCTTCGCTGGTCAGTTCACGCAGCGCGCGGTTAATGGTCATACGGCTGACGCCGAGCTCCGCCACCAGTTCGCTTTCCGACGGCACGCGCTGATGCGGTTGCCAATGACCCGCACGGATTTGATTGACGATAGCCTGCTTCACCCGCTGATAAATGGGGGCAGGGGTATCGCTCATTGCAGCAGCCAGCTGTAACACGGTCGGTTGATCCACCACGACGTTAACCTCGTCAAATAAAAATATCATAACACCAGTTTACTGTTGCTGCTGGCGTATGTATATGTATATACAAGTAGTGGTCAATTAACCAGAAATATACAATTGGCTTACAAATGCGCGTGTCGCGCGCTTTCGCCCTTATACCAACGTTGGAATACTGCCATGCCTGCTTATTTTGCTCCCCGTGCATTGCTTGCCACCGGCTGGGCCCATGATGTCCGGCTGGACGTCGACGCCCACGGTTTTCTTGCCAAGGTTACCCCAAAATCGAACCCGGAAGGCTGTCTACGTCTGCAGGGTGACGTGGTTCCCGGCATGCCTAATCTCCATTCCCATGCGTTTCAACGCGTCATGGCCGGGTTGGCGGAGGTGGCTGGCAACCCGCAGGACAGTTTCTGGACCTGGCGCGATCTGATGTACCGCCTGGTACAGCGTCTGACGCCGGAACAGGTCGAAATTATCGCGCGCCAGCTGTATATCGAAATGCTGAAGGGGGGTTACACCCAGGTGGCGGAGTTCCATTATCTGCATCACGATGAGTACGGCAGGGCATATGCCGATCGTGGCGAAATGACCGGGCGGCTCAGTCAGGCGGCACGGCAGGCGGGGATCGGCATGACGCTGCTGCCGGTCCTGTACAGCTACGCCGGATTTGGCGCCCAGCCGGCGCAGGACGGACAGCGGCGTTTCATTCAGGACGTTGACGGTTATCTGGCGCAGCAGCAAACCCTGGCCGGGCAACTGGCCGGCGTGCCGTTGCAGAACCATGGGCTGTGCTTCCATTCGTTGCGTGCCGTGGAACTCAGGCAAATGGAGCAGGTGCTGGCCGAGTCCGACCGTGCGCTGCCGGTGCATATTCACATTGCCGAACAGCAGAAAGAGGTTAACGACTGCCTGAGCTGGAGCGGCCAGCGCCCGGTTGCCTGGCTGTATGAACATCTGCCGGTTGATGCGCGCTGGTGTCTGGTGCATGCCACCCATCTGGATGACGGTGAACTGGCGCAGTTGGCGCGCAGTCAGGCGGTGGCCGGGCTGTGTCTGACCACCGAGGCCAATCTCGGTGACGGCATCTTCCCGGGCGACCGCTATCTGCAACAACAGGGGCGTTGGGGGATCGGCTCCGATAGCCATGTATCCCTCAACGTGGTGGAAGAGTTGCGCTGGTTTGAATATGGTCAGCGGCTGCGCGATCGGCGCCGCAATCGTCTGACCACCGCACAACAGCCAGCGGTAGCAGATGTGCTGTACCAGCAGGCGTTGCAGGGCGGTGCGCAGGCATGCGGCGTGGCGCTAGGTCAACTGACGGTCGGTTATCGTGCCGACTGGCTGGTGCTGGACGGTAACGATCCCTACCTTGCTGCCGCGCCTGATGCCTCCATTCTCAACCGTTGGCTGTTCGCCGGCGGTAAAGAGCAGATTCGCGACGTGTTTGTCGGCGGACGGCAAGTGATCGAGCAGGGACAACATGCGCTGCAACAGCAGAGCAGCGCCGCGTTTATGCAGGTGTTGAAAACCTTCCAGCAGGAGGCGTAATGCCGTTTAACCGTTTCGAATTCAAACAGCTGCCGGTCAGCCCGTGGCGTAACGGCGGGGGGGAGACGCGCGAAATCGTCAGCCTGCCGCTCGGCAACGCGGATTTTGACTGGCGCGCCAGCATTGCCACCATTGCCCAGGCGGGGCCGTTTTCTGCCTTCAGCGGCATCGATCGTTCGATCACACTGCTGGAAGGCGACGGCGTGCATTTATACAGCGCCGGTCAGGTCGATCATCGTTTGACGACGATTGGCGAACCATTTGCCTTTTCCGGCGACCTGGAGGTGCAGGCGCAATTACCGGGCGGCAGCAGTCAGGATTTCAACATCATGACGCGGCGTGGGCGCCAGAGCGCCGACGTGCAAGCTGTCGTAGCCGCTACGCCGTTGCCAACGGGTCATGCCGGCGTGATCTACGTCCTGCGTGGCGACTGGCAATTGCGCCAGCCGCAGCCGCTCACGCTGCATCCACGGCAGGGCGGCTGGTGGTCAGCGATGGACCACGCCAGCCAACTGGTGCCGTTGACGCCAAACGCGTTGGCGTTATGGGCTGATATTAGGTCGCACCACCCGAGTGGTGGCTAACGGCTGCGCATTCGGCTAGAGTCGGTGGCTAAGTTATGGGATTATTTGCCTTTACATACCATTTGACGCTGAGAAGGGTGCATGGCCTCGCTGAAAGACGTAGCAAAACTGGCCGGCGTATCGCTGATGACGGTATCGCGTGCCATCAACGAACCTGGCAAACTGCGTGCCGATACCTACCGCCGGGTGAAACAGGCCATTGATCAATTGGAGTACGTGCCGGATCTGGCCGCTCGGCGTATTCGCGGCGACGGCGGTCGGGTGCAGACCATCGGCGTGCTGGCGCTGGACACCGCGACCACGCCGTTCTCGGTGGAAATGATCCTGTCGATTGAAAAAACCGCGCGTGAACACGGCTGGCAAAGTTTCGTGGTTAACCTGTTTGCCGATGAGTCGGCGGAAAAAACCGTGGACTTGCTGATGGCGCACCGACCTGACGGGGTGATCTTTACCACCATGGGGCTGCGTGAGGTTACGTTGCCGACCAAGCTGCTGGATAAACGGCTGGTGCTGGCGAACTGCCTCAGCGCCGGTAGCCAGGTGGCAACGTACATCCCCGATGACGAACAGGGCCAGTATGACGCCATGCGCGCGCTGATCGCCAAAGGCTACCGCGCGCCGCTGTGTATCCATCTGCCGCAAAGCACGCCGGCGGCGATGCTGCGGCGGCGTGGTTTGGAACGTGCCTGGCAGGAAACGGGCGGCGATCTGGCGCAGTTGAAGCAGTATCATCTCGACCTGACCGGTGGTGATGAACACTATCGCGACTGTGTGGCACTGTTGACGCGCCATTTTGCACCGGGGCGTAAAGAGTGCGACGTGGTGGTGTGTGGCAATGACCGGGTGGCATTTCTGGTGTACCAGACGCTGTTGGCGCAGGGCTGGAAAATACCGCAGCAGGTGGCGGTGTTAGGGTATGACAATATGGTGGGCATCGGTCAGCTGTTCCAGCCGCCGCTGACTACCGTACAGTTGCCGCATTACGAACTGGGCCGGCAAGCGGCGCTGCACCTGATCGAACAACGCGAGCATCGCGACACGGTGCAGGTGCCATGCCCGCTGTTGTTGCGTGGTTCGATGTAATCCTGTCGTTGGCGGGCCCGCTACGGACCCGCCCTGGCGATTACTGCCAAATAGCGTTTAGCGCCCAGCCGGTAATTTCACCAAAGGTGGCGCTGCCGCTTTCAGCGAACAGACTGATGCGCCGATCGCCGTCGCTGGGGTAGATGCAACTGGTCAGGCAGGCTTCACCACGATTCACGAACACCTCTATTGAAGATCGATCGACAAAAATGCGCAGCTGCAGCGTTTCGCCCACCGGCAACGGTACGCTGCGGCAGCCGCACAGCCCGGCGTCGTCGCTGAAACGCTCAACCACCAGGCGACGTGCCTGATTGTCAACGTACAACCGCACGGCGCTGCCAACGCTGACGCCGTAACGCTCCGCATCGCTGGCGTCGATGGCCAGGCTCAACGCCAGTTCTTGTATCCCGTCGCCGAGCAGCAACTGCCGGTTGGCGAACTGTGTGGCGCCAAAGCGCTGTGCTTCGCCGCGCAATGCGCTGAGCTCGGTTGCCGGATTCATCAGTATGCTACCGTCCTCGGCCTGCGAAAGTTCGCGCGGCAAGGTCAATGCTCCGGCCCAGCCGTGCGCTTTGCTCGGCATCGGCGACTCCCACATGTTCATCCAGCCAAACAGCAGGCGGCGGCCATCGGCGGCGGTAAAGCTCTGTGGCGCGTAGAAATCGTGCCCGGCGTCAAGTTCGACAAACGGTTGGGTCAGTTCGAAGTCGCTACCGGGCTGCCAGTTGCCGAGCAGGTAGCCGCTCTGGAAGCGATTGCGCTGGCGGTAGCCGTGCGCCGTCAGACCCTGCGGCGAAAAAAGCAACAGCTGTTGTTCCCCCAACGGGAAGAAATCCGGGCATTCCCACATGTAGCCCTGCGATGGTTCCTCCGCCGTCGCCAGGATGCGATCAAAGCGCCAATGACGCAGGTCGTGGGAGCAATACAGTCGTATCTGGCCGAGGTCGTGCCGCTTGGCGCCCACTACCATCCACCATTGGCCATCCTGACGCCACACCTTGGGATCGCGGAAGTGCTGGATGCCATCCGGCGGCGTCAGCACCGCGCCGTGTTTGGTGAAATGTACGCCGTCCTCGCTGGTGGCAAGGCATTGCACCTCGCGTAGCTGGCTGTCGTCGCCTGGCTCACCCAGCCAGCGGTGACCGGTGTAGATCAGCGTCAATACGCCGTTATCGTCGACTGCGCAACCGGAAAAACAGCCGTCGAGGTCATCGCTGTCACCGGGCGTCAGCGCGATCGGCATCGGCTGCCAGTGCACCAGATCGTGGCTGATGGCATGTCCCCAATGCATTGGCCCCCAGTTTTCGTCATACGGATGGTGCTGGAAAAACGCGTGATAGACGCCGTTAAAGCAAATCAACCCGTTGGGATCGTTGATCCAGCCGGCGGCGGCCGCCAGATGGAAGCGCGGGTAATAATCGTCCTTACGCGTGGCGCGCAGCATTTCTACGGCATGATCGGCTTGGGCTAAAGTATTTTTCATTGGCTTGGCTCACTTACGGGATGAATGTTCGGTTTACCGTCGGCCGATTCGCCGCGCAGCAGGAAACAGGAAAGCAGGGTGGTGCAGGCCACGGCGCACCCCATCAGCAGATAGGTATCGGCAAAGCCGATATGGTCGTAGCCATAGCCCGCCAGCGGCGCCAGGAAACTGGCGGCAACCTGGCCGATAAACTGGAAGCCGACCAGGTACAGCGTGGAGGACAGGCGGCTGTCGAAGCGGCTGGTAATGTATTTGAACAGCGCCACCAACAGGATCGGCAGTTCTACCGCATGCAGCAGTTTCATCGCCGAAATCATGATGGCGCCGCTGGCCAGGCCGGAACCGAACATACGCAATGCCATCACGCTACTGGCCAGCAACAGGCTTTGCTTGATACCGATGCGGTTGACCAGCAACGGGGCGAGGAACATGCCACCGGCCTCGAGAAACACCTGCAACGAATTGAGGAAGCCGTACATTTCGTTGCCCTGCTGCGCGCTTGAGAACTGAGAGGCAAAATAGACCGGAAACTGCTGGTCGAAAACGCCGTAGACGCTGGTGCCGATGACGAACACCACCAGTGCCCAAAAGCGCGGCAGGCGAAGCAGGTCGAGCGCGTCCTGCAAACGCAGGTTGTCCGGTTTGCCATACTCCAGCGCCGCCATGGCGTTGGGTTTCAGCACCTGCACCTGGCTGAGCAGCAACAGGAACAGCACTGCCGAACCGGAAGCCAGCCAGAAATTGATATTGGGATTAATGTTGTAGATAAATCCGGCAAAGAAGGTTGCGCTGGCCCAGCCGAGCGATCCCCACATGCGGGCACGGCCAAACTCGAAGCCGACAATGCGGCTGACGCGCTCGGTGTAGGATTCCAGAACGCCGATACCGGCGTTGAATGCCAGACTGATGAACACGCCGCCGACCAGAGCACCCAGCGCCAGGTTGAAGCGCAGCAGCGGTGCGTAGGCATAGATAAAGAACGGACCGGTCAGCACCAGCAGCACGCCGATAAACAGCAGCAGATGCTTGCGCAAGCCGAGCTTGTCCTGAATAAAACCGTATAACGGCTGGATAAACAGCGCCATCAGCGACATGGCGGAAAAGATTAGCCCGGTTTCCGCGCCTTTCAGCCCGATTTTTTGATGCAGCCAGATGGCGATCAGTGAAAAACTGGATGACCAGGTAAAGAAAAAGAAGAACAACAGGCCGCTCAGTAGCAGATAGTATTTTTTTGTTTCGCGGTTCATGACCATGTCCCAGTGAGGAAAGTTGGCGTTATTGTTAACGTTAACTTTTGCGCTTTGGAAGATGTTCTGCGCCTTGTTTGCGATGTTAATCACAAAAGTTAACGTTAACATTTGCGATGCGCGATCGCCATCACGAAATAGGGCTATGGCCCTGCAAGCAGGGCCATAGCCGTTAGCGTTCGTTCAGCGAGCGCAAATGGTCGTCGCGCCGCAGTGTCATCAAGGCCAGCAGGCTGACTAATGAGGTGGCGACCACGTAGTAGGCGGGAATATCAATATTGCCGGTTTGTTTGATCAAGCCGGTGATGATCAGCCCGGCAGAGCCGGAAAACACCGCATTGGACAGTGAATAGGCCAGCCCGAGGCCGGTATAGCGCACCCGGGTCGGAAACATTTCCGCCAGCATTGCCGGGCCGGGGCCGGCCAGTAGGCCAACCACCGCACCGGCGATCAGCACGGCGATACCTTTGATTGCCAGCGAGGTTTGCACATCTTGCAGCAGATGCAATAGCGGAAAGGTGAACAGGATCACCGCCAGCATGGCGGTCAGCATCACCGTTTTGCGCCCCCAGCGGTCACTGAGGATACCGGCAGGCAGGATGGTCAGAGCAAAACCGACGTTGGCCAGCACCGTAGCCACCAGCGCCTGCTGGAAGGTGGCATGCAGCGAGGTTTGCAGATAGGAGGGCATCACCACCAGGAAGGTATAACCGGCGGCCGACCAGCCCATCATGCGGCCAATGCCGAGCAGGATGGTGGTCAGCACGCCACGCAGGCTGGCCGCCGGGGCAGAGTCGGACTGTGGGGACTGTTGCGCCTGGGTAAAGGTGGGCGTTTCTTCCAGCTTCAGACGCAGCCACAGTGCCACCGCGCCCATCGGCAAGGCCAGCAGGAAGGGGATACGCCATCCCCACTGGTATAATTGTTCTTTGCTCAGCAGCGCGGCCAGCAAGGCGACCAGACCGGCGCCGGCCAGCAACCCGAGCGCCACGGTGAGCGATTGCCAGGCACCGTATTGCCCACGTTTTCCGGGCGGGGCAAATTCGGTCATCAACGACACCGCGCCGCCAAACTCGCCGCCGGCAAACAGCCCTTGCAACATGCGCAGCAGCGTCAGCAGCAGCGGTGCGGCAACGCCGATGGCGGCGTAGGTTGGCATAACGCCGATCAGCGCCGTAGCCAGCGTCATCAGCAGCAGTACCGCGATCAGCGTCGGGCGACGGCCAATGCGGTCGCCGATGCGGCCAAAGATCACCGCGCCGATGGGCCGGCAGAAAAACGCCAGCGCGAACGCGGCGTAGGTCAGTATCAGGCTGGTGATCTCGCTTTCGCCTTGCAGAGTGAAAAAGTTGGCGGCGATAACGGTTGCCAGAAACCCGTAAACGCCGAATTCATACCATTCAATAAAGTTGCCAACCGAACCGGCCAGCAATGCCTGTCGCGAACGACGGGCATCGATTACCGCTGTATGCGCTGCCATTGCCTTCCCCGTTAATCTGTTATTGTTCGACCGTTCTAAATTTAGATGGCAAAACAATCAATTGATTTCTGCGGTAAATGCGATCGTGACCGGGACGGATGGTAAACGGCTAACCGGATAATCGTGAACGGGGCATGACAGGCTGCCCCGGAAGATTGGAGCAAGGGCGCCGTGGCGCCCTTGTCGTTTACAGCGTCGGCCCGGCACCCAGCAGTTTTTCGCCGGCTGGGGTAACGGTGTATTTGGCGAAGTTATCGATAAAGCGCTGTGCCAGATCTTCGGCCTTTTCTTGCCACAGTGATTCGTCGGCGTAGGTTTTGCGCGGATCAAGAATCGACGGATCGACCCCCGGCAATGCGCTCGGTACCGCCAGCCCGAAGATCGGCAGGGTAAAGGTGTCGGCCTGATCGATGTCGCCGCTCAATATCGCGTCGATAATGCCGCGAGTGTCCTTGATCGAGATACGTTTGCCGCTGCCGTTCCAGCCGGTATTGACCAGATAGGCCTGGGCGCCGGCGGCCTCCATGCGTTTCACCAGCACTTCAGCGTACTGAGTGGGATGCAGCGTCAGGAATGCCGCGCCGAAACAGGCGGAGAAGGTTGGTGTCGGCGTGGTGATGCCACGTTCGGTGCCGGCCAGCTTGGCGGTGAATCCGGACAGGAAGTGATACTGGGTTTGTTCCGGCGTCAGGCGTGATACCGGCGGCAGCACGCCGAAGGCGTCAGCGGTAAGGAAAATGATTTTCTGCGCATGACCCGCTTTTGATACCGGTTTGACGATGTTGTCGATATGGTAAATCGGGTAGGAGACGCGGGTGTTTTCCGTTTTGCCGGCGTCATCGAAATCGACGGTGCCATTGTCACGCACCGCCACGTTCTCCAACAGCGCGTCGCGGCGAATCGCCTGGTAAATCTCCGGTTCGGCCTGCGGCGACAGCTTGATGGTCTTGGCGTAGCAGCCACCTTCGAAGTTGAACACGCCGTCGTCATCCCAACCGTGCTCGTCATCACCGATCAACTGGCGTTTCGGATCGGTGGACAGGGTGGTCTTGCCGGTGCCGGACAGGCCAAAGAACACCGCCACGTCGCCCTGTTGGCCGACGTTGGCCGAGCAGTGCATCGAGGCGATGCCCTTCAGCGGCAGCAGGTAGTTCATGATCGAGAACATGCCTTTCTTCATTTCGCCGCCGTACCAGGTACCGCCGATCAGTTGCATACGTTCGGTCAGGTTAAAGGCAACAAAGTTTTCAGAGTGCATCCCCTGTTGCTGCCAGTCCGGGTTGGTGCACTTGGCGCCGTTCATCACCACAAAATCCGGTTCAAAGTCTGCCAGTTCGTCGTCGCTCGGGCGGATGAACATGTTTTTTACAAAGTGCGCCTGCCAGGCGACTTCGGTAATGAAGCGTACTTTCAGACGGCTGTCGGCGTTGGCGCCGCAGAATGCGTCCACGATAAACAGGCGTTTGCCAGACAGTTGTTCGCCAACCCGCGCTTTCAACTGCTGCCAGACCTCTGGCGACAGCGGCTGGTTGTCATTCTTACCGGTACCGTTATCGGACCACCAGACGGTGTCGCGGGTCGTGTCGTCGCGCACGATATACTTGTCTTTTGGCGAACGACCGGTGAATTCACCGGTATCCACATTGACGGCGCCCAGGCTGGTCAGGGTGCCGCGCTCCAGTGCCGGCAAGTCGGCGCGCGTCTCTTCGTTGAACAGCAGTTCATAGCTAGGGTTGTAGACGACATCGATTGCGTGGTGAATACCATAACGTGCGAGAGTTTGAGGGGTAACAGCGGTTGAAGACATATTCTACTTCCTTATTGGCGATATTATGCCCGTTTTCAATATGCGGCGGCGTATTGAAATACGGGTTCAGATGTAGCTGACCGGATTCAGCTTGCACCGCTCCGATTCTTATTAATGAAAGGCCTGACGACAGGCTTTCCCGTATAGCATAGCAGCGAATTTTTGACTGATTAATTTAATTACAAAACGCTGACGATAATTAATTAAAATCAACCTTGGCGCAGGCTCACAATATTTAATTTACGCGAGTCAATTTTGTTCTGATTTTTTATTTTTTATCATATCGTCAGGGTTGTCTAGTGTTTTATCCACAAATAAGAATCCATCCCATCCGGTCGTAGGGTTGTGATTAATTAGTTGTTTTTATTGATTAATTAAGCTGATTGCCATTCGGCGAAGCGCTTCAATCCCGACACTTTCCAGCAGGGTGAATAATGAAACAGTTAAACGCAGAACTTGCCTGTGAGAAAAACACAGCGCAATCGGACTCATCCGGAATAATTAATCAATTACGTCAATTGGATATCGGTGCGGTGCCGGTAGCCTTGTTTATCACTATTAGTGCCATCGTGGCGGTTTCCGCTTATGCCAACTTTTTGCCCAAAAACATGATCGGCGGTTTGGCAGTGATCATGACGCTGGGTTTTGCATTGGCGCAATTAGGCAAAAGCATACCGCTGCTGCGCGATATTGGCGGTCCGGCAATTTTATGTCTGATGGTACCGTCGGTACTGGTGTACTTTGACTTCTTCCAGCCAAACGTCATGGCTACGGTACATTTGCTGATGAAGGATGCCAACCTGCTGTATTTCGTTATCGCCAGTCTGGTGGTCGGCAGTATTCTGGGCATGCACCGGGTCATTCTGATCCAGGGCATGATACGGATGTTTGTACCGCTGGTGGTCGGAACGGTCACCGCAGTGGCCACCGGACTGCTGGTGGGCAAACTGTTTGGTTTCAGCTTCTACCACACCTTTTTCTTTATCATTGTGCCGATCATCGGCGGCGGCATTGGCGAGGGTATTCTGCCGCTGTCGCTGGCCTATTCCGCCATTCTGGGCGCCACGCCGGACGTGTACGTTGCGCAACTGGCACCGGCAGCGGTGATGGGCAACATTTTTGCCATCGTCACCGCCGGGGTGCTGGCGCGTATCGGCATGCAGCGCAAGGCGCTGAGCGGTGAAGGTATGCTGATCCGTTCGGCGCAGGAGAATGCGGTGTTTGCGATAAAAGAGCAGGGGGGGCAGGTGGATTTTCAACTGATGGGCGGTGGCCTGCTGGTGATTTGCGCCTTCTTTATCGTCGGCGGGCTGTTTGAACATATCGTGCACATTCCCGGTCCGGTATTGATGATTCTGTTTGCGGTATTGTGCAAATACTGTCGCATCATTCCGGCCAGCATGGAAACCGGCGCGCACAGTTTTTACAAGTTCGTGTCCGCAGCTCTGGTGTGGCCGCTGATGATTGGGTTGGGCATGCTGTATGTGCCGCTGGAAAGCGTGGTGGCGGTATTTTCGCTTGGCTATGTGATCGTCTGCGGATCGGTAGTACTGTCGATGGGCGTGGTGAGTTTCCTGATTGCGCCCGCTTTGAAAATGTTCCCGGTGGAAGCGGCTATCGTTACCTGTTGTCACAGCGGCTTGGGTGGTACTGGCGACGTGGCGATTTTGTCGGCGTCCAACCGCATGGGGTTGATGCCGTTTGCTCAGATTGCGACGCGTATTGGCGGCGCGTCAACGGTAATTGGCGCAACGCTATTGTTAGGCTGGCTGATGTAAAGCCTCGGAGGATAAATGCCGTCTGATGATAAAATCGCGATAATTCTGATTAATATCGCCACGTTAGCGTGAGACACTGCCAACCGGATGCTTGGGCTTGCATACCTTGAGCATCTGCCGAATCGCCAGCCGTCCGGTTGGCGATTCACTTTTCTCCCTTCAGCATGTTGATGGCGGCACCGATCAGGATGCGGCGTTCAATATTCTGGCTGCATGCCAACTGCTGTGAAAGATGTTTTGCCAGCGATTCTACCGACAGCGTTTCGCCCCGGTGACGCATTTGCATCACGCTGTCGCCGATCAGCCGTGCCACTTCGTCCCAGACGGGTTTGATCTCCTGTTCCGAGAACATCATCGTTAACCTCGGTTGGGTGATTTTTGCTCAATGTAGCAGTTGGCGCGGCTATTCGCCACCGATGCCGGCGACCAGGGCAAACAACGGCAAGGGGAAGCGATAACGTGAGGTGTGATAGTGGAAATTAACCGAATACCATCGCCGCCCAGCGCAACAGTAGCAGCGCCAGACAGATCAACAACAGAATCAGGAACATTTTCCAGTGTTTGCTGCGCATGCGCTTGCTTGCCACGTGTTCCTCCTTATGCCTTACGCGCTGAAATACCAGATGGCTAAAACAACCATGACAATAACGACAAGCGCAATGACTTTTAATAAATCACTGAAGGTGTCATCGGGATCTTTGTCGCTGTCTTTCATGTTACCGCCTGGCCGCCGGCCATGGAATGGGTGAACGTCCAGTATGCCTGTTGCGTCGGCGCAGGCACAGGGATTTAGGGTAAAAAAACCGGTAAAGATGCTGCAGGCGTAGTGAAGACACACGCAGCGGATGCGGGCAGCGGCCTATCCGGTGTACTATTCTGTCTGCAAAGTGACTCAAACAGGGCAATAAACATGGCGAAGGCGCTACCCAAACAGTACGAGAATGCCGAACGTTGGGCATTTGCAGATTCAGAACAGTTGGCGGACCAACTGGCGGCGTTGATTGTCAACGGTACCAAGACTGCGACCTGTGCGAACCTGGACCAGGACGGCATTCCGCAAAAAGGTGATGTTTTTGTGGTGGTCAACGGCAAGGGCGAGCCGGTTTGTGCGGTGGAATTGACAACGGTGGATCTGACAAGCTTCGATCAGGTTGACGAGGCGCATGCCTATGCCGAAGGGGAAGGCGACCGGTCGCTGGCCTATTGGCGTCGGGAGCATCAGCGTTTCTTTGAGGCCTACGATCTGTTTTCCCCCAACATGTCGCTGATCCTGATGAATTTCAAGGTCATCGAGACGTTCTGAGGTGATGAAACCGGTACCTTACTGCTGCCAGTGGGCCACGCCGGAGCTGGCGGCGCAGCTGATAGCCGGCGATGCCCGTCTGGCAGACGACCTCAACTGGACGCGTAGCGGGGCGCTGACGCAGGCGGAATACTGTGAGTGGGCCAATCACGTCTGCGGCATGGCGTGCCTGAACATGGTGCTGCGCGATCGCGACGGCGTGGCACCGCCGGTGTTGGAACTGGCGCGACGTAGCCTGCCGTACGGGGCTTACCAGCGTCAGGGGGATAACATCAAGGGGCTGATCTACGCGCCGTTCGTCCGATATGTGGGGGAACAGTTTGGGCTGCAGGCACAGGTGCACGTCGATCTCAGTGCCGAACAGTTACCGCTCTTGCTGGCATCCCGACGTTATTTCATTGCCTCGGTGCATCCGTCTATCCGCCAGCCGCACCAGACGCCGCCACATAAAGGTGGGCATCTGGTGCTGGTAACGGCGGCGGACGGTACCAGGTTGCGCTTTCATAATCCCTCGGGAGACAGCCTGGCAACGCGTGAGAACGTAACGATGCCACTCAACACCTTTGCGCGATTCTTCGCCGGGCGTGGTATCGCGCTGGCATAAAAAAACGCGCTGTGTCTTTCAGCAAACACAGCGCGTTTTCCTGGCGTACCATCATGCCACGCGCATCACCCAGGCGTCGGCCTGACGATCGTAATGCTGTTTGTACAACAGCAATTGTTTGCCGTTCAGTACTGCCGGGATGCTGGTGTGTTCATCCCAGCCGTCCAACTGCATGCACAAGTCAGGATCGGATTTACACGGGATGGTCAGAATACCTTTGCCTTCAGCCTGCTCGGATGACGTAGACAAATACGCATCATCGACCTCAAAGCTGCCTATTTTCACTACGGATACACTCATGAAGACTCCTTGCTCAAGCGGGACGTAAGAGGTAAGACCAGTTAGAGGCCGTCATAATGAGCATAGTCAATGGTGCAAAAAATGCCACAGTAAACATTTAACCTGGCACTATTGCCGGCATCAGGCTAGCCGGGCTGAATATCCCATCACGGAACTGACGTTTTGCTGGTAGCCACCCACTGGCCTTTCACTCTGTGTCGCATTCAGCGCCGCCTTGGCATTAACCCGGCTCCTGCGCCGCTCTGCTGGTGGTTACCGTGCCAGACGGTGGGGGAGTTGGGTAGAAAGCGGGTTGGCGGCAAGATATCAACATTGCCGCCGGAGGGACGTTACTGATGGAAATCCAGTACGCCATCACGTACCAGTTCACGTGGCAGGTTGTTTTTTATCCGGCTGCCGATACGTTTGGCGATGCCCAACGGTTGATGCTGATAGGTAACGATGCATTCATCACCCTGCGGCGGCGGCTCGGGATACAGGTCGCGCCCGTGAAACCACTCCTGCGCCAGCGCGGCGTCCAGCTCAAAGGCTTGCTTTGCGTGACCATCGGCCAATGCCAGCACCGCCTCGTGTTGCCAGCGGAAGCCTTTCGGGAAGCGTTCTGCCAGTTTCAGGCCAATGCGTGAGAAGCGTACCTTGCCGATCAGCGGCTCCAGCTCGGCCGGGAATAACCAGATTTCCTTATCGCGCGCCCATAGACGATGGTCATGCCGATCCCAGCTCAGGCCAACGGCTTCCGCCGCCTGTTGCACCAGCGCACCGTCTTTGCCGGACAGCGGCGAGAAGGGGAATTTGCCCACTTTATAGCCTGGCTTTGGCAGCGGCGCAACCGCATGATGCTTGCGCAGGCGTGCGACAAAGAACCCTTCGCTGTCATAGATTTGCGGGAATACGTGCAGGAAACCTTCGTCGGTCAAGGCCTGGTGCGCGCCGGGGAACAGGTCGCCCAGCGGTTCAACGCTGACCGCCGAACCGTAGTTGGCCAACAGGCTGTTAATCACCTGCTGGTTTTCCTGTGCATTGAGCGTACAGGTGGAGTAAACCATCACGCCGCCGGGCGCCAGCGCATGGAAGGCGCTGTCGATCAGTTGGCGTTGCGTTTCGGCAATGCTGTGCACGCTTTCCGGCGACCAGTTGCTCATGGCGTCGGGGTCCTTGCGCACCACGCCCTCGCCAGAGCAGGGAGCATCCAGCAGGATGGCGTCAAAGGACTCCGGTAGAGCGGCGCCGAATACCCGGCCGTCAAAGTGGGTCAGGGCGGCGTTTTTCACCCCACAGCGACTGAGGTTGGCATGGAGCACCTTGACGCGGCTGGCAGAGTATTCGTTGGCGACAATGCCGCCACGGTTATTCATCAATGCGGCGATCTGGGTGGTTTTGGAACCGGGAGCGGCCGCGACGTCCAGTACGCGACGGGGCGTTTCGCCTGCGCTGAACAGTGCGCTGACCGGCAGCATGGAACTGGCTTCCTGAATGTAGAACAGGCCGCTCAGGTGTTCCGCTGCGCTGCCGAGTCGCAGCGCGTCGTCGTCTCGGGTGATCCAGAAACCTTCTGCGCACCAGGGGATCGGCGCCAGTTGCCAGTCGTAGTCCTTTACCAGCGCCAGGAAGCCGTCAACGCTGATTTTCAGCGTATTGACACGTATGCTGCGGCGCAGCGGGCGTTGGCAGGCGGCGATGAAATCCTCCATCGACAGTGCGGCGGGCATGATCGCGCGCGTGGCGTCGAGAAAGGCTGGGGGCAGAAGTACGCTAGCAGATTTGGCCACGGGTAACTCTTATGGACGGTCAAAATGAGGGCGGCAGTGTAACATAAAGCGAGGGGCAGAGAGTATCGGCAGGGCCGCACGGTGGCAGCCCTGCCGTCTGGCGGGGTTAATTGCGCGGGATTGCCGTCCCCCATTCCTTCCAGTCTTTCGGCTCTTCCGCCGTCAGCAGGAAGTGCTTGCCGGCATTGGCTTGCGGCGCCAATGGAATGGTCGGTGGGGTAGCGAAGGCGATACCGCCGCGAATGAACTGTTGGAAGGTGCCGCTCTTGATCACACCGCCGGTCAGGCCAAATTGCAGATTATAGCCGGACGCCAGCCAGAACACGCTGTTGTTACGCACCAGGTGCTGGTACTTCTTGCTGATACGCAAGGCAACGTGGATGCGATCGGACATCGCACCCAGATAGAAACCGGTCACGGTACCTACCTCAATGCCGCGGAACAGCACTGGCGTACCGATTTGCAGTGAGCCGGTTTCTGCCGCATCAAGCACCACGTTCAGACCATCCATGTAGCGCGAGTCGGTGATGGTGGCTTCCTGGAGTTCGAAGGTGCGCAGGGCACGTCCACTACGACCCGGTTCGACGTTGATGTACGGTTGCAGCAGGGTGTCGAGGTTGCTGACGCCGGCGGCGGAGATCTCCGGTGAGACCACCGAGAAACGCGTGCCGAAGCGGGCGAAGGTATCGACATATTCTGGGTATAGCACCGCTTTCGCCAGCACCTCGTTGCGTTCCGGTGCCAGCTTCAGCGACTCGACCTGGCCAATGTCGATACCCAGATAACGGATCGGCATGCCTGGCGACAGTTTGCTGGCATCGTAGGTGCGTAGCGTAATCTGGCTACCCACCGCACGGGCGGCAGTTTCATTGGCATACAGCAGCCGTTTGCTGCCCTTGTCCAGTGTCACACCCTGCAAATTGTCGAAGCTGATGGCGCCCTTTAACGCCCGGTTGAGCGGCGACGCCTGCACCGTCAGCCCGCTGCCGTTGAGCTGCACCTTGGCTCCGCCTTCGGCCCAGAAAATGGTCTGATTGGTCAGCAGCTTGCGATATTCCGGGCTGATATAGATATCGACGTCGAATTCGTTCGTCTTTGGCCTGACGTCGACGATTTCACCTACCTGGAATTTACGGTACAGCACCACCGAACCGGTTTGCACATCCGGCAGGCTATTGGCGGTCAACGTCAGGGTCGGCTTGGGTTTGTTGCCGATGATGCCTGCTTCGGCACGTTCCGCATTGCTATAGAGCGGATACTGGGTCGCCGGTTCGCCCTTGCTGCCCGGTATGATGCGTACACCACCGTCGATCCACTCCTGCGCACTGGCGCCAAGCACCTCCATACCGTCGAGACCCAGCTTGACGTCTACCCGGCTGTTGACCACGAACTTGCTGTCCTTGTGGATCAGCGCACGGTATTGCGCTTCAATCGCTGCGCGGAAGTTGACTCCGTCATCGGTCAGGGTGCGGCTAAGGATCTGACCGACCCGGATGCCGTGTACGATCAGCGGCTGGCCAACGTCAATGCCGTAGCTCTGTGGCGCGGTCAGCGATACGGTGAGTACCCCGGGCTGTTGCAGTAGTGTTTCACTGCTGTCCAGTACGTTGAAATGCTGTTGTGGCTCGCCGTCGCCGGGGATCAGCTCCAGCGTATTGCCGGTCAGCAACTGGCTCAGCTTGGCGTCGTTCAGGCTGATGCGCGGGCTGCGCATGGCAATACGCGTACCGCTGCGCATCAGATCTACCACCGACGGATCGATCGTCAGTTCGCCGGTGACCTTACTGTCGGGCTGCAACGTCAGTTTGGTCAGGGTGCCGACCTGCAGGCCCTGATAGATTAGCGGCGTATGGTTTTCACTCAGGTTTTTGCCACTGGGCAGATCGAGGGTGATGTTGACGCCGCGCTGACTGTGCGCCAGATCGGGATAGAGGGTGTAATTCTGCTCGGCCTTGGCCTGTTGCCCCTGTGGCGGCGAGTCGAAGGCAATGGCGCCATTCACCAGCGCGGCCAGGCTTTCCATTTGCACCGAAGCGCCGGCCAGGCTGAAGTCGCCCTTAAAGCCGGAAACGTTCCAGAAGCGGCTATTGTCCTTCACCAGGTTGGCGAAACGGCGATCGATGAGTACGTCAATGGTCACCCCCTTGTTGCCGGCGGCAATGGTGTAGTCATACACCTTGCCCACCGGGATCTTGCGGTAATAGACCAGCGAGCCGGTATTGAGCGAGCCAAGATCGTCGGCGTGCAGATGCAGCATCAGTTCGCCGGTGTTCAGACGGTATTTCGGTTGGGTATCGAGCGCCGCAAAGTGAGTCTGTGGTTGACCGCCGCCCGGCATCATGCCGATGTAGTTGCCGCCGACCAGCGCATCCAGCCCGGAAACGCCGGCCAACGAGGCTTTGGGCGTCACCAGCCAGAACTGGGTACCGTCGCGCAACGAATCTTCCAGATCGCTTTTGATGCTGGCTTCCACCACGATTTTACGCAAATCCTTGCTCAGGCTGATGGTCTGCACGGTACCGACGTCGACGCCCTGATAGCGCACCGGCGTACGCCCGGCGACGATGCCGGCGGCCGACTGGAAATCAATGGTGACGGTGGTGCCGCGCTCCTGGAAATTGCTATACACCAGCCAGCCGGCGATCAGCAGGGCGATAAACGGCAATAACCAGAAGGGTGAAATGCGGCGCTTGTGTTTGACCCGCGCTTCAGTCGTCGTATTCGGCGTTTCCTGTTGCATGTGCATCCCAAATCAATCGGCTATCCAGCCATTCAACGGCAAGAATAGTCAAAATGACCGCAGACCCAAAGTAAAAGGCTGCCGGCCCCATAGTAAATGATAATAATTGCTCGCGATTTACCAGCGACATCATCAGCGCGATGACAAACAGATCGAGCATCGACCAGCGGCCAATCCACCTCACCAGGCGCAACAGCCGAATACGTGTTTTCAGGCTGTGCGAGGTTTTGAAATGGATGCTGAACAGCAGGGTGATCAGCACGATGACCTTGGTAAACGGCACCAGCACGCTGGCGATAAACACAATCGCGGCAATCGGCATGTTGCCCGAGGTTGCCAGCGAGACCACGCCGGAAAAGATAGTATCCTCCATTCGTGCACCGTTGGCATAGATTATCGAGATCGGCAGCAGGTTGGCCGGGATCAGCAGGATCATTGCCGCAATCAGCGCCGCCCAGGTTTTTTGCAGGCTGTAGGGTTGGCGGTGGCACATGGCAATATGGCAGCGCGGGCAACGGCCGCGCGAATCGGCATAGCCGGTATAGTGGCACGATAAACAGACGTGCAACGCCGACGGCGCCCCTTGTGGCTGTTGCTGCGGGTAGTAGCGTTCCCACAGCTGTTCCAGGTTCATGTGAATCAGGGTCAGCAGGCTGAGTAACGTCAGACAGAGATAGGCAATCAACGCGCTGCCGGCCGCGATGTCGGCATACTCTTTGACTTTTATCGTCGCTACCGCCATGCCGATCAGATAAATATCCAGCATGATCCACTCTTTTAGCCGTTCCAGCATCAGCAACACCGGGCGCAGATTCATGCCTAGCCGATGACCGATACGCAGATACAGCAGCGACAGCACCAGCGTCAGCGGCGCGCCCATGGTACAAAATGCCACCATACTGGCGGTGATCGGATCGCCCTGGCGACTCATCTGCCAGACGCCTTCCAGCAGACTGGCGTGAATATGGCTGCCGAGCAGGCGAATGCTGATCAGCGGTTCGGTGAAGGCGAACGGCATCAGCAGCAGCATGGTTACCGCCAGCGCCGTCAGCCGGGTCATCGACCAGTCGCGGCCATTGACCACTTTGGCATTGCAGCGCGGGCAATAAGCGGCCTGGTTGCCCGCCAGTGGCGGCAGGATAAACAGCAGGTCGCATTCGCAGCAGCGCTGGTGGCGCGCTGTGCTTAGCGGGCCGGTGATCGCGTGTATCTTCATCATCAAAACTGCTCTTTAGCCCGCAGGTCTATTTAGCGTAGCTGGAAAATAACGCCGTCTTTGCCATCGTGTTATAAAGGAAGGTGGCAAAGCAGGTAAACGGGGTTTCTGGCTGGCAAACATACCCTGTCGGGCAGGGTTTTGTGAAGCAACAGATGATTAACCTTGTGACTATACGCATTTAATGCTTATTTTATAGGGGCTAAGCCTCGAGCTTAAGGCTATCTACAGAGTGTTAATGGTTACTACATGACAAAAGAACAATTCTACGCGGAATTCAAACGCGATCTGGTGGCGCTACTTGACGGCGAAACCCATTTCATCGCGGCGCTTGCCAATGCCAGTGCGCTGATCAATGAGCGGCTGGATGACGTCAACTGGGCCGGATTTTACCTGATGGACGGCAAGCAGCTGGTGCTCGGGCCGTTCCAGGGAAAAATTGCCTGCGTGCGCATTCCGCTGGGCAAAGGGGTCTGTGGCACCGCCGCAGCAGAAAACCGCATTCAGCGCGTCGGCGATGTGCATGCGTTTCCTGGCCATATCGCCTGCGACGCCGCCAGCAACGCCGAAATCGTGCTGCCGCTGGTGGTTGGCGGTCAGGTGATTGGCGTGCTGGATATCGACAGCACAGTTTATCAACGGTTCGACGAGCACGACGAATTAGGCCTGAAAGCAGTGGTGGCGGGGCTTTGCGCGCAACTGGAACAGTGTAATTGTGCGAAATACGTCACTGTAGCGGCAAGTTGATCTACGGTTAACGTGGCATTTAGCGATGGCGTCATTATAATGGCGCCTGTTCATGCCTGCGGCTTGTTGGCAACACCGTTGTAATCAGGAAATTTCATGGAAAATCAACCTAAGTTGAACTCTAGTAAAGAAGTTATTGCTTTTCTTGCCGAGCGCTTTCCGCTCTGCTTTAGCGCCGAAGGCGAAGCTCGTCCGCTTAAAATCGGTATTTTTCAGGATCTGGTGGAGCGCGTGCAGGGGGAAGAGAATCTGAGCAAGACGCAATTGCGTTCTGCACTGCGCCTGTATACCTCTAGCTGGCGTTACCTGTATGGCATCAAAGTCGGCGCACAGCGTGTTGATCTGGACGGTAACCCGTGCGGCGAACTCGAACAGCAGCATGTCGACCATGCCCGTCAACAGCTTGAAGAAGCCAAAGCGCGCGTTCAGGCACAGCGTGCCGAACAAAACGCCAAAAAACGTGAAGCCGCCGGTGAATCCGCTGCCGCTGAGCCTCGTCGTCCGCGTCCAGCCGGTAAAAAACCTGCCGCTCGTCGTGAAGGCGGCGCTGCGCCGGAAGGCCGCAAGCCACGTCCACACACTCGCCCGCAGCAAGCTCGTCAACCTCGTGCCGCAAAAGAGGAAAACCAGCAGCCTCATGTGCCCGTTACGGATATCTCTAAACTGCAAATTGGCCAGGAAATCAAAGTCAGAGCAGGTAAGAGCGCGATGGATGCTACCGTACTCGAAATCGCTAAAGATGGCGTACGTGTGCAGCTCTCTTCCGGTCTGGCGATGATTGTGCGCGCAGAACACTTGCAGTTCTGATACGGAGGCCAACCAAGGCATGAACAAATTAGTCAGATTAACGGCAGTCGCTGCCTTGATGTGGGCTGGCGTCAGTTACGGTGCGGACACCGCCAACATCCGCATCGACCAACTGCCGCAACTGCATCAGGAACCACAGCATGCAACAGTGAGTGAGCGCGTAACATCGCGCTTTACTCGCTCCCATTACCGGCAATTCGCCCTGGATGCCGAGTTTTCCGGCAAGATCTTCGATCGCTATCTGAACATGCTGGATTACAGCCACAACGTGTTGCTGGCATCCGATGTTGCGCAGTTCGCCGATAAGCGCCAGTCGTTTGGTGACGAGCTGAAGACCGGTAAGTTGGATACGCCTTACGCGCTGTTTAATCTGGCGCAGAAACGCCGCTTTGAGCGTTACACCTATGCCTTGTCGTTGCTGGGTAAGCCAATGAGCTTTACCGGCAATGACACTATTGATATCGACCGTGGCAAAGCGCCGTGGCCGAAAGACAAAGCCGAACTCGATCGTCTGTGGGATGCCAAGGTCAAATATGACCAGTTGAACCTCAAGCTGACCGGCAAGAGCGACAAGGAAATTCGCGAAACGCTGACCAAACGCTATCAGTTCGCCATCAAACGCCTGACGCAAAGCAACAGCGAAGACGTGTTCCAACTGGCGATGAATGCCTTTGCGCATGAAATCGACCCGCATACCAACTATCTGTCACCACGCAATACCGAACAGTTTAATACCGAAATGAGCCTGTCGCTGGAAGGCATCGGTGCGGTATTGCAAATGGATGACGACTACACCCTGATCAATTCGATGGTGCCGGGCGGCCCGGCGGCGAAGAGCAAATCGATCACCGTTGGCGATCGGATTGTCGGCGTTGGTCAGGCTGGTAAAGGGATGGTGGACGTCATCGGCTGGCGTCTGGACGACGTTGTTTCACTGATCAAGGGGCCGAAGGGCAGCAAGGTGCGCCTGGAAATCCTGCCAGCCGGCAAGGGCACCAAGACGCGCGTGGTCACCCTGACCCGTGAGCGCATTCGACTGGAAGACCGCGCGGTGAAGATGACCATCAAAACCGTCGGCAAGGAAAAGATTGCGGTGCTGGATATCCCCGGCTTTTACGTTGGCCTGACCGATGACGTCAAAGTTCAGCTGCAGAAGATGGCCAAGCAGAACGTCAAGGGCGTGATCATCGATCTGCGCACCAACGGCGGCGGCGCGCTGACCGAAGCCGTCTCGCTGTCCGGCTTGTTTATTCCGAGTGGCCCGGTGGTGCAGGTGCGCGACAACAACGGCAAAATTCGTGAAGACGCCGACACCGATGGTGTGACCTACTACAAAGGGCCGCTGGTGGTGCTGGTCGATCGCTTTAGCGCGTCGGCTTCGGAGATTTTCGCTGCGGCAATGCAGGACTACGGTCGTGCGCTGATCGTCGGCGAGCCGACGTTTGGTAAAGGCACCGTGCAGCAATACCGTTCACTGAACCGTATTTACGATCAGATGCTGCGTCCTGAATGGCCGGCGCTGGGCTCGGTGCAATACACTATTCAAAAGTTCTACCGCGTTGACGGCGGCAGTACCCAGCGTAAGGGCGTCACGCCTGATATCCTGATGCCAACCGGCGTCGATCCGGCGGAAACCGGCGAAAGCTTTGAAGACAACGCCATGCCGTGGGACAGCATCAATGCCGCCACCTATACCAAGGTCGGCGATATGAAGCCATTTGTGCCTGAACTGCTGAAGGATCACCAGCAGCGCATCGCCAAAAACCCAGAGTTCCAGTACATCGCGCAAGACATCGCCCATTACAAGGCGCTGAAGGACAAACGCAACATTGTTTCGCTCAATCTGGCCCAGCGCGAGAAAGAGAACCACGACGATGACGCGACCCGCTTGCAGCGTATTAACGATCGCCTGGAGCGTGCCGGCAAGAAACCGTTGAAATCGCTGGATGCCTTGCCGAAGGATTACCAGGAACCGGATCCGTACCTGGATGAAACGGTGCATATCGCGTTGGAACTGTCTCATCTTGAGAAAGATCAGCCAGCCACACAACCAGCCGCCGCCAAATAACGCGGCGCTGGCAAAAAGTAAAACGCACCTTCGGGTGCGTTTTTTAATGCTGAAATTAGGCGTTGCGGTGCAGGGATGATTTCATCGTTATGAGTCCGTTGCCAATCTCATGCACCATGTGCATTTTTCAACCGGCAATCCTTAATGGCGTACCTGGTGCAAACAAAACGTCACTTTCGCGAACCACGATAAAAACCCACCGTTATCCGCAACAATCGTTTACAATTTACGAAACTGGCAGCAAGCGCCGTTTTTGTAAAGTTTCGTATTTTTAGTGGGTTAATGGCGGACAACGCTTGAAACTGTGACAGATGCCCATACGATCTGGGTATCCCAAGCAGCGTTTTGTTAACATTTATGAGGAAGTAAACATTTTATGATGCGTATAGCTCTGTTCCTGCTCACCAACCTGGCGGTGATGTTGGTTTTCGGGCTGGTGCTCAGCCTGACAGGAATCCAGTCCAGTAGCGTTCAGGGCCTGATGATCATGGCCGGTCTGTTCGGCTTCGGCGGTGCGTTCGTTTCTCTGCTGATGTCCAAATGGATGGCGCTGCGCTCCGTCGGCGGGGAGGTGATTGAACAACCGCGTAACGAAACCGAAAACTGGCTGTTGGAAACCGTGCGTCGTCAGTCGCAGCAGGCGGGCATTGCCATGCCGCAGGTGGCTATCTATCATGCGCCGGATATCAACGCATTTGCTACTGGCGCACGCCGCGATGCCTCGTTGGTTGCCGTCAGCACCGGCCTGTTGCAAAACATGAGCCGTGACGAAGCAGAAGCGGTTATCGCGCACGAAATCAGCCACGTGGCCAACGGCGACATGGTGACCATGACCTTGATCCAGGGTATCGTGAACACCTTCGTGATCTTTATTTCCCGCCTGTTGGCGCAGGTGGCTGCCGGTTTCCTGGGCAACCGAGACGGGGAAGGCGAAAGCAACGGCAACCCGATGATCTACTTCGCGGTGTCAATGGTGCTGGAGCTGGTGTTCGGGATTTTGGCGAGTATCATCACCATGTGGTTCTCGCGTCACCGTGAGTTTTATGCTGATGCCGGCTCCGCCAAACTGGTCGGCCGCGAGAAAATGATTGCCGCATTGCAACGGCTGAAAACCAGCTACGAACCGCAGGAAGCGGGTAGCATGATGGCATTCTGCATCAACGGTAAATCCAAGACATTCAGCGAATTGTTCATGTCGCACCCGCCGCTGGACAAGCGTATTGAAGCACTGCGCTCCGGGCAATACCTGAAGTAGCCTCAAGCCAGCATGTAAACAGAAAACCCCGGTTAACCGGGGTTTTTTATGCCTGCTATTTGGCGCTGGGTTCAACCGTGCCGGCGGGGGATTGCGTGATGCGCAGACAGCTGACCATGGCGGCCAGGGTGGCGAAGCTGCCGGCCAGAATCAACGCCGCGTGGGTTCCGCTGGTGGGGAACAGGTTGAACATCAGCGCCACCAGCGCAGCGCCGGTCGTTTGCCCCAGCAGGCGTGCCGTGCCCAGCATGCCGCTGGCGCCGCCGCTGCGGTGGCGCGGTGCGGAGGAAATAATGGTGTGGTTGTTTGGTGACTGGAATAACCCAAAACCTGCACCGCACAATGCCATGCGCCAGATAATGTCCAGATCGTGCGGGTTCGGCGGTAACAGTGCCAGCAGGAATAGCCCGAGTGCGAACACCGACAACCCAATACCGCCCAGCAGACCGGCGTGGATATGCTCCACCAGGCGTCCGGCCAGCGGCGCCATGACGATAATCGCCAACGGCCACGGCGTCAGCAATAACCCGGTAGCCACTTCGTCACGCCCCAATGCGCCTTGCAGGAAAAACGGCAGCGACACCATCGCCAGCATTTGTGCGGCAAACGAACAAATGGAGGTGCCCATCGACAGCGCAAAGATCGGGATACGCAGCAAATCCACCGGCAGCAGCGGAGATTCCTGGCGCAGCTGGCGGCGCACGAAGAAAAAGCCAATCAGCAACAGCGCCGCCATTTCGGCGGCAATCAGCCATGGGCTTTGCCCCTGCGCCACGCCACCGATGGCGGTGATCAATAAACCGAACGTCAAGGCGTTCATCACCGCGCTAAGCGGATCAAAGCGCTGTTGGCGGCTCTTCTGGCCGTTGGCCGGCAAATAACGCATACCCAGCAGCAAGGCGACAATGCCAATCGGCAGGTTAATGGCGAACAGCCATTGCCACGATGCCAGCGACAGGATCGCCGCTGCCACCGTAGGACCGGCGGCGGATGCGAAGGCGACGATCAGCGAATTGATGCCGATGCCGCGGCCAAGAAAGCGCTGCGGATAAATAATACGGATTAGCGCAGTATTGACGCTCATGATCGCCGCTGCACCAAAGCCTTGCAATACGCGGGCGATGGTCAGGCTGAGTAGTGAATCGGACAGGGCGCAAAACAGCGAGGTAATGCTGAACACCAGCAGGCCAGCCTGATAGATGCGCCGATAGCCAATCAAATCGCCCAGCGAAGCCAGCGACAGCAACGATACGGTAATCGCCAACTGATAGGCATTGACAATCCAGATTGAACTGGCGGGGCTGGCGTTGAGATCGCGGGCAATGGTCGGTAGCGCAACGTTGGCGATCGCGCCATCGAGCACGGAAACGGTAATGCCGAGAGCAATGGCCAAGATCGCCCCGTAGCGCTGTGGGACGGGCAAACCGTCGGTGCTGGAACGCGTCATAGTATGGAGAATTATTAAACTCAGAGAAGGTGACCATGCTAACAGTTTTGTTGCCGAATTCATCTGCCATTTATCCGACAATTGTAAACGTCGATGAGTAGCAGATTATTCCTTGGCATCCATTGCATAGCGCGGATTGTTCCGCTTATACTGAAACCCTTGTTCAAATTTCTTAAAACAGAAATAGGTGAGTAGGATTGACCATGGCTAACGCAGATCTAGATAAACAACCGGATTCTGTTTCATCGGTGCTCAAGGTGTTCGGTATCTTGCAAGCACTGGGCGAGGAGCGCGAGATCGGCATTACCGAACTGTCTCAGCGGGTGATGATGTCTAAAAGCACCGTCTACCGTTTCCTGCAAACCATGAAGTCGCTGGGTTATGTAGCGCAGGAGGGAGAATCGGAAAAATATTCTCTTACCCTCAAACTGTTCGAACTGGGCGCCAAGTCGTTACAAAATGTCGATCTGATCCGCAGCGCCGACATTCAGATGCGTGAGTTGTCCAACCACACCCGTGAAACCATTCACCTGGGTGCGCTGGATGAAGACAGCATCGTATACATCCATAAAATCGACTCCCTGTATAATCTGCGCATGTATTCGCGCATCGGCCGGCGTAATCCGTTGCACAGTACCGCCATCGGTAAGGTGCTGCTGGCATGGCGTGACCGTGCAGAGGTGAACGATATTCTGTCTCAGGTGGAGTTTACCCGCAGTACCCCGCATACCATTACCAGCGCCGCGGACCTGTTGCCAGTGCTGGATAAAGTTCGCACGCAAGGGTTTGGCGAGGATATCGAAGAGCAGGAAGAAGGGCTGCGTTGCATCGCGGTACCGGTGTTCGACCGTTTTGGCGTGGTGATTGCCGGGCTGAGCATCTCCTTCCCGACCATTCGTTTTTCGGAAGATGCGAAATCCGATTACGTTCGGCAGTTACATAACGCCGCGCGTATTATCTCGCAACAGCAGGGTTATCACGATTATCCGTTCTGACGGTGCGATGCTCTCATCGCCGATGATCAACGAGCGACAGGCAGACATAAAAAAACCGGCGTAATCGCCGGTTTTTTATTGCTACGGGCAAGGTTACTGGTGAACCAGTTCCGCTTCGTCTTCGCTGTTCATGATGCTTTTGTCAGTTTGCTTCATCAACTGGCTGGTAATGGTGCCGGCGGTCATAGATCCACTGACGTTCAACGCGGTACGACCCATGTCGATCAGCGGTTCAACCGAAATCAGCAGTGCGACCAGCGTCACCGGCAGGCCCATTGCCGGCAGCACGATTAGCGCGGCAAAGGTCGCGCCGCCGCCCACGCCAGCAACGCCGGCGGAGCTGAGGGTGACGATGCCAACCAGCGTGGCGATCCATAACGGATCCAGCGGGTTGATACCGACGGTAGGGGCAACCATTACCGCCAGCATGGCCGGATACAGCCCGGCACAGCCGTTCTGGCCAATAGTGGCACCGAACGAGGCGGAGAAGCTGGCAATCGACTCTGGCACACCCAGACGGCGCGTTTGCGCTTCCACGTTAAGCGGGATACTGGCGGCGCTGGAGCGGCTGGTAAAGGCAAAGGTGATCACCGGCCAGACCTTGCGGAAGAACTTGGCCGGATTAACGCCGGTGAACGACAGCAGCAGCGCGTGTACCGCGAACATGATCGCCAGCCCCAGATAGGAGGCGACCACAAAGCTGCCCAGCTTGATGATATCGTGAATGTTGGAACCGGCGACCACTTTGGTCATCAGCGCCATCACGCCGTACGGGGTCAGTTTCATCACCAGGCGCACCAGTTTCATCACCCAGGACTGCAGCGTGTCAATGGCATTCAGAACGCGTTGGCCTTTGGCCTGATCGTCTTTCACCAATTGCAGTGCGGCGACGCCAAGGAAGGCAGCGAAGATCACCACGCTGATGATTGAGGTTGGGCTGGCCCCGGTCAGATCGGCAAACGGGTTCTTCGGCACGAACGACAATATTAGCTGTGGTACCGTCAGATCGGCCACTTTACCGACATAGTTGCTCTGAATTGCCGACAAACGCGCGCTTTCTTGCGTACCTTGTACCAGTCCTTCGGCGGTCAGGCCGAACAGGTTGGTCACCAGCACCCCGACCAACGCGGCGATCAGCGTGGTAAACAGCAGTGTGCCAATGGTCAGCACGCTGATTTTACCCAACGATGACGCATTATGCAGTTTGGCGACGGCGCTCAGGATTGAGACGAACACCAGTGGCATAACGATCATTTGCAGCAGTTGCACATAGCCGTTACCGACGATGTTGAACCAGCCGATAGATTCTTTCAGTAATGGATTGTCTGCGCCATAGATCAGTTGCAATGCGAGGCCAAATACCACGCCAACCATCAAACCGACCAGAACTTTTTTTGCCAGGCTCCATTGCTTATGACGAGTTTGCGCCAACAGCAAAAGGAGGGCGACAAAAACCAGCACGTTAATTACGAGCGGTAGATTCATCCCCGTGTCTCCAATATCTTTTTTATAGTTTAAAAATGGCTACGCACCACGATGTAGCGATGTCGATATGGTATCAGTTTGCGCGGCGCCACCCTTATATCCAAATCGAATGTGATATAACTCACAGTGATTTTTTGCTTAATAAATCGCCGATATGGATATAAAAACGACGATATTTCGTGATCACAGTCTAATATTTTTCAACTGCTCAAAATACGACTGCACCGGAATGGTGCAACCCCCTTGCCAGTAGATGGCGAACGCGACCAGACAAAGACACAGGGCACGTTCCAGCTGATTGCCCTTTTGTGAATTTAGCAGCGGCAGACGAAAACGCCAGCGGCAAGGCCATAGCAGGGGGACGCCGGCGGGGGTGAGCATGTCAGCCAGCAGATGGCTGAAGTAGCCGATGATCATGGCATGCAAGACGTCGGGGGGAATAGGCCAACTGCGTGGTACATCGAGGCTAAACAGCATCACGCCGCCGACGATAGCCAACAGGCTGTGGGTAAAGCCGCGATGGCCGAAGGCCCGCGCGATAGGGATCGCTACCCAGCGCAAGCGTTGGCCAAGTACCGATTTGGGATGATCGATATCCGGTAATAAAGACGTCAGCAGGGCTGCGGGTATGATATGCCACCAGTCGCCGTTGGCCAGCACCGGTGTCACTTCTGCTTTCTTGGCGAAGATCGCGCAAGCGACAGAAAAAATAAGATGTCCTTCCGCAGTCATGCTGTTGCAATTCCGGCTGGTAAACTGGTAATTTATCCAGTATATGGGGATTTGCACAGTAATGGAATGGGTGACGCTGTAACTAATTGTTTAAATCGCCGAATTTACAATGAGTTGGACAGTTTCCGCGCTGCCGGTGATGCGATGACCCTGCGGCAAGCAACCAGGACTCCATGCGGAGCCCTGGTCGGAATGATGTTGCGGGGGATCACCGTGCCAGCCAGCCCCCGTCGACCGCCACGGTATAGCCATTGACATAATCAGAGGCGGCTGACGCCAAAAACACCACCGGCCCCATCATGTCCTGCGGCAGTCCCCAGCGGCCGGCAGGGATACGATCGAGAATCGCCTGATTACGTTCCTCATCGGCGCGCAACTGTTGAGTATTGTTGGTGGCCATGTAGCCAGGCGCGAGGGCATTGACGTTAATGCCGTGTTTGGCCCACTCATTGGCCAGCAGGCGGGTTACGCCCATCACTGCGCTCTTTGAGGCGGTATACGACGGTACGCGAATACCGCCCTGGTAAGACAGCATGGAGGCGATATTGATAATTTTGCCACCGGATCCCTGCTTGATAAATTGACGTGCTACCGCTTGCGACAAAAAGAACACGGTTTTGATGTTCACATTCATCACGTCATCCCAGTCTTTTTCGCTGAAGTTAATTGCATCTTCGCGGCGAATAATACCAGCGTTATTGATCAGAATGTCTATACGGCCGAATTCGGCAATGGCCTGTTCCAGTACGCTGGGGATCACCGCCACGCTGCTCAGATCGGCCTGTAGCGTCAGAAAGCGGCGCCCCAGCGCGCTGACCCGATCGCGGGTTTGTTGCGGATCGCTGCGGTTAACGCCAATGATATCGCAACCGGCCTGCGCCAGCCCGATTGCCATACCCTGGCCCAGCCCGGTATCACACCCGGTCACCAGCGCCACTTTACCTTTTAGATCAAAGGAATCTAGAATCATAGCCAGCTTCTCTCGTGGTTCGAAAAGGGGGGATCAGCGCAAGTCGCTGACGGCGACGTGGTCCATATCGCCGAAGACCTGATTCTCGCCAATCATGCCCCAGATAAAGGTGTAGCGTTTGGTGCCAACGCCGGAATGGATTGACCAGCTCGGTGAAATCACCGCCTGTTCGTTGTGTACCAGCAGATGTCGGGTTTCCTGTGGTTGTCCCATCATATGGAATACTGCGGTGTCCTGGTCCATATCAAAATAGAAATACACCTCCATACGCCGCTCGTGGGTGTGGCAGGGCATGGTGTTCCACAGATTGCCTTCCGCCAACGTGGTCAGGCCCATGGTGAGCTGGCAGGTCGGCAGCACGTCCGGCACGATGAATTTATTGATGGTGCGGCGATTGCTGGTGGCGTTATCGCCCAGCGTTTGCGGCGAGGCTTCCTCCAAGGTGATTTTCCGGTTGGGATACGCGGTATGCGCTGGCGCGCTGTTGTAGTAGAACTTGGCGGGGCGACGGGCATCGGCGCTGCTGAATTCAACCTGTTTGGCACCCTGACCCACATACAGTGCCTGCTGATTGCCAATCTCATAGCGCTGTCCATCCACCTCGATGGTACCGGCACCGCCGATGTTGATCACGCCCAGTTCGCGGCGCTCCAGAAAATAACTGACACCCAGTTGCTTACCGACTTCGTCGCCGATGCTGACCGTTTTATTCACCGGTTTGATTCCACCAACGATAATCCGATCGATGTGGCTGTAGGTCATGGTGTACCGATCGGCCTCAAAGATGTTTTCGATCAGAAATTCGCGGCGTAATCCGGCGGTATCGAGCTGTTTAGCATGGTCGCTGTGAATGCTTTGACGGACGTCCATCTCAATGCCTCGCTTGCTGAAGTGACAGGAAGAAAGCACCGGGTAAACGGTGACGCTGCGTGGCAGTGACAGCGGCGACCGACAACCCGGCGCTTTCTGTTATGGCGACAGCATAGGGTGGTCGGTATGCGAATTCAATAAAAATGAAATAATGTTTTATTTAATTTTGACGGCGGTCTTGGTTTTTGACCGACAAGGCAAAAACGCACTGCCTGGTCGGCAGTGCGCAGTAAATCATAGGAAGGCGGGGGGATTATCTCAGGTGTGCCGGCGTCAGCTGCTCGAGCGACGACAATTGGTGATCTGCCAATGCCCAGCGCGGATCCTGGCGGTATTCCTGTGCCGGGATCACTATCGAACGCATACGCGCCGCCTTGGTGGCGATCATGCCGTTGAACGAGTCCTCCAGCGTGATGCAGCGCAGTGGATCGCTGCCCAGACGTTCGGCTGCGATCAGGTAAACTTCCGGGTGCGGTTTACTGTAAGGCAAATATTCCGCCGAAACCAACCGATCAAAATAGGGTTCCAGTTCAAACATTTTCAGTACCTGCTGTTGCATATGCAGCGGCGAGGCAGACGCCAGTCCAATATGCAGGCCCTGGGAGCGGCACAGTTCAAGCGCTTGCTGCACGCCCGGCAACAGTGGGCGCGTTTCGTGCACCAGTTCAATGGCGCGTTCAATAATGCGTGCCGATACCTGTTCCAGCGAAGGGCCTTGCCATGGCATGGCCTGATACCATAGCTTGACCACCAGATCGATACGCAGGCCCAGGGTGTCCGGCAGATTGCGCCGATCGGAAAGGTCGAGGCCAAGCGAACCGAAAATATCCAGCTCTGCCTGCAGCCACAGCGGCTCGGAGTCAATCAGTAAGCCGTCCATATCAAAAATTGCGCTTTCAATCTGTTGCGAATAGGCCATTAGCGGTCACTCCTGCGGGCGCCATAAGGAAATATTGACCTTACTGTAGCATTGTCGCCGATGTGACTAAAACTTTTGCCGCCGCTGCCTACGGGGAATTGCCGCCAGACGCTGTGCCAGTTTGCGTAATTTCAGCAGCCAGCGTTGATCCTGGCGTTCGGTCACCTGTTTCAGCATGCGGGTATAGTCCAGCACCAGCCCCGGCGTCCAGGTCATGCTTTCACCGCGGCTGCGCAACATCGCCAACACCCACAGGTTAGGATCCAGCAACAACATCAGAAAGCGTCGCCATAGCTGTCGGCCGCCCAGCACGCCTTCCAGTGCGCTGTCCAGCGCGCTAATCACCGTGGTCGAGCAGTTGCGTCGCGTCAAGTTGTAGGTATCGTCCTGGCGGTAGTGCTGCCAGAAGGCGCGCAGAGCGCTGGAGTTATAGCGGCAGAAGTGAATGTGTTTGTCCGGTGGGCACCATTCGGCCGTTTCTTGTTGCAAGCTGGGCAGAAAACGGCCGGCGACGTTATTCTGCTCCCCGGCATGCAGCAAGCGGCGAAAATCCTGTGCCGACCGATCGATTTCATCGCGCGGATAATGGCTGATATAGATATCAGGAGCCCGTTCCAGCGCCGCATGACCGGTAGAGATCACGCCTGAACCATCGACTGCGGCAATGTAACGGTCAACGATATAGCGACGGCGTGCATCTTTCGCCGTGCCAAGTGGGGTCCAGACATATACCGTCAGCGGCTGGGTAGCCGTGTGTGACGGCGATTCGGTATCTTGTCGATTCAGGGTAAAGTGCATCAGGCGGCGCGAAATGCGCAGCAAAGCCCAGCCAGAGAGGATCATCATCAGGCCAAGGCAAAAGGGCACCGTCATGCGATGCGGTGCCGGCCAGCCGATAAAGATCATCAGCGACAGTAACAGTTCGCCGCTACCGGCCAGGGCGACAATCTTCCAGCGGCTGTGCTGGATCACGGTTGAGGACGCGATGCGCACCACGCCGTCCAGCAGCAACGCGCTGCCGAATACCACGCTAGAAACGATATTGCCGTCGGCCGGCACGTCGAGCACCAGAAATGCCATAAAAATAAACCCGAGGCCCTTCAGCAGCACTGGCCGGCCACTGCCGCCAATCACCAAAGCCGCCGAGATGGCCACCACCCCCTCGAGTGCCAGCATCAGCGCCAACGCATCCAGCGCCAGCAGTGAACGCCCGTCCTGCAACACATCGATCAGCATCAGTACGCCAACGATGATCCAAAACCAGCCAAACAGCTGTAAAGCGCGACGTTGCCGGTGCAGTGCCTGGGCGCCGAGCAACAAGACGATCAGCCGAATCATTATCGTTCCTTTTATAATGCCTTGGGATAACAGTATAACGCGATGCGAAAAAACAGCGCTGTCGTCGTACTTAGACGCTAAGCTGTTGATATCGGATAATTCCACCCGATCTGTGTAAAGAAAACGGTGGGCGCAGCCCGGCAACAACGGGTAGACTTAGGCCATTACGGCTGCGTCGCTAACAAGGGGAATCCATGACGTATCAACAGGCAGGGCGTATTGCCATCATTAAACGTATCCTGGGATGGCTGGTATTCATCCCGGCGTTGCTGTCGACGCTGATTTCACTGCTCAACTTTATCTATCAACACAGTGAGAAAACCAAAGGCATCAATGCGGTGATGCTGGACTTTGTGCATGTCATGGTGGATATGGTGCGTTTCAATACACCGTTTCTTAACCTGTTCTGGTATAACTCGCCGGTGCCGAATCTCGATAAAAGCCTGTTCAGCGGCGGCAACCTGATGTTTATCGTTATCTATTTCCTTATCTTTGTCGGGCTGGCGCTGTGCGCTTCCGGCGCGCGTATGTCACGACAGGTGAAGTTCATCCGCGAACGTCTGGAAGATCAGTTGATCCTTGAACAGGCCAAGGGCAGTGAAGGGCTTACGCGTGCTCAATTGGAACAGCGTATTACACTGCCGCACCACACCATTTTCTTGCAATATTTCCCGCTGTATATTTTGCCCATCGTGATAGCGGTGGTGGCCTATTTTGTCATCAAACTGCTGGGAAGCCTGGCCGGCGGCGCCTGATCGACGGGCTCGCGACAGGTAAAAACAGGGCCCGTCACGGGCCCTTTTTTATGGTTCAGGGTGTAGCAGGCTGTCGATGGCGCGCTGCGCTGCGACCAGGTGCTGGCCGCCAAACAGGTTGCTGCGATTGAGCAGATAATAGAGCTGATACAGCGGCTGACGTTCGATAAAGTCGGCGGGCAACGGCCAAACGCTTTGATAGCCATCATATATTTGCGGCGGCAGTTCCGGGTACAACGGTAGCATGGCAAGATCGCATTCACGATCGCCCCAGTAGCAGGCGGGGTCGAACAGCATTGGGCCGTTGGCAGTCATTGCGCAGTTGGCTGGCCACACATCGCCATGCAGCAAGGAAGGCTGTGGCTGGTGGTTCTGCAAACGCAGGTAGACGATGTCGACCAGTTCATCGATATCACCGAAGGTCATGCCTTTTTCCGCCGCCAGCTGTAGCTGCCAACCGATGCGCTGTTCGGCAAAGAATTCGGCCCAGCGGCGTTGCCAGGCATTGGGCTGCGGTGTGGTGGCCAGATCGTTATCAAAATCGAGGCCGAACTGCGGCTGTTCGCTCCACTGATGCAGACGTGCCAGCTGTTGTCCGAGACAATGGGCGCCGTGGGCATCCAATGGCTTGAGCGTCTGGTATTCCAGCAGCAGGAAACTGTAGTCGCGATCGCTGCCGACGCCGTAGACCGCCGGCACGCGCACGGTTTTGCTACGCGCCAGCAATGCCAGCTGATCCGCTTCGGCGGTGAAAATAGGCAGCAACTCGCGGGCGTCGCACTTGACGAACACTTCGCTGTCACCGTAATTCACGCGCCACGCCGGGTGGATTTCGCCCCCCGGCAGTTCAGTCCTTTGGCGGATTTCTGCGTTGCCAAGATGTTCACTTAACAGACGACTAACGGCTTGCCACATGGTATTCCCCCCTCTGTGTTGCCTGCTGTTTCATTAGCTTAGCGTCTTTGACATGGTGAAAACACGATATGGCGCACAGCCGTGCGTTACCGTTGGCGTATTTGTCACAATCGCACATCTGGTCAAAGTATATACGCTATTGATTAATTTAAATACTCCTGTGCCGAGGTTAGTTTTTCCTACTGCTAGGCGCGGGGAGCGCGCGAGCGGGATTTATCATCCAGCAGCGTACCTTCGTGACGTTGTAACGGTTTAATGCGACTGTAGAGCAGGGCGATGACGAACAGCACGGCCTGTACGATGACGATGCATGGTCCGGTTGCACCATCGATATGAAAGCTTATCAAGGTGCCGAGCACGCAGGAAAACACTGACACCACGGTGGCGACCAGCAGCATGCGGTCAAAACTGCGACACAGCAGGAAGGCGATAATCCCTGGAGCTATCAGCATGGCGATCACCAGAATCACCCCCACCGCCTGCAACGAGGCGACAATGGTCATTGCCAGCAGGCACAGCAAGCCGTAATGCAGCAGTTTGACCGGCAGGCCAATTACCCGTGCATGGCTGGGATCAAAGCAGTACAGCATCAGATCCTGGCGCTTCAGCAGCACCACCGCCAGCGTAATACCGGCAATCAGCAGCGTTTGTTTCAGTTCGCCGTCGGTGATGCCGAGCATGTTGCCGAACAGAATGTGACTCAGGTGCTGATCGGTATCCACTCGCGAAAAAAGCACCAGCCCAAAGGCGAACATGCCGGAGAAGACGATGCCCATCACCGTGTCTTCCTTCACCCGGCTGTTTTCCTTTAGATAACCGGTGGCGAGTGCGCAAAATATACCGGAGAGAAACGCGCCGATGGCCAAGGGAATACCGAGAACGAACGCCAGTACGATTCCAGGCAGTACGGCGTGTGAAATGGCGTCGCCCATCAACGACCAGCCCTTGAGCACCAGATAGCATGACAGTACCGCGCACACCACGCCGGTGACGATGGCAGCCACGATCGCCCGTTGCATAAACGGATAGGCGAAGGGCTCGCTGAGCCATTGATATAACATTTCCATCAGCCTTCCTCCCCGTGGTGTTCAGCGCGCGCCACCCGACGTTTGCTCGCCAGCAGGCCATGTTTCGGTGCCAGCACAAACGCCAGCAGGAATACCACGGTTTGCAGGGTGACGATCACGCCGCCGGTGGCTCCATCAAGGAAGAAGCTTAAATAGGCGCCGATACCGCTGGTCAGCGCGCCGATAATGATAGCGATGATCACCAGTCGGCTAAAGCGGTCGGTCAGTAAATAGGCGGTTGCGCCAGGGGTGATCACCATGGCGATCACCAGAATGGCGCCAACGGTTTGCAATGCCGCAACGGTACAGGCGCTGAGCAGGGTAAAGAACAGGATTTTCAGCCGCAGCGGCGACAGGCCAATCGACACCGCGTGACTCTCGTCGAAGAATACTGCCAGCAGGTCCTTCCACAGCAGGCACAGAATAACCAGTGAGACACCGATGATAATCTCTACCTGCAGCACGTCCTCATCGGCGATGCCGAGGATATTGCCAAAAATAATCGACTGCACGTTAACCGAGGTCGGATTTAGCGAGACGATCAGCAGCCCGACGGCAAAAAAGGTGGAAAAGATAAAACCGATAATCGCGTCTTCGCGCAGACGGGTAACGTGACGTACCAGCGTCATTGCCAGCGCCGCCAGCATGCCGGTAAAGAATGCGCCGGCGGCGTAGGGCAGCCCCAAGGCATAAGCGCCGGCAACGCCAGGCACCACCGAGTGTGACAGGGCATCGCCCATCAGTGACCAGCCTTTCAGCATCAGATAGGCCGACAGGAACGCGCAGGCGGCGCCGACGATGGCGCTGACCCAAATGGCTTTGACCATGTAGTTGTAATTGAAGGGTTGCAGCAGAATCTCCAGCATCAGGATTGTTTCTCCTTTGGCTGGCTTTGCGCTGGTGGATCGCTTTTGGTGTGACCGTAAAATACCGCCGGCCGTTCGTCGTCGGTCAGCACCGTAACGGTACGCGGATCGTTATCGTCGTGCAGATCCGGGCCGGACAGGTTGATATGGCGCAACACGCCGCCAAACGCCAGCTCCAGATTGCTCTGGGTGAAGGTGGTTTCGGTCGGGCCTGCGGCCAGCACCGTGCGGTTGATGAGTATTACCCGATCGCAGAATTCCGGCACGCTACCCAGATTGTGAGTGGAAACCAGAATCAGGTGGCCTTCGTCGCGCAGCGCGCGCAACAGGTCAATAATTGCGTTTTCGGTTTTGACGTCAACGCCGGTAAACGGCTCGTCCAGCAACAGTACGCTGCCTTGCTGCGCCAGCGCCCGGGCTAGAAATACGCGTTTTTTCTGCCCGCCGGACAGCTCGCCGATCTGCCGCTTGCGCAGCTCGCTCAAACCGACGCGCGCCAGCGCGTTATCCACGCGCTGACGGTCGTCTTTGGAAGGAATACGCAGAAAATTCATCTTGCCGTAACGCCCCATCATCACCACATCTTCCACCAGTACCGGGAAGTTCCAATCAACGTCTTCCGTTTGTGGGACGTAGGCAATCAGGTTTTTCTTCAGCGCATCGGCAATCGGTTTGCCGCTGAGCAATACGCGGCCGTGAGTGGGGCGCACCAGCCCCATAATGCTTTTAAACAACGTCGATTTGCCGCTGCCGTTCACCCCGACCAGGGCACAGATGGCGCCGCCGGTGAGTGAGAAGCTGGCGTCGTAAATCGCGGTATGGCCGTTGTTGTAGGTGACGGTGACATCATCGACGTTCAATTCGGGTCGGACAAACGCCTCAGCGGTCATTGATTAAATCCTTTGGCAATGGTCTGCACGGTTACATTCAGCAAGTCTATATATGTCGGTACCGGTCCGTCATGGGCAGACAGCGAATCAACGTACAGCACGCCACCGTAGTTGGCCCCGGTTTCCTTTGCCACCTGTTTGGCCGGTTTGTCGGAAATGGTACTTTCGCTGAACACCACCGGAATGTTATTGGCGCGCACCGCGTCGATAACCCGCCGCACCTGCTGCGGTGAGCCTTGCTCGTCGGCGTTGATTGGCCACAGATAGACTTCCTTCAACTGATAATCTTTCGCCAGGTAGCTAAACGCGCCTTCGCTGGTCACCAACCAGCGCTGCGCCGCCGGAATACGCGACAGTCGTTCACGCAGCGGGGCGTCAAGCGCGGCAATTTTTTCTGCATAGGCTTTGGCGTTGCGATTGTAGGTTTCGGCATTGGCCGGATCGTACTTCACCAGCGCTTGGCGAATATTATCGATATATACCAGGGCGTTGGTGGGTGACATCCAGGCGTGCGGGTTGGGATTGCCATTGTACGGCCCTTCGCGGATCGGCAGCGGCGTAATGCCTTCGGTAACCACCGCCGCAGGCACCTGCTTGATATTTTCGAAGAAGCGCTGGAACCAACGCTCCAGGTTCATGCCGTTCCATAAGATCAGATCCGCGTGCTGCGCCTTGACGATATCGCGCGGCGTGGGTTGATAATCGTGAATTTCTGCGCCGGGTTTGGTAATGGATTCGACCACGGCGGCATCGCCGGCCACGTTTTGCGCAATGTCTTGAATAATGGTGAAGGTCGTCACCACGCGCAGTTTCTTTTCGGCCAGCGCAGGGTGGCTGAACAGCGCGGCAGCCAGCAGCAGTCCAGGCAGAACAAACGGGCGCAGCCATCGTGTTGCGCGTTGCTCAAAGGGAAATGCGTTCGGTTTCAGTAGCATGGTGACTTCTCCTTGTTTAAATGAAAATGATTATCAATATCATTTATCATGAAGTCAAGCGTCACAAGCAACTGACGACAGGTTGATTCCAGCATCAACAAATAATACCGTCCGGTGAGTTATAGCATTTAATGTATCCGTATGTAACTAGTTATCGGTGTGTAACTGTTTAACATACTCGTCATAAGTAGATATCGACACTTCTGGCGTTTTTCCTAACGCAACCTGCCCGAGTCCTTGTGCCAGTTTTTCGGTATCTGCTTGATCCAGTGAGGTTATCAGCGCAAAGCTATTGCTGCCCAACTCGTGCGAAACTCCGTCTTTATCCGTCAGCGCAGTGGTGAAACCTTCGCGGGTCAATTGTCCGGTAAGCTTCGCCAAATCAGTTAATCCTTCTTCCTGGTAGCGAAAAGTCACCACAAAACACCTGGTCGCAGATTGACTCATAAATCACCTCTTGGTATATGGATAGCATGAGAATAGACCAAAAAATGAATGCAGGCGTCCTTACACGTTGCCTCTGCTACGCAACTCATTGAAAGGAGTGAGGGATTCTGTGAAAACAAAAATTGGTTGCCTGATGGCAATTACGCTTTTGGCGGGGTGCGCGAAAGACCCGCAGACAACCAGCAGCACAACGGGCAGTGGCACAGGCAAGGGAGGGTGGTTGCAGCCGCCGCCGCAGGCACCGGTCAACCGCACCGGCACCCCGGTTGCCTACAACGACTATATCAGCCAGGCCGCCAGCCATTACGGCGTGGATGAAACGCTGATCAAGGCGATTATCCAGGTTGAATCCGGATTTAATCCAAGCGTGGTCAGCACCTCCAATGCCGTGGGGCTGATGCAGTTGAAAGCCTCTACTGCCGGGCGTGATGCCTATCGTATGAAGGGCAAAAAGGGGCAACCCAGTTCGCGAGAATTAAAAGATCCGGCGGTCAATATTGATCTGGGAACGGCCTATATCAATATTCTTCAAAGCCAACAGCTAGCCGGGATTACCAACCCTAAAACTCTGCAATACGCTACCATCGTCTCCTACGTCAATGGTGCTGGCGCGATGCTGCGCACCTTCTCTTCGGACAAGCGGGTGGCGGTGAACCGCATCAACCAAATGAGCCCGGACGAGTTTTACCAGCACATACAGAAGAAACACCCAGCACCGCAGGCGCCGCGTTACCTGTGGAAGGTGACAACCGCTTACCAGGCGATGCAGCAATAACCCGAACCCGTGAAAAACCGGCGCCTTCCTGGCCGGTTTTTTTACTTTCTTAAGCGCGCAAACCCGTCGAATATCTCATTTTTCGTTATTTCTCCTGCCGTTAGCCAGAAAACAGCACAAAAAGTCAATTTGTCGGCTGTGGTCAATTCTTTGCGTCCATTCAATAAGTTACCGGTAACATTTTTGCTAAAGATTATTTTTTGGCCTTCAATAAATAGACAAAAAAGTTACAAATTATGTTTAAAACCCACATCAACCGCACGGTTGAGGTTAAATAGTTGTGATTATCTTTGGATGGAATGTGATATGTCGGACGATAAAACTAACAATTCGCGGCGCGATTTCTTACTCAAATCGATGACCCTGATCCCTGCTGCGGTGATTGGCGGCAGTAGCGTCGGGGCTTTGACCGCGCCGGCAGCCGCCAATGCTGCCAGTAACACACCCGCAACAACTGACGCTTATCAACCCACTTTCTTCACGCCGGAAGAGTGGGCCTTTATCAACGCCGCGGTGGCGCGGTTGATCCCGGCCGACGATCGTGGCCCAGGCGCGCTGGAAGCTGGCGTGCCGGAATTTATCGATCGCCAGATGAATACTCCCTATGCCACCGGTGCCATCTGGTATATGCAGGGGCCATTCAACCCGGACGTACCTAAGGAGCTGGGTTATCAGTTACCGCTGGTGCCAAAGCAGATTTACAATCTGGGCATCGCCGACGCCGACGGTTACAGCAAAAAGCAGCATGGCAAGGTGTTTGCCCAGTTGGATGGCGCACAACAGGACGCGATGCTGAAACAGATGGAAGCTGGTGAAGCCGAGTTCGAACAGGTGCCCGCCAAGCTGTTTTTCTCCTACCTGCTGCAAAACACCCGCGAAGGTTTCTTCAGCGATCCGATCCATGGCGGTAATAAAGACATGGTTGGCTGGAAGCTGATTAATTTTCCGGGTGCGCGCGCCGACTTTATGGACTGGGTTGAGCGAGGGGAACGTTATCCCTTCCCACCGGTTTCGATTCGTGGGGAGAGAGGATAACAATGGCAACGCTAATGAAGAAAAAGGACGTGGTGATCGTCGGGTTTGGCTGGGTTGGCGCCATCATGGCCAAGGAGCTGACCGAAGCGGGGCTGAACGTGGTTGCGCTGGAGCGTGGGCCGATGCGCGATACCTACCCGGACGGTTCCTATCCGCAGGTTATCGACGAACTTACCTATAATATTCGCCGCAAACTGTTCCAGGACTTGTCGAAAAGCACGGTGACCATTCGCCATAACAGCAGCCAGACCGCGGTGCCATACCGTCAGTTGGCGGCATTCCTGCCGGGCACCGGCGTGGGCGGTGCCGGACTGCACTGGTCTGGGGTACATTTCCGCATCGATCCGATCGAACTGCGCATGCGCAGCCATTATGAAGAGCGCTATGGCAAAAACTTCATTCCCAAGGATATGACCATCCAGGACTTCGGCGTGACCTACGACGAGCTGGAACCGTACTTTGACAAGGCGGAGAAGGTGTTTGGCACCTCCGGCAGCGCGTGGTCGATCAAGGGGAAAGTGGTTGGTGCAGGCAAGGGGGGCAACCCGTTCGCGCCAGATCGTTCCGACGATTTCCCGCTGCCGGCGCAAAAGAATACCTACTCTGCGCAACTGTTCCAAAAAGCGGCGACCGAGGTCGGTTATCATCCATATAACCTGCCGTCGGCCAATACCTCGGATTCTTACACCAATCCATACGGCGCTCAGATGGGGCCATGCAACTTTTGTGGCTTCTGTAGCGGTTACGCCTGCTACATGTATTCCAAAGCCTCGCCGAACGTGAATATTCTGCCAGCGCTGCGTATGGAGAAACGTTTCGAGCTGCGCACCAACGCCAACGTACTGAAAGTGAACCTGACCGACGATAAAAAACGCGCTACCGGCGTGAATTACATCGACGCACAGGGGCGTGAAGTGGAACAACCGGCCGATCTGGTGATCCTGGGAGCGTTCCAGTTCCACAATGTACACCTGATGCTGCTGTCCGGCATCGGCAAACCGTACGATCCGCTGACCGGAGAAGGGGTGGTGGGGCGTAACTTTGCCTATCAGAACATGACCACCATTAAAGCGTTCTTCGATAAAAACGTGCACACCAATCCGTTTATCGGTGCGGGCGGCAACGGCGTTGGCGTTGACGACTTCAACGCAGACAACTTCGATCACGCCAAAGAGGGCTTTGTCGGCGGCTCGCCATTCTGGGTCAACCAGGCGGGTACCAAGCCGATTTCGGGCTTGCCGACACCGGCCGGCACCCCGGCCTGGGGCAGCGAATGGAAGGCGGCGGTAGCGGATGCCTACACCCATCATGTATCGATGGATGCGCACGGTGCGCACCAGTCTTACCGCAACAACTATCTGGACCTCGACCCGAACTACAAAAACGTGTTCGGTCAGCCGTTGCTGCGCATGACCTTCGACTGGCAGGAAAACGACATCAAGATGGCGCAGTTCATGTTCAACAAGATGGCTCCGATTGCCAAGGCGATGAACCCGAAACACATTATCGGCAGTCCGAAAAACGCCGACAGCCATTTTGACACCACCAGCTACCAGACCACCCACATGAACGGCGGCGCGGTGATGGGCGAAAACCCGCAGACCAGCGCGGTAAACCGCTATCTGCAAAGCTGGGACGTACACAACGTGTTTTCGATTGGCGCGTCTGCCTTCCCGCAAGGGCTGGGCTACAACCCGACCGGCACCGTCGCGGCGCTGGCGTACTGGTCTGCCCGGGCTATCCGCGAGCAGTATCTGAAGAACCCAGGCCCATTGGTGCAGGCATAAGGACGGCGAGTGATGAAAACAATTGTTTCTGCACTGGTTTTCAGTGCGCTGAGTGTGTCGGCCTTCGCGCAGGATGCGACGGTGAGCAGCGAGCTTATCAAGCGCGGTGAGTATCTGGCGCGTGCCGGCGACTGCGTGGCTTGTCACACCAATGGCAAAAGCGGCAAAGCGTTCGCTGGCGGTTTGGCGATGGAAACGCCGATCGGCACCATATATTCCACCAATATTACGCCAGACAAGAAAACCGGCATCGGTGACTATAGCTTCGAGGATTTCGATAACGCGGTACGTAAAGGCGTCGCCAAAAATGGCAGCACCCTGTACCCGGCGATGCCTTATCCGTCGTTTGCCTTGATCAAGGAAGATGACATGCGCGCCATGTATGCCTACTTTATGCATGGCGTACCGGCAGTGGAAGAGGCTAATCGTGAATCCGACATTCCGTGGCCGTTGTCGATGCGCTGGCCGCTGAGCATCTGGCGCGGCGTGTTCGCCCCGACGCCGGCGGACTTTGTCGCCGATGCCAACGCCGATCCGCTGATCGAGCGTGGGCGTTATCTGGTTGAAGGGTTGGGGCACTGCGGTGCCTGCCACACGCCACGCAGCATCACCATGCAAGAGAAGGCGCTGAGCAATAACGAGGGCGATGACTACCTGTCCGGTAGCAATGCGCCAATCGACGGTTGGGTTGCTTCCAGCCTGCGCGGCGACCATAAGGATGGGCTGGGCAGTTGGAGCGAAGCGGAGCTCACCGAGTTCCTGAAAACCGGTCGCAACGACAAGGCCATCGTGTTTGGCGGCATGAGCGATGTGGTCGAGCACAGCCTGCAATATCTGACCGACGAGGATCTGACGGCGATTGCCCGCTACCTGAAAACGCTACCGCCAAAAGACGGCAAGCAGCAGACAGCGGCACCGGTAGCGGACAGCGTGGCGAAAGATCTGTGGCGCGGCGACGACAGCAAGCCTGGCGCGGCGCTGTACGTTGATAACTGTGCGGCATGCCACCGTACCGACGGCGTGGGCTACAAACGCGCCTTCCCGGCCTTGAAGGGCAATCCGGTCGTACAAACCGACGATGCAACTTCGCTTATCCACATCGTATTGACCGGCAACACCACGCCAGCGGTGAAGGGGGCGGTGTCCAACATCACCATGCCGCCGTTCGGCTGGCGTCTTGACGATCGGCAGGTGGCGGATGTAGTGAACTTTATCCGCTCCAGCTGGGGCAACGACGCCAAGGCCATCAGCGCCGCCGATGTTGCCGATGTACGTAAGGATCGCTCGATGATCCGTGATGAAAAGGCGATGGGCAGCGCCCAGGTGCCGGATCACCCGGACGCGGCGAAGTAAGCTTGCTTGCTGATGATAAAGGCCTCGCAAGAGGCCTTTTTTTGGTTCATCGCGTATTAGCGTGAACCAATAGAAAACGGCAGTCAGAACGTTTAGGTTTATATTCGCCAAAACACCCCCTAAACCTTCAAAACTACCGTCTCTATGAATGCTAACCTGTGTTCCCTGTTCTGGCGCGGCTTTATCGTCAATTCCTTCTCACATCCTTGCGCCTCTTCGCCTACCATCGCCACATTTTCTGCTGAATAAATGGCCATTCTTTGGTTGATGTTGCTGATAAAGTAGTCGGTCAGCCGCATAAATATAGACCTAACCTGCATTTTTAATTATCCTTTGCCGTCTTTTTATCAGTCACAAGAATGAAATTCTGCGTTAATGCATTGTTTTTTCTATTTAGTTTTCGCGGAGAGGGATGTTCCGTTGAGCGCAATCGCTGTCGTTACAGATTAGGGTAAGTTGTCTCATGAGTACTATTTCTCCAGATTCAGGCACGCTGGCGGCGACGCCATCGGCCAAATGGAATAAAACCGACTCCGTTTGGATGTTTGGCCTGTATGCTACGGCGGTGGGTGCCGGCACGCTGTTTTTACCGATTAACGCCGGGCTGAATGGCCCACTGGTGCTGCTGCTGATGGCGCTGTTTGCGTTTCCGTTGACCTATTTGCCGCATCGGGCTCTGAGCCGTTTTGTTCTTTCGGGCTCCAGCCGCGATGGCAATATTCACGATGTGGTGGTCGAGCATTTTGGCGTGCTGGCCGGCAAAATCATCATGGTGCTGTACCTGCTGGCGTTCTTCCCGATCGTATTGGTGTACAGCATTTCGATCACTAACGCGCTGGACAACTTCCTGATCCACCAGTTTCACGTTACGCCACCGCCACGCCTGTGGCTGAGCCTGGCGGTGGTGGCAGTGCTGAACCTGGTGCTATTGCGTGGCAAGGACGGGATCGTTGCGGCGATGGGCATTCTGGTATTCCCATTGTTGGTTTTCTTGATGGGCATTTCGCTTTATCTGTTGCCGCATTGGAATACTGCCCATTTTGTCAGTGGCTTGGCGAGCACTCGCGTCGATAGTCCAGCGTTATGGCATTCACTGTGGCTGGCGGTGCCGGTGATGGTGTTTTCCTTCAGTCATGCGCCAATCATTTCGTCTTTTGCCTCAACGCAGAAGAGCCTGTATGGCGATAAGGCAGAACGTCGTTGCGCGCGTATCATGCGCTACAGCTATGTACTGATCTGCATTACCGTGCTGTTTTTTGTTTTTAGCTGTGTGCTCAGTTTGTCTTATGACGATATGCAACAGGCGAAGGAGCAGAACATCACGGTGCTGACCACGCTGGCGAATAAGTTCTCCAACCCGTTTATCGCCTATCTCGGGCCGGTAATGGCGATGCTGGCGATGGCCAAATCGTTTCTTGGCACCTCACTGGGGGTAACGGAAGGGGCGACCAGCCTGATTGACGGCCTGACGCGCGCCATCGGTAAGCCGTTGGCGGCACGCACCACGCAGCGTATTTCCGCGGTGGTGCTGTTTCTGCTGACCTGGGCGGCGACGGTATGGAACCCGAGTGCGTTGCATATTATTGAAACCATCAGCGGCCCGCTGATTGCGGCAATCTTATTCATCCTGCCGATGTATGCGGTGCGTACGGTGCCCGCCATGCGCCAGTATCGTGCGCTCAGCAACGTCTTTGTGCTACTGATGGGGCTGATTGCGCTGTCGGCCCTGATTTATGGTCTGATATAGTTTTGCCGGCGCACCCGATGCGGGTGCGCCGTTCCCTCCGGTTACAGCTGTTTTCAATTAAACCGTCGCAAAAAACCGTTCAACTTTGATAATGCAAGCAATTCTCATTACTATTCCCTGGTTGATATTTTCGCTAAGGAGTTTCATGTGCAACGTCGAATGACCTCGCTGCTACTGGCCTGTGCTGGCATTTTTTCCACCCAGGCGCTGGCGACCAGCTATCCGCTGACGCTGACCGATACCGCAGGGCAGAGCATCACGCTTAAACAAGAGCCGAAACGCGTGGTGGTACAGGATGGGCGCGATATTCTGACGCTGGCGTTGTTGGATCGTGCCGATCCGTTTAGCCGGCTGGTGGCGTGGAATAATCTGCTGAAGAAGAGCGATGGGGCGACCTGGGACATTCTGAAAAGCAAATGGCCGGAAGCCAACAATGTCATCGACATGGGGTTTAGCGACAAGGGCGAAGTCAATTTGGAAAGCGTCATTGCCAAGCAGCCCGATTTGATGATTGCACAGTTGCGTTCCAAGCCGTCACTGGAGCAGACCGGTGTGTTGGCGCAGTTGAAAAGCCTGGGGGTACCGGTACTGTTTATCGATACCATGCTAAAGCCGGTAGAAAACACGCCGAAGAGCGTCACCTTGCTCGGTGAAGCGCTGGATCGTGAAAAAGAAGCCAAGCAATACACCGACTATTACCAACAGCATTATCAGCACATCATCGATAAAACCACATCCGTTGAGCCCAAGCCGCTGGTGTTCGTGGAAGCCAAGGCCGGTCTGAATGGGCTGGAATCCTGCTGCTTTACCCATGCCCACGTTGGTTGGGGCGGTATGGTGGAAGCGGTGGGCGCGCGCAATATCGGCTCTGAACTGCTGCCGGGCGCTACCGGCGATGTTTCATTGGAAAAAGTCATCAGTATGAAACCGGATGTGTACATCGTTTCCGGCTCGCAGTGGGCTAGCAAAACCAACGCTGCGGTGCCTTTTGGTTACGGTGTCACTAAAGAGCAGGTGGATGCCGCATTTGCTCGCATGAAGCAGCGGCCGGGGTTTGCGCAGGTCAAGGCGATCAAAGACCAACGTTTCTACGGCATTTATCACAACTTCTATAACCATCCATACAACATCGTCGGGCTGGAATACCTGGCGAAGTTTATCTACCCCAGCCAGTTCCAGGATCTTGATCCGGCGAACACCTACAGCGAGATCCTCAAGCGCTTTACCGAAGTGCCTGAAGGCCAGGGGATCCTGGGCGCACAGGCGCCAGCCGGCAAGTAATGACGGTATCGACGGTGGGGAGGCCTCTTCCCACCGTATCATCGCCAGCAGCTAGGGTTGTGCGCGGCCAGTCAGTAAGCGCCCGGCGTATAGTTGGCGATCAGTTCCAGAATGCCGTTGATAATAAATTGCACACCCATACACACCAGCAGGAACCCCATCAGACGTGAAATGGCCTCGATGCCGCTTTGACCGACCAGTTTCATGATCGCGCCAGAGCTGCGCAGGCAGGCCCAAAGGATCAACGATACCGCTAAAAACGTCGCCACGGGTGCCGTCAGCAATACCCAGTGCGCAAAGCCGAGGGTGTTTTCCTTGATGCTGGAAGCGGAGCTGATGATCATCGCGATGGTGCCCGGCCCGGCGGTGCTGGGCATTGCCAGCGGCACGAAGGCGATATTGGCCGAGGATTTACGCCGCAGTTCGGTGGTTTTAAGTTCGACCTCCGGTGCTTCATCAGGCGTTTGCTGGGGAAACAGCATGCGAAAACCGATAAAGGCGACGATCAGCCCGCCGGCAATACGTAAGCCGGGAATCGAAATGCCGAAGGTACTCATCACCAACTGACCGGCGTAAAACGACACCGTCATGATAAAGAACACGTAAATGGATGCCATGCGCGACTGGTTGTTGCGCTCTTCACGCGTCATATTGCCGGAAAGTCCCAACAACAGTGCAACGGTCGTCAGTGGGTTAGCCAGAGGCAACAGTAATACCAGCCCGAGCCCAACGGCCTGGAATAATTGCAAAATGCTGTACATCGAACCCCATCTCCTGAACATGCTGAAACGTTACCCTGTATTCAGGGTAGCCTGTGTACTCGTTGCGGCAAACTGTTATTTATTCGATGGTGAATACGGACAATTGACGGCGTCACGGGCTGCCAACCGGAGGAACGGCAGCGTAGCAAACGACAGGCTTGCGGCCCCTGAGTTCGTCAAGCGTCAGGCCAACAACTATAATTATTCCTTTCTTGCTAACCGAGCGGGATTAATCACAGGTGGAGGCACGCATGAAACAACTCATTTTATTGGGCGCAATTCTGTTCGCCACATTTGCCGGCTTTTCCAGTGCTGAAGAAACACCGTCGCAAGCGCCCGACAGCGAAAATGGTCGCTCGGCCGCGCCCGCCGCAGAGAATGACGAGCAGGGCAGCGGCATCACCGAGCGCGGTATCAAGGGGCCGGGATCCCTGGGAGCCAGGGGCACGGAAGGGGCTTGTGCAGAGCTGTGCACCGAGCATAAACAATGCCTGACCAGCGTGCCGACCAGGAATTGCGACGATTCGGCAGCCGAATGCCAGCGTTGCCTGACGGAGCAAAAAAACCAGCCTGGCAACAAAAAGTAGCCATCGGCAGCCCGCTATCCTGGCCGGCGGCAAGCGCGGGGGACGAGCTTGGTCTCTGGCGTTTGCCTGCGCCGGCAGTGCTCGGCGACTCACGTCTGGCGGTTGACCTATTTGCCGCACCTGGCACCGAACCTTATGCATTACGCCGTCGTCAGCTTCGTCGACAGCGGCGTTCGAGATATCCATTGCCAGCGCCGTCGTTTACGCTATTGTTCCGCCGCCAATGTTACTTTCCCGTTCGCCTCCCTTGTATGCCTGCTGAACTGGCCGCGGTGATTGTATGCCGCACTCAGGCAGCGGCGTATCTCCGGCAGCTGCTGAGCGCGCAGCTGCGTGGTATTTAGCATGGAATATCAAAAAAGGTGGCTGGATGCACCGCTTCTTTGGGTGCTACAATCGCCGTTCCGTTATGGCGTAACAACATAGTGCATTTTAAATTGTGTACCTATGCGTGTATATATTCGGCAGGGTAAAGCCGGATAGCGTCGATAACCTCATGTAGTTAAACGATATTGTATTTCTTCATGTGATCTGTCGTGTGGGTCACCACTGTAGATAAGGAATTATTAATGCCTGTTATTACTCTTCCTGACGGAAGTCAGCGTCACTTCGACCATGCCGTTTCCCCTATGGATGTTGCCCGTGATATCGGACCCGGTCTGGCTAAAGCCTGTATCGCCGGTCGGGTAAACGGTGAACTGGTCGACGCCAGCGATCTGATTGAATCCGATGCGCAATTGGCGATCATTACCGCCAAAGATGCCGAAGGCCTGGAAATTCTGCGCCACTCCTGTGCGCACCTGCTGGGTCATGCCATCAAACAGCTGTGGCCGAACACCAAAATGGCCATCGGCCCGGTAATCGACAACGGTTTCTATTATGACGTTGACCTTGACCATACCCTGACGCAGGAAGACCTGGATCTGCTGGAAAAGCGGATGCACGAATTGGCCGACAAAGATTACGATGTCATCAAACAGAAGGTCAGCTGGCAAGAGGCCCGTGACGCCTTTGCCGCCCGTGGCGAAAGCTACAAAGTGGCCATTCTGGATGAGAACATCAGCCATGACGATCGTCCTGGCCTGTATCACCATGAAGAATACATCGACATGTGCCGCGGCCCGCACGTGCCGAACATGCGTTTCTGCCATCATTTCAAATTGCAGAAGATTTCGGGCGCCTACTGGCGCGGCGACAGCAAAAATAAAATGCTGCAACGCATCTACGGTACCGCCTGGGCGGATAAAAAGCAGCTGAACGCTTATCTGCAACGTCTGGAAGAAGCTGCCAAGCGCGACCACCGCAAAATCGGCAAGCAGCTCGATCTGTACCATATGCAGGAAGAAGCGCCGGGCATGGTGTTCTGGCACAACGACGGCTGGACTATCTTCCGCGAGCTGGAAGCCTTTGTGCGTATGAAGCTCAAAGAGTACCAGTATCAGGAAGTGAAGGGTCCGTTCATGATGGACCGCGTGCTGTGGGAAAAAACCGGGCACTGGGAAAACTATAAAGACGCGATGTTCACTACGTCATCAGAAAACCGTGAATATTGCATCAAGCCGATGAACTGCCCGGGACACGTACAGATCTTCAATCAGGGCCTGAAGTCTTACCGCGATCTGCCGCTGCGCATGGGTGAGTTCGGCAGTTGCCACCGCAACGAACCGTCTGGCTCGCTGCATGGTCTGATGCGCGTACGTGGATTTACCCAGGATGACGCCCATATCTTCTGTACCGAAGATCAGGTGCGCGCCGAAGTCAACGAATGCATCCGTATGGTCTATGATGTCTACGGTACTTTTGGTTTCGAAAAGATCGCGGTGAAGTTGTCCACCCGTCCGGAGAAGCGCATCGGTACCGATGACATGTGGACCCGAGCCGAGGAAGACTTGGCCGCCGCACTGACCGAAAACGGCATTCCGTTTGAATATCAGCCGGGTGAGGGGGCCTTCTACGGACCAAAAATTGAATTTACCCTGCATGATTGTTTGGATCGTGCCTGGCAATGTGGTACCGTGCAGCTCGATTTCTTCTTACCGGGCCGTTTAGGCGCGTCGTACGTCGGCGAAAACAACGAACGCGTAGTGCCGGTAATGATTCACCGTGCCATTCTGGGCTCCATGGAGCGTTTCATCGGTATTCTGACCGAAGAATACGCCGGGTTCTACCCGACCTGGATTGCCCCGGTACAGGTGGTGGTGATGAATATCACCGATAGCCAGTCTGATTATGTCCAGCAATTAACCAAAAAACTGCAAGATGCAGGTATTCGGGTGAAAGCAGACTTGAGAAATGAGAAGATTGGCTTTAAAATTCGCGAACATACTTTACGTCGAGTTCCTTACATGTTGGTGTGCGGTGACAAAGAGGTCGAAGCAGGCAAAGTTGCCGTTCGTACCCGCCGTGGCAAAGACCTGGGGAGCCTGGACGTAAATGAAGTCGTAGACAAGCTGCAAAAAGAGATCCGCAGCCGTAGTCTTCATCAACTGGAGGAATAAAGTATTAAAGGCGGAAAACGAGTTCAACCGGCGCGTCCTAATCGCATTAACAGAGAAATTCGCGCGCAAGAAGTTCGCCTAACCGGCGTCGATGGCGAGCAGATTGGTATTGTCAGTCTGAATGAAGCTCTTGAAAAAGCTGAGGAAGCGGGCGTTGATTTAGTAGAAATCAGCCCAAATGCCGAACCGCCAGTTTGCCGAATCATGGATTACGGCAAATTCCTCTACGAGAAGAGCAAGTCGACAAAAGAACAGAAGAAGAAGCAAAAAGTTATTCAGGTCAAGGAAATCAAATTCCGACCTGGTACCGATGATGGCGACTATCAGGTCAAACTACGCAACCTGATTCGCTTTCTGGAAGATGGCGATAAAGCCAAAATCACCCTGCGTTTCCGTGGGCGTGAAATGGCGCACCAACAGATCGGTATGGAAGTGCTTAACCGCGTCCGTAAAGACCTGTGTGAAGATTCTGATCTGGCCGTTGTCGAATCCTTCCCTACGAAGATCGAAGGTCGTCAGATGATCATGGTGCTCGCACCCAAGAAGAAACAGTAAGGCTTCCAAGTAATGAATCCCGCGCGGCGCTTGCGTTGTGCGGGTTTTATTCGCCTCACTGATTCGTTGTTTAACAATGCGAAGTGGATTTAATTAAAATGCCTAAGATTAAAACTGTACGTGGTGCAGCCAAGCGCTTCAAAAAAACCGGCAGCGGTGGCTTTAAGCGTAAACATGCTAACCTGCGTCATATTCTGACCAAAAAAGCAACCAAGCGTAAACGTCACCTGCGTCCAAAAGGCATGGTGTCTAAGAACGATCTGGTCCTGGTTACTGCGTGCCTGCCGTACGCATAAGCCACTTTTTTTGAATCAAGAATAAGACTTTAGGAGAGAGCATATGGCTCGCGTAAAACGTGGTGTAATTGCACGCGCACGTCACAAGAAAATTTTGAAACAAGCGAAAGGCTACTACGGTGCCCGTTCGCGCGTTTATCGTGTTGCCTTCCAGGCAGTAATCAAAGCAGGTCAGTACGCTTACCGTGACCGTCGTCAACGTAAGCGTCAGTTCCGTCAGCTGTGGATTGCACGTATCAACGCAGCTGCCCGTCAGAACGGTCTGTCTTACAGCAAATTCATTAATGGCCTGAAAAAAGCCTCTATTGAAATCGACCGTAAGATCCTGGCTGACATCGCCGTATTCGACAAAGTGGCCTTTGGCGCACTGGTTGAAAAAGCGAAAGCAGCACTGGCGTAAGTCAGTAGAAGAGGGAGCTTGCTCCCTCTTTTAATCTTTGTAATCCAACAAATATTGACTTTTATTGGCTGACGCTATATCACTGGTGTTCAACCAATGCATAAGGTAACGCAAGCATGCACGCTGCTATTTTCCGTTTCTTTTTTTACTTTAGCGCCTGATTTCAGGAGGCTTTGCGCGTAAGAAAAGAAACGAAAAGTAGCGCCTAAGCCTCCCCTGTGGAGGCTTTTTTGTTTTTGTCCGTCTTCTTCGCCTTTCAAGCCGTAGCGTTGTTGGCTGCACCCGTTTACCCCAGTCACTGACGTGAGTAAGCGTCTGGGGATGCTCAGTTGGCTGCCTGGCTACGACGTGAAATTCTTTGAAGATTTGCGAAAGGCGTGTTCGAATAATAGATAACAATTACTTAGGGCCATATCGGCCAAAGGAAGAGGAAAGCAATGCCACATCTCGCAGAGCTGGTTGCCAATGCCAAAGCAGCCGTAGAAGATGCCCAGGATGTTGCCGCGTTAGATTTGGTACGCGTCGAATATTTAGGCAAGAAAGGCCATTTTACCTTGCAGATGCAATCGCTGCGTGACTTGCCGGCAGAAGAACGTCCGGCGGCCGGGGCTGTGATCAACCAGGCAAAACAGCAGGTTCAGGATGCGCTGAATGCACGCAGGAACACGCTGGAGTCTGCTGCGCTGAACGCCCGTCTGGCGGAAGAAACCATCGATGTCTCCCTGCCGGGACGTCGTTTGGAAAACGGCGGTCTGCACCCGGTAACGCGCACCATCGACCGTATTGAAACCTTCTTTGGCGAACTGGGCTTTTCGGTTGCCACCGGTCCGGAAATTGAAGACGATTATCACAACTTTGACGCACTGAATATCCCAGGGCATCACCCGGCGCGCGCCGATCACGATACTTTCTGGTTTGACGCCACGCGCCTGCTGCGCACCCAGACTTCCGGCGTGCAGATCCGCACCATGAAGAACCAACAGCCGCCAATCCGCATCATTGCACCGGGCCGCGTGTATCGTAACGATTACGACCAGACCCACACACCGATGTTCCACCAGATGGAAGGTCTGATCGTTGATAAGAACATCAGTTTCACCAATCTGAAAGGTACGCTGCACGATTTCCTGAACAACTTCTTTGAGGAAGATCTGCAGGTTCGTTTCCGCCCATCTTACTTCCCGTTTACTGAACCGTCCGCCGAAGTGGACGTGATGGGCAAAAACGGCAAGTGGCTGGAAGTTCTGGGCTGCGGCATGGTGCACCCGAACGTATTGCGCAACGTGGGTATCGATCCGGAAGTCTATTCCGGCTTCGCCTTCGGTATGGGCATGGAGCGCCTGACGATGCTGCGTTACGGCGTCACCGATCTGCGCGCATTCTTCGAAAACGATCTGCGTTTCCTCAAACAGTTTAAGTAAGGCGGGAATATCACATGAAATTCAGTGAACTCTGGTTGCGCGAGTGGGTAAACCCGGCCGTCAGCAGCGAAGCATTATCCGATCAAATCACCATGGCCGGCCTGGAAGTGGACGGCGTAGAACCCGTCTCCGGTGCCTTTAACGGGGTGGTTGTCGGGCAGGTGGTTGAGTGCGGTCAGCACCCCAATGCCGACAAACTGCGCGTTACCAAGGTTAACGTCGGCGGCGATCGTCTGCTGGACATTGTCTGCGGCGCGCCAAACTGTCGTAGTGGCCTGAAAGTGGCGGTGGCCACCGTCGGTGCCGTATTGCCGGGTGATTTCAAAATCAAGGCCGCGAAACTGCGCGGCGAACCGTCGGAAGGCATGCTGTGCTCATTTTCCGAGCTGGGTATTTCCGACGATCACGATGGCATCATTGAACTGCCGGAAGACGCGCCAATCGGCAGCGATATTCGTGAATATCTGCAGCTTGACGACAACACCATTGAAATCAGCGTCACGCCAAACCGTGCCGACTGCCTGGGCATCATCGGCGTTGCGCGCGACGTCGGCGTATTGAACCAGCAGGCATTGACCCTGCCGGACATGAGCCCGGTTGCCGCGACCATTAGCGATACGCTGCCGATTCGCATTGAGGCGCCAGAGGCTTGTCCGCGTTATCTGGGCCGCGTGATCAAAGGTATCAACGTCAAGGCGCCAACGCCGCTGTGGATGCGCGAAAAACTGCGCCGTTGCGGTATTCGTTCAATCGATGCGGTGGTTGATGTCACCAACTACGTGCTGCTTGAGCTGGGTCAGCCAATGCACGCCTTCGATCTGAGCCGCATTGCCGGCGGCATTGTGGTACGTATGGCCCACGAAGGCGAAACCCTGACGCTGCTGGACGGCAGCCAGGCCAAACTGAACGCCGATACCTTGGTGATCGCCGATCATCAACAGGCGTTGGCGATGGGCGGCATCTTCGGCGGCGAACACTCTGGAGTCAATGACGCTACGCAGGACGTCCTGCTGGAATGCGCATTCTTCAGCCCGTTGTCGATTGCCGGTCGTGCGCGTCGCCATGGTCTGCATACCGATGCCTCACACCGCTATGAGCGCGGCGTTGATCCGGCCTTGCAATACCAGGCAATGGAACGCGCTACCCGCTTGCTGGTTGCCATTTGCGGCGGTCAGGTTGGCCCGGTGATTGACGTGACCAATGAAAGCAGCTTGCCGAAGCGCGCGACTATTACGCTGCGTCGTGAAAAACTGGATCGCCTGATCGGTCACCCTGTGCCAAGCGAACAGGTGAGCGACATCTTGCGCCGTCTGGGCTGTGAAGTTAGCGAGCAAGGCGAAAACTGGCAGGCAGTGGCGCCAAGCTGGCGTTTCGATATGGAAATCGAAGAAGATCTGGTGGAAGAGGTGGCGCGTATATACGGCTACAACAATATTCCTGACGTGCCGGTGCGTGCCGATCTGGAGATGACCAAACACCGCGAAGCGGATTTAACGCTGAAACGCGTGAAAACTCTGCTGGTCGATCACGGCTATCAGGAAGCGATCACCTATAGCTTTGTCGATCCTAAAGTTCAGGCGCTGCTGCACCCGAATGAAGACGCGCTGATCTTGCCAAGCCCGATTTCGGTTGAGATGTCCGCGATGCGTCTGTCGCTGTGGACTGGCCTGTTATCTGCGGTGGTGTATAACCAGAACCGCCAGCAGACCCGCCTGCGACTGTTTGAAAGCGGCCTGCGCTTTGTGCCTGATAGTACGGCAAATCTGGCTATCCGTCAGGACGTCATGCTGGCAGGGGTGATCGCCGGCCATACCCATGACGAACACTGGGATCTGGCAAGAAAGCCGGTAGACTTCTATGATTTAAAAGGAGATCTGGAATCTGTACTCGAGCTGACGGGCAAATTGTCCGACATTCAGTTCAAGTCGGAGGCCAATCCGGCATTGCACCCGGGGCAGAGTGCGGCAATTTATTTGCACGGTGAGCGTATCGGTTTCATCGGTGTGGTTCATCCGGAACTTGAACGTAAACTGGATCTTAACGGCCGTACCGTGGTGTTTGAACTGGAGTGGAACAAGGTCGCAACCCGCGTCGTGCCTCAGGCGAGGGAGATTTCTCGCTTCCCGGCAAACCGTCGAGATATCGCTGTGGTGGTGGCTGAAAACGTTCCGGCAGAAGATATTTTGGCAGAGTGTAAGAAAGTTGGCGCAAATCAGGTAGTTGGCGTAAACTTGTTTGATGTGTACCGTGGCAAGGGCGTGGCAGAGGGTGATAAGAGCCTGGCTATCAGTCTGGTATTGCAGGATACCGCTCGTACACTGGAAGAAGAGGAGATAGCAGCTACCGTTGCAAAATGTGTAGAGGCTCTAAAACAGCGATTCCAAGCATCCTTGAGGGATTGAACCTATGGCGCTTACTAAAGCTGAAATGTCAGAACACCTGTTTGAAAAGCTCGGGCTTAGCAAACGGGACGCTAAAGACCTGGTAGAACTGTTCTTTGAAGAGGTCCGCAGAGCTCTGGAGAACGGTGAGCAGGTGAAACTGTCAGGTTTTGGCAATTTTGATCTGCGTGACAAGAACCAACGTCCGGGACGTAACCCGAAAACCGGCGAGGACATTCCTATTACGGCGCGCCGCGTGGTGACTTTCCGTCCGGGGCAAAAGTTGAAAAGCCGGGTGGAAAACGCGAGCCCGAAAGAGTAACTTGCGTAAAACAAAAAAGGCCGCTACTGCGGCCTTTTTCTTTAGTATCACGGTTTATTGACCTGACAATAATCAATCCTCTTGTCGTTATTTTATTTTACCTTTTGTGCATAATTTTTTTGCTTGGCAGTAATTGCGGAGTTTTCTTATTGTCTTAGTCTTCTTTGGTACTTCTTTAATAAGATAAAAAAGGGGGCGTGGCCCCCAGACGATTAACGACGATCGTAATGGTGGTGTGAGTCGCCTGGGCCACCATAATGGCCGCCGTCCCGGTGCGGCCCGAAGCAGCAGGCGCTGAGCGTGGCGGCCAGCAGGGTGATGGTGATGAACATTCCGATACGTTTCATAATAATATCTCTGGTTGAATTTCATGGGGCTATAAATACCGAGCGAAGCTACGGTTGGTCAGTAAATGGTTATATACCGCTAGCGCTTATAGTAATTAAATAACCTTGATTTAAACGTAAGCATTGCGTAAAGGAGTTGCAAACGATACGAAAATAGGCCAAAGAGCAATAGGCGATAAATAACCTCCTTGTTATAAAAGAGCCAGCTGCAAAATAGAGAGAAGACGTAAATGAAAAAGAGGCTGTTGCTGGTATGTTTACCGCTGTTGCTGCCGTTGGCGGCGCAGGCGGAGGTTTCTATCGATATCAATGTACCTGGCGCATCCGTGCATCTTGGCGATCGGGATCATCGCGGGTACTACTGGGATGGCTACGACTGGCGTCCGCCACAATGGTGGCATGCTCACCAGGGACGGGGCTTTGGCGAACGCAATGCCCGCGGTTATTATTGGGATGGCGGTCGTTGGCAGCATTCACCGCCGCGCGGTTATGGCTCAGGCGGTAATGGCGGGCATCACGACGGTGGCCAACGCCATGATGACCACCACGATCGTCCGCAGCATGATGACCATGACAGAGGGCCGGGCAATAATCACGACCGCCATGAGCACGCACGGGGAGAGGGCAATGGCAACGATCGTGGCGCTCGACACGATGACCGGCCTTATTCGCAGCATGGCAACGGCGCGCATGGCTGAGTATTGACGCCGCGGCGGTTGATTTTGCGTTCATCAAGCGTGAGCGACAGCATCAGCCGCCGTTTTCCCCGGTTTCTGCTTTACAAACACTTCCCCTGACGGCGCTAACCCCCTAATATTTGACCCAAGACGTCAATTATCTGGCCATTCTCACGGCCGACAGGGAACTTCCACGCGTATGCCGACCAGCCAGACTTTTACCGTATTGCTGCAAAATCAGCGTCAGCGTGACAAACGTCAGCTATTGTTGCTGAGTATCGGCGTGACATTGGCGTTTGTGATTAGCCTCAGCGCCGGCGACGTTTGGTTATGGCCAACCCAGTGGCTCAGCGAGTCCGCACAGCTTTTTGTCTGGCAACTGCGCTTGCCGCGTGCGCTGGCCGTGTTGCTGGTCGGCGCCAGCCTGGCGGTGGCCGGTGCGGTGATGCAGGCGCTATTTGAAAACCCGCTGGCGGAGCCGGGGTTGCTGGGGGTCGCCAACGGTGCTGGCGTAGCGCTGGTGTTGACGGTGTTGCTGGGTAACGGCCTGTTGCCTGTTGCCATGATGAGCCTCAGCGCGATTATCGGCGCATTGCTGATGACCTTTCTGTTACTGAGCTTCGCCCGTCGGCGTCGCTTGACCAACGCACGTTTGCTGTTGGTCGGGGTGGCGCTGGGCATCGTATGCAGTGCACTGATGACCTGGGCGGTCTATTTCAGTTCCAGTCTCGATCTGCGCCAATTGATGTATTGGATGATGGGCGGGTTTGGCGGCGTTGACTGGCGACAAAAATGGTTGGTATTCGCGTTATTGCCGGTGTTGCTGTGGTTATGCGGGCAGGGCAAGGCGCTTAATTTTATGGCGTTGGGTGAACTGCAGGCGCGTCAGCTCGGTCTTTCACTGCACCTGTGGCGTAATATTCTGGTGATGGCCATCGGCTGGTTGGTCGGCGTCAGCGTGGCGCTGGCCGGCGTGATCGGTTTTGTCGGGCTGGTGATCCCGCATATATTGCGCCTCAGTGGCCTGACAGACCAGCGCTACCTGCTGCCAGGGTGTGCGCTGGCCGGCGCCGGCGTGTTGCTGGCGGCGGACGTAGTGGCACGTATCGCCTTGCTGTCTGCGGAGCTGCCGATTGGCGTGGTCACCGCCACGCTCGGGGCGCCGTTATTTATCTGGTTACTGACCCGCGTAAAGAGCGTAAGGTAACCCTTCCGTTCACCTGCAATCAAAACAACAGGATACCTACTTATGACGCAATCCATTTATCAGATCCCAGTCGATACCATTGAGCACCAATCGACCACGCTGGAAAAATATCACGGCAGCGTACTGCTGGTGGTTAACGTGGCGTCGGAATGTGGGCTGACCAAACAGTACCAAGGGCTGGAAAGCCTGTATGAAACCTATCACTCGCAGGGGTTTGAAGTGCTCGGTTTCCCATGTAATCAGTTCCTGGGGCAAGAGCCGGGCAGTAATGAACAGATTCAGGCTTTTTGTCGCGGCACCTTCGGTGTGAAATTCCCGATGTTCAGCAAAATCGAGGTCAACGGCGAGCAGCGTCATCCACTGTACCGGGCGCTGATTGCCGCCGTTCCGGAAGCGGTTGCACCGGCAGGCAGCGAGTTTATGGCGCGTCGCATCAGTAAAGATCAGGGACCAAAACAGCGTGGTGATATCCTCTGGAACTTCGAGAAGTTCCTGATTGGCCGTGACGGTAACGTTATCCAGCGCTTTGCACCAGACATGGAACCGGAAGATCCGATCATTACGGATGCGATTAACATGGCGTTGGCAAAGTAAACAATGGAGGACGGCATGCTGCAGCTCGACCAGGTTGGGGTCACGGGGCGTCTGGCGCCGTTTTCGGCACATATTGATGCTGGGCTGCAGGTGCATCTTATCGGCCCGAATGGTGCAGGTAAAAGTACGCTGTTGGCACGTCTGGCGGGTATGCTGCCCGGGGAAGGTGAGATAAAGCTGGCTGGCCGCGCGCTGGCCGCATATCCGGGCGAGCAACTGGCGCAGCGACGCGCCTACCTTAGCCAGCAACAGCCGCCGGTGGCGCTGATGCCGGTGTTTCAATACCTGGCGCTGCATCAGCCAGCGGGCGTTGACGAACGGCCGCTGGAAAGCACCATTTATTATCTGTGCCAGCGCCTGAAACTGACGGACAAGCTGTCGCGTATGCTGACCCAGCTCTCCGGCGGCGAATGGCAGCGTGTGCGCCTGGCATCGGTATTGCTGCAGGTATGGCCGACCATCAACCCGCACGGTCGGTTATTATTGCTGGACGAGCCGACCAATAGCCTGGACGTGGCGCAGAAAGTGGCGCTGGATCGCCTGCTGCGCGAGTTTTGCCAAACGGGCCGCTGTGCGCTGGTATGCGCGCACGATCTTAACCACACGTTGCAGCAGGCCGATCGGGTATGGTTGCTGCATGCCGGTCAGGTGGTCGCGCAGGGAGCGACCCGCGATGTGATGCAACCTGATAACCTGTCGAAAATCTATGATGTCGATTTTCATTTGCACGCGGTGGGCGACCAGCGCTGGATCATGACCCGTACCGCGTAAAATGACGTATGGCATTATTATGACAGTATCAACGGATGGTAAACAAACATAACTAAAATAATTGAATAGCCTGCCGGTTATTATTCCCTTCCTGATGGCAGTTATGCGGCCTCGCTTGAAAATAATCGAATTTTTCCTATACTTATTTAAGTTCAATGAAATTAAGTAACTCATTGTTATTTATTTATCCAGTTGTTTTTTAACATTATTTTATTATTGATATAAAAACGGTATTGGCAGTGGATTGGCTTAAGGAAATAATTTTTTCTTAAGGTTTAGTTAAGCTTCAACCCGTAGATTGGCTATAAAACCACCGAAGTGATTCTCTCTTGCGTTTAATGTCCGTTAAATAAAAGAGATTTACAGTGGCGCTAAAGCAAATCCGATACGTTTGGGGTTAACTATGGAACAATTCCTGCCTTTTTCACGCCCGGCAATAGGTGAGCTAGAAATTGCGGCGGTCGAAAAAGTATTGCGTTCAGGCTGGATCACCACCGGCCCACAGAACCAACGGCTGGAGCAGGATTTCTGCCACACCTTCGGTTGTCGGCATGCCGTTGCCGTGTGTTCCGCTACCGCCGGTATGCATCTTGTACTGATGGTACTCGGCGTGGGCGCGGGTGATGAAGTGATCACCCCGTCGCAGACCTGGGTGTCCACCCTCAACATGATTGAACTGCTTGGCGCAACGCCGGTAATGATCGATGTCGATCGCGAAACGCTGATGGTCAGCGCCGCCGACGTCGAAGCGGCAATTACCCCCAGAACCAAAGCGATCGTGCCGGTCCATTATGCCGGCGCGCCGTTGCCGCTGGACGCACTGCGCGCCGTGGCGCAACGCCATAATCTGCCGCTGGTAGAAGATGCGGCGCATGCGGTTGGCGCCCGCTACCACCATCAATGGGTCGGCGCTCAGGGCACGGCAATCTTCTCTTTCCATGCGATCAAAAACCTTACCTGTGCCGAAGGCGGTCTGATCGCCACCGATGATGACGCGCTGGCTGAACGCCTGCGCAGCCTGAAGTTTCATGGGCTGGGCGTCGATGCCTTCGATCGGCAACGTCAGGGGCGCAAGCCGCAGGCGGAAGTGGTGGAACCCGGTTACAAGTACAACCTCTCGGACATTCACGCAGCCATTGCGGTGGTGCAATTGCAGCGTCTGCCGCAGTTGAACGCGCGGCGTAGCGAACTGGCGCAGCGCTATCTGGCCGCGCTACAGGATTCGCCATTCCAGCCGCTTGGCCAGCCAAACTATCCGCATCATCACGCCTGGCACCTGTTTATGGTGCGCGTTGATGCCGAACGCTGCGGTATCGATCGTGACACTCTGATGGAACGCCTGCAGGCGCAGGGCATCGGCAGTGGTCTGCATTTCCGTGCCGCGCACACGCAGAAGTTCTACCGCGAACGCTACCCGCAACTGTCGCTGCCCAATACCGAATGGAACTCTGCCCGCCTGTGTACGCTGCCGCTGTTCCCCGATATGACCGACGCAGATGTCGATCGCGTGGTCAATAGCCTGTTTTCTATTGTGGAGTTTTCCCGTGTCGCGCGTTGAACCGATTAAAAAAGTGTCCGTGGTCATCCCGGTATTCAATGAGCAGGAAAGCCTGCCGGCATTGCTGGCACGGACTGGCGCCGCCTGTAAACAGCTGTCGCAGCCTTATGAAATCATTCTGGTGGACGATGGCAGCAACGATGACTCGGCTGAACTGCTGACCGCCGCAGCCGAACAGTCAGGCAGTTGTGTGATTGCCGTATTGCTGAACCGTAACTATGGCCAGCATTCGGCCATCATGGCCGGTTTTAATCAGGTTAGCGGCGATCTGGTGATTACCCTCGACGCCGATTTGCAAAATCCGCCAGAAGAAATTCCGCGGCTGGTGAGCGTCGCCGAGCAAGGGTATGACGTGGTTGGCACGGTTCGCGCCAACCGTCGCGACTCCTGGTTCCGCAAAAGCGCCTCGCGGGTAATCAACATGATGATCCAGCGTGCTACCGGTAAATCGATGGGTGATTACGGCTGCATGTTGCGCGCTTACCGTCGTCACATTGTTGAAGCGATGCTGCATTGTCATGAGCGCAGCACCTTTATTCCCATTTTGGCCAATACCTTTGCACGCCGCACCACCGAGATTCAGGTGACTCACGCCGAGCGTGAATTCGGCGACTCCAAATACAGCCTGATGAAGCTGATCAACCTGATGTATGACCTGATCACCTGTCTGACCACCACGCCGTTACGTTTGCTCAGCGTGGTGGGCAGCGTGGTGGCGCTGTCAGGTTTTTTACTGGCGGTGATATTGATCGTCATGCGTTTGCTGTTGGGGCCTGAATGGGCGGCGGGCGGGGTGTTTACCCTGTTTGCGGTGTTGTTCACCTTTATTGGCGCACAGTTTGTCGGCATGGGGTTATTGGGGGAGTACATCGGTCGTATCTACAACGACGTGCGTGCTCGTCCGCGTTACTTTGTTCAAAAAGTGGTCGGTAAACAGCATGACCACAACACTCAGGAAGAAGAATGATGAAAGCTATTGTATTTGCTTACCATGATATTGGCTGCGCCGGTCTGAAGGCGTTGACTGAAGCGGGTTATGATATTCAGGCGGTATTTACACATACCGACGATCCTGGTGAGAACAACTTCTTCTCTTCCGTTGCGCGCATTGGCGCCGAGTTGAATTTGCCGGTGTACGCGCCGGAGGACGTCAATCACCCGTTGTGGGTTGAACGGCTGCGCGAGTTACAGCCTGACATCATTTTCTCGTTCTATTACCGTAACCTGCTCAGCGACGAGATACTGTCTCTGGCCCCGCAGGGCGGTTTCAATCTGCATGGCTCGCTGCTGCCGCGCTACCGTGGCCGGGCGCCGATCAACTGGGCGCTGGTTAACGGCGAACGGGAAACCGGCGCCACGCTGCATAAAATGGTCAAGCGCGCGGACGCCGGCGATATCGTCGCCCAGCATGCGGTGGCGATTTCCGCCGATGACACCGCACTGACGCTGCATCGCAAAGTGTGCGAAGCCGCACAGGTGGTGCTGCGCGAAGCGTTGCCGAAGCTAAAAAACGGTACGGCGACCTTCAGCACGCAAAACGAAGCCGAGGCCAGTTACTTTGGCCGCCGTACGCCGGCAGACGGCGAGATCCACTGGCATAAAAGCGCCGCCGAGATCCACAATCTGGTGCGCGCGGTGACCGAACCGTATCCCGGGGCGTTCAGCTATCTCGGCCAGCGTAAAATGACGGTGTGGCGCTCCCGCGTGCTGGATATTCAGCATGACAAACAGCCGGGCACGGTACTGAGCAATGCGCCGCTGGTGGTCGCCTGTGGTGACGGTGCGCTGGAAATCATCGCCGGGCAAAACGAAGCTGGCCTGTACGTGCAAGGCGGTCGACTGGCGCAGGAGATGGGCATCATGGTTGATGCGCGTCTGGCGGCGAAGCCGGACAGCGTGGTGCAACGCAGAACGCGGGTGCTGATTCTGGGAGTTAATGGTTTTATCGGCAACCATTTGACCGAGCGTCTGCTGCGTGAAGATAGCTATGAGATTTACGGCCTGGATATCGGTTCAGATGCCATCAGCCGCTTTATGGGCAATCCGCACTTCCACTTTGTCGAGGGTGATATCAGTATTCATTCGGAATGGATCGAATATCACATCAAGAAATGCGACGTGGTGCTGCCACTGGTGGCCATCGCGACGCCAATCGAATACACCCGCAATCCGCTACGAGTGTTCGAACTCGATTTTGAAGAGAACCTGAAAATTGTGCGTGATTGCGTGAAGTACAACAAGCGCATCATCTTCCCGTCAACGTCCGAAGTGTACGGCATGTGCGACGATAAACAGTTTGATGAAGACACTTCACGTCTGATTGTCGGGCCTATCAATAAGCAACGCTGGATTTATTCGGTATCCAAACAGTTGCTGGATCGGGTTATCTGGGCCTACGGCGTGAAGGAAGGGCTGCGTTTCACGCTATTCCGTCCGTTCAACTGGATGGGGCCGCGCCTGGATAACCTGGATGCGGCGCGTATCGGTTCGTCGCGCGCCATCACCCAACTGATTTTGAACCTGGTGGAAGGTTCGCCGATCAAGCTGGTGGACGGTGGGGCGCAAAAGCGCTGCTTTACCGACATCAATGACGGTATCGAGGCGCTGTTCCGTATTATCGAAAACCGCGATGGTCGTTGCGATGGCCAGATCGTCAATATCGGCAATCCAACCAACGAGGCCAGCATCCGCGAACTGGCGGAAATGCTGCTGGAAAGCTTCAATAATCACCCGTTGCGCGATCGCTTCCCGCCGTTTGCCGGTTTCAAAGACGTGGAAAGCAGCAGCTACTACGGCAAGGGTTATCAGGACGTTGAACACCGAACGCCGAGCATTAAAAACGCCCGTCGTCTATTGGACTGGCAGCCCACCATCGCCATGCAGCAGACCGTGGCCGATACGCTGGATTACTTCCTGCGTACCACCGCAGAGGCAGGTAAGGTGACATGAAGCGCGTCGGCTTACGCGTTGACGTCGATACCTTTAGCGGCACCCGTGACGGTGTACCGCGTTTGCTGAGTCTGTTTGAGCAGTATCAGATTCAGGCCAGCATCTTCTTCAGCGTCGGGCCGGATAATATGGGGCGCCACCTATGGCGCCTGTTGCGGCCACGATTTTTGTGGAAGATGCTGCGTTCGAACGCGGCGGCGCTGTACGGCTGGGATATTCTGTTGGCCGGCACCGCCTGGCCGGGGCGGAAAATTGGCCGCTCGCTGGCGCCGTTGATGAAGCAGACCGTCGACGCCGGTCATGAAGTGGGGCTACATGCCTGGGATCATCAGCGCTGGCAGGCCAACGCCGGTCGCTGGAGCGACGCCGAACTGACGCGGCAGATCCAACTGGGGCAGGATGCGCTGACGGCGGCCATTGGCCAGCCGGTAAAATGCTCCGCGGCGGCCGGTTGGCGTGCCGATACGCGGGTGCTGGATGTCAAACAGCGCTTCGGTTTTCACTACAACAGCGATTGCCGCGGTACGCAGCCGTTCCGCCCGCAGTTGAGTAACGGGCGCTTCGGTACGGTACAAATTCCGGTGACGCTGCCGACGTTTGATGAAGTGATTGGCAGCGAGACCAGCCTGGCGAACTTTAACGATTATATTTTGCAGTTGATGGAAAACCAGCGAGGCGTGTCGGTATACACCATTCATGCGGAAGTGGAAGGCATGTCGCAGGCGGCGATGTTCGAACAGCTATTGCAACGGGCGCAGCGGCAGGGGATTGAATTTTGTCCGCTGAGCCGGCTGTTGCCACAGGATCTGACCACGCTGCCGGCGGGCCGTGTCATCCGCTCGCCGTTTCCTGGGCGAGAAGGCTGGTTAGGCTGTCAAAGCGCATTAAAGGATGATGAATGAAGGCATGTAAGAATATTTGGGGTGGATTGCTGACCCTGTTTTTTGCTCTGGTGTATCTGCTGCCGCTCAACGGCCGTCTATTGTGGCAGCCGGATGAAACCCGTTATGCCGAAATCAGCCGCGAAATGCTGCAACGTGGCGATTGGGTGGTACCAAACCTGCTTGGTTTGCGCTATTTCGAAAAACCGGTGGCCGGCTATTGGTTGAATAACATTAGCCAATGGTTGTTTGGTGACAGCAATTTTGCCGTGCGTTTCGCCTCGGTGTTCAGTACCGGTATTACCGCGTTGCTGGTGTTTAGCCTGGGCTGGTTGATGTGGCGCAATATCCGGCGCGCCAGCCTGGCGACGCTGATATTCATGTCGATGGTGTTGGTGTTCAGCATCGGCACTTACAGCGTGCTTGACCCGATGATCGCGCTGTGGCTGACCGCTGCGATGGCCAGTTACTATCTGACGCTGCAAGCCACTACCATCAAGGAAAAATTGGGCGGCTATCTGCTGCTGGGGCTGGCCTGCGGCATGGGCTTTATGACCAAAGGGTTCCTGGCGCTGGCGGTACCGGTGATCGCGGTGTTGCCGATTGCCATTATGCAGCGGCGTTGGCGCGAATTGCTGATTTACGGCCCATTGGCAATCGTGACTGCGGCGTTGCTCAGCCTGCCGTGGGCGTTGGCCATTGCCGAGCGCGAGCCGGATTTCTGGCACTATTTTTTCTGGATTGAACATATTCAGCGTTTTGCCGAAGACAATGCGCAACATAAGGCGCCATTCTGGTATTACCTGCCGGTATTGATGGCCGGCGTGCTGCCGTGGTTGGCGTTGCTGCCAGGGGCGTTGCTGAAAGGCTGGCGTGAACGAGCCAGGCGTCCGGAACTGTTGTTCCTGTTGAGCTGGGTGGTAATGCCACTGATTTTCTTCAGCATCGCCAAGGGCAAATTGCCAACCTATATTCTGCCGTGTATGGCGCCGTTGGCGTTGCTGATGGCCGCCTATGCCGAGGACGCCGTCGCCGCGTTGCACCATCGCGTGTTCAGAATCAATGCACTGCTCAATGGGGCATTTGGCCTGCTGGGGATAGGAGCCTTGTTGGCTATAGGTCTTGGGTTGTTGCCGCGCCTGCATCTGTTTAGCCAGCAGGAATGGCCAAAGATCATCCTCGGTATCATCGCCTTCACCGGCTGGCTGCTGTTTGCCGTGGTATCGGTGCGTGACGGTACCAGACGCTGGAGCTGGGCGGCAGCCTGCCCGCTGCTGCTGTGTTTGCTGATCGGTTATACCATCCCGCAACAGGTCATTGACTCCAAACAGCCGCAGAACTTTATTCGAGCCAATCAGGATGTGCTGGCGCACAGCCGTTATGTTTTGAGCGACAGCGTTGGGCTGGCCGCCGGTTTGGCCTGGCAGCTCAAGCGTAGCGACGTATTGATGTACAGCGAAAAGGGCGAAGTCAGCTACGGGTTGGATTACCAGGATGCGCGTAGCCGTTTCGTCAGCGATGCCGATTTCCCGCAGTGGCTGGCTCAGGCTCGTCGGCAAGGCAACGTTTCGCTGGTGTTACAGCTGTCCCGCGGGGAAAGTGTGCCGGCCAACCTGCCACCCGCCGATCAACTGCAGTTGATGAACCGGTTTGCGCTGCTGTGGTATCAGCAACAGCCATGACCGGCTATCTGTTGGTGCTGGCGGCCTGCCTGTTGACCTGTGCCGGCCAGCTGTGCCAGAAGCAGGCAGCGCGTTGCTGGTTGTTGCCGGTTGAGCTGCGTCGCCGCCACGCGCTACGCTGGCTGGCATTGGCCTTGCTGCTGCTGGCGCTGGGGATGCTGGTGTGGCTCGGCGTGTTGCAGCGGCTGCCGCTCAGCGTGGCGTACCCGATGCTCAGCTTGAATGTGGTTGCGGTGACGCTGGCAGCGCGATGGCTATTTCATGAACCGACCACGTTACGACACTGGTGCGGCGTGGCATCGATCGTGTTGGGGATTGTGCTGATGAGTCTTGCACCATGAAAGGCTATGGATGGGGCATCGCCAGCGTACTGCTGGTTACGCTGGCGCAATTGCTGATGAAGTGGGGCATGGTGCAACTGCCACTGGTGCTGTTTGCCGACGGCGTGCTGATATTGCTACGCCAGCACGCGCTGCCGTTGCTGGCAGTCAGTGGCGGGGTTTTCGGTTATGCCCTATCGATGCTGTGCTGGTTTTTTGCCTTGCGGCATTTGCCGTTAAACCGCGCTTATCCCTTGCTCAGCATCAGCTATGCGCTGGTCTATCTGGCCGCGGTGGCGCTGCCGTGGTTCAATGAATCGGCGACGCTGCTGAAAACGTTGGGAACCCTCTGCATCCTGTTCGGCGTCTGGCTAATTACCCGCGGTGGCGCAAACAAACCTGCCGATTAACGCAAAAAAAACGTACCGTGCCGCTTATCATCTTCATCACGCTTGCCTTTTTCCTCGTACGAGGGATAAATTATGCCCAAAAGCATGTGGCAACGGATTCAATAAAGGGATATGTAGGATGCGTACACTATTTTTACTGGTCAGCCTGGTTCTGGCCGGTTGCAGCAGTCACGCACCACCGCCCAGCGGCAAACTGGCGGATTCGATCGTGGTCGTGGCGCAGTTAAACGAACAGTTACGTCAATGGCACGGTACACCGTACCGTTACGGCGGGCTGGATCGCGGCGGCGTCGATTGTTCCGGCTTCGTCTATCGAACCTTCCGCGACCGTTTCGATATGCAACTGCCGCGTTCGACCGAAGCGCAAACCGAGCTGGGCACCAAGGTGTCGCGCGATGAGCTGCTGCCGGGCGACCTGGTGTTTTTCAAAACCGGTCACGGTGAAAACGGTCTGCACGTCGGCATTTATGATACCAACGATCAATTTATTCACGCCTCCACCAGCCGTGGCGTGATCCGCTCCTCGCTGGATAACGTCTACTGGAAAAAGGTCTACTGGCAGGCGCGCCGCATCTGATCCGCGCCTTTTTCGATAAGTTAACCCGTTGTTTTCCGATATAATGGCAGCATCTCCTGTTTACTTCAGCGGTGACTGCCATGACCTCCCTGCGTTTATTGATTTCCGACTCTTACGATCCCTGGTTCAATCTGGCGGTGGAGGAGTGCATTTTCCGCGAGATGAACTCGCAAGTGATACTGTTCCTGTGGCGCAATGCTGAAACGGTGGTGATAGGCCAGTCGCAAAACCCGTGGAAAGAGTGCAATACCCGGCGGATGGAGCAAGACGGTATCCGCCTGGCACGCCGCAGTAGCGGTGGCGGCGCGGTGTTCCACGATCTTGGTAACACCTGTTTTACCTTTATGGCCGGCAAACCGGGTTACGACAAAGCGGTATCGACCAACATTATTTTACAGGCATTGTCACGACTGGGAATTAACGCCAGCGCGTCGGGGCGCAACGATCTGGTGATTGAGACCGCCGACGGCATTCGCAAGATTTCTGGTTCAGCCTACCGCGAAACCGCAGATCGCGGTTTTCACCATGGTACGTTGCTGCTGAATGCCGATCTTAACCGGCTAGCTGATTATCTGAATCCCGATCCGAAAAAACTGCAGGCTAAAGGTATCACCTCGGTGCGTTCACGGGTCGCCAATCTGGCGGAGTTTGCCCCTGGCATTACTCATCAACAGGTGTGCGAGGCGATTATTCAGACCTTTTTTGCCTACTACGGCAGCAGCACAACGGCGGAGGTGATTTCCCCCGACGCGTTCCCCGACTTGCCCAACTTTGCCGATCAGTTTGCCAAGCAAAGCAGCTGGCAGTGGAATTTTGGCAAAGCGCCGGCGTTCAGTCATCTGCTCAATGAACGCTTTAGCTGGGGCGGGGTAGATATCTTTTTCGACGTCGAACAGGGTGCAATCACTCGCGCGCAAATTTTCAGTGATAGCCTGCAACCGGCGCCGTTACAGCAGTTGGCCGGCTTGCTGGTGGGTTGTGCCTACCGCAGCGACGCGGTGGCTGCGTGCTGTCAGCGGTTGTTGGCAGATTATCCGCAGCAGGCAACCGAACTGCAGCAACTGCAACGTTGGCTGAGCGAGGTGATTAAATAACCGTAGCGGCAGATTAAGAGCACAAGATTGGCAAAAAGCAAGGCGAGCATTTTTTATCGAATTCAATGTCAAGAATAAACGCTGAAATTGATATGTAATCAGTTTTAATCAATTGTAACGTTAAACGCACAGATGATAAAAAATGCCGCCTGAGATATTTCTTAAAATCATGCCGATTTTTCTAATAAAAACAAGATGGCTAAGTCAAATTGTCAGCACAGTTATATCACTTAAGTGAAATATCGATGGTAAATCGACGTTGACGCGCCCGTTTGTCTTAAGTGTAGGCTATTCTTAACCACCACACGGCGTATCAGATATAGCCTTGAACTATCAATTAAAACCGATTTTATTGGTATTTACATTGATATTTCCGATTAATCTTACAGGGATTGATCGATAAAATATATTGATATACGATGAGATGCTCGCCATTTGGCCTCTGGCATTAAAATGAAAATCCAATTTGAAGCCGACTTTATTAGTCGCTATGTTTTCCAACCGATTTATTCTAGCGATGGACGGTTGTTAGCGGTAGAAATCTTGAGCCGATTCGACAGCCTTGACGGCGATCTGGCAATGCCAACGGAAATTGGGGTTGGCTTATTAACTCCCCGGCAGAGAGTTGCGCTATTTAATGAACAACTGCTGTTAATAGAGCAATACGCATCATGGTTTATTGAACATCAGGTGTTATTGAGTATCAATATCGAACAAAGCGTAGCAGAACTGATCGTTAATGACCGGCATGTTGCTCATCGCTTGCAACGTTTACCGTTTATGGTGTTAGAAATCAGTGAGGGTTTTCCGCAACTGTCAGCAGGGAAAAAAAATGTCACGCTTTGCTGGCTCAGTGAGCGGTTTACGCTATGGCTGGATGACTTTGGCTCCGGCAAGGCACCGCTAAATGCGTTGTATGATGGCCTGTTTGACTACGTGAAAATAGACCGGCGATTTTATTGGCAGCTGTTTGCTCACCAAGGCTATGACATGATAATTGATTCGTTATTAAAGAATATCAATTTACTTTGCCACGGAACGATCGTCGACGGAATAGAAGATAAACACCACTTTGATAAACTGATTGATGCCGAGGTTTTTGGCCTGCAAGGTTTTTTATGGCCTAGCGTCAGTGTGGATAATCTTGATTCGCTACACCCGGTTCCCGAGGTGTTTAACAGCGAAAAACAATAGTTATTTATAGTGTGATGGGCTGTCCATAGCGAGCCGTCGAGGTGGCGTTTGCTATCGTGAGGTTAAACAGTACGCAGCAGCGGAATAGGGAGCCGGGCAGCGTTTTTCCTTCCGTTGTGAGTTGTTATTCGTCGTCAACCTTTCAGCGTGCAAATATATTCTGCCAGCACCGTCACCGTTACCTGCACACGGATGCCGCGCAAAGCCTGATTTAGCCGTAACTGCCTGTGCGGCGGCGGGTATCCCCTGCATTTCCTCGGTGTTAATCAGCGCATTCTGGCTCTACACTACAGTGAACGGAGGGCCTATGCCGCAGTTCGAAAACGCATACCACCAGCAATTGCCTGGTTTCTACACAGAATTAACCCCAACCCCGTTGCAGGGAGCGCGTTTGCTGTATCACAGCGAGCCGCTGGCGCATGAGCTGGGATTGGACGACAGTTGGTTTACGCCAGACAATGTGCCGGTGTGGGCCGGCGAGCGGCTGCTTCCGGGCATGCAACCGCTGGCACAGGTCTATAGTGGGCATCAGTTTGGCGTATGGGCCGGGCAATTGGGCGACGGTCGCGGCATTTTGCTCGGCGAGCAGCGTTTGCCGGATGGCCGCAGCATGGACTGGCATCTCAAGGGCGCAGGTTTAACGCCGTACTCGCGTATGGGCGATGGCCGTGCCGTATTACGCTCGGTGGTGCGTGAGTTTCTTGCTTCGGAAGCGATGCATCATCTGGGGATCCCTACCAGCCGTGCGCTGACCATCGTCACCAGCGACCAACCGGTGTATCGCGAGCAGCCGGAGCGCGGTGCGATGCTGATGCGCATAGCGGAAAGCCATGTGCGATTCGGCCACTTTGAACATTTTTATTACCGTAAACAGCCGGAGCAGGTTCGCCAGTTGGCGGATTTCGTGATCGCCCGCCATTGGCCTGCATTAGCCGACAGCGCCGACAAATATCTGCTGTGGTTTACCGAGGTGGTTGAGCGCACCGCGCGTCTGATGGCCGACTGGCAGACCGTCGGTTTTGCCCATGGGGTGATGAATACCGACAATATGTCGATCCTGGGGATTACCATCGATTATGGTCCATATGGTTTCCTTGACGACTATCAGCCGGGTTACATCTGCAACCATTCGGATCATCAGGGGCGTTATGCCTTTGACAATCAGCCGGCGGTGGCGCTGTGGAATCTGCATCGTCTGGCTCAGACGCTCTCCGGACTGATGCGTGTCGAGCAGTTGGAAGCGGCGCTGGCGGCCTTTGAACCGGCATTAATGCAGGCCTATGGTGACAAGATGCGCGCCAAGCTCGGCTTCTTCAGCCAGGAGAAGCAGGACAACGATTTGCTGACCGGCCTGCTGAGCCTGATGACGGCAGAGGGGCGAGATTATACCCGAACCTTCCGTCTGCTAAGCGAGGTTGAACAACTGCAAACGCGTTCGCCGCTGCGCGACGAGTTTATCGACCGTGACGCGTTCGACCGCTGGTATTTGCAGTATCGCCAGCGTTTGCTGCAGGAGCAGGTCAGTGATGAACAGCGTCAACGGGCGATGAAAGCGGTGAATCCCAAGCTGATTTTGCGTAACTATCTGGCTCAGGAAGCGATCGAAGCGGCGCAGAAGGATGACATTGGCAAACTGGCACGCTTGCACCAGGCGTTATTGACGCCGTTTGACGACGATCCGCGTTACGAGGATTTCGCCGCGCTGCCGCCGGATTGGGGCAAACACCTGGAAATATCCTGCTCGAGCTAAGCTGATGGATCAATGCCTCGCGCTGCGACGAGGGCATTGATCACCTTGCTGCGTCTGGCGTTATTGCCGCAGATAAATCTGTGGTAATGATGTCGTTTCCGGATGCGCCATCACCCCGACGTCTGCCTGATACCAGCGGGTGAGCTGTTCGGCTTGCAATACTTCTGTCGGGGAACCGCTGGCCACCAGGTGTCCCTGATGCATAAGCAGAATGCGATCGGCATACAGTGCCGCCAGATTGAGATCGTGCAGTACGCAACACACCGCCAGCGGCTGCTGTCGGGTCAGCGAGCGCAGTAGCCGCAGCGTATGTTGCTGATGGTACAAGTCTAGCGCCGAGGTCGGTTCATCCAGAAACAGCCAGCGTGGCGAAGGAGTCGCTTGCCATAGCTGCGCCAATACCCGTGCCAGCTGCACCCGCTGCTGCTCTCCACCTGAAAGCTGACGATAATCGCGTTGCGCCAGGCTTAGGCAGTCGGTCTGCTGCATCACCTGTTGCAGCGCCTGCTGCATATCTCGCCGGCCGTGCGGTGCGCGCCCCATGGCGATCACGTCTTGCACGCTGAACGGAAACGCCAGACTGCTGTGCTGGCGCATCACTGCCCGCACCTTGGCCAGTGACGTCGGCTGCCAGTGTTCCAACGGCTGGTCGAGTAGCAGACATTCCCCGCAGCTTGGCTGCAAATAACCGGTCAACAGGCGCATCAGGGTGGATTTACCGGCGCCGTTAGGGCCGATAATTGCTACCATTTCACCGCTGGCAATGTTCAGTGAAACGTCATTGACGATACGACGCTTGCCGAGTGTATAACGCAGCTGTTGTGCCGTTAGGCAGGCGGCACTAGTCACCGAGTCTCTCCCGCTGGCGTATCACCAGCCACAAGAAATAAGGGCCGCCGATCAGGCTGGTCATCAAGCCCACCGGCATTTCCGCCGGGGCGACCAGAGTACGCGCCAGCGTGTCGCTGACCAGCAGCAGACAGGCACCACCCAGAGCCGAGGCAGGCAGCAGCCAACGGTGATCGCCGCCGAGGCGCATACGCACCAGGTGCGGTACCACCAGACCGATAAAACCGATTACCCCACTGACCGCCACCGCGGCACCGGTCAATAATGCACTGAGCAACAGCAGTTGCAGTTTGACGCGCTTAACGTTTACCCCGAGGTAATGGGCTTCTTCATCGCCTAACTGCAACAGATTAAGACGCCGTGCCTGCAATAGCGTCAGTAACGCGGCTGGCAGAATCAACGACGCGGCGATCGCCAGCGTTGGCCACTGCGACTGGTTGAGACTGCCCATCATCCACAGCGAAAACTGCCGCAGTTGCCGATCGCTGCTGATATAAGACAGCACGCCAATCGCCGCCATGCACAGCGCGTTGATGGCGATGCCCGCCAGCAGCAGACGCGACAGGCTGCCATGACCGCTACGGCTGATGCCGTAGATCAATAATGACACCAGCAGGCTACCGATAAACGCCGCCAGCATCTGGCTGTACAAGGCGATGGCCACCGGCAGGGTCAGTGGCAGGATAATCGCCAACGCCACGCACAGCGCGCCGCCACTGCTGATGCCCAGCAGGCTTGGATCCGCCAGCGGGTTGCGGAACAACCCCTGCATCACCGCGCCGGACACCGCCAGCGCACACCCGATCACCACCGCCAGCAGTACACGTGGCAGGCGGATGTTGAACCAGATGTGCCAGGCGGTATCGCTGAATGGCTGTTGCCATAGCGTAGTGAACGACAGCGTCAGGGCGCCGTAATTGGCGGCGACCAGCGCCAATAGCGTCAGCGCCAGCAACAGACCGCCAATCACCAGACATGGCGAGGTCCGAGCGCGCATTACCGCTGCTCCGCCGCGTGACGCAGTTTGGCCAGCGCCGCCGGTGTTTGCAGGCTGAAGCCGAGTAACGCCATGTCGTCAACGATCAGCACGTGACGGTGCTTGCCAGCCGGGGTGAGGGCAATGCCTGGCAAACGCCATAATTGCTGCAACCCACCGAGGGATTGCACGCCGTCGGTGGTCACCAACAACAGGTCGGGCGCACTGGCAATAACCCCTTCTTGTGACAGCGGTCGATAATGGTTAAAGCCTTGCATGGCGTTGGTCAGACCGGCGGCGCGGATCACCGCGTCAGCGGCGGTCTGCTGGCCGGCGGCCATCGGCGTGATACCACCGTGGCTCATCACGAACATCACCTTGACCGGCAGCGGTTGGGTGTTGACCGCCGCCAGTTGCTGACGATAGCCTTCGGTCAGCTTTTGCCCCTCGGCGCGGAGATTCAACGCGGTGGCGACGGCGTTGATTTTTTCCGGCACCGCATCCAGCGTGGTATCACCGGGAATGAGTACCACCGGCACCTTGCTTTCCTCGAGCTGTTTGAACACCAAGGTTGGTTGAGCCAGTTCGCTGGACAATACCAGCGTCGGTTTCAGCGCCAGAATGCCCTCGGTGTTCAACTGTCGCATATAGCCGACGTCCGGCAGCTGTTGCAGTGCGGCAGGATACAGGCTGGTGCTGTCGCGTGCGACCAGCCGATCGCCGGCACCAAGCGCATAGACGATTTCACTGACGTCGCCGCCGATGGAAACAATGCGCTGCTGCGTCGCGGTGGCACCAAACGACAGCAGCGTCGTGCACAGGGCCAACGCCTGGATGATGGAGGTTTTCATGCGGCGATGTCCTTGGCGCGCAGAGCGGCAATCTGCTCACGCCATTGGGTCTGTTCCGGCTGACCTTCGGTGCGTTGACCATATAACTGGGCGATCTGCGTACCGTCGGCGGCAAACAGCTCCAGGCTGGTGACGATGCCGTCTTTGGTCGGCTTGCGCGTGATCCAGCTTTCGGCAATGGCTCCGCCGATCAGATGCAGGGTAAAACGCCGGTTGAACACGTTAATCCAGCCGTCTTGCGGCATCAGACGCTCAATTTGCCCGGTGAAGATCTGCACGCAGCCACGGTTGCCGACAAAAATCATGATTTCATTCTGCGCCTGATGCGCCGCCGCGAGGATCTGCGCCAGCGCCTGGTTATCCACCTGATAAGCCAGGTCGTCGCCCACGGCACGAAACGCCTGCTGGCGAGACAGGTGATGGCGGTTAAGCAGTGCGAAAAATTGGTGCACGTCGGTCATGGCGCGCCATTCGCGGTCGATTTGTGCGTTGTCCGGCGTGGCGTCGGCTGCTTTTGTCGCCGCCGGTTGCAACGCCAGTGGCGGATTGTCTTCGCCGGCATGGCGTTCTACCAGCGCCATCCAGGCGGCAAGGTCGGTTTCTTCGGTGGTATACACCTTGTGCAAGGCATCGCCCTGATGGTCGAAAAATTGAATGCTGTGGCGCACGCCACGTTTATTGGTTTCGCTCAGGCTGAAGGCGCTGGCCCACTGGTTGAGGAACAGCCGCAGATCCAGTTCGCGCGGATTGAGAATCAGTCCGGCGTGACCGTTCAGGTGCTGGTGCTGATAGCGTCCCAGCTGTTCATGCACCGCGTAGGCGTTACGGGTGATCGATTTGGTGACGCCGACCTGCTCCAACTGGGTAAGCAGACTGCGGGCGTCGCTGTGCAGGCGGCGAGCATCATGGCCGACGCGAGCATGGGTCAGTTCCGCTTCGCTAACGCTGAGCAGCTGCGCCAGATCGCGGGCATATTTACCCGGGTTGTCGATTTTCGCTTGCTGATAGCGGGTGTAGAGTGCGTTATTCATCCGTGTTCTCCTGACGTAATAGGGGAGTGGCGGGTGCCGGCCCGCCGAATAATCAAGTGATTACCACTGGTAGCTGACCAGCAGTTTGGCGTTGCGGCCATCCTGCGGAATGCCCAGTGGCGAGTAATATTCTTTGTCGAAGGCATTGCCCAGCACCACGGTGGTGGTGACGCCTTGCCATTCGGCACGACCCTTATAGCTTAGGTAGAAGTCATTAACGCCATAGCCGGCCTGCTGTGCGCTGCCGCTCGGCACCTGTGTGGCGCGCTGGGCAAAGGTGGCAACCCAGCCGGTAGACAGGCCGGTATCGGCGATCGGTAGGTCCAGCGTGCTGGTGACGGTGTCGGGGTTGATGCTGGCGATCCATTCGCCGGTGGCCTGGTCTTTACCGCGCGTACGGTTATAGGACAGATCCCAGCCAAACCCTCTGGTTTTGTAACTCAGAGTGGCATCCCAACCCCAAATCTTTGCGCGTTCGATGTTGGTGGAATAGGTGGTGCAGCTAATGCAGTATGGCCCAGTTGGACCGCGTCCCAGTTGCATGGTGACGCCGGTGGAAATGTAATCTTTGGCCTTGGTATCAAAATAGCTGGCTTTGAATTGCAGATTGTCATCAGCCAGTAACAGATCGTCGAAGCGCAAACCAAAACCGTATTCCTGCGTGGCGTTGGTTTCCGGTTTCAAGTTTGGGTTTGGCACCCAGTAGTTGGTAATGGTGGTCGGCCCCATCGGGATGGAAAAGTGCTTGGAGTCATTGTACATCTCGCCCATGGTTGGCGCGCGGAACGCCTGGGAATAGGAACCGAACAGCATCAGCCAGTCGGTCGGCGTGATGCTGAGCGCTCCGCGCGAAGACCATTTATCAGCGTTGACGTCGTCATAGCCGTTACTTTGCCCCTGATAATCGTCGTAACGCGTGCCGGCCAGAATCGATACCGGCAAGTCGCGCAGCGTGATTTCATCCTGCAGCCAGATCGAAGCAAATTTGATCTCGGCCTGTGGGAAGCTTTCGGTTGCGCCACCCGGCGTTTGTTCCTGCTTATAGGCTTCAGTTCCATAGGTGAACAGGTGGGATGCTGGGCTGTCGACGAACAGACGCGTGCGGTTTTCCAGTTTGGCGCCACGTGTGGTCTGCTTGCGCGCCTCATCTTCACTGCCGCCAGTATGCGCGTTGATCTGCACTTCGGAGTAATACACCTTGGCTTCGGCATCCAGCCAGTGCTGGCCGAGCGGATTCAGTTGATAGCTCAGTTGTCCGTCGCGTTGAATGGTAGAGCGGTCGGTCATAAGATTGCTGGCGGACGCGGCAGACTCCTGCGGGTTTTTGGGCTCCTGGGCACGATTGTTGTAATAACGCAGGTTACCGCTCAGCGACTGGTTTTCGTCGATACGCCAGGTACCTTTGGCCAACACATTGCTGATGGTTTCGTCATTGGGCGCATCGAAACCGTTGCCCTGACGCAAGTCACCCACGTCGCGGGTGCCGAATGACAGCAGGCCGTCAAGCGTGTCGGTTCGCCCATAGGCGCTGGCGCCCATACCCAGGCTGTGATCGCCGCTGGCGGCGTTGCCGAAGACCCGGTAGCCGCTGTTACGGCCCGGCAGCAGCAGATCGGCGGCATCGACGGTTTCATAAGACACTACGCCGCCAAGTGCGCCGCTGCCGTACAGTAACGCAGCCGGGCCGCGTACCACCTCAACCCGTTTTACCAGGCCTGGGTCGAGAAAAGTACCGTTGATGTGACCGGTGTCGGTACCCTGACGGATACCATCGACCAGAATCAATACGCCGCGCCGATCGTAACCGCGCATCGAAACGTCCTGCCCATTGCTGCGGCCAGTGCCGCTGACGGTAATGCCGGGCACCTTGCGCAGCATATCGGCGGCGGAGGAGGCGGTCTGGCTTTCCGGGCTGTCACCGTTAATGACGGTGACCATCATCGGCGCTTCAAAACTGCTGCGCTGATTACCGGTGGCGACCACGGTGAGGGTATCGTCTTTACTGACGGTCGTTTTCGTGGGCGCATCGTGGGTGCGGGCGGGGGTATTGGCGAAAGCCATCGCCGGCAGCGCGCAGGCGACAGCCAGACTTAAGGTTGAAAAGCGTAGTCTGGTGGCAAAGATAAGAGGCATGGGCAACTCTCCGTATGCTGTTAAACATATCAATAGATTTGCTGGCTGCCTGGATCAAACGATCGGGGTGGCTCGCAGGGAAGGTTTTTTATTTTTACTTAGTCAGGATCAATTTTCCTGCTTTGGTCTGGCGCAGCTGATAGCGCTGCCCTTGATGCGTAATAATGGCGATGCCGTCTGCGCCCAGCAGCTGTTGGCTGTCATAACAGGGTATCGGCAGGTCGCTGTGGATGGCGATTGACGAGCCCGATGGCGCAGGATTCTGGTTCGATTTTTCCATAGGTTCGGCCTGAAAAACAAACTTCAAATGGTAATTAATATCAAAGTGATAATCATTATCATGTGAACATTCGGTTACATCAAGGAAAATTTCCTTACCGAGGGAACCTTTTTGCTTACACTGCATCTGGCAGTGGAACGACGCGGGGGCGCCCAAACGCCATAGGGTTACTTCAGCAGGGTCTCGATGCGATCGAACAGTTTTTCCGGCTTGGTGATCGGCGCAAAGCGGGTGACACGCTGGCCGTCGGCGGTCAGCAAAAACTTGGTGAAATTCCATTTGATGCGCTGAATGCCAAACAGCCCAGGAGCCCGGCGCTTCAGCTCGCTGAACAACGGGTGTGCGCCTGGCCCGTTAACCTCGATTTTGCTGAACAGTGGAAAACTGACGCCGTAGTTCATGGTACAAAAACTGGCGATCTCCAGGGCATCGCCCGGCTCCTGCGCACCGAACTGATTGCAGGGGAAGCCCATCACCACCAAACCGCGCTGGCGATAGTATTGCCACAGGTTTTCCAGGCCACGGTATTGTGGGGTAAAGCCGCATTTGCTGGCGGTATTGACCAGCAGATAGGCGCGTGCCGGATAGTCCGACAGGGTTTTTGCTTCGCCTTGCAGCGTAGTGCAGGGGATGCTCAACAGTGAAAGGCTCATGCAGGGAACTCCAAATCCTGTAGCTCGGGCGAGGCGGTGTTTTGCCGGTTACTACCAGTATAGATGCGCATTGAACACTGTATCACCGGGGCAGGCTCACCCCGGTGAGGACGGATTAAAAGCGGCTATCGACCGCATCGGCCAGCATTGCCAGCAGTTGCTCGCTGTCGGACCAGCTCAGGCACGGATCGGTGATCGACTGGCCGTAGGTCAACGGTTGGCCGGCGACGATTTTTTGCGTGCCTTCCACCAGGAAGCTTTCCGCCATTACGCCCACCACGGCGGCAGAGCCGGCGCGAATCTGCTGGCAGATATTCTCGGCGACGTCCAGTTGGCGGCGATGCAGCTTTTGGCAGTTGCCATGGCTGAAATCAATCACCAGGTGTTCCGGCAGGTCAAACTCGCGCAGGCTATCACAGGCGGCGACGATATCCGTCGCATGGTAGTTCGGCGTTTTGCCGCCGCGCATGATGATATGGCCGTAAGGGTTGCCGCTGGTCTGGTAAATGGTCATCTGGCCGTTTTTGTCTGGCGAAAGGAACATATGGCCGGCGCGTGCGGCACGGATGGCGTCAATGGCAATGCGGGTATTGCCGTCGGTACCATTTTTGAAACCGACCGGGCATGACAGCGCAGACGCCATTTCACGGTGGATTTGGCTTTCGGTAGTACGTGCGCCGATGGCTCCCCAACTGATCAGGTCGGCAATATATTGCCCGATCACCATATCAAGAAATTCGGTGGCGGTCGGCAGGCCGAGTTGATTAACGTCGAGCAACAGTTTGCGCGCCATTTCGATGCCGCGATTGACCTGATAGCTGCCGTCAAGATCGGGATCGGAAATCAAGCCTTTCCAGCCCACCACGGTGCGTGGTTTCTCGAAATAGGTGCGCATAACGATTTCCAGCCGATGCTGATAACGTTGGCGCAGTCCATTAAGTCGGCTGGCGTAATCCATGGCTGCATCCAGATCGTGAATGGAGCAGGGGCCGATCACCACCAGCAGGCGCGAGTCTTCGCCTGACAGGATCCGTTCAATGCGTTTTCGTGACGCCGTCACGTTATCCGCCACTGCCGGTGAAATCGGCAGCTTGTCCGCCAGCGCTTGCGGCGTAACCAGGCTGTCGATGCGCGCGGTCCGCAATTCATCTGTTTTGTGCATGATTATCTCTGAAACTGTTCTTCTCTGCGGCAGGAGTACCGGGAAGTGATGGCGATCACAATAACGCAAAAACGGCCGATTTCAACCGTTCAACGCGATAACTGTTGAGCAAAACCGACAAAAATTGATAAATACCGCTGGCGAGGAATGTTCGGCAGCGGTTTGCTGCCGAGCAGGGTTAAAACATTCGACGGCTCATGCCGAGAATATCGAGAATTTTGGTGGAAATTTCCTCGACGGAGTAGTTGGTGGAATTCAGATAGCGGATTTGATTTTTACGGAACAATGCTTCGACTTCGGCAATTTCCATCCGACACTGGCGCAACGACGCATAACGGCTGTTTTCGCGGCGCTCTTCACGAATGGCTGCCAGTCGTTCCGGGTTAATCGTCAGGCCGAACAGTTTATGTTGAAACGGCTTCAGCGCGGCGGGTAAATGCAAATTGTCCATATCGTCGGCGATAAACGGGTAGTTGGCTGCACGAATGCCAAACTGCATGGCCAGATAGAGGCTGGTAGGGGTTTTGCCGCAGCGCGATACACCGAGCAGGATCACCTGCGCCTGATCGAGGTTGCGTAGTGAAATACCGTCATCATGCGCCAGCGTGTAATCAATGGCCGCGATGCGCGCGTCATATTTGCCCAGGTTGCTTTCCGTCAACCCATGGGTACGATTGGGCACCGGTGTCGGTTCGACATCCAGTTCCCCCTGCAACGGGCCGACCAGCGCCTGCACGATATCCTGGCAGAATCCTTCGCTCTGGGTGATGACGTTACGTACTTCCGGCGAAATGATCGAATAAAACACCAGTGGCCGCACGCCGGTCTGTTGATAAATTTCGTTGATTTGCTGGCTGACGGCCCGCGCGCGCGCTTCGGTTTCGACAAACGGCAGGGTAAAGGTGGTTGCCTTGACCGGAAATTGCGACAGTACCGCGTGGCCGAGCACCTCGGCGGTGATCGCCGTGCCATCCGAAATATAAAATACGCTTCTTTCCACCCGTGACTCCTTAACTGAAAAATACGTTTCCTGCTGCGGCAAGGCGATGGCCTGTCGTTCAAACATAATGGGCTCCAGAGTATTCGGCGGTAAAGAGGCTAGCAAAAAAACTGTGATGCCAACGGATTCCACAGTGGTTAGCCAACCGAAAAGCGCAAAAATAAGAACATTCCGGCAATTTTGGTTTTTGAAATTGAATTTTGATTTTTATAAAAAGCGATAGCCAATTATTCTCGGTCGATTGAGCTGTATATCGATGATAATTTCAACAGAAGGCTGGCAATTCGCCCTGCTGTTAAATAAGAATTGAAAATATACGTAATTTGTTGAATTTACGTGTTTTAGCGCGCCAGAGACCGGTTTCTGCGGCAAAAAGACCGTTTAGGTAATTCTCTTAAAATCCATTTTCTTCATCGGGTTGATCGATTCACCTTTCCATTTCTTATGGATGATTGTGCTAGTCTGGTTCGGCCCCAAATAAGGGCGAACAACGCAATTGAATTAAATCCGTCTATACCCTACTGATAGCAATAAGGATTGTCTCGATGTCCAATAATGGCCCAGACTTGCGTAATGTGCTTTGGTACAACCAGCTTGGCATGCACGACGTTGACCGTGTTGGCGGCAAAAATGCATCGCTCGGTGAAATGATCACCAATCTGTCCGATCTGGGCGTGGCCGTGCCAAATGGCTTTGCCACTACTGCCCAGGCGTTTAACGATTTCCTCGAACAAAGCGGTGTCAACCAGCGCATTTATCAGTTACTGGATCAAACTGACGTTGATGACGTCACCCAACTGGCCAAGGCCGGCGCGCAGATTCGCCAATGGGTTATCGATACCCCGTTCCATGCGGAGTTCGAGCGCGAAATCACCCTGGCTTATCAGCAATTGGCCGATGGCGAACCGGAAGCCTCCTTTGCCGTGCGCTCTTCCGCCACCGCCGAGGACATGCCCGATGCGTCGTTTGCCGGCCAGCAGGAAACCTTCCTGAACGTGCAAGGCATCGATGCCGTGATGATTGCCATCAAACACGTGTTCGCATCGCTGTTCAATGACCGCGCCATTTCCTATCGCGTGCATCAGGGCTACGATCACCGCGGCGTGGCGCTATCCGCCGGCGTGCAACGCATGGTGCGCTCCGATCTGGCATCGTCCGGCGTGATGTTCACCATCGATACCGAATCCGGTTTTGATCAGGTGGTGTTTATCACCTCGGCATACGGTTTGGGTGAAATGGTGGTGCAGGGTGCGGTTAACCCGGACGAATTCTATGTGCACAAGCCGACGCTGCTGAACGGCAAACCGGCCATCGTGCGCCGCAATGTCGGTTCCAAAAAAATCCGCATGGTGTATGCGCCGTCGCAGGACCACGGCAAGCAGGTGGCGATTGAAGACGTGCCAGAGGCGCAACGCAATCGTTTCTCTCTGAGCGACGATGAAGTACAGGCGCTGGCGCATCAGGCAATCCTGATTGAAAAACACTATGGCCGACCGATGGATATCGAGTGGGCGAAAGACGGCCACACCGGCAAACTGCTGATCGTCCAGGCGCGTCCGGAAACCGTGCGCTCCAATGGGCAGGTGATGGAACGCTATCAACTCAACGGCAGCAGCAAGGTACTGGTAGAAGGCCGCGCCATTGGTCATCGTATCGGTGCCGGCCCGGTGAAAGTGATCCATGACATCAGCGAAATGGATCGCATCCAGCCGGGCGACGTGCTGGTGACCGACATGACCGATCCGGACTGGGAACCGATCATGAAGAAGGCGGCGGCGATCGTTACCAACCGCGGCGGTCGTACCTGCCATGCGGCAATCATTGCGCGTGAGCTGGGCATTCCGGCGGTCGTGGGCTGCGGCCACGCCACCGACGTGCTGAAAGACGGCCAAAAGGTGACGATATCCTGTGCCGAAGGCGATACCGGCTACGTTTACCAAGACATGCTGGACTTTACCGTGCAGAGCTCCGAAGTGAACGAGCTGCCGCAACTGCCACTGAAGATCATGATGAACGTCGGTAACCCGGATCGTGCCTTTGACTTTGCCTGCCTGCCAAACGAAGGTGTCGGTCTGGCGCGTTTGGAGTTCATCATCAACCGGATGATCGGCGTGCACCCACGCGCGCTGCTGGAGTTCGACCAGCAAACGCCGGAGTTGCAGCGTGAAATCAAGGGGCTGATGCATGGCTATGACCATCCGGTGGAATTCTATGTCGGTCGTCTGACCGAAGGGATCGCGACGCTGGGCGCGGCGTTTTGGCCAAAACGCGTTATTGTGCGGTTGTCCGATTTCAAGTCCAACGAGTATGCCAACCTGGTCGGCGGTGAAAAATACGAGCCACATGAAGAAAACCCGATGCTGGGTTTCCGCGGCGCCGGTCGCTACGTTTCAGACAGCTTCCGTGATTGCTTCGCACTGGAATGTGAGGCGGTCAAGCGGGTACGCAACGAGATGGGGCTGACCAACGTGGAAATCATGGTGCCGTTCGTGCGCACCGTGGCGCAAGCGGAAGCAGTGGTTGCGGAACTGGGGCGTCAGGGGCTGAAGCGTGGCGAAAACGGGCTGAAAGTGATCATGATGTGCGAGATCCCGTCCAACGCGCTGCTGGCGGATCGGTTCCTTGAGCACTTTGATGGCTTCTCGATTGGCTCCAATGACATGACACAGCTGGCGCTGGGGCTGGATCGCGACTCCGGCGTGGTTTCAGAACTGTTTGACGAGCGTAACGACGCGGTGAAAGCGCTGCTGTCGATGGCGATTCAGGCAGCCAAGCGCCATGGTAAATATGTCGGTATTTGCGGTCAGGGTCCGTCAGACCATGAAGATTTTGCCGAGTGGTTGATGGAGCAGGGGATCGACAGCCTGTCACTTAATCCGGATACCGTGGTGCAAACCTGGATTAATTTGGCCAAGTAAAAATAAATTGCGCCGATAAGATATATTTCATTGAAAAAAGCCGCAGTAGTTATGCGGCTTTTTTATTTCCAGATGTAAGCGAGTATGGCAATAAATAATAATGTAGAAGAAAAGGACAAAAAAAAGCCCATCCTTGAAGACGGGCAAAGACTACACACAGCAATTCACATGTATGGCATTACATTGTTTGGAAAACTTGCTTGAAATTAGGGGGTTAAAGCAAGATATGGCAATAATACTAGGTACTTGGCTTAAATTAGTCATTAAGAATCGTCCTAATAAACCGATTAACCCCAAGTTTGTTATTCATTTTGTCAAATTACCGGCAAAAAAATAACCTGCATTTATTCGGCATGTTTAATCGTTTAAGCACAATTTATCATGAATCGGCTGGATATATTTCCGCTGATTTACTCAATTGGCGGTAACGGTGGAATAATTGAATCAGGCATCTGCCCATTGACGGGCAGATGCCAAACGGATTACAGCTGTTCCAAATCCTTGGCGACCTCGTCGAGATCGGCCGTTGGTTCGGGAGCTTCGTTCATCCAGGCGGTCAGCAAACGGTATGATACCGCCAGCACGACCGGCCCGATAAACAGCCCGATCATGCCAAACGCCAGCAGGCCGCCAATCACGCCGGACAGGATCAGAATCATTGGCAAGTCTGCGCCCATGCGGATCAACACCGGGCGCAGGAAGTTGTCGAGGGTGCCGACCACGCAGCTCCACACCAGCAATACCGTGCCCCAGGTGGTGTCACCGCTCCAATACAGCCAGATAATCGCCGGGATCAGCACCGGCAATGGCCCCAGTTGCGCGACGCAGAAGATGAACATCAGCACCGCCAGCAGGGTGGCGGCCGGGATGCCGGTTATCGCCAGGCCAATCGCACCCAGTACCGACTGCACCAGCGCGGTAACCACCACACCCAAAGCGACGGCACGAATAGCCTGCCCGCCCAGCAGTACCGCCGCGTCGCCACGTTCGGCACCCAGACGTACCGCAAAGTGGCGGATGCCCAATGCCACCTGTTCGCCGCGGGCGTAAAGCAGCACGCTGAACAATACCATCAGCGAACAGTGCATCAGGAAACGGCCAATGTGCGCGGCCTGGGCCGCGAACCAGGTGGCTGTCTGGCCGAAGTAGGGTTGTACCTTGGCAATCAGTGCGCCGCCACCGCTGTTGATCAGGGTGTGATAACTGCTGTAGACCTTGTCACCGATCATTGGAATGGAATTTAACCAGGCCAGATCGGGAATATGCACTTTGCCTGGCGTACTGGCCCAGGCGACGATCGGCGCGCTGTTATCCACCACGCTATTTACCAGCAGCGCAATCGGCATCACGAATAGCACGATCAGAATCAGTGTCATGACCAGCACCGCCAGTGAACGTCGTCCCCACAGCAGATTCTGTAATTTAATCAATAACGGCCAGGTGGCGATGACCACCATGCTGGCCCAGGCGAAGCCAAGTATAAAAGGTTGAACCACCCAAAAGCAGGCAACGATCATTATGGCAATGAACATCACGCCAAAGATAATTCTTGGCAAATCATATCGCGGTTGTGGGACTGTCATGAAAGGGTTCTCATCCTATTAGGTAAATTCCTTTGCTCCGTCTGATAATCATGATGCATTTTTGCCAAATTTCACAGTGCGGCGCACAATTTGCCGTGCGGGGTGAGGCCGGTTGCCGTTGTTGAGCGTCAGCAGTCAGCGGCGTAAATGCCGCGCGATTAATTGGTTATCTGCTACTGAGAAGTATGATAGTTTTTAACGATAACCAAAACAGGCTGGGCCTGACTCCAGGCTCGGTCAGGCGTTCAAATTAGACAGACAGGCGCATAATAAGCAATGATCCCACAGATTTCTCAGGCTCCCGGCCTCGTTCAACGGGTGCTCGATTTTTTGGCGGCGTTAAAACAACACGGATTCAATGGCGATATTGCCACCAGTTACGCCGATCGCCTGACCATGGCGACCGATAACAGTATCTATCAACTACTGCCCGATGCGGTGGTATTCCCGCGCTCAACCAGCGACGTGGCGCTGCTTGCCCGGCTGGCCGCAGACGAAAAATTCAGCTCGCTGACCTTTAGCCCACGCGGTGGCGGCACCGGCACCAACGGCCAGTCGCTTAACAGCGGCATCGTGGTGGACATGTCGCGCCATATGAATCGCATACTGGATATCAACCTGGAACAAGGCTGGGTTCGGGTTGAGGCCGGGGTTATCAAGGATCAGCTCAACCAATACCTCAAGCCGTTCGGCTACTTCTTCTCGCCGGAACTGTCGACCAGCAACCGCGCTACCCTGGGCGGTATGATCAACACCGATGCCTCAGGGCAAGGATCGCTGGTGTATGGCAAAACGTCCGATCACGTACTGGGACTGCGCGCAGTATTGCTGGGTGGCGAGATGCTCGACACGCGCGCCATGCCGACGGCGTTGGCGGAAACGATTGCTTTGGAGAATACCCAGGAAGGGCGCATTTATCACACCGTATTGCATCGCTGCCGCGAGCAGCGCGCGCTGATTGTGGATAAATTCCCCAAGCTCAACCGGTTCCTGACCGGCTACGATCTGCGGCATGTGCTGAGTGACGATCTGCAAACCTTCGATCTGACGCGCATCCTGACCGGCGCCGAAGGAACGCTGGCGTTTATCACCGAAGCCCGACTGAACATTACGCCATTGCCGAAAGTACGGCGATTGGTGAACGTCAAATATGACTCGTTCGATTCGGCGTTGCGCAACGCGCCGTTTATGGTTGAGGCCAAGGCACTGTCGGTAGAAACCATCGACTCCAAGGTTTTGAATCTGGCGCGGGAAGATATTGTCTGGCATTCGGTCAGCGAGTTGATCACCAACGTGCCGGACAAACAGATGTTGGGGTTGAATATCGTTGAGTTCGCCGGCGACGATGAGCCGCTGATTGAACAGCAACTGGACAGCCTGTGCCAACGGCTGGATGCGCTGATCGCCGATCGTCAGGCCGGGGTGATCGGCTATCAGGTCTGTGGCGATCTCAACGGCATCGAGCGTATTTACAATATGCGCAAAAAGGCGGTTGGGCTGCTGGGCAACGCCAAAGGACAGGCCAAACCGATCCCGTTTGCCGAAGATACCTGCGTACCGCCGCAGCATCTGGCTGATTATATCGTCGAATTCCGCCAACTGCTTGATAGCCATAATCTCAGCTACGGCATGTTCGGCCATGTTGACGCTGGCGTGTTGCACGTGCGCCCGGCGCTGGATATGTGCGATCCGCAGCAGGAAATGCTGATGAAGCAGATTTCCGACCAGGTGGTGACGCTGACCGCCAAATACGGCGGTTTGCTGTGGGGAGAGCACGGTAAAGGTTTCCGTGCGGAATACAGCCCGGCATTCTTTGGCGACACGCTGTTCGAAGAGCTGCGCCGTATCAAGGCAGCGTTCGATCCGGACAACCGGCTGAATCCGGGCAAGATCTGTCCGCCGCTTGGCGTGGATGCGCCGATGATGCAAGTCGACGCCGAAAAGCGCGGTACCCTCGACCGCCGCATCCCGATCGCGGTGCGCAGTTCGTTCCGTGGTGCCATGGAGTGTAACGGTAATGGCCTGTGTTTCAACTTTGACGTGCGCAGTCCGATGTGCCCATCGATGAAAATCACTGGCAGTCGCATTCATTCGCCAAAGGGGCGGGCGGCGCTGGTGCGTGAATGGCTGCGCCTGTTGAGCGAGCAGGGGGTTGATCCGCTGGCGCTGGAAAAGACGTTGCCACAGCAGCGGCTGAGCTTCCGCGCGCTGATCGAAAAAACCCGCAACAGCTGGTATGCCGGCAAGGGCGAGTACGATTTTTCGCATGAGGTCAAAGAGGCGATGTCCGGCTGCCTGGCCTGCAAGGCCTGCTCCACCCAGTGCCCGATCAAGATTGACGTGCCGGGGTTCCGCTCGCGTTTTCTGCAGCTGTACCACACCCGTTATCTGCGTCCGGCGCGAGACTACATGGTGGCCGGGGTTGAAAGCTATACGCCGCTGATGGCGAAAGCGCCGAAGGTGTTCAACTTTTTCTTCAAGCAGCCGTGGCTGCGTGAACTGAGCCGCAATGCGATCGGCATGGTTGACTTGCCGATGTTGTCGAGCCCGACGCTGCGCCAGCAACTCAGCGGGCATCAGGCTACCACCATGACGCTGGAGCAGTTGGAAGCGTTAGCGCCGGCCGATCGCGAGCACTATGTGCTGATCGTCCAGGATCCGTTCACCAGTTATTACGATGCCAAAGTGGTTGCCGATTTCGTTCGGTTGGCGGAAAAACTGGGTTATAAACCGGTACTGCTGCCATTTTCACCCAACGGCAAGGCGCAGCACGTTAAAGGCTTCCTGACGCGGTTCGCCAAAACCGCGCGCAAGACTGCCGATTTTCTTAACCGCGTCGCCAAACTGGAGATGCCGCTGGTGGGGGTCGATCCGGCTCTGGTGCTGTGCTATCGCGACGAATATCATGAAATACTCGGCGAATCGCGCGGTAACTTCCAGGTTCTGCTGGTGCATGAATGGCTGCGGCAGCGGTTGGTGGATCGTGCCGAACAGCCGGCCACCGGCGAAGCCTGGTATTTGTTCGGCCACTGTACCGAAACCACCGCGCTGCCGGCCAGCAGCCAGCAATGGGCCGATATCTTTGCCCGTTTTGGCGCCAAACTGGAAAACGTCAGCGTCGGTTGCTGCGGTATGGCCGGCACCTACGGGCATGAAAGTAAAAATCTGCAAAATTCGCTCGGCATTTATGAGTTATCATGGCACCAGGCGCTGCAACGCTTGCCACGTCAACGTTGTCTGGCGACCGGCTATTCCTGCCGCAGCCAGGTCAAGCGCATTGAGGGCAATGGCGTGCGGCATCCATTACAGGCCCTGTTGGAGATGATAGCGTGAAGCTATGGAAACGACACACCACCCTGGAACAGCTTAACCATTCCAGCGCTGGTTGCATGGTGAGCCATATCGGCATTGAATTCACCCGGATTGGCGACGATTACCTTGAAGCCACCATGCCGGTAGATAACCGCACCACCCAGCCGTTCGGCCTGCTGCACGGCGGCGCGTCGGTGGTGTTGGCGGAATCGATGGGGTCGATGGCGGGGTATTTGTGCACCGAAGGCGAACAGAAAGTGGTTGGGGTGGAGATTAATGCCAATCATCTGCGCGCGGTGTTCGAAGGCCAGGTGCGCGGCGTATGCCGTGCGCTGCATGCCGGCCGGCGTAATCAGGTCTGGCAGATTGAAATTTTCGATGCCCGTGACAAACTGTGCTGCATTTCGCGTCTGACTACCGCGGTGATTGAATAACGACCGGCCCTGCGGGCGCCTCGGCCTGCAGGGCTCGTTGCCGTAGCCGGGTTTGCTGCTGGATCAGCGAATACGCCACATAATACTTATAAATATTACTGACATACTGTACCGTTTCCCGGCCAATGCGCGCCGCCGCAACCCGTTCGACATTATTAAACCACACGTTGCGATCCAACCCGATCCGTGCCGCCTCCTTGCGTAGCAAGGCGATGCGGCGTGGGCCGGCGTTATAGGCGGCAAAGGTGAACAGCAGCTTGTCCAGATGAGTCATGGGTTCGTTGGCATAATAACGGTCCATCATAAAACGGATGTATTTGATCCCGGCATTGATATTGGGCTCCAATTGGCGAATATCGCCGACGTTCAACTCCCGGCCGGTTGCTGGCATCACCTGCATCACGCCAATGGCGCCCGCCTTACTGCGCACCCGCTGATCGAGCCGCGACTCCTGATAACCCTGTGCAACCATCAGTAACCAATCGATACCATACTGATTACCGTATTTATGAAACAGATCGCGCACCTGAATGAATTTTTGCATTTCCGCGTGCCGGGTGGCGTTTTTCACCCATTGGGTGCTCTTCAGGTACTTCTTGAGTTGAATATTGCCGAAGGTGCTGCCAATTTTGTGCCGATCGCAAAACAGGTCGAGCTGGGCCTTCAAGAGCGGTGAATGCTTGCGCATTGCCAACGCAATCTGGCGGTCCTGGCGTAAGAACAGCTGCGGTTCAATGACGATATCGGCAAATATCTGCTGCCAGAACAGGGCCAGATACCGGTCGGTAACGCTGTAATCCACCAGGCCGGCGTTGAGCATTTCCAGCACATCCTCTGGCTCAAAGTTGCCTGGCGCGGGTTGTATTTCGACCGGCGGATGCCGTTGCTGTTTCAGCGTCCGGTTCAACTGCTCAAGGCTTTGATAGTAGCTGCTGGTGGGATTGACAAAAACGGTTTTGCCAGCCAGTGCGGTCAAGGACCTCACCGCTGGGGCATGGCGGTGACGCACCACCACTTCATGCACCTGGCTGGCTAATGGCGTGCTAAAGTCGACCAGCGCCAGGCGCTGTGGCGTGATGGTCAGGTCGGCGGCAATGATATCGCCGCGTCCCGCCAGCAGTTCCGGGATTAACCGATCGCGAGCGGTGGGAATGAACACCAGTCGAATCTTGTCCGCCGGGTTTGTGTGGTGCTGGTTGAGCTGCTTTTCCAGCGCCAGCATTAAATCAGCCATCATGCCGCGCTGGGTGGTATCGGCGCTGAGGAAATAAAACGTCTTGCTGTAGGGCACCAACACCCGGACGATCCGCCGTTGTTGCATCATGTCCAGATCGCCCATGTGCACCTGGATTTGCGTTTGCAATTTCAAGGGAGGGGCGGCGGCGCTCGGCAAGGCGAGCACCCAGCCGCAGACTGCCAATAGCATGCCATAACGCAAGCTGGCCATAACCCCCTCGCACGCAATACCCCTGTGCCAAGTATAGTCGTTGCGCCTTGCGTCGGCGGAAGATTATAACTGGAACGGTACCCGCTTGACGAAATCCTTCTGAAACGCATTGGCCTTTTCCCAGGTGCCTTCCATCGCGTATTTCTGGCAGATCAGCGTCAGGGTATGGCGAGCAAAATGGTAGCTTTGCACACGGAACAGCTGACAACGCTGCGGATTGTTGATTTCCACGATCAGTCGATTATGCAGCTTGCTCAATGCGTGCAGGTAACTTTCGTCATCGCCGTTTTCCAGGCAGAGATTGGCGATGTTCAGGCTGATGCCATTGAAGCGTTTCAAGTTATCGATGTTGCATTCCGGGCGCTTTAGGGCGGCTTCCGCCATGAAGAAGTCCACCGTTGCATCACGAATGCTGAACTTGTACTCATCGATTTTTCCGAGCAGCCAAGCGTTTATTGAGATGGTCATAGTTCCGCACCATGGTCTGAATGATAATCATTATCATATTGATTGGTGCCGTAACGATCAATCATCTTGTTGAAATTTTTCGCCTGCCTGTGGCGATCGAAAACCACCGTGATTCGACCCTTTACTTGGCGCACAGCGACCCCATTTACTCAGTAGCGACTAAACTTTATACAGAAGGGCGGCGCGCTAACGGAGCGAAACAGCATCATTTAACGTTAAACGCATTTTTCAGACAGACAAGTCACAGAAATAGGTATTTTCTATGAATGTTTAAAATGGCAAAAAATGCTCGAGGTGGTTGAGCGTTTTCGCCGCCGGGGCGAGCGGTACGGTAATGGGTAAAGTGATTAAAATTCAAATGAATAAACAGGTTCATTCCCCATCCCAGTGCGTGGAGGCAGCGAAATCTCCAGCGCGCTTTCCATCGGCTGAGGTGAAAAACCGGGTTTTCAGCCGATACCCCCGCAAAACAAACGGTTGAAGTGATAATCATTATCACTAACATAGTCGATATAGCCTGATTTGGCTGTGATAGAGAAAACATGAGGTAGGCCATATGCAAACAGAAAATGTCGGTACTTTCTCGTTGGCAGAGAATGTCTGGCAAGGCATTTCCCTTAGCGACAGCGCCGTCAAGCAAATCATCAAACTGATGCAGCAGGATCCGCAGGTCAAGGGGTTGCAGCTCGGGGTGAAACAGTCCGGCTGCGCCGGGTTTGCCTATGTGCTGGATCTGACCCGAGAACCGGCAGGCGATGACCTGCTGTTTGAGCGCGACGGCGCAAAGCTTTACGTGCCGCTGAAAGCGATGCCCTTTATCGATGGCACGACGGTCGATTTTGTCCGCGAAGGGCTGAATCAGATATTCAAATTCAACAACCCTAAAGCTCAACATGCCTGTGGGTGTGGCGAGAGTTTTGGCGTTTGAGCGATGTAATCAACATGACACGAAGCAATGTAGAAGTACCAAATGATGTACAGGCTTGGGTCAGTGAAGGTCGTTACAAGGAAGGCTTCTTTACCCAGGTGGCTACCGACGAGTTGGCCACCGGCATTAACGAAGAGGTGGTTCGCGCCATCTCGGCCAAGCGCAACGAACCTGAGTGGATGCTGGAGTTTCGGCTGGAAGCCTATCGCGCGTGGTTGCAAATGGAAGAGCCGCACTGGCTGAAAGCCAATTACGACCGGCTGAACTATCAGGATTACAGTTATTATTCGGCGCCGTCCTGCGGCAGCTGTGATGACGCCTGCGGTTCACAGCCGGGAGCGGAACAGCAGCCAGGCGCCCAACTGGCGGAAAACAGCTATCTGACCAGCGAAGTGGAGCTGGCGTTCAACCAGTTGGGCGTGCCGGTGCGTGAGGGCAGTGAAGTGGCGGTGGACGCCATCTTTGACTCGGTCTCCGTGGCGACCACCTATCGCGAAAAACTGGCCGAAAGCGGGGTGATTTTCTGTTCGTTCGGTGAGGCGATTCAGGAATACCCGGATCTGGTGCGTAAATATCTTGGGCGCGTCGTGCCCTCCAACGATAACTTTTTTGCCGCACTCAACGCGGCGGTGGCCTCTGATGGCACATTTGTCTACGTGCCGAAAGGGGTGCGTTGCCCGATGGAGCTGTCTACCTACTTCCGCATCAACGCCGCCAAAACCGGCCAGTTCGAACGAACCATTCTGATCGCCGACGAAGGCAGCTACGTCAGCTATATCGAAGGCTGCTCCGCCCCGGTACGCGACAGCTATCAGCTGCATGCGGCGGTGGTGGAAGTGATACTGCATAAAGATGCCGAAGTGAAGTATTCGACGGTGCAGAACTGGTTCTCCGGCGGCGACAGCAAGGGCGGTATTCTCAACTTCGTCACCAAGCGTGCCTTGTGTGAAGGGGCCAATTCGAAAATGTCCTGGACCCAGTCGGAAACCGGCTCGGCCATCACCTGGAAATATCCGAGCGTGATCTTGCAGGGGGACAATTCGATCGGTGAATTCTTCTCGGTCGCGCTGACCAGCGGTCACCAGCAGGCAGACACCGGCACCAAAATGATCCACATTGGCAAAAACACCAAATCAACCATTATCGCCAAGGGCATTTCCGCCGGTCACAGCGAAAATACCTATCGCGGTCTGGTCAAAATCCTGCCGGGGGCAGAAAACGCGCGCAACTTTACCCAGTGCGATTCGATGCTGATCGGTCCCGACAGCGGGGCGCATACCTTCCCGTACGTTGAGGCACGCAATAACAGCGCACAACTGGAACATGAAGCCACCACCTCGAAGATCGGTGACGACCAACTGTTCTATTGCCTGCAGCGTGGCATCAGCGAAGACGATGCTATTTCAATGATCGTCAACGGTTTTTGTAAGGATGTATTCTCCGAGCTGCCGCTGGAATTCGCGGTCGAGGCACAAAAACTTCTGGCAATCAGCCTGGAACACAGCGTCGGTTAATATTTGGGCGGAAAAACGCCACCAGAGGACACAGCATGTTAAGTATCAAAGAGTTGAAAGTCAGCGCGGAAGGCAGTGAGATCCTCAAGGGCCTGAGCCTGGATATCAAGCCGGGTGAGGTTCACGCCATCATGGGGCCAAACGGCTCTGGCAAAAGTACGCTCTCTGCTACGCTGGCGGGACGCGAGGAATACGAGGTCACCGCCGGCGAAGTCATGTTCAAAGGCAAGGATTTACTGGCACTGGATCCGGAAGATCGCGCCGGTGAAGGCGTGTTTCTGGCCTTCCAGTACCCGGTGGAGATCCCCGGCGTCAGCAATCATTTCTTTCTGCAAACCTCGGTGAACGCGGTGCGCAAATACCGGGGCCTGGAGCCGCTGGACCGTTTCGATTTTGCCGATTTTATCGAAGAGAAGATTGCACTGCTGAATATGCCGGCCGACCTGCTGACGCGCTCGGTCAACGTCGGGTTTTCCGGCGGCGAGAAAAAACGCAATGACATTTTGCAAATGGCGGCGTTGGAGCCGGATCTGTGCATTCTGGATGAAACCGACTCCGGGCTGGACATCGACGCGTTGAAAATCGTCGCCAACGGCGTCAATTCGCTGCGTGACGGCAAACGGGCGTTTATCATCGTGACGCACTATCAGCGTATTCTGGATTACATCAAACCGGACTACGTTCACGTACTTTCTCAGGGGCGCATCGTTAAATCTGGTGATTTCTCTCTGGTGAAACAGTTGGAGGAGCAGGGCTATGGCTGGCTTTCCGACCAACAATAATTCTCGTGCACTGCAAACGCTCTACAGTCTGTTTGAAGCGCACGGCGGCGAACAATCGGCCTATGCCCTGGCACACTGGCAGCAGGCGTTACGACTGGGCTGGCCGACGCGCAAGCATGAAAACTGGAAGTATACGCCGCTGGAAGGGCTGCTCGAACGGCAGTTCGTCGCTCCGATCGTCAGCGACATCACCGCTGCGCAGCGTGATGCGCTGGCGCTGGACATTGATGCCTATCGCCTGGTGTTTGTCGACGGCCGTTACAGCGCGCAGCTGAGTGACGCCGATCTGGGCGACTATCAGTTTGAGGTGGCGAGTTATGCGAGCCCGCAGACGTTGCCGGAGCCGATTCAGCCGGAAATTTTCCTGCATCTGACCGAAAGCCTGGCGCAGGAAACCAGCCTGATTCGCTTGCCGGCCGGTAAAGTCGGCGTACGCCCGCTGTATCTGCTGCACATCAGCAGCGGTCGCGGCGAAGCAGGGGAAATCAATACCGTTCACCATCGCCACCATCTGGACATCGCACGCGGCGCACAGGCCAGCGTTATCGAACATTACGTCAGCCTGAACGAACGGGCCCATTTTACTGGCGCACGCCTGACGGCCAACGTCGGCGACAACGCAGAACTGCAGCACAGTAAACTGGCGTTTGAAAGCCAGCCGAGCTACCACTTCTCGCATAACGATCTGGTGATCGGCCGCGACGCGCGGGTGAAGAGTGACAGCTTCCTGCTTGGCGCCGGGCTGACGCGTCACAACACCAGCGCCCAGCTTAACGGCGAAGGCAGCAACTTGGCGATCAACAGCCTGATCTTGCCGATAGGCAAGGAGGTGTGTGATACGCGCACCTATCTGGAGCACAACAAGGGCTTTTGCGAGAGTCGTCAGTTGCATAAGACGGTGGTCAGCGATCGTGCCAAGGCGGTGTTCAACGGCATGATCAAAGTGGCGAAGCACGCGATCAAAACCGACGGACAGATGACCAACCATAACCTGTTGCTGGGTAACGTGGCGGAAGTGGATACCAAACCACAGCTGGAAATCTACGCCGATGACGTCAAATGCAGTCACGGCGCAACGGTCGGTCGTATCGATCAGGAACAGATCTTCTATCTGCAGTCGCGCGGCATCAGTCGGCACGACGCCCAGCAAATGATTATCTTCGCCTTTGCCGCCGAATTGACTGAAGGCATTAAAGACGACGCCATTCGTGAACAGGTGCTGGCACAGATCACCCGGCGTTTGCCGCGGGAGGCAGAATGAGCTATCCAATAGAACGTGTGCGCAGTGATTTCCCGCTCTTGGCGCGTGAGGTCAACGGCAAGCCGCTGGCTTACCTCGACAGCGCGGCCAGCGCGCAGAAACCGAATGTGGTGATCGAACGTGAAGCCGACTTCTATCGCCATGGCTATGCCGCAGTACACCGCGGCATTCATACGCTCAGCGCTGAAGCGACGCAGCAGATGGAAGCGGTGCGCGCCCAGGTCGCACAGTTTATCAATGCCGCCTCGGCGGAAGAAGTCGTGTTCGTCAAAGGCACCACCGAAGGTATCAACCTGGTGGCCAACAGCTATGGTCGCCATCTGTTGCAGCCGGGCGACAGCATCGTCATTAGCGAGATGGAGCACCATGCCAACATCGTGCCGTGGCAGATGCTGGCGCAGGAGCGGGGGCTGACGCTGCGCATCTGGCCATTGCAGCAGGACGGCACGCTGGATATCCACCAGTTGCCTGCGCTGTTGGACGGTACCACCCGGCTGCTGGCGCTGACGCATGTTTCCAACGTACTGGGCACCGTCAACCCGCTAAGCGATATCATCGCGCAAGCACATGCCGCCGGCGTCAAGGTGCTGGTGGACGGCGCTCAGGCGGTGATGCATCAGCAGCTTGACGTGCAGGCGCTGGACTGCGACTTCTATGTCTTCTCGGGACACAAGCTGTACGGCCCTACCGGCATCGGCGTGTTGTATGCCAAACAGGCGCTGTTGCAACAGATGCCGCCGTGGGAAGGCGGCGGTTCGATGATCCAGCAGGTTAGCCTGACCAGCGGCACCACCTACGCCGAGCCACCGTGGCGTTTTGAAGCTGGTTCACCCAACACCGCTGGCATGATGGGGCTGGGCGCGGCGCTGGATTATGTATCGCAACTGGGGCTGGACCGAATCCATGAATATGAGCAGTCGCTGATGCACTACGCGCTGGAAGCGCTGCAACAGGTGCCACAGCTGCAGATCTACGGCCCGAGTGAGCGCGCCGGGGTAATTGCCTTCAACCTCGGCCGGCACCATGCCTATGATGTGGGCAGCTTCCTCGATCGCTACGGTATCGCCATTCGTACTGGTCACCATTGCGCCATGCCGCTGATGGCATTTTATCAGGTACCGAGCATGTGCCGTGCTTCACTGGCGTTGTACAATACCCGGGAAGACGTGGATCGACTGGTGGCCGGTCTGCAGCGAATTCAGCAGCTGCTGGGCTGATAGCCCGCGGCGGAACTTTTATAGGAAGCCTCATGGCAAATTTGCCGGACAAAGACAAACTGGTGCGCAATTTTTCGCGTTGCCTGGATTGGGAAGACAAGTATCTGTATGTGATCGAACTGGGGGGACGCCTGCCGCCGCTTGACGACGCCGAGCGTCAACCGCAGAACCTGATTTCAGGCTGTCAGAGCCAGGTGTGGATCGTGATGCGGCAGAATCCACAAGGGCAGGTTGAATTCCATGGCGACAGCGATGCCGCCATCGTCAAGGGACTGATGACCGTGGTCTTCATCCTGTATCGTGATTTGACGCCACAACAAATCGTCGATCTCGACGTGCGGCCTTTCTTTGCTGAACTGGCGCTCAGCCAGCATTTGACCCCCTCGCGTTCGCAAGGTCTGGAAGCGATGATCCGCGCAATCCGCTTGAAAGCGTCTCAGTTGCTGTAACCCCGCCTAATCGACTCATTGATACCTGCCATTTGTCAATGAGTCTTTACAATCAGCGTTGCTGGCCAAATGTCGTGACGAATAAATCGATATATCAATGTGTTAGCGGCTGTTGTCGCGGCGCGGCGCCTGTCGGTTGATAACGTTATAACGTCTTGATTTTATGCCCTTTATTGCCTTTGCACCTAGAGTTGCTAGTATTAAACGGGTAATTGTCTGATTTACCTGCCGACAACCGCTAGATAGCCTTGTGGCCGAACCGTACACAAAAGGGAAGAGCATGAAACGTGCGTTGACTTTAATGGGCGTGTTATTCGCCACCGTCCTGGCCGGCACGCAAGCCGCCAGCGCGACCGAATATCCGCTGCCACCGGCTGATAGCCGTCTGATTGGCGAAAACACCATTTACACCGTGCCGAACGATGGGCGTTCGCTGGAGGCAATCGCCGCTGATTATCAAATCGGCCTGTTGGGCATGCTGGAAGCCAATCCGGGCACCGATCCTTACCTGCCGAAACCCGGCTCGGTACTGACTATTCCAACCCAGATGCTGTTGCCGGACACGCCGCGCGAAGGGATTGTGGTGAACCTGGCTGAACTGCGTCTGTACTATTATCCGAAAGGCGAAAATAAAGTGATCGTCTACCCGATCGGTATTGGCCAGACCGGCATGCATACGCCGCTCAAGGTCACCTCTGTCAGCCAGAAAATACCGAACCCGACCTGGACGCCAACCGCCAACATCCGCAAGCGCTATGCCGCGCAGGGCGTGACATTGCCGGGTGTGGTGCCGGCCGGCCCGGAAAACCCGATGGGCCTGTTTGCCATGCGTTTGTCCATGGGGCACGGCGAGTACCTGATTCACGGCACCAACGCCAACTTCGGTATTGGCATGCGCGTCAGTTCCGGCTGTATTCGCCTGCGTCCGAACGATATCGAAGCGCTGTTCAACATGGTGCCTAAGGGGACGCGAGTGCAGATTATCAACGAACCGGTGAAAGTGTCGGTTGAACCGGACGGCAAGCGTTATGTTGAAGTGCATCAACCGCTGTCGAAAGTCGAGAGTGACGATCCGCAGACCATGCCGATTCACCTGTCCAAAGGCCAGCAGAAGTTCGTTAACGATGCGGCCACCGACAAGGCCGAGTTCGACAGCGCCCTCACACGGCGTTCAGGCATGCCGGTGCTGGTCAGCGTAGGGCAGAATCCTTCTGACGTTGCTCTGCCTTCTCTGCGGCTGTTTGGCGGCGACAAGAGCAAGACCACGACCACCGAGGGCGCGCCGATTTCACAGGCGAACTAACCTGACCGGGTGATACCCCAAGCCTGGCCAATGCGCCGGGCTTTTTAATGGCTGCGATTTGGCGCCATTCTGTGGCGTAGTCGCGCTGGCGTAGAGGGGAAAAGGGAGGATTATCTGAGAGAAAAAAAACGGCGCACAATGTGCGCCGTTTTTAATTACCGAAGCTAACTTACTTTTTGTAAGCGTGAGCTTGGTTGTCCAGACGCTGGTTAGCACGTGCTGCGTCGTCTTTAGCTGCTTGAACGTCAGAACGGATTGCGTTCACGTCGTTGCTCAGCTGATCAACTTTAGCGTTCAGAGTCTGAACGTCAGAGGACAGTTGATCGATTTTAGCATTGCTAGAGCAGCCTGCCAGCAGAGTGGAACCCAGGATTACTGCGCCCAGTACCAGTTTAGTACGATTCATTATAACACCCTCTAGATTGAGTTAATCTCCATGTAGCGTTACAAGTATTACACAAACTTTTTTCGAAAGAGAATAATTTTTTTGTGTTAGAGCTCTTTATTTTGATCGTTCGCTCAAACTTGCATCTTGTTTTACAGAATAGTTAAAAAAACGAGGCAAAACAGCCGGATTCCATCGGACTGCTCCGATTTGCCATAGGCGAAATAATGGTCTAGTGGTGGTTGCGTTTTTGCGAAAATAGTTTACTGGCAATAAAAAAACGCCGCATGGCGACGTTTTTTTGATTAAATTTTTGTCACTTTTTAATTATAGCACGTGCACCGAGGCGGTATTGGTGGTGCCGCTTGGCACTAATGCGCCGGATACCATCACGACCACATCGCCTTTCTGCGCTAAACCGCTTGCCAATGCGGCTTCTTTACCGATGCGGTAGAAGTCGTCGGTAGAGGCAATTTCTTTGACAAGCTGTGGGATAACCCCTTTGCTGAGCACCAGCTGGTGTGCCGTGACTTCATTGGTGGTCAACGCCAGGATATTCGCGTCCGGGAAGTATTTACGCACCGACTTGGCGGATTTGCCGCCGCTGGTGGCAACCACGATCAGCGGTGCATCCAGTTTTTCAGCCGTTTCAACTGCGCCGCGGCATACGGCTTCGGTGATGCGCAGTTTGCGGTTGTCGTTCAGGCCGTCGATACGGCTTGGCATCACGCGGTCAGTGCGCTCGCAGATGGTGGCCATGATGTTCACCGCTTCCAGCGGGTATTTACCCTTGGCGCTTTCACCGGACAGCATCACGGCGTCGGTACCATCCAGAATGGCGTTGGCCACGTCACCGGCTTCCGCACGGGTAGGGCGTGGGTTTTTGATCATCGAATCGAGCATCTGGGTGGCGGTGATGACCACTTTGCGCGCGCGATTGCATTTTTCGATCATCATCTTTTGCGCAAAGATCACTTCTTCCACCGGAATTTCAACGCCCAGATCGCCGCGCGCTACCATGATACCGTCCGACGCTTCAAGGATTTCGTCGAAGTTGTTCAGACCTTCCTGGTTTTCGATTTTGGAGATGATTTGAATCTGCTCGCCACCGTGGGCTTTCAGATGCTCACGAATCTCCAGCACGTCTGAACGCTTGCGAATAAAGGAGGCAGCAACGAAATCGACGCGCTGTTCGCAACCGAAGATCAGGTCGCGCTTGTCTTTTTCAGCCAGTGCTGGCAGCTGGATGGAAACGCCTGGCAGGTTAACGCCCTTGTTTTCACCCAGATCGCCGTTGTTCAGCACCTTGCAAACCACTTCGTTTTCGCTGACGTTGGTGACTTCCATGCCGATCAGGCCGTCATCGACCAGAACGGTATTGCCGATTTTAAGATCGGCGGCAAAGCCGGCGTAAGTCACAGCGACGCGTTCATTGTTGCCAATCACGCTTTGGTCGGTGGTAAAGGTGAACGTCTGGCCGGCAACCAGCGCGGCGTCTTTGCCGCCTTCCAGCTTCATGGTACGGATTTCCGGGCCTTTGGTATCAAGCAGAATGCCGGCGGTTTTACCGGTTTTAGCCATCACCGCACGCATGTTCTTGATGCGATTGCCGTGCTCTTGGTAATCGCCGTGGGAGAAGTTGAGGCGCATTACGTTCATGCCTGCGTTCAGCAGGTCGGTCAGCATTTCTTCCGATTCGGTTTTGGGACCGATGGTACAAACGATTTTGGTCTTTTTCATGACGGTTTTTTCTACAAGTTGTGATGGATAAGAAAGCGAATAAAACCGGCGTTTAAGTCGCCGGTAAGGGATCTGGCGCGTACCTGACGTTGGAAAACATAGTTAAGAATAGGTGACCACAGTAGAAATGGGGCGGAAAAATTCAGCCCGCACCGGCGAACGGTAATGATGCGAAAAGTGATGGGAATTGACGTTGTTGTTATTGCGTTTTCGCAGATCAAGGGCTGAAACCATTCAACTGAAAGACGTTGCGCATTATAAAGCCATCGCCGTCGGAAACAAAATAAAAAACCGATGCGTGGCGCAGGTTTAGTCAAAACAGCAGCAAATGTGGCGCAAATGCAAATCTAGAGCGGCAGTTTGTTGCGCAAATCCATGCGCTGTGAATAAAACGCTATTTTGACTGTGGAGCGAGGGCGATTTCCAGCAGGGTTCCGGCGGTCAGGCAAAAACAGCCACTGGCCACCTCGGCAGGGATGGTGATGGATTCGCCGGCGATCGCCACAAAAATGTCGCTACCGACGGTAAATTCAAACTCGCCGGACAGCACTTGAGTTTGCAGCCCATGGGGGTGTTTTTGCAATTGGCCGAACGCGCCTGCGTCATAGCGTACTTCGGCGGCGGCCGCGCCATCGCTCATTTTGCCTTCTCGGCGGGCAAGGCCATTATCCAGCGAGTGAAACGGCGTTGCCGCGATAAACTTCAACATATGGCGATCCTTATAACCCGTTGGCGCTTATCATAGCCGATCGAACGGCTCGCTTCCAAAGCAAATGGGCGGCGATGGTAAAGCGTAGGGCGTGTGGTTTCAGCAAAACTAGATGGTGTAGCGCAAGGTGTGGAGTGCAGCGTTATATGGTGCGTCCGAGTGGACTCGAACCACCGACCCCCACCATGTCAAGGTGGTGCTCTAACCAACTGAGCTACGGACGCACTGAACTGCTACAGGAATTTGGTGCGTCCGAGTGGACTCGAACCACCGACCCCCACCATGTCAAGGTGATGCTCTAACCAACTGAGCTACGGACGCATCTTTTCCTGTCTGTCATGGCTGACAGCGGGGACGAATATTAACGAGCTACCTGCAAGCTGGCAAGGGGAAAAACGCAAATTTATCCGCTATTTCACGTGATTGCTGAGCTTATGTGCAGTAAGGCGGTTTTTTCCGCAGAATGGATGAGTAAGCCACCGGCCTGAAGCTTCAGGCCGGTGTTGACGGTTAACGGCTGGACCGCTGCATGATCAGCGCCGCCGGCTGGCGTTGTAGCCAACGCATGCGCCAGACCAGCATCACCGCGGCAAACGTCAGTCCGATAATGAAACCGATCCAGAAGCCGCTTGGCCCCATGGCCGGCACGATGGCGTCGGTCAACGCCAGCAGATAGCCGCTCGGTAATCCCAACACCCAATAGGCAATGAAAGTGATAAAGAAAATCGAACGGGTATCTTTATAGCCGCGCAGAATGCCGCTACCGATCACCTGAATCGAGTCGGAGATCTGGTAAATGGCTGCCAACAGCATCAGGTGCGACGCCATCGCCACCACGGCGGGGTTGTCGTTATACAGCAGAGCGATCGGCTCGCGCAGCGCTGCGGTGAACAGCGCGGTGCAACAGGCCATGGCAATGCCGACGCCGATGGCCGCATAGGCCGCCACGCGGGCGCCATCTACGCTGCCTTCTCCCAGGCGGTGACCAACGCGAATGGTGGCGCCTACCCCCAGCGACAGCGGCATCACGAACATCAGCGCGCTGAAGTTGAGGGCAATCTGGTGACCGGCAACCGCGACGATGCCGAGCGGTGATACCAATAGCGCTACCACGGCAAACAGCGTCACTTCAAAGAACAGCGCCAGCGCCACAGGCATACCGATGCCGATCAGGCGTTTCAACGCCGGCCAGTCCGGCGGAGAATAATTTTCCGCCAGTTTGATGTCGCGTTGCGACGGCGCGCGGGTCGCATACCAGCGCATCAGCAGGAACATGATCCAGTACACGCTGCCGGTAGCGACACCGCAGCCTACGCCGCCCAATTCCGGCATACCGAACTTGCCGTAGATGAAAATATAGTTAATCGGAATATTCACCAGCAAACCGATAAAACCAATTACCATACCCGGTTTGGTTTTTGACAGACCTTCGCACTGGTTACGCAGCACCTGGAAGAACAGATAACCCGGCGCGCCCCACATGATGGCATGCAGATAACCGACGGCCTTATCGGCCAGTTGCGGATCGATATTGTGCATCATGTCGATCAGATGCTTGCTGTGGTACAGCACCGCGATGATCAGCAGCGAAACGCCGGAGGCCAGCCAGAAGCCTTGCCGTACCTGATGTGCGATGCGGTCGCGGCGGCCAGCACCGTTCAATTGGGCGATGACCGGCGTTAATGCCAGCAGCAGGCCATGACCGAACAGGATCGCCGGTAGCCAGATCGAGGTGCCAACCGCGACTGCGGCCATATCCGTGGCGCTGTAGGCACCGGCCATAATGGTATCTACCACGCCCATTGCCGTCTGGGATATTTGCGCGATAATTACCGGAATAGCGAGGGCCAATAAACTACGCGCTTCAATAAAGTACTTCTGCACGCATACACCTTTTTGATTATTTAACGATGAAGGAGGGTTGCCGCGAAAGGACAACAATTAAAAATAGCGGAATTTGGTCAAAATGATTGTACCTGCTGATGCCGCTTTAGCAAATGCCATGATCAAATAGTTATTAAATGCGCAGCAATAGATTTTTTGCCGCTGCGGATTTGGTTTTCTGCCACATCTGGGGCAAACTGCCCGAAGCGTTTTACATCTGTACTCAAGCTGCGTTGTGCTGTGCCAGTTCGGCTCTGCCGCGCATCGAGAGGATATACTGAAGAGGCATCTATGTTTACCGGTATTGTACAAGGCACCGCGCCGCTCGTCGCAATAGAAGAAAAGCCCAATTTCCGCACCCATGTGATTGAAATGCCGCAAGCGTTGCTGCCGGGGCTGGAACTGGGGGCGTCGGTGGCGCATAACGGTTGCTGCCTGACGGTGACCGCCGTGGAGGGCAATCGCGTCAGTTTTGATCTGATCAAGGAAACCCTGCGCCTCACCAACCTGGGTGATCTGGCGCTGGGTGATGTGGTCAACATCGAACGGGCAGCGAAGTTCAACGATGAAATCGGTGGGCATCTGATGTCCGGCCATATTATTTGCACCGCTGAGATTGCCAAGATCTATACCTCGGAAAATAACCGCCAGGTGTGGTTGCGTATGCCCGATGCCGAATTAATGAAATATGTACTGCATAAAGGTTTCATTGGCATCGACGGGATTAGTCTGACCATTGGCGAAGTGGTAAATAACCGTTTCTGTGTACATCTGATCCCCGAAACCCTCGATCGTACCACGCTTGGCAAGAAACGCCTGGGCGACAAGGTGAATATCGAAATCGATCCGCAAACGCAGGCGGTGGTCGATACCGTCGAGCGTGTGCTGGCCAGTCGCGAGGCCGCAATGGCGGTGGTGACCGAGCTGGCGCCGAAGCCTTGATCGGGCTGGCGTAACAATAAATACCCAAAACCAGAGGAGCAAAAACGTGAAGTTTTATCGGAAAACGTTGATGTTGGCGGCGCTGATGGCGCTGGCTGCCTGTAGCAGCACGTCAGAAAATAGCGCGGCTTCGCCGTCGGAGAATACGGCAGATGATACCTGTGGCGCTGCGCAGTACCAGAACTACGTGGGTAAACCGCTCTCTTCGCTGGATGGGGTGCAGATCGACGCGCGCCAGGTGCGTACCATACCTTACAATGCTGCCGTCACCATGGATTTCAATCTGAGTCGGCTTAATTTCCTGGCGGATCAGGATGACAAGATTATTCGGGTTTATTGCGGCTGATACCGCCATGATAATCTGCGGTTAATTGGCGATGCCGGTCAGCGATGTCTGACCGGCATTTTTACGCGCGGAGGATTGGCGGCAGGGTTAACGCGGTACGCGTATTCCGCCTTCAACGCCTTGCGGGCTGAAAACAACCTGCCAAAGCTGGATATCCCGCGCGCGGAACGCCCCGGCGCAGGCGTTGAGATAATAGCTGAACATGCGTTCGAAGCGCTCGGAATAACGTTCGGCCAACTGTGGCCAGGCCTGTTTAAAGCGCTCATGCCATGCCATCAGGGTACGATCGTAATCGGCGCCAAAATTGTGCCAGTCTTCCATCACGAAATGACCTTCGCTGGCCTGCGCAATATGTTTGACTGACGGCAGGCAACCGTTCGGGAAGATATATTTGTTGATCCAGGGGTCAACATTCATATCCGTACGATTCGACCCGATGGTATGCAGCAGGAATAGCCCGTTCGGTTTTAAATTGCGCTCGACCACCTCGAAATAGGTGCGGTAATTTTTAGGCCCGACGTGTTCAAACATACCAACCGAGGCGATGCGATCAAATTGCTGATCGAGATCCCGATAGTCTTGCAGCAGGATCTGCACGTCCAGCCCTTCACAGCGCGCCTGAGCCAGTTTTTGCTGTTCGGCGGAAATGGTCACACCCACTACCGAGACGCCGTAGTGCTTGGCGGCAAAGGCGGACAGACCGCCCCAGCCGCAGCCGATATCCAGCAGGCGCATGCCCGGCTGCAATTGCAGCTTTTCGCAGATAATACGCAATTTGCCTTCCTGCGCCTGTTCGAGCGTCGCCGCGTCTTTCCAGTAGCCGCAGGAATATTGCATATAGGGATCGAGCATCAGGGTAAATAGATCATTACCCAGATCGTAATGTTCCTTGCCGACAATCCAGGCACGTTTTTTGGATTGCAGATTGGTCAGCCGTGCAGCGGCAATGCGCAGCGTGTCTTTAAAATGGTGGGGGAGTTTCTTTTCCAGACCGGCGGCAACCACGCGGTGAAAGAAACAGTCCAGCCGTTCGCATTCCCACCAGCCGTCCATATAACTTTCACCCAGCCCCAGTGAACCTTCCTGCAGGACGCGCTTAAAAAACTCGGGGTTTTTAACCTGAATATCGAAAGGACGGGAGCCGTTTATTTCAATCCCCGCCATGCTGAGCATTTCATGGGCAATACGATACCATTGGTTATCCTGGATGCTCAGATCTTCTATACACGATGAACTCATAGCTTCTCCATCACCTTTCTTCTGACTTATGGCCCGTTGGGAAAAAGCTTAGCCAATTTCTGCGGGCATATACGTATCCCTACGACAAATTTCACCGCAAGGTTTGATATCCGACATGAACAGAGGAAAATTCCAAGAGAACCCTGATACCAAACGGCGTGGGGCAACTCATCAAAAAATAAACTGTGACGCCATACGCGTACACAACAAGTACGTGTAATAAAACGCTTTTAGCTATGGTATTTTTAAAGGTTATTTTTTGAGTATAGGCTTGCCGAGGCGCTTACTCAACTGTAAATCGCACTCGGCAAAAATATTCTTTAAGTGACTATTGCCAAAGGTAATTATGACGCGGAGTTAGCATGTTCACGCGGCGTTGACTGCGGTTGCTCGACCGTTTTGCCACGCTGTATCAGATAGCCTATCGCAGCCAAGACCACGGTAGACACCATCACCGTTACCGTCGCCAATAGCGGTTGTGCGATAAATGCCGACACCAGCATACTGGCAACAAAGCATAAACCCAGTTGCAAGGTGTTTTGCAGTGCTGCCGCTTTACCGGTGCTTTCCGGGAACGGCGTCAACGCATTGGCCACCACGATCGGGTAGACAGCGCCGTTGACCAATGCCATCAGGCAGAACGGAATCAGCAGGGTGGTCAAGGTCGGCGTGGTCAGGGTGGCGACCAGATACAACGCCACCATACTGATGCTATACGCTATCAGCAGCCATGGCAGCAAGGTGTTGCCGTTAATGCGGTTTAGCGCGGTGCGGCAACCGAAGCCGCCGAGCAGGAAGGCCAGGGTCTGCGGCACGTAGCTCAGGCCGATGTCATTAGGGCTGTAGCCCATGTTGCCAAGAATAAATGGCGAGCCGGTCAGCCAGGCAAAGAAGCCGGCTGAACAGGCGGCGAACACCATGACGTTACCGCCAAACACCGGCGACTTCAGCAGTTGCAGGAAGCCGATACCGTTGTTGTTGGCGGCGGCCGGCGCAAGGCGCGAACTGTCTTTGAGCAGCAGCGTTGGCACCAACAGCAGGGCGCTGATCGCCAGCAGCACGGCAAAAATGGCGCGCCAGCCCATGTGATTCAGCAGCCAGGCTCCGAGCAACGGCGCCAGCGCTGGCGACAGCGCCACCAGCGGCATGATGGTAGCGAACACGCGATGGGCGGCGCCCTCGCGATAGCGATCGATAACGATCGCCTGCCAGGTGACCGCAGCGGAACAGACGCCGATCGCCTGAATAAAGCGCAATGACCACAGTTGCATCGCGTTATCGGCCCACAGCATGCCCAGACAGCCGATGCCAAATAGCGCCAGTCCCATCAGCAATACCGGCTTGCGGCCGAGACGATCGGAGAGTGGCCCCCAGAGTAATTGAGCAAAGGCAAAACCGGCCAGGAAGATACTGAGGCTGGCGCTGATGGCGCCGGCAGAAATCTGCAATTCTTGCTGCATGGCGCCAAAGGCGGGCAGGTACATATCGGTGGCCAGGTAGCCGAGCATGCTCAGCCCGGCGAGGTAAAACATGAATCCAAAGTTTCGCATGGTATTTCTCGTTGATGCTGTTGTGCAGGTTTTTTTTAGCGTCGCAAGTGTATCTGGCTGGATCTCTGCTTGTGAAACGGTAATATTTGCAAGCTGCTGTTAAAAAAATTGAAGGCAAAGCGATGTGGTCTGAATATTCCCTTGATGTGGTCGACGCCGTGGCGCGTACCGGCAGTTTCAGCGCGGCAGCGCAGGAACTGCATCGCGTGCCGTCAGCGGTGAGTTATACCGTACGTCAGTTGGAGCAGTGGCTGGCGGTGCCGCTGTTTGAACGGCGCCATCGCGACGTGGAGCTGACGCCTGCCGGCGCATTGTTTGTTCAGGAATCGCGCGCTGTCATCAAAAAAATGCTCGACACCCGTCGTCAGTGTCAGCAGGTGGCCAACGGCTGGCGCGGCCAGTTGAAGATCGCCGTCGATATCATCGTCAAACCACAGCGTAGCCGGCAACTGGTGCTGGATTTCTACCGTCATTTCCCGGACGTCGAGCTGCGGGTACAGCCGGAAGTGTTCAACGGCGTGTGGGATGCGCTGGTGGACGGGCGTGCCGATATGGCAATTGGCGCAACGCGCGCGGTGCCGACCGGTGGCGGCTTTGCCTTTCGCGACATGGGTTTTATGAACTGGCTGTGCGTGGTCAGCGCCAGCCATCCGCTGGCGGTTTTGCCCGGCCCGCTGGATGACGATCGGCTGCGGCCATTTCCCTCCCTGGTGCTGGAGGACACCTCACGCACCTTGCCCAAGCGCGTCACCTGGTCTTTGGATAACCAACGGCGGTTGCTGGTACCGGACTGGGTATCGGCGGTGGACTGTTTGCGTGATGGCTTGTGCGTCGGCATGGTGCCGGCACATCGCGTATTGCCGTTGATTGAGCAGGGGGAACTGGTGGCGTTGCAACTGCCTGAACCGTTCCCGCCCAGCGCCTGTTGCCTGACCTGGCAGCAGAACGCGCAGTCGCCGGCGATGGCGTGGTTGCTGGATTATCTCGGCGACAGTGAAACGCTGAATCAGGAATGGTTGAGCGAGGTGATATTGCCGGAGTAGCGCAATCGCGCCCCCCGGCCGGTGCTTTAGCGGCGGTAATCGACGAACGGGCCGTCGGCGACCGAGCGGCGTTCGATCAATTTGGGGTGTACTTCAATGACCTGCGATTCTTCGCGTTTGCTGATGATGCGATCCAGCAGCATGGTAAATGCCATTTCACCAAGACGCTCTTTTGGCTGATGGATAGTGGTCAGCGCCGGGGTGAAGTAACGCGCGTTGCGTACATTGTCATAACCGATCACTGAAATATCCTGCGGCACGCGCAACCCGAGCTCGTCGGCAGCGCAGATTGCGCCCATGGCCATAATGTCGCCGCCGCAGAACACGGCGGTCGGGCGCTGTTTTTGCGACAGGATCTGGTGCATGGCCTTATAACCGGACTCTGGCTCGAAGTCGCCCTGGACAATCCACTGGTCACGGATGTCGATATTGGCTTCCTGCAATGCCTTGAGGAAACCCTGATGACGGCCGCCGCCGGTGTTGCGCGACAGTTGCCCGGGAATGGCGCCGATGTCGCGGTGGCCACGTTCAATCAGATAACGGCCTGCCAGATAGCCACCTTCGAAGGCGTTGTCGATGATGGTGTCGGTGAAGTCACCGCGCGCGGCGCCCCAGTCCATCACCACCATCGGGATGTTGCGATAATCTTCCAGCATGCCGAGCAGTTGGTCAGGATATTCGGAGCACATCACCAGCAGGCCGTCGACGCGTTTTTGCGCCAGCATCGCCAGATAGGCGCGCTGTTTGTCCAGATTGTTATGCGAGTTGCACAGAATCAGCGTGTAGCCCTTGCTGTAACAGCTGTTTTCCACCGCTTCAATCACTTCAGCGAAATAGGGCGCTTCGCTGGAGGTTGCCAGCAGGCCAATGGATTTGGTGTGATTGACCTTCAAACTGCGAGCAACGGCGCTTGGGGAATAATGCAGCTCTTTAATGGCAGCCCAAACGGCCGCCTTGGTCTCTTCGGCGACGAAACGGGTCTTATTGATGACGTGCGAAACGGTGGTGGTGGAAACGCCCGCGCGTTTGGCCACATCTTTAATCGTTGCCATGTAAAGAATGACTCCTAAACCCACATGTATTTAGCATGTAAGCATGTTGTTAATCGTTTGCCTACGCAGATCCTTCTCCAGAGTCACGAAAACTTGGTTTTTAGTGTGGAAGTCGTCAGCCACTTGACCTGGAGGGACTCAATTGCCGGTGCGCAGCAGTGAACTGCGAATTTTGTCGCATATTGAGCAAAAGTGGAAGTGCTAATCAACATTATAAGCGTGGAATGATAACAAGATTTTATTGGGGAACTGTGGGAAAATGATTTGACGCACCAATACTGTGGATTTTATGCTTGGCGCAGATTATCTGATAAGGAGTTTTTGATGGATACCGATTTAAAAATGTCTTTGTTCACCACCCTGGGTGCATTGGCGATGATTATTGCCTTCAGCTTCACTGCCGCATTGAACTGAATCCTGACTTAATCAATAAAGGCGCAGCTCAATATGAACTGCGCCTTTTTATTTATTGCCGCGTATTGGCCAATTACGCCAGGTTTTCCGCTACGAACGCCCAGTTCACCAGCGCCCAGAAGTTTTCCAGATAGTTCGGCCGCGCATTGCGGTAGTCGATATAATAAGCGTGCTCCCACACGTCTACCGTCAGCAGCGGCTTGTCCTCGCCGGTCAGCGGGGTGGCTGCATTTGAGGTATTAACGATAGCCAGCGAACCGTCGCTTTTCTTTACCAGCCAGGTCCAGCCAGCGCCAAAATTGCCTACCGCTGATTGTGTGAACGCCTGCTTGAACTTATCGAAGCTACCGAAGGCCCGATTGATTGCTTCTGCCAGTTTACCGCTTGGCTCACCGCCGCCCTGTGGCGACAGGCAATGCCAGTAAAAGGTGTGGTTCCACACCTGCGCGGCGTTGTTGAAGATGCCGCCGCTGGCGGTTTTAACGATCTCTTCCAATGATTTGTCTTGAAACTCGCTGCCGTCGATCAGCGCATTCAGGTTAACCACATAAGCGTTGTGATGTTTACCATAGTGGTATTCCAGCGTTTCTGCCGAGATATGCGGTTCAAGCGCATCTTTGGCATACGGTAGAGCAGGTAGTGTAAACGACATTGCTTTCTCCTTCTTTTATATGGCGCCAATCTGGCGTTCCCATCCGGGGACTTTGGCGAACGAATCGCCAGTAACCACTCTTTTTTAGAGGTTATTAATGGTAGCAATTTCCCGACAGGAAAAGGAGTTAAAGCGTGCTAAATCGGGGCAAAAGAGTTATGGCAAGAGAGAAGGGAACGGCACGATGGCGGCCGGGCGAGGCCGCCATCGTCTTGTTGCGTCAGCGAATGGTTTTTGGCGTCATCACGCGGCGGGCACCGACGTAATGATTTTGCCAGTAATCATTATCAAGCTGGCTGATGCGGATTTCCTCCCCGGTGCGCGGCGACTGGATAAATTTGCCGTTGCCCAGATAAACTCCCACATGGTCAGCCGCGCCGCGGTTATTTATGCGAAAGAACACCAGGTCTCCGCTTTCGAGTTCGTTCTTCTTGATCGGCGCCGCATCCCGCAGGTGGAACATTTCATTGGCGGTGCGCGGCATCTTGATTTTCATCACGTCCTTATAGGCGTAATAAATCAGTCCACTACAATCAAAGCCGGTGCGTGGTGAAGTACCGCCCCAGCGGTAGGGTTTGCCCATCTGGTTCATCAGTTTGGCCATCGCGGTCTGTTTGGCGTGCTGATAACGTTTTTTATGCGCAGCGCTGAGTTTTAGCGGTTTTTCATCATGCAGCAGATTTTCGTTACGCAGCCGCTTGGTGGTGGCCAAACCCGCAGTGCGGTGGCGACCATAACCTTTTTTATAGCCTTTCTTCGGCGGCGTAACGCGAATTTTGGCAACCTGTGTGGTTTTACGCGACGATTTAATTCGACTGGTCTTCTTTGCCGTTTTTATGGTCGATGTTTTGCGGGTTTTTAACGCGGTCGTCTTTTGCGGTGTAGTGACTTTGGCTTTCTTGGCCGCCTTGAGCGCTTTCTTTTTCTTGCGATCGTCCGGGCGTGCTTCATTAACATGGGTTTTACGCTGCTCAGCGGCAACGCGAGCCTGTGGCGCGGCATGCGCCAGATTGAGAAACAGCTGTGTAAACAACAGCACAAAGAGCGTAATAATTAAACGCATGTTGACGTTACCAACCTTGGCCCCGAAACAAACTACGAAAGAATGACAGTATTCCCCAAATACGCCATATAAAACAGCGGAGAACCTATAAATAATAATCCATATTGTGAGAAAACGTTAATGGCATTTTTAATCAACGCAAAAAACGCTGCCGAATGGATGAAAAATGGTCTGCGACGCGACTGGCTGGGGATTAAAGCTGCAGCACTCGGCAAAATATATTAGTGAAATGGTCAGATTAAAAATGTTATTCTGAGTGTATGTTTGATCGAAATGGCGTTGCCGACGCTGCGCGGTCGGTGCTGGCAGAATGTCCTTGCAAAAGATGGCGTTTTTTTGCCAGCCGCCCAGCCGCTACAATAGCGGATGTGATGCATGTTGTAGCCCTGAGATGGCTTGAGGAAGCAATAAAATGACGACGATTGAAAAAGTTCAGCAACAAATCGCTGAGAACCCGATTCTGCTGTACATGAAGGGTTCACCAAAATTGCCAAGCTGCGGCTTCTCCGCTCAGGCCGTTCAGGCGTTGTCTGCCTGTGGCGAGCGTTTTGCCTACGTTGATATTCTGCAAAACCCCGACATCCGTGCCGAACTGCCGAAATACGCCAACTGGCCAACCTTCCCACAGCTGTGGGTGGACGGCGAACTGGTTGGCGGTTGCGATATCATCATCGAAATGTATCAGCGTGGTGAGTTGCAGCAGTTGATCAAGGAAACGGCAGAAAAATACAAAGAGCAGGAAGACCAGCAGCCATAACGGCGGTTTCCTGTAATGACAACGGGCGGCGTATATCACATACGCCGCCCGTTTTTTTATCGCTCAGTCAACGTTGCCGACGGCCAGCGGCCAGCCGCCGAGGCGTTTCCAGCGATTGACCAGCTCGCAGAACAGCAGGGCGGTTTGTTCGGTATCGTACAGTGCGGAGTGTGCCTGGCTGCTGTCAAACGCCATGCCGGCGGCGATACAGGCTTTGGCCAGCACGGTTTGCCCGAGCACCAGCCCGCTTAGCGCAGCGGTATCAAAGGTGGCAAACGGATGGAACGGATTGCGTTTCAATCCGGCGCGTTCTGCGGCGGCCATCAGGAAACTGTGATCGAAGTTGGCGTTGTGCGCCACGATAATCGCCCGGTTGCAGCCCTGATCTTTAATGCCCTTGCGCACAGCCTTGAAAATGGCGTGCAGCGCATCGTATTCGCTGACCGCACCGCGCAGCGGGTTATGCGGATCGATACCGTTGAAGGCCAGCGCTTCAGGTTGCAGGTTGGCGCCTTCGAACGGTTCAACGTGGAAATGCAGCGTTTCGTCCTGCTGCAGCCAGCCGTCCTGGTCCATTTTCAGCGTGACGGCGGCTATTTCCAGCAGCGCGTCGGTGCGGGCGTTGAAGCCGGCGGTTTCGATATCTATTACTACGGGATAAAACCCACGAAAACGACCACACAGGGCGTTAAGATCACTTTTTTCGGCCATCAGTTTCTTATCTTCATCGAATGCAGCGCGCATTATGACAAATTTTGTGCCGCCTTGCAGGCGGTTATCATTCCTGGATAAAAAAGGGCGCGGTAAGCGCCCTGAAACTCAGTTGCCGAGGCCGTGACCGGCGTGCTTGTTTTCGATCAGCTCGATTTTATAACCGTCTGGATCTTCAACGAAGGCGATGACCGTGGTGCCGCCTTTAACCGGGCCAGCTTCGCGGGTCACGTTGCCGCCGGCGTGGCGAATGTTGTCACAGGTGGCGGCAACGTCATCAACGCCCAGCGCCAGGTGGCCGAACGCGCTACCCATTTCGTAGCTGTCGACGCCCCAGTTATAGGTCAGTTCAATCACGGCGCCTTCGCTTTCATCGGTATAGCCGACAAACGCCAGCGAGTATTTGTATTCGGTATTTTCGCTGGTACGCAGCAAGCGCATGCCTAATACCTTGGTGTAGAAGTCGATGGAGCGTTGCAGATCGCCGACACGCAGCATGGTATGGAGTAAGCGCATAATTTCCTCTGATTGCAGGTTTTGCCGTGCTTGGCGGCAGATAGTGTGAAGCAAAAAACAGTATAGCGTTGTCGTATAAGGGAATTCAATGAGGGGCCGGTATAACGACGTGGCGCATTGATTGGCGCGCGGCCGGCAGATTCACCGACCACGCGCGTGGTCACTTACAGCGTTGGGTAATCGGTATAACCTTGCGCACCGCCGCCGTAGAAGGTTTCCGGCTGCGGTTCATTCAGCGGCGCGTTCTGTTGCAGACGTTCCGCCAGATCCGGGTTGGCGATGTAGGCGCGGCCAAACGCCACCGCGTCGATAAAGCCTTTTTCGATCAGGGTTTCGGCTTTTTCGGCGCTGTAGGCACCGGCACCGACGATCACCCCTTTGAAGCGGGCGCGCACCGCATCGCGGAAGGCATCGGAATACGGTTTGCCGCCGGCCCAATCCGGTTCGGAAATATGCAGGAAGGCAATATTGCGCTTGTTCAGCTCTTCTACCAGGTACAATGCCGCTTCTTCCTGATCTTCGCCATTATCCAGCCCGTTGAACGGGCCGAGCGGTGAAATGCGGATGCCGACGTGCTCGGCGCCCCATTCATTGATGCTGGCGTCAACCACTTCCAGCGTCAGGCGGGTACGGTTTTCGATGCTGCCGCCGTATTGGTCGGTACGCTGATTGGAGGCCGGCGCCATAAATTGATGCAGCAGATAGCCATGCGCCGCGTGCAGTTCAATGTAGTCGAAGCCGGCTTCGCGCGCATTGGCGGTGGCCTGGCGGAAGTCGTTGACGATGCCGGGGATCTCGGCGGTTTCCAGCGCGCGCGGCGTTGAAGTCGGCACGCGTACCCAGGCGCCGGTTTCGTCACGCACGGTAGTCCGGGTGTCGGCATTGATCGCCGAAGGCGCAACCGGCGCCTGTTGGCCAGGTTGCAGACTGTCGTGGGAAATGCGACCTACGTGCCACAGCTGTACGGCGATATGGCCGTTTTTATCATGCACCGCCTGGGTAATTTTTTTCCACGCAGCGATCTGCTCCGGGGTGTGCAGCCCTGGTGCGCCGGCATAACCTTTCGCCTGGAAAGAAATTTGGGTCGCTTCGGTGATCACCAGACCAGCGCCGGCGCGTTGCGCATAGTACTCGGCCATCAGTGGGGTAGGAATATCACCCGGTTCAATGCTACGCAGACGAGTCAGCGGAGCCATAAATACGCGGTTTGGCAGCGTATTCGCGCCAACCTGGATCGGGGTGAATAATTTTTCAATCTTCATAATGCATCCTATTTAATAGACCGGTCGACTAGTTATTGGCTAATAAAAACGCAGGTTAAAAAACATTTACTGTTACGGGATGGTGATTAAGGCTGCGGCGGGCGCAGCAATAACTCGATGCTTTCCAGCGCGCTGGTCAACGGCGCGACCGAACGGCGGATCTTGGCGCGTAACGACGCCCCAAGCCACAGCGCGTACAGGGTTTCGGCGGTGGTGGCCGGGCTCATGGCTACCGCCAGCGAACCTTCGGCGATGCCGCGCTCAATGGCGTTCTGCAAGCGGCCAATGACCTGTGCGCTGCCGATTTCCAACGCGTGACGCATCGGTTCCGACAGATCGCTGACCTCGGCGGACAGTTTCACCGCCAGGCAGGAGTTATGGCACTCGCTGCGGCAATGGTAGCTAATTGCCTGTGCGTAATAGCTCAACAGCTGGTGGCGCGCATCGCTGTTGTTATCGGCAAACAGCGCCTGCATTTCCACATCGTAATGTTCAAAATAGCGTTGCAGCATCGCTTCGCCGAAGGCTTCCTTCGAGCGAAAATAGTGATAAAACGAGCCTTTTGGCACGCCGGCAGTGGTCAGCAGTTCGCTCAGTCCCATGCCGGTAAAGCCCAGGCGCAGGCTCAGGCACTCACCGGTCGCCAATAGGTGTTCTCGTGTATCAGTGTTGCAATGCGTATGTTTTGTCATAATGGGGCTGAGGATAATAGACCGATTGGTCTAGGTCAAGTAGGCGATAAAAAAACCGCTGCGTAAGCGCCGGTCAGGATCGGCGCTATTGTGCCTCATCGTCGTGCCGACGTTAAGCGTTGCCGCTGCGACAGCGCTGCAAAATATCCAGCTGCGGCTGATATTGGTCAGTCTGGATGTTCAGCATACCAAGCAGGGTATGGAACAGGTTGTCCTGCGAAACCTGATCCTGCTGCGCCAGCGTTTGCAGACATTGGCGATTGATGGCGAAGTTGCGCTGATAATCATCCGACATCCACAGCAGCATCGGGATGTGGGTCTGTTGGCTTGGCGCAAACATGTAAGGCGTGCCGTGCAGATACATGCCGTTTTCCCCCAGCGATTCGCCGTGATCGGACAGATAGATCATCGCCGTGTTAAAGCGGCTGCCGTATTGTTGCAACAGCTTGATGGTGTTATCCAGCATGGCATCGGTATACAGCAGCGAATTGTCATAGGTATTGACCAACTGCTGATGGCTGCAATCCTGAATCTGATTGCTGTCACAGGTTGGCGTGAAGCGGCGGAATTCGGCGGTACTGCGGCGATAATAGGCCGGACCATGGCTGCCCATCTGGTGCAGCACGATCACGCCATCGCCTTTCAGGCTATTGAGGTAATCGTTCAACTTGTACAGCAGCACGTTGTCCATGCATACCTCGCCATCGCAATCCTGCGGCAGTTTCAACTGGGTCATGTCGATATGCGGCACGCGGTCGCATGCGCCTTTGCAGCCGCCGTCGTTTTCGCGCCACAGCACATTGACGCCGGCGTGTGCCAGCACATCCAGCATGCCTTCCTGGTGACTGGCCAGCGTGGCGTCGTAATCGCTGCGTGGCATATTGGAAAACATGCACGGCACCGAGATGGCGGTTTCAGTACCGCAAGAGCTGGCGTGTTGGAAGTAAATCACCTTGTCTTGCTTGAGCCGCGGGTTGGTTTCGCGCGCGTATCCTCCCAGCGAGAAATTTTCTGCACGCGCCGTTTCGCCAACCACCAGAACCACCAGCGTTTTCTTTTGCTCGGCGGTGATGAGCGGGCCTTTATGCGCGTCTTTGCCGATGCTGACCAGCGGCAGGTTGCTGGTGAAGTAGCGCTGTTCGGTAAATTTGAGGGTACCGGCAATAAAATCGGACGGCGTAAGCATTTTAACCACGCTTTTATTGTTGCGCAGCAGCGAGGCGTAGTCTTTATAGAACAACGCGGCGATCAGCAGAATAACCACCGCCGACAACATAACGTTGGCAGCGCGCAGGCCCAGCATGTACCACCATGGGTGGGTTTGGCGAATAGTGACAAAACAGACCACTACCGCCGGCAAAACCCCCAGCAGCATCAGCCATAGCCCCATGCGCGGGGTCAGTAGGGCGGTGGCCTCCTGCGGGTTGGTTTCAAAGGCGTTTTGCATCATGTTGCCGTCGATCACTACGCCGTAGCTGAACATGAAATAGTTGGCCGTTGCGCTGCCGAGCAATAACAGGATTATCAGCGGTTTGCGCAAATAAGGTACGGTCAGTACGCTGAAAATCATATTGAGCGCACAGAAAATGACCACCGGCATACTGGCGGCAAAAATAACGCTGTTGAGGTTTTCAAAACGAATGTACGACCACGCCTTATGCAAAAATAATGCGTTCTGGAAGACGGTGAAAAACAGGGCGCTGGCGACAATAAATCCCAGACTGTTACATTGTAACCTCTGACGTAACCACATTGCTGCATTGTTATCCTGAAGGGGGTAATGGCAAGGAATCTACACCACGAAACTTAAGATAACCTTAGAGATTCAGCCTGACGGCAGGATGGTTGAGGTTTGGTTTAGCTGGAGGCCGGCTGCGGCGATGCGCAGCCGGCAAGTGATTAATAGGCGGCGGTGAATTGCGCTTTGATAAACTGTGGGCGTTCGATTTCGTCAATGATGGCTACCGCCAGATCTTCGACCGAAATGCTGGCAGGCGCCGCGCCATTCATCAACAGCGTAGTGGTGCCAAGGCGGAATTGACCGGTGCGTTGGCCGGGTTCCAGCAGCGCGGCTGGCGACAGATAGGTCCAGTCCAGCGTGCTTTGCTGCTGCAAGTTATTGCGCAACTCGCGCACGGCTTTAGCGCCAGGGCGGATATTTTCCGGGAACTCCGGCGTATCGACCAGCTCGACGCCTGGCGCGACTTCCAGACTACCGGCACCGCCGACCACCAACAGACGCTTGACGCCGGATTGTTCCACCGCGCTGATGATTTGCTGCAGACCCGTGACGGTTTTTTCATACAGATTATCTTCGCCCCAGCCTGGGTTATAGGCGCTGATCGCCGCATCCTGACCGTGCAACTGCTGGCTCAGCCAGGCAGTATCGGCAACGTCGCCAAGCGCGATATGCAAATTGGCATTATCCGGCAGATCTTTTTTCTGACGGGCGATGGCGGTGACCTCTAGCCCGCGTGCCAGCGCTTCATCGACAACGCGACGGCCGACAAAACCTGTTGCTCCAATAACGGTAATCTTCATTTGAGTTGCTCCTGTGGCAATTAACCAGTCTGTAAAAGGGTTGAGCGATAACGCTGGTGGTGATGAATATACTGTAGACCTTAACAATCCTGTTGATTAGTGGCATATTCATGCTTTCTTGATTAAGTAAAACTTCATAATGATAGATAAGCTCAATCGGATGGCAATATTCGCCATGGTGGTGGCCGAAGGCTCGCTGGCCGGCGCAGCGCGGCGTCTGGGCATGTCACCGTCGGCGGTCAGTCAGCATATGCGCTCCCTGGAAAAGGCGGTTGGCGTGCCGCTATTGCATCGATCCACGCGCCGTCTGGCGCTAACCGAAGCGGGCGAGGCCTTTTACCCCGGTTGCGAAGCGATGTTACAGCAGGCGCAGCAGGCGGAGCAGCGTCTGGCGGAGCTGCGCGATACGCTGGTCGGCGAACTGCGTATTGCCACCACCGTCGGTATCGGCGGTGGCCCGCTGGCGGAAGCGTTGTCGCCGCTGCTGCTGGCGCATCCCAAGCTGTCACTGCGGATACTGGCGGACGATCGGGTCGTGGATATGATTGAACAGCGGGTGGATATTTCGTTGCGCGTCAATCGGCAACTGGCTGACGCCACCATGATTGCGCATCCGCTCAGCGAATGGCCGATGGTGCTGTGCGCCGCGCCGCGCTATCTCAGTCAGTACGGCGTGCCGGAAACGCCACAGCAACTGGTGCATCACCGCTGGATCACCGGCGGCCATGCCGGATTTCATCTTGATCTGCACCATCAGTCCGGCGAGGTGTTCAAGCTGCGTCAGGCAGAAGGGCAGATTATCAGCGGCAGCATGAATGTGATGCGCGCCTTTACCCGCATGGGACTGGGGATCTCCGGCCAGCCGCTGTATGAAATCGGCGACGAACTACGGCGAGGGGAACTGATTGCGCTGCTACCGGCCTGGCGCCCCTCGGCATTTCGACTGCACGCCTTGACGCTGGAACGAGCCATGCCGGAAAAAACGCGCCAGGCGTTGCGCTATTTGCGTGATTATTTTCGTCGTATGGCGGAAAAGCCGCTTGCCATTGACGGCGATGGCGTCTTCAATTAAAGGATGACTCAGGAGGGCGTGTGGCGCAGCAATTAGAGTTCTTCGACATTCCCAGCCCGTGTCGCGGCATCTGCCAGGCCGACGAGCGCGGTTTCTGCCGTGGCTGCCTGCGCAGCCGCGAGGAGCGTTTTGGCTGGATGCAAATGAGCGACGCGCAAAAGCGCGACGTGCTACGCCTGTGTCGCCAACGCCTGTTGCGTTTGCAACGCGCGCACAAACAGCCCGACGAGCCGCAACCTGAACAACCCTCGCTGTTTTAAATCACTTTATTTACCTGTTTGACGATCTGACGCACGTTCCGACGCGGCGGTGCGTTTCCCTGCCCGGGCGGCTTGTGTATGCTGATGGCAAACAATCTTACGAGGTTTCATGATGGTTAATCGCGTTCAACTTGCACCGCAAGGGCCGGAATTTTCACCCATGATTTGCGGTTATTGGCGTTTGATGGAATGGGGTATGACGCCGCAGCAGCTGTTGGGGTTTATCGAGCAGCACATTGAACTGGGCGTCACTACCGCCGACCATGCGGATATTTATGGTGGTTACGCCTGTGAGCAGGCCTTTGGCGAGGCGATGCGGCTAAAGCCGTCACTGCGTCACGGCATGGAGTTGGTCAGTAAATGCGGTATCGCTACCACTGCCAGGCCGGGTAATCCGATCGGCCACTACATCACCGATCGTGACCATATCGTCAGCAGTGCGGAACAATCGCTAAAACATCTGCATACCGATTACCTTGACCTGCTGTTGATCCACCGTCCCGACCCGTTGATGGACGCTGACGACGTGGCCGAAGCGTTCGTGGCACTGCACAAGAGCGGCAAGGTACGCCACTTTGGCGTGTCCAACTTTACCCCGGCGCAGTTTACCCTGCTGCAATCCCGTCTGCCGTTTTCCCTGGTCACCAATCAGGTCGAGATTTCGCCGATTCATCAGCCGGCGATCCTCGACGGTACGCTCGATCAATGCCAGCAATTGCGTATCAAGCCGATGGCCTGGTCTTGCCTTGGGGGCGGGCGCCTGTTCAGCGATGCCGAATTCCAGCCACTGCGCGCCGAGCTGCAGGCGGTGGCCGGCGAAATTGGCGCCGAAACCATCGAGCAGGTGGTTTACGCCTGGGTGATGCGTCTGCCGTCGATGCCGTTGCCGATCATCGGCTCTGGCAAAATCGAACGGGTGCGTTCGGCGCTGAAAGCACAGAAACTGGCATTGAACCGCGAACAGTGGTTCCGCATTCGCAAGGCGGCACTGGGTTACGACGTTCCATAATATTGCAGCCGGTGCCGGGCAGCGTGCATTGCCCGGCACCGGTTACTAGGCCAGTACCAGTTGATCGCCACTCAGCGTCTGCGCAGTAACGCCGACCAGCGTTACGCTGTTGTCGCCCAGCGTCAACACCAGATTGTCGTCTACCTCGCTCAGAGAGTTGCGGTAATCGCCGCTGGCGCCGCTACCGATAAACACCAGCCGGTCATTGCTCTGCAGGTCATACAGCGTGTCATGGCCGAAGCTGCCGCTGAACAGGAAGGTATTGTTGCCACCGTTGCCGTGTAATTCATCATCGCCGGTGCCGCCGACCAGAGTGTCATCGCCGCTTGAACCGACCAGCTTATCGTTGCCCGCCATGCCAAACAGCCAACCATTGGCAAATTGGGCGGTCAGGGTATTATCCGCAGCGTCACCGCGTTCCGTAACGGCATAGGCCTTGAGATCATTCTCAGCGTGCAGCCCGTCGTCGCTGACCTGATAATCGGTCTGTTTGCTCAGTGGCCACCAGGGGAGGGATTCTTGGGTGCTTAGCGTGCCAATCCCTTGCGCCAGCGTCAGGTTTTCGCCGCTGCCGTCGCGCAGATACAGCGTTTCGCCGTCGTAAGCGATGTCTTGCGTTTGCAGCGAACGTTGCAGATCCAGGGTGTTTTTTCCTTCACCCGCCAGAATAAGATTGAACCCACCGTCATCGCGGAAGGTGTCATCACCGGCACGCCCCTCAAGAAAATCATTGCCTCTGCCACCCTTGATTAAATCGTTGCCGTCGCTGCCAATAATAAAGGTCGGACCGCTGTGCGGCTGGGCATTACGATTCACGTCTTGTACCCAGGTATTGTCGCGGGTGACGTTGGACAGGTTGGAGACGATCACCGTCGAATCCTGCTGCGTCAGCGGGTAAAACTCGGAATTCAGCACGCGCAGCAAGCCGTCCTGATAGGCGAAGGGTAAATGCGACAGCCAGGTGGGCACATTTAAAATGGAAAACGGTAGCATGTTCCAGGCGTCGGATGCGTAGTGGTCGTTGAAATTGACGATATTATTGGTGGCGGACGGTTTGGCCGTATCGTGCACGCCCAACGATGCCGCAGTCAAGTCGCTGCCGTTGAGTGCGCGGAAGACCGGATCGTTCTCATAACCGATATTGGCCACCCGGTTGTCGGCGGTAAACTGGCTTGGCGAAGCGAACGCCAGATAGTTGGCCTGCGAATAAAAACCGCCCCATTGGCTGTCGCTCAGTGCGGCCATGCTGTTGACCGCCAGTCCGCCAAGGCTATGACCACTGACTACGATATCAGCGCCATTCAGGCCGTTGGCCTGGGCGAATTCAGCCACATCGCTCAGTAAACGGCCGAAGGCGTGCTGGGCATAGCTTTCGGCATAGCCATCAGGGCCGAAGCCGGCCAGCAGATCGTTCATCAGGTCGCCGATAGTGTCGCTGACCAGTGACTCACGCGGGCCGCTGGTGCCGCGAAAAGCGATGCCTATCGCGCTGAGCTTGCCCGCAGCGTCATACTTTGCCAACACTTCTGCCTGGGCGGTTTCATAGCCTTTGGTTTCACCGTAATAGGTGCCACGGACGTCCGTTTTGCCGTCATAGGCCAATTGCTCAGCGCTGACGACCGACCAGCCGGCGTTGTTCACCGCATCCAGCGCGGCCTGTTCCGAATCGGGGTTCCATGGAATGCCGGGCAAACCGCCCTGTGAGCTGGTGCTGCCGATCAGCGCGGTGACCAGGGTTAACGGCAGACCCAGACCAAAACCGGTGCTCTGATAACCGGCGGCAAAACCGTTATCGATATTGTGGTAGGCATAGGTGGAAATAGCCATGGCGTCGGAAAATAGCGCTTTGGCGTCTGCTCGATCGAGATCGCGATAATCAAAGATGCCCATATCAGTTCCTTATGACGTTCGCAGCCGACACCGATGAAGATCGGCAATCGCGGCAGCGGTAGGTTATACAGAATGAGCCGAACGACAACTGGTCGGATGACCACGAGCGGTAAAAAAAGTATTAGCAGAAAATCCTTATTATGCGAATTGACTGAATACCCTCCGATCGTCTGGCCGTGGCGGCGCGCATTCGCCTATACTGAAACTTCTGCAATGGAACTCTCTGGAGGTTGATTTATGAAACGTTTTTGGTGTGCTGCCCTTGGTCTGATGGCCTGCGGCGTTGCCCAGGCGGCGACGGAAGAGGTAGATATGCATTTGGTAACGGCGCAGGGAATTGGCCAGGATATTGGCAAGGTGACCATCAGTGAAACGCCGTACGGCCTGGTGTTTACTCCCCAGTTGAAAGCCTTGCCGGCCGGAATACATGGTTTTCACGTGCATGAAAACGGCAGTTGCGAACCGGCAATGAAAGAGGGCAAGGCGGTGGCGGCGCAGGCTGCCGGCGGCCACCTGGATCCACAAAAGACCGGTAAGCACCTGGGGCCGTACGCTGACGGTCATCTGGGCGATTTACCGGCCATTTACGTGACTGCCGCCGGCGTCGCCGATTATCCGGTATTGGCGCCACGGCTGAAGAAAATCAGTGAAATTGAAGGCAAGGCGTTAATGGTACACGTCGGCGGCGATAACCATGCCGATCATCCCAAACCACTGGGCGGTGGCGGCGATCGCTTTGCCTGTGGTGTGATCAAGTAACCCGTGTCTAACGTTGGCCAGCCGGTTTGGCTGTGCCATCGTCTTCTGGCGGCGTTATTGCCTGCTGCAACTGTTGCAGCGAGCAGTAAAGCCGCCAAATCAGCCCCGCCAGATCGCGTGCCGCCGGTTCAGGGTGCTGTGCCAGGCTGCCGCTGATCCGCTGCAACTCCTGTAGCGACGCTGCCAGCGAGCGGTGCTGCACCCCCTTTTCGGTCATGATGCCGCGCAAACTGTGGATACAGACGTCTCGCACCGCCACCAGCGGATCGGAACGGGTTTGCCAGCCGCGCAGTTGCCAGACAATATGACTGCAGTTCAGCAACACGACGCCCCAGCGTAGCAACCAGCTGCGCGATTCCTGATCCTGGCTCTGATTAAGCTGGCTGATGCGGTGATAAATCAACGATTCAAAACGGCTCTCACTTTGTTGCGGTTTATTGCTTAATTGATCGATAAAGTCACGCCGCAGGGCGCGGATAATTCGCCGGCTTTTGCGTTTGTCCGAGCTGGGCTGCAACACTTGGAACGCCAAGCCGGCCAGCAGTACGCCAACCAGCTTAGCGAGATTGTCGTTGATAAACGCCTGATAATCATAACTCGGCGGATTGGTGACGCTGAGGAACGATCCCATAAAAACGATTAATTGTCCCCACAACGCCGCATAGGGCGGGTTTTGCAGTTTCAGCATTTGCATGGTGATCAGCACCGGGCACAAAAAGGCGCAGAAAACCCAAAAATCGTCGATTTGAATCATCAGACCGAACTTGACGATAAAGCAGCCGATTGACAGCAACACGATGGCTTTCAACAGGGTAACGACGCTTTTTATCGGCGATGGCGAGGCAGAATAAAGTACGCAACTGATGGCGGTGAGCGTTAATGCCGAGCTGCCGGATTGCCATTGGGTATGGATCCAGAAAGCGCAGCCGATAACGATGCACAGAAAAGTACGCAACCCGTTGTACGCCGCTTCGTAACTGTCGGTATGGCGTGCCAGCGCGGTAACGTGTGGCGGCTGCATCTGATCGATCGGCGTGGCGCTTTCCAGCCGTTGCAGCCAGCGGCTGGCATCAAGATATAGCCAGCAAAAATGGCGCAGCCGCAGCCAGAAAGCGCGGTGGCGATAGTCTGCGTCGTTGCGCGGTGCGATTTGTTGCAGGATCTGCGCCAGGCGATATTTGTCGGTATCTGCATCGCGCAGCGCGGTCAGCAGTTGCTCCAGTACTGCCGACAGGTTGGCCGGGTGCTCCGGCCAGTTAAGCAGCATGCGTCGCAGGCTGGAAATCACGCTGGTGATGCGCAACTGTTGATGCAGCATATAGTTCAGCAGGTTATTCTGCCGCCGCAGCCGGTAATGGCTCCAGAATGCCTGAATGCGCAGCACGTTCATGGTCAGGATCTGGCCGATAACGCTTTCGTGCGAGGTGCGCATTTGTCGGGTGACATCGGATTGCCATAACATCGCCGCGTGTTCCAACAGCCGTAAATGCATGCGGCGCAGCGAGGTGAGCAGCGCTTCGCCATCCGAGGTGCTTGGCAGGATCATCATCATTAAACCGCCGCACAGAATGCCGGTGATCACTTCACACACTCGCGCCTGGGCGATATCGAATATCTGTAGCGTATCGGTCACGTTGACGGTACTGAAGGCGATGATGGCGGCGGTATAGCCCGCCAGGGCAAAAGCATAAGAAACGTTATTTTGATAATGATTGGAGATATAGGTGCAGCCGCCGATCCAGCCGGCGATAAACAGCGTGAACAACCAGGGGTCGTTCAGGCAGTGGCCGGCGATCGCCATGGCCGCGGCTGCGCCAACCAGGCTGCCGATGACGCGGCCGATGCTTTTGCTGATAACGCCGCCAACGGTAGGGAAACTCACCACCGCTGCCGAGGTCAGCGCCCAGTATGGCTCATCGAGATTGAGCGCAAACGCCACCCACAACGCCAGGCACATGGCAATGGAATTACGCAGCGCATAACGCCACTGGCCAGGTGTAGCCTGTCCCCACGGCGTGCGGCGCCATTGCGGAAATGACAGCTTCACCTATTAACCTTTCTGATGTATTGATAGGGTACAGGTGGTTCCGGCCACCAGCGGTAGATCGGCCGGTACGTTCAGCAGTTTTATCCGCACCGGTACGCGTTGCGCTAAACGCACCCAGGGAACATTGGGTTTAACGTCCATTAATAAATCACCGCCGCTTTCGACGCTCTGGTCGTAAATAGCGCGGCCAATACTCTCGACCTGACCCTGCAGGGGAATATTGCCGTTATATAAAACAATATCGGTCTTGCTGCCGATCTTGATATTTTTCAATTTGGTTTCTTCAAAATAGCCGAGCGCGTAAAAGGAGTGAGCGTCGACCAATGCCACCAACGGGGTACCGGCGTGCGCATAGTTACCGATACGCGCCTGTAAATTGGTGATATAACCGTCCGTTGGCGCATGGATTTGCGTTTTGCTTAAATTCCATTTTGCCTGTTCGACGTTGGCCTGTGCGGCTTTATAAGCCGCTTTCATCGCCTGCGCGGTTAAATTCGACGCATCCAGATCCTCGGCAGAAATAACGTTGCGTGGCAGATGGCGACGGCGTGCGGATTCATGCTCGGCTTTGGCCAAATCAGAGCCCGCTTTTGCCAGCGCGGCTTCGGCATTATCCAGCGCCAGTTGGTAGGGGATCGGGTCGAGGCTGAAAATCAGACTTCCCGCAGCCACGTACTGATTGTCATGCACGGTTATTTTCTCTAATCTGCCAGAAACTTCAGGCGTGATAGATACCAGCTCGGCGCGGATTTTACCGTCACGCGTCCAGGGGGATTGCATATAATAATTCCAGCTCCACCAACCGGCGCAAATGGCTACGGCGCACACCAGCACCGTGGAAAAATATTTTAAGGTTTGGCGCTTCATAGGTTACCAACTTGCTAAAATCCATAGGGCGCCGCTAACGGCGATGACAAAAATGGACAGGTCCATCAACATCGGGTGCCAAATGTCTCCCGAATAAATCCAGTCTCGCAACAAATGATGAACCAGCAGCCAAAAAAGCAGGCCCAGCAAAAAAGCGCTAAATATTGGTGGAAAATAAAGCGATGCGCCTAACACCAAATCGGTGAGGGGCGGCCCAATGTGTAACCATGAAGTATTCACATTATCAATCTCTATAGCCGAGCGGGGATGATATTTGCACCCTGATTACGCAATTACTGATAGATTTAGTGGCGAATTCTACAATATATATTATATACATTTGTGTTTTTAATATGAGTTACTCAAAATAGGCTACAATCTGGGAGGTAATGTTAGCATGCTAATTATAAGGAGGGTTAAGTGGAGTCAACATTAGGTTCGGATTTAGCACGATTGGTTCGTGTTTGGCGTGCGCTGATCGACCATCGGCTCAAGCCGTTGGCGCTCACCCAAACGCATTGGGTCACGTTGCACAATATCAATCGCCTGCCGCCTGAGCAGTCACAGATTCAACTGGCGAAAGCGATCGGCATTGAACAACCGTCGTTGGTGCGGACGCTGGACCAACTGGAAGAGAAGGGGTTGATTAGTCGCCATACCTGCGCCAACGATCGCCGGGCAAAGCGTATAAAACTGACCGAAGCCGCGGAGCCGATTATCCGGGAAGTCGATAGCGTGATTACCTCGACACGTCGCGAGATTTTGAGCGGCATTTCGCCAGACGAAATCCAACTGCTGGTGAACCTGATTGGCAAACTTGAGCAGAACATTACCGAACTACAAAGCAAACAATAATTTTTGTCTTTTAAACGATTACATTTACAGCATCAGTTACGAAACCGGAGGCCTTGGCCTCCGGTTTTTTCATTGTTGCCGGCGTAATTACAGCGGCGATACCGTGATGGTGCTGCCGGAGCGCGCCATACGCACCCGTTGACCCGGGCTGAACTTGGTGGTGCCGGCCTTCTGCACCACGATGATATTGTCACCCTTGGTGTCTGGACGGATTTCCAGCTCAACGCCGGAGGTACGGCCTGCGGCTTCGCCAATCTGATCGCCAGCGACGCCACCGGCGACGGCACCCGCGGCGGTCGCCAGGCTACGCCCGGTGCCACCACCGATGGTGTTACCCAGGAAACCACCGATCACCGCACCGCCGATGGTGCCGAGCATGTTAGAACCGCCTTCGCCCGAGATTTTCACCGGACGTACCGAAACCAGGGTGCCGTAGCTTGCCTGTTGCACCTGTTTGGCCTGGGACGCCGAGTAGACGTCACCCGACATGGAATCATTGGCACAACCCACCAGAGAAAGTCCGGCAAAAGCAACAACGATAAGACGTTTAATCATATAAAACTCCTGATTTAAAATTCCATAACCTGGCTATCGCCCCAGGCTGATTCAACGAAAGTTAGCCAAAGTATGGCTCAAAGAGGCGTGTCCCACCACGTTGGATTACGGTGTTAAGCATATCTTTATACCATTCAACCAATATTAAACGGCGGTTTAGGTTTAATACGGCGTTAATGCATAATAGACGAAAGGTTGAGGTTGGGTTTAGCAATAAAGCAGTTGGTCGACGGGAAACTGAAAATAGGCGTGCTGTTCACAACCTTGAAAAAATACAACATAATTCATGGCGTTAATAGCACAATTCTGGTTTATTTATCTGGTCAAAAACGTTGTATCGATGGCTAAGAGGATCGCTTTATGAAGTCAGGCCGCTATATTGGGGTTATGTCTGGCACCAGTCTGGATGGGATCGATGTGGTGCTGGCCGCTATCGATGAACGCATGGTGGCGCAGCAGGCAAGTTACACCCATCCGATGCCGATTCAACTGAAGAAAGATATTCTCGCCATGTGTCAGGGGCAGACCACCACGCTGTCTGCCGTCGGCCGGCTCGATGCGCAGCTCGGTACGCTGTTCGGCGAAGCGGTGCTAGGGCTGCTGAAGCACACCGGCGTGCCGGCACATGAGGTCACCGCCATCGGTTGCCATGGTCAGACCGTCTGGCATGAACCGGACGGCGAGATGCGCTTTTCCATGCAGCTCGGCGACAACAACCGCATTGCCGCTTTGACCAATATCACCACCATCGGCGATTTTCGCCGGCGCGACATGGCTTACGGCGGTCAGGGGGCACCGCTGGTCCCGGCGTTCCATCAGGCGCTGCTGGCGCATCCTGGCGAACGACGCATGGTGCTCAATATCGGCGGCATCGCCAATCTTTCGCTGCTGCTGCCGGGGATGCCGGTGCGCGGCTTTGATACCGGGCCCGGCAATATGCTGCTGGATGCCTGGGTGTGGCGTCATTGCCAACGCCCCTATGACAAGGACGGTGCCTGGGCGATGGAAGGGCGCGTCTGTCTGCCGCTGTTGCAACAGATGTTGGCCGACCCGTATTTTGCGCTGCCGGCCCCCAAAAGCACTGGCCGTGAATATTTCAATATCAGCTGGCTGGAACAGCAGTTGGCGGCAACCCCGGCTATCAATGCGGTTGACGTTATGACTACGTTGGTGGAACTGACCGCCACTACCATCAGCGAGCAGGTTTTGCTGGCCGGCGGTTGCGAACGTCTGCTGGTGTGCGGCGGCGGTGCGCGTAACCCGTTGCTGATGGCGCGCATGTCGGCTTTGCTGCCGGGTACCGAAGTCTCTACCACCGACAAATTTGGCGTCAGCGGCGATGATATGGAGGCGCTGGCATTCGCCTGGCTGGCTTTCCGCACCTTGTCCGGCCAACCCGGTAACCTGCCGTCGGTCACCGGTGCCAGTCGCGAAACGCTGCTCGGTGGGATTTATCCGGTTTTCCCATCGGGTAGCCGCTAGCTCTGTTAGGATAGGAAAGAGCTCGCGTGATAAAAGGAACTTCCCAATGAAAAAAATGATGATTACCGGCATGGCGTTAATGCTGGGCGGTTGTAGCTATCTGCTGCCACAAAAAAGCCAAATCCTGCATTATCAATGCGGTACCACACCGCTGACCGTGTCGTTGAACGGTGCAGACAGCACCGCCAGCTTCCTGCTGGATGGCCAGCAACTGACGCTGAAACAGCAGTTGGCGGCGTCGGGTGCCAAGTACGGTGACGACAAATATACGTTTTGGTCGCAGGGGCAAAACGCGTTTGTGGAGCGCAATGGTAAAGTAGTCATGAGTGATTGCACCCTGGTGAACTGATCCGGCGTCTGCCGCGCCGCAAAGATTGTGATTCTGGCGCGGCAGGCGCAAAATGACCCCTACGTATTTTTCGCTGGGTTAATGAATCAGATGTCTGATAATAATGAGTTTGATGTTGCGGACCTGCGCCGTGAATATACCCGTGGCGGCCTGCGCCGCCAGGATCTGACGGCCAACCCGTTGGCGTTGTTCGAACGCTGGTTAAAGCAGGCCTGCGAAGCGCGCCTGGCCGATCCGACCGCCATGTGCGTGGCTACGGTGGATGAAACCGGCCAGCCGTACCAGCGCATCGTGCTGCTCAAGCACTTCGACGATAAAGGCCTGGTGTTTTACACCAACCTCGGCAGCCGCAAGGCGCAGCAACTGGCGCATAACCCCAAGATCAGCCTGCATTTCCCGTGGCATATGCTGGACCGTCAGGTCAGCTTCCTTGGCAATGCCGAGCGGTTATCGACCCTGGAAGTGATGAAGTATTTCAGCAGCCGGCCAAAAGACAGTCAAATCGGCGCCTGGGTTTCCCAGCAGTCTTCACGTATTTCCGCCCGCGGCGTGCTGGAAAGCAAATTCCTCGAGCTCAAGCAAAAATTCCAGTCTGGCGAAGTGCCGTTACCGAGTTTCTGGGGCGGATTCCGCGTCAGGTTCGAGTCGGTCGAGTTTTGGCAGGGCGGTGAACACCGTCTGCATGACCGTTTCCTTTACCAACGCGACGGTAATGACTGGAAAATTGACCGACTGGCGCCCTGACAGACGGAAAATCCCTTTAAGCGCTGGCACAGTTGACGCTGGCGCTTTATTCTATACGACCGTCATAATTGACGCTGCATCTGTGCGGGCGACCGCTAAGCCAGCGAGCGCCGGCGCTCGGTATCCGCTGCCTTGATGCAACGTCAATTATTGCGGGTCAATCCACATTTATTATTTCGCCAGCGGGCGAAAGGCCGTGTACCGGCAAAGGTGCATTCGTTTATACATGGAGAACTTGATGGCTAGCATCAACCTGATTCAACAATTGCAAGAGCGAGGCCTGGTGGCCCAGGTGACGGACGAGGAAGCGTTAGCAGAGCGACTGGCGCAAGGGCCAATTGCACTGTATTGCGGCTTCGATCCGACCGCTGACAGCTTGCATTTGGGCCATCTGGTACCTCTGCTGTGCCTGAAGCGTTTCCAACTGGCCGGTCACAAACCGGTGGCGCTGGTGGGTGGGGCGACCGGCCTGATCGGCGACCCGAGCTTCAAGGCGGCAGAACGCAAACTGAATACCAGCGAAACCGTCAGTGAATGGGTCGACAAAATCCGCAAGCAGGTATCGCCGTTCCTCGATTTTGACTGCGGCAGCAACAGCGCCATTGCCGCCAACAACTACGACTGGTTTGGTGGCATGAACGTGCTGACCTTCCTGCGCGATATCGGCAAGCACTTCTCCGTTAACCAGATGATCAACAAAGAAGCGGTCAAACAGCGTCTGAACCGTGATGATGTCGGCATCTCGTTTACCGAATTTTCCTACAACCTGTTGCAAGGTTATGATTTTGCCGAGCTGAATCATCGCCACCAGGTGGTGCTGCAAATCGGTGGTTCCGATCAGTGGGGTAACATCACCTCCGGTATCGACCTGACGCGCCGCATGCATCAGCAGCAGGTGTTCGGCCTGACGGTGCCGTTGATCACCAAGGCTGACGGCACCAAGTTCGGCAAGACCGAAGGCGGCGCGGTATGGCTGGCGCCAGAAAAAACCAGCCCGTACAAGTTCTACCAGTTCTGGATCAACACCGCGGACGCCGATGTGTATCGCTTCCTGAAGTTCTTCACCTTTATGAGCCTGGAAGATATCAATGCGCTGGAAGCAGAGGATCGCAGCAGCGGCAAAGCGCCGCGAGCCCAGTACGTACTGGCGGAAGAAGTGACGCGCATGGTGCATGGCGAACAGGGGCTGGCTGCTGCTCAGCGTATTACGCAGAGTCTGTTCTCTGGCGCGCTGCATGAGATGACCGAAGCGGACTTCGCGCAGCTGGCGCAGGACGGCATGCCAACCATCAAGCTGGACAAGGACGCCGATCTGCAACAGGCGCTGGTCAATGCCGAACTGGTGCCGTCACGTGGGCAGGCGCGTACCATGATTGGTTCCAACGCGGTTACCGTCAATGGCGAAAAACAGTCTAATGCGGAATACACCTTTACCAACGCCGACCGTCTGTTTGGCCGCTACACGCTGCTGCGTCGCGGTAAAAAACATTACTGCCTGATCGACTGGCAATAATTGCTATCGGTTAAGCGCAACGGCCCGAGGGAAACCCGGGCCGTTTTTTTAGGCAAAGTCCGTGGTCGACAGCGCCGGTGTTGTACCGTTAAGTCCCAGCGGCGGCGCGCTGTAATGCAGCTCCGATGCCAGGCTATATATATCCTTGTTGGCAATAGAGAAAACAGCATCATCAGCGTCAAACTGCTGATTATGATTATTGTCGATGACGATGTAATTATTACTGCCAAACCGCACCGCACCCACCTCTGCCAGATTATGCTCGCTTTGCCCGCCGGTGGCGGCAGATAACGCCTTGGCAAAAACGCTCGCGGCGCTGTCCGCGGCGTCGATTTCCAGTGAATCAAACAGTGCATTGAGCTTGTCGGGTTGGCTATAGCTGCCGTAGATCTGCATCACGCCCTGTTGCGCCGTACCGGCGCTGAATAGCCACTGGTTATCGGTTTCGCCGATAGCGATCTTGTCATAATAGTAACCGTCCAGCGTGACCATCTTGTCAATGCGACTCTCGTTGGCCGTGACGCTGCGGGTACCCTGCGACGAGGTGAAGGTGGTATTCCCCTGTACGTCGAAGCTGCCGCCATTGAAGGCGTTAATGGTCAACTGATGACCCGCGAGATCGCCAATAATCTGCTGGTAGGGCTCGCTATTTTCCAGTGATGACAGCATCTGATAGAACGCACCGTTGCCGGTGCCACCTTTTTCTACCGTGGCCTGGATCGCAGCATTAGTGCGTGGATCGCCTTCGGGCAGATAAATGGTCCGCAGGCTATCGCTGAAGTCCGCGTTGATGCGTAAATGAAGCGGTGTGCTGGCCATCACATAGATGGAATCGACGTTATTCTCGCCGCCACCCAACGTAATGGTGTTGGTTGAGCTGCCGGTAGAAAAAAGATTGATGGATTCGGCTACGCCCGCCGTCCCGTGGCTGAGCAGATTGATGGTGCCGGCATCGAGATTGCCGCCAGCCTTGCTGCCGATAGTCAGATTAAACATGCTGTTGCTGATGACCGGCGCCATCTCTAACGTCAGGCTACTGTCGGCACCCGCGTTGCCACTGACCGTCAGGCTGCTATCCCATGACATGTTGGTGACATGCACCGCGTCGGCATAACCGGACAATGACAGCCCGGCAGATGCGGTGACCGCGCTGGCGCCCGGTGCTGACAGCGGCGCGTCAGGTTGCGCAAGCGTGGCGATATTGCCGGAAAGGCTGCCATGCACTCCGGCGGTCTGATTGAATAAGCCAAAATCGAACAGATGTTTGCCTTCGGTAGCGGTTTTTTGCCCGTCGATATAAATAGTCCCGGTGCCGCGATAGCCCGCCATATCAATCAGGGGAATCGAAGTAAACTGATTGAGATTGCTGTGTATCTCACCGCTATAGCTGCCATCCGGTTGCCGCGTCAGGTAAACGTCCTTGGTGAAAAAGTTGGCAGAAATTACCGCTGAACCCGATGCGCTGGCGGTGAAAGAGGTACTGACGGTATTGGCTTGCTCATTAAGCCCATTACCTTGCCATAACAGCTGCGGTGAGGCGTTATCCTGCAACGCCTCACCGCGCAGCGCAATCTGCGTTGTGGCGGCGCTGATATCGACGCCATCGGCAATAATCGCGTGCGCGCCTGCGTTGGAGGTGAAGTTGATGCTGCCTGCCTCCGGTTGCAGGTTGTTTTCGCTGAGGATCAAGCTGGTCGGCAATGAGGCAAATGCACCCAGCACGCTGGCATCGGTGGCCAGATCGCCTTGCAGCGTCACCTTGTGCAAATTGGCAAACAGTTCTCGAGGAAACTCGGCCTGGACCATCACGTTAAGCGTAACGTTTTGCATCACGGCCAGCTCAGCCGCGCTCAGAGTATGCAGCTCGCCCGAATTGACTCTGCCAGACAGGGTACCGGCCTCATCCGCCAGATTGATCGCCGCAGTGGTTTGATAACCGAGCAGCGTGCCGATATCGGCATTAAGCTGGACGATACTCTCCGCCGTTGGCAGTTTGCCGCCGTCCAGCGGGGACTGGCCGTTCAGGAAGGCATTGACGATATCTAACGATGCCTGCATGGCGTTATTTCCAGCCTGCTGGAGAATAGCCTGTGCCTGGATGTCGTTTAGCGTGGCATTAAACAGCATTTGATATATTTTGGCGTATTGCGTGGCCAGCTCAAAATTGCCGGTTTTGGACAACTGGCCCAGTACCGTCAGTTCTGAGCTGCCGCTGGCTAATAATTTACTGTAGGCATCCAGATTGGCGGCGGTGAGTTCGACGTCCTTGCCAAACAACTGGTACATGGCGGCAATTTTTTCCTGATATTGCAGCGCCGGCATTTCGCCGGCGGCATAAACGTGGGTCGCGGCTAGAAAATGCTGTTTGGCGCTCGCGTGGCTGGTGTCGTTACGGATATCGTTTATCAGCCTCATAAATACGTCTCCACGCGTCTCGCTATTATTATTCAACCCGTTGGCATAAAAGGCGATGTCATCGGTGTTGGCATTAACCTCAAACGTGTTTTTATAGACGGTTTTGACAAAATCTTCGTTGCTCAATCCCTGCAACCAATCTCGCGTATCGATAAAACGCCCGGCAATATAACTTGCTGAAGCCTTACCCTGACTCAAGACGGTACTCCAGTAGTTAATGCCTTCCGCATTCATCAATCCGCCCACCAGATAGAACATGCCTTGAACATCGGCAGCCGCCGTAGCCTGATCGGGGTAATTCGCCAGGGCTGGCGCCAGAGTGGTATTGGTGACGCCAAACAGATGTTGCTGTTCGGCAATACTCCCTGCGTCATCACCCGAGTAGTTGCGAATACCATTGATGATGTTCTCGGTGATTTGTCCCAAAGACCGCCCACTGTCGACTTGCGCCAGTAACGCTGTCAGTTGGCTATCCGAGGGGAGAGTGCCGCTGATATTGTTATAAATGTATTGGATTTTTTGCGCATTGGTCAGATGGTCATAGCGATTGTGACCATCCTTGGAATTGATAAAGATATCCGCCAGCTTTTGGTTGCCATAGGCGCCTTGTGCCAATTTTGCCGCAAAATAATTGAGCGCTTGGGCGTCTGCCGCTTTTCCTAGCGTCGCATAAAACAGTATGGCGACGTCTTTCTGTAATGCATATAAGCTCATGTAGCTTCTCCGATCGGGCTATGACAAACGCATTGAGTACAGACCAAATTTCGCTAAAAGCAATAGGCGTGTCAGCCGCCAAGGGGCGAAATGTCGGCGCGGTGCTTTTGTTGTTAGCGGAGTTTGGTTATAATTGCTGCCCTTCGATTAATATACTTCGTACTATAATTCATTGTTTTAAAAACAGTTGCTGGCGTCATGGGTGCATAGCGAACGCATGGCGTAATCTTTTATCGTCGCGGGCGGATGCACACGACATGGCAAGGTCAGGTTGTACCAATGAATAATGTTCTATCGATCCAATCGCATGTGGTTTTCGGCCACGCAGGCAACAGCGCGGCAGAGTTCCCAATGCGTCGCATGGGGGTCAACGTCTGGCCGCTCAATACCGTGCAGTTTTCCAACCATACCCAGTACGGTCAGTGGACCGGTTGCGTGATGCCTGCCAGTCATCTGAGCGACATCGCGCAAGGCATTGCGTCTATCGATCAATTAAAAAACTGTGACGCGGTGCTGAGTGGCTACATCGGTTCGCCGGAGCAGGGCGAGCATATCCTTGATATCGTGCGGCAGGTGAAACAGGCTAATTCCGCTGCCTGGTATTTCTGCGATCCGGTGATGGGTCATCCGGAAAAGGGCTGTATTGTGGCGCCAGGCGTGGCGGAGTTCCTGTGTCAGCAGGCGCTGCCGTGCAGCGACATGATCGCTCCGAACGTGCTGGAACTGGAACAGTTGTCTCAGCGACAGATAACCAATGTGGCACAGGCGGTCGACGCGGCGCGCGCATTGATCGCCAAAGGTCCGAAGGTGGTGCTGGTGAAACATCTCAGCCGCGCCGGTTACCATCTGGACTGTTTCGAAATGCTGCTGGTGACCGTCAACGACGCATGGCATATCAGCCGACCGTTGGTAGACTTTGGCGCACGCCAACCGGTGGGCGTCGGTGATTTGACCAGTGGCCTGCTGCTGGTCAATCTGCTGAAGGGAGTGGGACTGGCACAGGCGCTTGAACATGTCACTGCGGCGGTATACGAAGTGATGCTGACGACGCAAGAAATGGGTGAGTACGAATTGCAGGTGGTGGCGGCACAAGAGGGGATTGTCGCACCGCGCTGCCACTTTGCCGCACAGAAACTGTAGCATCATTGCCCCCGTTGGCGGGGGCAATGGGGATTATTTCAAGCCTTCGGCACTGAGCGCGGCATCAACCGCCGGGCGTGCCGCCACGCGCGTCATATAGGTGGACAGATGGGCGTGTTGCTGCAGATCGAACTGCAAGGCCTGCGCCCAGCGCAGTACGGTAAACAGGTAGGCGTCGGCCACGCTGAAACGGTTACCCAATAAATATTGCTGCTGCGCCAGTACGCCATCCAGATAACGGAATTGCTGTTCCAGCCTGCTGCGCGCCATCACCTGGTATTCTTCCGGTGTTTTGGGGTTGAACAGCGGGCTGAAGCCCTTGTGCAGTTCGGTGGCGACAAAATTCAGCCATTCGATGGCATGGTAGCGCGAGAGCGTGCCGGCCGCCGGGATCAGGTTACGATCCGGAACGCGATCTGCCAGATATTGTACAATTGCCACGCCTTCGGTGAGTAGGCTGCCGTCATCGAGCAGCAAGGCAGGTACCTGTCCCTTGGGGTTGATGGCCAGATAGTCGGCGCCGCTTTCGGTTTTCTTTTGTGCCAGGTCGACTTTTTCCGCAGTAAAATCCAGCCCTGCTTCGCGCAATACGATATGCGGCGACAACGAACAGGCGCCAGCTTTATAGAACAGTTTCATCGCGAACTCCTTGATAATGAATAATGACAGGCATGCCCAACCTCTCATCCTAGTTCTATACGGCCAAAATTACAGCGGCTTGGCTAACAAATTTAGCTAACTGGCTCGGCGGCCGGCTGCAATTGCGCCAGCGTGGCGACAATTTGCTGTTGCAGTGCCAGCGGAGCGGTTTGCATCGGTGACCGCAACGCGTTATCAATATGCCCCTCATACGCCAATGCGGCTTTGACCGGTGCCGGATTGGGGAAGCTGAACAATTGCTGGATCAACGGCAGCAAGGTATAAAAATTGGCGCGCGCCGCCGGCAGATCGCCCGCAGCGACTTGTCGTACCAGCTGTACGAAGCGTTGCGGATACAGATGCGCCGAGGCAGAGATGGCACCGCTGCCGCCCAGGCACAGGGTAGAGAGGATCAGATTGTCCTCGCCGGTCAGCACGTCGATCACGCCGTCATTAATCAGCGCCATGGTGGCATCCAGGTTGCCGCCGCAGTCTTTAATCGCTTTCACCTGTGGGTGGCAGGCAATCTGACGCAGGGTGTCCAGTTCGATGGCGATACCGGTGCGGTATGGCACGTTATAGATTATTACCGGCACACGCGAGGCATCGGCCAGCGTGGTAAAGTACTCCAGCAGGCCCGATTGGGAAGGTCGTATATAGTAAGGTGCGGGCACCAGCACGCCGGCAATATCACGCTGTTGGATTGCCTGTTGCATCTGTAAGGTGGCAGCCATATTGTTGCCTGACAGCCCCATCACCACCTGATGCGCCGGCACCACTTCCAGCACCGCATCCAGCACCGCCAACTGTTCGTCTTTGCTGAGGGCGGCAGCTTCACCGGTTGAGCCGCACACCACCAGTCCGTCCACACCACAGGCAATCAAATGCCGCGCCAGGTGCCTGACCGCCGGAAAGTCGACATCGTCGTGCTTAAAAGGGGTAACCAGCGCAACCCAAATACCAGAAAAAGCGGCCATAGAAGAATCCTTGTGTGCCTGACAGAGTAAGTGGTTTGATGATGAATAGTGTTCATCATGCTGTCAATTTACAACAGATTGATAACATTGTTATTCATGACGTTACCACGCAGATGAGTTTCACTAATGACAATTAGCGGCAATAAAAAACCCCGCATTTGAACTGCACTGAGTAAAGTTGGACAGTTTTCGTTGCGGGGTCGCGTTGCCTCAGCCGTATTTTTCGGCGAATTTTTGATCCGACTGGCACAGGTAAATAATAAACTCGATAAAGGAGACGATCGCCGGAATAAAGGTCCAGCAGAAAATCAGATATAAAAAGCCTTGACCAATTTTGCCTAAGTAGAATTTATGCACGCCAAAACTGCCGAGGAAAAATGCCAGCAGAGCGGCAGCAATGCGGTTTTTCTCGCCACCGAGGCGTTGCGGCGCACCACAGTGCGGGCAGGTTGTGGCGGTTATGTGTAACTGCGTGCCGCAGGCGCGGCAATATACCGTGTCGTTGTTCATTATTCCCTTATCCCATCTGTTGTCTCAGTCAACCAAGAACGCGACATTATCCTATCCAAACGGAATAATTATAAACGGCTTTTATCTGCAATCAATAAAGCGAAGGGGGAAGGAATAAAGATACAGGCCGCGTGCTGCGGCCGGTGTTTAACGGTGGGGGCGGCTACCGATCGAAGAGGACCAATTGAAGGTTTCTCCGCTGGGCTTGACGCGATTGGCCTTGCGTTCGGCGCGCGCTGCCTTGGCGATTTTTTCTCTGGCGGCGGTGATCCGCGCCACGGCTTCGTCTTTGACTTTGTTCTGCTCGGCGTTGGTCAAAGGGCGTCCGTGGCTTTTGCGTGCTTTGTCCAGTTCGGTTTTTACTTCACGTTGCTCGCTTTCGGTCATGTCTTTCAACGTCAGTTTTTTCATCGTGGCAGCCTGGGTAGGTGAAGTCGAGGTTCAGTGTAGCGCATATCTGCGCGGCGCAGGGTTAATCTTCGGCGTCTTTGCCGAATTTCTCATCGAACTCGCGCCGGTAGCGGCGTGCCTTGTTGCGATCGCGGATCCATAAATAACCACAGACTGCCGCCACGGCGGCAGAGAAGGTGATGTTGCGCATATCCCGGTCATAGTAATACACCAGCAGCACGTCGAGCGCGGCGATAAACGCAATCCATTTATACAGATGGGATTGCCGTCGCGTCGCGGCGTTGAGGCGTTTTAACTGTCTGGCTTCGTGCAGCACCGGTTTTTTTTGCATAGTCATCCAATACTACTGTTTGTCAGCAGCGTAAATTAGCAGAATTGTCGTAATTATCACAAAGAGGAAAGTGCGGTTTTTCCGCTAGCGAACGACGGTAGAGAAAAACGCTGTGGCGTATTGAATAATACTGGCTGCGTGGTAGATTATTTATTCGATTATTTTGCTTTTTTATTCAATTTGTGAGGCCGAGAATGATAGTTCGTACCTGGCATGGCTGCGTACCGCTACGGCATCGGCAAGGATTTGCCGATCATCTGAATGTCACAGGCGTGCAGCATGCTAAAGCAACGGCGGGAAACTGTGGTGCGTTTGTCCGCCAGGAAATACAGGGGGAGTATGCCCATTTTTTCCTGGCGACCTATTGGCATTCGCTGGATGCCATCAAACAGTTTGCCGGTGAGGACTATCATACAGCGGTGACCTATCCGGATGATCAGGCGTTTGAATTACTGTCGGATCCTTATGTGTTCCAGCATCAGGTTGATGAAATTACCGCATTGTAATGACCGTTTATCTCGCTCAGGGGGATGCAATGAACCAGAAATCACTACGCCCGGAAGATGTCGTCCAGCGGCAGCTTGACGCCTATAACGCCCGCGATATCGAGGCATTTATGGCCTGTTGGGCAGAAGATGCGCTGTATTATCAACACCCGGACACGCTGTTGGCCAGCGGCAAGGCAGAAATTCGTCAGCGCCACGTTGCCCGTTTCAAAGAGCCCAGTCTGTACGGTGAACGCATTAAGCGTATGGCGGTGGGCAACATGGTGGTCGATCAGGAAGTGGTCACGCGCAACTTTCCGCAGGGGCGCGGCAGCATGGACGTTATCGCCATTTACCACGTCGAGCAGGGCAAAATCACCCGCGCCTGGTTCAACATCGGTCCCTGCGTGCTGGACGAAGGGGCGCTGTAATCTGTTACAGCGCCAGAATCGCCTCGATTTCAACCCTGACCTCGGGCGAGAACAACGCGCTGACGGCCACCAGTGAACAGGCCGGCAGCGCGCCATCAAAAGCGTTGAACAGGATCGGCCGTAGCGCCGGCAAATCCGCAATGTCGGTCAAGAACACGCTGAGTTTAAGCACCGACGTCAAATCGCCTCCTTCCGCTGCGGCAAGGGTGGTCAACTGTTCGAGAATAGCCTGAGCCTGTACCGCAGCAGGCTGTCCCTGTGCTGCGGTGGCAAACGCCGTCAGGCCGGAAACATAAACCACGTCACGGTGGCGCACCGCATGGACATACGGGCCGCCCGGCGTCGGCAGTGCCGAATAATTATTGCGTTTTATGCTGGTCATCGGATATTCCTCTGCGTCTACTGTGAAAAAATGCCTACACTGGGCTAGGTAGATGAGAGTAGCAGTTGAACTGCCACTAGCATCATAGACAATCACGTTAATTTCCAATCGCAATAAGGATGCGCGTGGATAATGAACCCTGTATTGATTCCCTATCTGCAACGCTGGGCGCTGACGCCGGATGGTCGGGCGTTTGAAACCCACAGCAGTCTGCTGATGCCGGTGCGTTACCGCGGGCAGGCAGCCATGCTGAAAGTGGCCCGGGAAGAAGAAGAAAAATTCGGCGCCCACCTGATGCGCTGGTGGCAAGGTGACGGTGCTGCCCGCGTGCTGGGCTGGCATCAGGATGCGCTGTTGCTGGAGCGTGCCCAGGGGAGCGGTTCCCTGAGCCAACTGGTGCGTGACGGCAACGATGCGCAGGCGATCGCCATCCTGTGCCAGGTAGTCAACAAACTGCATGCGCCGCGCCGCCAGGCTCCACCAACGCTGATCCCGCTTGAACGCTGGTTTGGCTCGCTGTGGCCGGCGGCGCAGGCCCATGGCGGCTGGCTGCGCCTGAGTGCGGCGGTGGCTGCCGAACTGCTTGGCAGCGCCAGGGAACAGGGTGTGCTGCACGGTGATATTCATCATGACAACGTGTTGGATTTTGGCGCGCGTGGTTGGCTGGCCATCGATCCCAAACGGCTGTATGGCGAACGCGGTTTTGATTACGCCAACATCTTTTGCAATCCAAATTACGGCGTTGCCACCGATCCTGCGTTATTTCTGCAACGGGTTGAACAGGTCTGCCAACTGGCCGGGCTTGAGCGCCAGCGATTGTTGCAATGGATCCTGGCCTGGGCGGGACTGTCCGCCGCCTGGTTTCTGGAAGAGGGCGAAAGCGCCGATATCGATCGGCGCGTGGCGGCGTTGGCAGCACAGGCGTTGGGCCTGACGCCGCCAGCCGATGATTCAGGGTTCATCCTGCCAATAATCGAGCGTGGCTGAAGGCCGCTGGATATAACTGGTGCGCTGGCCGTCGTGCAGTGCCATCGCCTGAAACTTGCCCGAATCCGGGTATTCAACCAAATCCGGCATTTGACGCGTGCTGATGGAAAGATACTTCAGCGGCGCGTCGGAGGTATTGATGATTTGATGTGGATACTCCGGCCCGGCAGGGATAAACAGTATGTCGCCACGGCCGATCGGCAGCATTTCCCCGGCGACGCGTAGCGTGCCTTGGCCTTCGACAATAATAAACATTTCCTCCTGGCCATGATGAAAATGATAGGGGCAAGAGCGCTTGCCCGGCGCCACCACGTCCAGCGAAGCACCTAACTGGCTGGCGGCGGTGCCGACCGCCAGCCGCGCCGACTGGCTATCATACAGCGGTGGACGCAGGTCGTGCCGTTTCTCTGCCCGATCGAAATTGCGAATCAGTTTTTGCTGCAACGCATTGGCTTTCTGGTTCATGCTATTAGTTACCCTGTCACTTGTTGGTGATGGTTGCCATCGGATGGCCTCATCTCAAGTTAAGCAGAAAATACCCAGAACGAACTCATCGCTGCATTGACGACCGGTTAAACACGGAATGTAAACGCCGGCTGCACGGCAAGCGCATTGTGGTGTGTTAGTAAACGGTTAAGATGGGCTAAAGGAGGATCCGATGCTGAATTCATTTACTCAAGGGCGGATGGCGGTCAACGGCACCGACATTGCCTATCGTATTGCCGGCCAGGGCGCGCCGCTACTGTTGCTGCATGGCCATCCGCAAACGCAGTTTATCTGGCATAAGGTGGCACCGTCGCTGCTGGAGAGTTTTACCGTGGTATTGGCCGACTTGCGCGGTTACGGCGACAGCGGCAAACCGCCGGCCAGTGCAGACAGCCGTCATTACGCCAAGCGTGAAATGGCGCGCGATCAGCTGGAATTAATGGCGGCGCTGGGCTTTAGGCGCTTTAGCGTCATGGCGCACGATCGCGGCGCGCGGGTGGCACATCGCCTGGCGCTTGACTATCCGCAGGCGGTGGAGCGCATGGTACTGCTGGATATTGCACCGACGCTGGCGATGTATCGGCAAACCGACGAACGCTTTGCCCGCGCCTATTGGCACTGGTTTTTCCTGATCCGTCCGGCACCGCTGCCGGAAGCACTGATCGAAAGCAACCCAGAACTGTATCTGCGCAGCGTGATGGGTAGCCGCAGCGCCGGTCTACAGCCATTCAGCGAACCGGCCATGGCGGATTATCTGCGTTGTCTGCAACTGCCGGGCACCGCCCGTGGCATTTGCGAAGACTATCGTGCGTCGGCAGGCATAGATTTGCAGCATGATAGCGCCGATCTGGAGGCTGGACGCCGACTGGCGTGCCCACTGTTGGTGCTGTGGGGGGAACAGGGAACGGTGGGGCAATGTTTCGAACCGCTGCAAGAATGGCGCAAGGTGGCGAGCAACGTGCGCGGTAGCGCCTTGCCGTGCGGCCACTATATCGCTGAGCAGCAGCCGCAACTGCTGCTACAGCACGCTTTGCCGTTCCTTGGCGGTGAGGATTAATCCGCTGCGCGTTGCGGCAGAGAGAAAATCAGGTGCGCAATAACGCCGCCGATCAGCCCCCAAAATGCCGCGCCAACGCCCAGCAGACTGATGCCGGAGGCGGTAATCAGGAAGGTTATCAGCGCGGCATCGCGCTGTTTTTCATCCTGCAGGGCGCGTTGCAGGCTGCCGGCAATGGTGCCGAGTAACGCCAGCCCGGCGATGGTATGAATCAGCGCCATTGGCAGGGCGCTGAACAACAGGCCAATGGCTGCACCGAACACCCCGGCCAGCAGATAGAACCCACCGGCGGCGACCGCTGCCATATAACGCTTTTTGGGATCGGGATGCACATCCTGACCCATGCAGATCGCTGCGGTAATAGCGGCAATGCACACCGAAAAGCCGCCGAACGGCGCCAACAGCAGCGCGGTGAGTGCAGTCCAACTGATGAGCGGTGAGGTCGGTATTAGGTAGCCTGCCGCTTTCAGCGTGGCGATGCCGGGAGCGTTTTGCGATGCCATGGTCACAACAAAAAACGGCACGCCAATGCCCAACAGCGTAGCCAGCGTAAAATGCGGTGCGATAAAGCTTGGCAGGGTAAAGTTCCAGCTCTGATGGGAGAATGACATATTCCCCTGACCGGCGGCCACCGCCAGTCCGGCCAACAGCGTCAGCACAATGGCATACCGTGGCAGGTAGCGCCGAGAAAGCAGATAGACCAGGCACATGCCGCCGCTGAGCGTAAAGTTGCTTTGCAATGCACCAAACGCGTCCAGGCCGAAACGCAGCAGGATGCCGGCCAGCATTGCGGCGGAAATCGCCTGGGGAATGTAATTCATCATACGGGCAAATAGCCCGGTAACGCCGCATAGCAGAATCAGGCCGGAGGCGAAAACAAATACCCCAATGGCTTCATTGATACTGGTGCCGGGCAGACTGGTCACCAGCAGCGCCGCGCCCGGCGTCGACCAGGCGGTGAGGATCGGCGCGCGGTAATACAGCGACAGCCCGATCGAACTGACGCCCATGCCCAATCCGAGCATGCTCAACCAGCCGCCAATCTGCAGCGGCGTGGCGCCTGCCGCCGCTGCGGCTTGAAAAATAATTGCCGCCGAACTGGTATAACCGACCAGCACCGCCACAAATCCGGCGATTAACGCCGGCACGCTGATATCCCCTAACAACCTTCCTTGCCGCATCGTCGCCCCCATGATTGTGCGTTATAACGCACGAATGGCCGAGCATAGCACCGTGCGTTATAGCGCACAAGGGGCTATAATCGCCGAAAAACAGGAGCTAATCATGCAGGAATTGACCAATCACCTGGCGCACACGCTGAAGCATCTGCGCGCGGAGCGCGCTTGGAGTTTGGCGCAGGCGGCGGAGCACACCGGCGTCAGCAAAGCCATGCTTGGGCAGATTGAGCGTGGCGAGTCCAGTCCGACGGTGGCCACGCTATGGAAAATCGCCACCGGTTTCAACGTCGCCTTCTCAGTGTTTCTGGAAGGGGCGCAGCCAGCGTCTCAAACCATGTTACACCGTCACGGAAATTTACCGGTTTTCGATCAGGCCAACGCCAGTATGCGGGTGATGCCGCTGTTTCCTTACGATCGGCAACTGGGTTTTGACATGTTCGACATTGTACTGGCCGCCGGTGCCACCAGCGCCTCTTCGCCCCATGAGTCGGGGGTGATAGAACATGTGGTGGTGATTGACGGCCTGCTGGATCTGGCAATCGACGGGCAGTGGACGCGGTTGGCGGCCGGCGAGGCGATTCGTTTTCAGGCAGATTGCCCGCACGTTTATCGCAACACCAGCCAAAGAGCGGTGCGTTTTCATGATCTGATCCATTACCCGGTGAACGCATCCCCAGCGGCCATTGCGCAGCGAGAGTTTTGACAGCCTGTGGGGAAACGCTTAATTTGTTGATAACCACTCTCATTTATGTCGCTGGACATGCAGCGGCTAATCAACGCCGACCAGGCAGCAAAAGGAGCTTGAATTGCCAGTCACCAATCGACGCCAATTTATTAAACTCAGCGCACAAACCGCAGGAGCCGTAATTGCCATGACGACATTGCCGAACAGTATCCGCCTGGCCATGGCGGCAGACCAGCCCAACGCCGATCAATTCCTGTGGCTGGAGCAACTGCACAGTCAACCGGCGCTGGAGTGGGTAACCCAGCAGAACCAGCGCACGTTGGCGCGTTTCGCACAGGGCACGGATTTCCCGCGGCTGGAACAACAGGTGCTGGATATTCTGAATAAAGACAGCCAAATCCCCTGGGTCGCCAAATACGGCGATGATTACTACAACTTTTGGCAGGATCGAGATAACCCGCGCGGGCTGTGGCGGCGTACCACACTGCAGGAATACCGTAAGGCACAACCAACCTGGGAAACGGTGCTGGATATCGATGCGCTTGGCAAGGCAGAAGGACAGGAGTGGGTGTTCCATGGCGCAACGCCGTTGGCACCCGATTACCGTTACGCCTTGTTGAAACTCTCACCGGACGGCGGCGATGCGGTGACGGTGCGGGAATTTGATCTGCAACAGAAACGCTTCGTCAGCGACGGTTTTACGCTGCCGGTGGCCAAAAGCGTGGTGTCACGGGCAGATTACCAGCATCTGTTTGTCGCCACCGATTTCGGCCCCGATTCGCTGACCCAGTCCGGTTACCCACGGGTGGTTAAGCGCTGGCAGCGCGGCACGCCACTCGACAGCGCGGAAACGCTCTATCAGGCGCAGCCAGAAGATATGCGCGCTTACGCCTATCACGACGATACGCCGGGCTTTGAGCGTGACTTTATCGTGCGCATGATGGATTTTTATCATCAGGAAACCTTCCTGCTGGACGCCAAAGGCCAACGGATCAAGATTGAGGTGCCGACGGATGCCGAACTGGGCTGTCACCGTGAATGGTTGCTGATCAGACTTGGCAGTGACTGGTCGCTGGGGGATAAAACCTACCCAAGTGGTGCGTTGCTGGCGGCGAATTTTGCCGATTATCTGGCGGGGAAACGCCAGTTGAGCGTGCTGTTTACGCCGAGCGAACGCATGGCGCTGAGCGGCTACGCTACCACGCGCGACCATCTGATCGTCAGTATCATGGATGACGTGGTTAACCGGCTGGAGGTGCTGACACCGCAAGGCAGCGGTTGGCAGACGCGTCCGCTGGGCACGCCTGGCAAGCTCAGCACGCTGTCTGCAGGCGGCATTGACGACAAAACCAACGACTATTTTCTGACCGTCAGCGGCTTTCTGCAGCCCACGTCGCTGTATCTCGGCAACCTGGATGATGGTGAGCCGGCATTGCTCAAGCAGGGGCCGCAGGACTTTGATGCCAGCGGTTATCAGGTCAGTCAGCACTTTGCGCGCTCCAAAGACGGAACGCGGATACCGTATTTTCAGATTGCCGCCAGCGGTCTCAAACTGGACGGTAACAACCCGACGTTGCTGTATGGCTATGGCGGCTTCGAGGTTTCGCTGCAACCCAGCTATCTCGGCAGCAACGCGCCTACCTGGCTGGAGCGTGGCGGGGTATTCGTGGTGGCCAATATTCGCGGTGGTGGCGAGTACGGCCCGGCCTGGCATCAGGCGGCGCTGAAACAGAACCGCCACCGTGCCTATGAGGATTTTGCCGCAGTGGCGCAGGATCTGATTGCGCGCAAAGTGACATCGTCACAAAAATTGGCTGCGCGCGGCGGCAGCAACGGCGGGTTGCTGGTGGGCAATATGCTGACGCAGTACCCGGAGCTGTTTGGCTGTATCGTGTGTGAAGTGCCGTTACTGGACATGCAGCGTTATACCCAGCTTTCCGCCGGGGCGTCGTGGATTGCAGAATATGGCGATCCGCGCGACGCGCAACAGTGGGCGTATCTGCAGGCCTTTTCGCCGTACCACAACATCAAGGCGGGCGTGGCATACCCGCCGACGTTATTTCTCACCGCCACCAGTGACGATCGGGTCAATCCGTCGCATGCCCGCAAGATGGCGGCACGGATGCAACAGATGGGATACCAACAAGCCTATTTTTACGAGAATACCGCCGGTGGGCACAGTGCCGCGGCCGACAAAAAGCAGTCGGCGTTTCATGCTGCGCTGGTGAGCGAGTTTATCTGGCAGACCCTGCAGGCCAGGTCGGTGGGCTAAACGCCGGCGACGGCAAAAAAAACGGGGCCAATAATGGCCCCGTTGACGTTGGTTGCGTCATACCGATTAACGCGCGGCGGTAGTCGCCTGTTGCGCCTTCTGTTCGGTGTCTTCCGCGGTATCCAGCGTCATGCGGTACAGCTTCGGCGCGGTGAGCATCATCAGAATGGCGATAACGCCGGTAGCGATACCAATCTGCATAAAGACATGGCTATAAATCGCCAATGAAGCATGCGCATCGTTCACGTCGCTTGGTACGGCGGTTAGACCTGCCACTTTACCGGCAATCAGCGCTGCAGCCGCGGTGGTCAGGAACCAGGAACCCATAATGAAGCCCATCAGGCGTTGTGGTACCAGTTGGGCCACCATCGCCAGCCCCAGGCCCGAGATCATCAGCTCACCGACGCTTTGCAGCGCGTAGCTCAGGATCAGCCAGTTGACGGAAACGATGCCCTGTTCGTTGGCGAAGCTGGCGCCCCATGGCAGCACCAGAAACGCACCGGAGCACAGGAACATACCGAACGCGAACTTGTGCGGCATCGGCAGGCGATCGCCCATTTTATTGTACAGTGCCGCCAGAATCGGACTGGCCAGCATGATCCAGAACGGGTTCAGCGCCTGATACTGCTCGGGTTCGAACGCCAGGCCCAGAATGTTGTGTTCAACGTTATGAATGGCAAAGAAGTTCAATGAGGTCGGCATTTGGCTATACAGCACGAAGAACACCACCGCTTCCAGCATCAGCAGGAACGCTACGATCATTTTGCGACGCGCTGCGCCGTGCATGGCAAAGGTTTCCTTGGCGAACACGATCACGATGCCGGCGGAGATAATCGCCAGTGCCCAGCGGGCAATTACCTGATTGTGCAGCAGCCAGCTGGACAGAGCGACCAGTGCGACGATGCCGACCAGCACCATCAGCAGCTTTTGCAGATGCAATGGTTTGAAGTCTGGTTTGGAGCCGTGCTGTTTAACCCAGCGATGGCACAGCATAAAGTTGACCAGCGTGATCAGCATCCCGACCACGCTCAGCGAGAACGCGACGCTCCAGCCGTATTTGGCTGCCAGCCAGGGCGTTGCCAGCATCGACATGAAAGAGCCGATATTCACCGACATATAGTACATGGTGAAGGCGCCATCGAGACGCGGATCGTCTTTTTCGTAACAGGTAGACAGCAAAGAGGACGGGTTGGCCTTGAACAGACCGCTGCCGACGGCGATGGTCGCCATGCCGAGGTAAACCCAGAAAATATCGTGGCCGGAGTAGGCTACCATGGCGTAGCCTACCGCCAATACCAGCGCGCCGAGGACGATGACACGCTTGGTGCCGAGCACTTTATCCCCCAGCCAGCCGCCGATGGCGACAAAGCCATACACCAGCGCGCTGAAAGACGAAAACAGCGTAATTGAATCGGCTTCGCTCAGGCCAAGCATCTTGACCAGATAAACCGCCATGATGCCCTGCAGGCCGTAATAACCGAAACGCTCCCACAGTTCGATCGAGAAGATCAAATAGAACGCCTTGGGTTGTTTAAAGGCGTTTAAGCTGACGCCTTCCTGATGTTGGTTGTTTGCTGTTGACACTGGTACCTCTTTTTTCACAGCCCGTCAGAAAGGACGGGAAATGCACAAGTTGATGCAGGACTGCACCCTTATGCGTTGTTATAGGATGGGATGACGGCGGTTAATGTTCACTATCTTAAACGGCGTGGCAAGCAGTTTGACATATTCGGTTACATATAACGTTTGTGGCATTATGCAACGATGTTGCAAATGTTATGCAGAATTAACGTTCGCATTTATTTCATTTGTCGAGTTTTTGTTTTGTCTAAAAGATATGCACCGTCGGTGTAGTGATATGTTCTGCTATTTTACCATTTTGTGGTTCATGCGATTGCATGTCGTTCAATAGGCGTTGCTATCTCATGCCTAAATGCCAATCTGCAATATTAGTGAAACAGTGAGGAAGGAGTTATGCGGTTGTTAATATGTTGTGAATTGAAAACTGTGATGTCATGCGCAATTTTTGACTAAATTTTCGCTTGAAATTAAGTGAAATCGTGATTTTAGACGGAAATCCGTAAAAACACCGTGGTTACTACTGAGCAACATCACATTTTCAATAAAAAAGAGCCGCTAACGGCCACAGCGATCCCGGCGCACATTGCGCCGGCAGCATCAGGCGTCGGGATAGACCTTTTCCTTGTATTCGCAAAGATCTTCGATGATGCAGGAACCGCAGCGCGGTTTGCGGGCGATACAGGTATAACGACCATGCAGGATCAACCAGTGATGGCAGTCGACCTTGAATTCCGCCGGCACTACTTTCAGCAGCTTGTCTTCAACCTGTTCGACGGTATTGCCCGGTGCGAAGCGCGTCCGATTGCTGACGCGGAAGATGTGGGTATCTACCGCAATGGTGGGCCAGCCAAAGGCGGTATTCAACACCACGTTTGCTGTTTTTCGACCAACGCCGGGCAATGCCTCGAGTGCCGCGCGATCCTCTGGCACCTCGCCGCCATGCTGTTCCAGCAGGATACGGCAGGTTTTGATCACATTCTCGGCCTTGCTATTGAACAGGCCGATGGTCTTGATGTATTCCTTGACGCCGTCGACCCCCAGCGCCAGCATCGCCGCTGGCGTATTGGCCACCGGATACAGCTTGGCGGTGGCCTTGTTGACGCTGACGTCGGTCGCCTGTGCCGACAACAGCACGGCGATCAGCAGTTCAAACGGCGTGGTAAATACCAGTTCGGTAGTCGGGTGCGGGTTGTTGTCGCGTAAACGGGTCAGAATTTCCAGGCGTTTTTGTTTATTCATCAGGCTTTCTCTGGCTGTCCTTTTTCCAGCGTCGGCTGGTGAGCCACGGCTTGGGCTTTGCGCGCCTTCATTTTTTCATCAATCACATATTTGACCGCCAGCATCAGCCCCAGACCGATAAACGCCCCCGGCGGTAGCATGGCCAGCAGGAACGGGCTGTCAAAATGCACCACTTCGATACGCAGCACTTTGGCCCAACTGCCTAACAGCATATCGGCGCCGTCAAACAGCGTGCCGTTGCCAATCAGTTCGCGCATCGAACCTAGCACGAACATGGCGCCGGTAGCGCCCAGGCCGATGAACAGGCCGTCAATCAGCGCCAGCCCGACCGGCTTGCGTGCCGCGACCGCCTCCGCACGGCCGACCACGATGCAGTTGGTAACGATAAGCGGGATAAAGATCCCCAGCGATTGATACAGACCAAAGGCATAGGCGTTGATCAGCATTTGCACGATGCTGACCGCAGCGGCGATGATCATCACGTAGATCGGAATACGCACTTCGCTTGGCACCCAGCGACGCAGGGCGGAGATGGAGCCATTGGTGATCACCAGTACCAGCGTGGTCGCCAGTCCCAGTCCCAGGGCGTTGGTGGCGGTTGAGGTGACCGCCAGCAGCGGGCACAGCCCGAGCAGCTGCACCAGCGCCGAGTTGTTTTTCCACAACCCTTGAATCATTAACTCTTTTGCTTCGCTCATTCGCCGGCTCCACAGGCAGGTAATGTGGCTAGTTTAGGCGGCAACGTTTCCATATACAACGCCGTGCGGCGCACGGAATTGACCACTGCGCGCGGGGTGATGGTGGCGCCGGTAAACTGATCGAACATGCCGCCGTCCTTCTTCACCGCCCAACGTTTATCGTCCGGGCCGTCGATTTTCTTGCCGCTGAACACGGTGATCCAGTTGCTGATGCGCAGTTCTATCTTGTCGCCCAGCCCCGGTGTCTCGTGATGCTCAATCACCCGGCTGCCAAACACGTTGCCGCTAAAGTCGGCGCCGACCAGCAGTTTGATGGCTCCTGAATAGCCGTCCGGTGCGGTGGTTTCCAGCGCGGCGCCAACCGGCTGCCCCTGTTTGCGCGCCAGATACAAGCGGTGCGCAAGGGCATTGCCGAGAGCCGGATCGCTCACCAGGTAACACTCGGACTGCATATCGTTATCATAGTGCTCGGGCGGCACCACCTGATCAAGCAGGGTTTTCTGTTGCAGGGCGGCCTGATGAGCGATGGTTTTTTGCGTCAGCGTGTTGACTACCGCGGTCAGGCCGGTGGTCACGGCGGCAAACAGTGCCAGCGTCGTGCCATGCTTTCTCATTGATTGCAGCATCATGGCTCCTTAACGATGACCGTAAACGCGCGGTTGCGTGTAGTGGTCGATCAGCGGCACGGTAATATTGGCTAGCAGCACGGCAAACGCGACGCCGTCCGGATAACCGCCGTAGACGCGAATCAACCATACCAGCAGGCCGATCAGCGCGCCGTAAATCAAGCGGCCACGTGGGGTGGTGGAGGCGCTGACCGGATCGGTGGCTATAAAGAAGGCACCCAGCATCGTTGCACCAGACAACAGATGGATCAGCGGCGATGCCTGATGGGCGGGATCCAGCAGATAGGCGATGCCGGAACACAGTGCCAACATTGCCAGCATGCTGAACGGTATCTGCCAGTGGATCAGCCTGCGCCCCAGCATAAACAGCCCGCCGGCCAGAAAGCCGAGATTGACCCATTGCCAGCCGATGCCTGCCAGCGCAGCACCGAAAATCGGCGTTTGCAGTACTTGCTCAACCGAATGCCCGCTGCGCAGACCGGTTTTGAAACCGTCCAATGGCGTCGCCTGACTGATGCCGTCAATGCCCATTTGCAGTTCGTGCAGCGTGGCGCCCTGGCCGGTGTGGCCGCTGAAAATGGCCAGCAACACGTCAGGGAATGATAACGCAGTGGCGCGCAGCGTCTCCGGCGGCAACCAACTGGTCATCTGCACCGGGAAGGAAATCAGCAGCACCACATAGCCGACCATGGCCGGGTTGAACGGGTTTTGCCCCAAACCGCCATAGAGCTGCTTGGCAATAACGATGGCGAACAGGGTGCCGATGACGATCATCCACCACGGTGCCAGCGGCGGCAGGCTGATACCGAGTAGCAGCGCGGTCAGTATGGCCGAGTTGTCGGCCAGACGCGCGCGCACCGGCTGTTTGCGCAGCGCCAGAATGGCACTTTCAGCCAGCAGAGCGGCGATCATGGCCAGAGCAACCTGAATCAGGCTGCCGTAACCGAAGAACCATAGCTGCGCGGCCAAACCCGGAATGCAGGCCAGCATCACCCATAGCATGATGCGGCTGGTGCTCTGCTGATTATGGGTGAAAGGGGAACTGGCGATATGTAAGCCTTTGGCAGCGGTCTGTTTTATCGGCCTGAACTTCATAGAGTAACTACACCTGTCTTTGCCGCGTCAACGGCAGATTCAACACGCCGCTTAACGGGCGCAGGGAAAATGATAGCGCAGCATTCTACCTCATTCGCCGGTAGGGTAATACGCAATGATATTGGGGTTATCGGATTTTTAGCACGCGTTGTGGCGTTGGCAAGAGAATTGTGTGGTTTTTTTCGCCAGCGTTTTGCGTTAGCTTGATGTTAAAGTGAGCTGCCTGGCGTTAAAACCACGTCAAATGTGCAATATCCCTAATGACAAGATGTTTATTTTGGTACATTTATTCGCACAAAATAACAACTTCTGCATAATCCATCTAGGTTATTATCCCGAGTATTATTAAGTTAGTGAATGAATAATAATGACAAATGAAGACGTTTTTTTTATTGAAGAGCTGATTGAGTGGGTCGAAATACATCTGGAAACACGGCCAAATCTTGACGAAGTAGCGCGGATATCCGGCTATTCCAAGTGGCATCTGCAACGCAAGTTCAAACGGATCACCGGTATCCAATTGGCAACCTATATCCGCTCACGTATTTTGACGCGCGCGGCCGTGGCGTTGCGTATCACTCGTCGTTCAATTATTGATATTTCTGATGAGTTGGGCTTCGACTCGCAACAAACCTTTACGCGCATGTTCAAGCAGCGGTTTGGCACTACGCCAAACCGCTACCGTTCGATGGACAAATGGGACGTAAAAAACCTGATGCCGCGTTTTAACTTCGAGGCACAGTACGAAAAGGGCTATTACCCGGAAGTGAAGCGACTGACGCTGCCGGAGATGCAGCTGGCGGGGTTTACGCGGCGGCTGGATTTTGACGTAAGGGAAGGCATGGAGCATGCTTCCTGTATGGCGATGAAAGATGAAATTTTCAACGACTTCTTTAAGGGATTAAGCGTTGACTGCCATAAGGTCTACAGCATCCATTCGGCTCGCAGCTGTGATTACGGTGAATTTTCTGCGGTGCATACCATGGCGGTAGAGCAGCCGCATCGTAAGGATATTCTTTCCGGTCATCAGATCGATAACATTCATCTGCCCGAGCGTGAATATATTTCGATTACCCATCAAGGGACGGCAAAAGAGTGCGTGCAGTTTTTTTCCTACCTGATTACCCATGTGATGCCAGGCCTGCGCCATAAAGTGAAGGGCAGCATTGAAATGGAAATCATCGATCTTGCGCAGTGGCAGCAGGATGCCAAAATGCGCCAGATTAACGTCAACTACACCTACCTGATCTCTATCGACTAAGCGCCTTGCATCCTGCAAGGCGTTATCTCAATTCTCTTTCTCGGTTTGCGCCTGCTGCGCGGCCTTTTTGGCTTTGACGCGGGCGATGGCGGCGGCCACGGCGGCCTTGCGCGGATCGTCTTCTTGCGGCGCGGCAGCCTCGGCTTCAGCCGGGGTTGCCTGTTGTGGCTGCTGCGCGGCCTTTTTGGCTTTGACGCGGGCGATGGCGGCGGCCACGGCGGCCTTGCGCGGATCGTCTTGCTGCGGTGCAGCAGCCTCGGTTACAGCCGGCGCGGCGGCATCGGTCTGCTGCTGTGCCTTGCGTTCCCGCGCCAGCGCTTTGCGCGCTTCACGGGCGGCAATCACCGCGCTATTGTCCGGTTCCTGCCCGCCTGGCGCGCTGCCTTCGGCGGCGGTGCTGTTGCTGCGAACACGCGTCAGCGCAGCCTGTACGGCACTCTGATCGTCATCGGTCAGTTTCATCGCCGCTTTCTTGTGACGCTGTTCACGCGCCAGTTTCTCGCGTTCCATCCGCGCCAGTTTGGCTTCGTAACGCGCCTTGGCTTCGGCGGCGCGTGCCGCTTCCTGATCGATGGCCTTGATCTCGGCCTTTTCCTGCCGGTAATACTGCACCAGTGGAATATTGCTTGGGCACACGTAGGCGCAGGCGCCGCATTCAATACAGTCAAACAGGTTGTGATTGCGCGCTTTGTCGTGCTCCTGGCCGCGGCTGAACCAATAGAGCTGCTGTGGCAGCAAACCGGCCGGGCAGGCGTCCACGCACAGCCCGCAGCGGATGCAAGACTGTTCTGGCTCCTGTGGCGCCATTTCGTCCACCGTCGGTGCCAGCAGACAGTTGCTGATTTTGACAATCGGCACATTGAGCGCCGGCAGGGTGAAGCCCATCAGCGGCCCGCCCATCACCACCATCTGCTGCGGCTGCGGCTGGAAGCCGGCAAATGCCAACAGATGCTCGACCGGGGTGCCGATGCGCGCCCACAGATTACCGGGCTGGCTCAGCGCGTCGCCGGTCAGCGTGACAACGCGTTCAATCAACGGTTCGCCATCAATAATGGCGCGCTTGATGGCAAAGGCGGTGCCGACGTTTTGCATCAACACGCCGATAGCAGAAGAGTGCTTACCGTGTGGTACCTCTTTGCCGGTGAGAATTTTGGTCAACTGCTTGGCGCCGCCGGACGGGTATTTGGTCGGGATCACCCGCAGCGCAATGTGTGGGTGTTCACGCAGCGCAAGTTCCAGCGCGGCGATGGCCTGCGGTTTGTTATCCTCAATGCCGATCAGCGTGGTTTTGGGCTGGAGCAGATGGCGCAGGATCTCGGTGCCCTGCAGTATCTGATCGGCATGCTCCTGCATCAGGCGATCGTCGGCGGTGATATAGGGCTCACATTCGGCGGCATTGAGGATCAGTGTCTCCACGCCATGCGCGCCGCCCTGCAGTTTACTGGCGGTGGGAAAACCGGCACCGCCCAGCCCGGCAATGCCGGCCTGATGGATACGCGCAACGATCTCGGATGCAGGCGCCTGGCGATAGTCGACCAACGGCGTGCGTTCGCACCAGCGATCGTCACCGTCAGGGCGAATCATCACGCACAGTTCCGCCAGTCCGGACGGGTGAGCGGTGATATGTGGCTTGATGGCGATGACCGTGCCGGAGGTTGGTGCATGCACCGGCAGTGTTCGCCCACGGCCGACGGTCAGCGGCTGGCCTTTCAGCACCGCATCGCCGACCTGCACGATCAGCTCGCCTTCCGGCCCCAGATGCTGTTGCAGCGGAATGATGAAAATATCAGGCAGCGGTGCCGTACGCAGCGGTACGCCGCTGGATTGCTCTTTCATTTCAGGTGGATGGATCCCGCCGTCGAAATCCCAAATCCGATCTTTTTTGAAGGCGGCGAACAGATTAAACATGTTGCTCCACGTGAATGACTTGCACAGGGATGGTGTTCATATCCCACTTCCAATTGGCGGTAGTGGTGGCGACCGGTTTCATTTCAATACAGTCTGTCGGGCAGGGCGCAACGCACAGGTCGCAACCGGTGCACAGATCGGTAATTACCGTATGCATGGCGCGGGTAGCGCCAACGATGGCATCCACCGGGCAAGCCTGGATGCACTTGGTGCAGCCGATGCAGTTGGCTTCGTCGATAAATGCCACTTTGCGCGTCGGTTGTGCCACTTCTTCGCCGCCATCCAGCGGCTGTGGCTCGACGTTGAGCAGCTCCGCCAGCTTCAGCATCACCTGCTCGCCGCCCGGCGCGCATTTGTTGATCATTTCGCCATTGGCCACCGCTTCGGCATACGGCCGGCAGCCGGGATAGCCACATTGACCGCACTGGCTCTGCGGCAGGATTTCGTCCACCTGTTCGGCGACCGGATCTTCTTCTACCTCAAAGCGGCGCGCGGCGAAACCGAGCACCAGACCAAACAGCAGCCCAAGGGCGCTCAGTGCCGCAACGGCAATCCACAACGCACTCATTAGAATTTCACCAGCCCGGTAAAGCCCATAAAGGCCAACGACATCAGTCCGGCGGTGATCAGGGCGATAGACGAGCCACGGAACGGCGCCGGAACGTCAGCCACCGCCAGACGTTCGCGGATGGCGGCAAACAGCACCATCACCAGCGAGAAGCCCGCTGCGGCGCTAAAGCCGTATACCGCAGACTGCAGGAAGTTATAGCCAAGATTGATATTCAGCAACGCCACGCCAAGCACCGCGCAGTTGGTGGTGATCAGCGGCAGGAAGATGCCGAGCAGCCGGTACAGCGCCGGACTGGTCTTGCGCACCACCATTTCGGTGAACTGCACCACCACGGCGATGACCAGAATAAAGGACAGCGTGCGCAGGTACACCAGATCCAGCGGCACCAGAATAAATGTATTGATGACCCAGGAGCTGATCGACGCCATCGTCATGACGAAGGTGGTCGCCATGCCCATGCCAATGGCGCTCTCCAGTTTCTTGGAAACGCCCATAAACGGACACAGGCCGAGAAACTTCACCAGGACAAAGTTGTTCACCAGTACGGTGCCGACAAAAAGGAGCAGGTATTCGGTCATTGCAACGCCTAAAAAAAGAAAAGCCGCTTATTATCGGGAATCAGCGGTATAACGACAACATATGAATCGCAGGGATAATACCCTTTTTGCTACGAATTGGTCAAAATTTGCACGCCTTGGCGTGCAAATCGTGCCTTCGCCCGCGCGTTTATTGGGTAAAGGTCCCCTTGACCCGTTGCGAGCGCTTGATATAGGGCACCAATAGCGCCGCCATCAACAGTGGCCAGCCGAGGCTGCGTACCGCCAGTTCGTCGGGGATTGGCGAAAAGGCGAACGCCTTGATCGCCAGCAGCACGGTAATCAACAGCCACAGCAGGAACAGTTTCGGGAAGCGGCGCGAACGGTGGCAGAACAGCCACAGCAGCCACAGGGTAAACGCCCACATGGCAAGGGTGGTGATCACCGAAAAGTACCATTGCAGGCTGAAGGCCTGGGCATTGGTCATCAGATATTCGCGGGACTCCGGGGCGACGATCGCCATGCCGTACAGCAATAGCATCAGGCTGGCGCTCAGCAGGGTAACGATCAGATAGGCCATCGGGGCCAGCAGCCAACCGCCGATGCGATTGTATTCAATAGAGGACATAACGGCTTCCTGGAAACGGTCAAGGCAACAAGCGGCATAGAGTAGCGGGTAATTATCGCCTCGTCATCCCCATGCGTGCTGTCGGCGAGGATGTGCGCAGCGTGGCATTTTTACAATTTTTGTCATCAGTATAATCTCAGTAAAACCCAGCATCTCATACTGCCATTGGCTATGGAGATAATACATGACGGAGGTATGTATTATTTTCTAAAAATTTAATGTCAATATTTAAGAATGTTCTCATTTCTTATTGTTTTTATTTTTTATTTTTTCATGTGTCTTTGGCTTGTGAATTGGCGATAGCACTTTTAAGATGCCGAAAAAATAGCCAGGACTCTCTGAATGGACTCAGTAACTCATCGGCTTGCAGCGCTACTGCTGGGCCTACTTGCTACACCCGGCGTTGCGGTTGCCATCTCCTCGGGGAACGAGGTGCCGCCGCTTGCCGCACCCGCACAGGCCGCGCTTATTGATGCTCGGCAGCAAAGCCGGCAACAGGATCGGGAGCGTGCCCTACAGCAACAAAATACGCCCGATAGCGATGTCCGGCTGACACCACCTGGCGCCGTCCTGCCTGATTACCCGACTCACGAACGTCCCTGCTTTCCTGTCGACAGGTTGCAACTCGACGGTGACGCGGCCAGCGATTTCCAGTGGGCGCTGGATGCGGTTGATGACGCCAGGGGGCGCTGTCTGGGTGGCCAGGGAATACTGCTGGTGATTAATAAGGTCCAAAACGCCATTCTGGCCAAAGGCTACGTCACCACCCGGGTTATGGCCGAAGAGCAGAACCTGACCGATGGGATCCTCCGGTTACGTCTCCAGCCCGGGTGCATTGGCGACATTCGCTTTGGCGCACCGGTCTCCTGGCGAGGGCGATTATGGAATGCGTTCCCGACGGGCACGGGTAAGATCCTCAACCTGCGCGATATCGAGCAGGGGCTGGAGAATTTCAGGCGGGTGCCGAGCGCCGCTGCCGACATCAAGATTGAGCCTGGTCGGCAGGAGTCGACCAGCGATTTGGTCGTCAGTTGGCAAGAAGGGCGGCCGGTGCGTCTTGGTCTGGGGCTGGACGACAGTGGTTCCAAAAGTACCGGTCGTTACCTGGCCTCGGCGACCCTGGCGCTTGACGCCCCATTTGCCCAGAACGATCTGTTCTACGCCAATATTGGCAAAGACGTGCTGCAACATGGCCCTTTCGGCAATCGCTCCCATACGCTGAACTACTTTTTCCCGTTGGGATACTGGGGCTTGGCTGCCAATTACAACGACTACACCTATCACCAGAATATCGCCAACGCCAATGAGGTACTGACCTACAGCGGCAACAGCGACAATATTCAATTGAGCGTCTCGCGGCTGCTGTACCGCGATCGGTCGCACAAGATCACGCTCAATCTGCGTGGTTACCGCAAGCACTCCAGCAATGCCGTCGATGGTATCGACATCGTATCGCAAAAACGTCGCACCGCCGGTTGGGAACTGGGGCTGAACCAGCGTAGCTACCTTGCTAGCACCACGCTGGATGCCAATATCAACTGGCGTCGTGGGACTGGCGCGTTCAATGCCCTGCCGGCACCGGAAGAATCCTATCATGGCGGCAGTGCGCGCCGCGGGATTGCCATGGGCGATATCAGCCTGAACCAGCCCTTTGCGCTGGGCACGCAACCCTGGCGCTATTACACCAGCCTGCGTGCTCAATGGAGCCAGCACGCCTTGACGCCACAGGACCGTCTGGCGATTGCCGGGCGTTATACGGTACGCGGGTTTGACGGTGAACAGATGCTCTCCGGCGAGAAGGGGCTGCAATGGCGCAACGAACTGGCCTGGAACCTGTTGGCACGAGGCCACGAACTGTACGCCGCGCTGGATTACGGGCGGGTAGATGGCCCAGGGACCCGCTATCTGGTCGGGCACCAACTGGCGGGAAGCGCCATAGGGCTGCGCGGCACCTTATGGGGGCGCTTCAGTTACGACCTGTTTGCCGGGGTGCCGGTCTATAAACCGGACCATTTCGTTACCTCGAGCGTGACCAGCGGCTTTAGTCTTAATCTGGAAATCTGACGCGTCGGGCTGTGATAGCGAGCGCAATTACGAATATGGCTGCCGATCTAAACGGACTGATTTTTCTCACGGATGTGACCTATGAACAAACATTGCTATTGCCTGATCTTTAGCCGCACAGATGGAGCATTGCGGGTGGTTTCCGAACTGGCGCGTCGTTGCAGCACTGACTCCGGGCAACGTCGTAGCGCCGCTACCAGCACAGGGCACCGTTGGTGGGTGACGGTGCGGCGGGTGGTGTGGTTGCTGGGGTTGGCCTTGTTTGCCGGACCGGTGATGGCCGACGGCATTGTGGCGGATGCCGCCGCCACACCTGGCCTGCGGCCAGAGGTTATCGCCACCCACAATGGGTTGCCGCAGGTCAACATCACCGCCCCCAATCAGGCTGGGGTTTCGCATAACCAATATCAGCAGTTTGACGTCGATCGCAAGGGCGCCATCCTCAACAACTCGGCGATCATGACTCAGAGCCAACTGGCCGGGATGATCCAGGGTAATCCCCATCTTGATCCCAACGCCGCAGCGGCGCGGGTGATCCTCAATGAGGTTAACAGTAACAACCCCAGTCAATTACGTGGTTTTCTGGAGGTGGCTGGCGGCAAGGCGCAGGTGATTGTCGCCAACCCGGCCGGGATTATCTGCAACGGCTGCGGCACCATCAACGCCGGGCGCATGACGCTGACTACCGGCCGCCCGCAGATCAACGCCGACGGCAGTCTGGCGGGGTATCAGATTGAACGCGGAGTGGTACGGATTGACGGTGGCGGGTTGAACGGCGACGCCCGGCATGACACCGAATACGTCGACATTCTGGCGCGCGCGGTGGCGGTCAACGCCGGCGTCTGGGCCAAACAGGGGCTGACGGTGGTGGCCGGTCGCAACCGCGTGAGCGCGGATGTCAAAACCGTTACCCCGTTGGCGCAGGACGGCAGTGCCAAACCCGAACTGGCGATAGACATGAGTCAGATGGGCGGTATGTACAGCGGTAGCATCCGCATGATCGGCACCGAAGCCGGTGTCGGTGTGCGTAACCGCAACGGACAGGTGCAGGCGAGTAAAACGTTGACCGTGAGCAGCGATGGCAGGCTCAGTTGGCAGTCTGATGCAAGTGACGCCGTCACGCAAGCCGGCAGCGACATCCAGTTTGCTGCCAAAGACGCCATCGACTTCCACGGCAAACTGCACGGCGGCGGGCAGTTGACGCTACAGAGTCGCGACGGCACGCTCACGCAGTCCGGTACCCTGGCAGCAGCCGGGGACGTACGCCTGAACGCGGCGCGCGGCATCCAGAGCAGTGGACACCTGCTGGCGGGCAGCGATGTCAACAGCCAGATTGTGCGTGACGCCGGCCTGCAACTGGTCAGTCAGGGCGACATTCGCGCCAGCGGCAGTTTATTGAGTAACAAGGCGCTGAACGCGACCGGCCATCGGGTGGATATCAGCGGTGCGCAGGTCGCAGCCGGCCGTACCACGTTGACCGCGCTGAAGGGCGGCGTGGCGTTACGTCAATCGTCGGTTGACAGTGGGGAACTGGTGGTGAGCACCAGTGGTGATGTCAACGCGCAGCAGTCGAAGATCAAGGTCGGGCGCTGGCAACTGGCCGCCGTCAATCTGTTTAACCAACGGGCTAGCTGGTCCCAGACCGGCGACGGTGAGAGTCGCTTCACGCTGTCTGCGGGGGTGGATAACGCTGACGGCGCCATTGAGGCTCAGCGTCTGGCATTGACGGCCGGGGCGCTTGCCAATCAGCACGGTCGGCTGGTGTCGCTCAACGACGCAGCGCAGCACTGGCAGGTCACTGGCCTGCTTGACAACGCCGGTGGCATATTGGGCAGCAACGGTGACCTGCGCCTTGAGGCGGCTGGTGTTGACAACCAGGGCGGTACGATAAAAACACAGCGGCAACTGATGATTGATAGCGGCAGCGCCATCAATAACCTCTCGGGCAACCTGCTGGCCGGCCAGACTCTGACGCTCGACGCGGTTGGCAGTCTGAACAATCAGCTCGGCACCCTGAGCGGCGGTGAGATGCGGCTGGCGGTGCAGCAACTGGATAATTCGCAGGGGCAGGTTATTGGTCTGGGCAACCTTGACCTGACGGCCAGTCGACTGGACAACCTGCACGGCCTGATTGCGGCAGGGAAAGGGCTGAATCTGCATACCGGCGACTGGGACAACCGTGGCGGCACCGCACAGGGCGAAACGTCGCTCACGGCAACGGCCAGCAGCGTCAACAATGATCAGGGCAAACTGCTGTCCGGTCAGCGGTTAAGCCTGAATACCACGGGTAACGTCACCAACGGTGCCGGCGAAATCAGCGGCACGGCGCTGGCGCTACAGGTCGCCCAGCTCGACAATACGCAGGGCAAGATGATTGGCCTGCAACGGCTTGAGCTACGTGCGGATGAGGGCGTGAACAATACGCAGGGGCAGCTGGGCGCCGGTGAAATGCTCAGCGTGCACACCGACGGCGAGCTGAATAACCGGCGAGGTTCCCTCACCGGGAATGGGCAAACCCGCGTGACGGCGCGAGAGCTGCACAACGATGACGGCACGATATTGGCCGAAACCCAGTTGGCGTTAACCATCGCTGCCGGGCTGACTAACCGTAAGGGCGAAATCGGCGGCGAATCGCTCACCCTGACGGCACAGCAGGTAGACAACACCCAGGGCAAGGTGGTGGCTCGCCAGAGCCTGGCGCTGACGGCGCAACGGGGGCTGATCAACGCTGGCGGCTGGCTTGATGCCGGAAATACACTTGGCGTACATAGCGACGGCGACTGGGATAACCGTAATGGCAGCGTACAAGGTGGTGCTCAGGTGGTCGCTGCTGTGCGCTCCCTTGATAATGCCAATGGCCGATTGCAGTCAGGTGGCGACCTGACGCTGGCGGGCACGGGGGATATTGTTAACCGGGCCGGCAGGTTGAGCGCGCAACGGACTCTCGCCATTACTGGCGACTCGACCAGCCTGTTTGATAACGACGGCGGCTCGTTGCAAAGCGGCGGCGCGTTAACCTTGCAAAGTGGGCAGTTGACCAATCGACGCTCGGGGCTGGTGCTGGGCCAGCAGGCGCTGACCCTGAATCTGACCGGTGGATGGGACAATCAGGGCGGTAATCTGACCGCTAACGGCAGCACGTGGGTGCGAGCGGCAAATCTGTTGAATGCTCAGGGTGCCATCAACGCGCTGGACCGCCTGGAGATGCAGTTCAGCGGGAAACTGGATAACGGCAACGGGCGGATTTTTAGCCACCTGTCCCAGACGCTTACGGCACAGGAAATAATCAACGCGCAGGGCTGGATGGGCAGTCAGGGAAGCTGGCATGCCGTCAGCGGTGGGTTTGACAACGCACAAGGCAGCGTACAGAGCCAGCAGGACGGCCTGTTGACGGCTCACTGGCTGGGCAACGCGAAAGGCATCTTGCAGTCGGCCGCCGACCTGGTATTGCGCGTCGCGCAGGATATCGACAACCAGGATGGCAAGGTGTCGGCGCAGGGGCAAATGACGGTGCAGGGCGCAGACGAAGCGACGCTTGCGGGCAAGATAAACAACGCCGGCGGCCAGTGGCTGGCCGGTGGGGCGCTGCATATTGCCGCCCTCAGTCTGGATAATACCCAGGGCGGCCAGCTGTACGCACAAAAACAGCTGCGTCTAAACCTGAACCACGGACTGGATAACCGCGGTGGTAAACTGCAAGGCGGTGAGGCGCTCACTCTTGAGGCTCGGTGGTTGCGGAATACCAGCGGTACCATAGATGGCCAGCAGCAACTGGCGCTACGCATTCTCGACATACTGGATAATAGCGGCGGCGTGGTGCGCAGCAACGGCGAGCAGCAGCTCATGGCAGCCAGTATCGCTAACTCGCGAGGGGTGTTCAGCAGCCGGGACGGCATCCGTCTGACGACGGAGCAACTGGACAACGCCGGCGGCACGCTGGTCAGTCAGGGGGCAGGCGCCTACCGAATCGATCGTCTCAACAACCCGCAGGGCAAGCTGCACAGCGGCGCGACACTGACGCTTGACGGTGTGCAAGTGAATAACCAGGGTGGGCAACTGGTGTCAACGCAGGGACTGACGCTCAAGAGCGGCGAACTCGATAACAGTGAACAAGGTATGCTCAGCAGTCAGGCGGCGCTGGCTGTGCGGGCCGAACGTCTGAACAACCGCGATGGCGGCCAGATATTGGGCACTACCCACACCGACATCAGCGCCCGTGACATCGATAATACCGCCGGTCTATTGCAAAGCGCAGATCGCCTCACTCTCAGTCACCTCTCGCAGTTGGATAATCGCCACGGGCGTATTTTGGCTAACGGCAATCTCGAGATTAACGCCGACCGGCCAGCGGGCGATTCGCTGCTCGCTCTGCTTAATCAGAGCGGGCGACTGGAGAGTGCCGCTACCCTGAAACTGCATGCGCGCACTGTGGATAATCAGAATGGCACCCTGTTGGGGTTGCAGGCGCTGACGCTGTTCGCGCAGCAGGATTACGCACGCCAAGCCGGCGAAACGATCAGCAGTAACGGTACGCTGTCGTTCTCCCTGAGCGGTGCTTTTACCAATCTGGTGGACTGGCTGCTGCCGGGCAACCTGGTGCTCAATGCGGCCAGCATCACCAACCCGGCGAGCCTGGTGGGCAAGACGTTGCAACTGACCACCGGTGCGTTGCAAAACAGCGGGCGTATTGAAGCGGACGCGATGACGCTCAACGTTGATAGCCTGGACAACGCGGCGGCGTTGATGGGAGATGATATTGCCGTACGCGGGCGTACCATCGACAACCACGGACAACCGGCGGTGATGGCGGCGAGCCAAAGCCTGACGCTGCAGACCGGCGAGCGTTTGACCAACCGGGACGGTGCTCTGCTCTATAGCGCAGACCGCCTGCAGCTGCACAGTGATGATCTGATTGAAAACCGGGCCAGCGTTATCGAAGCGGACGGCGACGTTATGATCGAAGCCCGGCGGCTGGACAATCTGCGGCAAGGTCTGGTGATTGAGCGCGCGGTGGATAAACGCGATTACAAATGGCACCGCTACAACTATTACTGGCGCTCCTACGGCTCACAGGTCAACCCCGATAAAATCACCATGGCGCCGATCACCCAACGGCTAACCTTCCAGGATGACACGGCGGCGCAAACCAACCGCTTCGGCACCCTGCTGACCATCGACGCTGTCGGCAAGCGTGCGCAGGTGCTGGTCAACGACAGCAGCGGCCAACTGATTGACCTGTGGGTCAACTATCTGGCGCTTAAACCTGACGCCGATGGCAGCTATGCCATGACGTTTTACGAAACGCGTGGGGGAAATCAGCTGGCGGCCATCCCGACCCCTTATCAAAACGGCTTCCATTGGGAGCATGACTGGACGCAGGTGATGACCTGGGATCCCGGGATGCATGTCGATATCGACAGCGCACCGTTTGTCACCGATTACAACAACTTCCGCGAGCGTAGCGAGAGCGGTACGCTGACGCGCGATAAACTGGTCTCTGAAGGCATCGGGGCGCGTATGCTGGCGGGAGGCAACCTGGTGCTACGCATCACCGGCCAGTTGTTCAATGACGCCAGCATCATTACGGCTAATGGCAACCTGACACAGGATGGCGGTGGCAGCGTGGACAACCGGGGTTATTCGGTTAACGAACGGCGTCAGGCGTTTATTGTCGACCACTACGACAAGGATACGCATCACTGGTATCCGACGTTTAACCGCGACGAGACCACGGCGCTGGCAACCCTTGACGGGGTTATCACCGGTAACGGCTCGGTCACCATCAGCGGGGCCAGCATCACCAACATCACGGTCAATCAGGCGCAAACCAGCCGGCTCGAGGCGGCATTAAACGCCGTGGACGCCGAACGCGCCGAACTCGATCGCAATCCACTGGCCTTCACGGTGGAGGGCGCAGCCCGACCTGATGGCGATACCCAGCTTACGTCAGCCGAACAGCCCACGTCGCCCGCGGCGGTGACGCCATCGCCGCTGGGGCGTCCGTTGCTACCGGCGGAACTGGCGCTGACTCAGCTGCAGCACCTGGATAATGTGGCCACCTTTATCCCCAATAACGGTCTGTTCAGCCAGCATACGGCGGTCGGTAGCCCGTTTCTGGTGGTGACCGACGAACGCTTTACCCGCCGCGATAAGTTCATCAGCAGTGACTATATGCTCAAACGCCTGGGCTATGACCCGGCGCAGGCCCAAAAACGCCTGGGGGACGGTTTTTACGAACAGCGTCTGGTGCGTGAGCAGGTACTGAAGCTCACCGGCAAACCGTCCGTCAAAGGATGGGATGCAATGACGCAATACCAGCAGTTGATGAATAACGGCACGAAAGTGGCGCAAGATTTCCAACTGGTGCCGGGGATCGCGCTGACGCCGGCGCAGATCGCGGCATTGCAACAGGATATCGTCTGGCTGGTCAGTGAAACGGTCGCGAGCCAAAACGGCCCGCAGACGGTGTGGGTGCCGAAGGTGTATCTGGCACAGACCACGCTGCGCCTGAGCGGCGATGGTGCGCTGATTGGCGGTGGTAATCTGCAACTCTCGGCCAACAGCATCACCAATGCGGCAAACCTGTTGGCCGACCAGGCCCTTTTGGTCGACGCCGGGCAGTGGTTGCACCAGGGCGGTGTTATCAAGGCCGACAGCATTGATGTGCAGGCCGACAGCCTGACCGTGAGTACCAATTTACAGGATGCGTTACGCCAGGCGACGATCAGCGCCGGCGACATTCGTCTGCGCGGTGCGGATATCCGGCTTTCTGGGGCGAAGCTCGATGCTACGGACACACTCAGCCTCAGTGCCCGCAACGACCTGACCATTAGCGCTGCGAAGAGCAGCCATACTGCCGATCTTGACGTCATCTCTGGCTCTATGGGTAATCGTACCCGTGGCGGCACCGAACAGGCCGGTTCACGCATGGCGCAGGTCAGCGGCCAATGGCAGCAGGCGTTGGGCAGTGAGCTTAACGCCGGTGACAACCTCAGCCTGTCGGCCGGGCGGGACGTGGCGCTCTCCGGCAGTCAGGTCGGGGCTGCCGGCAGCACCCGCGTGCAGGCCGGGAATGATATCAACATTCAGGCCGAAACCACCATCAACACCACGCAACTGGGCGCCAGCAGCCGCACGTCGTCGGTCAACAACCACCGTCAGGAAGAGCGCCTGACGCTCAGCAGCCTGAGCGGTGACCGGGGGATTACCCTGGTGGCGGGCAACCAACTGCTGGCAGAAGGTGCCCAAGTTGTTAGCCAAGAGGGGCGCATTGGCGTCAGTGCGCAGGACGTGACCATCAAGGACGCGCGCATCCGCACGCAAGATCAGGACAGCGAAAACAAGCGTCGTGGCAAGACCAAAAGCCACCGCGAAGAGCAAACCGAACGTGCAATCAGTATCGGCAGCACCTTCAGTGGCCAGCAGGGAGTGACCATCATCGGTCGTGAAGGGGACCTGACCGTGACTGGCAGTGCGCTGCACAGTGGCCAGGGCGGGATTGCCTTGCAGGCGAAACGGGATGTGATCCTCGATCACACCACCGACAGTGAGCATCGCGTCTCCAGAGAGGAGAGTCGCGGGCGGAAAACCAAAGGTCAGTACGCCGAAGAGACCCTGCGTGAAAACGTGCTGGGCAGCACGCTCAGCGGGCGCGACGGTGTTACGGTAGTGGCGCAGCAAGGGAGCATCACCGCCACGGCAAGCGCCCTGCACAGTGACCAGGGCGGTATTGCCGTACAGGCGAAACGGGATGTGAATCTCAATACCGCCACCGAACGCGAGTCGTACTACAGCGAAGCATATTCGGAGAAAAAAGGCTTCCTGAAAAAAAGAAGCAGCCTTAGCGTGGCGCGTGATGCGACCACGCGAGAGAAAGGCACGCTGCTGAGTGGCGACGGCGTCAGCGTTACCGCCGGCAATGACCTGACGGTCAGCGGATCGGCCATTGCCGCCGACCGGGATGTAAACCTGCAGGCCGGCCATAACGTCGATATTGGCGCGGCCACCGAGAGCGACACGCATTACCGACTGGACGAGAAGAAAAAAAGCGGGCTGCTGGGCAGCGGTGGCATCGGTTTCACGCTAGGCAAGCGGTCGAGCAAACATGAAATCGACGAGAAAGGCACCACCCAGAGCCAAAGCGTCAGCACCGTTGGCAGCAACCAGGGCAACGTCACCCTGTCGGCGAGCAACCAACTGCACGTTGGCGGTGCCGATCTGGTGGCGGGCAAGAGCCTGACCCTGAGTGGCGACAGCGTGCGCATTGACCCCGGCTTTGATGCACGCACGCGTAAAGAAACCTTCGAACAGAAGCAGAGCGGGCTGACGCTGGCGCTGTCGGGTACCGCAGGTAGCGCACTCAACACCGCGGTCAGCTCGGCACAGCAGGCCAGAAAAGAAGGTGACGGGCGGCTTGGTGCGTTGCAAAACACCAAGGCGGCGCTGTCCGGGCTGCAGGCCGTACAGGCCGGGCAACTGGATAGCGCGAAAGGCAACGATGCGGCGAACACTAATACGGTGGGCATCAGCGTTTCCTACGGCAGCCAGGCGTCGAAGAGCGAAACCCGTAGCGATAGCCACCAATCGCAGGGCAGCACGCTCAACGCCGGGCAAAACCTGTCGATAACGGCGACCGGTAAAAACCACGCGGACGGAAGTGGGGATATCACGATTGGCGGTAGCCAACTCAAAGCGGGCAAGGATCTGTCGCTCGACGCGGCGCGTGATCTCAGCCTGCATTCGGCGCAAAACAGCGAAAGCACCGTCGGCAAGAACAGCAGTCAGGGCGGCAACATCGGCGTGGGGATTGGTGTCGGTTCAGGCGGCTGGGGTATCAGCGTGTCGGCGGGGATCAATGCCGGCAAGGGGCATGAGCGGGGCAACGGCCTGACGCACAGCGAAACCACGCTGGATGCAGGCAGCACCCTCAGCCTGAGCAGCGGCCGCGACACCCGGCTACAGGGCGCGCAGGCGAGCGGAGACAAAGTCACCGTAGAGGCTGGGCGTGACCTGACGCTGCAAAGCGAGCAGGACAGCGACCGCTACGATGCCAGACAGCAGAACATCAGCGCCGGCGGCAGTTTCACCTTCGGTTCAATGACCGGCTCGGCGTATATGAGCGTCAGTCGGGATAAGCTCAACAGCAACTTCGATTCGGTGAAGGAGCAAAGCGGGCTGTTTGCGGGCCGGGGTGGCTATGACGTCAAGGTGGGCGAGCATATGCAGTTAAACGGTGCGGTGATAGGTTCAACGGCAACGGCGGATAAAAACAGGCTGGAGACGGGCACGCTGGGCTGGAGTGATATTCACAACCAGGCGGATTATAAAGCGACGCACAGCGGCGGTTCGTTTAGCAGCGGCGGTCCGGTGGGTAAGGATCTGCTGACCCATATGGCTGGCGGCATGCTGTCGGGGGCCAACAACAGCGGGCATGCCGACGGGACGACCAAGGCCGGGATCAGCGAGGGGACGCTGATAGTCCGGGATAGCGTCAGGCAACGGCAGGATATCACCACGCTGAACCGGGATACCGAGCACGCCAACGACGGCAGCATCAGCCCGATCTTCAACAAGGAAAAGGAGCAGAACCGGCTTAAGCAGGTTCAACTGATCGGGGAGATTGGCGGTCAGGTGATGGATATCGCGCGCACGGAAGGTGCAATAGCAGCGACCAAAGCCGCTAACGAAAAGATGAAGTCTGCGAGCCCGGAAGACCAGTCGAAAGCGGAGGCACAGTGGCGCAAAGCCAATCCGGGCAAGGAGCCGAAGGCCGAGGATATCAGCAAGCAGGTTTACCAGAACTTCTACAATCAGGCGTTTAACGACTCGGGGTTCGGCACAGGTGGCAAGGTTCAGCAAGGAATGCAGGCCGCCACCGCTGCGATACAGGGCTTGGCCGGTGGAAATATGGCCGCCGCCATAGCCGGAGGCGCAGCGCCCTACATCGCGAACGTGATTGCGCAAAGCACCAATGATCCGGCAGCACGAGCACTGGCTCATGCGGCAGTAAACGCAGCCATTGCAGCAGCGCAGGGAAATAATGCGTTGGCCGGCGCTGCTGGCGCCACTGCGGGTGAAATCGCAGCGGGCATCATCAAAGACCAGTTGTACGGTAAAGACACCAAAATCAGCGACCTGAGCGAAGAGCAGAAACAAACCATCAGTGCACTGGCGACCTTGGCCGGTGGTTTGGCAGGTGGGTTGACCGGCGATAGCTCGGCAGATGCGCTGGCAGGTGGTCAGGCGGCGAAGACGACGGTTGATAATAACTATCTGAGCAGCACAGAAGGCAGACAGCTCGATAAAGAGCTATCCGACTGTAAATCCTCCGGTGGTGACTGCCAGTCCGTTGTTGAGAAATATATCGAAATCAGCAACAAGAACAGCAAAGAGCTGGTTGACGCCTGTACTGGTGGTGGTGTGGCTTGTGTGACGTGGGAAGAGCTTATTCAAGGTGCAACCAATGTTGCCAATGATGCGCATCCGTCACAAATCCGGTTGGATGAAAAACTGAAAGATCCGGATGCCGCTGCGTTGGTTAATTACCTTAACGGTACGGATCTTAAGTTCCTTCAAGACAACATTACCACCGGAGATCGCTTCATAGCAGTTGTGAGTGATCCGACTTCGTGGCCGGTAGCCATAATGGGCGGGAAAAATATTATTACCAATGCGGTAACGAAAGGGAAAGAGCAATTAATCGCGGTGGGGGTATCAAGCGCAGCCAATGCTGCAATCCAATACGGTACAACGGGTGAAGTTAAACTCTCAGACGTGATTGGTTCAGGTGTGATCGGTGCAATCACTGCGGGTAAGGGCTATAACCCGACAGTGACTTGGAATGCTGCCGGGGGGTATTACCAAGCCGAGATGAAAGGTGATGATCCGTTTATGGGGGCATTGCTGAGCAAGGCAGGTGCATCGGCTGGTTATGCAACTGGTAATATCATTAAAATCCCAATGGATAAGGCATTGAATCCAATATCAAAACAGTATGAGTGGGTGCCTACGGGAGTTTGGACAATAACCAAGCCAGTACAGCAAAACCCATTACCTGTGATAGTGGGTAATGCAGGAGACTCCGCTGCTTCGGGATTATTTACCGAGGGGGTTAATGAAGCCTTGAAAAGCAAAAAGGAAAAATAATGGTCAATAGTAAATATAGATCTTTTATTATTTTACTTTATCTATGCTTGAGCCTTTTTATTGCGTTGTTCATTATAGCGATGTCATTCAGCCTACTTGGTTATTGGGTAGGAGGAGGAGAGGACATACCTTCATTTTTTTTTGATAAACTATTTACTTATTTTAAAGTAGCTCTTGTTGGAATATTGATAGGGTTACCTATATGGTTTTTCTATTATCGCGACCTGTAATTCATGTTGTTATGTACCCCAGCCAGGGCTGAGGTACTTGGTAGCAGGTTCAACTGATCGGGGAGATTGGCGGTCAGGTGATGGATATCGCGCGGACACAGGGACAAATCCGGGCGACGAATGCGGGTAAGGCAGAATTAGCGGCGAAGGGCGAGAAAGAACCGGGTAAAGGTGCCAGCAAGGAAGACTGGGCGGCTTACAACGAGAAGCTGACCAACACCTCTTCGTATAAGACGGCGCAAGCCGAATGGGGCACCGGAAGCGCCATCCAGCAAGGAATGCAGGCGGCGACGGCGGCGATACAGGGACTGGCCGGTGGCAATATGGCACAGGCATTGAGTGGAGCTGCAGCGCCGTATCTTGCGGAGCAAATCCACCAACTGGCCCCGGATGAAGCCAGTCGCGCGATGGCGCACGCGGTGGTGGGAGCCGTCACCGCTTACGCCAGTGGCAACAGTGCGGCGGCAGGAGCCACGGGTGCGGTCAGCGGTGAATTGATGGCGCAACTGGTGCTGGAGCGGCTGTATCCGGGTAAAAAAGTCAGTGAGCTGAGCGAAAGCGAGAAGCAGGCAATCAGTGCACTGAGCACACTGGCAGCTGGGCTTGCGGGTGGACTGGCAACGGGCGATACTGTGGGGGCGGTAACGGCAGCGCAGGCCGGGAAGAATGCGGTTGAGAATAACTTCCTGAGTAGTACCTCCTCGGGAAAACGTGATGCGTTGGCGGAAAAAGTGAAGCAGGGCGACAAGTCGCTTCAAACCGCGAAAGAGTTTTTACAGCTTGAGAATGCTGATAAACGCAGTGATGCACTGGTTGCCAAGTTCAATAAAGAACCGAGTGAGTTGAGCACGGCAGAGCAAACCGAGTTGGTGAGCTATCTGAAGATATATGCGTCTGACATGCAGGCTCAATATGGTGAGGCAGTGACTAAAGAGCTGATCGCAGGAATTCTTTCTGGGCAGGATTATCTGAAATCAGCGCCGCAGACAGAGGCGCAGCAGAAAGCACAAACCATCATGAATACCTGGGGTTATCATAAATCCAACGCCAGCATTGGAGACCCGGTATTGTTATTTGGCAGCAGTGTCCTTGGCACCACAATAAAAGAAGGTATGGCGCTTAATGCGGCAATCGGTGTAGGCGTGAATACCGGCGTACAACTTAGCGGAAATGATCCTTTCAGCTATGTTGATGCAATTCTTGCTGGTGTGACAGCTGCCGCGACTACAGGTAAAAGCTGGCAGGCATCAGCAGCGATCAATATGGGGGGGCTGCGATTGGCAGTGCGATTAAAGGGGAAGATCCGACTAACTCTCTGATAAGTACTGGCTTTGGTAGTGCGGTTGGTAGTTTAGGAGGAAAAGTTGTTGATGCATTGTCTCCGGTAACTGATCAAGTAACAAAGGATGTTATTGGGGCAGTTACAGGTTCTACTGCTTCTGAACTTACAGGAAAAGCTGTAAAAGATGAGTTAGACAAGCGGGAGAAGAAGCAATGAATCTGTTCAGCAAGGTTGGTATCCTTTGGCTTCTTTTCTTGGTTGTATACTGTACTGTTTTAATATCTTTTGTTCTTTTCATATGCCAACTAGGAGTGTCAACAATTTTCTACTTCAATGATGGGGTATTCCTTTTTTCATGGGAATATGCATTATATATCGCATTAAAAAAAGGGAGCATGGCAGGAGTGGCATTAGGTGCTGGAGTATGGTTGAAAAATAAGTTGCATGAGCGTCATAGGAAAATGTAGGTAATATTGGCGATTCAGCCGTGTCAGGGATGGTTCAGGATAAGCTACAGAATAGCTTGGGGGAAAGTGATGGAAAATAAAACGAAGTCATTACTTAACCTTTTATATCTGTGCTGTTCAATGGGGGTGGTGATATTTTTTATGCTCTTATTTGGACGATTACTAGGGGCATGGCTAGCTTGGGATGTTAATAGCAACTTTCCCTTTTCATCGGAAGATTTATTTGTTTGTCTCAAGGTATCCTTGATAGGTCCGCCTATAGGAATTGTTTTTTGTTTTTTTGTTATCGATGAGTTTTAGGTAGATTAATATAACCCCGGTCGCTTTCGCCGGGGTTGATGCTTCTAGGCCTTGAAAATAGTCAGTGTTCGTCGTCTGACCTCGATCCTGCCTGGTGCAGTGGTGATGTCGATGTGTTCCGGTTGGGTAATATCGATATCGGTGAGCCAGTCGCCGCCGATAATCAGTTCACCGTCATCGCGCACCCAATCGGCGCTGAGGTCGGCACGGTTCTCGCTCTCTTCGCAGAGGGCTTGCCAGCGATGCGGGTCGTTAACGATGCTGATATAAAACGCCGAGTCTTTTTGTTGCACCGCAATCAAGGTGCCCGGCGTAAAGCCGTTGTCCGCTAGCGTCTGACCGGCCAGTATAATCAGGGGGATCGGGTCAGTGGTGAAAGTGATGTCAAGGTTCATGGCGTTACCTCGTTGCTGCTGTCGGTGGCCAGTGCTTTGTCGAGGTAGCGGTTGAACGCTTCTTCATCGAGCGTCTTACACAGCGCGTCATGCGGCTCGGTGATAAGGCGTTCTTGGCATTTGGGGCGGGGCCGTTGGCAAACTCTCTTAAAGCCGGTGTGTTGACCAATGCAGCGATAGGTGTAGGTGCAAATGCAGCCGTTCAGCTTGGTGGTAAAGATCCGTTTAACTACGTTGATGCGATACTTGCCGGTGTTACCGCTGTGACCTCTTCCCTTTGTTCAGTACCGGCGTAAAGTAGAGTTTTCGGCCTTTCTTCTCCTGAAAAAAGAGGTCATCTGACATGAAAAAGCCAGAAAACTCTATCTGAATGAATGCTCGATTCCAACTCCAATGAAATCGACGAGAAAGGCACCACCCAGAGCCAAAGCGTCAGCGCCGTTGGCAGCAACCAGGGCAACGTCACCCTTGTGGCAGGTAAACAAAAACCTCGGACAAGTGGCCGAGGTTTTGCTTTTATGCACTAAAATACCCTTGTTCTCGCTGTGTTATCACTATCTTGCCCGGCGCAGCGGTGGCCTTGATCTGCTTGGGTCTCGTGAGGTCAAACTCGCTGAGCCAGTCGCCACCAATAACCAGCTCGCCGTTCTGCCGCACCCAGTCTGCACCAAGGTCATAGCCGTGCTGGCTGTCTGCGCACAGGGTGTCCCACTCGTCATTATCGGTAACAAGGGTGAGCGTGATCAGGTTGCCCTGACGTAACAGCCTAAACCGGCTTCCTGGTCGCCAGCCGTGACGGATAAGGGTCAGTGTGGCTATCGGTTCGGCGGTGAAGGTTATCTTCATGGTGTCACCTCGTTGCTGTCGGTGGTCGGTGCTTTGTCGATATAGCGTTGGACCACGGCTCCATCCAGCGTCTTACACAAGGCATCATGGGATTCAGTGATAAGCCGTTCCAGCATATGGCGCAGGGTCAGGCCGTGGTGATACGCCAATCGGTCAAGCGCAAACTGGGCGCGGTGACTCACTTCCATGTTCAGGCGGGTGATGTTGTGGTTGCAGCGACGGCGTGCGCGGTACTCTGCCTGACGTTGTGCGTTGATCTTGGCCATGATGAACCTCCTTGTTATTGCGTAACGGTGCGCATAACGTCGATATCGGCGTGGCCACACCGAGAGCGACACGTATTACCAACTGGACAAAAAAGGGCGGGCTGCAGAGTAGCCAACTCAAAGCGGGCAAAGACCTGTCGCCCGACGCGGTGCGTGATCTCAGCCTGCATTACTGGTGCCAGTGCGCGTAAAGAGCACGTTCATAAGATAATTTTATTGGTGGTTTTTATTCCCTAACACACTTATGAAAAATGGCAGTATAGCCAGTATTATACACCAGGTCAGCAGCCATAGTGCCACTCTGCCGGGTGTTTAGGCGAGCAGGATTTAAAAAAATTGACTGTAAGCACCACCTGGTATTGCAAAGAAAATAACAGCAATCGCTACCATGCCAAGAGACAGAAAGCAGATTTAATGATCAATTAATAACAAGGAGGTTTTATGAATAAGGACTTGAAAATCACCATAACAAAAGGGCGCTTCAGAAAATTAAGAGAATGGAATCGTCGCAGGAACTACTATTTCAAGCAGCTAAAACTTAATGGAAAGATTTACCTGGCAAAACTGATTTGGGATAAAAGGATAAGGAGTGAGCTAAATGTAAAATCCATTAAAACCATTCTGCTCCTGCGCAATGAAGGTACCGTCGGCGACGTGGTGGTTACTACACCACTGATAAAGGGGCTGTCTGAGGCTGGCTACACGGTTGATTTATTATTGACAACGTCGAGTAGTGTGGTGGTTAAATATAATCCTTATATCAGAGGTGTCTACCAGGCAGAGGATTGTAGCACTGCGATTTTTCTTAAGAGCTTTAATCATACCGTTGCAGAGTCGACAATAAATCGGTTAAGAGCGAATCATTACGATCTGATCATTGACCTTTGCCTGTTCGAAACTCCAGTGCATAGGTTAAGGTTATTTAGTGAAATAAATGCCAAAGCGGTTATTGGCTTCAATAAATGGAATTGCATTAACCATTACAGTAAATCGCTTGCATTTGAAAATGGTAAGCAACATGTAACAGAGGCTATTGCCATGGTGGCTAGTTTTATCGGAATTGGCCATATAAATCCCAAAGCTTATGATTTGCACATTCCTGGTGCAGTTTTTCGTGAAGTGCGTGATTTTTATGACGCCAAAAAAGAACGGATAAAAATTGTGATTAATGTATTTACTGGCAGTGCGGAGAGGGATCTATCTCAACGGCAACTGTTCAATATTGTTAAGATGCTTAATAGCAAACCAACCAATATCACGTTCATTCTTCTCGATCATCGGCGACAATTGAATCTACAACTTCCTGATAATGCCATTATAAACCCATTTAATTCACTACATCATGTTATGGCATTACTGTATGGGGCTGACATGGTGGTAACGCCAGACACGTCGATTGTGCATATATCTGCCGCATGGGAGAAAACACTTATCTCTGTTTATAAAGACGTCATCGACAACAACTACTTATGGGCGCCGGGTTATGGCAATGCAAGTCAGATAATTGTTCATAATAGAATAATAGCGGATGTTGCGAACATTCCGGAGCTGATATGGCACGAGATAGACCAAAGAGGTTTGCTAAAGTAACCGGCCCTTAGCCACTGGCACTCTCAAGCTCCAGAGTCGCATAAGGTGCCCGGTTGATACGCCAACACCCGCCCCGTAGCAGGGCGGGTTAAAGTGAGCGCAGGCTAAATCAACGCTCTGCGCCGTTGCTGGCGATCAGTTTCTGATACCAGAAGAAGCTCTTCTTGCGCTGGCGCGCCAGATCCTTCTGGTGATCGACATAAACAAAACCGTATTGCTTCTGGAAACCGTTCAGCCAGCTCAGCAAGTCGATAAATGACCACGGATAATAACCACGCACGTCAGCCCCCTGAGCGATTGCATCTTCGATCGCGCCGATATGCTGGTTGAGGTAGTCAATGCGGTCGTCGTCTACCACTTCGCCATCGATAATCGGATCTTTGGCGCCAAGGCCGTTTTCGGTGATGTAAATCGGAATGTCACCGTAGCGCGCCTTGATATTCATGATGCCTTCGGTCAGGCCCTGCGGATAAATCTCCCAGTCCCAATCGGTATAGACGCCGTTCGGATTGCGCACGAACTTGAACAGACCCTTGAAGCCGAACTCATTGCCTTGCTGGTGGCCTTTGCCTTTTTCGCCGGTGGTGTTGATAGTCAGGTGGGATTCCTGATGGTTGGCGGCAATGGTTTCGCGCTTGTAGTAATTCAGGCCAATGAAATCGCAGATATTGTCACGCAGCAGTTGGCGATCGCCGTCAGCGAACTGCGGAACGCCCCACAACGCCTGAGTCTGCGCCAGCAGTTCTGCAGGGTATTCGCCTTTCAGTACCGGGTCATACAGCCAGTGGGTAAAAATGCCATCGGCCAACTGACAGGCGGCGAGATCTTCCGGTGACTGGCTGAGTGGGGTATTGGTCTGTAACACATTGACGAAACCGATCTTGCCGTCGATGCCGCTGGTACGGAATGCCGCCACCGCTTTGGCGTGGGCGACAAAAACGTGGTGACAGGCCTGCACCGCGCGCGCCGGGTTTTGCACGCCCGGTGGATGACCGCCGGTGATATAGCCAAAACCAATAAAGCAGATGGTTTCATTAAAGGTCGACCACAGCTTGACGCGGTCACCGTAACGCTCATAACACAGGCGGGCATAGGCTTCGAACGCCTCGGTAGTGGCTCGCGCTTCCCAGCCGCCTTCGTCTTGCAGCGCCTGCGGCAGATCCCAGTGATAAAGGGTGATCATCGGTTCGATGCCGTGTTCCAGCAGCGCGTCGATCAGATCGCTGTAAAACGCTACCCCGGCCTCATTGACTTGGCCACGGCCCTGCGGCAGCAGGCGCGGCCAGGAGATGGAAAAGCGGTAGCTCTTCATGCCCATTTCGGCCATCAGCGCCACGTCCTCGCGGAAGCGATGATAGTGATCGACCGCCACATCGCCGTTGGTGCCCTGATAGGTGGTGCCGGGCAGGTGGGAGAACACGTCCCAGATGGATGGGCCCTTGCCGTCGGCGTCATGGGCGCCTTCAACCTGATACGCCGCGGTAGCCGCGCCCCAGAGGAAATCTTTCGGGAAAGCAGACATAAACAACTCTCTCTGTCAGATGAATGATTGAATCAGTATCAGCCTAGTCTAGGGGGAACGGGAATGGTTTTGCAACCGGTTTCCGAAACCGGTTGCAGTTTTGTTGGCTGGCAGAGAGAGCGAGATTAACGGCGGTTCAGCTGATAGTAGGCCTCGTTCCAGCGGATTTCGTTCTTGAACGCCGGCAGCGTGGTGTCGTTATCGATCAGCAGGAACTCGATGTTGTGCATTTCGGCATACAGACGCAGATAATCGGCGTTCAGCGCCTGTGAGAATACCGTATGGTGCGCGCCGCCGGCTAAAATCCAGGCTTCGGCAGCGGTAGCCAGCGTCGGCTGTGCCTGCCAGATAGCGCGCGCCACCGGCAATTTCGGCAGCGGATGCGGCTGTTCCACGGTATCCACCTGGTTGACCAGCAGACGGAAGCGATCGCCCATATCGATCAGACTGGCGTTGACCGCCGGGCCGGCCGGGGTAGAGAAGATCAGGCGTGCCGGATCCGCCTTGCCGCCGATGCCCAGCGGTTGAATGTCCAGCAGCGGTTTTTGCTCCTTGGCAATGGACGGGCACACTTCGAGCATGTGTGAGCCAACCACCAGATCGTTACCCGGCTGGAAGTGGTAGGTGTAATCCTCCATAAACGAGGTGCCGCCGTCCAGGCCGCCGGCCATCACTTTCAGAATGCGCAGCAGGGCGGCGGTCTTCCAGTCGCCTTCGCCGCCAAAGCCGTAGCCTTGCTGCATCAGGCGCTGTACCGCCAGCCCCGGCAGTTGCTTCATGCCATGCAGATCTTCAAAGTTGGTGGTAAAGGCGTGAAAATCCCCTTGCTCAAGGAAGCGTTTCATACCCAGCTCGATACGTGCCGCGTCGATCAGATTTTCGCGTTTGGCGCCGTTGCTTTTTACCGCTTCGCTCAGCACATAGCTGGCTTCATATTCTTCAATCAGCGTATCGACGTCGCCACGACTGACTTCGTTGATCACGCTGACCAGATCGCCGATGCCGTAGGCGTTCACCGCATAGCCGAACTGGATCTGTGCGCCGACTTTATCGCCTTCGGTTACTGCCACCTGGCGCATATTGTCGCCAAAGCGCGCCACTTTCAGCTGCTGGCTTTCCTGACGGGCGGCGGCAACGCGCATCCATTGTGCGATGCGTTGATGCGCGTTGCGGTCCTGCCAATGGCCGGTGATCACGCTGTGCTGCTGACGCATGCGTGCGCCGATAAAGCCAAACTCACGGCCGCCGTGCGCGGTCTGGTTGAGATTCATAAAGTCCATATCCATGCTGTCCCACGGCACTTCGGCGTTGAACTGGGTATGGAACTGCAGCAACGGTTTGTTGAGGATCGACAGGCCGGCGATCCACATTTTTGCCGGCGAGAAGGTATGGAGCCAGGTCAGAATGCCGAGGCACTGCTGTTGATAATTGGCATCGCGGCACACGGTGGTGATTTCATCCGGCGTGGTCACCAGCGGTTTTAGCACCAGCTTGACCGGCAGACCGGCGTCGCGGTTCAGGCTGTTGACCACCTGCTCGGCATGTTCTTTGACCTGTTGTAGCGTTTGCGGGCCATACAGATGCTGGCTGCCGATCACGAACCATACTTCGCGCTGTTTGAATGCGTCCATCAGTAACTCCTGACATGTTGACTGGGTGATAAGAGAGCGGACGCTGCCGCAGGCGGCGCCCGAAAGTTCAATGGCTGTGGATCCTTATGCATGACGTTCAGCGGCGTAGCGCGGCTCGGCGGCGTCGCACCACTGCTGATAACGCTGGTAGAGCTGCTGGAAGCGTGCGACTCGCAGCGGATCCGGTTGCAGCGTGCGCTCCAGCCCACAGGCCATGTGCCGTTGTGCGGCAGGGACATCGGCGAACTGTCCGGCAGCGACGGCGGCGAAGATCGCCGCGCCGAGCGCACAGCACTGATCGGAGGCGACGATCTGCAGCGGGCGATTCATCACGTCGGCGCAAACCTGCATGATGGTCGGTGATTTACGGGCAATGCCGCCCAATGCCAGCACGTTCTCAACCGGGATATCCTGCTGTTCAAAGCATTCCATAATGGCGCGCGCGCCAAAGCCGGTGGCGGCGATAAAACCGCCGAACAGCGTCGGTGCATCGGTGCCGAGATTGAGATCGGTAATCACCCCCTTGAGGCGCTGATTGGCATATGGCGTACGGCGACCGTTGAACCAGTCCAGTACCACCGGCAGGTGATCGAGCGAAGGATTAGCGGCCCAGGCGTCGGTAAGCGACGCCAGCAGCTGGTTTTCAATCTGTTTGAGCTGTGGTTCCAGCTCCGGCTGGCGCGTTGCTGCTTCGCGCAGTGGCCAACTCAGCAGGCGGCTGAACCAGGCGTACATGTCACCGAACGCCGACTGGCCTGCCTCCATGCCGATCAGCCCCGGCATAACGCTACCGTCAACCTGACCGCAGATACCGGCAATGGCGCGATCGCCGACCCGTTCACGATCGGCAATCAGAATGTCGCAGGTGGAGGTGCCGATCACCTTGACCAGGGTATACGGCTGGGCGCCGGCGCCGACCGCACCCATATGGCAGTCGAACGCGCCGCCGGACAGCACCACGTGTTGCGGCAGGCCCAGGCGCTGCGCCCATTCGGCGGTCAGCGTGCCGACCGGCAGATCGGCGGTATAAGACTGTTCGAACAGGGGATAGGGCAAGTCTTCCACCAGCAGCGGATCGAGCGCGGCAAAGAACTCTTTTGGCGGCAGACCACCCCAGTCCGGGTGCCAGAGCGTTTTATGGCCGACGCTGCAGCGCCCGCGTTTTAACCGCGCCGGCGCAGTGGTTCCCGACAGCAATGCCGGCACCCAGTCGCACAGTTCAACCCAGGAAGCGGCGGCGTGGCGTACCGCATCGTCGGCGCGCGATACGTGCAGAATTTTGGCCCAAAACCACTCGGAGGAATAAACACCGCCGATATAACGTGAATAATCGGCCGCGTTGCCGCTATGGCACAGCCGATTGATCTCTTCGGCTTCTTCAATCGCAGTGTGATCTTTCCATAACACGAACATGGCATTCGGGTTATTGGCGAATTCTGGTCGCAACGCCAGCACATCGCCGTTCTCATCAATCGGCGCCGGCGTTGAACCGGTGGAATCCACGCCGATGCCAATCACCTGCTGGCGCTGCTGCTCGCTCATGCGCTGCACCACCGCCACGATTGCCTGCTCCATCGCCTCGATATAGTCGAGTGGGTGGTGGCGGAACTGGTTTTCAGCCGCATGACAATATTCGCCGCGTTGCCAGCGGGGGTAATAAACCACCTCGGTGTCCAGCTCATTGCCGTTATGGCACTCCACTGCCAGCACCCTCACCGAGTCGCTGCCGAAGTCCAATCCCAGGGCGATTGCGCCTGCCGTCATGATGTTGACCCTCATTATTAATCTGTTGTGGCGGATACCCGATAGGTTTCAGGGTGCAGGCGCCGAACGGGGTCGGTTACCGGGGGCAGCCTCGGCTACTGACGGGCGAGCACGCGCCGTCAACGCATCTGCATCGTGAAAGATGGCTATAACCATAGGAGCGTGTGTCATGGGGCAGTGAGGAGCGGTTAGCTGGAAGTATGCACTTTCCTGCTTCCTGCAGTGATTTTGTGATGGCAGTCAAAAGTTAATGATTGGCTAAATTTGCTAAATATATGTACATATCTGCTGTAATCTCTGGATGTGATAGCGCTCTACATTTCAGCAACAAATACCCGCTAAAACTAACCCGGTCTGAAAGTCGATGAGGAACGAAGGCGCATCAATAAGCGTTTTTCTTTATCGATAACCGTATCACTACCCTAATGAAAGCGTTTTCACTGCGCGGTGATTTCAGCGCCGGGGAGAACAACACAGCGGAGAGCATCATGCATAAATTCACTAAGGCACTGGCGGCGATTGGCCTGGCAGCGGTTATGTCACAATCGGCTATCGCCGAAACCATGAAGCTGGGTTTTCTGGTCAAGCAACCGGAGGAGCCCTGGTTCCAGACCGAATGGAAGTTTGCAGACAAGGCCGGTAAAGACCTCGGCTTTGAAGTGATCAAAATCGCCGTGCCGGACGGCGAAAAAACCCTCAACGCCATCGACAGCCTGGCGGCCAGCGGCGCCAAAGGCTTTGTGATCTGCACGCCGGATCCGAAACTTGGTTCGGCGATCGTCGCCAAGGCGCGCAGTTACGATCTGAAGGTGATTGCGGTTGACGATCAGTTCGTCACCGCCAAAGGCAAGCCGATGGACAGCGTGCCGCTGGTGATGATGGCGGCGACCAAAATCGGCGAGCGTCAGGGGCAAGAGCTGTGGAAGGAAATGACCAAGCGTGGCTGGAAAGTGGAAGAAACCGGCGTAATGGCGATCACCGCCGATGAGTTGGACACGGCTCGCCGCCGCACCAGCGGTTCGATGGACGCGCTGAAGGCCGCCGGCTTCCCGGAAAAGCAAATCTATAAGGTACCGACCAAATCCAACGACATTCCAGGTGCGTTTGACGCCGCCAACTCGATGCTGGTGCAGCATCCCGGGGTGAAGAACTGGCTGATTGTCGGCATGAACGACAATACCGTGCTGGGCGGCGTGCGTGCTACCGAAGGTCAGGGCTTTAAAGCACCGAACGTGATCGGCATCGGCATCAACGGCGTTGACGCGGTGAGCGAACTGTCCAAGGGGCAGGCCACCGGCTTCTATGGCTCGCTGCTGCCAAGCCCGGACATCCATGGCTACAAGAGCATTCAGATGCTGCATGACTGGGTTGAAAAGGGCGCCGAGCCACCGAAATTCACCGAAGTTACCGACGTGGTGCTGATCACGCGTGACAACTTCAAAGCCGAACTGCAGAAAAAAGGCCTGATGTAACGCTTTGCATTGCCCGCTCGCCCAGTGCGTATGCCGTGACGGCCATCGGTTGTCACGGCGTTTGCCGGCGAGCGGCGTTTTCAGACAAGCATGAGGAAAGCACTATGACAGCCACCACGCCGTATCTGGCTTTCAAGGGCATCGGAAAAACCTTTCCGGGGGTCAAGGCGCTGGACGATATCAGTTTCAGCTGCCAGGCCGGGCAGATCCACGCGCTAATGGGGGAAAACGGCGCCGGCAAATCGACGCTGCTGAAGATCCTCAGCGGCAACTATGCGCCGACCAAGGGCGAAATCCATCTCAAGGGCCAGCCGGTGCGCTTTAATGCCACCACCGACGCGCTGGACGCCGGCGTGGCGATCATATACCAGGAGCTGCACCTGGTGCCGGAAATGACGGTTGCGGAGAACATCTATCTGGGCCAGTTGCCGACCAAACGCGGGTTGGTCGATCGCAAGCTGTTGCGTTATGAAGCCCGTTTGCAGCTTGAGCATCTCGGGTTGGACATCGATCCGGATACGCCGCTGAAGTACCTGTCAATCGGCCAGTGGCAGATGGTGGAAATCGCCAAGGCGCTGGCGCGCAATGCCAAAGTGATTGCCTTTGACGAGCCGACCAGTTCGCTGTCGGCGCGCGAGATTGAGCAACTGTTCCGCGTGATCCGTGAACTGCGTGCCGAGGGCCGGGTGATTCTGTACGTATCGCACCGTATGGAGGAAATCTTTGCCCTGAGCGACGCCATCACGGTGTTCAAGGATGGGCGCTACGTGCGCACCTTCGACGACATGAGTCAGGTGAATAACGAACAGCTGGTGCAGGCGATGGTCGGGCGCGATCTGGGCGATGTTTATGGTTATCAGCCGCGTGAGCATGGCGCGGTACGCCTGCAACTGGACAACCTGCAGGCCAGCGGCGTGAAAACGCCGATCAGCCTCAGCGTACGTGCCGGGGAGATCGTCGGCCTGTTTGGCCTGGTGGGGGCTGGGCGCAGCGAATTGATGAAGGGGATATTCGGCGCCACGCGCATCGCCGGCGGTCAGCTGTCGCTCGACGGCGAGAAAATCCGCATAGGTTCGCCCATCGACGCCATTCGCGCCGGCATCATGCTGTGCCCGGAGGATCGTAAGGCCGATGGCATTATCCCGGTGCATTCGGTGCGCGACAACATCAACATCAGCGCGCGGCGTAAAAGCATCAAGGCCGGTTGCCTGATCAACAACGCCTGGGAAACCAGCAATGCGGCGCACCACATCCGCGCGCTCAATATCAAAACCCCGAGCGCCGAGCAGCTGATTATGAACCTGTCCGGCGGTAATCAGCAGAAGGCGATCCTCGGGCGTTGGCTGTCGGAAGAGATGAAAGTGATCATGCTCGACGAGCCAACGCGCGGCATTGACGTTGGCGCCAAACATGAAATCTACAACGTCATTTACCAGTTGGCGCAGCAGGGCATTGCGGTGCTGTTTGCCTCCAGCGATCTGCCTGAAGTGCTCGGGCTGGCTGACCGGATCATCGTGATGCGCGAAGGCGCCATCTCCGGTGAGTTGCTGCATGACCAGGCCAGCGAGGAAAAGGCCCTCAGCCTGGCAATGTTACGCACCCCCGAAATTGCCCCTGACGCCGCCAGCGCGGTGGCCTGACTGTGAAGGAGAAAGAGATGTCGACCATGACAACCAATAATTCTGTAAAAAGCCGCGGCGGCCAGGGGTTGACGCGTATCTGGGACAGCTACGGCATGCTGGTGGTGTTTGCGGTGCTGTTTATCGCCTGCATGGTATTTGTGCCCAACTTCGGCTCGTTCATCAATATGAAAGGGTTGGGGCTGGCAATTTCCATGTCCGGCATGGTGGCCTGCGGCATGCTGTTCTGTCTGGCGTCCGGTGACTTCGATCTGTCGGTGGCGTCGGTGATCGCCTGTGCCGGGGTCACCACCGCGGTGGTGATCAACATGACTGAAAGCCTGTGGATTGGCGTCGGCGCCGGTCTGCTGCTGGGCATGGCTTCGGGGCTGATCAACGGCTTTGTCATTGCTCGCCTGAAGATCAACGCGCTGATCACCACGCTTGCGACCATGCAAATCTTCCGTGGGTTGGCGTATATCATTTCCGACGGTAAAGCGGTGGGCATCGAGGATGAGCGCTTCTTCGCCCTCGGCTATGCCAACTGGTGGGGGCTGCCTGCGCCGATCTGGATCACCATCGGCTGTCTGGCGCTGTTCGGTTTTTTGCTGAACAAAACCACCTTTGGCCGCAATACGCTGGCGATTGGCGGCAACGAAGAGGCGGCGCGTCTGGCCGGGGTACCGGTAGTACGTACCAAAATCATCATCTTCGTGTTGTCCGGCCTGGTCTCGGCGGCGGCAGGCATCATTTTGGCTTCGCGTATGACCAGCGGTCAGCCGATGACCTCCATCGGCTATGAACTGATCGTGATTTCCGCCTGCGTATTGGGCGGCGTGTCGCTGAAGGGTGGGATCGGCAAGATTTCCTACGTGATCGCCGGCATTCTGATCCTCGGCACGGTGGAAAACGCGATGAACCTGTTGAACATCTCGCCGTTCTCGCAGTACGTGGTACGCGGGTTGATCCTGCTGGCAGCGGTGATTTTCGACCGTTACAAACAGAAGGCGAAACGTACGGCCTAGGGGAAAAGTTCGCCGGCATCACAGTTCTGCCACCGGCCCGCGCAGTTATCTGGCGGGCCGGTAAACTAAACACAGGTACCTCGCAGTGGCGTCGTCGGCGCAACGCGGGCGGGGTGGACGCGAATTTTGGAGGCTAGATGTATCATCGCATGGTTCAGGAACCCCAACCGAACCCGCTGTTGCCGGGTTACACCTTTAATGCCTACCTGGTTGCCGGGCTGACGCCGATCATGGCGGACGGGCCGCTGGATTTCTTTATCGATCGCCCTGGCGGCATGAAGGGCTACATTCTCAATCTCACCATCAAAGGCCAGGGCAAGGTGTTTGACGGTGAAGACACCTTCTACTGCAACCCCGGCGATCTGCTGCTGTTTCCGCCCAAGGCGGCGCACTATTACGGCCGCTCGCCGGAAAGCGATTGCTGGTATCACCGCTGGGTCTACTTTCGTCCGCGAGCCTATTGGGCCGACTGGCTGGAGTGGCACAGCAAAACCCATGAGGTTGGACGCCTGTCGCTGCCGAACAACAACCTGCTGCTGGAGTTTGATCGGTTATTTGCCAACATTGAACAAACCCAGCGTTCCGGTCGACGCTTTGCGGAAGAAATGGGGATGAATCTGCTGGAGCGCCTGCTGCTGCGGGCGATGGAGGAAGATCCGCTCAGTCCGCAGAAAATCATGGATCCGCGGGTAATTGAAGCCTGTCAGTACATCACCGGCAACCTGGCTGGAGAACTGCGTATTGATGAAGTGGCGCGCCACGTCTGCCTGTCGCCATCGCGGCTGGCCCACCTGTTCCGCGAACAGGTAGGGATCAACATTTTGCGCTGGCGTGAGGACCAGCGGGTGATCCGTGCCAAGCTGCTGCTACAGACTACCCAGGAATCTATCGCCACCATCGGTCGGGTGGTCGGTTATGACGACCAGCTGTATTTTTCCCGGGTATTTCGCAAACGCGTGGGGGTCAGCCCCAGCGATTTTCGCCGCCGCAGCCTGGAAATAAACTACCCGGCGAAGAGTCTGCGTGAGCAGCCGTGGCCATTGCAGGAAGCGGCATCGTCTCGCTAGTGGTGTTAACATTTAATTTACTTCTTGTCGCGGCCGGCGTCATGGTGTCAAATCGGAGAGGTCTAGATAAGCCTTGTCAGAGGAAACACCATGGCTGAAAAATTACGTGTTGGGTTGGTCGGTTACGGTTATGCCAGCAAAACGTTCCACGCGCCGCTGATCGTCGGCACGCCCGGCGTCGAGCTGGCGGCGGTATCAAGCAGTGATGCCGGCAAAGTGCACGCCGACTGGCCAACCCTGTCAGTAGTCAGCGATCCGCAGGCGCTGTTCAACGATCCGACACTCGATCTGATCGTCATTCCCACCCCGAACGATACCCACTTCCCGCTGGCGCAACAGGCGCTGGCCGCTGGCAAGCACGTGGTGGTAGATAAACCGTTTACCGTGACGCTGTCCCAGGCGCAGCAGCTCGACCAGCAGGCCAAGCAAAGCGGTTTGCTGCTGTCGGTGTTTCATAACCGCCGCTGGGACAGCGATTTTCTGACGCTTAAAGCATTATTGCAGGAACAGGCGCTTGGCGAGGTGGTGTACTTCGAATCGCATTTCGATCGTTACCGCCCCGAAGTGCGTCAGCGCTGGCGTGAACAGGGTGGCGTTGGTAGCGGCATCTGGTACGATCTTGGCCCACATCTGATCGACCAGGCCCTGCAGCTGTTCGGCAAGCCGGACTCGCTGTTTGTCGATATGGCCGAGCTGCGTCCGGGTTCGCAATCCGTTGACTATTTCCACGCGGTATTACACTACGCCAAACGCCGGGTGGTGCTGCACGGCACGGTGCTGGCGGCGGCGGAAAGCGCGCGCTATATCGTGCATGGCACCCAGGGCAGCTTTGTCAAATTCGGGCTGGATCCGCAGGAGGATCGGCTGAAGGCCGGCGAACGCTTGCCGCAGGCCGATTGGGGCTATGATATGCGTGACGGGGTGGTGACGTTGTCACGTGATGGTGTACTGGCAGAAAAACCGTTGTTGACCCTGCCGGGCAACTATCCGGCCTATTATGCCGCCATTCGCGACGCCATCAACGGCAGCGCAGCAAACCCGGTGCCCGCCAGTGAGGCAATCGCGGTGATGGAAATGATCGAGCTGGGCATGGCGTCGGCGGCACAACAGAAAGCGCTGCCGGTGGCCTGAGTGCCTGCGTTACGGTCGATAAAATTATTCTGATTGATATTACGGGTTCAGCCACTGAACCCGCTTTTTTGCAAGGAATTCTGTCTCATGTCCTGGTTGCAGCGCCTGCGCATTGATAAATTTTTGCTGGTCTTGATTCTGGTAGTGATCGTTGCATCACTGTTCCCGTGTGAAGGGGTGTGGAAAGTCTTTTTCGAACGTCTGACTACCGCCGCCATCGCGTTACTGTTCTTTATGCACGGCGCCAAGCTGTCGCGCGATGCGATCGTCGCCGGTATGAGCCACTGGAAACTGCATTTACTGGTTTTCCTCAGTACCTTTGCGCTGTTTCCGCTGCTCGGGTTGGCGATGAACCTGCTGGTGCCCGGCGTAATGACGCCGACCGTCTACCTGGGTTTCCTGTATTTGTGTGCGCTGCCGGCTACCGTGCAGTCCGCTATCGCGTTTACTTCGGCGGCCGGCGGCAACGTCGCGGCGGCGATTTGCAGCGCGTCGGCCTCGAGCATTCTCGGGGTGTTCCTGTCGCCATTGCTGGTGGGCGCGCTGATGCATACCCAGGGTGGCAATACCGATGTGTTGCACGCCATCGGTTCGATCATTCTGCAACTGATGGTGCCGTTTATCCTCGGCCATCTGGCGCGGCCGCTGATCGGCAAATGGGTCGATCGCCATCGCAAACTGATCAACCTCACTGACCGCTCATCGATTCTGCTGGTGGTGTATACCGCCTTCAGTGCGGCGGTGGTGGAAGGTATTTGGCAGCGGATTGACGGTTGGTCGCTGTTGGTGATTGTGCTGATGTCGCTGCTGCTGTTGACCGTGGTGCTGGTGATCAACACCTACGCCGCGCGTCTGCTGGGCTTTGACACCGCCGATGAGATCACCATCGTGTTCTGCGGGTCGAAGAAAAGCCTGGCGAACGGCATTCCGATGGCCAACGTGCTGTTCCCGGCGGCGGCGGTCGGGGCGATGGTGCTGCCGTTGATGATTTTCCACCAGATACAGCTGATGGTCTGTGCCGTGCTGGCACAACGCTATGCGCGCAAAACCGCCCGGCAGCAGGCGGTTGAGGCGAGCAAATAGCGTCATATCTACGGGCGCAGTCACTGCGCCCGTAGTGTTCAAGCGCCGACTTTATCGCGCAGCGCCTGTTTTTCCCGTTGGTCAAGAAATGCCATTGTCAGGCCGTTGTGCTGCGCACGGCGGATCTCGTCCGGGGTCAGTCCGGCCTGTGGCGCCGCCACGTTGTACTCATGCGCAATCTCGATGCCCTGAACCGCCGGATCGTCGGTGTTGATTGACGCCAGTACGCCGTGGCGCAGGAAGGTGGCAAGCGGATGCTGTGCCAATGAGGGCACGGTGCTGGTCTGAATGTTGGAGGTCAGGCAGGATTCAATGCCGATGCCATGTTCTGCCAGGAAATCCATCAGCGCCGGATCTTCTACCGCCTTGACGCCGTGGCCGATACGCTCGGCGCCCAGTTCGCGAATCGCCTGCCAGATGCTTTCCGGCCCGGCGGCTTCGCCGGCGTGCACGGTGATGCGCAGGCCAGCGTCGCGCGCACGGTTAAAGTGGCTGAGGAACAGGCTGCCGGGGAAGCCGAGCTCGTCGCCAGCCAGATCCAGCGCGGTGATGCTGTCGCGGTGTGCCAACAGACCTTCCAGCTCTTTCAGACAGGCATCTTCGCCAAAGGTGCGGCTCATGATGCCAATCAGGCGCACGTCAATGCCGCGATCGCGGCAGCCGCTACGCACGCCGTCAACCACCGCTTCCACCACGCCGGCAACCGGCAAGCGATGCTTCATTGCCATGTAATACGGTGAAAAGCGCAGCTCGGCGTAATGCAGCCCGGCGTTGACCGCATCTTCAACGTTTTCATAGGCCACACGGCGGCAGGCTTCCAGATCGCCCAATACCGCCACGCCCCAGTCCAGTTTTTGCAGGAAGCTCACCAAATCGGGCTCGGCATGGGTGATCTGCACGTGTGGACGCAACGCTTCCAGCTCGTTGGCTGGCAGTTGAAGATTGAACTGGCGACCCAGATCGAGAATGGTTTGCGCACGAATGTTGCCGTCAAGGTGGCGATGGATATCGGTAAGCGGTAGGCGGGGATCTATCATGATGTGCACTCGTCATTTTGTTGTAGGTAAAGTGCATATCAGTATAAAAACAAACGGATGAAAATTACCATGATGTTGCAAAAAAAAGTGATCATGATCACCATAAACGCTGAAGTGGCGGTAATTTTAAGCAATGGCAGGGTAACTCCCCGCCATTGCACGCTCAGCGTGACGCCAGGCGGTAGGATTGACCGCTGGCAGCGAACGCGGCGCTGCTGCGTGAGTCTGTGCTGGCGCTCAGCGTATTTTGCAGCCAGGCGATAATCTGTGGCATATCCAGCGGCTGAGACTGATCGACCCGTAGCACCGGTCCCAGCGCCATCGGCGCAGCCCGTTCGGCCAACTCACGCAATTCCGGCAGATATTCTGCGCCGGGGTGTCCCTTGGCGCGCTGATGCAGCCGTGCGGCGTATCGCGCCACTGCCAGTTCAGGGGAAATCTGGTTCCAGATCTCCACCACCTGCGTGACGCCGGCCTGTTGCAGATAACGGCGAAGGTCATCTTTCGGTTGAAAACCAAACCAGGCGTCAATAACGTACACGCACTGCGCCGACGCCTGGGCGACGATTGCCCAAATCGCCTGATAGGCTGCGCGCCCCAGTTGGCGGTTAAGCTGGCGGTCGACCTGGGGAAAACAGTGCATAAATGGCTCTTTGATACCGTCGACGGTCAGGTAGGGCAAGGCAAAATGGTGCGACAGTCGCACGGCGACGCTGCTTTTGCCTGATGCGGGTACGCCGTTGACCAAAATAACGGTTTTTTCGCCAACCGTGCCGAGTGTCTGTTTCATAATATATCCACCACTTCTTGCCATTGTTTTGCTGCGCGCAGTTGTTGCATGACCCGTGGATTATCCAGTAATTCGACGATGGCGCGAATGCCGTCCTGAATATGTCCCTGACCGTCGGTAGCGCCGAAGAGAATAACGATATCGGCCTTTTCACCATCGCCAAAGGCAATCGGCTGTTCGAGCAATACCAGACTGAAGCAGTTTTTAATTACGCCGCATTCCGGCCGCGCGTGGGGAATGGCGATCCCTTCGTCAAAAACGTAATACGCGCCGTGAGTCAGCGTGTTGTCAATCACTGCTTTATAATAGGACTCGTGAATATATCCCTGATTGACCAGCGGCTGTGCCGCCAGGGCAATCACCCGTTGCCAGTCATCTTCCTGCACCCCGACCTGAATGGCATTTGCTTCGATCAGCAATTGTTTTATCGACATAAATTCCCCTCAGATGGTCTTCCTTGTGATATTGCGCAGTTCGTCGATTTTGACAAACAGTAAATCAAGCTGGTCGCGATGTCGTTTGCTTTTGGCATATATTTTCAGCGCCCGGTTATATTCCAGCATTAATTGCTTTTGTATTTCGCCGTCCTGCGGATTATTTGCCAACCGCTGTTCCCATTGGGCAATAGTTTCCGCGGCTCGCGCGGCCTCGGCGTGGTTATCTGCCGCATCGACAGGATTTTCCTGCCGACGGCGTTTGATAAATTCAAACATCATCGTCTCCAGCCCCGACTCGCGCCGGGGCGCCAGGGTTGATATTGATAGGTGAGAATAAAACGGCGTTTATTTAAATAAACCGATCTTTTCGGCTAATACCTGGGTGACCGCGTCGTTGGCCGGGATCAGGAATTTGCGCACGCTGTCGCTGACTTTGCCCTTTTCAAACATCTCCTTGCAGCGACCGACCCACTGCACGTTCATTTCGGTGCCAACGTTGACCTTTTCGATGCCGCCAGCCACTGCCAGTCGCATATCTTCATCGCTGACGCCGGTGCCACCATGCAATACCAGCGGGGTGCCGGTGGCCGCGGTGATTTCCGCCAAACGCCGATGCTGGAGCTGCGCCTTGCCGGTATACAGGCCATGCACCGTGCCGACCGACACGGCCAGCATGTCGACGCCGGTTTCGTCAACAAACCGTTTGGCATCTTCGACGGTGGTAAAGCTGATGTCTTCTGCTGCCACCATCTTGCCGTCTTCGGCACCGCCAATGGCCCCCAGTTCCGCCTCCACCGACACACCGCGCGGATGGGCGATAGCGATCACCAGCCGGGTATTGGCAATATTTTCTTCAATATTGAGGTGCGAGCCGTCGTACATCACCGAACTGAAACCGGCGTCGATTGCCGTACGAATGGCCAACGGATCCGAACAGTGGTCGAGGTGCAGACAGGTCGGTACCTGTTCGCTGGCCGCCAGCGAGCTGACGGCGTCAACCAGCAATTTGTGGCCGAGATAGTCGGCGGTACCGGTGGAAATCTGGATCATCAACGGACTGTTGGTCTGTTTGGCCGCGCGGAAAAAGGCCGGCAGCATCTCCAGACAGTGCAGGTTAAACGAGCCGAGTGCCTTGAAGCCACGCGCTTTGGCTACCTGCGACAGCTCGGGGAAGTTATAGAGTTTCATGGATTTTTTCCTCATGATGCTTGGTTGATTTACCGTTGACGAACCACGCCAGAAGCGTGACAAAAGCAATGAACAGCGCGACAAACAGCCAGTTGTTCTGCAAGGCATGGCCCAGTACCAAACCACTGCTGATGACATCGGAATCGCTGAAGGTCACGCCGACGAAGCCGTAGCTTTCCAGCATCGGCACCAGAATCGCCGGCAGGAAGGTGATGAACAGGCCATGCACCACGCCGCCGATCATCGCTCCGCGCCGACCGCCCAGCGCGTTGCCAAAGATCCCGGCGGTGCCGCCGGCAAAGAAGTTGGTCAGCAGTCCCGGCAGGATCATCGCCAGACCAAACATCGGGAAGACGATCATGCCGATCACCGAGCCAAGGGTGGTCGCCAGGAAGCCGACGATCACCGCGTTGGGGGCGTAGGGGAACAGCACCGGGCAGTCGAGCGCCGGTTTGGCATCCGGTACGATGCGCATGGCGATGCCGCGAAACGCCGGTACCAGTTCGTTGAGCAGTAACCGCACGCCGCTGTACAGAATGAACACCCCAGCGACAAACTGAATCGCCTGCATGAAGGAATACATCAGGTAATTCATGCCGTTGGCAAACTGCGCGATATACTGTGGGCCGGCCGCCAGCGCCGGGATCAGGTACATCGGGATCATCACGACCGCCATCGATAGGTAGGTGTCTTGCAGGAATTTGAAGTTGTCCGGCAATTGCAGATCTTCGGTGGAACGCGAGCCCTTGCCGACCACCTTGGCCACCGCCGCCTGCACCAGATAGCCGATGGTGCAGAAATGCCCCAGCGCCACCTCGTCGGAGCCAGTGATCCTGCGCACCGCCGGCTGTACCAGCGCCGGCATCACTACCGCCATGATGCCGCCGAAGATGCCGCCGGTAAGGATCAGCGGCAATCCGCTCAACCCGGCCTTGTAGCCGATTACCGCGCCAATGGTGGCCATCCACAGCATCGCTTGTCCGGTAAGGAAGATGTATTTGAACGGCGTGAGGCGGGCGATCAGAATGTTTACGGCAAAGATCACCATCAGCGTCAGTGCGACCTCCGATCCCAGCTCACGGTTGGCCAGACCGGCGATCGCCGCCACGTCGGTGATATAACCGGTCATGCCGAAACCGTGGGTGAAAATACTGTTCAGGTAGGTGAGGGTGTCGACAATAATATTAATGCCGGCCATCATGATTAAAAAACCCAATAACGTCTTGAAGGTGCCTTCTGCCACTTTGCCGGTGGATTTTTTTTGCAGCAATAATCCCAGCATGGCAATAAAGGCAATTAATATCGACGCCTGCCCGAGCAGGTCTCTGACAATGAAATCTATCACGCTGTTCATGATGGGGTCCCTTGCATATTACGTTCTTTCAGAAAGGCGACGATCTTCTGTTCAATCTCGGTCTTGTCCGTCAGCTTGTTAAGAATAATGACCCGTTTTTTCTCTTCATCACTGGCATCGGCATTCAGGATGTCGGCAAAAGTTTTTTGCGTCAGAATAATATCGGATCTAAAGGCGCTGGCTTCGGAAATTGTGGTGTGATCAATATCCGCATCAATATCCAGTTTTTTAAGCACCGCCCTGGCACTCATTTCAATGGCAAAACTTGAACCCAAACCACAGCCGCATACACAGAGTATTTTTAACATGGATATTCTCCTCAAATGATATTTAACTGTTTGGCCAGTTTGTAATGGTGCCCTTCGAGATCAACCAGCCGTTTCTTCATGCTGATCAAATCAATTGGAATAGCCTGATTACTGGCATTGATAATGACGGCTTTGTTTCTCATCCCGGATTGAATACAGCGCACCACCTCGCTTGCCATCAGGGTGCCCTGATAAATTTCTTCGCAGGTAGGCTCGCCATTGCGCAGCCCGTAACCGACAATGGTTTTACGAATACGAACGCCGATACGTGGTTCCAACTGGGCAATCATGGTATCGATAGCTCCTTGAAAACCTGGTGAATATTCTTTTGTATAGCCCTCCGAACATAAAATGATGACGCTGTTTTGCCGTTCAAGCCGCAGCTTTATTTTTTCCGCCAGGCTGCTTAATGACCGTTGGCACTCGGGGATCAACGCAAAATCGGCGTTGGATTTAATCGCCGATTGCAGAGTTAATTCACCGCAGTAGCCACCCAGCAGTTCGAGCATAAACACCCGACCCGGTAACGCACGGCCGGTATTACGCAATTTGGCGACCTCTTTCAATATTTGCTCACAGGCGGTGGAAAAGCCAATGGTATAATGACTGCCGAAAACGTCATTATCGATCGTCATGCCAACGCCGAAGCAATTAATGCCAAATTCGCTCAGGGTATTTAAGAACTGTAGCGATCCATCACCGCCCGCCATAATAAGCACATCGATATGCAGAGATTTGAGTTGTCTGGCGATTTTTTCGTATTCTACGCTGGACAATTTCCTTGCCGTGCGCCCAGAGGAAATAATCGGTAGCGCGTTAATGGCATAATCAATCAGATCGCGATGGCTAATCGATTGATGGCGATGTTCAAGCAAGCCGGGAATACCTCCGTTAAACAACACGATTTCCGCCTGCGTCAGATTGGCAATCTGGAAAATAAAGTTATTGATGCCTGTAACATCACCGCCACTTATCACCACACCGATTTTCATCTCAATGACTCCCGTTGGTTTCCGTGAGCTCATTGTTCAATTTTGGTGTGGGTAAAATTTGCAATAGACATCACAAAATAATCACAAAAATAGTTGCCAATAACCTTGACTGCCGTGGTCAGTGGTTATTTTTTGCGAAGTAACTCACAAAGTCGCCATTAGCGATAAACGACCGACTCAGCGGTTTATTTTTGAAATTCAAATGGTTGTGTCAATATGATGACCAAGGGCAGGGAAAGGCCGCAAATGCCGATCGGCAGGCGGTAAAAACTTGGCGTAAATGTGATTTTCATCGCATTTTCTTGGGGCGTTATCAGGTCGCGACGCCACTGGGGGCAGTTTTGCCCCCACGACATGCAGCCAGAGGGGGAGAGGTCAGGCCTTGATTACGCTGACGCCAGCCTGTTGCAAAGGCGCGATCAGCGCGTCGTCGGTGGCATGTTCGACAATGATGGTTTGCGCCAGGGTAACGTCGCCGATGGCATACTGCGATGCGGCATTCAGCTTGGCGGCGGACGCAAGGACCACGGTCTCCGCGGCGCGTGCCGCCAGGGCACGTTTGATGTAGGCCTCTTCCAGATCGCCGGTGCTAAGGCCGGCAGTCGGGTGCACGCCGGTGACGCCCATAAAGTAGATATCGGCCCGAATGTGCGACATTGCCTCAACGGCGGCGGCGCCAACGCTGACAATCGAATGTTTGAACAGCCTGCCACCGATCAGGATCACCTCGATATGGGGATGTTCCACCAGATCGACCGCCACGCTGGGGCTGTGGGTTACAATAGTGGCATGTAACGAGGCTGGCAGTTGCTTTACCAGCGCCGCCGACGTGGTGCCGCCATCGACGATAGCCACCTGGCCTGGCAGGATCATGGCGGCAGCGGCGCCGGCAATGGCGCGCTTTGCCGTCGATTCCAGCGTATTACGTTCGGCAAATGGCGCAATGGCCGACGATACCGATAGCGCGCCGCCGTGGACCCGTTGCAGCAAACCTTCGCTGTCCAGCTCGCGTAAATCCCGCCGGATAGTGTCTTCTGACAACCCAAACATCTCGCTTAGCTGTTTGGCCAGCACCTGGCCCTCTTGCGCGAGCTTTTCGAGGATCAATTTTTTGCGTTGGCTGGTGAGCATAAAACCCCGTTGACTTAATCTGCACGAATTATCTTGATAATACACGAAACTGCACGTTAGTATCAATGCTTATCCACTGACTTTAGGAGCCGATCAATGATCGCCACCCAGGATCGCGTCCGCATCATCAGCACACAGGTGCTGTCGGACGATTGGTATCTACTGAAAAAAACCACCTTTGATTTTCTGCGCCGTGATGGCAGTTGGCAACGGCAAAGCCGTGAAACCTATGACCGCGGCGATGGCGCGGTGATCCTGCTGCTTAATCGCCAGGCCAAAACGGTGATTCTGACGCGGCAATTTCGCTATCCGGCGTTCGTCAACGGTCATGATGGCATGTTGATCGAAGCGGCGGCAGGCCTGTTGGACAATGCGTCGCCGGAACAGCGCATTCGTGCAGAAGCCGAAGAAGAAACCGGCTATATCGTGCAAAAGGTGCAGAAAGTGTTCGAAGCTTACATGAGCCCCGGTTCGGTGACCGAAAAACTGCATTTCTTTATTGGCGAATATCAGGCATCCGACCGCGTCCATGCCGGCGGTGGAGTTGTCGCCGAGGGTGAAGACCTGGATGTACTGGAAATGACGCTGGATGACGCGTTGCTGGCCATCCGTCAGGGGGTCATCGTCGACGCCAAAACCATCATGTTACTGCAATACATTGCGCTTAACCCGATTCAGGAGAACGAAGAATGACGGTACAACAGATTTTGATCGCTGGCCCTTACCGTAGCGGCACTGACGGTGATGCAGAAAAAATTGCTGCCAATCTGCACCGCCTGGAACAGGCGGCGCTGGCGGTATATCAGCGTGGGCATCTGCCGGTGATTGGCGAATGGCTGGCGTTGCCACTGGCGGCAGCGGCAGGGTCGCAGCAGTTGGGGGATGAGATCGGCGAAGCTTATCTGTATCCGGTTGCCCATCGGCTGATTGGGCGCTGTCAGGGCATTTACCGCATTGAAGGAGCGTCGCGCGGGGCCGATAAGGATATCGAAGTGGCGAATGCGCTGGGATTGCAGGTCTATTACCGGCTGGAAGACCTTCCCGACGCCGAGTGAAACGAACGGCAGGCGCAGGCCTGCCGTGGTGCATTAGTGGTCGCCCAGGGTGAATTTCAGGCCGGCAATCAGTCGGTCAAGGCCGGCATCCAGCTTGCTGCGTGGACAGCCAACGTTCAAGCGCACAAAACCGCGCCCCTCTTCGCCGTAGGTAAAGCCCGGCATGATCGCCACCTTTTCGCGTTCGATCAGCACCTGCTGCAATTCACGATCGTCAATATTCAGCGGCCGCAGATCGATCCAGGCCAGATAGGTAGCCTGCGGTGGCTGCCAGTCGAGCTGGGGAAAGGCCTGATTCAACCGCTGCGCGACATAATGCAGGTTGGCGTGCAGATAGTCGCGCAGTTGATCCAGCCACGGCGCGCCGTGACGATAGGCGGCAATATGCGCCACCACCGCCAACACCGCCGGGGACGAGAGTCCGTCGCGGCCCTTCAGCGTCTGCAGATAACTTTCACGCGACGCGTCGTCGCTGATAAAACCGAATGCCCCGGTCAAGGCCGGAATATTGAAGCTTTTCGACGCGGATGTCAGCAGCGCCCATGGCGTAGTGGCCACCTGGCTCCATGGCACATGCGGCTGCGAGTCCCAGGTCATGTCCATATGGATTTCGTCGCTGATCACCCGCACCTGATGACGTTCGCACAATTCTGCCATCTGCTGCAGTTCGTCGACGCTCCACACTTTGCCGGTAGGGTTATGCGGGCTGCACAGCAACAGGATGCGGGTTTGCGGTCGTGCCAGTAGCGCTTCCAGATGTGCCATATCGCAGCGCCACTGGTTACCCACCTTTTGCAGCGGGCAGGGTAACAGTTGGCGCTGATTGCCCAGCACCACTTTGTAAAAGGCGTCATAGGCCGGCGTATGGGTGACCACGCACTCGCCTGGCGCCGACCATTGGCGGATCAGCTGCGCCGCCATGTAAATCACCGACGGGCCGTATACCGCCATTGCCGTGTCGATCGGTGTCTGGAAACGCTGCTGATACCAATGGCGCACCGCGCCAAGAAAATCTTCATGTTGCCAACGGCTGTAGCCCAGTACGCCGTGCTGTAAACGCTGCTGCAAGGCATCCAGAATGCAGGGAGCGGTAGCAAAGTCCATATCCGAAATAGTGAACGGCAGTAAATCGGCGGCACCAAAGCGGTCGGCAATGTAATCCCATTGGGTGCACCAGGTGCCGTGGCGATCGATAGGCGTAGAAAAATCAAACATGAGACGCTCCCTGCAATGGCGTAACGGGGGGGTTACGACTTATCAGTGAGTCTAATTCATCCTTCACCGATTGCACCTGCGGCCCGATAACCACTTGCAGATTATGTTCGTTCAGATGTACCACGCCAATGGCGCGGTTGGCCTTCAGCGCGGCGTCGTCCACCTTGCTCATGTCGTTGACCGACAGGCGCAGACGGGTGATGCAGTTATCCAGCGAGACGATATTCTCGCCGCCGCCCAGCGCCGCCAGAATGGCCGGTACGTTATAACCGGATTTGCCGACCACCGTGCCAGGCGTGCCAGAGGCCAGCGGACTGTCATTCTCGCGACCCGGTGTTTTGATATTAAAGCGCAGAATGGAAAAGCGGAAAATGGCGTAGTAGGCGGCAAACCAGACGGCGGCGACCAGCGGTACCAGATACCATTTGGTGGCGGTGCCGTGCAATATGCCAAATACCACGAAATCAATGACATTACCGTCGGTATTACCGATGGTGACCCCCAGCAGCGCCATCACGGTGAAGCCCAGCCCGGTGAGAATGGCGTGGATCAGATACAGGAATGGCGCGACAAACAGGAACAGGAATTCGATCGGTTCGGTGGTGCCGCCTACCACGCAGGCTACCACGCCAGAAATCAGCAGTCCTTTGATCTTATGCCGATTTTCTGGCTTGGCGCAGTGATACATCGCCAGTGCCGCCCCCGGCAGACCGCCGAGAAACGCCGGCATTTTACCTTGTGACAGGAAGCGCGTTGCGCTTTCCGCAAAGCCGTGGGTGGTCGGGCAGGAGAGTTGCGCCTGGAAAATGGTCAACGCGCCGCTGACGCTGTGGCCACAGACATCCAGGGTACCGCCCGCTTCGCTAAAGCGGATCAGCGCCACCAGAATATGGTGTAAGCCAAACGGCAACAGCAGGCGTTCGCCAGTGCCGAAAATCATCGGGCCAAAGGCGCCGGCGCCGTTGATCACCCAGCCGAGGCCATTGATGCCGGCGGCAAACCACGGCCAAATCAGCGGGATCACCAATCCACACAGTCCGAGCACCACGGTGGTGACGATCGGCACAAAACGCGTACCGCCGAAGAATGCCAGCGCGTCCGGCAAACGGATGGTGTTAAAACGCTCGTGCAGCAAATAGACGATAATACCGACGATCACCGCGCCGAGAATACCGGTATCGATCGACTGAATACCGAGAATGTTCTGGATATTATTGGCCTTCAGCACCGCCGGATCGACGGTGGGCAAGATACCGGCGCTGGTGAGATAGAAATTGGTCGCCAGATTCAGTACCGCAAAGCCGACGAAGCCGGAGAAGGCCGCGACGCCTTTATTCTCGCGCGCCATGCCGAGCGGGATGGCAATGGCGAACATCACCGGCAGAAAGCTAAAGGCAAACGAGCCGACCTTGCTCATCCAGGTGAACAGTAACTGGAAAATCGGCTGGCCGAGGAACGGCAGCAGGGTAATGACATCGCGACTGCTCAGTGAGCTGCCGATCCCCAGCATGATGCCGCAGAACGAGAGGAGCGCGACGGGCAACATAAAGGTTTTGCCCAGACTTTGGAAAAACTCCCAAAGCGTGATTTTTGGTTTTTTAGCCGCTGGCATAAACGGGAACTCCTGGCGAAAAGGCGAACAAAAAAGGAATGTACCGATGTAAGGTAAAAATAAGATAAAACGTTTTACCTATGAAAAATGCGCCGTTTATCACAATTTGCATGCAGGTTTTACCGCAACAATAGGTTAGAAAGTAAAACGTTTTACTGAATAACGACATTCGGTATAACATTTGCCGTGCCGCTACCGCGGCGCTTTCATTGCACCGAGGTTAAAACAATTAAAAAGATCACCATCACCGATGTCGCGCTACAGGCGGGCGTTTCTGTCACTACGGTGTCGCTGGTTCTCAGCGGCAAAGGGCGCATTTCGGCCACTACCGTGGAGCGGGTCAATCGGGCGATCGAACAGCTTGGCTACGTACGCAATCGCCAGGCGGCAACGCTGCGCGGCGGCGATTCTGGGGTGATTGGCCTGATCTTGCGTGACATTTGCGAGCCGTTTTATGCGGAAATGACCGCCGGGCTGAGCGAAGTGCTGGAGGCCAACGGCAAAGTGCTGTTTCTGACCCAAAGCGGCCGCGAGGGGCAGGGGCTGATGCGCTGTTTTGACACCTTGCTGCAACACGGCGTTGACGGCATGGTATTGGCTGGCGGCCTGCGTTCGGTCAGCGGTTTGCGCGAGAAGGCCGAAGAACAGGGGGTGCCGCTGGTGTGTGCCGCGCGCTCCAACGGTCTGGAAGGCGTGGACGTGGTACGGCCGGATAACATGCAGGCGGCAAAAATGGCCACTGAACTGCTGATTAAGCGCGGCCATAGTCAGATTGCCTATCTCGGCGGCCAAAGTGACTCGCTGACCCGCGCAGAACGGCTTGGCGGCTTTTGCGCCACCCTGGTGCAGTACGGTTTACCGTTTCGTTCCGAATGGATAGTCGAATGCGATTGCCAACAGCAGGCGGCGGCGCAGGCGGCGGAGCAGCTATTGCGACAATATCCGAACATCAGCGCATTGGTCTGTCATAAAGCCTCGGTGGCACTCGGTGCCTACTTCGGCATCGTGCGCAGCGGGCGTGGCATCGGCTCTGAGGGGATGGACAGCTTTTATGGCCAGCAGGTGGCGTTGATTGGTTTCGGCGATGTGCCCGAAGCGGCGTTAACGCAGCCGCCGCTGACCCTGGTTTCCAGTTCCGCACGTGAAGTGGGGCGCAGCGCGGCGTCGCGACTGCTGCAACGCATCCAGCAGCGGGATCTGCCGCCGCAGGACGTCATTCTGCCGCCGAGCCTGATCCCGCGCGGTTCGGTTTAAGCGTCTTGGCGCGCTGGGCGTTCTGGCGTTGTTGTTGCATGAAATCGATAAAGACCCGCAACTTTAGCGGCATGTGCCGACGGGCAGGGAAATAGATAAAGAAGCCGGCGGCGTCGCTGGCGTGATCTGCCATCACTTCAACCAATCGTCCACTGGCCAGCTCTGGTTCTACCGTACCGCGAAAACGCTGCGTCAGCCCCAGCCCGGCCAGCGCGGCCGCCTTCAGCAGCAGATCCTCATTAAAAATCATCGAGCCGCTCACCTCCAGTGCCAAATGCTGGCCACCGTGGGTCAAAAACCACGGTTCGAGCTTGCCGCTGCCGGGGAAGCGATAGCGCAGGCAGTTATGCTGGCGCAACGCCTCCGGCGTGGTCGGCATGCCATGCTGCGCCAGATAGTGTGGTGCGGCGACGATCACCCGTTGCTGGCCATTGTCGATCGGCACGGCGATCATGTCCTTTTGCAGTACCGCATGCATGCGGATGCCCGCGTCAAAATGGTCCAGGACCAGATCGGCGAAGCGATCGTCGGTAAACAGCTCCAGCTGGATTTCCGGATAGCGTGCGTGGAATTCGGTCAAAAACGGCATCACCAGCAGCGAAGCGGCCAACTGCGGTAGGGTGATGCGCAAATGCCCCGACGGGCGACTGCGCAGCGCACGGATATTTTCGGCCGCGACATCGATCTGGCTCATCGCCGGTGCCACGCTCTGATAGAACAGCTTGCCCTCGTCACTCAGCCGCACCGAACGACTGGTGCGGTTGAACAGGCGAATGCCCAACCGGGTTTCCAGGGTCTGGATATTCTGTGATACCGCCGGCGGCGTGACGCCCAGTTGCCGGGCTGCATGGGTAAAACTGCCAAGCCGGGCGACCGCTTCGAAAAAGGGCAAAAGCTGCAACAGTGAACTCATTATCGTTAACCCTGCCTTAATGGTGCATTAAATTTTAGCCTATTTTATTTCACAATGAACGCTTTAGACTGATTTTACTCACAAATATTGGAGTAGCAGAACATGTCAGCAGTGAATCAGTCAGTAGCAAAGCGTGTGCAGGCAGTGATACAGCGGGCAATAGAGCAGGAAAGGATCGTCGGTAGCGTGGTGTTGGTGGCGCACGATGGCGAGCTGATCTGCGCCGAAACGGGCGGGGATGCCGACCGCGAGTGGCGCAAACCGATGCGCCGCGCTACGCAATTCAGACTGGCTTCGGTATCCAAACCCTTTATTACGCTGGCAGCAATGCGCCTGCTGGAGCAAGGCAAGCTGCAATTGGATGATGCGGTCAGCCGCTGGTTGCCATGGTTTACGCCGGCGCTGGCCGACGGACGGATACCGCCGATAACTCTGCGGCAATTACTGACGCATAGCGCCGGCCTGGATTACCGTTTCAAGCAGTTGCCGTCGCAACCGTATCATCGCCAGGGGATCCAGGACGGACTGGAATGCGCCAGCGGCACGCTGCAGCAGAATCTGCGTCGGCTGGCGGACGCGCCGTTGATCGCCGAACCGGGCAGCACATTCAATTACTCGCTGTCGATTGACGTACTGGGGGCGGTGCTGGAACAGCTCGCCGACCAGCCGTTGCCGCAGCTGTTTGAGCAGTTGGTGGCGCAGCCGCTCGGTCTGCGTGCTACCGGGTTCAGCAGCGCCAACGCCGACAATTTGGCGACGGCCTATTATAACGGCGCCACGCGACCGGAACCGATGTACGACGGTTTGCAGTTAACGCTGCCGCCGGAGTTCGGCTACCAGATCGATTTCGCGCCATCGCGCGCGCTGGACGCCGACGCTTATCCTTCCGGCGGCGCCGGCATGGTCGGCAGCGCCGATGATGTGCTGAAAATGGTGGAGGCGATGCGCTACGGCGCAGGTGGTTTCCTGCATGCGGAAACGGTAGCGCTGATGCATCAGCCGCACGTCAGCGCGGCGGCGGAAACGCAAGGGCCGGGTTGGGGGTTTGGCTTTGGCGGGGCATTATTGCTGGATGCGGCCTTGGCGGCGACGCCGCAGCGCAACGGCACGCTGCAATGGGGCGGAGCCTACGGCCACAGCTGGTTCTGCGATCAACAAGCGGCGCTGAGCGTGGTGGCGTTGACCAATACGGCGTATGAGGGCATGAGTGGAATATATCCGGGCGAGATCCGCGATGCGGTGTACCGGGTCTGAGCTGCCTGCCTGCGCAGCAAAAGGGGCGCTAGATGCGCCCCTGATAACAGCGTTATTGCGCCGGTGCAGGCACCGGAGCCGGCATGGGTGCCGGGGCAGGCGGAACGCCTTGCTCTGCCGGACCGGCCAGCATGCCGAACAGGCCAAGGAACTCCTGCAGGCTCATTTTGTTACCGTTCAGATCAACCTGATTGTCGGCGTAGTGGAAGCGGGTGCCGATCACATTGTCCTTCATGGTGGTCAGCTTGAACATCTGGCCCATCGCCGCCAGGCCTTGCACTTGCTGCTGCGCCAGTTTTTGCGCCTCTTCGGCGTTGTAGCCTTGCAGCATGGCGGTTTGCGCGGTGGTTTCCATCGCCATTGATACTGGAATACTCAGATTGGCATCCAGTTTCTTCACCGAACGGGACAGCAGCTGATCGACAGATTCAGCCGGTGTGCCGGCCTTGGCCGGATCAAGCAGATCCAGATTCAGCGTAAAGGTACTTTCGCCTTTGGCGTTTTTCCAGCTCAGCGGCGCGATGCTGATGGTCGGATTGCCTTTAAGCAGCAATGGCAGGTTTTGCATCAGGATTTCCGTGGTCTGCTGCTGATAGGCCTCGGCGTCCATTGTTTCTCCCTGCTGCATCATGGCCATGACCTGCTGGTTGTAGCGGTCGGCGAATTCCTTCAGCGACTGCGCGTCCAGCTTGTCGATCTTCAGCGACAATTTGCCGGCGCCAAAATCGCGATCCTGAATTTTCAGTGCGTCCATGGTGTAGTCAATCTGGCCGTTCAGGTTGCTGTCGGTTTCGCCAAACTGGCTCGCCAGGTTGAAACCGTCCAGCGTCAGGGTGTCTTTCTGGTCTACCGTCACTTTCAACTGCTTCACCGCCAGCGTCTGGTTGCCCAGGCTAAGATCGAACTTGCCGGCATGGGTATCGGTTTTCAGACTCAGACCCTGTAGGGAAACCTGCTCGTTCTGGCCAAACTGGTTCGGGCCGGTAATCACCGCGCTGTCGCTGCTGCCGTCGAGCTGTATTGCTTTCAGATCGCGGGCAATGTCGGCATTGATGGTTGCGCCGGAGAACTTCAGTGAAGAACCGTTTTTCTGGTAGTCGACCGGGATCACCTCGATGGCGCTGGAGGTATCGCCGTTATAAGCAATGCGCGAATCGGCGCTGAACAGCGATTTGCCTTTGGTGATGTCAAACAGGGTTTTGGCCGCCGGGGTGTTTTCCAGTTCGGTATGCACCGACGCCATGCTTGGTATCAGATTGAACTTCTTCAATTGGGCGAACGGGAAGGGACCGTGATCGATGGTTTCCAGGAATGCCAGTTCGTCGCCCGGCTGTAGCGCGGCATCGTCGCCGCTGATGGTGCCGTCAGCACGCAATACGTAACGCACCTGGCTGCTGAACAGCCCGCGCTGGTAGTTTTCGTAACCCAGCTTGACGCCGGCTTTTGGCAGATAGGCTTTCAATTGGGTGTTGGCGTTGGCCACCACTTCGCCCATCCGCTGTTCGATAAGTTTGCCGGTATACCATGAAGCCCCAGTCCATGCTGCGCCTAGAACCACAATGACGCCAACGGCGACTAATGATTTTTTCATCGTTCTATCATCCTTTCATAAACCATCCGACGCTGGCAGATGGGGAGGCAAATTGGGCCAACAAAAAACGCCCGCAGGCGTTTAATTGTGACGGTAACCCCGGCACTATAGCAACTAATTTACTGAACTTTATACTCATATCGCGCAAGCTGCGGCACGGTGCCACGGCTTGCGCGGTTCAGTAGTGCGCGGCGTTATGACAGTTGATTGTAGACCCGAGCGATACGGCCGCTGCCGCTGACGCTGACCGGCGATTCAAACGCGCCGATAAAGCAGGACTCGCCCGGATGTAGCGTAATCTGCTGGCCCTGTTTCTCCAGACGGGCTTCACCCTCAACGCAGAACACGATGGCCGCGCTCCGTTGTGCCAGGCTTTGCGCGCTGCTGGAAAGGTCATGCAGCGAGAAGGCGAAATCTTCTACCGGGATGGGGAAGAACAGCTCATCGCCACGCTTTTCCGGCTGTGTCAGCAAACCGGACGCCGGCTGTGGGCGGAATTGCAGGTTGGCCAGCAGTTCGGGGATATCAATAAACTTCGGCGTCAGACCGGCGCGCAGTACGTTGTCCGAGTTGGCCATTACCTCCAGCGCAACGCCTTGCAGATAGGCGTGTGGGGTTTCTGCGTACAGGAACATCGCTTCGCCCGGAGCCAGTTTTACCACGTTGAGCAGCAGTGGGGAGAACAGGCCGCTGTCTTCCGGATAGAAACCGGCAATAAAGCGTACCGTGTCCCACGGTTCGCCCTGTTGGTTATTCAACGCCGCCTTCAGCACGCCGAGCGCCAGGGATTTCTGTTCGCCGCTCATGCCGAGCAGGCTGGCAAACAGTTTAGCCAGGCGTTCGGTATCCGGCTGTTGCAAGAACGCGGCGATGTCGTGATGCGCGCCGGCAATCGGTTGCAGTAACGCAACGATGTCGGCCAGTTCACGGAAGCCGTTCATCGCCAGGAACGGCGTGAGGGCGAACACCAATTCCGGCTTGTGGTTGGGATCCTTGTAATTGCGCTCGGCGGCGTCAAGTGGGATACCGGCGGCGTTTTCGCGGGCATAACCCACTTCTGCCGCGGATTTGCTTGGGTGGACCTGAATCGACAGTGGCTGATCGGCGCACAGCACTTTGAACAGAAACGGCAGTTCACCAAAGCGAGTGGCGACGTCCTGTCCGAGCTGCTTTGGCTGATCCTGATTAATCACGTCGCGCAATGAACGCAGATCGCCATTGGCGTCAGGCACTTGAGAACTGCTTTTGGGATGAGCGCCCATCCACAGTTCTGCCATCGGTTTTCCTTGCGGATTGGCGATGCCGTACAGTTTGGTTAGTGCCTCGTGGCTACCCCATGCGTAATTTTGCACCGCATTGGTCATTTTTTGCATGATTACTACCTGCTTTATAAAGGAATTACCGCCAAGTAAACAATGCACCGAGGGTGCTTGCAAGCGGAGAAATCTAAAAATGTCATTATCCTTGACAGTGGGCGTATCGCCACCTCGCTACCCAGCGCGCGGCGGGCGGTTTGGCGCTATCCTCTGTTTGCCGTCAGGCGAAACCGGGGCTGGCAGGGATAAACGCAGACTCTTAATGCGAATAGTTATTATGTCACTATACTGGATGTGCCTGTAAACAGGTTCGCGCCGTAGCGGCGTGGACATCTTACTTTTAGGAATTGTGCTAAGGAGACAGTGATGGCAGCCATTCGTATTGAAAAAGACTCTATGGGCCCCATCGAAGTACCGGCCGATCGGTTGTGGGGGGCACAAACGCAGCGCTCCCTCGAACACTTCCGTATTTCCAGCGAAAAAATGCCGACCGCGCTGATCCACGCGCTGGCGCTGACCAAGCGCGCGGCCGCCAGCGTCAATGTCGATCTTGGCCTGCTGCCGGCGGAGCGGGGCAAGGCGATTATTCAGGCGGCAGATGAAGTGCTGGCGGATAAGCACGCCAACGAATTCCCGTTGTCGGTCTGGCAAACCGGTTCCGGCACCCAGACCAACATGAACATCAACGAAGTGTTAGCCAACCGCGCCAGTGAGTTGCTGGGCGGCGAGCGTGGCGAAGGGCGTCTGGTGCATCCGAACGACGACGTCAATAAAAGCCAGAGTTCTAATGACGTTTTCCCGACCGCCATGCACGTGGCGGCGGTGATCGCGCTGCGCCAGCACCTGATCCCCGAACTGCAGCGGCTGCACCAGACGCTGAACGAAAAAGCCGACGCCTTTAGTGACATCGTGAAAATCGGCCGTACTCATTTGCAGGATGCTACGCCGCTGACGTTGGGACAGGAAATTTCCGGTTGGGTGGCAATGTTGCAACACAGTCTGCGCCATATCGAGGCCAGCGTACCGCACCTGTGTGAACTGGCGCTGGGCGGCACCGCGGTCGGCACCGGTCTGAATACCCACCCGGAATACGCGGTGCGGGTAGCAAAAGCGTTGGCGGACTCAACCGGCCAGCCGTTCGTGACGGCACCGAACAAGTTCGAAGCGCTGGCCACCTGCGACGCGCTGGTGCATGGCCACGGCGCGCTGAAGGGGCTGGCGGCGTCGATGATGAAGATCGCCAACGATGTGCGCTGGCTGGCGTCCGGTCCGCGCTGTGGTATCGGTGAAATCGCCATTCCGGAAAACGAGCCGGGCAGTTCGATCATGCCGGGCAAGGTCAACCCGACGCAGTGTGAGGCGATGACCATGCTCTGCGCGCAGGTGCTGGGCAACGATGTGGCGCTGAATATTGGCGGCGCCTCCGGCAACTTTGAGCTGAACGTATTCCGCCCGATGGTGATCCATAACTATCTGCAATCGATTCGCCTGCTGGCGGACGGTATCAACGGCTTCAATGCGCATTGTGCGGTGGGCATCGAACCGAATCGCGATCGTATCTCGCAGTTGCTGAATGAATCGCTGATGTTGGTTACCGCGCTGAATACCCATATCGGCTACGACAAGGCGGCGGAAATCGCCAAGCAGGCGCACAAGCAGGGGTTGACGCTGAAGGCGTCGGCGCTGAAGCTGGGCTATCTGACGGAACAGCAGTTTGACGAATGGGTTCGGCCGGAAGATATGGTTGGCAGCATGAAGAAATAAGCGCTACCCGTTGGTCAGCGCTGGGGCTTACGCAGGTAGGCCCTTTTTTATGAGGAAAATCGCGTTATGTCACGCACTCAACGGCTGTTGGAACTGATGCAGATCCTGCGTCAGCATCGTTATCCGCTTGCCGGACACGCGCTGGCGCAACGGCTGGGTATCAGTATGCGTACGCTGTATCGCGATATCGCCACCTTACAGCAGCAGGGTGCCGAGATCGTCGGCGAAGTGGGCATCGGCTATGTGTTGCGGCCGGGATTCATGTTGCCACCGCTGATGTTTTCAACCCAGGAAATTGAAGCGCTGGTATTGGGGATGCGCTGGGTGACGCGTCGTGGCGACAGCCAACTGGCCACTGCGGCAGATCGGGCGTTGGCAAAAATTGCCGCAGTGCTGCCCGCCGCGCTGCGCGAAGAACTGGAAGCCAACACGCTACTGATTGGCCCGGTGGAGAGCGTGCCGGTGTCCGACGCGTTGCGCTCGACGATACGCGACACCATCCGTAGCGAATGCAAGATCGACATTACCTACCAGGATGCCGCCGGTGCGGTTACGCAGCGACGTCTGTGGCCGTTTGCTCTCGGCTATTTTGAACAGGTGCAGGTGTTGCTGGCCTGGTGCGAGCTGCGTCAGGCGCTGCGCCATTTTCGTCTCGATCGTATCGGCGCCATTTCTCCCCTGGCGCAACGCTACCCGCGCGGTCGCCGGGCGTTGATTAAACTGTGGCGGGAAAGTACCGGCATTGGCGAGGCTACTGCCAAAAACTGACAGTACGGGCGACTAGGCTGTGGTCATCGGAACCTGTCGAGGTTCTTCATTACCAGGAGCTAATCATGATCGCACCAGGCATCACCATTCTTTATGTCGACCAACCAGAATCGAGCGCGCAGTTTTACAGCCGGTTGCTCGGAGCGGCGCCGGTAGAACTCTCCGCTACCTTTGCCCTCTGGGTGACCGACAACGGCTTCAAGCTGGCCTTGTGGTCGAAACACGACGTGCAGCCGGAGCCCACCGCCAACGCCGGGGGCGGCGAACTGGGATTTTTGTGCGAGCAGTCAGAGCAGGTTGATGCTTTATACCGTCAGTGGCGTGACTGGCAATTCGAGATTTGCCAGACGCCGCGGCAAATGGCGTTCGGCTACTGCTTTATGGCATGCGATCCTGACGGGCATCGTCTGCGGGTATATACCCTTAATCGCTAGGCGCGTCGGTATACAGATGCAGCCGTTTCACCAGTAGGCGCAGCGGTTTGGCCTGCGGCTTGTATTTATGCTTCACCGCGCTGGCATCATAGTCAAGCAGCTCGCCAATCTTTGGCACCTGCGCGCCGCTGTCAACCTGACACAGCGCCATCAGCGGCAGCGGACAGGGGTGTTGCACCTGCTTTTGCTGTTGCTGATACCATACGCGAGCGATGGGCTGCACCTTGACCGGTCGCTTGATTTTCAAGGTGGCCGCCTGCGGCAGGCGGCTAACGTCATCAATTTCCCGGCTCACCAGTTCGGCCCACTGCTGGCGGTTATACGGCGGCACCGCGCGGCCGGCCTTCAGGCTTTTTTCCAGCGTCTGCAGGATATCGTCACGTTTGACGTGCTTGATGATGTGCTTGTTGGCCCAGCCAAAGCGTACCGAATCAGGGTTGGTCAGCAGGGTGATGGCACGGTAGGCGCTCAGGGTAATTAGGCCATGCAGGTGGGTGTGCACGAAGTCAAAGCGCTGTTCCGGCGCCAGGCCGGATTCCACGGTAATAATGTGCTCCAGTTGTGCTTTCAACTGATTGATTTGCTGCACCTGCTGTTGCAACGCCAGAGACTGTGGCCGCTCAACCGCCAGGCAAATCACGCCGGGCAGACGTACTGCCGCCTTGCTGCTGACGTGCTGCTTGTTATGGTGGATAAACAGGCGTTGATAATGTTCCAGCGCCAGATCGCGCGCCGCCTGGCCGAGGTGCTGCTGCACGGCGATCTGTTCAATCGGCTGATGCTCGTTGCCTTTGGCGATCTCTGGCAGGCTGAATACCCGTGCCGCTAGTAGCCGCAACGGCAGAATTTGCTGCTGGAGTTGCCCCAGTTCGGCTTCGAGCTGGTTAAAGCATTGGTTCATCCGGGCAATCAGATCGTATTTGCTCATCGCAATCTCGCATTTTAGTTACAACATACATTGTAGGGCAGGGTAACCGAGGAGGCAACATCAGCAACGGTGGGACATGATAGCTAACAGCAGTCCGGGTCAGGCAGGGGATACAGGCGCGACAGCTCGCCGCGCCTGAGTTGAGGATTACAGGCGTGCCGCTTCTGGCAACTGTTTCAGCGCTCGTACCACCCACAGCGCCAGCAACAGCATGACGCTGATAAAGACGACGACGCCAGTCCAGCCGAAGCTGTGCCAAAATACGCCGCCGAGCGTGCCGGCAACGCTGGAACCGGCATAATAGCAGAACAGATAGAGTGAGGAGGCTTGTCCTTTGGCACGCCGCGCGCGGCGGCCGATCCAGCTGCTGGCGACCGAATGCGCGGCAAAGAACCCGCCGGTGAACAGCATCATGCCGATGAAAATCAGTGTGACCGGCGCCAGGAGAGTAATAAGAATCCCGGTCAGCATAATCAAAATGGCAAACAGCAGCACCGGCCCGCGACCGAAACGAGACGTCATGGCGCCGGCCTTCGGCGAGCTGTAAGAACCGGTGAGGTAAACCACCGACAATAAACCGACAATCGCCTGGCTAAGATGATAGGGATCGGCCAGCAAGCGGTAACCAATGTAGTTGAACATGGTGACAAAGCTGCCCATCAGCAGAAAACCTTCGGCAAACAGTAATGGCAGGCCGCGGTCATGCCAATGCAGTTTGAAATTGATCAGCAGAGTTCGCGGCCGCAGCGAACTGGCGCGAAAGTGCCTTGATGCCGGCAGGATGCGCCAAAATACAAACGCCGCAATCAGCGCGAACAAACCGATCACCGCCAGTGAAATGCGCCAGGAAAAGAAGTCGGTTAATACGCCGGTGACCAGGCGGCCGCTCATGCCGCCGATCGAATTGCCACTGATATACAGTCCCATCGAGAACGCCACGAAGCTGGGGTGGATCTCTTCACTCAGGTAAGTCATGCCAACGGCGGCAAGGCCGCTCAGGGAAAGGCCGATCAGCGCGCGCATCAGCAGAATGCCGTGCCAACTGGTCATAAATGCGCAGATCAGCGTGCAAACCGCCGCCAGCAGCAGCGAGGTTACCATCACCGATTTACGGCCGATGGCGTCGGACAGCGGGCCGGTAAATAACAGGCCAATCGCCAACAAACCGGTAGAAAAGGACAATGACAGGCTGCTTTGTGCCGGCGACACGCCAAAATCCTGTGACAGCACCGGCAGGATTGGCTGCACGCAATACAGCAGGGCAAAGGTGGCCAGCCCGGCAGAAAACAGCGCCAACGTGACGCGCATGAATTGCGGCGTACCGCGTTCGATATAAGGGCGTTTATTCAATGAAGAGGATTGTTTTTTAGGCGCAGTGGCCGCCAGCGGATCGTTGGCGGCCCGCGTCGACGGCGTATCGGCCGCTGAACGCATCGGGGTGTTCACAGATATTCCTTACCGGGGATCGGGTGATTAAACAAGCATATCGTTGCTTTATAAAATCATAGGGAGAAGCCAGTTTTTTGTCTAATATATTAATAATTCCAATTAAGACGTTAAACATATGAATATTGAGCTTCGTCATCTGCGCTATTTTATTGCCGTCGCAGAAGAACTGCATTTTGGCCGTGCGGCACAGCGGCTGCGCATCTCGCAACCGCCCTTGAGCCAACAGATTCAGGCGCTGGAAGAGATGGTCGGCGCACGGCTGTTGGCGCGCAATAATCGCAATGTCAGCCTGACGCAGGCCGGCGAAATGTTTCTCAAGGAAGCCTGGCAAGTGGTCGATCAGGTCAATCGCGCAGCGGAAAAAGCGGCGCGGCTAGAACGGGGAGAGATCGGTGAGCTGACCATTGGTTTTACCTCATCGGCGCCGTTTATCAGCCAGGTATCGCGCAACTTACGGGCTTTTCGCCTGCATCATCCAGATGTGCACATCAAAATGCGCGAAATCAACACCAAGCAACAGTTGGAACCGCTGCTGAACGGTGAACTGGATCTGGGCGTGATGCGCAACACCAGGTTGCCGGAGGCGTTGCAGCATCAACTGCTGCTGCAAGAGCCGATGCTGGCAGTGGTGCCGGAAGGGCATCCCTTGACCTATCTGGCCCCCGGTACGTTGCGCTTTGCGCATTTGGCAGATGAACCGTTTGTTTTTTTCTCCCGCGAGGTGGGTACCGCGCTGTATGACGAAACGCTGCTGTTGCTGGAGCGAGCCGGCATCACCCCTTACATTACGCAGGAGGTTGGTGAAGCGATGACCATCATCGGGCTGGTTTCCGCCGGGCTGGGCATTTCGATCCTGCCGGCGTCGTTTGGTCGCGTCAAACTTGATGGCGTCAGCTACCTGCCGTTGGCAGAGCCGGATGCACTCACCGAAGTGTGGTTGGTAAATCACCGCCAGCGGCCATTGACTGCCGCCGCGAAATCGCTGATGAGTTTACTATTGGCGCCGTCGGCAAAAGACGCGTATCAGCGCAAATAAAGGCGAATCTGCATCAAATACTGGCGAATTTGTGCAGCGAATCACATAACGAATCAAATAGTTGACGCTGTATTACAAAAGCCCCACCATAGCCCATAGTCTTTATTTAGAAGCGCGAAAAATTGTAGGAGCAGGGGCGTGATTGCTGATGGGCAGCCTGGGCATATTGATCAGATAAAGCAAATAAATGCAGGGGCAGTGTATCGATTGATCGATCAGCTCGGGCCGATTTCGCGTATCGAACTGTCAAAACGTGCCCAACTGGCGCCAGCCAGTATCACCAAAATCGTGCGTGAACTGCTGGAAGCGCATCTGGTCAAGGAAACCGAGTTCCAGGAAGTGGGCAGCCGCGGCCGTCCAGCGGTGGGGTTGGTGCTGGATACCGAGGCCTGGCATTATCTTTCCGCGCGTATCAGTCGCGGCAGCATTACGCTGGCGCTGCGTGATATCAGCAGCAAACTGGTGGTCGAAGAGCAGCTTCCGCTGGCGGCGGACCACCCGGAACCGCTACTGACACGCATCGTTGCCGAAGTCGATCGGTTCTTTATTCGTCATCAGCAACGTCTTGAACGTTTGACCGCCATCGCCATTACATTGCCGGGCATGATCGACGTTGCTAATGGCATTGTGCACCGCATGCCGTTTTACCAGGTCGAAGATATGCCGCTCGGCCCGGCACTGGCGTCCCGCACCGGTTTGCCGGTATTTCTGCAACATGACATCTGCGCCTGGACCATGGCCGAGGCGTTGTATGGCGCCTCTCGCGGTAATCAAAACGTGATTCAGGTGGTGATCGACCATAACGTCGGTGCCGGAGTGATCACCGGTGGGCGGGTGTTGCATTCCGGTAGTCAGCGAGTGGTGGAAATCGGCCATACGCAGGTCGATCCCTACGGCAAACGGTGTTATTGCGGCAACCACGGTTGCCTGGAAACCGTGGCCAGCGTTGAAAACATGCTGGACATCGCCCAGCAACGCCTGAGCGCCTCGATGACGTCGACGCTGCACAACGCGCCGCTGAGCGTTGAATCTCTGTGTGATGCCGCCTTGGCCGGTGACCAACTGGCGAAAGACATCATCCTTGGTGTGGGCCACAGCGTCGGGCGCATTCTGGCGATTATGGTCAACCTGTTCAACCCGGAAAAGATCCTGGTCGGCTCGCCGCTTAATCGAGCAGCAGAAATTCTGCATCCGGCGATTGCATCATGCATTAACCAGCAGTCGCTGCCGATCTACAGTCAACATCTTCAAGTGGAATCCACCCAGTTTTTCAATCAGGGCACCATGCCCGGCGCGGCACTGGTGAAAGAAGCGCTGTACAACGGTTCGCTGTTGGTCAAGCTGTTGCAAGGCTGAGGCTTGGCCGGTCATATCAGTGATTCTTATTCTTTAACGACAAAATATTGCGCTACCTCAAGCCATCCCGGCCCGGCATCCCCTAGAATTTTCCCGTTCGACACTCTCCGCCTATAGGGCGATATTTGGTTTAACGGAGCATTCCGGGGCAATCCAGTCATGTTAAAGCGTTTATTTGTTACAGGTACGGATACCGATGTCGGTAAGACCGTGATTTCCCGCGCTCTGTTGCAGGCATTTGCCGCACAGGGTCGTACTGCGGTGGGGTACAAGCCGATTGCGGCGGGATGTTACGAAACCAGCGAAGGCATGCGCAATAAAGACGCTTTGGTTTTGCAGGCTTCTTCCAGCGTGCCGCTGAGTTATCAAGAAATCAACCCCATCACCTGTCCGGATGAAGTGTTTCACGTTCATGCCAGCGACGATATCAATTACGGCGTAATGAGCAGCGGTTTGCACCATTTGGCCGACAAGGCTGAAACCGTGGTGGTGGAAGGCAGCGGCGGCTGGCGGGTGCTGATGAGCGACCTGCGGCCCTATGCCGAATGGGTGGTACAGGAACAGCTACCGGTGGTGTTGGTGGTTGGCATCAAGCTCGGCTGCGTCAGCCATGCATTGCTGACGGCGCAGTCGATTATCAATGACGGTCTGCCGCTGTTGGGCTGGGTTGCCAACCGCATTAACCCGGGGCTGGCGCATTACGCCGAAACCATCGATGCGTTGCAACAGCGTATCCCGGCACCGATGCTGGGCGAAATACCGTATCTGCCGCGTCCGGAACAGCGCGATCTGGCGCACTATCTGGACATTTCGACCCTGCTGGATCGTTAGGCATTGTGGTAGACCGAAACCGAACGCAGGCCACGCGAAATGGTGGTGGCGATGACGCAAGACAGCAAAATGCCGGGCAGCAAGGTGTATTCTCCGGTCATTTCAAACACCATCAGCGCGGCCATTATCGGCGCATGGGTGGTGGCGGCCAGTAGGGTCGCCATGCCGGTCAACGCCATCAGGAGCGGGATCGCGCTGCCCAGTTCCGGCCACAGGGCGCATATCTGGCCGATCGCCGAGCCGAGCGCGGCACCGACGAACAGCGTCGGGGTAAAGACGCCGCCAGGTGCGCCGGAGCCGCTGCTGGCCAACACCGCCAATAATTTACAGATCAGAATGGCCGCCACCAGCAGTACACCCGGAGGCGCGCTGAGCAATGCTTGCACCACGCTGTAACCATTGCCCCAGACTTCGGGGAACAGCAGCGAAAGCAGACCGACGATCAGCCCGCCGAGCGCCAATTGCAGCGGCGGCGTCAGGCGCAAAGAGCGAAAAGCCCGCCCGCTGGCCGACATCGCCGATAAAAACAGTGGGCCGCAAACGCCTGCCAACACGCCAAGCAATGCCATCAGCAGATATTGCACCGGCCACGGTGACGGTAGCGGTGCAACCAGATACAGTGGCGCCTGACCGCCGTTCAACAGATTGGTCACCAACAGCGCACTGACGGCGGCAATCACTACCGGGCCAAGCGAGGCGAGCATCAGGGTGCCGAAAAGAATTTCGGCAATGAACAGGCTGCCCGCCAACGGCGCGTGATAGGCACTGGCCATACCGGCCGCCGCGCCGCAGGCCACCCACAGCTTCCACTCTTTCTCGCGCGTAAAGCGCTGGGCAAACACCGACCCCACCAGCGCCGCCAGCAGGATCATTGCGCCTTCGCGGCCGATGGCGCTGCCGCTGGAAACCACCAGCAGCGAGGCCAGACACTTAACCAGACTGGCGCTGACGTCCAACCGACCGTCACCGGTTTCAATCGCTTCCATATAGTCGGTGGGCGCGGCCGGGCGCTGATGACGGTAACGTTGATACATCCACAGCAGCAGGCCGGCTCCCAGCCCGCCCAGTGCCGGCGTCAAAGCGCGTCGCCAGGCCGGTAACGCGGCGGCGGCGGCCACCAGACTGCCGTCCTCGTGATCGAGCAGCAACCACTCCAATCCCAGCATGGCGCGGTGGAACAGCCACACTACCAACGCGGCGCAGATACCGAGGAATACCGCGATAAACAGACGGCGTAGCAGGGCGCGATAGTGGCGAAGATGGACCAGTCTTTTCATGCGTCAGTAAAATGGTGAATAAAATGAAAGGGTCAGCGGGCATTGTGCTTGTCTGGCGGTGTGAAAACCAGCGAATCTTTGCAGATTCGCCGGGGGTTGTGATGGCGAACGTTTTATCGGACGGTCAGCGCTGCCGGGGTGTATGTGCCGGTCATCGCTTCCAACAGCGCCACCAGATCGTCAACGTCGCTTTCTGGCTGCGTGGTACCGACCTGATATTTCAGCATGTCGCGCACCGCCTGATGCAGCGTGGTGACGCTGCCGTCATGGAAATATGGCGCGGTCAATGCCACATTACGCAGGGTGGGCGTTTTAAAACGATGGCGGTCGGCGTCACGTTTGGTGACGTTGTAACGACCAAGATCGGCCGTGGTTGGATTACCGCGATCGGCGAAGTAATCTGCTTTTAACCCCATGATTTCATAGGATTGGCCGCCCAGATTGACGCCAGTATGGCAGGTGCCGCACTTATGGTCGCGGAACAGCTGATAGCCTCGCTTCTGCTGTGCCGTAAGCGCCTGGCGATCGCCGGCCAGAAAACGGTCGAACGGGCTGTCCGGAGTCAGCAGCGTTTTTTCGAACTCGGCAATGGCGTTGGTAATGTTGCTGGCGGAAAAACCGTCGGCATAGACGCGGCGAAAGTCCGCTTTCAACTGTGCATCCTGATCCAGTTTATCGATGATTTGCTGCCACGAGGTGGAGGCCATTTCGATGGGGTTAAGCGGTGGTCCGCCGGCCTGTTCCTGCAGGTCATGCGCGCGGCCGTCCCAGAATTGCGCAATGTTGAACACCGCATTGAACACCGTTGGCGCGTTGATCGGTCCTTGCTGGCCGTTAACGCCGAGTGAGGTGACGCGGGCGTCGACGCCGCCGGCGCCCAGCATATGGCAATGGGCGCAGGAAATACTGTTGTCGGCCGACAGGCGTGGATCGTGAAACAGCCTGAACCCCAGAGCCACTTTGTGTGCATCGGTCGGTAATGCCTTCGGCAGCGGTTGCAATGCCTGACCAAGCAATGCCGCAGGGGGGCCTGGCAAGGTGTAATACTGCGTGCGCTGTTGGCGGATCCACGCCAGCAGCGTTTGCCGGTTGGCGTCATCGAGTTCCCCGGCCCAGTGCAGTGCCTTGTAGCGAACTGGCGGCATTTGTCGATATTGCAGTACCGACTCCAGCTTGGCGAGGTCGGTCTCGGCTACCGCGCCACCTTGTTGTAGGGCAGTGAGCGTCGGCGCGAGTGAAAAATGGCGCAATCCGGTTTTTATGTCGTATTGCATCAGTTGCCTGCTAATTGGCAATCGGGCATAGAACGGCAATTCGGCAGACGCGGTATGGCAATAATCACAACCGTGTCGGGTAAGGATGGTGCTGATGGTATTGCCCGCCAGCGGCGGTTGACGTTGTTGATCGAAGTGGTAGATATAACCGACCACGCTCAGATAGCCGGCAATCGCCACGATTGCACAGCCCAATATGATTTTTTTCATTGTGTTCTCGCTCCATTGAGTTTGCATTCCAACAGCCATTCAGCCAGCCAGTGATGCGGCAAGGGAACGGCAAGCTGATTGTCCAGGCCAGAGGCGTGACGGTAGTTGATTGAAATCAAGGCAGGAGAGTGGGCTGACCTATCATTGGTATAGGCGGTGACGATAAGTGACGCTGTAACAAAATGTTCAATTGATGCGTCAGGCTGTAACCGGGATCGCGATCCGGGCACGTACTTCAGCCGCAAATGCCAAGGCTGGTATACTTCATCTCATTACACTTCTGCGGGATATGATTGGACTATCAATGACGAATGACGATTACTCGGTGCCAGTGGCACACCGCCCGCTGATCCTTATCGCCTGTATGCTGGCGATGTTCATGTCGGCGATTGAGGCGACGATTGTCGCCACCGCCATGCCGACCATTATTGCCGATCTGGGGGGATTCTCGCTGCTGGGGTGGGTCTTTGCGGTCTATCTGCTGGCACAGGCGATCACCATCCCGATCTACGGACGCCTGGCCGATCTGTATGGCCGCAAACGCATCTTCTTTTTTGGCGCGTCGCTGTTCCTGCTGGGCTCGGTGCTGTGCGGCTTTTCACCCAACATGTACTGGTTGATCGGTTTTCGATTATTGCAGGGGTTGGGTGCCGGTGCGGTGATGCCGATTGCCACTACCATTATCGGCGATATCTATAGTCCGCGGGAACGGCCGAAGGTGATGGGCTATCTGTCCAGCGTGTGGGGCTTTTCGGCGATCATCGGCCCGTTACTGGGCGCATTTATCGTACAGCACCTGCCGTGGGCGCTGGTGTTCTGGGTCAATCTGCCGATCGGCCTGTTGGCCATGCTGCTGCTCGGGCGCTATTTGCCCGCCGGCAGTCAAGTGCGTCGGCACGCGTTGGATCTGGCCGGTACCGGTTGGTTGACGCTGTTTGTCGCCAGTCTGTTGCTGGCATTGTTGCAGGCCGAAAGCATGGGGTGGTGGGTGCTACCGATGCTGCTGCTGGCAATGTTTTCGCTGATCATGCTGGTGCGTCAGGAGCGTCGTGCGCAGGAGCCGTTATTCCCGCTGGCGCTGTGGCGTAGTCGGGTGATTATCGCCGGCAACATCGGCGGTCTGGCGATTGGCGCGGCGATGATGGGCATCAGCGCCTTTTTGCCGACGTTTATTCAGGGAGTGATGGGAGAGACGCCGTTACAGGCCGGGACCACGTTGGCATTGATGTCAATCGGCTGGCCGCTGGCCAGCACCTTCAGTGGCCGTCTGATGCTGTGGACGTCCTACCGCACTACTGCGCTGTTGGGGGCGGGATTGCTGGTTGCCGGCGGGCTGATCCTGTTGCTGCTTGAACCGCACGGCGGCTTGCTATGGGGCAGAACGGCGGCCTTTATGGTCGGCGCCGGCATGGGGTTGTGCAACACCACCTTCCTGGTTTCGGTACAGAACGCCGCCCATCACAGCATTCGTGGCATCGCTACCGCCTGCACGGTATTTACCCGCATGATGGGGTCGGCGATCGGCACGGCAATTCTCGGGGCGACGCTGAACATCAACCTGCAGTTGCGCCTGCCGCAAACTGCCGATCCGCTACAACAGTTGATGGAACCCGCGCGGCGTGGGGCGCTAGAGCCCGACGTATTGGCCAATCTGATCCAACAGGTGGCGGCGTCGCTGCATTGGGTATTCCTGGTTTCGGCGCTGGTGTCGTTGTTTGCGCTGGCAGCGGCAATGCTGGTGCCGGCACGGCATCGGCCGCAAGGGGAAGGCGAGGAAGTGGAACAGACGTAACGGGCGCAGCGAACCGCGCCCGGGAAGGTTATTGCGGGGAGGTCATATCCTGGCTGGTGCCGGTTTGCGCCGCGTCCCCGCCGTCATCGCCATTATTCAGGCGAGTGTAGACAATTTTCTGTGTGTCGTTCTCGCAGTGGCCAACCACTTGGCCGCCAGCTTGCTCGGCCTGATCGTTTGGCACGATATCCAGCTTGAAGCCGGATTCTGGTACGCCGTTGCTGATGATTTTCTGCGAAATTTCCGCCTTCACGCTTTCGCATGAGGCGAAGGCCGCCAGCGGCGCCGTGGCCATCAGCAAAGCGCCGAGTACAAACGCTTTTCTCATCACTCTGTCCTTGGTTAAGAGCCCATTTCCTTATCAGGATAGCAGCTCGCGCGGTTAAAATTAACGCTGGCGGCGCGCTGGTGCCAGATTAAGGATAAATCTGACGCCCGGTGGTGCGGTCGAGGCATTTCAGCGTCGACGGTTCCCAATAGGCGTTGACATTAAGGCTGTCGTTACAGCGATCCTGGTCGTCGGCGGCTTTGTCGAGCTTGTCGAAATCTTTTTCGACCCGGGTGTTGACCTTATGGCGCAAGGTGCGGGTATCATTCCACTGTTCTTTACTCTGGCGGGCTTCTTCGGTAGACATTGCGCCGCTACCTTTGCCGTCAACGGTGACGCAGGTGCTGCCTTGTGTGCAGCTGGCGGCCATGGCCGGCAATTGCCAGGCGCTCAGAGCCAACAGCGCTGCGGCCGGCAGCAGACTGCGCAGCAGTCGTTGGCGAGAAAGTAATTTCATGGTTTTATCCTTCTGAGAAAGTGTTGCGCGCTGGCGGCAACACCGACTTGGGTACCCTTGTCAGGGCATAAGGTCAATATACCACCACCTGTTCACCAGGTACCAGCCAAGCACCGCTTTCGTTTATATTTCGGAGAGAAAACCGTCCTGATGCTTAAGACTACCTTATTGTTCTTCGCCACCGCGCTGGCTGAAATTATCGGCTGCTTTTTGCCTTACCTGTGGCTGAAAAAAGGCGCAGGCGCGTGGCTTTTGCTGCCGGCAGCCGTCAGTCTGGCGGTTTTCGTCTGGCTGCTGACCCTGCATCCGGCAGCCAGCGGCAGAGTGTACGCGGCGTATGGTGGGGTGTATGTGGCAACGGCGCTGTTATGGCTGCGGGTGGTAGACGGGGTGAAGCTGACGGCATTTGACTGGTTGGGGGCTGGGGTAGCGCTGGCGGGCATGCTGATTATCGTCGCCGGCTGGCGCGCGGCATAAACAAGGCGGCGGGCGATACCCGCCGCCGTCCTGTCAGGCACCGCGATGAACGCTTAGCCCGGCAAAACTCTGGCTGACTGGCATCATCTCCAGCGTGTTGATATTCACCCGCGCCGGCAGGGTAGCGACCCAAAATACCGCGTCGGCAATGTCTTCCGGCGTCAGTGCGTCGGCACCGTCATAGGTTTTATTGACCTTGCCGTCGTCGCCCTTGAAGCGAACGTTGGAAAACTCCGTTCCGCCGACCAGACCTGGCTCGATATCGGTTACCCGCAGGCGCGTGCCGTGCAGGTCGGCGCGCAGGCCAAGGCTGAACTGTTTAACGAACGCTTTGGTCGCGCCGTACACGTTGCCGCCGGCATAAGGCCAGTTGGCGGCGGTAGAGCCGATGTTGATCACATGGCCGACGTTGCGTTCCACCATCGCCGGCAGCAGTGCGCGGGTCATATTGACCAGGCCTTTGTTATTGGTGTCGATCATGGTTTCCCAGTCATCGGCATTGGCCTTGTGCGCCGGTTCCAGCCCCAGCGCCAGCCCGGCGTTGTTGACCAGCACGTCCACGTTGCGCAGCGCTGCCGGCAATGCCTCGATGGCCTGCTGAATGGCGGCACGGTTGCGCACATCCAGCTGTACGGTGTGCAGCGCATCGCCCAATTCGCCTTTCAGCGCCTGCAGGCGTTCTGCACGGCGCCCGGCGCCAATGACCTGATGCCCGTCGGCAATAAATTTACGTGCAATAGCCTCACCAAAACCGGACGTTACGCCGGTAACAAAAATGATCATCCTGCTGTTCCTCAAGGTTTTTTAGCCAATACCGTACTCTATGATTAACATATTTCGCCGGCACAAAACATATCATTCGCCAATCATCGGCAGATGATAGACCAGGCAGTCATACTTGATATGGTCGCGGCGGCCGCTGACCACGCCGCCCAGCGACTCGACCAGCCGGCGGCTGGGAGCGTTCTGTTCGGCAACCGGATAAATGAAGTACTGCGGGCGATAACGCTCGCTGGCCCAGGCGGCGATGGCATGGACGATTTCACGGCCATAGCCGTGGCCATGCTGGTTTTCCTTCACCCAGATACCGAGTTCCGGGGTATGGCTATGCAGATCGTGCACGCCGCTCATGCCGATAAACTGTTTGCTGTCGCGCAGGCGAGCAACGAAAAAGACTTCTTCACCTTCGCGGATCAGGGGCAGCCAGCCTTGCCAGACGTTGGCGAACGCCTCGGGCGACGGCTCCGGTTCGAAATTCATGAAACGGGTCAGCGTAGGGGTAATCGCCTGGTAAACATCATCGGCGTCAGCTGCGGTAAAAGGGGCAATCAACAACCGATCGGTGTTCACCCGGCACTGAGAAAGGTCACTGTGTTTCATTATTATTACCTCACTTTTCAGGCCAAACGGCAGAAATCCGCCCGGTTAAACCAGGGCGGATCGTTGATACTACGTTGATTGCCGACAGATGCGAATTATTTTTGCGACAGGTGCGGCTCGATTAACAACAGATCGGCGACGGACAGACGATCGGCTGCGGTACGGGCCTGATGCCAATAGGGATAAAGCAGCGGCAGGCGGCTGACATCCTCCAGTTGGCGCAGTTCATCCTGGTTCAGCGTCAGACTGGCGGCATGAAGATTATCGGTCAGTTGCTGGCGATTGCGTGCGCCAATCACTACCGAGGTCACGGTGGGGCGCTGTAGCAGCCAGGCGAGGGCCACCTGTGCAGCCGACAGACCGCGCGCATCGGCAATGGCTACCAGCACGTCAATGATATCATACAGTTTTTCCTGGTCGCGCACCGGCGGTTCACCCCATTGCGCCATATGGCGCGTGCCTTCCGGGGTGCGTTGATTGCGACGATATTTGCCGGAGAGCAGACCACCGGCCAACGGGCTCCATACCAGCACGCCCAATCCCTGATCCTGCGCTATCGGCAGCAGTTCATATTCTGCCTCGCGAGCCTGCAGGCTGTAGTGGATCTGTTGGCTGACTGGCCGCACGCTGCCGGTCAGCGCCGCTGCGCCCAGGTGCTTCATGATATGCCAGCCGGAAAAGTTGGATACGCCGACGTAGCGTACCTTGCCGCTACTGACCAGATGCTCCAGCGCGCGCAGGGTTTCCTCTACCGGAGTCATGCCATCCCATTCGTGTAACTGATACAAATCGAGATAATCGGTATTTAGCCGCCGCAGGCTGGCCTCGCAGGCGCGGATCAGGTGGTGGCGTGATAGCCCGGCGTCGTTCGGACCGTTGCCCATCGGAAAGCGCGCCTTGCTGGCCACCAGTACCTGGTGGCGCTTATCGCCCAGCGCCTGCCCCAGTATTTCTTCCGATTTACCGGCGGAATAGACGTCGGCGGTATCGAACAGGTTAATGCCGGCGTCTATGCACATGGCTACCTGTTCACGTGCTTCGCTGACGTTGGTATCGCCGGTTTTGGCAAATTTGCCTTCGCCGCCAAAGGTCATGGTGCCGAGACTTAGCACCGACACCTTCAGGCCGGAATGCCCCAGTTGACGGTATTCCATCGTTTAACTCCTTACCTTGGTTGATGACAGCCTTCCCTTGGCGTCTTGCGGCGCCGCAGGGAGCAGATTGGCCGGTTTTTTCTGGCGGATTTCATTACCTGCTTCGGCATCCAGACCAAAACTGTCGACCACCGATAGCAAGGCAATACCGCCAATAACCACAAACGCCATTTGGAAGTTGACCAGTGGGATGGCGTCGCCGGCGGTGGGGAACCAGACGTCAGCCAGCCGCAGTGCCAATGCGCCGATGGCGATGCCCAGACCGCCACCCATTTGCTGCGCCATGGTAAATAGCGCATTGGCGCCGTTCATCTGCGTTTGCGGCACTTCAGAAAAGGCCAGGGTATTCAGTGCAGTGAACTGCATCGAGCGCGTCAGGCCGCTGATGAATAACAGTGTGACGATCAGCCACACCGGCGTTTCTGGCGTCAGGAACGCGCAGGCAAAGATGGTCGCGGCGTTCAGCAGGCCGTTGACCATCAGGGTGCTGCGAAAGCGAAAGCGATAGAGGATCGCCGAGGTAAAAGGTTTCATCGCCAAATTGCCGGCAAACACCGCCAGAACCAGCAACCCTGCGTCAAAAGCGTTCAGGCCGAAGCCTATCTGGAACAGCAGCGGCAACAGGAAAGGCACCGCGCCAATCGCCACGCGGAACAGCGTACCACCCCATATTGTGACGGCGTAACTTTTTACTCGCATCGCCCACAGGTTGATTAACGGATGAGGGCTACGCCTGGCATGACGAATGGCCAGCATACCCAGCGCCAGGCTAGCGGCAATGCAGGCCAACGGCACCAGCCAGGAGAGTTGTGGATGATTGATCAGGTCGAGGCCAAACATCAGCCCAAAGCAGGCGACGCCGGTCAGCAGAAAACCGAGGCCGTCAAACGGCACCCCGGTTTGCGCCTCCTCCTGCGGGATCAGTCGCCAGGCCAGCAGCAGGGCGATAATACCCAGCGGCACATTGAGGATGAAAATCCAGTGCCAGGAGGCGTAAGTGGTAATGAAGCCGCCGACCGGCGGCCCGAGGATCGGCGCCACCAAACCGGGCCAGGTAATGGTGGCAATCGCCTTGATTAAACCGCTTTTCTCGGTATTGCGCAGCACTACCAGCCGGCCAACCGGCACCATCAGCGCGCCACCGAACCCCTGCAGAATGCGCGCAGCGGTAAAAGTCGGCAGGCTGATGCTAAAGGCGCACAGCACCGACGCCAGGGTGAAAATCAGCACGGCGGCAGAAAATACATTGCGTGCGCCAAAACGGTTGGCGATCCAGCCGCTGGCCGGGATAAACACCGTCAGGGTCAGAATATAGGCGGCAATGCCGACATTCATGTCGACCGGCTGCACGCCGAACGCCGCAGCCATTTGCGGCATCGCGGTGACAATCACCGTGCCGTCGAGATTTTCCATAAAGAATGCGCCAGCGACCAGCAGCGGCAAGGCGCCTACGCGTGAAAACCAACTCATAAGCGAACGCTCGAAACAGAATGCGGACCGGTTACAGGCATAACAGAAATCTCTTCACAGAAATAGGCGAGTCGGGCAGGTTTTTGAGCATAGCGCAATGCGAGGTTGTTAAAAAGTGGTTAAGAACTATAAGGAGTATTTCAGAATTAACGTAGCAACATTAGCAACAGGTGCCATGACGGATGATTTGGCCTGGTTAGTGAGCGGCAAGAGGCCTGGTAGGGCGTCTGTGCTGCCTCGTAGTCGGCATGGCAGATCTGGCGTCGAATCGTTGGCTGGTCGTGTCAGGGGTTTGCCTGCGGCGCGGCGTGCATGTTTTTGGTGCAAATGCTGGCTGATTGCGTTTAGGGCGGCTTACGCGCCGTTATCGGCAAATTATTTTGGCTCGATGATGGTGCAACGTTTCATTTTATTAAAAAACAGCAAACGGTTGCCTAAAAATAGCAACCGTTTGCTTTTTGTCGATATATTTCCATCAGACCCTATTAGTAAAGGGTTTATTTATAAAGTACTGTTTATTAACGATTAAAAAGATAAAACCTCACTCTGGCATGCCGCTTGCTATCTTTAAATTAACACCTGCAATGGAATATAAGACCGCCATTTCCCCTGGTTGAGTTATCTCAACCGGCGCTGATGCGCGGGTCGCTAGAATAGGAACGGCATTATGAGCATGCAATTTACCACGGCCATTCGTGGCAACTTTTTCGATATCGCCGCCTGCGTCGATCGGCCAGAGCAACTTGATGCACAGCTGCGGCACATTGCCGACGGTCTGCTGTTGCTGGATCATGGCACTATTGTCTGGCACGGCAGTTGGCAGCAGGGGGCGTCACTGCTGGCGCCGGATACGGTGGTAACCGACTATCGCGACAAGTTGATCGTGCCGGGGTTTGTCGATACCCATATTCATTATCCGCAAACCGAAATGATCGGTGCCTATGGCGATCAACTGCTGGCGTGGCTGAAACATTACACGTTTCCGACCGAAAGCCAGTTCGGCTGCGCCGAGCATGCCGAGAAAATGTCGGCGTTCTTCCTGCAACAATTGTTGAGCAACGGCACCACCACGGCGCTGGTGTTCGGTACCGTCCATCCGCAGTCGGTCGATGCGCTGTTTGGCCAGGCGGCAGCGCTGAATATGCGCCTGATCGCCGGCAAGGTGATGATGGATCGCCACGCGCCAGCCGCGCTGCTGGAAACGCCGCAGCAGAGCTATCAGCAGACCCGAGCACTGATCGAGCGCTGGCACGGCAGGCAGCGTCTGGGTTACGCCATTACGCCGCGTTTCGCGCCCACCAGCTCGCCGGCGCTGCTCGAGCAGGTTCAGCGCCTGCGCAACGAGTTTCCCGACGTCTGGCTGCATACCCACCTGAGTGAAAATCATGATGAGGTGGCATGGGTCAAGCAACTGTTCCCACAGCGGCGTAACTACCTGGATGTCTATCATCATTATGGGCTGACCGGCAGCAAAAGCGTCTTTGCCCATTGTCTGCACCTCGAAGAACAGGAATGGGACTGTCTGTGTGATACCCATTCATCGATCGCCTTTTGCCCGACCTCCAACCTGTTCCTCGGCAGTGGGCTGTTCAACCTCGGCAAAGCCTGGCAGAAAAAGGTGAAGGTGGGCATCGGCACCGACGTGGGGGCCGGCACCACCTTTAATATGTTGCAAACGCTGGGTGAGGCCTACAAGGTGGCGCAACTGCAAAGCTACAAACTGGCGGCCTGTGAGGCGTTTTATCACGCGACGCTGGGCGGCGCGCGCGCCTTGTCGCTGGATAAACAGATTGGCAACTTTAGCGTCGGTAAAGAGGCCGACTTCGTGGTGCTCGATCCGGCAGTGTCACCGTTGCAGAAACTGCGCAATGCCAACTGTCACGACCTGGTCGAACAGCTGTTTGTGCTGCTGACCCTGGGTGACGATCGCAACATTTACCGCACGTATGTCGACGGCAAGATCGTTTATCAGCCGTCGGCCCGTCAGGAGGCCGCATGATCGAGTTTCTGCTCAACCAGACGTTAACGCGTGAGACGGATCTCGACCCGAACACCACGCTGTTGCATTACCTGCGTCGTCATCAGGGCCGTTGCGGCACCAAAGAAGGCTGCGCGTCTGGCGATTGCGGTGCCTGCACCGTGGTGCTGGCGGAGGTAGAGGGCGAAACGCTGCGTTACCGCAGCGTCAACGCCTGCCTGACGTTTGTCACCGCGCTGCACGGCAAACAGTTGATCAGCGTCGAGGATCTCAAGCACCACGGCCAGTTGCACAGCGTGCAGCAGGCGATGGTCGACTGCCATGGCTCGCAGTGCGGCTTTTGTACCCCAGGCTTCGTGATGTCGCTGTTCTGCTTGCAAAAGAACAGCACGCATTATCAACGACAGCAGGCCCAGCAGGCGCTGGCCGGCAATCTGTGTCGCTGCACCGGTTACCGGCCGATTATCGACGCGGCACAGCAGGCCTGCGAAAACCGCGAGGCCGACGACTTTGACCGCCAGCAACGGCACACCGTGCAGCGACTGCGGCAGATCGCGCCAGCCAGTGAGCTGAGCGCCGGTGGCAAGCGCTGTCTGCTGCCGCAGAGCGTCGATCAGTTGGCGACGCTGTATCAGCAGTACCCACAGGCCCGACTGCTGGCCGGCGGCAGCGATCTGGCGCTGGAAGTGACGCAGCGTCATCGGGATTTGCCGTTGATGATTGCCATCGGCCAGATTGCCGCGTTGCGCCAGGTTGAACGTGGCGAACGGTTGCGCATCGGCGCCGCCGCCACGTTGAGCGAGGTTTACCCGTTGCTGATGGATTACCACCCGGCGTTCGGCGAGTTGTTGCAGCGTTTCGCCGCTCAACAAATCCGCAACCAGGGCACGTTAGGCGGCAATCTGGCCAATGCCTCGCCGATCGGTGATGCCGCGCCGCTGTTGTTGGCGCTGGATGCCGCGCTGCTGCTGCGTCACGGTACACGGCAACGTGAGCTGCCACTGCGTGACTTTTTCCTTGATTACCGCCAGACGGCGCTGCAGCCGGGCGAATTTATTGACAGCATCCTGCTGCCGGCGCAGGCGCCACGGGATTTCCGCGCCTGGAAAGTGTCGAAACGCCTGGAGGATGACATCTCCGCGGTATGCGGCGCTTTCAATCTGACGATTGAACAAGGCATGGTGCGCGAGGCGTACGTGGCCTATGGCGGCATGGCGGCCACGCCCAAACGTGCATTGACCTGTGAACAGGCGTTGGTCGGCCAAACGTGGGATCGCGCCACGCTGGAGCGCGCCACACAGGCGTTAACCCGGGACTTTACGCCGTTGAGCGATTTTCGCGCCAGCAGCGCTTATCGCATGCTGGTGGCGCAGAACCTGCTGCGCCGCTATTTCATTGCGCTCACCGCACCGCAAACTGCCATCGAGGTTGTCTGCCATGAGTAATACACCGCACCACCAGACCAGTCAGGCGGCCTTGGCCGCACGTTTTCGCCAACCGTTCGCCAGCGGTGTCGGTCAGGCGCGCAAACATGAAAGCGCAGACAAACATGTCAGCGGTGAAGCACTGTATATCGACGACCGGCTGGAGTTTCCGAACCAGTTGCATCTGGCGGCCAAACTGAGCGAGTGCGCCCATGCGCAGATCGTCGCGCTGGACGTTTCCGCCTGTTATGCCTTTCCCGGCGTGGTGCGAGTGATGACCTGGCAGGACGTGCCGGGAACGCTGGATATCGCTGCGCTCACCGAAGGCGATCCGCTGCTGGCGCAAGACAAGGTGGAATATGTCGGCCAGGTAGTGGCGGTGGTGGCGGCAGACGATGCGGAAACCGCCTGGCGCGCCGCGCAGGCGATAAAAGTGAGTTATCAGCCGTTGCCGGCGCAGTTGGATGTGCGTAATGCATTGGCGCAGGGGGATGTGGTGCAGGAAAGTCATTGCCACCGGCGCGGCGACGCTGCGGCGGCATTGGCCCGAGCCAGGCACCGGCTACAGGGCGAGTTGCAGGTCGGTGGCCAGGAGCATTTTTATCTGGAAACGCAGATTGCCTCGGTAATGCCGGAGGAGGACGGCAGTATGCGGGTGTACTCCTCAACGCAGAACCCGACCGAAGTACAAAAACTGGTGGCCTCGGTACTGGGGGTGCCGATGCACAAAGTGGTGATTGACATGCGTCGCATGGGCGGCGGCTTCGGTGGCAAGGAGACGCAGGCAGCAGGCCCGGCCTGCCTGTGTGCGCTGGCGGCATATCTCACCGGGCGACCGGCCAAAATGCGTCTCAATCGCCGCGACGATATGCTGATTACCGGCAAGCGACACCCTTTTTACATTCGCTATGAGGTGGGGTTTGACGATAACGGTCTGCTGTGCGGCGTCGACATCGAGTTGGCCGGCAACTGCGGCTATTCGCTGGATCTGTCCGGTTCGATTGTCGATCGCGCAATGTTTCATGCCGATAATGCCTACTTTTTGCAGGACGTAGTGATAACCGGTCACCGTTGCAAGACCCACACCGCGTCGAACACCGCTTACCGCGGCTTCGGCGGTCCGCAGGGGATGATGGCGATCGAGCAGATCATGGATCACATCGCGCGTTATCTGGCGCTCGACCCGCTGGCGGTGAGAAAAATCAACTATTACGGTAAGCACAGTCGCAACGTCACGCATTATCAGCAGCCGATCGAACAGAACCTGCTGGCTGAGATCACCGCCGAGCTGGAGCAGAGTGCCGACTATCAGGCACGGCGCGCGGCGATCCGTGACTACAACGCCCGCAACCCGCTACTTAAAAAAGGGCTGGCGTTGACCCCGGTCAAGTTTGGCATTTCATTTACCGCCAGTTTTCTCAATCAGGCCGGCGCGTTGGTGCTGATTTACACCGACGGCAGCATTCAGCTCAACCACGGCGGCACCGAAATGGGCCAGGGACTGAATACCAAAGTGGCGCAGATCGTGGCCGAGGTGTTTCAGGTGGATATCGAGCGCATCCAAATCACCGCCACCGATACCGGAAAAGTGCCGAATACCTCGCCCACGGCAGCGTCGTCGGGCACCGATCTGAACGGTAAAGCCGCCGAAAATGCCGCCTTGATCATCAAACAGCGGTTAATCGCCATGCTGTCGAGCCAGCACGGCGTTGCCGCCGAGCAGATTGTCTTTAGCAACGGCCAGGTACGGGTCGGCGAACATTACTTCAGTTTTGAACAGGTGGTGCAGCAGGCCTATTTTAACCAGGTATCGCTGGCCAGCACCGGCTATTACCGCACGCCAAAGATCTTCTATGACCGCGACAAGGCGGCGGGCCACCCATTCTATTATTTCGCCTATGGCGCCGCCTGTGCCGAAGTGCTGATCGATACGCTGACCGGTGAATACCGCCTGCTGCGTGCCGACATTCTGCATGACGTCGGCGACTCGCTGAACCCGGCGATCGACATCGGTCAGGTGGAGGGCGGTTTTGTCCAGGGCATGGGCTGGCTGACCAGCGAAGAGCTGGTATGGGATGAGCAAGGCAGCCTGCTGACCAACGGCCCGGCCAGCTATAAAATCCCGGCGATTGGCGATGTGCCGGCGGATCTGCGGGTCAGGCTGTTGGAAAATCGCCAGAACCCACAGGATACGGTGTTCCATTCCAAAGCGGTGGGCGAACCGCCATTCATGCTGGGGATTTCGGTATGGTGCGCGATCAAGGACGCGGTCGCCAGCCTGGCGGACTATCGCGTTCAGCCGCTGATTGACGCACCGGCGACCCCTGAACGGGTGTTGTGGGGCGTTCAGCGGCTGCTTGAAGGTGACGTTGTCACTAAAAACCAGCCGGAGGACAATAATGGAGGAATGGATTGACGCGCTGGCCGAGCTGCGGCGGCGCGGAGAACCTTGCGTACTGGTGACGGTGCTTGACGAGCTGGGCTCTACGCCACGCGACCGGGGTAGCAAAATGCTGGTGAGCGCCGAGCGGGTGGTGAATACCATTGGCGGTGGGCACCTTGAATACCGCGCGCTGGCGATTGCTCGGCAGATGCTGCAAACCGGCAGTGCAACGATGCAGATAGAACGTTTTCCGCTGGCGGCGCGGCTGGGTCAATGCTGTGGCGGCACTACGCGTCTGCTGTTTGAGCCGCTGATCCCCGCCAGGCCACAGCTGGCGCTGTTCGGTGCCGGCCACGTTGGTCGGGCGCTGGTGCAGATCCTGGCGACGCTGCCGCTGCGAGTGCGCTGGGTAGACAGTCGTGCTGAACAGTTTCCAGCCACGCTGCCTGACAACGTTCGCCCGCAGGCGATCGACGATCCGCTGGACGCGGTGGATGAGATGCCGCCCGGCGCTTTTTACGTGGTGATGACCCACGATCATGCGCTCGATCTGGCGCTGGCCGCGCGGATCCTGCAACGAGGCGACGCCGGCTACTTTGGGCTGATTGGCTCAGTCACCAAGCGCAAGCGTTTCGAATACCAGCTTGGCCAGCGCGGCATCGACACTACGGCGATGGCCAGTATGCGCTGTCCCTTGGGGCTACCGGAGGTCAAAGGCAAGCTGCCGGCCGAAATTGCGGTGGCGGTAGCTGGGGAACTGATCGCCTGTTACGGTGCGCTGGCGGCCTAGCTAAACGGTTATGGGCAGGCGCTGGCGATCAGGGTAAAACGTCCAACAAGTCTATCTGTGCTGGACGTTACGAGTTAAAAGCAGATTGCAGTTTTGGCCGTGTTCGCTTACCAGCGACTACGGCTATGCGGTTGTTTTTGCTCAATCTGCCAACTGCGCCTAAGCTTGGTGATGGCATGGGAACACGAGTTACCCTGATTAAACATGGAGGAGTTTCGAGAGATGCGTTTATCCACCTTAGTACTGGCAATTGGCGTTGCGCTAGCCAGCCAGGCGCAAGCCGAAGAAACCAGACTGGATTCCGACCACACCGGTGTGCCAAGCGGCCAGGTGAAGGAGGTGAATGTGACCGGTGAAGCCAACCAGGATCTGCCGAAAAAGAACGCCAACCCGTTCTTCTACCAGAGCCGTCTGCCGTTCCAGGCGCCGCCGTTTGATCAGATCAAGGAAACGGACTACGCGCCGGCCATCGACGCGGGGATTAAACAGAAGCTGGAGGAAGTCGAGAAAATCGCCAATAACCCGGCCAAGCCAAGTTTTAACAATACCTTTATCGCGTTGGAAAAATCCGGCGCGTTGCTGACACGGGTAATGAACGTGTTCAGCGCCATGACTTCGGCCAATACCAACGATGCGCTGCAAAAGCTGGATGAAGAAACCTCGCCCAAGCTGGCCGCGCTCGATGACGCCATCATGCTCAACAGCAAGCTGTTCGCCCGTATCAAGGCGATTTACCAGCAACGCGAAACGTTGAAGCTGGATGACGAATCACGTCGGTTGGTGGAGGTGACCTATCAGGACTTTGTGCTGGCCGGCGCCAACCTGTCCGACGCCGATAAAAGTAAATTGAAGGCGTTGAACCAGGAAGCGGCAACCCTCAGTACCCAGTTCACCAACAAACTGCTGGCAGCGAGCAAAAACGGCGCGTTGGCGGTGAGTGACAACAGCAAGCTGGACGGTCTGTCCGATGGGGAAATCGCCGCCGCAGCGCAGGCAGCCAGTGAACGCAAGCTGGACAAGCAGTGGCTGCTGGTGTTGCAAAACACCACCCAACAGCCCAGCCTGCAAAGCCTGAAGGACAGGGAAACCCGCCAGGCGCTGTTTGACGCCTCCTGGACCCGTGCCGAAAAGGGCGACGCCAACGACACACGCCAGACCATTGCGCGTCTGGCGAAAATCCGTTCCGAACAGGCCAGGCTGCTCGGCTTCCCGGACTATGCATCATGGAAGCTGCAAAACCAGATGGCCAAAACGCCGAAGGCGGCGCTGAGCTTTATGCGCGATATCGTGCCTGCCGCGACGGCGCGCGCACAACGCGAAGCCAAGGACATACAGGCCGTGATCGATAGCCAGAAAGGGGACTTCAAGCTGGCCGCCTGGGACTGGCAGTTCTACGCCGAACAGGTGCGCAAGGCTAAATACGACCTGGACGAATCGCAGATCAAGCCGTACTTCGAACTGAATAACGTGCTGAACAATGGCGTGTTTTACGCCGCCAACTTGCTGTACGGCATCAGCTTTAAACAACGCAAGGATATTCCGGTGTATCAGCCGGACGTGCGGGTTTATGAAGTCTTTGATAAAGACGGTAAATCATTGGCGCTGTTCTATACCGACTTCTTTAAGCGCGATAACAAGGGCGGCGGCGCCTGGATGAGCAATTTCGTCGAGCAGTCCAAACTCAACGGCACCAAACCGGTGATTTACAACGTCGCCAACTTCAGCAAACCGGCGCCGGGCCAGCCGGCGCTGCTGTCATACGACGATGTGATCACCATGTTCCACGAATTTGGCCACGCTCTGCACGGCATGTTCGCCGATCAGCAGTATGCCAGCCTGTCGGGCACCAATACCGCGCGCGATTTCGTTGAGTTCCCGTCGCAGTTCAACGAACATTGGGCGCGCGATCCGAAGGTCTTTGCCCACTTCGCCAAGCACTATCAAACCGGTGAAGCGATGCCGCAGGCGCTGGTGGACAAAATCAACAAGGCCGACAAGTTCAACAAAGGCTATGACATGACCGAACTGCTGGCGGCAGCACTGCTGGACATGCACTGGCACATGTTGACCGCCGACCAGCCGCAGCAGGATGTCGACAAGTTTGAGGCGCAGTCGCTGCAAAAGGATCATATCGATCTCGGCTATGTGCCGCCGCGCTATCGCTCCAGCTACTTCCAGCACATCTGGGGCAACGGCTACGCCGCCGGTTATTACGCCTATCTGTGGACCGAAATGCTGGCGGACGATGCGTTCCAGTGGTTTAGCGAACATGGCGGCCTGACGGCTGAAAATGGCCAGCGCTTCCGTGACCAGGTATTGTCGCGCGGCAACAGTCAGGATCTGGAAAAACTGTATGTTGACTGGCGCGGCAAAGAACCGAGCATCGAGCCGATGTTGATTAATCGGGGGTTGAAAGACGAAACCAAATAACCTCGGTTTTCCCTGAGAGTGGCTACAACGCCGGTCAACCGACATTGACCGGCGTTTAACCCGTTGTCCTCGGTCTTTTCTATTGTGCGGCGACATCTACCTGCCGATGGTTTATCATGCTGCGGTTAATTTCGTACCCGTGAGCCATGACCATAAAAACTCAGATTATTCGTTGCGCGTTGGCGGGTGTTTCCCTGCTGATTTCCGGCTGCGGCACGCTATCGCGCATGCCAACCGATAGCTCGCCACAGGAAAGCGCTCGGCTGGCGTGTAACGGGGACTTGCAAAGCGAGATCGACAGCCTGGCGCAGCCCATGATCGATCAGCGGCAAACGCCGGGGCTGGTGGTCGGGGTTCTGACGCAGGACGGCGAGCAGCATACCTATGGCTATGGCGTGACCGACTACCGGAACGGTTATCCGATCACCGGCAATACGCTGTTTGCCGTTGGATCGGTGAGCAAGGGGTTCATTGCCGAAGTGACGGTGGTGCTGGTCAACAAAGGCCTGTTTCACTGGGACGATACGCTGGACATGCTGTTGCCGGCCGGTACCCGCCTTAGCGCCGATGCGCGTAAAATTACCCTGTTGCAACTGGTCACCCACACCTCCGGCCTGCCGCGCCAAATGATGACGTCGGACATGTTCAGCGCCTTTATTACCTATCTGTTTACCGGAGATAATTTCTATCAGTCGCTGGATGATGCCGCCTTCCTTGACTATCTGACCACCTTTACCGCACCGGCGGTTGTCGAGCCGCGTTACTCCAATCTGGGCTATGCGCTGCTGGATTACATTTTGCAGTTGCGTACCGGGAAAACGGTGGAGCAGTTGACGGCGGAAAATATTCTGACGCCGCTGGGGCTGACGCATACCCGTTATCACGCATCGCGCTTGCCGGATTTCCAGCAACGCGCCATTGGCCATGCCGGCGATCAGCCGAAATTCATTCGCCGCGGCCAGCCGGTGCCGGACTGGCGTTTTTCGTCCTATATGATCGGCGCCGCCGGTTTGTACACCGACGCCAACGATTTGCTGCGCTATGCGCATGCCCATTTCGCACCGACCGGTTCGGCCGAACTTGACCAGGCATTGAAAGACTCGCTGAGGGTGCATTTTGAGCGGCCTAAAGAGGCGGCGGCGATTGCCTGGGTGGTCGATGAGGTCGGCGACCAGCAGATCACCTATCAGGTCGGCTTTATCGGCGGTTATTCCAGCTATATCGGGCTGGATCTGCGCCATAAAACGGCGGTGGTGGTGTTGCAGAACAGCTTTAACTGGACCAATAACATCGGCCATCGTCTGTTGCAGCGGATGGGCGAAGCGGCGGACGGACATTTTACCTGCCAGCCAGCGCATTAACCCCCTCTGCGTTGCGCAGAGGGGTCTGATGACTAGCGATTCACCAGCTTGGCGGGTAACGCCACTACCAGCAGCGAACTGAGCAGCAAACAGCCGGCAAACGCCCACAGCGCGCCACCGCTTTTACCGGTCAGATCCAGCGCCAGTCCCATCAGCGAATTGCTCACCAGCCCGGCGATGTTCGCCAGCGAACAGGCCAGCGCGAAGCCGGTTGCCGCCGCCGTACCTTTCAGGAAGGTGGCCGGCAGGCTGAAGAACACCGGCACTGCGCCGATAATCGCCGCCTGCGCTATCGAAAACAGCAACACCGTCGCCAACACGTTATGGGTGAAGAAGGTGCTGCCGGCCATCGCCATGGCGCCAATGATAAATGGCACGATGATATGCCAACGCCGCTCGCGCATCCGGTCCGAACTGGCACCGATCAACAGCATGCCGAGCAGTGCGGCGACGCTTGGCACCGCGGTGAGATAGCCGATCAGGGTAATGTCGGTGACACCGGCGGTTTTGATAAAGGTCGGCATCCAGAATCCCATCGCATAGGCGCTGAGCAGAATGGCGAAATCTATGCCGCCAAGCATCCACACCTTCAGATTGAGGAAACCGTCGCGGAAGCTGTGCTTGGCGTGATCGGCTTCGGCATCGTCCAGTGCCAGATCGTCGGCGATGCGCTGTTTTTCTTCATTGCTCAGCCATTTGGCCTGCTGATAGGTATTCGGTAAAAGCCAAAACGTCATCACGCCGAGCAGCACGCTGGGAATGCCTTCCAGCAAAAACAGCCACTGCCAGCCATGCAGCCCATGAGTTTGATCGAAGTGGCCCATGATCCAGCCGGACAGCGGACCGCCTATCACGCTCGACAGCGGCAGGCCGATCATGAACAGCGCGATGATTCGGCCGCGTCGATAGGTCGGAAACCACAGCGTCAGATAGTACAGTACGCCGGGCAGGAAACCCGCCTCTGCCACGCCGAGCAGGAAACGCAGCCCATAGAACTGGGTGGGGGTGGTGACGAACATGGTGCAGGCGGACAGCAGTCCCCAGGTGATCATGATGCGGGCGATCCATACTTTGGCACCGACGCGCTGCAATATCAGATTACTGGGCACTTCAAACAGGATATAACCGACGAAGAACAGCCCGGCTCCCAGGCCAAACGCGGCTTCGCTCAGCTGCAGGTCGTCTGCCATCTGCAATTTGGCCAGCCCGACATTGATGCGATCGAGGTAGGCGGCCAGATAGCACAGGCACAGGAACGGGATCAGTTTCCAGGTGATTTTGCGGTACAGCAGCAGCGATTCTGCGCCCGCTTTCCCCGCCAGCGGGGTGTCAACAATGGCCATGATGTTGTGTCTCCAGGTGGTGCGTTGTGGCCTCCGGAGAGGAGGAGCTTGGTGTGTCTGCTTGTTGCCGCCCTGATGCGGGCGGTCGTTGTTATTAAGCTCTCCGTGCAGGTGGTATCTCCGTGCTGTTACCTGTGATGACGCGGTGGATCGTCGCTCGGCATTTGTTGCGTTGCATAGGTGGCCAGGTAATCGATGGCCTGCTCTTTATCCACTACGTCGCCGTATTTGCTGTCGATATCAAACAGATTGGCTTCGTGCGGGCCAGGGTGGCGATCGCCGACGCATTGGCGTACCACGATGGTGCGAAAACCGTGCTGTACCGCATCCACCGCGCTGGCGCGAATGCAGCCGCTGGTGGAACATCCCGCCAGCAGCAGGGTGTCGACCCCCAGCGTAACCAGCATGGGTGCCAACGCGGTGCCAAAGAAGGCGCTGGCGTACTGCTTGCTCAGCACCACCTCCTGTGGCAATGGCTGTACCTGTGGGCAGAATGCCGCCAGGGGGTTACCCTCCACCATGTCCTTCATTACCGGTGCTTTTTTCACCCACATGCCGCCGTCGGCAAAACGGTCAGCATGATAGCGGATATTGGTATGAATAACAGGGATCCCTTGCCGCCGCGCCGCCGCCAACAGCGCCACGCTTTCGGCTACCGCACTGACCACGCCGGGGGCATACAGCGGCGCGCCCTCGGTGGTATAACCCTGCATAAAATCGATCATCAGCAGCGCCGGACGCTGGCCGAAGCCGATGCGGTGCCCCCATACGCCACGGTAGTTGTCGCTGGCGGCGTTGTCTGTGGTTTCCATCAGCGGTTCCTCAGTACGCGCCGGACAGCAGGGCGCCGGCACCGGGAACGATCGGCTCCAGTTCCAGTGCGGTCAGCATGGCGTAAGTCGTGGCGATGGCGGCGGTGACCACCGGCTTGCCGGTCTGCGCCTCGACGGTGGCCACTGCCGACAGCGATGGCATTTGTACGCAGGCGGAAAGCACAATCGCATCCACGCCGCTGACGTCAAGCTGCGCGACGATGGCCGGCAGTTTGGCCGGATCGTGACGGCCGACCGCCAGGTTGTCGGCGATTTCCAGCGCATGCCATACGCTGACTTCGACGCCTTCATGCTCGATATAGTCCACCACCAGCTGTGTCAGCGGTTTCATGTACGGCGCCACCAACGCGATGCGTTTGGCACCCAGCACCTTCAGCGCGTTAACCAGGGCGCCGGCACTGCTGATCACCGGCGCGGCGGCGTCATTGTCCCGGGTAACCTGCGCCAGCCGTGCCTGCGACTCACGGTGATAGCCGAGGCCCATCGACATGATCGCCACCAGACAGGCATAGCCGAGCACATCAACCCGCGCGTCGGACAGTTCCAGCGCACAGCGATCGGACTCGCCATCCATCGCCGCCAGTTCCTCTTTGCGTACGTGCTTCATGCGCATGCGGCTGGAATGGAAGGTAAAGCGCTCTTCCGGGCGGATCAGCTGGCGTGCCAGCAGCATCGCCGGGATTTCGGTTTCCATGGTGGTGTTGGAGCTGGGCACAATTTGGCCGATACGGTAGTTTTTGCTCATGAGATGACTCCTTAATTAGCCAAGAAAATCGCCGAGGGCCTGGAAGAAACCTTCCTCGTCGTCCCACGGGATCATATGGCCGGCGTTTTCGACCACCACCACGCTGATTTCTGGTTGCAAGGCGCAAATTTCGGCGCGATCTTCCGGCAGGATCACCTCGCCTTTGCCTGCCACCATCAGCAGCGTCGGCATGGTTAGACGCGGGTAATCCTGATGACTGTCCACCTGGTGAAAATCGGTGTAGGCCCGTTCGATCGCCGGTTCATAGCAGGTATGCAGCCATTCGGCGCGTAACTGGCGCTGTTCTTCGCTCCAGGTCGGGCAGTAGGCGCGCATCTGCTCGGCGCTGATGCCGGCCTCGGCGGCGCGAATCGAGTCGGCGTACCACGGCCATTTTCCCGGATAGGCACGTCGACCGGGGCCGGATACCGGTGGGTCGACCAGCACCACGCGCTGCACACCCTGTGGATGCTGCGCCGCAGCGCGCAGGGCAAAGCGTGCGCCCATCGAATGTCCCAGCAGCGAGTAGCGACTCAGACCCAGCGCAGTCGCGAAGGCGGTAACGTCCTGCGCACAGGTTTCGGCGTCGTACGCCAAATCGGGACCGCTGGCGGACAGGCCGCGGCCGCGCACGTCCAGCACGTAGGTGTCGTATCTTTCGCCCAACCGTTCAGCGACGAAGCCCCAGGTGATTGCCGGGCTGGTAATTCCCGGGATCAGGATCAGCGCCGGACCGCTGCCGCCGTAGCGCAGGTAATGCTGGCGGATGCCGTTGGCCTGCAACTGGGCGCCATACAGGTAAGTGCTCATGCGGCGTTCTCCGATTTCAGCGCCTGTGAATACAGGTCATAACCATATACCCAGGCCGGATCTTCCTGGCTGCGCAGGAAAGTATTGGCATTGGATACCGCCTGCACGCGTGAGGCGCGTTCTTTGCGGTTGGCTTCATATAGCTGGAAGGCGGTACGGTAATCCCCAAGGCCGGTTTCTTGCAGACAGCGAGCCAGCATGGCAGCGTCTTCAATTGCCATCGCCGCCCCTTGCGCCATATGCGGCTTCATCGGGTGACAGGCGTCGCCCAACAGCACCATCCGGCCCTCGCTCCACAAAGGCAGCGGTTTGCGATTGAGCAGCGGCCATTTGGTGACCTGTTCGCTGGATTCGATCAACGCTTGCACGATCGGGTGGTAGTTGGCGAAGGTGGCAAACATCTCTTCTCGACTGCTGTCGATAAAGCTGCCCTTAAAATCCCATGCCGGGTGTGGCACGCCGCTGACGTAATAATATTCATCGCGACGTTTGGTGGTGTAATAGACCATCAGATGACGGTCTTCGGACCACCATTTCACACAGTCTTCAAACGTCAGGTTGTATTTCGCCAGTTTTTCGCCGCGGATCAGCGCGCGGTGAGCAACCCAACCGCTGTAGGTCGGTGCTTCCACCCCCAGCAGATGTTCGCGAATGCGCGAGTTGATACCGTCGGCGCCAATAACGATATCGGCATGGGTGATCGTGCCGTCGACAAAGCGCAGTTCCACATCATTGTCACGTTCTTCAATGCCGCTCAGGCATTTGCCAAAGTGCAGCGTACCGGGCTGCAATGCTTCCAGTTGCAAGGCCTGCAAATCGCCACGGTGCACCGTTACATAGGCGGCGCCGTACTCTTTGCGGGCAAAATCGCCGAGCGGTATGCGTGACAGATAGTCACCGCTCTCGGCATCGCGGCTGAACCAGAAGTCGGGATGCGAGGCCATTTGTTCCAACGGTTGTTCGATACCGATACGGCGGAAGATCTTGAGGACGTTCGGCCCCATGTGAATACCGGCACCCAGGCGCGAAAAAGCCGGGCTCTGTTCGTACAAATCGACGGTAAAGCCGGCCTTTTGCAACAGTGCGGTAGCGGCAGCGCCACCCAGGCCTGCGCCTACGACGGCGATGCGAGGTTGTTTACTCATCATTTTTCCCCTGTTTGTGGTGTTTCAGCGTGTCATCCGGGTAGAAGCTGGACGATCGATTTATAGCGTATGCACTGAATAACGCAAAGTTACATAACTGTTAAATTAGATCTGGCTCACGCTAATTATCGGCGCGTTGCTGTTATGTTGATGTTAATTGCAAGCTGTGGTGCCGGTGAAATAGGATTTGCTTATGTGTGACTCAGGTCGCTTGCAGCTAATGGTTTTTTGGTCTTAGATAGTTAAAAGAGCGTGTTCACTTTAATTTGTGCAATTCGTCATCAGTGGGCGCGTGATGTGACGGTCATTCATTCATCAACAGGAGAGGTGCCATGGCGGTTAATCAGAGTCAGCTGGTCCAGCTTTTTGAACGGGTGCTCGCGTTGTCGAAGGTCGATGCTTCACAGAGCGTGGCGATCCTGAAGAGCCATTATTCGGATGCACGTACCGTGCAGGCCGCCACCGATGCGGCATTGCGTCTGGGAGCCAGGGTTTACGCCGTCGAATTGCCGTCGTTCAATCATCCTCGCGCGATGGGCAATGATATGACCGCCTACTGCGGTGACACCGCGCTGACCGGCAACCTGGCGGCGCAGCGGGCGCTGGAAGCGGCGGATCTGGTGGTTGACACCATGATGCTGCTGCATTCACCGGAGCAGGAACAGATCCTCAAGACCGGCACGCGCATATTGTTGGCAGTCGAGCCGCCTGAGGTATTGGCACGCATGTTGCCTACTGAAGAAGACAAGGTGCGGGTGCTGGCCGCCGCTGCGCTACTGGAAAAGGCCGGCGTGATGCAGGTGAAGTCGGCCGCCGGCAGCGATTTTCGCGCGCCGCTGGGTCAGTATCCGACGGTGACTGAATACGGCTATGCTGATGAACCTGGGCGTTGGGACCATTGGCCGAGTGGTTTCTTGTTTACCTGGCCGAATGAACTGCAGGCGGAAGGGGTGTTGGTACTGGACGTTGGCGATATTTTACTGCCGTTTAAGAGCTATGCACGCGAACGCATAACGCTGGAAATTGAGCAGGGCTTTGTCACCGGTATTCATGGCGGCTTCGAGGCGGAGTATCTGCGTGAATACATGAAGTATTTCAACGATCCTGAAGTGTATGGCATTTCCCACATCGGTTGGGGGCTGCAACCGCGCGCCCAGTGGACAGCGATGGGGCTGCATGACAAAAACGACGGCATGTGCATGGACGCTCGTGCGTTTTATGGCAACTTCCTGTTTTCGACCGGGCCGAATACCGAGGTGGGCGGTACGCGCAAGACGCCATGCCATATGGATATCGCGCTGCGTCGTTGCGACGTGCTGCTGGATGGTAAAACGGTAGTGGCAGAAGGGGAAGTGGTGGCGCCGGCCGCCTCTTGCGTGGCGCATCGTTGATGCGCGGCGACTGCCAAAGTTGGGGTTTTTATACTATTCTCGGTGCTTTCCATTGACGGTGAGAATAACGCAATGATGCCCCATGACAAGCAGGCGGAAGGAACAGGCAAGCCCGACAACTACCATTTTACCGAACAGGTCGGGCACTTGCTGCGCAAGGTTTATCAACGCCATGTGGCGATATTTCAGCACAACGTCGGTGATTCGCAACTGACCGCGGTGCAGTTTATTACGCTTTGCGCGGTGCGGGATATGGGGCCCAGCTCGCTGACCGAGTTGGTACAGGTAACGGCGGTGGATCAGGCGACGATCCGTGGCATTATCGAACGCCTGAAAGCGCGTGAGCTGATCACCGTTTCGCCGGATCCGATCGACCGTCGCAAGGTGGTGGTCGGCTTGACCGACGCGGGGGCAACGCTATTGGTGGAAACCGTGCCACATGCGGAAAAAATTACCGAGCTGACGTTCGGCACCCTTAACCCGGCCGAACGGATCGCGTTGATATTCCTGCTGAATAAAATGCTGGAAGACCAGCCATCCGGCTGAGGCGTGAAGCGCGTCTCTGTACCGGTTGGCGGGCATTAAAACAAAAACAACCCACGCGCAGGAGAGACGCAAACCATGGCGATGACTGTTGATTCGCCCAGGGAAGGAGCGGTAACAACGCTGACGGAGCATCCATTGATGCTGTCGGTGAACGGGCAACACGTGCAGGTCCGAGTAATGGCGGACACCTCGCTGTTACTGGTATTACGTAACGATCTGGCGCTCAACGGCCCCAAGTTCGGCTGCGGTTTGGGGGAATGCGGTGCCTGCACCGTACTGATTGACGGTCTTGCCGCCCGAGCCTGCGTGATCCCGGCTCGGGGAGTGACCCAACGCGCCATTACCACGCTGGAAGGGCTGGGCAACCGTGATTGCCTGCACCCGGTGCAACGCGCGTTTATCGAACAGCAGGCGGCGCAATGCGGTTATTGCCTGAACGGCATGATCATGACCACCAAGGCGTTGCTGGATCGTAATCCCAGCCCCAGCGACGCGGAGATCCGCCGTGCGCTGTCCGGCAACCTATGCCGTTGCGGCACTCATATTGAAATTCTCAACGCGGTAAAACGCGCCATTGAACTCTGTGGTGGCGAGGCGCGTGATGACTGAGCGCAGCGTACCGACCCAGACGGAATTGTTACAGCGTAATGGCGTCTTGCTGGTTATCGATCAGATCCAGCCGCCGCCAGGGCTGGTGCCGAAAGGCCAAACGCCGACGCTAAAACCCAAAGAGCAGGCCATATTTATCGCCATTTGCGACGATGGGCAGGTTTACGCATTTAATGGCCACGTCGATTTGGGCACCGGCGTACGCACCGCGCTGGGGCAAATCGTTGCCGAGGAGCTGTCGCTGCGCATCGATCAGGTGCAGGTGGTTCTGGGCGATACCGCGCGTGCGCCTAACCAGGGGGCGACCATCGCCAGCGCCACGCTGCAAATTTCTGCGGTACCGCTGCGTAATGCCGCCGCCGAAGCGCGCCGCTGGCTGCTACAGCAGGCGGCACAACGTCTGGCGCAGCCGCTGGATTCGCTGCGCCTGGACGATGGCGTGGTGCATGCCGCAGAGGGGCAAACGCTCAGTTATAGCCAGCTGGTGGCGGGCCTGCACGTAGAGCTCGGTCTTAGCGGTGATGCGCCGCTCAAACCGCATAGCGAATATCGCCTGGTTGGCACCAGCGCCGCGCGGGTAGATATTCCCGCCAAGGCGACCGGTGAAACGACCTTTGTGCATGACATGCGTCTGCCGAATATGCTGCATGGCCGGGTAGTCCGCCCGCCGTATGCCGGTTATGACAGCGGTGAATTTGTCGGCACCAGTCTGTTGGCGGTGGATGAACGGTCGATCGCGCATATTCCGGGGATCGTCAAGCTGGTGGTGATCGAAGACTTTATCGGCATCGTTGCCGAGCGCGAAGATCAGGCAATGAAAGCCGCGCAGGCATTGCAGGTCAGTTGGAAGGACTGGCGGCGCAATCTGCCGCAAATGACCGATCTGACGCAGGCGCTGCATGATAACCCGCACAGTACGCGGGTGGTGCACGATACCGGCAACGTTGACGCGGCGCTGGCGGCGCTCGACCAGCGTTTCACTCGCCGCTATTTGTGGCCGTATCAGTTGCATGCGTCGATCGGCCCCTCCTGCGCGCTGGCAGACTATCAGCCCGAGCGGCTGCGCGTGTGGTCCGGCAGCCAGAACCCGCATCTGCTGCGTGCAGATCTGGCCTGGTTGCTGGAGTACCCGGAGCAACAGATCGACATTATTCGTATGGAAGCGGCCGGCTGTTATGGCCGCAACTGTGCCGATGATGTCTGCGCCGATGCGGCGTTGCTGTCGCGGGCGGTGGGCCGCCCGGTGCGCGTGCAGTTGACCCGTGAACAGGAACACCTGTGGGAGCCGAAAGGCACCGCCCAACTGATGGAGGTGGACGGTGGTCTGGACGCCGACGGCCAGTTGGCAGCCTATGATTTCCGTACCTATTATCCGTCCAACGGTGCGCCAACGCTGGCGCTGCTGCTGACCGGGCGGGTTGAGCCGGTACCGGTGGCCTACGAAATGGGCGACCGTACCTCGATTCCGCCGTATGACTACCCGGCGATGCGCATCAGTATTGAAGACATGGCGCCCATTGTCCGAGCCTCATGGCTGCGCGGCGTGTCGGCGATGCCCAACACCTTCGCCCACGAATCCTATATTGATGAACTGGCAGTTGCCGCCGGCGTCGATCCGCTGGAATACCGCCTGCGTTATATCAAGGATCCGCGTGCCATCGAACTGATGCGCAACACCGCCGAACGTGCCGGTTGGCAACCGCACACCGTACCGATGCAAACCGCCGCCGAAGACGGCGTGCTGCGCGGGCGGGGCTTTGCCTATGCACGTTACATTCACAGTAAATTCCCCGGCTTCGGTGCGGCATGGGCGGCGTGGGTTGCCGACGTTGCGATTGACAAAACCAGCGGCGAAGTGGCCGTCACGCGTATCGTCGTTGGCCACGATGCCGGCATGATGGTCAATCCGGACGGCGTGCGCCACCAGATCCACGGCAATGTGATCCAGTCGACCAGCCGGGTGTTAAAGGAGCGTGTCACTTTCGAACAATCGACGGTGTCGAGCAAGGAATGGGGCGGTTATCCGATCCTTACCTTTCCGGAGGTGCCCGACGTCGAGGTGGTGATGATGCCGCGCCAGCAGGAGCCGCCGCTGGGGGCCGGTGAGTCGGCTTCGGTGCCGAGTGCCGCGGCGATCGCCAATGCGGTATTCGATGCCACCGGCATTCGTTTTCGCGAACTGCCGATTACCGCCGATCGACTGCGTGAAGCGCTTAACGGTCCTGACCGACCGCCGGCGCCCGCCAAGGCGAGCCAAAAACGACGAAAATGGTGGTTTGGCGGTGCCGCGGGGGTGATTGGTGCACTGCTTGGCGTTGCCAGCAGCGCCTTGCCATGGCGGGCGGAAATTGCGCCGGTCAGCGCACCGGGGGCCGGCACCTGGTCTGCGGCAACCCTGGAACGCGGTCGTCAACTGGCGGCGGCGGGTGATTGTGCGGTATGTCATACCGCCGCCGACGGGGTAACCAATGCCGGCGGATTGGCAATGGAAACGCCGTTTGGCACGCTGTACAGCACCAATATTACTCCGGACGTTACCACCGGCATCGGCAACTGGTCGTTCACCGCCTTCGATCGGGCGATGCGCCAAGGCATTAGCCGCGATGGTCGCCATCTTTATCCGGCGTTCCCCTATACCGCCTTTAGCAAAATGACCGAGGGTGATATGCAGGCGCTGTATGCCTATATGATGTCGCAACCGGCGGTGAGTCAGACCAATCAGGCCAATGATATGCGCTTTCCGTTTTCCGTACGGCCGCTGCTGGCCGGTTGGAACGCGCTGTTCCTCAGGCAGGGAGAATTCAAACCGGACGTGACGCAAACCGCGCAGTGGAACCGCGGATCGTATCTGGTCAACGGCCTGGGTCATTGTGCAGCCTGTCATTCTCCGCGTAACCTGCTGGGAGCGGAAAAGGGTGGCACCAGCTTCCTGGCCGGTGCGATGGTGGACGGTTGGCAAGCGCCTGCGCTGAACAATCTGGCGAATGCCGATAAACCCTGGAGTGAGGAGCAGCTATTTCAGTACCTGAGCAGTGGCCATTCGGCTGAACATGGCGTTGCCGCCGGGCCGATGGGCCCGGTGGTCAGCGAGCTGGCTACGCTGCCGCAAAGCGATCTGCGCGCGATGGCCAACTATCTGATCTCGCTCAGTGAGCCCGCCAGATTAAATACGCAACCGCAGGTAAGCGCGCTGGCCGCCGCCGCACCGCAGGTGTCGCAGCAGGCCGGTGAACGGTTGTTCCAGGGGGCCTGTCAGGCATGCCATAGTGCCAGCAGCGGCGGGCCGCAGCTGTTCGGCGTCAGTCCCGATTTGGCGAATAACACCAATATCTTCAGCGACAGGCCTGACAACCTGATAAAAGTGATCCTGCAAGGTATTGCGCAACCTGCAACCACCGAACTCGGCTATATGCCGGGTTTCAAAGACAGTTTTTCCGATCGACAGGTGGCGGACCTGGTGAACTATCTGCGTCAGCGCTATGCCGGGCAAAAACCGGCCTGGCAAGAGGTTGAGGCGCAGGTGGCGCGTTTGCGTGCCAATCCGGGAACGCACTGAACGGCGCTGATTGCACAGCGCCGCGTCGATTATGCCAGCGGCCCGCCGAGAATGGTTTCTTTCATGCCTGACAGGATGCGGTCGCCGGTTTCTGTTTTTAGCTCTTCGTACCAATCGCGGGTGACGGCCATTTCTTTACCGTGAGTGACGTCGCAGCGTTTGCGGGCTTTCAACACCAGATCCTTGACGCGATAGCTGCGTTTTTCCTGATAACGCAGCAGCGCATCTTCCACGCCAAGCGAATTGGTTTGCAGCGCAATCGCCAGCACCACCGCGTCTTCCATCGCCGCGCAGCCACCCTGGCCGATGTCCGGCGTGGTGCTGTGGCCGGCATCGCCCAACAACGCCACGCGGCCGCGCACCAGGCGTTCAAACGGCTCGATGTCGTGGATCTCGATGCGGTTGGTGGTGGCGGGATCGATAGCGGCGATCAGTTTTTGCACCGGCTCAGCCCAGCCGCTGAAGTAGCGCTGCAGGTCGGCGCGGGCGGTAGTGCGATCTTCCGGCAGCCCGATGGGCAGCGGCACATCGAAGAAGAAATAGAAACGGTTGCCCGCTACCGGCATTAGCGACACGCGTTTGCCTTCGCCAACGAACGTGGTCCATTGATTGGCCGGGGCAATCGTTTCGTCAATGGTAACCAGCCCGTTCCAATTGACGTAGCCGGCGTAACGACGTTCAACCTGATGACCCAATACGTAGGGCCGGATGACCGAATGGGTACCGTCGGCGGCGATCAGAAAGTCACCGTGCGCCTGCGAGCCGTCGTCAAACCAGGCGCTGACGCCGTCAGGGGTTTCTTCCACACCGCTGACCCGTTTGCCGAACTGCACGCAGTCGTCACCGTAGGTGGCCAGCAGCATCGCCTGCAATTCGGCACGCGCTACCGGATAGGGCCGTTCGCCAACGCTGGTGACCAGGGGATCGAGGCTAAAGCGCGTGAGTGTCTGGCCGTGCAGATATTCCTGATACGCCATGTACTGCATCGGTCCGCCAAGCTGGCGCAGTGGTTCTTTCATGCCGAGGTAATTAAGGCATTTTACGCCGTTCGGCCAGATGGAAATGGCGGCGCCGACCGGTTTGATTTGCTTGACCGCTTCAAACACCTCGGCGTTGATGCCAATGCGTTTTAGGGCAATGGCGGTACACAAGCCGCCGATACCACCACCAATAATGATTGCTTTCATCGTATGCTTCTCCTGTCATGATAGAGAGGAAAAGCAATTTCCGTACCAGTCCATTTATACCGTATTCAGGCGCAGTACCGGCAAACCGTATCTTTGTTCAGTATGCTGCTCGGTTTCATCTTCGGGATCAGGAATGGGTGATTGGCGGTATCGCCGCCGTCGTCTCGCGTAAATTTGCGCGCCAATGCTCAGCGTCGCTGCAATCAAACGGTGCATGGCTGCACCATGATGAGACGCTGGCATCGGGGAGGATGGCGGCGATGAGAGAAACCGCAGCGGGTTGGCTGAAGGGCAAATCCGTTACTGCCATTGACGGGTATTGAGCGAAAATGTGCTCTGAATTTCAAACAGCAGCAATAACCCCAGGCAGAGGGATTTACACGCAGTCGACATATGTCGCTATGTGCGACGAGGGCGCGACCGGTGGCCCTCGCCGCGGCATTGTTACAGCCTGGCGCGATATTCTTCCTGCACCCGTGCCAGCGTAGCCCAGAAGGGACGTGGCGGCTGGTGGTTGAGACGATCGACCAGAATATCCAGATGCGTATGCCAGCCGCCGGCAACGCTGAGCATTTGCTCACGAGTGGCCAATCGGCGGTGGGTAACGGTAAGCAAGACGTCGCTGCCTTGCTCGGTCAGTTCAAAAGTGACCTCGGAAGGACGGTCTTTATCCTTCTCGGCCCAGGTGAAGCTCAGCACCCGTGGTGGAAACAGGCAGGTAATATGGCCGGGATTGGTAACGCTGCCGCTGTATTGTCGGAACTCGGGCGGCGTCGGCTCACTGTCGCCAGCCAGTTGACCGTTGTTGAATAGCAACGCCAGCGGCGCACCGACTTCCAGCGTCATTTCGCCGGCCGCCAGCCAGGTGGCGCGTTTGTCGGACTCGGTCAAATAGGCCCATACGCGCTCTATCGGGCCGGGCAACAGGCGCTGGATGCGCAAGGTACCCGTTTCAATAACCATGCCGTAATCGTTCATGCTTCACTCCTCGGGAGGGGGCGGATCGGGTTGACGCAATGCCTGTTCCAACGCGTCGAGCCGATCGGCCCAGAAATGTTCATAGGTTTGCAGCCATCGCATGGCCTGCGCCATCGGCTCGGGGGCGAGCCGGCAAATATGGTTTCTTCCTTGCACGGTCCGCTGCACCAGGCCCGCCTGTTCCAGGGCTTTGATGTGCTTAGAGGCGCCAGAAAATGTCATGTTAAACGGCGCGGCCAGCTCGCCGATGCTGTGTTCGCCTTCCGCCAGCGTATGCAAAATGGTTCGCCGCGTCGGGTCGGACAGCGCATGAAAAATGGCGTCCAACTGAGAGGAAGATAATTTAACCATATGGTTGAATATAGAACGAAGTGGGGGATATTCAACCATTTTGTTTAATAAATTACCAAGGCTGTGATGTCGGTGGCAAAAATAGCCGTCTTAGGAAACGTAGGCGGAAAAGGAAGTCGATGGCAATCAACGCCTTGCGGGTCATGGGTGTTACGGCTGGATAAGGTTACGCCCCGTAACCGGCAGGCTAGCGGGGCGTATCCAGCACCTTGGACGGTGCAACCGTTTCACCCAGCATTAACGGGTCAAACAGTGACAGCGATTCGATCTGATGCAGAAAAATGATTTTGCGAAAGCAGAATACCGAATCCGGCTTGCTGCTCAGATCGATCTTATTACGTTGATAATAGGCGGCATAATTGTTCTCCACCTTGATTTGCAGGGCATTTGGGTCGCGCTTACCGCTCAGTAGCGGTAGCAACACCAAATTGTCGGATGCGGTTGATTCATTTAATGCAGTATAAACCAAACCGATATATATTCGCTGTGATGCCAATGTCACTAAAACCATGTTTCCCTGTTCCATGCTCTGATATAAAATACCTTCCAGACCATTGGTCTTGGTAAGTTTTTTATAAAGATCTTTGCGTTCAGTGGTTTTTAAACGGATGTTGGGTGAGCGTGAAGTGTGCAACAAGCATAATAATATAGCGGTGGCCAGCATTACCACCACTGGCGTTTTAATCTCCAGAAAACTCCAGTTTAAAAAATCCGCATGGTAATGAAGGTCAAGCGGATAGTGGTTTAGCGTAGCGATCAGGCTGGCGAGTTGCGAAAATATCAATAGGACCAGCCAGATAATAAAAACCACAATGATGCCCTGCAAGACAAAAATACAGCCATACAGTGCGACCAGAAAGTAAACCTCCCAACCGTAGGTGCGTTTTAACTTAAAGCGGGAAGACAAATCCCGCGTGGTGTACCAATAGCCGCAGGCCAGTAACACCATAAATATTGCCGTACCCATATCAGTACTGACTCATTTTTTTTACATGTGATTCAAAAGCCTGCATAAATTTTTCATTTTCGGTATTGACGAAGGCATTGCCGTTTTCGTCAATCCAGATATGTTCCTCTTTGTCATGTTCACCTCGGCCGGTGATATCGCTAAACAGTGATAAAAATTTTTCCGGACTGGAAAATAACGCTGTCAAGTAATGTTTCATCATGCCTCCTGAACATTGAGCCAGGCTGCGATCCCAGGATCACAGCCTGTGGCGATAGTCCTTAATGCGACTAACCTTTAATCAGAAATTTTAAGGGTTAGTGCTTACCGCCTTTACGGCCTGCTTCAGAGGCTCGTTCGGGGTCATTTTTAAAGTTGCCCCCGCTTTCGCGGCCACCTTTTTTGCCCGCTTCAGAAGCGCGTTGTCTATCTTCGGCAAAATTACCTGAGCCACCACGATGTTCAGCCATAATTTCCTCCTACAGATAAATTAATATGGCAGTAAGGGTATTGCCGCCGTCAGCAACAATATTTTCCTTACGTTTTTAACCTTAGTAAATATTGCCGTCGCTGCAAGTCTAATTGGCCGTAATAAATTCACTTTCACCCTTATTCATATTTTCTGATATTTATTTAATTTGTCATTAACATATGGCTAGTTTTTTTAACAATCATTGCCGGATGAAGCGCTGTGGGGCGGCTCAGCGGCGAATACTGCCAGATGACCGATTTCGCAGGGTTACTGCCGTTGGCTGCGTGGCCGAATTTTGTTTGGTATTAGGGCGCTTTTGATCGCAGATGCGGCTAGGATTAATACAGTTTGTGCCTACTCACCTTGAGGAAAACAGCCAATGACACGTCTCACTGCCAAAGACTTTCCGCCGGAATTACTCGAGCTGTATGACTACTATGCGCACGGTAAAATTTCGCGCCGCGAGTTTCTCGATCGCGCCGCAAAATACGCGGTTGGCGGCGTGACGGCGATAATGCTATTGAACTCGCTTAGTCCGAATTACGCGCTGGCACAGCAGGTGGCGACCAACGATCCACAGATCCACGCCGGTTACATAAGCTATCCCTCACCAAACGGCCATGGCGAGGTGCGAGCCTACCAGGTTACGCCGAGCGCGGCGAGCGGGCCGCTGCCGGCTATTGTGGTGGTGCATGAGAACCGTGGTTTGAATCCCTATATCGAGGATGTAGCGCGACGGGTGGCAAAGGCCGGTTATCTGGCGCTGGCGCCGGACGGCTTGAGCTCGGTTGGCGGTTATCCTGGCAATGACGATAAAGGACGTGAGTTACAGCAGCAGGTTGATCCGCAAAAATTGATGAACGACTTTTTTGCGGCAATAGAGTTTCTGATGAAAAACGAGGCGGTGAACGGCAAGGTGGGCATCACCGGCTTTTGTTACGGTGGTGGCGTTGCCAATGCCGCAGCGGTGGCTTATCCGGAACTGGCGGCAGCGGTGCCATTTTATGGCCGTCAACCCAAGGCCGAAGATGTGCCACGCATCAAGGCTCCGCTACTGATTCATTATGCCGAACTGGATACGCGTATCAATGAAGGCTGGCCGGCTTATAAAGCAGCCTTGGAGGCCAATGAAAAAGTGTATCAAGCCTATATTTATCCAGCGGTAAATCATGGGTTTCATAACGACACCACGCCGCGTTATGACGAGGCTGCCGCTAATCTGGCCTGGGCGCGGACGCTTGAATGGTTCAAACGTTATCTTACCTGATGAGCAGCCAGGCCAGAGAGGCCGGCAGGGCATTAATGGGTTGTCGCGGGAATTCTGGCTATTACTTTGATTTCAAAATCAAAACCCGCCAGCCAGTTCACGCCGACCGCCGTCCAGTTAGGATAGGGGGCTTGCGGGAAGGTTTCACCTTTTACCGCCATAATGGTGGCGAACTGGTTTTCCGGATCGGTGTGAAAACTGGTGACATCAATGATGTCATCAAGGCTACAGCCTGCTGCAGCGAGAACTGCGCGCAGGTTGTCGAAGGCGAGCCTGACCTGGCGTTCAAAGTCGGGCTCTGGCGAACCGTCAGTTCGGCTGCCGACCTGTCCGGAAACAAACAGCAGATCGCCGGAGCGGATTGCTGCCGAATAGCCGTGTTGTTGGTATAAAGCATGGCGATTGGCGGGAAAGACGGCTTCGCGTTGGCTCATGTTCTTATCCTCTCATCATATTAATTACAGTAGGACTACGCAGGGACGGTATAATTTCATATACTCTCCGTATGTAAATTAATCACACATACGGTACGTATGTCAAATGATATACGAAGCGTATATGAAAAAGGAGTGCCAAATGGCAGCCAGACGTAGAGCAGAAACCATGGAAGAAAACCGTATCAAACTGATCGCGGCTGCAAGAAAAGCCTTTGCAATCAATGGATTTTCCGCGGCGTCGATGGACGATTTGACTGCCAGCGTTGGGCTGACCCGCGGGGCGATTTACCATAACTTTGGTGATAAAAAAGGCTTGCTGGCTGCGGTTGTGGCGCAGGTCGACGGTGAAATGGCGGCACGAGCAAAACAGATGGCCAGCAGCGCCGAGGATGACTGGGGCAAAATGCTGGCCGAGGGCGTAGCGTATATCAAGATGGCGCTCGATCCTGAAATACAACGTATCGTCCTGCTGGACGGACCGGCATTTCTTGGCGATCCGTCACGTTGGCCCAGTCAGAATGCCTGCCTGGATGTTACCCGACAAACCATCGCGGCGATGGCGGCAAACGGTATTTTAAAACCGGTTGATGTCGAAGCCGCGGCCAGACTGCTCAACGGCGCAGCGCTGAACGCCGCGCTGTGGGTGGCGGCCAGTGAAACACCGGAAGCCACATTACCCAAGGCTATCGAGGCATTCCATTATCTGGCGGCGGGCTTTAAGGCAGATTAAATACGTAGGCAACTTGGCTATGACTGTTTTTTACCCGATAAAATGACGCGTTCTGAGCAAATCTGCAGGGTCAGATGTAGCCAACAACCTGCAGAATTCATCTAGCGCAATCTGGAGATACTATGCGATCGCGACCGGCAGCCAGACTTTTGGTTATTGATTCGGCGGGAAAGGTGTTGCTGTTCCGGTTTAGACATCGTACCGGGGCGCTGGCAGGAAACATCTACTGGGCAACGCCAGGCGGCGGCGTCGAGTCAGGTGAAACATTCGAGCAGGCAGCAAGCCGAGAGCTGCAAGAAGAAACCGGGCTTATCACTAATGAAATGACGTACGTGGCGCAACGAAATTTCATCATGAGTTTATCCAGCGGTGAGTTGGTGAACGCCGAAGAGCAGTTTTATCTGGTGCGAGCGGTTAGCCATCAGATCGACGCTACTCATTGGAGCACGGAAGAAAAGCAGGTTATCGATTTGCATCATTGGTGGAGTGAAGATGAACTGGCGACAACTCGCGAGATTGTTTATCCGACGGGGCTGGCTGAGATGCTGGCTGCAATCTAAAAAAAGCAATATGGTAGAAAGTCGTTTTGGCTGATGGCTATCAACCAAGACCTGGCCAGCGGATGTAAAGCCCTGAATCCCAGAATTCAGCTAACGCCACCTTGGTGCGCATAATGTATATTATGTTAAATTGCATTGAGGGATACGTACCGGACTGTCTGTCTGGCTTCCATATCTCCTCGCCTTCGCGGTCTGCCAGTAATTGACTCAGGCTTGTCGTTGTTGTTGTGCAACGTTTTTGCTACGGAGCGACCCGCAACCTGATCCACCTACTCGTGAGCTTTTTCCTGCGACATATCAGAGTGTGACAACCAGTCCACGATTTATCTTTTTCTCTGCGACTAAAGGATAATGATGAGTAACTCGCTTAAACCGGTCAAAACGCCCTGCTTTTTTGATCGCGCTAGGTGAAATCTGCACAGAATTGGCAGTAATCCCCCTGCAGATTCTCTCAAAATACGCCATCAGAAAATGGTATTAGTTTTGTGCAATCCTAAGGTATGTAGTGAATGATTGCCGTAGTCAAATACGTAACTGGCCATCAATCAGCGTACAACTTTGTCCGCCAATCCATGGCTCATTATTGATAAAGCGCACGCTAACGCGACCTTCTCGATTAAGCTGGCTACCTTGGCGAACCTGATAGCCCTGTGCCGTCAAACCTGCGTCGGGGAAATTATTGGCTTTCAACAACCGGGCCAGACAGGCATTGGCACTGCCGGTTACCGGATCCTCAACCAACTTATCCCATTCAACCAGAAACGCGCGCACTTCGTAATCGGCTGGATAACCTGCTGAATACGCGCCGTAAATCGCCACGCCATCGACATCACAAGCCGCTTGCAGCCTTTTGATCATGCTCTGATCCGGCGTTACCGCCAGGCAGGATTGCGCATTGGGCATGCGCACCATCAGCCAACGAATGCCCATATCTGCCATCACCGACAGAGTCTCTGGTTCAATAATCGCATATGGGAAAGCGGCCATTAGCATTTCGCGCTGCTCAACGTTCAGCGTTCGAAACGTTACCGCAGGTGCGGCAAACGCCAGGGTTCCTTCCGGTAAGATATTGACTGCAACCAGGCCAACACCGCATTGCTGCATAATAACCCCCGGTTGTTGGGTGACTAAGCCAGTTTCCAATAATGCATGGGCGGTGCCCAACGTCGGATGTCCAGCAAACGGCAGCTCTTTTTCGGGAGTAAAAATACGCAGCTGATAATCTGCCTGCGGATGAGTCGGTTTGAAAACAAACGTCGTTTCCGACAGATTGGTCCAACGCGCTAATGCCAGCATCTGTTTTTCAGTCAGGCCCTCGGCCTCCAGCACTACCGCTACGGGATTCCCTTGCAATGGCGAGGTGGCAAATACATCCACCTGTTTGTAGGCGCGCGCTATCACATCATCTGTTCTCGGCATTTACCCTAATCCTCTGTCGATAAGGCTTGATGATAGCCGTTAACGTTATTTTCATCAATTAATCAACGCTCTGCGCTTATCTCATCCTGAGGGAGTGCTCAACCTGGACGCGCGGTAATAAACCGGCAGGCTAATATGCCGTGCCGGCTTGGTTGACTGTCTTATGCCCCGCCGTCAGATCTGGCTGGTTGGCAGCACAAACAGCTCGGCGATGTTAACGTGCGCTGGCGCAGTGGCGGCAAACAGGATCGTCTCGGCAATATTGTCAGGATCGAGCGGCGTAAGTTGTGCAACGAAAGCCTCAAGCAATCCTTTATATTCTTCGCTGGTCGTGGTGAGCGATAATTCGGTGGCGGTTACGCCGGGTTGTATGCTGGTGACGCGGATATTGTGTTTTTTGCCGACCTCCATCCGCAAACCTTCGCTCAACGCACTGACCGCATATTTGGTTGCGCAGTAAACCGCAAAGCCCTGACCGAAAACTTTGCGGCCGGCGATCGACGACGTATTGATGATATGCCCAGCATGCTGTTCGATCATCACCGGCAGTACCGCTGCCGTGACGTTCAACACCCCTTTGATATTCACGTCGATCATGCTGTCCCATTCATCGGTTTTGAATTCATCGAAATTTGACATCGGCATGATTCCGGCGTTATTACACACGATATCTAGCTGGCCATAACGTTGCAGCAGTTTATTTACCGCCGCCGCAACCGAGTTTTTATCGGTGACATCCAGTGTCAATACCAGGGCCTGGCCACCCTGCCGCTCGATGTCAGCTCGCAATGCGTTCAGTCGTTCGGTTCTGCGCGCGGCAATAGCCACTTTTGCGCCGGCTTCGGCTAACTTCTTCGCCGTGGCGGCACCAATACCGCTTGAGGCGCCAGTAATAAGAGCAACTTTTCCATTCAGTTTTTGCACGATGTTTCATCCGGGTTGTATACAGCCGCAATCTCGACGCTGTCTCGAGGGTGAAACAAGATGATATACTTTATATACCTGGTTTCAATTACGCACCTTTAAGGTACTAGATATGTCAGAGGATACCGAGTTACCCATTTGTTCGCTGGAAATACTGGATAATATTCGCGTGGTGTTGGATCAAATTGCCAACAAATGGTCAATCATGGTGCTGACGTTGTTATATAACGGCCCGGTGCGTTTCAATACCATTAAGCGTCATCTTGGCAATATTACCCACAAATCGCTGACCGACACTCTGCGGCGGTTGGAACGCTCTGGGTTAATTACTCGTCAGGTCATTTGCTCTTCGCCCGTTGCGGTTCAGTACCAAATCACCGAATTGGGTAAAACGCTGGAAACGCCGGTGGTTGCCATGCTGCAATGGACCGAAAAGTACGCAGGTCAAGTGATTGAAATTCAGCAAAGAAATGACAGCTCAGCCTGTCTGGACAGCTAGCTGAACGGCTGGTTTCTGATCAATGCACATGGGTGTTCGGGCGGATAGCGTCACGATCGGCAGCGCTATCCGTAGTTACCGACATTATTATCTAACCGTTAGCTGTAAAAATGTCAGGTTTTTTTCAGCATTGTTATGATGGTGATGTTTTGCGCTATCGGTGAGCTGGTAATATAAACGATGGCAACGATAAAGGGTGGGTTAAATATCAACTCCTTATGTCAAATTGTTCACGGAGAGCAATTTACCCCATAAGTTATCGCTTATAAAATAACGCTAAAGGTTGCCAGGTTTCCTTGTGAAATACAGGTGTGACGCCAACGATTCAGACGTTTCTTTAGCGGAGGATATTTAATATCCTTAATGTTTTTTAGTGCCAGATATATTTTCATTCTCCCTTTGCAATATACTGGCAGCAACGCTAGGCAGCATTAACCACCGCCATGGCAAAGCCATCCCAGCCTTTTTCACCGACGGTCTGTAGTGCCGTCGCGTCCAGTTGAGGATGGTCTGCCAGCATCTGCAAACACTCTCGAACGCCCTGAACGTTGGCATCTTCGCTTTGTGCATCAATAACCGCCCCGCCTCTGACGATATTATCTGCGATAATCACCGTGCCTGGACGGGAAAGTGATATCGCCGCTTGCAGATACTGTGGATTATTTTTCTTGTCTGCATCAATAAAGATCAGGTCAAACGGCCCCGTCAAGGTGGGTAATATATCCAGCGCTGCGCCAATATGAATATCGACGCAGCCCGACAGCCCCGCATTGGCAATATTGCTCGATGCTACCTGTGCATGCTGTGGGTTGGCCTCGAGGGTAGTTATCCGGCCATCCGGTTGCAGTGCTCGTGCCATCCAGATGGTGCTGTATCCGCCAAGCGTGCCAATTTCCAGAATACGTGCAGCCCGCAGCATGCGGGTAAATAATGCCAGCATTTTACCCTGAGTGGCCGACACGTCGTGTGCCGGTAATCCCGCCGCTGCGTTGGCAGCCAATGCTGCCTGCAAAACATCGTCATCAGGTGCCAGCAACGCAGAAAAATAGGCATCTACGCCAGCCCACTTTTCTGCGTCTGCCAACGGATAGTCAGCCACGCGCATTGTTTGTCTCCCAGCTTCATTTATCACCACTAGAGTATATAGCGCGTTATGCAACTTGATGACAATCTTATCCTTCCTTTGCCGGTAGCCTTTGCCGGCCGTGCAGGCGAAAAGCGGGCTTGATATCGCAGATACTCTCGTTTTTTCCCACCGCCATGGCAAAAAGAATGCCACCGATGATGGAAAACAACCCCAGTACGCTCCATGCAAGCGTCATATCGCTGCCGCCACCAAGCTGCTTGAGATAGCCAGCCACCAGCGGACCGCCAAACTGACCGATGAAATTGCTGCAGGCACCGACGAACGCCACCGCCGGCACCGCTTTTCTGGTCGGCAGGATTTCTGTCAGACGCACGTACACCAGCGGCACCAGCATCTTCATGGTCAAGCCGACGAACAGAAACAAGGCTATCTGTAACCAGTACAGCGATGCCGGGACAAAAGCCGCCACCGACAGCGCTATACCACACAGTACGGTTGGAATGGCGGCATGCAGGCGTCTTTCCTGATTAAATTTGTCCGAACGCCGGGTGATGTACCAGATACCCACCATGGTCATCAAAAAAGGCAGGCCACTGATGAAACCCACCATAAATTCGCTGAGGGTGCCGTACCCTTTGAGTGCCGTCGGCAGCCATAAGGTGAATCCATATGCCAACATGCTGTGCAGCGAATAACCAATCAGCATTAGCCACAGCGCCGGAATGCGCAGGATAGTCCACCAGCGATCCGATGTTTCCTTAACATAGCCGGACTGTTCCGCCGCCAGATCCGCCTCAATGACCTGGCGGTCTTGGTCACTCAGCCAGCGGGCAGCACGCAGGTTTTTCGGCACCAGATAAAACCAGATAATGCAGAAAATCCAGGCGGGCGCGCCTTCGATCACCATCATGATGCGCCAGTCGTGATGCGCCAGGATCCAGCCGGAAATCGGACCTGCCAGAAATGCGCCGGCACCCAGGCTCAGGTTCCATATACCAAATGCCCTGCCGCGCTCGCGCTTGATAAACCACTGGGCGAGAAACATCGCCGTCGCTGCCTGAATCGGACCCTCAGCCAGCCCAAGCAAGAAACGTACTGCGATCAGTTCGCCAAAGTTTCGCGTCAGGCCGGTGAGCATGGCACAGGCGCCAAACAGAAACAGACTCAGGCCGATCACCCGGCGTGAGCCGAAACGCAATGCCAGCCAGCCGGCGGTAAACTGCGTCGCCACATAGCCCCAGGCAAACGCCCCACCGAGCCAGCCCGCCTCTACCGGCGTCAGCGCCAATTCGGCCACGATATGGGGAAGCGCCATGCCAATATTGACACGATCGAAAAATGAAATGGTATACATGATAAAAACGGCAGGTAATATTATTGTCCAGCGTTTATTGCCAATAAGGCGCTGCGGTAAAGAATTTACGCTCATGGTAACTGCCTCGTATTCAGACTTTTGTAGGGTAAGTGCTTTCAGTCAATATCTCTCTGCCATCCGTTCCCTGGGGGATTTTTTATGATGTTATTGGGTGGGTAATATTCAGCTGGCCAAGCGTAGATGTGCATCAGCCGATAATTATCGTCGTCGCTAATCGCCGGACGACACAGACAGTGGCGTCGTCAGCCTTGACCGCCGGGCCTGCGTCGCGGGCTGAAAGCTGCATAATAGCGTTATCTTGCTACTACGCCCTGTTCGCATAAATGACGTACTGAATCAGAACGCGGTTAAATATATTATCGCTTGTTGGCTTGGCTATTTTCCTGTCAATCTCTTCGGCTTGCCGCCTGATAGGCGTTTAAAACGGGGGTGAAATATACCTATGAATATATAAATGTATAATTCCCTGATGACTCACCACCCGTTTTCTACGCTGCCTGGCTTTATCTACCGGAGGGCACAACTGCGGCGAGGACTTATTCGGCCAGCGCGCGCATTTGCCTGATCAGATCGGATTTGCCCTCAAAGCCGATACCGGGCAGTTCCGGCATGATGATATGACCGTCTTCTACCTTGACCGAGTCCGGGAATCCACCGTAGGGCTGGAACAGATCCGGATAACTTTCGTTACCGCCGAGACCCAGGCCGGCAGCTATGTTCAATGACATCTGGTGGCCGCCGTGTGGAATACAGCGTGAGGGGGACCAGCCAAACTGTGTCAGCACCTCCAGCGTGCGCAGGTATTCAACCAGGCCGTAGGAAAGCGCACAGTCAAACTGCAGATAGTCGCGATCGGGGCGCATGCCGCCATAACGCAGCAGGTTGCGTGCATCCTGATGAGAGAACAGGTTCTCTCCGGTGGCCATCGGGCCGGGATAGAATTCCGCCAGTGCCGCCTGAAGCGCATAATCCAGCGGGTCACCGACTTCTTCGTACCAGAACAGCGGATATTGACGCAACATCTTGGCATAGGCGATGCCGGTTTCCAGATCGAAACGTCCATTGGCATCGACCGCCAACCGCCCTTCGCTGCCGATCTCTTCCAGTACCGCTTCAATACGGCGGCGATCTTCGTCGAGGGAGGCACCGCCGATTTTCATTTTTACCACGTTGTAGCCACGGTTGAGATAACCGCGCATCTCTTGGCGTAGTGCGCCGAGATCTTTGCCTGGATAGTAATAACCGCCGGCCGCATAGACGAATACCCGTGGATTGGCCTCAACCCCTTTCATCTCTGCCAGCAGACGGAACAGCGGCTTGTTGGCAATCTTGGCGGTGGCATCCCAGATGGCCATATCCAGCGTGCCGACGGCAACCGAGCGCTCACCGTGGCCGCCTGGCTTCTCGTTGCTCATCATCACTTCCCACACCTTATGCGGGTCGAGATTGTTGCCTTGCGCGTTCAGCAGGCTGGCGGATTCCGCGTTCAGGATACGGTCACGAAAGCGCTCACGGATCAGCCCCCCCTGGCCGTAGCGTCCGTTGGAATTAAAGCCGTATCCAACCACGCGGCGCCCGTCGACCTCAACGTCAGTGACCACCGCAACCAGGCTGGCGGTCATCTTGCTAAAATCGATATAGGCGTTTCGAATAGGTGAAGCAATCGGTTTGGTCATTTCTACAACGTCAACAATACGCATGTTCTCTCCGGCGATTTTTGTCATCTGCGGTGCCCGAACGCTGTGTAACGTTATGCCAATATGTTAGCGTTAAGGCGAATCAAGGCCGCGACTGACGGACGGTAGTGTCCGGTCTTTTTTCATCTTATGCCCATAAAATGGCCTGTTCTAATGCAAATGAGGTTGGCTGTAATGCAAAATCGGCATCACCTGGAGTTGACCTGGCTTGAAGACTGCGTTGCGCTGGCAGCGTCGCTGAATTTTTCCCGTGCCGCGGCTTCCCGATATGTGACCCAGCCTGCATTCAGTCGGCGTATACAGTCGTTGGAAGAGTGGCTGGGAACGCCGCTTTTTGAACGAAACCGGCGCGGCGTCAGCCTGACGCGAGCGGGTGAAGTGTTTATCAAACAGGTACCGGATCTGATCCGCGCGCTGTATACGCTAAGAAACGAGGTGATTGATGCCTCAGGGGACGCAAAGCCGGACGTCATTTTCTCTGCCACTCACTCGCTCTCGTTCTCCTTTTTCCCCACGCTGATGCGTAACAACGACAAGATTGCCCGCTTCGGCTCCTTTCGACTGCTCTCTGACACCCTGAGCGCCTGCGAAAGAATGATCGGCAAAGGCGATGCGCAGTTCCTGCTGTGTTATTACCATCCGCACATGCATATCAACCTTGAGCAGGAAAAGTTCCTCAGCGTTCGTCTCGGGCGGGAAACCTTAATCCCCTATAGCCGGCGCGATGCCGCTAGCGGTCAGCCGATATGGCGTATTTCCGGCGGCAGGAAGTTCCCTTATCTGTCTTTCTCGGCAGAATCAGGACTCGGGCGGATTATTGCCAATACGTCGTCGGTAAATCGTGCCAAACGGGGGATGGAGCAGGTGTTTACCGCCGATCTGGCTGCGACGTTGCTGGCAATGGTCAAGGCCGGCGATGGCATTGCCTGGTTGCCGGAAACGCTGGCGCAAGCCGACGTACAGGCGGGCAACCTTGCGGCGGCGGCAGCGAGCGACAGCGGCGTTTGGGTGCCGATCGACATCAGGCTGTTCCGTCCGGCCGGCAAAATGTCGCGGGCGGTCGAAGCGCTGTGGGATATTTTCGTCGATGAGCAATGCTGAGGGGCATATTTCTTGCCGAGGCGGCCCATCAGGCCAGACTCGGCAACGGGATTTTCAACTGGCGGCAGACCGTTGCGCCAACGATGGAAAACGCTGCAACACCCGGCCGAAAATCGTCTCCATTTGCACGGGCAACGGCAAATCGGCACACTCCCCGGCCTGCACGGCGGCAAATACCTGATGTTTCAAAAAATGCCGCCAGACGACCGGCATATCGGCCAGGAATGTCGTCAACAGTTGGTAACGTGCCGGCGTCCAGAGCGCTTCGAACGCCCTTCTTGCCGGGCCGACATCAAAATGTTGCCTGCCGGCATCTGCCATCGTCGCGCGCAGGCGGGCGGTGGCAGGCAGATCGATTTCGCCTTGCTCGATGACCACACCATACTGCTGGCGCGCCGCGCGTTCGGAAACAAAGCCGCAAATGACGTCACGCAGTACGGCGGCCGGCTGGCGCTGTTTTGCCGGGCCGTAACCGCCGGCACCGGGGCCTTTCAGGCTCACCACGTCGCCCGGCCCGCAGTGGATGACATCGGTATTGCCATGCTCGGTGATCTGCCCCGCTGGCGTGGTGGTACGAAACCAGGAGGTGGAGCCTGCCTGGCCTCCGGCGGCGCCGGCCGATGCGAACACCGAGCGGTTGCGGTTGCGTGCGGTGATCACGGTATTGGGAGCGAACACCTCAAATGCCATTTCGGTTGCCAGCCCGCCGCGAAATTCCCCGGCACCGGCGCTGTCCGGTGCCAGTCGATAACGCAGAAAGCGCACTGGCACCTCGGCTTCACTGATTTCTATCGGCGTGTTCTTCAGAAATGCCGACAGCCCGCCGGAGCCTTCCGGGCCGTCGTGGCGCGGGGTGCCGCCGGATCCACCGCCAACCGGGCCCAGCGAGGCAACCACGGTGCGGTTTTGACTATCCACGGTACGGATATTGACGATCGAATTACCGCCCGGCGAATTGGCCGGTAACCGCTGCGGCATGGCCAGTGAAAACGCTCCTAGCGTGGCGATCTGTGCCATCGCGCAGGTCAGCGATCGCATGCCGACGGCGGCCGGCGCTTCGCAGTTCATAATGGTGCCCGGCGGCAGAATGGCTCGCGTTGCTCGCAGCGTACCGGCGTTGAGCAGCAGCTGATTATCCAGCGTGGCAAGTACATAGGTGACCCCCACCAGCGCCAGCGGATGACGTTCGCGCCCGCCGGTGGGCATGTTGAGCGACGAGGCCAACTGGGGATCGCTGCCGCTGTAATCCAGCTCAAGCGCATCGCCCTTGACCTTCAACGTCACGGCGATGCGACAGGGGTAACCGCCCTCGCCGTCTTCATCGGCGTAATCGGCATAAAAATAGTCACCGTCCGGGATGGTGGCAATGACCGCCCGCGCCTGTCGTTCGGCATAGTCAAGCAGCTCCTCCACCCCGAGCAGAAAGTCGTCAATGCCGAAACGTGCGATGATCTGGTGGATTTTGCTTTCGCCGATATTCACCGAGGCAAGCTGCGCCTTGAAATCACCCCAGTTCTGTTCGGGGGCACGTACGTTGAGCCGCATGATGCGGGCGACCTCCTGATTCAGCTTGCCGCCGCTGACGATCTTCAACGGCGGCAGCCGCAGCCCTTCCTGCACAATCTCCGTCAGTGAACGCGACAGCGACGCCGGCACCGCGCCGCCAACGTCGGTATTATGAATATGCCCGACCACAAAGCAGGCGATTTCGCCCTGATGGAATACCGGCTTCCAGATGTGAATATCCGGTGAATGGGTAGCCACGTTGCCAGCGTAGGCGTCGTTGGTGATGCAGATATCCCCGGGCTGGTAGTCGTCAATCAGCGCCAGCACCGGGCCATAGTCAATGCCGCTGTACCAGGGGGCGCCAAAACTGCGCGGCGACGCGAAGGCCAGGCCGCTGCGGCTGACAATCTGGCAGGAAAAATCCTCGGTTTCCTTGACAAAGGTCGAATGCGCGGTGCGCATCAGGGTAAAGGCCATGGCATCCGCCGCTGCCGCACAGTAGTTGGCCAGAATTTGCAGGTTACGTCCGTCAATTGCCATGATGAGCCTCGGTCAGTGGAGTGATAAGCAGGTTGCCGAATGTGTCAACGTTGACCTGCATACCCGGCGGTACGCAGGTGGTGCAGTCGTCTTGCATCACAATGGCCGGCCCGGCGAACTGATGCCCGGCACGCAAGGTGGCGCGGGACACCACGTCAACCTGCCACCAGCGCCCGTCGATCCAGGCGTCCACCTGGCGCAGCACCTCAACCGGGCCATCGCACGCAGCCAGCGTCATCAGCGCCGGTTTGGGGGTGGGTGAAACGATCACCAGTCGCAGAGCAATAATCTGCACCATCGCCTGCGGATCGTGGTGGCCAAACAGCCGCTGATGATGGGCGTTGAACGCCGCCCGCAGCGCGGTAATATCGCCCTGCGCCAAGGCATGCTGGTCAAGCGCCACCTCGATTTCAAACGACTGGCCGCGATAGCGCATGTCTGCCGAAAAGCTCAGCGTCTGCGCCAGTCCGTCACCGTATTCCCGCGCCAGCCAGCCTTGCGCCTCGCTGCACAACCGATCGGCCTGTCGCGCCAGTTCGGCGGCAATGTCGTCGGTAACATCGCAGTACAGCGTGCGGATGAAATCATTCTTCACATCGGCCACCAGTCCGCCGAGCGCAGACAATACCCCCGGCGTTGGCGGCACTACCACGCCTTTCATGTTCAATTCACGCGCCAGGAAACAGCCCATCATTGGCCCGGCACCGCCAAAAGCCAGGAACCAGAACTCGCGCGGATCGATGCCAAAGCGGGACAGCAATCCGCTGGTGTCGCTGTACATGCCGGAAATGGCCAGTGCGATGATATTTTCCGCCGTTTGTTCCAGGGTGATCCCCAGCGGATCGGCCAATGCCTGTATCGCCGTCCGGGCGGCAGCCACGTCGACCTGTACCGCGTGGTAACCCAGATCGCCATGACCGATCAGGCCGCAGGCGGCAAAGGCATCGGTGGCGGTGGCCGCCGTTCCGCCGCGCTGAAAGCATACCGGTCCGGGCAGTGATCCGGCGCTGTCCGGGCCAACCTGCAATACCCCCAACGGGGCGAGCCAGGCGATGGAACCGCCACCCTGGCCGACCGAGGTCACGGAAACCGAAGGAATATAGATCGGAAACTCGCCGATGATTTCACCGCTGCCATACTCTGGCCTGCCGTTGACGATCACCGCCACGTCGGCGCTGGTGCCGCCAATATCCAGGCTCAGCAACCGATCAAAACCGCAGCGCTGCGCAATGTAGCTGGCACCGATCACCCCGGAGGCGGTGCCGGACAGTACCATCTGTACGCACTCCGCCTTGGCCTGCGCCATGCTCATCACGCCGCCGTTGGACTTGGCAATGCGTGGCGGTACCGTCACGCCCATCCCGCTCAGCGCCAGTTCAAAGGCCTGCAGATAGTCAATCACCTGCGGCTGCACGTAGGCATTAATCACCGCGGTAATGGTACGTTCGTACTCGCGGATGATGGGCCAGATGTCCGCCGAACAACAGACCAGCATATCGGGCGCAATCTCGGCGATGATCCGGCGCACCGCCTGTTCATTGGCGGGATTGCGGTAGCTGTGCAGCAGCGAAATCACGATGCCGGCACAGCCTGCCGCGCTGGCCGCCGCCACCGCCTGCTCTATGCTGTGACGGTCGGGCGCCGCCAGAATGCGGCCATCACTGTCGGTGCGTTCATTGATGCCGAACACCCGATCGCGAGAAATCAGCGGTGTCGGTCTGCGGGAGAATAAATCATGAATACGCGGGATCTTCAGTCGCGCCAATTCCAGCACGTCACTAAAGCCGTGGGTGGTGAACAGCGCCAGTTTGACCCCCTTGCGCTGGATCACCGCATTTACCCCCACCGTGGTGCCGTGGGTAAAGTAAGCGATCTGCCGAGGATCGATGCCGTCCCGCTGCTGTAATGCCGCCAGTCCGGTGGTAATTTCGCTGCCCGGACTGTCGGGGCGCGACAGCACTTTCAGGGTGCGAATGCTGTTGTCGCGTTCGTCCAATACGGCAAAATCGGTGAACGAGCCGCCAATATCCACGCCAACGCGATAGCTCATGAGCGCTCCTCCCCGGCTGGACGGCTATATTCCATCAGCCTTTCCGGTCGGGTGACCGCATGCCAGCCCGCGCGTTGATAGATCTGATGGGCATCGTCGGTGGCCAGCAGCCAGCGTTTGACCTGGTGTAGCGCGGGATGCTGCGTCACGCAGGTGGCCAGCCAGCCGCCCAGCCCTCGCCCACGGTGAGCGCTATCGACGATCACGTCGCTCAGATAGGCAAAGCGGCAATAGTCGGTGATCAGCCGGCCAAAGCCGACCTGGCGTTGCTGCTGATAAAGGCCGAACGGCAGCGAGCAGGCCAGCGCCCGCAGGGTGGTCTCCCGCGACTGTCCTTTGGCCCAGTAGCTGTGCTGCGTGAGTTGTCGATGTACCCACGCCACGTCAAGCAACGCGGGATCGGTACTCAGCAGATAATCGTTACGCTGCCAATGGACAGCGGGCGGAACAAATGGCGAAAGCATGCGGGCTCCTGGCTGAATTAACGTGACATAACATGAGTTTATGGCGTAATTCAGCCGCAGTTTTCGCAAAATGGCGGCGATAACAGCGTATTTATGGCGAAATTGGCAGGGAAATGAAATTTTGTGCCGGGGCAACGGCGAACCCAGAGGTAGGGTCCTTCACCCCTGGCGCGCGGTGAGCGATCAGTATTCCACCGGGGTATGGCGGGAAATCAGCGAACGCAGCGGGACGCTGCTTTTGATGATTGGCGATTTGATCACGATGTAGCTGAAGTACTTGTCGATGCCGACCTTGGCATCCAGCAGCTGTTCAATCACTTCCTGGTAGTGCTCGATGCTGCGGGTAATAAAGCGCAACAGGTAATCGTAGCCGCCGGTGATCAGGTGGCATTCCATCAGTTCGTCCACTTCGCGGATGGCGTTTTCGAAACGCATAAAGTCTTCACGTCGGTGGCCGGACAATGTGACTTCGGTGAACACCGTTACCGAATCGGTGATTTTGGTCAGGTTGATATGCGCTTCGTAGCCGGTGATAAAGCCGGCGGTCTCCAGGCGTTTGACGCGTTGCAGACAGGGGCTGGGAGAAAGACCCACCGCATCGGCAAGGTTGACATTGCTGATGCGGCCGTCTTTTTGCAGCTGTACCAGAATATTGATGTCAATGCGGTCCAGTTTCATTAAGCCGTTCATAACACCCCTCATTGTTACCAAATTGTTATCTGATGACGATGGTATAGCACGCTTTCTGCCGGCGGCGCCAGCGTTTTACCGCGCTATACCGTCGTCGTGTACCGCAAACAAACATAAGAATATCAATGAGGAAACCGTCTCAGCCCAGCCTGCCGGTGGCGCGGGCCAGCGCAATATCAAAGATGTGCAGCGCCTCTTCCAACTGCGAGTCGCTGGTGACCAACGGCGCGAGGAAACGAACGGTATTACGCTTGATGCCGCACTTGATCAGCAGCAGACCTTCCTGGCTGGCGCAGTCGAGAATACGCTGGGTCAGTGCTGCATCGGGTAACCCGCTTTCGACGTCGATAATTTCCACCGCCTGCATAAAGCCGATGCCGCGCACCTCGCCGATGCAGACATACTTGTCGGCCAATTGATGCAGACGTGCATTAAGTTCGCCACCCAACTGATTGGCGCGCGCCAACAGCGAGCCGTCGGCCAGCAGGTCCAGCACTGCCAACGCCGCCGCACAGGCCAGCGCATTACCGCCGTAGGTGCCGCCCAGGCCGCCCGGGGTGGGGGCTTCCATGATTTCCGCCTTGCCCACCACGCCAGAGATCGGCAAACCGCCGCCGAGGCTTTTTGCCACGGTCACCAAATCCGGCACGATGCCGGCGTGCTGGAAACCGAACATTTTACCGGTGCGGCCAAAGCCGGTTTGTACTTCGTCGCAGATCAGTACAATGCCGTGACGCTGGGTCAGTTCGCGCAATGCCTGCATAAACGCCGGCGATGCGGGCAGGAAGCCGCCATCGCCCTGCACCGGTTCGATAATGATCGCCGCCACGCGTTCCGCCGCTATCTGCACGGCAAACAGCGTATCCAGCGCCTGCAGGCAGTCGCCGTCAGAAATACCGTTAAACGCATTGGGGAACGGCACGCGGTAGATTTCACCGGGGAATGGCCCAAAGTTCTGTTTGTAAGGCTGACTCATGCCGGTTAGCGTGCAGCCTAACAGCGTGCGGCCGTGAAACGCGCCGTCAAAGGCAACGATCCCCGATCGGTTAGTGTATGCGCGGGCGATTTTAACCGCATTTTCCACCGCTTCTGCGCCGCTGGTAAAAAAGACGCTCTTGAATTTTTCACCGGCGCCGACGGCGTTATTCAACCGCCTGGCCAGCTCGATATACCCCGGATAGGCTGCCACCTGGAAGCAGGCGTGCGAGAGCTGTTGCAGCTGTTCGGTGACCGCGGCCACTACCGCCGGATGGCTATGCCCGACGTTCAAGACACCGATGCCGGCGACAAAGTCCAGATAGCGGTTGCCCTCGACGTCCCAGACTTCGGCGCCCTTTCCCTTGGCAATCACCAGCGGGTGTGCGGTGACCACGCCGCGTGCCACGTGTTCTTCCCGCGTGTCCAGGAATAATCCGTTGTCAGAAAATGTCTGCTGCTCAGCCAGTAAATTATCCATCTCTCTTCCTCATCGCATGACAATATTGAGATCAAGTATCGCAATAAGCCTTTTCCTCTCGCTGCCGAAATCGGAATGGCAGCAGCATTAACTGTCGAAATGCGGACCAATACATGAACTAAATTTTCATCGGCAGCGTTTCACGCACCACTTCGCAGAACCAGCGAATGCCGTAAGGAATGACGTCGTCGTTAAAATCGTAGGCGGAATGATGCAGCGGTCGGCTGTCGGCGGATCCCAGCCACAGATAGGCGCCTGGCCGTGCCTGCAACATAAAGGCGAAGTCCTCCGAGGTCAGCGCCGGCTTCGCCGCCAGCGATGCGGCAAGGCCGGCGTTGTGCGCCGCCCGTAGTGCAATCTCCGCCTGCTGCGGCGCATTGACGGTGGCCGGATAATAGCGCTGGTAGTTGACTTCCGCCGTCAGGCGGTGCGCGGCGGTGACGTGCTGCGCCATGGCGCGCAGACATTGCTCGATGGTGTCTTGCACCTGCGGATCGAAGGTGCGCACCGTACCGGTAATGCTGGCGCTGGCCGGGATCATATTGTGCGAAAAACCGCCCTGCACGCGGGTTACCGTCAGCAATGCCGGTTCGCAGGGATCGACGGCGCGAGCGACGATGGTATTCAGCTGCACCACCAGTTCGCTGGTTGCCAGCAGCGTATCCGCGGTGAGATGTGGCTGGGCCGCGTGGCCTCCACCGCCTTTAACGGTGATGTCGAAGCGATCGGCGGCGGCCATGATCGGTCCCGGACGGGTCTGCGCGGTGCCCAGCGGCAGTTCCGGCCAGTTGTGCAGCGCATAGACCGCGTCACAGGGGAAACGGCTGAACAACCCGTCGTCAATCATCGCCTGCGCGCCCGCCAGCCCTTCTTCTGCCGGCTGGAAGATAAACACCACGCTGCCGTCAAAGGTGCTCGAACCGGCCAACTGCGCCGCAGCGCCCAGCAGTATCGCGGTGTGACCATCGTGACCGCAGGCGTGGCAGCGCCCCGGATAGCGGCTATGCCACGCCTGTTGCCCGGCATCGTCCATTGGCAGCGCGTCCATATCGGCACGCAGGCCGACGGTGCGTGGGCTGCTGCCACGCCGCAGAACGCCGACCACGCCGGTTTTGCCGACCCCGCAGTGCACCTCGATATCCAGTTGACGCAGGAAGTCCGCCACCATGGCCGCGGTACGCTGCTCTTCGAACCCCAATTCGGGGTGGGCGTGCAGATCGCGCCGCAGCGCGATCAAGTGCTGGTGATCCATTCAATAGCCTCTTGTGCGTTCGATCGTGCCGATCATCGCCTCACCGCGCTCAAAGCGGCGAATATTGTCCAGCAACGCCTGTACCGCACTCTCTGGACGCGTCTGGCTGGCGATGTGTGGCGTAAGCCAGATGGCGGGATGCTGCCAAAACGCATGCCCTGGCGGCAACGGTTCCGGCGATGTCACGTCAATCACCGCGGCAGACAGTTGGCCGCTGTCCAGCGCATCCAGCAGATGTTGATGATTGAGCTGCCGGCCGCGACCGACCTGAACCAGCGCCGCCCCCGGCGGCAATTGGTTGAACAGCGCGGCATTGAGGATGCCCTCGGTGCTGGCAGTCAGCGGCAGCAGGCAGATCAGAATATCGCTGCTGGCGAGGAATGCCCCCAACTGCGCATCGCCAGCGTAGCAGCGTACGCCGTCGATGGTTTTGGCCGAGCGGCTCCAACTGGCGCAGGGATAGCCGAACGCCACCAGCGGCCGCAGCACCGCTTCACCCAGCGTACCGGCGCCCATCACGCCAATCCGGCAGGCGCCGGCGACCGGCGTCGGTTGTTCCTGCCAGCGCTGTTGACGCTGTTGCTGCAGATAACGCGGCATGCCGCGATGCAGCGCCAGTACGGCAAAGGTGACGTATTCCACCATGCCCTGGGTCAGTCCGGGTTCGATCATGCGCACCACCGGCAGTTCAGGCGGCAGGCTGGCATAGTCAAACTGGTCGACGCCGGCACCGACCGAAAACAGCACCTTAAGGTTGGGAAAGGTTTGCATGATATTTTGCGGCGGTTGCCAGGCGATCAGATAATCAACCTGCTGCGGGTCGCCGACCTCGGGCCATTGGCGAAAGGTCGCTTCCGGTGCCAACTGGGCCAGCAATTGGGCCCACTGGCGGCCGCGTGCCGGCTCGGATTTGTAGACGATATTCATCAGACCATTGCCTGGGTTGTCAGCCCGAACGCCAGTATGCGCTCGGGCTGGTATTGCCGCCCGCGGATCATGGTGGTTGGCGCGTCGACCTGCGGCACGCCAAGGGCGTTCAGCCATGTGCCAAGGCCGGATTCGGCATCGGTATCAATGCGCACGAACTGGCCCGACAGCCCGCTCAGCAAAGTGCTGACCAGCAACTGGGCGCGCGGCAGATCGCTGCAGACAATCGGCCCGACCACGTAACCGTGACCAAAGCGCCGCAGACAGGCAAAGCCGCTCACTGCGCCATGCTCTTCCAGCACCAGCACCCGTTCGGCCTGCTCCAGCAGCACCGCCGTCAGCCGTGGACGATGATAACCGTGCGCCTGACCATCCAGCGCGGTCAGCGCGGCGGCATCGTCATGGCGTGCCGGGCGTAACCTCTGCCCGGCCGGCGGCGGCAGCGGACTGACCTCGCCCAGACTGCGGCACTGGTGCTGCTCGATGGTGCCGGTGGCGACAAAGCCGAGCTTTTCATACAGCCCCTTGCCCGCTTCGGTGGCGTGCAGCCGCACGCTGTGTCCTTCCAGCCGCGTCAGCGCGCTCTGCATCAGGCGTTTGCCAATGCCGTTGCCCTGCGCGTGGTCTGCGACGATCACCAACCCCAGCGAGGCATAGTCATGGCCCCAGCGCCAATAAAGAAGGGTGCCCAGCAGCGTACCGTGCTGTTCGGCAACCAGCCCTTCGCCCAACTGCAACGTCTGTTGCCAGTCTGCTCGGCGGTGTGGCCACTGCAAACGCTGGGTCAGCGCCAGCGCGGCTTCCAGATGGCTTGGGTTCAGGACGTTTATCTCAATGGTCATGCTCTTCTCCTTTACATCATGCCCGGCGCAGCCAGGCCAGAACCGTCTACCAGCCGCGCATAGCGGAACGGCGTCGGGTCGACAATCGGGGTAGCGTCGGTGGCCAGATCGGCCGCCAGCCGACCGGCGCCGGGGCCGATGCCAAAACCGTGCCCGCTGTAACCGGCCGACACGATCAGTCCCGGCAGTTTAGCCACCGGCGAGATCACCGGGATCGCATCCGGCGTGCTGTCGATCATGCCACCCCAGGCCTGCTCTACGCGAATATTCTCCAGTGCCGGGAACTCTCGGCTCATTGCCGCAATGCCCTCCTGCACCATCGCCATGTCGGCGGCGGGATCGAGAATGCGCACCTTTTCAAACGGCGACCTGCGGTCAAACTGCCAGCGAGCTGGCGACTCGGGGCCGTTGATAAAGGCGTCCAACCCCAGTCGAATGGTCAGATTCTTGCGGCGTGCCTTGAACGTCGGATAGAACTGGCGGGCGTAACGCAGCCCCTGCACCCCCGGTGACAGGCGGCCACGGCCGGACACCGACACGGTGTAGCTGCCGTCCAGCTGTGGGCGGCAGGCGAACGACGGCGTATACAGTGGTACGGCAATCGCCTGCTCGATGGGGGCGGTGCGAAATGCGGTACCAATCACATTGCCCAGCGGCAGATCGATACCGTGACGGCGGCAGAACATCGACGTCCAGGCACCGCCGGCGCAGATGACGCGGCTGGTCTTGATCAGTCCACGCTCGGTGACCACCCCGCTGATCCGGCCAGCGGAAATATCCAATCCGCGCACCGCGCATTGCTGGAATACCTCGGCTCCCAGCCGCTGTGCCGCAATTGCCAGTCCGGCGGCGGCCAGCCTCGGCTCGGCGTGCCCGTCGGTGGGGGAAGACACCCCGCCCAACCATCGACTGGTGCTGCCCGGCGTCATCGCCTTGGCCTGTTCGGCGGTCAGAATGTCGCTGCGCACGCCATAGGCACGGGCCATTTTTCCCCAGTTGTCCCAGGCGTTGATATCCTCCTGATTGCCGGTGGCATATACCAGGCCGCTACGACGAAAGCCGAGTTCTTCGCCGGTTTCTTTGCCGAGCTCCTCCCAGCGCCGCAGCGCATGGATGATCAGCGGCAGTTCCCGCTCGTCGCGATTCTGCTGGCGACACCAGCCCCAGTTGCGGCTTGACTGTTCGCCGCCCACCAGGCCCTTTTCAACCAGCACCACGCTGACGCCCTGTCTTGCCAGCTCATAGGCGGCGGCGGCTCCGGCAATGCCGGCGCCAATCACCACCACATCCGCCGACTCGGGGAAGAATCGGCTGTCCTGTACGTATCGAATCGGTGCGGGCATGTTGTCCTCAACCTCGTTATTGGCATTGTTGTTGGATAGCGGCGATTAACCTGCGATCAATCGGCGTTAAAGCGCAATGTTGTTGGCCTCGTGTTCGTCCAGCCAGCCCTGGCGCAATTCCGGCACGGCACGCTTGAGACGCTCATAATACAGGTCGCTGGACGGTTTATCGTAGTCTGCCCGCGCCACCTGCGTCACCCTATGGCCATTTTTCACCACGATGATTTCATCGCACACCGAGCGTACCGCGTGCAAATCATGGCTGATAAACAGTACCGACAGTCCCAGCTCACGGCGCAGATCGGTAATCAGATCGAGGATCGCCGCCGCCACCACGGTATCCAGGGCGGAGGTCACTTCATCGCACAGTATCAGATCGGGTTCTGCGGCCAGCGCCCGCGCCAGGTTGACGCGCTGTTTCTGACCGCCGGACAGCGTCCACGGCTGGCGATCCAGTACGCTGCGCGGCAGCCTGACCAGCTCCAGCAGGTCGAATAGCCGTCGTTGCAGCGCCGAACCACGCAGGCCGTGAAACAGCCTCAGCGGCCGGGTAAGGATTTTTTCTATGCTGTGCGCCGGGTTCAGCGCGGTATCGGCCATCTGGAACACATACTGGATGCGGCGCAGTTCGTTCTCCGGCCGCTGCTGCATCGTGTTGGCAATGTAATGCCCGTTGAACAGGATATGCCCTTTCGACGGCGTATTGATGCCGGCAATGGCGTGTGCCAGCGTGGTTTTCCCCGACCCGGATTCGCCGATAATGCCGATCGCCTGTCCACGATACAGCCGAAAATTGATGTCATGCAGGATCGGGATCTTCGGCTGTCCATTGGCGTCCAGCGGCCCGTAGCCGGCCGACAGATCGCGCACTTCCAGCAACGGCTGGGCGTTGTCTTCCTCGGCGTGCCAAGGGCTTGGACGTACCTTCTGCCGCGCGGCGTCCAACAGCTGGTGGCTGTATTGTGCCTGCGGCGCGCGCAGCAGATCTTCGGTGGAGCCATATTCCGCCATCGTCCCTTTCAGCAGCACCAGGATGCGGTCGGCCATCTGCGCCACTACCGCCAGATCGTGACTGACGTAAATCGCCGTCATGCCGCGCTGACGCACCACGCGCCGAAACGCCTTCAATACTTCGACCTGGGTGGTGACGTCGAGCGCAGTGGTCGGTTCATCCAGGATCACTACCTCGGGATCGCTGATTAACGCCATGGCAGTCATCAGACGCTGTAGCTGACCGCCGGAGACCTGGTGCGGATAACGCTGGCCGATGGTGTCCGGATTGGGCAGCGCCAGTTCACGAAACAGCGCCACGGCTTTTTTTTCTGCCGCGGCACGGCTCATCACATGATGAATCACCACCGGCTCTACCACCTGATCGATAATTTTCATTGCCGGATTAAACGACGCGGCGGCGCTTTGCGCGATATAGGCCACTTTGTTGCCGCGAAACTGACACAGTTGCCTGGCCGACAGCGCGGTAACGTCGGTACCGGCAACGTGGATGTTGCCGCCGGCAATACGACAGCCGTGACGCGCATAGCCCATCAGCGCCAGTGCGATGGTGGTCTTGCCGGAGCCAGACTCGCCGATCAACGCCAGCACTTCGCCCTGCTGGACGCTAAAACGGATGTCGGACACCAGCGGAATTTCGCTGCCGTCATCCGCATGGGCAATAACGCGCAGATTGTCCACCGCCACCATAGGGCGGGCGCCGTGTGCGGTAATATTCATGCAACCCCCTTGGCCGGGCTCAGCGGGCGCATCGCCTGTAGGCTATCGATAAACAGATTGGCGCCGATGGTCAGACTGGCAATCGCCAGAGCAGGCATCAGCACCGCCGGGGAGCCGTCAAACAGCCCCTGCAGATTTTCGCGCACCAGCGTGCCCCAGTCGGCGTACGGCGGCTGGACGCCCAGCCCCAGGAAACTCAGGCCGCTGAGCAGCAGCACGATATACACGAAGCGCAGACCGAAATCGGTGAGCATCGGATGCAGCATGTTGGGCAAAATATCATGGATGGCGATATAAAAACGGCTCTCGCCGCGCAGCCGCGACGCCTGAACATAGTCCATCGAGCGCAGGTTGGCCGCCATGGCATAGGCGATGCGGTAAGCGCCCGGCCAGTAGGTGAATACCGCGGTGACGATCAGCATCGGCAGCGAGGAGCCAAACACCGCCACGATCATCAGCGCCAGGATCTTGCCGGGCAGTACCAGCATTGCATCGTTGATGCGCCCAAGGATCTCCTCAAGCCAGCGGCCCGCCACCGCCGCCAGCAGGGCCAGCAGCGTGCCGGCCAGACTGGCCAACAGTGCGGCGCTCAGCGCCAGTCCGATAGAATAACGCGCGCCGTACAGAATGCGGCTGAACATATCGCGGCCAAGGTAATCGGTGCCCAGCCAGAAGTCTTTGCTCAGGCCGCCGAGCATCGGGCCGACGCCGATATCGTCCAGGCTATGCGGCGCCAGCGATGCGCCAAACAGAGCCAGCAGGATCCACACCAGGGTAATCAGCAGGCCGACTCGCCCGCTGGTGGTCAGCGAGAGAAAAAAGCGCCAGGGTAGCGTTAGCACATTCATTAGCCTCTCCCTTTTGGATTGAAGGCAATGGTCAGGATGTCCGCCAACAGCAGCAGCACCAGATAGCAGACGGCAAACAGCATCACACACAGCTGTACCAGCGGCAGATCGCGGTTGCTGACCGCATCCACCAACTGGCTGGCCAGCCCCGGATAGCTGAAGATGCTTTCGATGATGATCACCCCGCCAAACAGATAGGACAGGCTCAGCGAGATGGCGTTGGCGATCGGCCCGACCGCGTTGGGCAACGCGTGACGCAGCATGGCGCGCAGCGGTGATACCCCCTTGAGGCGGGTCATTTCAAGATACGGACTGTCCATCTGATTGATCAGCGCCGAGCGGGTCATGCGCGCCATCTGCGCCACCAATACGCAACACAGCGTCAGCACCGGCAAGGCGTAGGCTTTCAGATAACTGACCAGATCTGGCGCCGGCGCGCCCAGCGACATGGCCGGCACCCAGTGCAGCTTCACCGCAAAGACGATCACCGCCACGGTAGCCACCAGAAACTCCGGCACGGCAACCACCGCCATGGTGGTCATCATCAGTCCGCGATCGAACAGCGAACCGCGTTTCATCGCCGCCGCCAGCCCAATCACCAGCGCCAGCGGTACCGACACCAGGGTGGTGATCCCCGCCAGTTCGAAGGTGGCCGGAATACGCTGGGCAACCAGCTGGGATACTGGCAGATGACTGGCAAACGAGGTGCCGAAGTCGCCGCGCAGCATGCCGCTCAGCCAGTCCAGATAGCGAATCATCAGCGGCTGATCAAGCCCGAGCTGCTGGCGCAGCGCCGCCACCGTTTCCGGCGTGGCACTCTGGCCAAGCATCATCTGCGCCGCATCACCCGGCAGCATGCTGGTCACGAAAAACACCACCGCCGAGACAATCAGCAGAGTCAGGATGCCGGCACCGCAGCGCCGGGCAATCAGGAGGAGCATGTAGCGGTTCATCGCCGTTCTCCTTATCAAATATCAGGATGCCAACCAGGCAAATTCATGAAAGCGGTAGCCCATCATCATGCCGGACGGCCAGGCCTCCACCCCTTTCACCTTGTTGCTGTGCCCGTCCAGCGAGCTGATAAAGGTGGGGATTATGGTGCCGCAGTGGTCATGGATCAGCTGCTGCATATCGCCATACATCTGCTTGCGTCTGGCCTGGTCGCGCTCCCCGCGTGCCGCAGCCACCAGTTGGTCGAACTGGGGATTTTTCCAGCCGGACTCGTTGTTGGGCGCGTCGGACAGATAGAACTGCGAAAACAGCAGATCGAGGGTCGGCCGTGGGTTGATCGAACCGTAGCCCAGTGGATCCTTGGTCCAATGGGTTGACCAGTAGCCGTCATACGGCACGCGCCGCACCTGGAATTTGATACCCGCCGCACGACCGAACTGCTGGATCAACTGGCCACCTTCCACCGAGCCCTCAATATTCTGGGTCGTGATGATCTCCACGCTGGCGCCCGCCATACCGGCTTTTTTAAAGTGGTATCCGGCTTTTTCCACGTCCAGCGGCCGCTGCGGAATATCCTGATTGAACATCGGATGCCACGGCGGTACCGGGGTATCGTTGGCCACCTGGCCAAAGCCCTGCATCACCGTTTTCACCATGATCTCGCGGGGTTGCAGATACTTCATGCCCAACACGAAATCCTCGTTGCTGCCGGGTTTCATGTCGGTGCGCAGGATCAGGTTGGTGTACATGCCGGATTTGCTTTCCAGCACGCCAAACTGCCCGGATTGACGCAGGCGCTTGACGTCGTTGGAGGTCAGCGTGGCCACCATATGCAGGTCGCCGGACATCAACGCATTGACGCGGGCGGCCTGATCGGTGACCCCCATCAGCTCGACCCGATCCAGATGCGGCAGACCCGGTTTCCAGTAGTTGGGGTTCTTTACGCCGACGGTGCTGACGCCGGGAGTAAACGACGTGCAGACGTACGGGCCGGTGCCGACGGCTTTACTGAAGTCTTTGGTGCCGTCCTGCAGGATCAGGAATGGGCTGGTCGCCAGCACGGTGGGAATGTCGAAGTTGGGTTGGGTCAGCACCAGCGTGACTTGCGTCGGGCTGGCGGCGGTGATGCTGGCGAACTGCTTTGCCTGTGAAATGGCGGTCGAGGCGACGGCCGGATCCTGATGACGGCTGAGTGAGAACACCACGTCCTGTGCGGTCAATGACTTGCCGTCGTGGAAAACCACTCCCGGACGCAGTTTGATGTGCCAGGTGATGCCGTCGCTGCTGTCGAGTGATTCCGCCAACGCCGGATGTGGCAGCAGTTTGCCGTCCAGTTCGGTCAGGCCGTTGTAAAACATAAACTGGCGCGTATAGTCGCCGCTGTTATTGCCCTTGGCCGGATCCAGCGTATCGGTGGCTGAGGCATTGGCCACGGCAGCGCGCAGCTTGCCGCCTTTGACCGGCGTTTCTGCCGCCATGCCAAGCGACGGGAAACCCACCAGACCGGTGCTCATCAGCGCGCCGGCCGACAGCAGCTTCATCATGCTGCGGCGTGATATCGCCACGTCGGCGATCGCCTGGGTTAACGATGGGGGAACACGGCTAAATTCTTTACGAAATTTACTCATCTGTACACCCTCAAAATGAAACGTTAGATAGTCAGGAGAGCCGGTCCTTAGCCTTGTAATACCAGCCCGCAACGGGCAAAAACCACGGTTTGCCAAAATAGCCGGGCAGCGCCGGCCAGCCGTCACGCAGCCACGGGTTATCAGCCGGTTTTTCCGCCAGCAGGTCGGCCATCACGCGTCCCATCCACACCGACATCTGCGTACCGTGTCCGCTGTAGCCCAGCGAGTAGAACACCCCGTCCTGTTCGCCGGCGTGCGGCAGGCGATCGGCGGTCATATCCACCAGACCGCCCCAGCAGTAATCGATCTTCGCCGTGGCTAGTTGCGGGAACAGCCTGCTCATTCCCGCCTGCAACACGCTGCCGCTGCGGGCGTCCGAGGTCGGGTTGCTGATGGCAAAGCGTGCCCGCCCGCCAAACACCAGGCGGTGGTCGGCGGTAGTACGGAAATAGTTGCCAACGTTCAACGAGGTCACGCAGGTACGGTTGTTGGGTAGCAGCGACGCCAGTCGTTCCGCCGGCAGCGGTGCGGTAACGACGATAAAACTGCCTACAGGTACGATGCGTCGCTGGAACCAGCGAAATGGCCCCCGATTGGAGCAGCCGGTAGCCATCAGCACCTTTTCGGCGACAATCTCGCCCTGCGGCGTCGCTACGCGGTGGCGATAGCCCGTAAGGCGCGTCAGGCCGGTCACTGGGGTGTCTTGGTAAATCGCCGCCCCACTGCTGGCTGCCGCCTGCGCCAGACCGACGCCAAACTTGCCCATGTGCATCTGACCGCCGCGACGCTGGATCAGCCCACCGTGAAAGGCGGCAGAGTCAACTTCGTGGCGGATCCGATCGGCGCCCACCAGTTCTACCTCGCGATCGACGCTACTGCGCAGCGCCTGATACGTCGCTTGCAGGGCCGGAAAGTGAGACGCCTTGCTGGCCAGCTTGATCTTGCCGGTGCGCAGGAAGTCACAATCAATGTTTTCCTGTTGCACCAGTTGTTCCACATAGTCCACCGCATCGGCGAACGCCCGGTAGTAGCGACTGGCCTGCTCCATTCCACGGCTGGCGACCAGCGAGGCAAAATCCTGCGCTACGCCGGTATTGCAGTGCCCGCCGTTGCGCGCCGAAGCCTGACTCATCACCTTGGCGGCTTCCAGCACCACCACCTTCAGCCCGCTGCGAGCCAGATTCAGCGCCGCCGAGATGCCGGTAAACCCAGCGCCGATCACCACCACGTCGGCGGTAGCGGGCAGCTCACCTTGCGCCGCACCGGTAAACGCCGGTGCCGTTGCCTGCCAGAAAGATTCCAGTTTCATCACCCTGCTCCTGTGCGGGTTACAGACCCACCACGGCCGCAAGACCGCCAATGTCGCGGATTTCGCTATAGCCGTAGTACGGCGTGCCTGGTTCGTGACCACGGTTGACGAATACCTTGTGGACGATGCCCAGATCGTGCGCGGTCATCAGGTCGTAGCGCAGGCTGGATGAGACGTGCAGGATCTCGTCCGGGCCGCAGTTGAGCTTGTCCAGCATGTATTCGAAGCCCTTCATCTGCGGTTTATAGGCGCCGACCTCTTCGGCGGTGATGGTCATATGGATTGGCGCGCCGAGCCGTGGCACGTGATGGGCGATCAACCGGTCGGTGGAATTGGTCAGCAGTACCAGCGGGAACTCGCCGGCCACCCTGGCCAGGCCCGCCGGCACGTCCGGATGTGGTCCCCAGCTGGCGCAGGCGGTCATGATGGCCGCGCTATCTTCAGCGGTACAGGTCACGCGCCATTTGTCACAGGTGCGCTGCAATGCATTGCTCACCACCTGCGGGTAAAGCTTGAAGGCTCCCAGCACTTCATCCAGGCGGTAGCGGGCAAAGTCGGTGGTAAACGCGTGCAGGTTTTCCGCGCTGATGCGATCGGCAAACACGCTGGCCGCCGCACCGGCCATATCGAAGTTGATCAGGGTGCCGTAACAGTCAAAGGTGATAAATTTCGGTTTAAACACAGCCATGACGTTTCCTCTTCGGATGAGTTAAAAATCGATCAGGACACTCTTGTAACGCCGGCAGGCCTCGAACGCCTGGCGGCCCAGATCCTTGCCAATGCCGGAGCCGTGGAAGCCGCCGGTAGGAATGATAAAGTCGCCGGAACGGCCGTAGCGGTTGATCCACACCGTGCCCGCCGCGATGCCGCGCATGGCGCGTAACGCGCGCTCCAGACTCAGGGTGTGCACGCCGGCGCACAGCCCGTAGGTAGGATGAGCGGCCAGCGCTAGTCCTTCGGCTTCGTCATCGAAAATCTGTACGGTCAGCACCGGTCCGAAAATCTCTTCCTGTAGCGCCGGGCTGTCGGTGGTGACGTTGGCGATCAGCGTCGGCTGCCAAAAATAACCGTCGCCGGTAGCATCAAAGCGTTGACCACCGACCAGGATCTCCCCACCTTGCTGACGTGCGGCATTGACGATCTGCTGTACCTTGTCAGCCTGACGGGCGTCGATCATCGGCGCATAACGGCTGTTTTGATCCCAGGTCACGCCGGGGCGGAAACCCTGACACAGCGCTACCAGGCGGGCAATCAGCGCGTCGGCGATGCCACGCTGCACAATCAGCCGGGTGCCGGCGACACAGGCCTGGCCGCCATTGGCGGTAAATCCACGCACTATGCGTTCGGCGACGCGGTTCACCTCTCCGGCATCGTCAAACACCAATTGCGGGCTTTTACCGCCCAGCTCCAGCGTCACCGGTTTCATGCCGTTGAACGCCGCGTCGCTCATGATGCGCGCGCCGGTTTGCGTCGAGCCGGTAAACGACACTTTGCGCACCAGCGGATGTGCCACCAGGGCGCTGCCGGTCAGCGCGCCGCTGCCTTGTACAATGTTGAGCACTCCCGCGGGCAACCCAGCCTGCACCGCCAGTTCTGCCAGCCGAACGGTGGAATAAGGCGTCAGTTCGGACGGCTTGAGCACCACCGCATTGCCGGCAGCCAGCGCCGGGCCGCATTTCCAAGAGGCCATCGACAGTGGGAAGTTCCACGGCGTAATGGCACCAATCACGCCATAGGGCTCGGGAACCAGCATGCCAAGACTGGCATCTTGCGTGGGGAACACGTCACCGCTGTATTTGTCCGCGCACTCGGCATAAAAGCGGATGGCGTCGGCGGTAAACGGAATTTCGTGGTTGACCACGTCGTGGATCGGTCGGGTCGAACCCAAGGCTTCCAACTGCGCCAAGCGTTGGTCACGCTGGATCAGTTCGGCCCAGCGCATCAGTACCGCCGCGCGCTGGCGCGGTGAGCAATGCGACCAGCCGCTCTCCGTTACCGCCCGATCGGCGACGTTGACCGCTTCATCGACCAGTGCGGCATCCGCCTGCGCCAGTTCACCGGCCAGGCGTCCGTCGGAAGGACGCTTTACCGCCAAGCCGCTTCCTTTGCCGCTCAGTTGCCGGCCGTTAATGTAGTGGCCAGCGGGAAGATCAACGCTATCGGGATCGAAACTTAACATCGTTAAATCCTTAAATTTATCGGCTGGTGGAATAATCGTGTACGGCACTGGGGTAAATATCCGCCCTGACATTTTCACGCGCTTATTCACTTAATGCAGAAAGTATGCCAGCCAGTGAAAAAATAAAAATGCGTAAAAAGGAGCTGAAAAAAATTTTATGCCGTAATCCAGGGTGAAATTTCATCGATAAACCGCAATGGTAAATAGATGATTTACATCACAATATAAGCGCACCATCGCAGGGCAGAGTTGTTATAATGCTGCACCAAATAAGTCAGCGCGGCTGCCAACCGCCGACGGTAGTAAATAGCATCACGCCCGTGGGAATTAATCCGCACGGGCGTGTTAAATGAATGACTGCGATTAATTTCAGCACAGACTGCCAAAATGAAACGCTTTAATTTCAAGATATTCATCAATGCCGTAATGGGAGCCTTCTCGCCCGACGCCAGACATTTTTATGCCACCAAAGGGCGCGACTTCCAACGAGATGGCGCCGGTGTTGTAACCCACCATGCCAAACTCCAGCGCTTCGCCAACCCGCCACGCGCGGCGCAGGTCTTCGGTAAAGAAATAGGCGCCCAGACCATAAGGCGTATCATTGGCCATGGCGATCGCCTGCTGTTCGTTGTCAAACACGAATAACGGCGCTACCGGGCCGAACGTCTCCTCGTGGGCAATGCGCATCGCGGCGGTAACTTCACCCAACACCGTGGGCGCCACAAAATTGCCCTCTCCCTGCATGATACCGCCGGCCAACAGCGTCGCCCCGTGGCTGAGCGCATCATCAATATGCCCATTGACCTTGGCCACTGCCGCCGCGTTGATCAGCGGGCCGAGGGTGCTGTCTGCACTGAAACCATCGCCAACGGTCAGTTTCGCTACGTCAGCCAGCAGCCGCTCGACAAAACGCGGATAGATGCCGCGCTGAACCAGAATGCGGTTGGCACACACGCAGGTTTGACCGGCATTGCGGAATTTGCTGGTCATCACGCCGGCAACGGCGATCTCCAGATCGGCATCGTCAAAGACAATCAGCGGCGCATTGCCGCCCAATTCCAGGCTGAGGCGTTTGATGCTGTCGGCACTTTGCTGCATCAGCAGTTGCCCCACGCGGGTGGAGCCGGTAAAGGAGATTTTGCGTACCGTGCGACTGGCGGTCAGGGTGGCGCCAATCTCCTGCGGCAGACCGGTGAGGATTTGCAGTACCCCGGGCGGGAAACCGGCGCGGGTGGCCAGTTCCATCAGTGCCAGCGCGCAGAGCGGCGTCAGCTCCGACGGTTTCACCACGATTGGGCAGCCGGCCGCTAGCGCCGGTGCTACTTTACGGGTGATCATCGCAATGGGGAAATTCCACGGCGTAATCGCCGCAGCCACTCCTACCGGCTGTTTCAGCACCATAATGCGCCGATCGCCACTCGGGGCGGGGATGGTTTCGCCATAGATGCGGCGTGCCTCTTCCGCAAACCATTTAACGAAGCCGGCGCCGTACAGCACTTCACCCTTGGCCTCGGCCAGTGGTTTGCCCTGCTCGGCGGTCATCAGCGTGGCCAGATCGTCGGCGTTGGCGAGGATCAGTTGATGCCAGTTCTCCAACAGCTGCGCGCGCTGGGCATTGCTGGTTTGCCCCCAGTGATGGCGGGCGGCTTCGGCAAAGGCAATGGCGCGGGTGGTTTCGGCGGCGCCGAGTGCCGGCACCGTGGCCAGTATCTCGCCGTTGGCAGGATTGGTTACCGACAGCGTTTCCCCACCGTCGGCGCTGGACCAGCTACCGGCAAAGAAAGCCTGTTGGCGCAGCAGTTGTCGATCGTTCAAGCGTTGAGCAAGCATAGTGTCCCCCTTTTTCAGCGTAGTTTTTACTCTAGCGAAGTACGGGTAACGATGACTGCGTAATGCCGGCTCGCGGTGAAATCGTGCAGCGGTTTTTCAGTAAGGAACAACATTTTATGCCGAGGGCCACCGCAATGCCGGTCAGGCCGGTGCCAGGCTCGGGTCATTTTGATCGCGCTACGTAAAATCTGTTGGCGGTGGCGTGGCATGATCCGCCAGATTTATTGCAGCGGCATCATCATTATGTCCAGTTGAATGTCATTTATTACATTTATGTTTCATGGTGACGCCGTCACCCCCACCAGACGCATGGCCAGCGGTTAAAACCTCCGCGAAAAGGGCAATTTTCAAACCAAATAACCCGTTGATTAACATGGGGAAAACAATTAATAAATCTAAATACAATTAATTATTGAGTACAACCTTAAAAAGCCATATATTGGCCGCGCTTTATGCATGGCCCATTTACTTTTTAACCTGTTTATTCAACTGCGGCGTGCTGATAACCCCGGTTGTAGGAGAGATATGATGACGGATAAAGTCCGTATTGATACTTTAGGTGCGAATACATTAAACGGAAACAACGAAACCTATTTGGCGCGACAAGCTGAATTTGAGTCGAACGTTAGGAGTTATCCACGTAAGTTGCCGTTGGCGATTGCCAAAGCACAAGGCGTTTGGATTACTGATGTTGAAAACAACCAATATCTTGATTGTCTGGCAGGTGCCGGTACGCTGGCGCTGGGTCATAACCACCCTGATGTTCTGCAAAGCATCCAAAATGTCATTACTAGCGGCTTGCCGTTACATACCCTCGATCTGACTACGCCGTTGAAAGACCAGTTCTCAGATTATCTGTTGTCTTTATTGCCGGGCGCTGGCGAAGAGTATTGCCTGCAATTCTGCGGCCCTTCCGGCGCTGACGCCGTTGAAGCCGCACTGAAGCTGGCCAAGAAGCATACCGGCCGTAGCGGCGTGATCAGCTTCTCCGGCGGCTATCACGGCATGACCCATGGCGCGCTGGCGGTAACCGGCAACCTGTCGCCGAAGGCGGCGATCAACGGCATGATGCCGGAAGTCCAGTTTATGCCTTACCCGCACCAGTACCGCTGCCCGCTGGGTATCGGCGGTGAAGCCGGTGAGAAAGCGCTGACCTATTACTTCGAAAACCTGATCAACGACGTTGAAAGCGGCGTGCGCAAACCGGCAGCGGTGATCCTGGAAGCGGTGCAAGGCGAAGGCGGCGTTAACCCGGCGCCGGTCGAATGGTTGCAACGCATTCGCAAGGTGACGCAGGAGCACGGCATTCTGCTGATCATCGATGAAGTTCAGGCTGGTTTCGCCCGTACCGGCAAGCTGTTTGCCTTTGAGCATGCTGGCATCGAGCCAGACATCATCGTCATGTCGAAAGCGGTTGGCGGCGGTCTGCCGTTGGCCGTGCTGGGTATCAAAAAGCAGTTCGACGCCTGGGAGCCTGGCCATCACACCGGTACCTTCCGCGGCAACCAGTTGGCGATGGCGACCGGTCTGACTACCCTGAAGTTCCTGAAGGAAAACCAGGTGGCGGCCAAAGTGGCCGAGCAAGGCGAGTGGCTGAAAGGCCAACTGGCCGAGCTGCAAAAACGTTATCCGGTGATTGGCCACGTACGCGGCCTGGGCCTGATGATCGGTATCGAGATCGTCAAGCCGGAGCAGCCGCAGGATCATATGGGGTGCTACCCTGCCGATGGCGAGCTGTCTGCCCTGTTGCAGAAAAAATGCTTCGAAGCCGGTCTGATCCTGGAGCGCGGCGGTCGCAACGGTTGCGTGCTGCGTCTGCTGCCTTCGCTGTTGATCACTAACGATGAACTGAACATTTTCCTGGACAAGTTCGAGAACGCCCTGCTGTCCGCTGGCGTCCGACCGGTTTGAGTGGAGTAAATTGGTAATGTCCGAGTCAAACCCGATTCTGGCGGCGTCTGCGCACAGCACCGAAGCCTACCAGCAAGCGATCGCGCAGACCAGCCAGGCGGTAGTGCAATGGCTGCAACAGCCCGAGATGTATCAGGGCAAAACCGTTGCCGAACTGCGCGAGCGTATCCGGCTTGATTTTAACCCTCAAGGCCTGGGTAACCAGGCCGCGATTGAGCGTGCGATTGAGTACTTTCTAAAAGACAGTCTGTCGGTGCATCACCCGCAGTGCGTTGCGCACCTGCACTGCCCGAGCCTGGTGGTCAGCCAGGCCGCCGAAGTGCTGATCAACGCCACCAACCAGAGCATGGACTCCTGGGATCAAAGCCCGTCGGCCACCATCATCGAGATGAAGCTGATCGAATGGCTGCGCACCCAGGTAGGTTATCAGGCTGGCGATGCCGGGGTGTTCACCAGCGGCGGTACCCAGAGCAATCTGATGGGGTTGATGCTGGCGCGTGACGCGTTCTTTGCGCGTCAGGGACATTCTGTCCAGCAAGATGGCCTGATCGGCGACCTGCGCAAGATTAAGGTATTCTGCTCCGAAAACGCCCATTTCTCGGTGCAGAAGAACATGGCGTTGCTCGGACTGGGCTATCAATCCGTTACGCTGGTTAAAACCGATCGCTTTGCCCGTATGGACGTCAACGATCTGGCCGACAAACTGGCGCAGGCGCAGGCCAACGGTGAGCAGGTGCTGGCGATTGTTGCCACCGCCGGTACCACCGACGCTGGTGCCATCGATCCGCTGCGGGCGATTGCCGGCTTGGCGGCCGAGCATCAGATCTGGCTGCACGTTGATGCGGCCTGGGGCGGCGCGCTGTTGCTGTCGGAAAAGTATCGCGACTATCTGGACGGTATTGAACTGGTGGATTCCATTACCCTGGATTTCCACAAGCAGTTCTTCCAGACCATCAGCTGTGGCGCCTTCCTGTTAAAAGAGGCGCGCCATTATGAACTGATGCGCTATCAGGCGGCCTATCTGAACTCCGAGTTTGACGAGGCTCAGGGCGTACCTAATCTGGTATCCAAGTCGTTGCAAACCACCCGCCGCTTTGATGCCTTGAAGCTGTGGATGGGACTGGAAGCGCTGGGGCAGAAGCAATACGCGGCGATCATCGATCACGGCGTGACCCTGGCACAACAGGTTGCACAGTATGTCAGCGAGCAGCCGGCGCTGGAACTGGTGATGCAGCCGCAGTTGGCCAGCGTGCTGTTCCGTTATCGCCCTGCCCAGCTGGCGGCGGCCGGCGATGCGGCGGTGGCGTTGCACAACCAGAAAATTGGTGATGTGCTGCTGGAGTCAGGGCGTGCCAACGTCGGCGTTACCGAGTTTGCCGGCGTAACCTGCCTGAAGCTGACGCTGTTGAACCCGACGGTGACGCTGGAAGACATCAAAGTGCTGTTGGCGCTGGTTGAACGCACCGCTCAGGAAATCCTGGCGGCGTAATCTGCCCGTTGTTCCGCATCACGAAAAAGCCACCCGTTCAACTGACGGGTGGCTTTTTGTTTTCAGCGTAGCTAGACGGGTATCAGCGTGGTTACAGGGGGAAATGATTGGCATTGATATCGAACGGGCTCGCGTCGACCACTTCCACATGAACCGCAAAGTCGACCGTGGCGTCACCGTCAACATCGGCGGCTGCAGGTGTGTAATACCAACTGTCGCAGCCAGCGGTGGGCAGGTTCCATCTCCATACGCGGGTGCCACATTTGCGACACGGTTATGCCGTGAGTTTTTACCGGCAGTTCAAACGCCTGTAGCAGCGCCATGCCTGGCTCTGCGTTGCGCAAATAGGACGCCGGCACCAGCGCCACCAGATCGGAGGCCTGTGCCACCGCCAGCGCCGCCGGAAAGCTCGGCACTACGGCGGCAATGTTGCGCGTCAGCCCCTGTTCAGCCAATGCCTCGTCGACCGGCCCATAAGGCTGGCCTCGTCGCGAGGCGACCACATGGTCGCATGCGGCGTAGTCTCTGGCGCTGAGGGTTGCTGCCACCGTCAACGGGTGCCCGCTTCTGACCACGGCAACAAAACGATCGTCGAACAGCCGCTGGATGCGGATTTCCGGCCCCATATTCCCCAGCACGCCGATTTCCAGGTCCACCAGCCCCTCGCGCAGGTAGCGCGCGGTTTTTTGCGGTTTAGGCGCAAAGCGCAGCCGCACCCGTGGCGCCGCCTTGGCCGCTGCGGCAATCAACGCAGGGCCAAGCGTCTCGACAAAGCCGTCATTGGCGCGAATGACGAAGGTGCGATCCAGTTGCGCCAGATCCAGCGCCGAGCTGGCCGGTCGCAGCAGTGCCAACGCCTCGCCGGCGGCATGTTGCGTACGGTCGCGGATCTGTTCGGCGTGCGGCGTCAGCACCATATTGCGCCCAGCCCGTACCAGTAACGGATCGCCGGTAACGCTGCGCAGGCGAGCCAAGGTTCGACTCATCGCCGAAGCGCTCAGGCCAAGACGCTGCGCCGCTCTGGCTACGCTGCCTTCAGCCAGCAACGCATTTAGCGCAATCAGCAAATTAAGATCGGGTTCAGCCATCGGTGGACGCTCGCGGTGGGTGGCAAGATAAGGCGTTTGGTGCAGGTTATAACTGCAAATGCTGCGCCTTCCGCCTCTTATCCTACAGGGTTATCTTGGCACTACCAACTATCACTACCACGGAGTGCTGCTGATGGAACTCTTCTCCAACCAGCCAAACGATGAAGGACTGCCGGGGCGCGAACGTGGCCTGGCAATGCTAGCGGTCATGACCACCACCACCATGGTGGTTTTTGACGGCACCATGGTTAATATCGCGTTGCCGCAAATGGCCCAGGCGCTGGGCGTTTCTGCCGCCGCTACGGTGTGGGTGGCCAACGGTTATTTGCTGTCGGCTGCCATGACGCTGGCAATCTTTGCCGCGCTCGCCAGCCGGATCGGTTTTCGCAGCCTGTTTCTGTTTGGTCTTGGCGTGTTCACCCTCGCGTCTTTGGGCTGCGCCCTGTCGAGTTCGTTGGAGATGCTGATTGCGATGCGTCTGTTGCAAGGCGTTGGCGGTGCCGCCACCTTGAGCATTGCGCCGGCGATCCTGCGCTCGATTTTCCCCAACCGCCTGCTGGGGCGCATATTGGGCATCAACGCGCTGCTGATCGCCAGCATTACCGCCATTGCACCGATTGTCGGTGGTACCCTGCTGTCGGCCCTGAGCTGGCAGTGGCTGTTCGCCCTCAATCTTCCACTGGGGATGGCGGCTCTGACGCTGGCCTGGCGCGCCATCCCCGGTACCGCGACCTCGCGAGAGCCGTTTGACGTGGCCGGCGCGCTGCTGTCCGCCGCGAGCCTGGGGGCGTTGATCATGTTGGCCAACAGCTTTTCTGATGCAGCAGCGTTTAGCGCCAATTCGCTGCTTTCCGCGCTGGCTTACGCATTGGTTGCGTCGATAGCCGGGGTGGCCTTTATCCGCCGTCAGCGCCGGGCGCCCAAGCCGCTGTTGCCACTGACGATATTCGCCTCGACACGCTTTTCATTAGCCGCATTAACCTCGTTGGCGTCGTTTGTCAGCCAGGGTATTACCTTCGTGGCCCTGCCGTTTTTATTTCAGCAGGTTTACGGCTATAGCGCGCTGTTTTCGGCACTGCTGTTCACCCCCTGGCCGTTGGGTATCATGCTGGCCGCGCCTCACGCCGGTCGCCTGGCCGACCGCCATTCGCCAGCGATGATTTCCACTCTGGGTTTGGGCGTGTTTGCCGTCGGTCTGAGTCTGTTGGCGTGGTTGCCCGAAGCGGCCTCTGCGTGGGATATCGGCATGCGCAGCCTGGTGTGCGGCATCGGTTTTGGCTGTTTTCAAAGCCCCAATAATCGCGAAATGTTGTCAAACGCGTCGCGGGAAAACAGCGGTTATGCTTCCGGCGTGCTGGCGATTGTGCGCACTTTCGGCCAGTGCCTTGGTGCGGCGTTGGTGGGGGTGATGCTGTCGGTTGCCGCGCATTCAGGCGCCACGGGCATGGGAATCGTCGCGGTTGAAGCCCAGGCGGTACGTTTGAGCCTGTGGCTGGCGGTGGCCACTACGCTGTTGGCGGGCGCATTCAGCGTCAGCCGTTTGCGCAGAATCGGCGCCCAACGGCAAAACCGGGCGTAGTACACGGCCCCAGAGGGATAGCGTGGCCTGGGTATGCGGCGCAGCAGTGTGTCCCGCCAGACGTCGCCGTCATCCGCCGTGATTGCGGCGCCTGGCGACAGCGCTTGCGGCTGGCGCTGCCGGAAATGAAGAAAACAGGCGTCGAACAAGAGCGTCATTCCTGCCCACCATACATTCTAAAGTGATTAACCCAGCCACCGCCGTGTGCGATGTTTTTATCTCGCTGGCGCTGGAAAAACCGGGACTAGAACGTATATTGCGCAATGTCAGTAGCGCAAGGCCAATGGTCCACAGGCAAAAACGGCGGATGCCTCGCAGTTTAGGGCCGGTGAATGAGAGTGCGTAGTCAAGCCCGTCGAGTAAAGAAGCGTGTGCCAAGTCTATCAACTCATTAATAACGGCTGCCAATACAGGATCATTTTGATCTCGACTCAGTGAGCTGCGATCAACGCCATGTCGAGCAAGAACGTCTTTTGGCAGCCAACAAATCCCGCGGTTATGGTCCTCCCACAGATCTTTAAGAATATTGGTCAATTGTAGCCCTTGACCAAACGAACGTGACTGGGCGTACAGGGTGTGACGATCGCAGGCTATAGCTGGCTCATATTCAAGGAATAAATCGGTGAGCATTTCGCCGACGACGCCTGCCGCGCAGTAGCAATAGTGCTGTAGTGATACCAGTGACGGCAAACCGTCCGCCCGGGCAATGGCGTGATACTGTGCCATGCCAGCCAGCATAATCTTGATGCAGCGAAAAACGGCATCCTGTTGAGGTTGGTTGAACTTGCCAGTGATATGCAGAATTTTTGGAAAATGAAGGAACAATTTTCTCTCGGCGTCTGGCGTGGCCTCAGATAGCCGCTGAAAGGTGTTGTCTGCGAAAGGCTGTATTGGCGTTTTCCCTTGCACTACATCTAAAAACGCCAGCCCGATGTTGTGGTTATCTTCAGCAGAAATGGTGGGTTCATCTTCGATGGTATCGGCCATTCGGCATAATAAATAGGCATTGATGACAACAGGTTGTAATTCGGACGGCAGTTGAGGAATGGTCAGCGCAAAGGTTCGCGACACTAGCGGTAACATGCCATTCTGAAATGCCATCGGTTCGGATGAGGGGGACGCGAAAAGTGTGGCGTATCTTGCTAACAAAGCACGTTTCATAACAGCGTCTCCAGGCCCAACTTGCTTAACACGACTGCTCCTTTCAAGATAAATTGATGCGTTAACCCCGGCATAAGCAAAAGAGTCTGTACCGTGCAGCCAAAGGTGAACGTCAGGAATAGAGAGCCGTTGCCAATTGATGATAGCAAGTGCGGATGTGCGACCCTTAACCTCAAGGCTCAACCAGCTGTTACTGCCAAAGGGGATTTAAATCTAGAATAAAACCCCGACTAACGCCAGCTTGTAGCGCTTTTATTTCAATCAGTTAAGGTTCTATGGCGCAGCTATTATCGGATCTGCCGTGCAGAGGCACCCCCTTGATTTAACCACCAGCCCGACGATGCGGGCTGGCCTGCCGTTTAGCGATCGATGCCGTTGGCGTTTACTCGCATGCCCTTTGCCGTCCATGCAGGCGGTTTGCGATACAGCAGCGGATAGGCGATAGCGGTAACTACCAGGCTGATTACCCAGGAGATATCGGTGCCCGGCAGCAGATTGGCATACGGACCGGCAAAAAAGGCGTTATCGACAAACGGCAATTGCACCACGATGCCGCCAAAGTAAACCAGCAGAGCCCGGCGGTTGATCAGGCCGTAACGGCCGCCGTCGGCGCTAAAAATCGATTCGGTATCATAGCGTTGCCGGTTAATCAGGTAGAAGTCGATCAGGTTGATCATGCACCAGGGAATCAGCACCGAAATCAGGGCAAAAATCAGGTTGAGGAACACCTGGACAAAATTGGCCGAGGCCACCAGCGCTACCAGTACCGAGCTCACCAGCACCAGCAGTGAAAACAGAATGCGGATGCGCGCATTGGGCAACCATTGCGGCATAAAGGTCTGTACCGAGGTGATCAATGACAGCACCGCGCCATACAGATTCATCGAGTTGTGACAGATGATATTGACCAGAAACAATACCATCAAAATCGGCCCTAACCAGCCGGTGGCCTGGCGTACCGCCACCATGGCATCGTCAGTCCCCCCCACCAGATTGACGGCCACCATGCCGAAGACGAATGCCAGAATGGTGCCGCAGCAAGCCCCCAGATAGGTGTAGATAAAGGGTTGAAAAATACCCACGCTTTTGGGCAGATAACGCGAGTAGTCCGAGGTATACGGCGAGAAGCTCACCTGCCACACGGCGCAAATGCAAAAGGTGGCGAACCAGCCGGTGAGGCTAAAACTGCCCCGCTGCCAGAAGTCGGCCGGCAACGGTTGCGTCAGCATCAGCCACAGTCCGAGCAGCAAGGCACTGCCCATGATCCAGGCGCCAACCTTGTTGATCTTGTGAATGAAGTTATAGCCGATCACGCCAATCAGCGTCGCGACTATCGCGCCGATAATGGTTGCGCTACGGATCTCCAGCGCCGGGATCACGTTGTTGATCACCTTGCCCGACAGCGTGATGTTCGAAATGAAAAAGCCGAGATAAATCACCGTGGTGAAAACAATGACCAGCAGCGAACCGTAGCGGCCGAACTGTGCGCGGCTTTGTACCATCTGCGGGATGCCGACCTGTGGTCCCTGGGCAGAGGTGAGCGCTAGAAAAATCCCCCCAAACAGATGGCCGGCAATAATGGCCGTCAGTGCTGAAAGCACGTTCAGATGGAAAGTGTGAGTGGCAATCGCGCCGGTCACCACCGCCAGCGGCGCGATGTTGGTGCAAAACCACAGTGTAAACAGACTGCGGGCGTGGCCGTGGCGTTCGTTGGCGGGCACATAGTCAATTGATTTATCTTCAATAAGCGTTGTCTGGTCTGGCTGAGAATGCATATATCCTCCGCGTGGAGTGAATTATTATTTTTAACGGTTGTAGGGTTGTGGCTGGAAAAAATGCGCAGTTAACCGGACAACAGCGCGTGTTATCAGAGCCTGATTAGCCGAATGTGTATCTCCTGACGCCGGCGCGAGCGGGTGTCACAGCGGATTATTGCCCGCCATGGCGGGCATTTGACTGCCCGTCACGGCCAACGGTTAGCGCATGATGAAAGGATCGTCGATAGGATCATCACTGGTGCGCAGCCACACCGTTTTGCTGGTGGTGTACTCCAACGCCGCATCGAATCCGCCTTCCCGACCAAAGCCGGATTGGCCGTAACCGCCGAACGGCGCCAGCGGTGATACCGCGCGGTAGGTGTTGAGCCACACCACGCCGGCACGCAATCGGCGTGTGACGCGGTGGGCGCGCGTCAGGTTGCGGGTAAAGATGCCTGCGGCCAGCCCGTACGCCGTTGCATTGGCCAGGCGCAGCGCATCGGCCTCATCCTTAAAGCTGAGTACCGACAACACCGGGCCGAACAACTCTTGTGTCACGCAGTCTGCTTGCGGATTTCGGCTGCAATCGATGATGGTTGGCGGGTAGTAAAACCCCGGCAGGTCGACTTCATGATGCCCGGTCACCAATTCTGCCCCCTGCGTTAGCGAACGGCTGACGATGGCATGAATGCGCGTTTTTTGCTGTAGCGTACACAAGGGGCCAAACTGCGTTTCCGGCTGCTGCGGCGCGCCAATAACGATACTGCGTGCCTTTTCGGTCAGCTTGGCCAAGAACGCCGATTTAATGCTTTCCGCTACCAGCAAGCGCGATCCGGCGACGCAGCTCTGCCCGGAGGCGGAGAAGATCGCCGCCACCTGCGCATTGGCTGCGCTGTCCAGATCGGCATCTTCAAATACCATAAACGGCGATTTGCCTCCCAGTTCCAGCGAGGTGCTGGCCAGGTTGTCGGCGCTGCTACGAACAATGTGCCTGGCGGTGTCGGCGCCGCCGGTAAAGGCGATATGATCGACCAACGGGTGCGCGGTCAGCACCGAGCCGCATTGTTCGGCAAAGCCGGTGATGATATTGCACACGCCGGGTGGAAAACCGGCCTGGTCGATCAGTTGCGCAAAGGCCAGCATCGGCGCCGGCGCGGATTCAGAGGCTTTAACCACCAGCGTACAGCCCGCCGCAATCGCCGGACCAATTTTTACCGCCGACAGAAACAGCTGGCTATTCCAGGGAATGATGGCGGCAACGACGCCAATCGGCTCGCGACGCACCCAGGTTTCCATATCCGCTTTGTCGATGGCCAACACGCTACCGGACATTTTATCGGCAATGCCGGCGTAATAGCGGTAATACTCGGCGACGTAGGCAATCTGCGCCTGCGTTTCGCGGATGATCTTGCCGGTGTCCAGGGTTTCAAGCCGCGCCAGCTCCGGCGCATGCTGTTCCAGCAGATCCGCCAGCCGCAGCAAGAGTTTGCCACGTGCGCTGGCGGTCATGTTGCGCCAGCGCTCACTGTGGAAAGCCTGATGAGCAGCCTCCACCGCGCGGTTTACCTCGGCGCTGCGCGCTTCCGCAACCTCGGCCCACGGCGTGTTGGTCGCCGGGTTGAGCGAGGGAAAGCGTGCCGCCCCGGCGTCAAACTGACCGTTGATGTAGAGTTTGAAAAATTCCATGCCGTCCCCCTAGTGAAACTCAGGCATCACGCCGTTGATGAAGCGCTCAAGCGAGGCTTTCTTGCGCTCGAAGCTCATGCCGCTGTCAATCCACAGGGCAAACTCTTCGTAGCCCAGATCCTGGTATTTCTTCAGTCGGGCGATCACTTCATTGGCGGTGCCGATCGCCAGGTTCTGGCGCATCGCCTGTGGCGAATAGTAGCTATTGGCGGCTATCTCTTCATCACTCAGCGGTTGCAGCATGCCCTGCGAAACCGGGCGCTCATTCTTGAACCAGGCGCCGAAATAATTGTAGAAGCGGTTGAACTCCACAGCGGCCTGCTGGGCGTCGGCCTCGTCCTCGGCAACATAACCGTGCTGCAACAGCATGATTTTCAGCGGCTGCTCCGGTTTGATACGTTGGCAGGTTTCTTTGAAACAGGTGACCAGCCGCACGATCTCTTCTTCTCCCTGATGCAGCGGCGTCACCTGGACGTTACAGCCGTTTTTAACCGCAAATTCGTGGCTGTTTGGGTCACGCGCCGCCACCCAGATTGGCGGGTGCGGCTGCTGTTTTGGCAATGGCGACGAGGTGGTTGACGGGAACGACCAGTACTCGCCCTGATGGGCATAATCGCCCTGCCACAGTTGCTTGACCGCCGGGATCAGTTCGCGCATGCGCTGGCCGGCATCCCAGGCGGTCAGCCCCGGCATCAGGCGCTCATACTCGTAGGAATAGGCTCCGCGGGCAATACCCAGCTCCAAACGACCGTCGGTGATGATGTCGGTCATCGCCGCTTCGCCGGCCAGACGGATCGGGTGATTGAACGGCGCGATGATGGTGCCGGTGCCCAGCCGCACTCGCGAGGTTCGGTGGGCGATATCCACCAGGTTGATGAAAGGATTGGGCGCAATGGTAAAATTCATGCCGTGGTGCTCACCGGTCCAGATGGCATGCATGCCTCCGCGGTCGGCAATTTCACACAGTTGCAGCATCTCCTCATAAAGTTTTTGCTGGGATTCTTCGGGTAACGTCCTTTCCATATGAACGAATAAAGACAGTTTCATCACTCACTCCCGATTACGGTTAGCTGGCAAATTGTTTGATGGCGCCTTGGTTCTCATCGCCGTAATAAATGCTGTAATTACCCACTGCGTTTTCACGCACAAAACGGTTCATCATCGATTGCAACGCGGTGTCTTTAATCGGCATTGCCGCCAGGCGGTCGAGCTTGAACCATTCGGCGTGGCGCATAGCGAGCGTCATGCTGCCGGACTCGGTCGGCAAGGCACACAGGAACACGATATGCTGTTTGTGCCGTAGACGATCGTCATAGATGGAATAGACAAAGCCGGGGTTGGCACCGATCTCCAACTGGTTCATCAGCAGATCCAGCGTTTCGCTGACGCTGCGCTCCCCCACCTCGCAACTCGGCAAGGCGTAGCCGCCGTCGGCCTGCTTGACCATCACCGCCTGGCCATCAAACTCAATCAACGCACTGACTACGACCGTTGGGCTGGTGATCAGCGATTCGGTATTCTGATATGGCGTGAAGTAGGCGCCGCGGTAATAGCCCAATCCGGCGGTGGCATTGGATTCGAACTGTTCGACCCTGCCGATCAAAATGGCGTGATCTCCGGCGTCCACCACCTGGTGCAGCGCGCAGTCAAACCACGCCGAACTGTGGTCAATCAGCGGCACCCCCGCGTCGCTCCAGCGCCAGTCAATCAGCGCAAAGCGATCGTCAATTCTCTGGGCAAAAATATTGGAGGTCTCTTTCTGCTGCTCCGACAGAATATTGATGGCGAAGTGGCTGCATTGCGTGAAGTTGTCCAGATTGGCCGAACGCTTGTCGATGCTCACCAGCAACAACGCCGGATCCAGCGATACCGATGAAAACGAGTTGGCGGTAAAACCAATCGGCTTATTGTGCTTATCCACCGAGGTTACGACGGTGACTCCGGTCATAAACGCGCCAAAGGCGTCGCGCAGCTGTCTGCGTTTATCCGCGTCCATTGATCACTCCTTCAATATCGTTTTGGCTGGTCTGCCGCTGCGCCGTGGGTGATAAAAAACCGAGGATTTCGGCATTCACCCGCTGCGCATCTGTCAAACTGACCATATGTTTAGCGTTGTCGATAATCACCGCCCGCCCGTTGGGCGCGGCCAGTGCCATTTGTCTGGCCATCTCCGGACTGGAGTTGGCGTCGAATTCGCCGGTGATCACCAGCACCGGACAGCGCAGCGATGACCAGCGTGAGGCATAGACGCGATCGCCGGCGGCGAACGCCTGATAGGCACGTGCATAGCCCAGCAGATCTACCTGTTGCAGCCAATCGCCCACCTGTTCGCGCAGCCGTTGCTCGCCGGGGGTGGCGCTGAACCAGCGCGTCAGCGGCGAATCCAGCTGGGCCTGGCCGCGCGACAGTTGTTCGGCACGATCTAAGACCGCCTGGCTGGCCTGCGGTGAACGCTGGAACACGCCGCTGATCACCACCGCATGGTTGGTGCGCTCGGGGTATTCAATGGCGAACCCGGCGGTAATCAACGCCCCCATCGAATGCCCAGCGACGGCAAAATCAGCCTCGGGCTGGGTGGCAAGAAAGTCCGCCAGCCAGTGGACGTAATCTTCAAGCGTTGCCGCCTGTCGAAAGCCGTCGCTCTGGCCATGGCCCGGCATATCGACGGCGATGACCCGGTAATCGCGGCTGAACGCTTCGAGCTGCGGATACCAGCACTCGGCGTTCATGCCGACGCCATGGATCAGTACCAGTGGCGCGCCTTCGCCCGCCTCCAGGTAGCTGACCTTCATGTTGTTAAACAGCTGCTGGGTTTTCCTGATCATGTCCTAACTCTTTCAAGTCCATATAACGGTTGCCGATACGATGATGAGGTCTGCCCCCCAGCGCCGCGCCCAAAGCAATCACGATTTCGTCGCTGAAAGGCGCGTCGTTGATGTTGAACTGGAACGTCAGGTAATGCTCGCGGCTCCCTTCGTCGTTTTTACCCATCATCGGGATCAGAATCGGCGCGTTGGCCGGACCGCGCGTATTGTTGAATGCCAGGTAGCTTTTGCCGTTCACCGCCGAGCGATAATGATTGCCAAAATGCAAGGTATGGATCAGCGCAGACGCATGTTCCAATTCGCCATCCAGGCCAACGACGGCGCTTTTGCCAAAGGCTTCGATACGATCGCCTGAACCGGCTTCATTGATGATAAGCCCGGTGAGCAATTCCCCTAACACCGGCGCCATTTCACGGATTTTTGGCGCCAAATCCTGTACGTAGCCCTGGCCGGCCCACGGGTTTTTGACGACGGCCACCGCGGCAATCATCACCAACGGCGTGCCAGCGGCCTTGCCGCCATCGCTGTAGGTCGTTTCGGTGATAACGAAGGTCTTACGAATATCTGGATGCATACAAACGCCTCGAAAGTAAATCAAATGTTAATGAGTTGTCTCGAGTTGAGGGTATATCATTCGATCGATTGGTATGTCAAAGTTTGGTATACCATAATACGGTATTCTTGTTTTTGTTGGCGCGCCTACCCTGTGATAGAGGATTTTAATGATGAATTTTAATCAGTTAGCGGATATTGGCGGTAAGAATAGTCGCCATTGGTTACCGGCTGTCAGCGTTGCTTTAACGCCGAAAGATGGCGTGACAAAGCGTGAAAAAACGCCGATTGGCAAGGCGTTGCGGCAGGCAAATGATTTTTTATTCGCTAGATTACGATTCTGTGAGCCATCGCAAATTTACCCCTGTCGGACAGGGAACAACGTTTGTCGCAGGGAAAACCGTCGTTGATTTGGCGGAGGAAAGGATGTTAATACTAAACTGAATGGGCGCAATTAATTGTTGTTATAAAGATAACTGATAATCCTAAAAAATAGAGACAATCATGGTTCAACAGGCATCGTTGAAAATAGAAAATACCCCGGTAACGTTGCGTGAACTGGCGCTGGAAAAAGTCAGGCAGGCGATTATTGCGGGATATTTCCAGGCGGGAGATCGCCTGGTGGAACGCAGTTTATGCGACAGCCTGGGCGTCAGCCGCAGCGTAGTGCGCGAAGTGATTCGTTACCTTGAAGCCGAAGGGCTAATTGAAATTTTGCCCAAGAAAGGCCCTATTGTGGCTATTTTGACCTGGGAGGTTGCGGAGCAAATTTATAATATTCGTTTGTTATTGGAACAAAGTGCCGCTCACGACTGTGCACTGAATGCCAGCAAACAGGATAAGAAAATACTGCACGATAAATTAATGGCGATTAATCAGGCGTCAGCTGAACAGGATGATATTAAGCGCGTTGCCGCGTCGCAGGCCTTTTATGAAACTATTTTCCAGGTTGCCAATCATGCCATCGCTTGGGAAATCGTCCAGCGTTTGAACAGCCGCATCAGCCGACTGCGTGCGCTGACGCTGAAAAGCCCGGAACGGCAACTGGCCGGTTTTGAACGGATGACGCGTATTTATCACGCCATTGAACAAGGTGATGGGCAATTGGCCAGACAGGAAGTGCTGGAACATTTGACCGAAGCCTCTGCCCTGGCAAAACGTATCTTGCAACAGGAGTCCTGAGATGCCCGCGTATTGGATTGCTCACGTCACGGTAAAAGATCCGCAACGCTATCAACATTACATGCACCTCGCCCCGCAGGCTTTTCAGCAGTATAACGCCCGTTTTCTGGCGCGCGGCGAGCAGGCAACCTCGTTGGAGGGCCCGGCGTATGTCAAACATGTCGTCATTGAATTTGACGATTATGCCACCGCGCTGGCCTGCTACCACTCCGACGCCTATCAGCGGGCGAAGCAGCAGCGCGACGGCGTGGCGGAGGCGATGATTACCATCGTCGATGGGGTAGCCTAATCCTCTGTATCTGTGCGCTTCGCCTGGGTCACTGGCGGCAACAGTCGGCAGATATGGCGTTTGGCAAAGTTGATGAATTCGGCCGTCGCGCCAACCTGAGCCGCCAGCGTGTCGGGCCCCAATCCCAGATAGGCCTGCTGCGCGGTGCGTAATACCGGCGCATAGCGGGCATCAATGCGTTCCAGCAACCAGGCGGCGGCCTGCTGTTTGGGGGCAATCTGCCCGGTTGCTGCGCTATACCAGATGCGAGCTAATGCGAGAACGATATTGCGCTCGTCCCCCTGCCAGTCCTCTGGCGTAACCCATTGCGTGACAGTGTCACTGAGGGCCTGGTAAAAATCCCGTTGCGGGACCGGGTCGAACAGCTCCTGCGCTACCGGCCCGCTCAGTGGCACACTGCATTGTCGGACTTTGCTCAGCAGAATCGCCAGATCGTGATCCTGCATCGGCAGCTCAAATCGCTGGTGCAAAATGTCCTGCCGTAACCATTCGCCGAACTGCAGTTCGCGTTTCGCCGGATAACGCCATGGCACGATATCTGCAAGATTGACGACCGTGACCTCCAGCGCACGTAGCGCGCTGTCTGCCGCCGGCGGAGCCGAAACCGCCAGCAGCGCGCGCTGCAACCCCTGACGCAGCTGTGGCGACGGTGGCGTGTGAACGGTGACCAGCAGATCAATATCGCTGTGCGCTTGCAGCCCGCCTTCGAGCGCCGAGCCAAAAAGATGAATCGCGCACAGCGTGTCGCCCAGATGGCGTTGCAGCACCGCCTCGGCGAGCGTCAACTGGCGCGTTATCGTTATGGGGATCTGCCGATCCATTGGATGTTCCTCTGCTGGGGAAACAGGGCTTGAAATTTTCCCGAACATCCCCAGATTGATCGTGGGTTGATAGCAGTGAGTATCGTCGTGAGCAATGATACTCGCCATTTTTATCGAGTGAAACCTGACATATAGGAGGTAATATTATGGCCTATCGTCCCTTCTCTCTGATACCAACTATCACTGACAATCTGTTCTCCGATCGCTTTGATCGTATGGATCGCTTATTCAGCCGCTTGACCGGCGATGCCCCGTTATCTGATACGCCAAGTTACAATCTGATTCAACGTGACGACACGCATTACGAACTGACGGTCAGCGTGCCTGGATTCAAGGAAAGCGAACTGGATATTGCGGTACAGAATACCCAGTTAACGATTTCTGGCAAACGTGAGACATCCGACGACGACGCGCAGATCAAATGGTTGCATCGCGGGATTGCGCAATCGGCCTTTACCCTGAGCTTCAGCCTGAGCAACCGTATTAAGGTTGGCAGTGCCAATCTGTCCAACGGCTTGCTACGGTTGAATCTGGAGTATGAAATTCCCGAAGAGGAAAAACCGCAGCGTATCGCCATCAGTAGCAGCGGCAGCGAGGGAAATGTCCTGGAGCATAAGCAACAATAAGTCACTGTCGGGCCCCGTTTGGGGCCCGTGCATATTGGCTGAGGTGCGGTTGGCGATCACTGTGCCGGCAATGAAACCCAGTAGCCCGGTTTATACGGCAGCGGCAGGAACTTTTGATGGAACTCGCGGAAAGTGGCGTCCGGATCCAGATCCTTGAACAGTTCCGGGTGCAGCCACTTGGCAATCGCCTGGATGGCGACAAACTGGTATGGGCTGTCATAAAACTGATGCCAGATGGCATGGACGTTACCGTTGTGCGCCACCGGCAGCGTTTTAAATGCCGGCCGCATCATCAGCGCCTGCAGGCGTTTCTCTGCCTCGTCCACGTCGGCCCCCGGCCCCACGCCGACCCATTTGCCCACGGTATTGTAGTTCTTCCAGTTCGCGCCGGTGACGATCACGACTTCGGGGTTGCTGGCAATGATCTGTTCGGGATTGAGCGTGCCAAAGGTGCCGGGGATCAGCCCCTTGGCGATGTTCTGCCCGCCGGTCACTTCCACCATGCGACCAAAATTCTCATCGCCGAACGACATGCAGCATTCGTCGTCATAGCCCCCGGCGCGGTCGATCATCACCCGTGGGCGGTGGCCGGTGAAGTTCGCCAGTCGCGAGGTAACGATGTCAATCTGCTGCTGGCGGAAGCGAATAATCTCCTCGGCGCGCTGCGGCTTGCCCAGCACCTGTCCCATGATATGAATGCTTTTCTCGGCGTTTTCGAACGGTTTTTCACGAAAATCGATGAACACCACCGGAATATTGAGTTTTTCCAGCTTGGCGATCAAACCGCCTTCGTCGGTTGCCGCTTTCGACTCCAGATTCATCAGCAGCAGATCCGGCTTCAGCGTCAGCGCCTGTTCAACGTTGAAAGTACCGTCTTTGGCCCCGCCAAAAGTCGGCAATTTCTTGATCTGTGGGTATTTGTCTTCGTAGGCTTTATAGCCGTCATAATCCGCCTTATGGAAGTCGTCGCGCCAACCGACCACCCGTTTAAACGGCTCCTCTGTGTCAAACGCTGCGAGCAGATACATCTGCCGCCCTTCGCCTAAAATGATGCGCTGCGCCTCGCCGGGCAGCGTCACCTGCCGGCCGCTGACGTCAGTGACCACGATTGGTGCAGCAGTTGCCGAAAACAGCAGGCTGATACCAATCATCCCCAGAAATAGTTGCCATCTTTTCATTATTTGCACCCGTTAAATGATAATGATTTTTTTTCTCAAAAAGCGCAGATAATATGGCCTAACTCGCAGCGTTTGAAAAGACACAAAAATTAATGCGATCGTCACCAGACGCGATAGACTTTTCCGCTGTCGATGCCTTCGATGCTGCGTCGATACGCCATGGCCACCCTGCTTACCGGCACGCTGTCAAAGCCGGGGAAGAAAGCGCCGTATTTTTCCAATGATTCGCTCAATACCGTTGGGCTGACCACGTTGATCCGCAGCCCCGGGAGTTCACAGGCTGCCGCCAGAACAAACCCTTCCAGCGCCGCGTTGACCGCGCTAGCATTGACACCGGTGCGGATCGGCTGTTGCGCCAGAATGCCGCTGGTCAGCGTGAACGATCCGCCTGGATTAAGATAGTCTTTGCCGATCAATACCAGCTGTACCTGCCCCATCAATTTGTCCTGCAGGCCGGAGACAAACTGCGTGCTGGTCATCTCCGCCAGCGGTGCAAAATGTACGCTGCCGGTCGCCGCCACGATCGCATCGACCTTGCCGCTGCGGGCAAACATTGCTCTGATGCTCTCTTCCTGCGTTAAATCAACCTGCAACTCCCCCTGCGTCTTGCCGACGCGAATAATTTCATGCTCGTGCTGCAAAGCGCTGACAATGCCACTGCCGAGCGTGCCGCTGGCACCAATCACCAATATCTTCATTTTTTATTCTCCACTAGCGTTAAACAGGATTACATAGTGATACAGTTGAATTGGCGGAAAAATGGCTAAAAAATTTACTCATTCCAAACTAAAAGTTAGCAATCATGAATAAATTACGTTGTATGGAAGTGTTTATCGCGGTGGTCGAGAGCGGCAACTTCAGCGAAGCGGCCAAGCGGCTGGACATCTCGTCGGTAATGGTCGGAAAAATGATCGCCCAGCTTGAAACATTGCTGGATACCCGTTTGCTGCAGCGTAATACGCGGCGACAGCATCTGACGGAAGCCGGCAAAACGTGGTATCAGGACAGCCTTGGCGTCATGGCCGCCCTGCGCAGCGCCGAAGGACGCATCGAAAGCCTGCGGCAATTTCCTGCTGGCAGTCTGCGCATTTCCGCCCCTACCACGCTGGGCAGTTGCGTGGTGGCATCGTTGTGCAGCGAGTTTCAGCTCCGCTATCCTGAGGTATATATCGAACTGGAATTGAGCGATCGTTTTGTCGACCCGATCGCCGAAGGGTTCGACTTTGCCATTCGTGTCGGTCAGTTGCCGGACGATAGCCCGTTTGTCGCCCAGCGCCTTGGCGACTATAAAATGGTGATTGCCGCCTCGGCGGACTACCTGTCCAGCCATCCGGCGCCGCAGAGTATGGCCGATCTGCCGGCACACCGCTGTTTGCGCAATACGTTGTGGAACAAGCGTAACGCCTGGCGTAGTGGCTCTCTGCCGCTGTGGCCGGAAAACACCGTTTTTAGCTGTAATGACGGCCACGCGTTGCGGCGTGCCGCATTGGCCGGTGCCGGACTGATTCTGCAACCGCAACTGTTGCTGGCCGACGACATTCGCCAAGGGCGGTTGATCAGCCTGCTGGAGCACGCCTTGCCTGCCCCACGGCCGATTCATCTGCTGTGGCGACAAGACGTGCGCGCCAGTGCCAAACACCGCAGCTTTATCGACTGGATGCGTGAGCAGGCACCGGCCGCGCTGGCATAATCGCCAGCGTCGCGAACTGGCGGGATACAACCACACGATCCTCCTGACGTTTATTTGTGGTGATGGTATGTGTCCGAGTAAAAATATAGTTATAGAAATATAATTATTTATTACTTATTGACTTTAAAAAAACGGTAAATTACTAGTTGTAGGCGTCTATTGGTAGGGAAGTTGCGACCCACATCTCCTTTTTGTGATGTTTTATATGGAACAAGTTGCCATTTTAAATGATACTGATTATCACTATCAAATGCAGCATATGGAGATAACTACCCAAAAAGGGACTAATATGAACCAGATTACCCTTTTATTGATTTTTATAGGGACGATGGCTCCAGGGTACGCGGAACCTATAAAAAAATCGATAGAAACACCAAAAGCCATTCTGAAAATTGAAGACTTTCTCCCCGCCAAGGAGAGATGGACGCTAAGCTCTGGTATTAATATATTGAATAAATCTAATGAAAATGGACGCTCAGGCTATTACATTAATGAGGTTGGGCCGGGTCAATATGTTATAGATCGTACTTATTTATCGGCACGGAGGGAAACGAATGGTGTTTCTGCGAATTTATCAGTCATGTATGGGATAACGGATGCTCTTTCTTTTTCAACAACATTAAACGGACAGTGGCTAAACACCAAGCTTTCGATAGAGGACAGGACAAGCTTATCAAATAATAAGTTTGATTTTAACGGTGTAGGCGTCGGTGCCAGTTATCAGATGTACGGGATGTCTGACTTTACGATTTTGTTTGGCGGAATGAATATAAAAAATGGTGGGGTAAATGGTTATGTTTTAGGAGGGGTTTTAAATTGGATTTATGATCCTGTTGTTCTAAGCTTTTCATTAGGTTTTCTTGATGGCATATCGAGTGATAAGTTTTCAAGTGACTATAAAGCTAGCACTAGTACAGGTAAAATTATTTTTGCCGTCAATCCAGAGGTTAATCTTCATTGGGGAGTCTCAAAGGATTTTTTTTATTCCGTAAATCATTATATAAATAAAAAAGACTGGAGCAGTACTACGTCATTGCTGATTGGCAGTAGTGTGAATCTAATGGAGGGGGTAACCAGTAATATAACCATGAAGGGAGGCGTTGGGAACAATAAGAGCTCAGTTATTTCTTTAGGCGTAAGTTATAAAATATAACTAATTATCTGCTAATGGAAGGATGACGATTATGCAACATATACGGTTGCTTATGGCTAACATATCATTATCTGCCATCATTTCCCCTTTTATTGTACTAGTAATTTTCTTGAACGTCGTGAACGCAACTGAACAAGAAAACAACCCTGGTTATATTTTATACAAAAATAAAATTGAGGAAATGGGGTACAGCACATTTGAGCCTTTAAATATTGAAGAGCTTGGTGAGACGAAAGGTAAAGCCGGTCCTTTGATTTTTGGCGGGATAGCGGCTGTTGGTGCGGCTGGCACTTCGATTGGCCTAGATTATTCCAACGGTCGAGCTGTGAATTGGGGAAATGCAGCATCGGCAGCCGCTGGGGGTTTTGTCGCGGGGGCGACAGGAGGCTTAATCGGAGGGAGCGTCGCTGGTGCTGCTGCAAGCGCAGCGTTAGGTGCCAGTGCTTCTGGGGCAACCAATGCATTAATCGGAAGTATCAGTAATGGTGGATCTAGAGGGTCATGTGATACTTGCCATAAAAGCGATAAGAAATGATGTGGTTATTGGAGTTTTCCGTGCTTTTTACTTCGGTGTGCTATTACTTCTATATTGGTCGTGCAATATTCCCATCATTGAGTAAAAATACGATTTTATTTGTGGCGTTGATATTGCTGGTTGCTGGCGCATGCAGTCACCAACAGATATATACCTCTGCTTGGATTGTTATGATTACTTCTGTTTTTATCACGTTGCACGGTTTTCATTTTCTAGATAGATGGGAAGAGATAAATATCGATTCATTGTATATAAGCCTGGCCTTAATATTGATTATTGTATTCATGATCCATGGTTTATTTGGATCTGTTTATTTTGGAGGGTAAATGATAAGAGCGTCATTCATAATTACCATGATGTTGTGTTTACCTTCTGACGCTGTAGTTGCAACCTATATCGAGGGCGCATTTCATGGCAAGATAAAACAATTGTATGATAATACGTGTGGTTTGTCATCCATTTCTTTTGTTTTAAATAAGTACTACAAAAGAAATGTTTCGGAGTTGGAATTAATAAATAAAATCGGTATAAAGCCAGAGTATTCATTTATTGACCTGGCCAATCTGTCAATAAGTTTTGGCGCGTATGCATATGGTGTTAAAATATCAACTAGCCAACTAAAAATCATTCACTCCCCAACTATATTGTATATCAATAGATTTGGTAAGGATCACTTTGTTGTTTTGCTCGGCATTAACGAACATATTGTTCAATTATATGATCCTGCTTGGGGTTATATTAATTACACACACAATCAGTTTAATAGGTATTGGCGGGGAGATCTTGGCCTTGGCAAGGCGTTAGTATTTTTAAATCATGAAGTGATTGCAGTGGATAGCAATATGGTTTATCAAAAAAACATCTTTATAAATTAAAATAACTAAGTTAGCGTGGTGAGAAGCCCTAATGTATATGAAATACAAATCATGATTTTTTGAATGGCGGAGTGCGTTTTTGTCGGTAATAGATTGATTCTACTGGCAGACATCAAAATACGTTTTATTTGCATCACCTATTGCAACCAACTGCTCTTACGCGCTAACACCAGTAACATCATTTAGAGCGGTGGTTGAGAGCGGCAACTGTCGCGTAAGCGGAACGTCGGCTGAACATCACATCGGAACGTGAGCTGCCGCTGGCATAATCGCCAGCGGCTGTTTATACTGCGGCTATTGATTCACCAACATTATTTAAGGAGGATTTCTATGCTGACCTGTGAATTGTTTTTACTTTCACTCGTCCTTAGCGATCGTTCTTGCTCAAGCGTTAGCGGCATCGTGCTGCGATAACCTGCTTGAGCGAAGCTAACTGACACTCTGAGCCCTTCCCTCCGGCTTACCGGTTATCGTCAGCGATTTTTTTGACGAGCGGCATTTTTATGCCCGTAAAACTTGAGTAAGCAATGAGCACACTACTTTCCGCCCAATCTGTCGGCTACGATAACGCCTTCGGTCCTCTGCTGACCGAGATTACCTTCAGCCTGAAAAAAGGCGACCGCATTGGCCTGATAGGTCACAACGGCTGTGGCAAAAGCACCCTGCTGCGCATCCTTGGCGGCGTTCTGCCCGCCTCGCGCGGCAGCGTCATTCGCGCTAACCAATGCCTGATGGCGCGGGTTGAACAGCATTTACCGCCGCAGTTGAACGACAGCACGCTGTTGGAGGCGCTGCTTGAACAGTTGCCGTCTGGCGAACGGCAAACTCGGCGCTGGCAAGCGGAAACGTTACTGGCCAGTGTCGGGTTCGAGGAGCGCCAGTGGCCGCTTGCTGCCGGTACGCTGAGCGGCGGCCAGCATACCCGTCTGTTGCTGGCGCGCGCCTTGATCGCTGAACCGGATTTACTGCTGCTGGATGAACCCAGTAACCACCTGGATTTGCCGACCCTGTTATGGCTGGAGCGCTTTTTACAGCGCTGGCCGGGCAGCTTCGTGCTGGTATCGCACGATCGCCGGCTGTTGGATAACGTCACCAACTGCACCTGGGTGCTGCGCGATAAAACGCTGAGCTTTATCCGCCTGCCCTGCAGCCTGGCGCGACAGGCGCTGGCAGAACGGGACAGCGCGGATGCCAATCGGCGCCAAAGCGAACAAAAGGAGATCGACCGACTGGCTGGCAGCGCCAAACGGCTGGCGCTGTGGGGTAGCGTATATGACAACGAAAAGCTGGCGCGCAAGGCCAAGCAAATGGAAAAACAGGTTACGCGGCTAAAGGAAGACCAAACACAGCTGACCGTCGGCAGTCAATGGCGGCTTGAGCTGCGCGGCGAAGCGTTGCCTGCTGACAGGCTGCTGGCGCTGTCAGCGTTGCAGGTACGACCAGCCGCGCAGGCGCCGGTGTTGTTCTCACTCGATCGGCTATGGGTAAAAAGTGGCGATCGTATTGCACTGGTTGGCCGCAACGGCGGGGGCAAATCGTCGCTGTTACAACTGCTCTGGCAGATCTATCAGCGGCCAGAAGCGGCCACTGAGGGGGTGATTTTCCACCCTCGCGTGCGGGTGGGTTACTATGACCAGCGCCTGCAACAGTTGCGTGATGATGACAGTTTAATCGACGCGCTGGCACCGTTTGCGCCATTAAGCGACGAACAGCGTAAAAAAGCGCTGATCGACGCTGGGTTCCCTTACCTACGCCATCGGCAGACGGTGGGCACCCTGAGCGGCGGTGAACGTTCGCGTCTGCTGTTCATCGGTTTAACCCTGGCCAACTACTCGCTGCTGTTATTGGATGAACCCACTAACCATCTGGATATCGAGGGCAAGGAGCAATTGGCGCAAACGTTGCAGAACTTCTGCGGTGCGGTGATTATGGTGTCGCATGATCGCGACCTGATCGAACAGAGCTGCAATCGCTTTTGGTTGATTGACCGGCAACGGTTGGAGCAGTGGCATGATTTGCCGGCGATCTATGCCCGCTTGGCGGAGACACCGCCGCCCTGCCAGCCAGCGCATGCGGCGCTCAACGTACAGCAAGCGCAGGATGAACCAGACCAGCAGGATCGGTTACTGGCCGAACTTGTCGCGCTGGAAAGCAAGCTGGCAGATGACTTGGCCAGGCGGCCAAAACACCAGAAACCGGCATTGCAACGCCAATGGCGGCAGCAGATTGCCCGGCTGTCTGCGCTGCTGGGATTGGCATGATTGACCGGCCGCAGGGAGGCGGCCGTATCATCGATTAATAGGCAGCCACCTGGCGCGCCATATCGCGCGTGTACCTCTGGCTGGCGTTGATCAGCATTTGCGCATAGGCGGTGGTTGCCGCGCCGCCTACCAGCGCGTCGGTGGTGAGCGTTTCAACGATTTTGCCGTGCTGCATCACCGCCACCCGATGGCACAGATGGGCGATCACCGCCAAGTCATGGGTTACCATCAAATAGGTCAGGTTGGACTCGCGCTGCAAATCCGCCAGCAGGTTGAGGATTTCCGCCTGCACCGACACATCCAGCGCCGAGGTAGGCTCATCCAGCAACAGCACCTGAGGTTGCAGAATCAATGCGCGGGCAATCGCCACCCGCTGGCGCTGTCCGCCGGACAGCTGGTGTGGATAACGATGGCGAAATGCGCGATTCAAGCCGACCTTATCCAGCAACGTGTTGATGCGGGCATCGCGCTGACCGATGCGGTGAATCTGTAGCGGTTCCTCCAGGATATCGCCGATGGTATGTCGCGGATGCAGGGAACCGTAAGGATCCTGAAACACCATCTGCACCCGGCGGCAGCGTTGCGCTTCGATACGCCGCGTCAGCGGTTGTCCGTCGATGGTCAATTCGCCGTCCCAGTGGGTGAACAGCCCGGCCAGGCATTTGAGTACCGTGGTTTTCCCCGAACCGGATTCCCCCACCAGGCCGTATATCTCACCGGCCCTGACGCCGAAGCTGACGTCATGCAAGACCTGGGTTCGTTGGTCGCCGGAGCCAAACAGCAGGTTCAACTGGCTGACATCTATCATATGTTTCATCGGCCTCTCCTATTCAGCCAGCCAACCGGCCTGACGCTGCAATACCGGCAACCGTGCGCGGCGGCGTTGCATGTCCGGCAGTGCGTCGATCAACCCTTGGGTATAGGGGTGTTGTGCACGGTGCAGCTCTGCGGCGGCAAGCGACTCGACGATGCGCCCGGCATACATCACCAGCACCCGGTCACAGAAACTGCGTACCAGATTGATGTCATGGCTGATAAAAATCAGCCCCAGCCCGCGAGACTGTACCAGGTCGTCGAGTAATCCCAGCACCTGCAAACGCACCGATACGTCCAGCGCCGAAGTGGGTTCGTCGGCAATCACCAGTTCGGGTTCGGTGATCAGCATCATGGCGATCATGATTCGCTGCCCTTGCCCACCTGAAATTTCATGCGGATACAGCCGGTAGACCCGCTCCGGCTCGCGAATACGCACCACATCCAGCATTTCCAGCACCTTGGTTCTGGCCTGTGCGCGTTGGCCAGGGTGGTGCGTCAGCCAGGCTTCGGCAATCTGTTCGCCGACGCAGGTAACCGGGTTAAGCGAATACTTTGGATCCTGCATGATCATCGACATGCGTTTGCCGCGGATCTGGCGCATGCCAGCCTCGGAAAGATGGCGTAAATCCAGGTCGCCGAACTGCATTCGGTCGGCGCTGACGCGCGCCTTGCTGGGATGCAGGCGTAACAGCGCGCGGCCCACGGTGGACTTGCCGGAACCGGACTCACCGACGATCGCCAGCTTTTCCCGGCCAAGCTGGAAGGAAACGCCGCGTACCGCCTGGGTGACCAGGCTGCCGTTGATAAAATCGACGTGCAGATTGCGCACGTCCAGCAGCGGCAGATTATTCGCTGCGAGGGTCGAGGATGTCACGTAAGCCGTCTCCCAAAAAGTTGAATGCCAGGCTGTTGATCAGGATCGCCAACCCCGGAATGGTCACCACCCACCAGCACTCCATCATGTAGCTGCGACCGCTGGAAATCATCGCCCCCCATTCCGGTTCCGGTGGCTGCGCACCAAGACCGAGAAACCCCAGCCCGGCAGCGGTGAGAATGATGCCGGCCATATTCATGGTAATGCGGATGATCACCGACGGCAGGCACAGCGGTACGATGTGGCGCCACAGCACCCGCAGCGGCGACGCCCCTTGCAGGCGTACCGCGGAGACAAAATCGGCCTGTCGCAGCGAGAGCGTTTCCGCTCGCGCCAGTCGTGCTATCGGCGGCCAGGCGGTGAGCGTAATGGCGATCACCACATGTTCCAGCCCTGGCCCTAGCGCGGCGACGAAGGCCAACGCCAGCACCAGACTGGGAAAGGAGATGAAAATATCGGTTACCCGCATCAACACGGTGTCAACCTTGCCGCCAAAGTAGCCGGCGCTGACGCCCAGCAGCAGGCCCAGCGGACCTACGGTTAACGACACCAGCAGCACAATGTAAATCGTAATCCTCGATCCGTAGACCAAACGACTGAAGATGTCGCGGCCGAACTCGTCGGTACCGAACCAGTGACGGGCGCTGGGGGGACTGAGGGCCTGGTCGAGGTTTTGTATCAGCGGATGGTACGGTGCAATCCACGGCGCAAACAGTGCGACGATCAGCAGCAGCAGTACAATACCGCCGCCGATGGCGGTCAGCGGGTTGCGCGCCATCTGGCTGATAAACCCGCCGCAGCGCAGCAGACGGCGCTTCAGGCGTTGGCGTGATTCGCGGCCTTCGCCGCCGAGCGGCGATTCCAGTGAAATCGTCATGATTTGGTCCTCGGATCGAACAGTTGATACAGCATGTCGGACAATAGATTGATCAGGACAAAAATCACCCCGACCAGCAACACGCAGCCCATCACCGCATTCATATCCCCCAACAGCAAACTGCCGGTGAGATACGAGCCGAAACCGGGCCAGGAAAATACCGTTTCAATCAGCACCGCCCCTTCCAATAGCGAGCCGTAGGCCAGTGCCACCACGGTCAGCAACTGCACCAGGATATTGCGAAACGCGTGGTTCCAAATCACCTGCCATTCGCTTAACCCCTTGACGCGAGCGGTGATGACAAACTCCTGTGACAGCTGCGCCAGCATAAAGCTGCGGGTCATGCGGCTAATGTAGGCCAGAGAATGGAACCCCAGCAGGCTGGCTGGCAGCACCAGATGGTTGAGTGCGTTGAACAGCACCGTGCCGTTACCCGCCAGCAGTGCATCGACGGTGATCATGCCGGTGCGATGCGGCACCTGGCCTTCCAGCCCCAGATCGAGCCGCCCTGCGCCGCCAACCCAGCCGAGCGCAGCATAGAACAGCAGCAGCCCCATCATGCCGACCCAGAAAATCGGCGTGGAATAGCCCGCCAGACTGATAACGCGCACAATGTAATCCGCTGGGCGATTGCGGCGTGCCGCCGCCAATACGCCAAATGGAATGCCCAGTCCGGCGCCGATGACGATCGCCACCGTGGCCAATTCCAGCGTCGCCGGGAACACCCGCAAAATATCGTCGGCGACCGGTTTACCGGTCAGCAGCGCATTGCCCAGATCGCCGTGCAGCAGATTGCCGAGGTAGACGCCAAACTGGGTCAACAGCGAGCGATCGAACCCTAATTGCCGATAGACCTGCTCATAGGTGCCTTGGTCGGCGTCCGGGCCGACGATCGCCAGCACCGGATCGACCGGCATGACGCGGCCGATAAAAAAGGTCAGCACCAACAGTCCGAACAGGGTGATCAATACTTGCAGCAGCCGTTTTGAAAAACGCCGCGTGCGCGAACCCGGTGCCAGCAAAGTGAGCATCATCCGTTGCCTCCTCCGGCGGATGCCGGCGTTTTGTAAACTTCACGCAGTAAGGTGGTGGCGGAAGGATGCGGCTGATAGCCGTGTACCTCGTTACGCACCACCACCGAGTCCACCATTTGCGACAGCGGGATCAGCGCCGGCATCAACTGGTCGTAGCGCAGCTGGATGGCCTGGTAGGCTGCCTGTTGCCGCTGGGCGTCGCGTTCCAGCAGCGCCTGGTCGATCATCTGGTTTAACTGCGGGTCATAGAAACCGGTGCGCCAGCCCTGAAAATTGGTCAGTTTTGCCGCATCGCGATTATCGGGGTTATAGACCAGCGCCCGCAGGCTAGAGTGTGGATGCGGCTCCATGCCGCTGCCGCCGCGACCAACCAGCATGTCGAAACGGCGTTCGCGCATTGCGCCGTAAATCTGATTGCCGGTGCCGGTGATGATGCGCGCGTTGATGCCCGCTTGCATCAGCGTGGACTGAACGGCGATGGCGATGTTGAGGAACGGTTGATCGGCCAGTACCCGTAGCGTGGTGGAAAACCCGTCTGGATAGCCTGCTTCCGCCAACAGTTTTTTGGCGCGCGCCACGTCCAGGCGATAGCCGGGATCGGGTAGCGTGGCCGGCATACCCGCCTTGATCGGCCGTTGGTGCAGTACACCGTAGCCTGGCATCAGCGCCTTATTGATCCCCTGGTAATCAATCAGATAACGCACCGCTTCGCGCACCTTGGCATTAGCGAAATGCCCTTCTTTCATGCTCATCGCCACGTAGTACATGGTGCCGCGCTGTACCGAGTCGACGGTTACCGCCGGATCCTTGCGCAGCGCGTTGATGTCGGCCACCGCCATATTATTGGCGATATCCAGATCGCCCTTGGCCAGCATCAGGCGCAAGGTCTGCGATTCCTGGAAATGCCGCAGCACCACGCGCGTCAGCTTTGCCTCGGGGCGCCAGTAATGCGGGTTGCGCTTCATGCGCAGTACATCTTTGGCTTGCCAGGTTTCCAGGATAAACGGGCCCGAGCCGGCTTCGTTGGTGGTCAACCAGCGATTGCCCCAGTCACCCTGCCGTGCATGCTGCTGCACCAGCTTGCTGTCCAGCACCCCCAGATTGCCCAATGCCGCCAACGAATAGATCACCAGCAGAGGATCGTTGGCCTTGGGCAACCTGATATGCACGGTACGATCGTCGGGTGCGCTGACCAGGCGGTCGATGTTCTGCCGGCTAAAGCCGTAGGATTTCCACACCGAAGCCTGCGCCAGATTGAGGTGCAGCAGGCGGCGCATCGACCACACCACGTCGTGCGCGGTCAAGGGGTTACCCGAATGAAAAGTGACGCCGTCACGTAGATGAAACGTCAGTGCCTGGCCGTCGGCGCTGATATCCCACGAACTGGCCAGTGCCGGCCGCACCTGGGTCAGTTGCTGTGGATCCAGCTCGACCAGCGAATCGTAAAGATTGACCAGGATGCCCGGCGCTTCATTACCGGTCATTGCCGCCGGATCGAGCGTCAGCAGGTTATTCATGTTCATGCCGACGATCAGCTGATCGTCGGGGGTTTTCGCCCACGCCGTGACGCTGCCCAGCATGAGAGAGAGCGCAAGCAGGTACGCTCCCGCCAGAGAGACTCTTTGCATCGCTATATCGCCTGTAGGGTACGTTATTATGCGTCAGTCGTGGCTGACGGTATTGGCTTCGATATACGCAAAATTAATGTCTTCGCCCAACCCCGGGCGATTTGGCAAATGCACAAAGCCCTGCGAGTCCATCGGATCGATCAGCCTATTCAGATAGGCCGCCGGTTGGTCATAGTCGAGGAACGGGTGCAACAGGCCGCGCTCATACCAGCGGCAGTTGCGGATCGCGCCGACCACCGCCAGGCTGGCGGCGCCGTTGCCATGCACTTCGCAATCCATGCCGAAGGCCTCCGCCAGATTGGCCACTTTAAGGCACGGGGCGATGCCGCCGACGCCATTGGCACCGGCGCGTAAAATATCGCAGGCGCCGGCCTTTACCCAGTCGGCGCGGCTGTGATGTTTGCCGCCAAGGCTTTCCGGGCCGATAACGTCTATCGACAGGTTTTGCGCCAACCAGGCGTAGGAAGACATGCTCTCTTCCTGCATCGGTTCTTCAAACCAGGCAAAATCGAGTTTTTCCAATGCCTTGCCGATCAGTAGCGCCTCGCTGCGGCTGTACCAATGGTAGCCGTCCAGCATCAGCGCGATGTCTGGCCCCACCGCTTCACGCACCGCGGCACAGGCTTTGATGTCCATCTTCGGATCCGGCGCGAACGCCACCGGCGGCATCCAGGTGTGCAATTTGATGGCCTGATAGCCGCGCGCCACCAGCTTTTCGGCAAATTGCGCATATTCGTCAGGGGTCGATAGCCCGCCGGCCAGCTCATCGCCGCACATGGTGCTGCCATACGCCGGCACTTTGTCGCGATATCCCCCCAGCAGTTGCCAGACCGGGGTGTGCAAGGCATTGCCGATCAGATCCCACAACGCCTGTTCGACAAACGACAGCGCGCGTTCGGTCAACTGATGGGCGCTGCCGCGTTGCCACTGCGCCAGCGCCTGCCAGATACGTTCCCGATGGAACGGATCCTGACCGACCATCACCTTACGGAAAAAGCTGTTCACGACGTAAGGCCGCACCACTTCTGGCGGGGCAAAGGCGTGGCCGACGCTGCCGTCATCGGCGGTGATGGTGAGCATCGCCATTTTTGCCAGGCTTTCGTCGCCGGGGTGCGAATGCCCTGCGCTGTCAGCCACGCGGCGGGTGGGATAGTGGAAAACGGTGACGTTTACAGATTCAATTTTCATCAAAGGCCCTTTGAACGGATAATTCATGGCGCGCTGAGAGGCGCTCTGCATCGCTGCGTTGCTGCGTCTGTCGCCATGACAGGTAAATGCGATTTTCTTTTTTTTAAAAATGCGTTTCATTTATTAATGTAGGCGTAATTACCCACTCCGGCCTTAGACAAACTCTGCGAAACGTCGGTGATTTTTAGTGCATCTGCCCATTGGCCTGTGACTGTTTTCACAAACCGGGTGCAACCTTGGCGGGTATGACAGGAAAGGAACAACGAAGGTGAGCGGGCAACTCACGGTCACGGTATATCAAGGATGGCGAATGACAGCAACAGTGAAATCGGCTCCCCGCACCAACAGGGAGCCGGGTTACTGCGTGATTATTGCGCCGCGCTGATGCGCCAGATGGTGTTGCCGGCGTCGTCGGCAATCAGTACGCCGCCCTGCTTATCCATCGCCAGCCCAACTGGCAGACCGCGTACCTGTTTCTGGTCGTCAGTCAGGAAGCCGGTAACCACCGGTTTTGGCGTACCGACCGGTTGGCCATTTTCGAACTTGACCCACATCACCTGATAGCCGTTCAGCGGCTTGCGGTTCCAACTGCCGTGTTCGCTGACAAACGCCCCGCCGCGATACTGCGGCATATTATCGCCGCCGTAGAACAGCAGACCAAGCGGTGCGACGTGCGAACTGAGCGCATAGTCCGGCTTGATGGCCTTTGCCACCAGATCGGGCCGCGGCGGTTTGGCGCGCTCATCCACGTGTTGGCCAAAATAGCTGTACGGCCAGCCGTAAAAGCCGTTTTCCTGCACCGATGTCATGTAATCCGGCACCAGATCGGAGCCGATTTCGTCACGTTCGTTGACGATTGCCCATAACTTGCCGCTTTGCGGTTCCCACTGCAGCCCGGTTGGATTGCGCAGGCCGCTGGCGTAGATGCGGCTGGCGCCGTTGGCGGCGTCGACCTCCAGTACCGCCGCGCGGCGGTATTCCGCGCCGATGCCGTTTTCGGTGATGTTGCTGTTCGAGCCGACGCCGACGTACAGTTTGCTGCCATCAGGGCTGGCCAGCAGCGCTTTGGTCCAATGGTGATTGAGCGGCCCGCCCGGCAGTTCGGTGACCACCTCGCCGGCAGTGCGGATTTCGGTTTGCCCTTCCTGATAAGGGAACTTCACCAGGCTATCGGCATTGGCGACCCACAGGGTGTTGCCGATCAGCTGCATGCCAAACGGCGAATGCAGATGCTCGATGAACAGGTGCTTTTCCCAGCTGCCGTTGACGTTGCGCAGCAGCGTGATGCGGTTGCCGCCCGGTCCTCCCTTGCCGGAAGATTGCTGCACCATGCCCATGATCAACTGCTTCGGTCGGGTGGTCGGTTTAGCCGGCCCGTTGGCTTCCGCCACCAGAACATCATTATTCGGCAACACATAAACCTGGCGTGGATGCATTAATCCGTCGGCGATTTTTTCAATCTTCAGCCCCTCGGCGACCTTCGGCATTTCCCCTGCTTTCCACGGCACCCCTTCGGGAACCTGCATCGGCGGCATCAAAAAGTTCTTCGCCTGCGGCAGTTCAGGATTTGGGCCAATCTGCTTTTGCGGATCGAGCGTGGCGCCATCATCACAACCCGCCAACAGCACGGCGAGCGAAACGGCAATCAAGGTGTGGTTACGGTATTTCATAGTGGCTGCTCCTTGGCGGTGCGCTGGCGTAGCGCAAGTTGCAGGTTGGCCAGCAGCAGCAAAACCACCACCAGGGTAGAGAGGATCGCGCCCATCGGCACCACGGCATAGGCATCACGGCTATGAATAAAGGCGTTAAAGATGGCCAGCAGAATGGCCAACAGGTTCAGCCAGAAATGCAATTTCACCGGCGCCCCCTGCGGATCGCGGCGTCCAACCCATACCTGAACCAAATTTATCAGTCGTGGGATGATGGCGATCACCAAACCGATGGCGATAAGCCAACTGGCGGCGTGGGTCCACATCAGCACAAAGCTGTTGAGATAGATAATGTCAAACACCCAGGCCGCGACAAAAAAGCCAAGCGGAATGGGGTTCAACAGCTCATACAACCCGACGGCCAGCGTCGAGTGTCCTGAGGTATTGTGCGTATTCATGTCCGTCTCCATAAGTCATCCAAAAGTAGGTTGCGGCCGGCATGCTGCGCACCCGCCGTTTGCCCTGCCTGTAATAGATTAGTAAATATGAAGAAATATGCTGAAAGTAATTAGCAAGCTGGGTTTTTCCGATCCAACGGAATATAAGCAATAACGGCATGGTTATGGCGGTGGAATAGCCCTATGGCAGGCGCGTTAATTGGCGATAAATAAGCCATGTGATACGTCTGTTAAAAAAAATAGCATTAAAAGTTCATGGTCGGTTATTTGCGTAAATACGCCTGTATTACTGGCCTCGCCGGCAGATAAGCGGCCTCACCAACGCTTCAACGCCGGTGCCTATACCACTAAAGCCACTACCATAACTGTGAAATAAGTCTCATACTTGCGCACCTTTGTGGGCGACAAGGCTCATAAAGCCGATGCACGGGCGGCAATCTGAGCCCGTGGTTGAAAAAAGTTTGGTAAAAACAGAGTGCTTTTTGGGATTTGGCTTATTCTCAAAATTGAAGGTTTTTTATTCAGGGTGGATTGATTCTATGCAGAAAAACAGAACTTCATCGTTCCTCATCCTTATAACAGCGCTATTTGCCGTAGTGAGCGGCTTATATCTGTTAGTGGGGGGGATTTGGTTGGCAAAACTGGGCGGTTCGATTTACTACATCGTAGCCGGTCTGGTGATGCTGATTACCGCGTGGTTGCTTTATCGTCGTCGTGCAACCGCCTTATTGCTGTATGCCGTATTCCTGTTGGCGACCGTCATCTGGGCGCTGTGGGAAGTCGGCACCGACTTCTGGGCACTGACGCCGCGTCTCGACGTCACTTTCTTCTTCGGCCTATGGCTGGTGCTGCCGTTCATTTACCGCAAGCTGGTTGCCAACGGCAAGCTGGCGTATGGCGCACTCAGTGCAGTGCTGGTGTTTACCGTAGCGGTACTGGCGTATTCGGTGTTTAACGATCCGCAGGAAATCCACGGCACGCTCGACGCCGCGCAAACCCAGGCGGTGGTCGATCAGGCGGCTGATGGCGCAGACTGGCCGGCCTACGGTCGTACACAGGAAGGCACCCGTTATTCGCCGTTGAAGCAGATCAACGACAAGAACGTTTCGCAGTTGAAAGAAGCCTGGACCTTCCGCACCGGCGACGTGAAAACCGCCAACGATCCGGCGGAAATCACCAACGAAGTCACGCCGATCAAAATCCGCGATACGCTGTATCTGTGCACCGCGCACCAGAAACTGTTTGCACTGGATGCCGCGACCGGCAAAGAGAAGTGGCAGTTTGATCCCGAGCTGAAGTCCGACTCGTCGTTCCAGCACATCACCTGCCGTGGCGTGTCTTACCATGAAACCCCAGCAGCGGCGCAAGCCGATGCCGCAGGTACCCCACCGGCCCAGTGCGCACGTCGCATTATCCTGCCGGTGAACGATGGTCGCCTGTTCGCGGTGGATGCGGAAACCGGCAAGCGCTGTGCAGACTTTGCCAACAACGGCGAACTGAATCTGCAAAGCAACATGCCTTACCCTACTCCGGGCCACTACGAGCCGACTTCGCCGCCAGTGATTACCGACAGCGTGATCGTGATTGCCGGGGCGGTAATGGATAACTACTCCAACCGTGAGCCTTCTGGCGTTATCCGCGGTTTTGACATCAATAGCGGCAAACTGCTGTGGGCGTTCGATCCAGGCAGCGCCGAGCCGAACAAGATCCCGGCCGACGAACACCATTTCGTGCCGAACTCACCAAACTCATGGGCACCGGCGGCGTATGACGCCAAGCTGGACATGGTATATCTGCCAATGGGCGTGGCGACGCCGGACATCTGGGGCGGCAACCGTACGCCGGAAATGGAGCGTTATGCCAGCGGCCTGTTGGCGCTGCACGCCAGCACCGGTAAGCTGGCCTGGTTCTACCAGACCGTGCACCATGACCTGTGGGATATGGACATTCCGGCTCAGCCGACGCTGGCGGACATCACCGACAAAGATGGCAAAAAAGTGCCGGTCATTTACGTTCCGACCAAAACCGGCAACATCTTTGTACTGAACCGTACCAACGGTGAACTGGTGGTGCCTGCGCCGGAACGCCCGGTGCCACAAGGCCCGGCAAAAGGCGATTTCCTGTCACCTACCCAGCCGTTCTCCGAGCTGACCTTCCGTCCAGAAAAGAAACTGACCGGTGCGGATACCTGGGGCGCAACCATCTACGATCAGCTGGTTTGCCGCGTGATGTTCCACAGCCTGCGCTATGAAGGCACCTTTACCCCGCCTTCCGAGCAGGGCACGCTGGTGTTCCCGGGTAACCTGGGGATGTTCGAATGGGGCGGTCTGGCGGTAGATACCGATCGTCAGGTGGCAATTGCCAACCCGATGGCGCTACCGTTCGTTTCCAAGCTGATCCCTCGCGGTCCGGGCAACCCGATCGAGCCGGACGAAAATGCCAAGGGCAGCGGTTCGGAAGTGGGCATTCAACCGCAGTACGGTATTCCTTACGGCGTGACGTTGAACCCGTTCCTGTCACCGTTGGGCTTCCCGTGCAAACAGCCGGCATGGGGCTACATCTCTGCGGTCGACTTGAAAACCAATCAGATCGTGTGGAAAAAACGCATCGGTACCGTACGTGACAGCTCACCGATTCCACTGCCGTTCAAAATGGGCATGCCAATGCTCGGCGGTCCGGTGACCACCGCAGGTAACATCTTCTTCATCGGTGCTACCGCCGACAACTACCTGCGCGCGTTCAACGTCAGCAACGGTGACAAACTGTGGGAAGCCCGTCTGCCGGCCGGTGGCCAGGCAACGCCAATGACCTATGAGGTCAACGGCAAACAGTATGTGGTGATTTCCGCAGGTGGCCACGGTTCGTTTGGTACCAAGCTGGGTGACTATATCGTCGCCTATGCGCTGCCGGACGAAGCGACCAAATAACCCGCGCGATCAACCGTCGCACTCAACTCGATGGCCGCCTCAGGGCGGCCATTTTTAATCGTGAAAGCGTATGACAGATTTAGCTCCCCTAGCTGTTTTTGACGGCCACAACGACCTGCTGCTCACGCTGTGGCTCAAGCATGCCGATGACCCCGCCGCGGCGTTCTTTTCCTCGGTGGAACAGGGTCATCTGGACTTTGCACGCATGAAGCGCGGCGGTTTCTGCGGCGGGCTGTTTGCGGTGTTCATCCCGCCGGTAAGCCATGTTGCCCAGATGCGTAACCAGAGTGAAGCCGAGGTGCTGGCCAGTTACGATCCGCAGGCAATTACCGAAGCGCAAATCGCCATCCTGTTTCAGTTGGAGCAGGCGTCCAACGGCCAGTTGAAGATCTGCCGCAGCGTGGCGGACATTGAACAATGCCGACGCAATCAGCAGATCGCGGCGGTATTGCATATTGAAGGCGCCGGCGCGCTGGACGCCGAACTGACGCAGCTGGATCGCTATTATGCGCTGGGTGTGCGTAGTATCGGGCCGTTCTGGAATCGGCCAAACGTGTTTGGTGAAGGCATCCGCGGCGCCTTCCCGGGTTCACCAGACAGCGGACCCGGCATGACGCCGGCCGGCAAGGCGCTGATCGCGGCCTGTAACCGTCGCCGCATGATGATTGACGTTTCGCACATGAACGAAAAAGCGTTCTGGGAAACGGCGGCGTTGAGTAGCGCACCGTTGGTAGCAACGCATTCCAACGCGCACGCGCTGTGCCCGCAGCCGCGCAACCTGACCAATGCGCAACTGTCGGCCATCGCCGCCAGCGGCGGTTTTGTCGGGGTGAATTTTGGCACCGCGTTCCTGCGTGCCGACGGTAAACGCGACAGCGCCACTACCGATTTAACAGAAATTGTTAAACATATTGAATTTTTAGTCGCTAAACTTGGAGAAGATCACGTGGGATTCGGCTCCGATTTTGACGGCGTTAATGTCCCACAGTCGCTGGGGGATGTGAGCGGACTGCCTTCATTGCTACAGGCATTGGCGCAGGCCGGCTTTACCCCGGCGCAGGTGGAAAAGCTGGCATGGCGCAATTGGCTGGCGGTGTTATCCACCACCTGGGGCGCATAGCTAAAAAACTTTTACCCTTTTGAGGTTGCGATCTCCGTCACATTTCTTCAACATCGTCGCCGCCGAATGTGAATGATTTTTTATTTGGCACTTAATAACTAGAGGAGAACTACCTATGACTACCTGGACTAAACCCGAGTTCGTCGATCTGCGTCTGGGCCTGGAAGTGACGCTGTACATTTCCAACCGCTAATCGCTCATGCCCGCTTGCCGCGGGCATCCTGGCTTGCTGACAACGCCAGGCAGCGAGAGCGCCCCACGGTTATCTCGCTGTCACGGACGGCGTTGCCAGCAACCTTTTTCTCTGTTGTTTTCTCTTTTCTGGTTCACACATGCAGATAAAAGTTCTCGGCTCTGCGGCTGGCGGCGGTTTTCCTCAATGGAATTGCAACTGCAAAAACTGTCAGGGCGTGCGTAACAACACCATCAAAACCTCCGCGCGTACCCAATCGTCGATTGCCATCAGCGATGACGGAAAAAATTGGGTGCTGTGCAACGCATCGCCGGACATTTGCCATCAGCTGCGCGCCTCGCCTGAATTGAATAACCCCGAAGTACTGCGTGGTACCGGCATCGGCGCGATCATTCTCACCGATAGCCAGATTGACCACAGCGCGGGTTTACTCAATTTGCGTGAAGGGTGTCCGCATCAGGTGTGGTGCACCCGCGAAGTCCATGACGATCTGAGTACCGGCTTCCCGGTGTTCCCGATGCTGTCCCATTGGAACGGCGGCCTGATCCACCGGCCGATTGAGCCGTTGGAGGCCTTTCAGGTTGCGGTGTGCGCGACGCTGCGCTTTACCGCCATCCCGCTGTTGAGCAATGCGCCACCCTATTCTCTCTACCGCCATCGCCCGCTGCCGGGGCACAACGTGGCGCTGTTCATCGAAGACATCGCACGCGGCAGCAGCCTGCTGTATGCGCCAGGTCTCGGCGAGCCGGACGAGCAGCTACTGCCCTGGCTGAAACGGGCGGACTGCCTGCTGATTGACGGTACGCTGTGGCGCGATAACGAGCTGGCGAATACCGGCGTCGGCCGCAATACCGGTAAAGACATGGGGCATCTGGCACTGGGCGAGGATCAGGGATTGGCCGCGCTGCTCACCACCTTGCCGGCAAAGCGCAAGATCCTGATTCACATCAATAATACCAATCCTATCCTGGACGAAGACTCTGCGGAGCGTCACAGCCTGACGCAAGCCGGCATTGAAGTGAGCTGGGATGGGATGAACATCGAACTGTAGGCGAACACCATGACAATACAACACCCGCTGTCCCCGCAGGAGTTTGAAGCGGCGCTGCGTGCCAAAGGCGCGTATTACCATATCCATCATCCGTATCACATTGCCATGCATAACGGCGAGGCGACGCGCGAACAGATCCAGGGCTGGGTCGCCAACCGTTTCTATTACCAGACCAGCATCCCGATCAAGGACGCGGCGATCATGGCCAACTGCCCACAGCCGGAAACCCGGCGCAAATGGGTGCAGCGCATTCTTGACCATGACGGTTACAACGGCAGCGAGGGCGGTATCGAAGCCTGGCTGCGTCTTGGCGAAGCCGTAGGCCTGCCGCGAGAAACCGTGCTTTCCGAAGAGCTGGTGTTGCCAGGCGTGCGCTTCGCGGTTGACGCTTACGTCAACTTTGCCCGTCGCGCCTGCTGGCAGGAGGCGGCATGCAGCTCGCTGACCGAACTGTTCGCGCCGCAAATCCACCAATCGCGTCTCGACAGCTGGCCACAGCATTATCCGTGGATCGATGCCGAAGGTTATGACTACTTCCGCAGCCGTCTCGGCCAGGCCAACCGCGACGTGGAGCACGGGCTGGCGCTGGCGCTGGAATATTGCGATACGGTCGAAAAGCAGCAGCGCATGTTGGAGATCCTGCAGTTCAAACTGGACATTCTGTGGAGCCTGCTCGATGCCATGAGCATGGCCTATACCCTGCACCGCCCGCCTTATCATAGCGTGACCGCCGCGCGGGTGTGGCATAACCAGAGGCTGGTGTGATGAGTCTACGCCGAGAGCAAACGCCGATTTTCCGTCGCGGGTACCGCCTGCAATGGGAAGAGGTGCAAAACAGCCACGTTATTCTCTATCCTGAAGGTATGGCCAAACTGAACGAGAGTGCCGCCATGATCCTGCAACTGGTCAACGGTACATCGACGTTGAATCAGATTATCGACCAATTGAATGCGCGTTTCCCGGGCGTACCAGGACTGGCGGACGATGTGCTGGAATTCTTCCAACGCGCCTATGAACAAAAATGGGTGATGTTCCGTGACTGATACCACTACCACACCGGCGGTCAATCCGCCGCTCTGGCTGCTGGCGGAGCTGACGTACCGCTGTCCGCTGCAATGCCCCTATTGCTCCAACCCGCTCGACTTCGCCGCGCAGGAAAAAGAGCTGACCACCGAACAGTGGATCAACGTTTTTCGTCAGGCGCGGGCGATGGGCAGCGTTCAGCTCGGTTTTTCCGGCGGCGAGCCGCTGGTGCGCAAGGATCTGCCTGAGCTGATCGCTGCCGCTCGCGATCTTGGTTTTTACACCAACCTGATCACCTCGGGCATTGGTTTGACCGAGAAGAAGCTGCAAACCTTTGCCGACGCCGGCCTGGATCATATCCAAATCAGTTTCCAGGCCAGCGATGAAACGCTGAACGCCGCGCTGGCAGGCTCAGCCAAGGCCTTCCAGCAGAAACTGGCGATGGCCAAGGCGGTCAAGGCGCTGGGCTATCCGATGGTGCTCAACTTTGTGCTGCATCGGCACAATATCGATCAGATCGACCGGATTATCGAACTGGCTATTCAGTTGGAGGCTGACGACGTCGAGCTGGCCACCTGCCAGTTTTATGGCTGGGCGCATCTCAACCGTGAGGGACTGCTGCCAACCCGCGAGCAAATCGCCCGGGCGGAACAGGTGGTGCAGCGCTACCGCGAAAAAATGGCCGACAGCGGCAATCTGGCCAACCTGTTGTTCGTCACCCCCGACTATTACGAAGAGCGCCCCAAGGGCTGCATGGGTGGCTGGGGGGCGATTTTCCTCAGCGTTACCCCGGAAGGCATGGCGTTACCCTGTCACAGCGCCCGGCAGTTACCGGTCAAGTTCCCGTCGGTGCTGGAACAGGATCTGGCGCATATCTGGTATCACTCTTTCGGTTTTAACCGCTATCGCGGCTATGACTGGATGCCTGAGCCGTGCCGCTCCTGTCCCGAAAAAGAGCAAGATTACGGTGGCTGCCGCTGTCAGGCGTTTATGCTGACCGGCGACGCCGACAACGCCGATCCGGTTTGTTCCAAGTCAGCGCACCATGGCACCATCCTGGCTGCGCGCGAAGAAGCCAACCGCAGTCAGATCGGCATCGATGGGCTGCGCTTTCGCAACCGTGTCAACTCCCAGTTGATTTTCAAAGGCTGACATGCAGCGCCAGACCGCCTCGCTACGGCTTGCCAACGGGCTGCGTGTCAACCTGGTCAGCGATCCGGGCGACAGCCGTGCCGCAGCGCTGATGCGCATCGACGCGGGCAGTTACCACGCCGCGGAGGACTGGCCCGGTCTGGCTCACCTGCTGGAACACATGCTGTTTCGCGGTAGCGCGCGCTTCCCCGATCGGCAACGGCTGATGAGCTGGATACCGGCGCAGGGCGGCCGGCTGAACGCCACCACGCTCGCCACGCAAACCGCCTACTTTTTTGAAATTGATGCCCCCCGCCTGGCGGACGGGCTCGAGCGACTGATGGATATGCTGTCTGCCCCGCTGCTGGCGATCGACGCGTTGGCGCAGGAGATCGGGGTGATCGACGCCGAGTATCGCTTACTGTGCTCGGATGCCGCCAGCCTGTGCCTGGCGGCGCAGCAGCACGCGTTCAGCGGCATCGAGGCGATGCACCGTTTTCACGTTGGCCATCGTGAGGCATTTGGCGACGATATGGCGGCGCTGCGCCGCGCATTGCGCCAGTTCCATACGCGTTATTATCAGGCCGGCAATATGACGTTGTGGCTACAGGGGCCACAGCCGTTGGCAGCGTTGCGCGCCATCGCCGAACGGCTGAGTGCCAACCCGGTTGGCCAGACCGTCCCACCGCCGCTGCCCAGCATGGCATTAACCGCCGATGGCGACCGGCGACTTATCCTGCCGGGAACGCCACAGCTGCGTTTTAGCTTCGCCCTCACTCATCCGCAGGCAAGTCGACGTGCGTGGTTACGGCTGTTGGAATGCCTATTGACCGACGAAGCGCCGGGCAGTTTGCTGGCCTGGCTACGCGCGCAAGAATACTGCGACGATGTGCAATTACTGCATCAACGCTGTGGCAGCGACTGCCTGTTGCTGACGCTGGCATTTGTCATCAACCCCGATAACGCAGCGGGTGCAGAGCGGCTGGAAGCGGCGCTGTTTGCCTGGTTGCAACAGCTGCCGACGTTGCGCCGGGCACAGCGTGAACACTACTGCCAACTGGCCAATCAGGCGTTGTTGCAACAGCCGCCGCTCGAACAGCTGCGTGCCGCCGCCTGTGGTTTGCCGTTGATAAGCGACGTTGACGACTGGCCGCACTGCATCGCCGCACTGTTAGCCGCCCCATTCAGCCGCCTGACGGTTGCTGTAGACGGTGAGGCGCCGACCTGCTCGGTACAGGGATTTACGTTGCGTCTGGCAACGGTGGCGACACAGCAGCCCCCTACGTCGACCGAGCGCTTTGGCTTTTTTAACGGTGACCTCGCGATACCCAGCCCAACGTTGCCGTCACGCCGCGTTGCGTTACGACACATTCAGCCTGGCGATGTCGAACCGGTGCTGCTGCTGCGCCCGGCGCCGCAAACGCCGCTCGACGATCTGACCGCCTACCGGCTACAGTCGGCATTACGTCCGCTGGCTGCCGAGCTGGCGCATCGCCAGGGGCATTTGGCGCTGGAGCGAATCGATGGCGTTTGGTTGTTGCAACTTACCGGCGATCCCCCCTTGATCTGCCATGGGGTACAGGCATTGAATCAGGCGTTACATGCCATCAGCGCCGCCAGCGAACGCGATGCGCTGCGCCGTTGGCAGCGAGCGCAGCACCTGCATGGCGAACTGGCAATACGACGCCTGCTGGCGCAACTGCCGGCGGCGCTGGCCAATGCTGTCAGCGCTGAACAACCGCGCTGCTGGCAGGCGACGCTCAGTGGCGGTAACCTGGCATTGCATCATGCGCTGGCGCATTTACTGAGCGATTTCCCGGCGCCGATTGTTGCCGCAGCACCTTATCAGACAAACCAGCAGGGTCGCGTGATGCTGACGGAAAGCGGCGATGAGAACGCCCTGCTGCTGTTTTACCCGCTGTCAGCGGTCGGCGCAACGCCACGGTTGGCGCTGCGTCTGTTGGCACAGTTTTATGCGCCGCGTTATTTTCAGCAGTTGCGCGTCGATCGCAATATTGGCTATGTGGTGCAATGCGCGTTTCACCGTTGCGCCGATCGCGAAGGTCTGCTGTTTGCCTTGCAATCCCCGCGTTTTAGCGTTGACGAACTGGCGCAATTGACCGACCAGTTTTTGCTGCAGATGCAAACAGAGCTGGCGCAGTTGAGCCCGAGCCAGCTGGCACAGGCAAAAGCCGCATTGATGCCGACTCTGCAGCACCGCAGTGAACAACCGTTGCAACGTGCGCGTGCCATGCTACTGGAAGATCCCCCAGCGGCCAGCGAACTGACGCTGGTAGATGGCGCCACGCTACTCGACTGGCAGCGGCGGCTATTGTCCACCGCGCCGTAACATCCGATCTAAATATTCACAACCTTAGGGTCAAAAGATACATTTTGTTAACCACAAAATGTATCAGATGGTACAATCTGCACATCACATTGTTCAATGTCTCGCCTGTTGCCGTTGGTTTCGGCATCAACAGGCCGGCATGGCGTTGTGCATAAAAGGATGAATATTATTTCTTCGGAGACTGTCTGATGTCTGAAACGCATGCCCACACGGGCATAAAACGTAAATTATGCTGCTATCTGCTGGGGATAATCCTGGCGGTTACCGGCCTGTTCTTCACCATTGCCGGCGGTAAATTGGCCGCGCTTGGCGGCAGTTGGTACTTTATCATCGCCGGCGTGGTTACCCTGCTCGCGGCGATCCAGTTCTTCCGTGGCAAATCCTCGGCGGTTGTGCTGTTCCTGCTGGTGTTTGTCGGCACCTTGATCTGGTCGTTGTTCGATGCGGGCCTCGATTTCTGGCCGTTGGTTTCGCGACTGATGGTGCCAACCGGCCTGACGCTGCTGGCGCTGCTTAGCTGGCCGTCGCTGCGCAAGGCGGAAGGCAAAACCCCATTGGCAAAAGCGTCATACCTGCTGTCGGCGGTATTGGCCGTCGGCATGGTGGGGACTTTTATCCAGATGTTCCAGCCGCACCCGACCGTTCCCTTCAGCGGCGCACAGTTGCCGCTGATCCCGGTGGATAAGGCCAAACAACAGAAAGATTGGGACAACTACGGCAATACGCCGGGCGGCAGCCGCTTCGTGGCGCTCGATCAAATCACCCGCGATAACGTCAAGGAACTGAAAGTTGCCTGGACGTTCCACACTGGCGATACGCCACTGAGCCCGGACGGCAACGGCGCGGAAGACCAGCAAACCCCATTGCAGGTCGGCAACCGCGTATTCCTCTGTACGCCGCACAACAATGTGATTGCGGTGGATGCCGACAGCGGCAAGGAAATCTGGAAGCGTGAAATCAACGCCAAGTCCCAGGTGTGGAACCGCTGCCGTGGACTGGCCTACTTTGACGCCACTAAACCACTGCCGCAGCCTACGGTGCCCGGTTCAACGCCGGCGGCGCCCGTCGAACTGGCCGCCGGCGACAGCTGCCAGCGTCGTATTCTGATGAATACCATCGACGCACGTCTGGTAGCGATTAACGCCGATAACGGCGAATTCTGTGCCAACTTCGGTCATCATGGCGTGGTCGATCTGAAAGCCGGCATGGGTGATGCCGCCGATCCAAAATACCAGTTGACCTCGGCGCCGACCCTGGCTGGCAGCACCGTGGTGGTGGGCGGCCGGGTTGCCGACAACGTGCAGACCGACATGCCAGGCGGCGTACTGCGCGGCTTTAACGTCATTACCGGTGAAATGCGCTGGGCATTCGATCCGGGCAATGAAAACCCGAACTCGACGCTGAAACCTGGCCAGACCTTTGTACGCAGCACCCCTAACTCGTGGGCGCCAATGTCCTACGATCCGGCGATGAACACCGTATTCCTGCCAATGGGCAGTTCATCGGTCGATCTGTGGGGCGCCAACCGTACTGCGCTCGATCACAAGTATGGCGCGTCGATTCTGGCGCTGGATGCCACCACCGGCAAGGAGAAATGGGTCTATCAGACCGTGCATAACGATCTGTGGGACTTTGATGTGCCGATGCAGCCTAGCCTGGTCGATTTCCCAATGAAGGACGGCAGTAGCAAACCGGCGGTGGTATTTGGCGGTAAAACCGGCCAGATCTTTGTGCTGGATCGCCATACCGGCAAACCGTTGACCGAAGTGAAAGAACTGCCGGTGAAAACCCGTACCATCCCGGGTGAACAGTATTCGGCAACCCAGCCGTTTTCGGTTGGCATGCCGCAGATCGGCGCAGAAAAACTGAGTGAATCGGATATGTGGGGCGCGACGCCGTTCGACCAGTTAATGTGTCGTATCAGTTTCAAATCAATGCGCTACGACGGTCTGTTCACCGCACCGGACACCGACGTTTCCCTTAGCTTCCCGGGTTCGCTGGGCGGCATGAACTGGGGGGGCTTGTCTACCGATCCGAACAATCATTACATCTTTGTCAATGATATGCGTCTGGGCCTGTGGGTGCAGATGATCCCGCAGAAGATTGACGCCGATACCCCAGCCAGCAACGGTGGCGAGTCGGTCAATGCCGGTATGGGCGCGGTGCCGTTGAAAGGTACGCCGTACGGCGTCAATAAAAACCGCTTTATGTCACCGCTGGGCATTCCATGCCAGAAGCCGCCGTTTGGCACCCTGTCGGCCATCGATCTGAAAACGCAGAAAGTGGTGTGGCAGGTACCGGCGGGTACGGTGCAGGATACCGGACCATTCGGTATCAAGATGCGCGCGCAAATGCCGGTCGGCATGCCGACGCTGGGCGGTACGCTGGCAACCCAGGGGGGCCTGGTGTTCATTGCCGGCACCCAGGATTACTATCTGCGTGCCTTTGACTCCTCCACCGGTAAGGAGCTGTGGAAAGCGCGCCTGCCGGTTGGCAGCGGCGGCAGCCCGATGAGTTATATTTCGCCAACCACCGGCAAGCAGTACATCCTGATTTCCGCCGGCGGCGCGCGACAGTCACCCGATCGTGGTGATTACGTGATTGCCTATGCGCTAGACCAGTAAGCCCTGGCGTTCAACACGGCCAAAGCCCGCTGCCAACCAGCGGGCTTTTTTGCGCCGGTTATCTCATCGCCGTTGTCGGCCAGCAAAGCGTCATGCCATTGGCGCGCCGCCTGTTAGCCTGGTCGCTCAATCATGCGTTTCCAGTAAAAAACCGGCCAAGGCGGCAAAAACCTGACGGCGGTTTTTTTCCAGCACCATCATGTGCGTCGCCTCGCCGATTTCCAGCCAGCGCTTCCACGGCGCGCCGGTAGCATGTAAAAACCAGTCCTGCGCTACCGACAACGGCACATCCACATCCCACTCGCCATGCACCAGCAGCAACGGTACGCTAATGTCCGCCGGCTGATAGAAAGGCCTGTCGGCACGCCAGTAGTCGCGGATGTCCTGCACCGGCCCGTTGGCAACGCGTATGGTGCCGCTGGCACGTAACGCCTCGTCAGGCTCTTCACTCAGGGTATTGGCTACCCAGGCGTCGAACACGCCGTCAGGAATAATGTCGTCACGCTTGTGTTGCGGCACGCCGGCCAGCCAGCGCTGTTGAACTTGCGCCAAGGTCACCAGCCGCCAGGCGCCCAACTCGCCGCCACTGTCCAGCCGGCTGGGGCCGTTGTTTAGCCACTGCGGTGCTATCAGCCCCAGACGCCGGACCTTGTCGGCGTTACGGGTAGTAAAACTGCCGGTCACGCTGCCGCCCCATGACATGCCGATGATATTGACCTGCGTCAGCTGGTTATGCTGCAAAACGTAGGTGACAGCGTCACTAAAGTCACGCACCCCCTGTTCGGTGGTGACCAGCGGCGGGTTCAATGCGGCGGGTTGCTGCATTGCCGGCGGCCGCGTTGAACCACCGCTGCCGCTGACATCCACTGCCCAGACGTCAAACCCCGCCCGCGCCAGATAATCCAGAAAGGATTCACCGTCGACTGGCGTATCAAACAGGCTGCCTGATGAGTAAGTGGCGCCATGCATCAGCACCACGGTATGGGCCGCATCAAAACGCGTCTGCGATGCCAGGCGTTTGTGTCGCAGATGCAAGGTCACCGCCGGATTGGCGCTGGGAATGGTGCGCTGTTCGCTAAACAGCATCGAATCAGTGGTCATGATTTCTCCCGAGATTAACATTCTTGCCAGCTGAAGCCGTGGTGTTGACGTGCAATACGTCCGACCGAGGCTCCGGCGAAATGGCTGCTGAAGTAATAGGCGTTATGGTCAGCGGCAAACTCCAACGCCCAGCGGCGTGAGGCCAAAGCCTGCTCGGGAAATTCGCAGTACACCGAATTCCACTGCGGGAAATAAACCTGCATCGGATGGTGCATCACATCGCCGGCAAACAGCGCCATGCCCTGGTCGGTTTGCAGCGAAAAGGACAGATGGTCGTAGCTGTGCCCCGGCGTGCGGTGAAAGTGGAATCCGGCGATCGGTTGTTGGTCACCATGCTGCCAGCGCCAATCCTGCCCGGCGTCGACCAGCGGCTGCACGCTGTCGTCAAATAAGCCGCGGTTGGGGGCGGTCACATTGTCCGGATGGGCATACCAATCGTATTCCGCAGCAGAAAATACGTAACGTGCATTGGGGAACGTCGGCCGCCACTGCCCCTCTACCAGTTGGGTATTCCAACCCACATGATCGACATGCAAATGCGTCAACAGAACATAATCCACCTGATGCGGTTCAACGCCGGCCTGGCGCAACTGCTGTAGCCAATGGGTCTGCAAGCGGTCAAACAGCGGGTTGTCGGGGCGGAGTTTGTCGTTGCCGCAGGCGGTATCTATCAAAACGGTATGCTCTGGCGTTTGCACCAGCCAGCTGTGGCAGCTGACGGTCAGCCGTTGCCTGTCGTGGCTGAGGTGTGCCTGGCTGAATACGGTATCGGTCTGGTTGACCGCGTCTTGCTGCCATTGCGGAAAAAGCAATAAAGCTGGGCGATCGTCAATCGTCAGCTCGGTTAAGCGCGTGATGCGAGTACGACCCAGATTCCAGCTCGTGGAGGATGACATAGTAACTCCGTGGTTGTTTGTCGATAACAATGGCACCATATTGTTACCCTGTCGGCGAATGAACAAGCCGCTAATCTGCAAACTATGATTGCTATAATTGCAATGATTGACCCATTAAGAGGATGCGAAATGGACAAGCTGGCGGCAATGCAGACATTTATTCGCGTGGTCGAAAGCGGCGCGTTCAGCCGTGCGGCAACGCTGCTGGATTTACCTAAATCTACCGTTACCCGGCAGATCCAGGCATTGGAACAGCAGTTGAACATTACCTTGCTGCACCGCACCTCGCGCCGTTTGACGCTGACCGAACAAGGCCGCGCCTATTATCAGGGCGCGGTACAATGGCTTGAACAGCTACGCCAGTTTGAAGGCGGCGTGATCGGTGCCGGGCAAGCGCCGAGCGGCGTAATCCATGTCAGCATGCCGCACACCCTCGCCTACCATAAAGTGATCCCCCACTTAACCGATTTTTACCGGCGCTACCCGGATATTCAGTTAACGCTGAATCTGGCCAATCATGCCATCGATCCCATCGAGGCCCAGGTAGATTGCGTGGTGCGGATTGGCGCGCTGATGAACGATACGCTGATTGCCCGTTCGTTAGGTACGCTGGAGCGTATCACCTGCGCCTCACCAGACTATTTGCAACGTCATGGCACGCCCACGCATCCCAATGCGCTGCGCCGCGATCACCAGATGATCCACGTGGTGTCACCGCAGAGCGGTAAACCGTTCATTCACCAACTGCTGCGGCAGGATGAGCGCGTTACGCTTGACGGCGATTGGCGGTTTGCCGTCAACGACGCCAATGCGGCATTGCATGCCGCACGCGCCGGTCTGGGGGTGGTGACGACCTACCACTTTTTGGCCGAGGAGGCATTACGCCGTGGCGAGCTGGTGCCGATCTTGCCCGACTGGCAATGCGAACCGGCGGCGGTACATATCGCCTGGCCGGAGAACCGCCATCTGGCATCAAAAGTGCGTTATTTTATTGATTGGATCAGGGAACTGTTTAATCGTTGACAGGATCGCCGGATCAACCTGCCGCCCCACTGCGTTTCCGCTGCAGTTGCCGGTACAGCGTGCTGCGCGCAATGCCCAAACGCCTGGCCGCCAGGCTGATGTTGCCGTTGGCCTGTTTGACGGCGTCATACAGGTCTGGTGTGGTCTGTGTCTGCGCGACTGGCAGCTCAGCGTTGCGGTGCGTTGGATGAAACTGCTCCGGCAGGTGATGAAGCATAACGGCCTGGTTGTCGTCCGCCAGAGCCAGTAATACCTTCAACGTACTGAGTAATTGACGCACGTTACCCGGCCACGGATGGTCAGCCAGCGTGGTCACCACCTCCTGCGTCAAGGTGATACCACGTTGTTCGGCCCCCAACCGGTGCCACAACTGCTGAATAAAAGCCTTGCGCTGCGGACGTTCCCTCAGCGGTGGCACGCGCACGCTGAACTCCTGAATGCGGTAGAGCAAATCGTCACGAAATGCCCCTGTCGCAACCCGCTGTTCCAGCGACCGATGTGTGGCGCAAATCAGCGCAAAATCCACTTTATGCATCTGACGGCTGCCCAACGGCGTGACGGTTTTCTCCTGGAGAACCCGCAGCAGTCGAGTCTGAACGCTGAGAGGCATATCACCAATTTCATCCAGAAACAGCACGCCGCCATCGGCTTCTCGAATCTTACCCATGTAACCCTTGGCGCTTGCGCCAGTAAAGGCACCCGGTGCATAGCCAAACAGTTCGGATTCAATCAACGGCTCGGGTAACGCTGCGCAGTTGATGGCGACAAAACGCCCACTTCGCCACTTGCTGTCTTGATACAGCTGGCGGCTGAAGTGCTCTTTGCCGCAGCCGGTTTCCCCGGTAACGCACAGCGCAAGACCGGCGTTCAGGATGCGCAGCGCCTTTTGGTGGTCAGCCGCCTGTGGATCCGGTGATGGCGGCAGTGAGCGCACCGCCCATGCTTGCCGGGTCGGCGCGTCCAGCAACGCGTAGTAGCGTCGGTTATTGACTGCCAGAGTCTGACGCGGGATATCCAGCGCCTGGCAGGCCAGCGCCGGGAACAGGTCGGCGAAGCGGCAATGGCCGACTGCCGCCGGCGTTAGCCGAAATTCCTGCATCGCCAGTCGATTGGCGCCGCTGAGCAGATCGTCGCAAAATACCAACACCAGTTCGTGTTCGCTGCCGAGAATACGCGCATCCTTATGCAACCGCAGCACCCAATGAGCGGCGGTAATGGTGCTTTTTAGCCATTGATGTTCAATGTGACGTGCCGCCTGAAGAAGGATGCTACCGGCCTTGCCGTAAGGTGCTTGCGCCGGGGTCGAAATGTCCAGCACGCCGGCAATCTGGCCATCAGGTTGAAAGATCGGTACGGCGGAGCAGCGCAGTGCCGCGTTGGATTGCAGGTAGTGTTCGCCGCCGTTGACTTCACACAGCCCACCCAGCGCCAGCGCCGTGCCAATGGCATTGGTGCCGCGTTCACGTTCGCCCCACAGATTGCCGGGAGACAGCGACAACTGCGATGCCTGATGCAAAAAACCGCCGTTACCACAGGTTTCCAGCACCAGGCCACTGGCGTCGGAAATCACCATCACCGACGGTTGCTGATTAATGGCATCGGCAAAGCGCGCCAATAGTGGCTGGGCCAGTTGCGACACCCAACCGTTGCGATCGCGGATCTCATTGAGCGCGCGCGGACGAACAAATGGGATGCGCTCGTCACTGCGTGCCAAACCGTACAGCTGGCTGCGCCGCCATGAATCTGACAGCGGTCTGGTGAGGGAACGATTATCACGATCGGCGACTAAGCCTGCATCGACCGGCGGTAGCTTTGGCAACATGCGGTTCTCCGTCAGACGGTGTGTTGCATTTTTGTATCATGACTGTGTCCCATGTGTTGCGATGCGCGACACAAAAAATCAGTTTAAGCAATGATAAGCCCGCTATTTTTACCGTTTCGAAAGTATTTATAAATCCAACTGATTGATATTCAAAATATCTCAACCGTTCCTCGCCATGATTGAGCTATTTGGCATAGGCAATGCTTATCTCTGCTGCGACCTGGTGTCGTGCGCTCAAGCGCCAACCCTACTTTTGCAGCGAGGTATTGATGATGAAATATGTTCACCCCGGCCTGGCGGGCTCGTCCGTTTGTTTCAAACAGCGGTATGGCAATTATATCGGTGGCAAATTTGTTGAGCCGGTAGACGGTCGTTATTTTACCAATACGTCACCGGTCAGCGGGCAGACGATCGGCGAATTCCCCCGTTCGACTGGGCAGGACATCGAATTGGCGCTCGATGCGGCACACGCTGCCGCAGCCGATTGGGGCAACAGTAGCGTTCAGACGCGCGCCAATACGTTATTGGCGATTGCCGACCGCATGGAGTCACAACTCGAGTTGCTGGCGCTGACTGAAACCTGGGATAACGGCAAGCCGATCCGCGAAACGTTAAACGCCGATATTCCACTGGCAATCGATCATTTCCGTTACTTTGCCGGCTGCTTGCGCGCGCAGGAAGGCAGCATGGCAGAAATCGACAGCACCACCGTGGCTTATCATCTGTATGAACCGTTGGGGGTGGTTGGGCAGATCATTCCATGGAACTTTCCACTGCTGATGGCCGCCTGGAAGCTGGCTCCGGCATTGGCGGCCGGTAACTGCATTGTGCTCAAGCCTGCCGAGCAAACTCCGCTTGGGATCTGCGTGCTGCTTGAGCAGATTGGCGATCTGTTGCCAGCCGGCGTGCTGAACGTGGTACACGGCTTTGGCGCAGAGGCCGGTGAAGCGCTGGTACGCAGCAAGCGCATAGCAAAAATTGCCTTTACCGGCTCAACGCCGGTCGGCCGCCATATCCTGTCGTGTGCGGCAGAAAATATTATTCCGAGCACGGTAGAGCTGGGTGGAAAATCGCCAAACATCTACTTTGCCGATATCATGCAGGCGGAGCCGGAATTCATCGATAAAGCGGTTGAAGGGCTGATCCTCGGCTTCTTCAACCAGGGCGAAGTCTGCACCTGTCCGTCTCGTGCACTAATTCAGCGGGCGATCTATCCAGAATTTATTGAGCGCGTGCTGGCGCGCATGAAAACCATTCGCCATGGTGACCCGTTTGATACCGACACCATGATCGGCGCGCAGGCATCGAAGGAGCAGTTCGATAAAATCCTGTCCTATATCGACATTGCCAAAGACGAAGGCGGCAAGATTATCGCCGGGGGCCAACGCGCCAGCCAGCCAGCAGATCTGCAACAGGGATTCTATTTGCAGCCGACATTAATCACCGGCAACAACAGCATGCGTTTCTTCCGCGAAGAGATTTTTGGCCCGGTGATCGGCGTTACCACCTTTGAGGATGAAGCCGAAGCGCTGGCACTGGCCAACGACACCGAATTCGGGCTGGGTGCCGGCCTATGGACGCGTGACGTCAACCTCGCTTACCGGATGGGGCGTGCCATCAAGGCCGGACGCGTCTGGACCAACTGCTACCATCTGTACCCTGCCCATGCCGCCTTTGGCGGTTATAAAAATTCCGGCATCGGCCGCGAAACGCATAAGGCAGCGCTGTCGCATTACCAGCAAGTGAAGAATCTGCTGGTGAGTTACGATGTGAAACCACTCGGGCTATTTTAACGCCGTTTCGATCGCGCTATCGCCCCCTCTTTCTCGCGAGGGGGCATTGGCTGCTGCACTGATGGCCCGCCTGCTCTCCCCGTGCGCGCTGACGCCAACCTGGTCCCCCTTCCTTGATAAAATTCGTGAATGACTTCGCATATTGGTGAATAAATCGGCCGCCGCTATTGCGGCAGTCGATGTGCAATGATACTAGTAAACAACTTTACTAATATATGTAAAGTTGGAAAGTACATTACAACACTATCGAAGGACCTCTCATGTCAGAACTGAAATTCGCCACCCGGTTAAATTCATTCGCCTCAGGCGCCTGGCGCTATTGGCCTGAATTAACAGGTAAACCCTCTGTATTACAGATGATCGAGCGTGCCGGCACGGTGAACGGCCTTACCCACCTGGATTTGAATTATCCACAGCACATGTCTGACAACATCAGTACCATGCGGCAAAAAATTGCCGACGTCGGCCTGGCGGTTAATGGCATGCAAATGCGTTGGGATGCCCCTGAGTTTAAAATCGGCGCGTTCACCAATCCCGATCCGGCGATCCGCCGTCAGGCGATTGAACTGACCAAACGGGGTATCGATGCCGGCCGCGAGTTCGGTGCCAATCTGATGACGCTGTGGATGGGTCAGGACGGGTTCGACTACTGCTTCCAGGCCGATTATAAAAAAATCTGGGAAGATGCGGTCAGCGCCGTGCGTGAAGTTGCCGAATATGCCCCAGATATTGATATCAGTATTGAATATAAACCGAACGAGCCCCGTGCTTTCAGTATCTTCCCCAATGTTACCACCTGCCTGATTGCCGTTGAGGAAGCCAACTGCCCCAACCTCGGCATCACGCTGGATTTTGCCCATGTGCTGTACGCCAATGAAATTCCTGCCTATGCCGCAGCGATGGTCGCCCGTCGCTCCCGCCTGCTGGGACTGGATCTTAACGACGGCTGGGGCAAACGCGACGATGGCCTGATGGCGGCGTCGGTCAACCCACGCGCCACGCTCGAGTTCCTCTGGCAGATGCAGCGCGATGGCTATCAGGGTGCCTATTACTTCGACACCTTCCCTGACGCCAGCGGCCTGGATCCGGTGCGCGAAGCCGAAACCAACATCGCCACGGTGACGCGCTTATTGACACTGTGTGAAAAGCTCAATGACAACCCCGCGCTGCTGCAGGCAATCGGCCGTCAGGATGCGGTGGCTTCTCAGCAGATCGTCAACGATATCATGCTGGCCAGTTAACCCTCACCGCCATGGCGCCGTTGGCAATAATAACAATATGATCAAGAAGGATGGAAAATGAACATCTCGTTACTTTCTGTACTCACCTCTATTTTGTTTTGTTCCGCAGCCTATGCCGCCGAGCTGCCCCCGCTGCAATCCGATACCGAACCGGACCGTACCGACTGGACCGAACTGACGGCGAAATATGGCCCGATGCCAGCGGTAGCCAGCAACCTGAAGATCGGTGGCGTATCGAAAACCCTGACCAACGAATATTGGCGTTCGCTGGGCGACGGTTATAAAAACCTTGCCGACAAACATGGCTTCACCCTGGCTTATCAGGCGGCGGCCAATGAAGACGACCAGTTGGGACAACTGTCGATCGCCGAAACGCTTATCGCCCAGGGTTTCAATGGCCTGCTGGTGTCGCCACAAACCGATGCCAACCTGCAACCGGCGTACGAGGCGGCCAAAAATAAAAACATTCCGCTGGTCAACGTCAATGATGCGGTGATGCCCAATGCCGCGTATTACGTCGGTAATGTGCAAAAGGACAATGGCGTGCGCGTTGCCAACTGGTTTATCACTCACCGGCCACAAGGTGGCAAGGTTGCGGTTATCGAAGGTCAGCCAGGGGTTTACGCGGCGGCACAACGAACCAAAGGGTTTAAGGAAACGCTGGCCGCCAATGGCAACTATCCGCTGGTCGCCAGCGTTCCCGCCAACTGGAGTCGCGAGAATGCCTACAATGCCGCCGCCACCATCTTGCAGCAGCACCCTGACCTGATTGGCTTTTATGCCAATAACGACGGTATGGCGCTGGGCGTCGTGGAAGCGGTGAATGCGCTGGGCAAAAGCAAACAGGTTGCGGTGTTCGGCACCGATGGCATTTCCGACGCCTACGCGTCGATCAAGCGTGGTGAACTCACCGGTACCGTTGACAGTTTCCCGGTGCTGACGGGAGAAGTGGCGATGGAAGTGGTGCTGCGGCTGATTAATGGCCAAAAATTGTCACGCGTGATCTCGACGCCCCAGGCGCTGATCACCAAAGAAAATGCCGACGCGTTCTCCACCAAAGACAATGAAAAACTGCGCCAATTGCTCGCGCAACAATAAAAAGCGACGGAGGCGGTATGGAAGACGATTGTTTGACGATGCGCGGCATCAGCAAAGCCTACGGTAGCGCGCTGGCGTTACACAACGTGGATTTCTCGATAAAACCAGGCGAAGTGCATGCATTGATTGGTGAAAACGGTGCCGGGAAGTCCACTTTGCTGAACATTCTCTCTGGCGTTCGCGCGGCTGATAGCGGTGAAATCGGCGTGGATGGACAGCCGGTACAGCTGAAAGGCCCGCTTGCCGCGCGCCGAGCCGGTATTGCGATGATCCATCAGGAATTGCAGCATGTTCCCGAGCTTTCAGTGGCGCAGAACATGTTCCTCGGCCGGCCATTGACCCGTTGCGGCGGTTTGCTGGTCGATAAGAAAGCGCAATATCGGCGAGCGGTGGCTATTCTTCGCCGGCTGGATCCGTCGATCGATCCCGACGAGCCGATCAAGAACCTGAAAGTGTCGCAACAGCAGATTGTCGAAATTGCACGCGCGTTGTTGGACCACGCCAAGATTATTGCGATGGATGAACCCACTTCAAGCCTGACGCCCCGCGAATTCGATCGCCTGGCGGAGCTGATTGCCGATTTGAAATCGATGCAGGTCGCGCTGATTTACGTTTCACATAAAATGAACGAGATTTTCGCGGTATGCGATCGTGCGACCATACTGCGCGACGGCAAACAGGTTGGCGTAGTGAATATTTGCGACGAAACCGAAGAGTCGATTGTCGCCAAAATGGTGGGTCGCAAGATTGAGAAAGTGCAGCATCAATCCTACGCCAGTGAAAAAGAAGTTCTGCGGGTGGAACAGCTGGCGCGCGGCAGTGCGGTAAAGCCAACCAGTTTCAGCGTGAAAGCCGGCGAGGTGTTGGGTATTGCCGGTCTGGTTGGCGCTGGGCGTAGCGAGCTATTGAAACTGATTGCCGGTATCGACGGCAAAACGGCAGGTCAGGTGCTGGTTGACGGGGTAGCGATAACAAAGCCTGGCGTTCGCGCGGCAATTCAGGCCGGCATCGGCCTGGTGCCAGAGGATCGTAAAAAAGAAGGCATCATTAAACAGCGCGCGGTGAAAATGAATATGGCCCTGCCCTCGATGATGAGCTTTACGCGTCGGGGCGTGCTGAACAAAACGCTATTGAACCGGCTGGCTTTACAGGTGATGACCGATTTGCGTCTGCGACCGCTTAACATTGACAAGCCGATTGGCACCTTGAGCGGCGGCAATCAGCAGAAGGTCATTATTGGTCGCTGGGTGGCGGCGGATGCCAAAGTATTTTTATTTGATGAACCAACCAGGGGGATCGATATTGGCGCCAAGTCAGAGATCTATAATCTCATCGAAAAATTAGCCCGGCAAGGAAAAGCCATTGTGGTGGTGTCATCTGAAATGCCGGAAATAATACGCATCGCGGATCGCGTATTGGTTATGCGCGAAGGTAAAGTCACCAAAGAACTGCTCGGAAACCAAATTACCGAAGAAAACATGGCTCGCCATGCAATAAATGATTGCCCTTAACACTCTGTCTCTTATTATATTCTTAAGGCACTTATTATGATGACACAAGATAATACTCGGCCTATCGCACCTGCTGCGACATTGCTCAAATTTAATTTGCGTGATGCCGGCACGGTGATTGGCCTGCTGATTATTGTGGCCACCTTCTCTTTCCTGTCACCGGTATTTTTTACCGTACCGAATCTGTTGAATATTCTGCAACAGTCGTCGATTAATGCCATTATTGCCCTGGGCATGACGCTGGTCATTATCTCCGGGGGGATTGATCTGTCCGTCGGCCCCACCGCCGCGCTGTCTGCGGTGCTGGGGGCCACGCTGATGGTATCGGGGGTGCCGGTGCCACTGGCTATCATGGCCACCCTCGGCGTTGGCGCCCTGTGCGGCGTGTTCAGCGGTACGCTGGTGGCGTATGCCGGCCTGCAGCCGTTTATCGTCACGCTCGGCGGCCTGTCGCTGTTCCGCGCGCTGGCGTTGATCTTCACCGGCGGCAATCCGATTTTCGGTATTCCGCTGGAGTTCCGTATGCTGATTAACAGTTCGCTGCTGGGTATCCCAACGCCGATCATCATTGTGTTGGTGATTGCAACGCTGCTTTGGGTGCTGATGAACAAGACCCCGTTGGGTGAGTATATCCTGGCGGTCGGTGGCAACGAAGAAGCCGCTCGGGTCGCTGGCGTACCGGTCAGGAAAACCAAAGTAACGGTTTTCATCATCTCCGGCGTGCTGGCTTCGCTGGCCTCACTGATCCTGATTGGCCGCCTGGGGGCTGCCGAACCGACCATGGGCAACCTGTGGGAACTGGATGCGATTGCCGCCGCGGCGATTGGCGGCGCGTCGTTAATGGGCGGTAAAGGCAGCATTATTGGTACTATCGTCGGCGCGATTATTTTAGGCGCCTTGCGTAACGGTCTCACCCTGCTCAATATTCAGGCTTTTTATCAATTGCTTGCCACTGGCGTTATAATTATTATAGCGATGTTGATTGACAGAGCGACTCGAGGCAAGTAATGAAGCAGGATCCGAAAGCAATTGGTGCGCAAATTCGCATGAGATTACCCCAGCTCACGCCATTGGAAAGAAAAGTGGTCGATGCGATTACCTCAAAGGCAGACTTGTCCGAGCAAACATCGTTAAAAGAAATTGCTCAGGAAAATAAGGTTTCCGATGCCATGGTGGTAAAACTGGCAAAAAAACTCAACTTCTCCGGCTTTCGCGATTTCAGAAGTAGCCTGGTTTTTTATAATTATTCTGAAGTGGCGAGTTTGCATGCAGAAATAGAGCCCAGTGACTCATCGGAACAATTGCTTTCTAAAGTATTTAGAACATCGATACAGGCAATCGAAGAAACATTATCGATATTGGATGTTTCGGCGTTTAACCGCGCTGCCGATATTTTATATAAGGCACGACATATCGATTTGTATGCCGTCGGCGGTTCTGCCGCCGTGGCTCGCGATCTGTCTCATAAGTTATTGAAAATCGGCATCAAGACCACCGCTTATGACGATGCGCATATGATGCTGATGTCGGCGGCGATTTTATCGGATGATGATGCGGTCATCGTTATCAGTCATTCCGGCGCCACCCGCACGGTAAACGATCCGATAAAACTGGCGGCAAAAAATGGCGCCAAAGTGATTGCCATCACCAACTATGCCGAGTCGCCCGTAGCGCTTGATGCGCACGTGGTGCTCAATTCAACATCTCAAGGTTCGCATTTGCTTGGGGAAAACGCCGCGTCGCGCATCGCTCAGCTCAATATCCTCGATGCGCTATTTGTGGCGATCGCCAAAAAAGATCTCGATAAGGCCGAAAAAAGTCTGAAGAAAACCCAGCAGGCGATCCAGAACTTAAGAGAGTATTAGCATGAGTAAAATATTAGTTGTCGGCAGCCTTCATCATGACACCATGCTGCATGCGCACCACCGTCCGGAAAAGGGTGAAACGGTGATAGGCAGCGGCTGCTCATACAAATTTGGCGGCAAAGGCGGTAATCAGGCGGTGTCTGCCGCCAACGCCGGTGCGGCAGTACGCTTTGTCGGTGCGGTTGGCGCCGACCAACAGGGACGTTTCTTGCTGTCGGTGCTGGCGAGTCGCGGCGTCGACATTCAGCATATCAAGGCGCTACCTCAGGTGCCTTCCGGCATCAGCGTCGCCATTATGGATGCAGACAATGATTACGGTGCCGTCGTGGTGTCGAACGCCAATAACCATATTGATACGGCGCAGTTGAGCGAAGATGTCGTTTGGCAGCAGGTCAGCATGCTGCTGCTGCAAAACGAAGTGCCGGCGGCGATTAATCTCCAGGCTGCGCATCAGGCGAAAAAACGCGGGGTGCGGGTCTGCCTCAACGCTGCCCCTGCCCGCACGCTATCCACCGATCTGCAGGCTGCCATTGATCTACTGGTGGTTAACGCCGTTGAAGCCAGGGAGTTGAGCGGCATGCCGGTTGATAATCTGGCGGCCGCTTGCGCCGCCGCGCAGGCGCTGAGCCACCGTTTCCCGGCGGTGGTGGTTACCGCCGGCGAACACGGTGTGGCCTTCTGCCAGTCGGGCCAGCAGAGTCACAGCCTGCCGGCGGTCCAGGTGCAGCTGGTCAGCACTCACGGTGCCGGTGATTGCTTTATGGGCGTGCTGTGCACCGCTTTGCTGCAAGGGCAAACCCTGGCCCAGGCGGTGGCGCAGGCCAATCAGGTGGCGGCCGAGCACGTATCGCGCCAGCCCGCCTTGCCTGACGCGCTGCCCACCGCCTGACGCCAATGCGGTCACGATGACCGTTGCTCCTCGTCGACCAGGCTCTTCGCCTGTTGCTTCATAAACACCACTTCCTGCGGGCTGGACAGATGCACCTGCTGTTGGCGCAGCAGTTTAAGAATGTTAAACAGCAGGTCACTTTTGGTTGAACCGACAATTCGCGGGCTGGAAACGTAGCCGGTAACGCTGAGAATGATGCCCTCCGGCCCCAGTTGGCTAAAGCGCACGTACGGCGCGGGCGAATCCAGTACCGCTTCGTAGTCGTGGTAGGCGCTGAGCAGAATATTACGCACCTGCTCCGGATCGATGTCGGTTGGGAAGGTCAGCGCGATGGTCACCACCCCTTGCGCATTGCCCATGGTGGCATTGCGCACGTTTTGCGATATCAACTGAGAGTTCGGCACAATCATCGTCGAGCGGTCGCTGAGCTGAATTTCCGTGGCGCGCACGTTAATCCGCCGCACGTCCCCTTCTACGCCGCCAATGCCAATCATATCGCCGACCTTGACCGGCCGTTCGGTTAACAGGATCAGCCCGGAAATAAAGTTTTTGACGATTTCCTGCAGACCAAAACCGATACCCACCGACAGCGCGCTGACGATCCATGCCAGTTTGTTCCACTGAATACCGAGTGCCGCCAGGGTGATCAGAATCACCAATACGTAGCCGACGTTACTGAACAGCGTGACCAGTGACGCGCGAATGCCGACGTCGTTGATGGTCTTCGGCAGCAGCTCGTTGTTCAGCCAGCGGCGGGTAGCGCGCAGGATATAGATGCCGATAATCAGGCAGATCAGGGAATTGATCAGATTACCGGGCACGATATGCAGCCGTTGCAGCCCTTCGCCAGTCATGATGGCGACGATTTTTTCCACCAGACTGTTCGGCGTGGTGGTGCCGAAGGTGCCGTTCAGCAGGGAAACGATCATTAACAGCAGCAATGCGCATTTAAACGTGGCGGTGAAAACGATGCTCAACTGTTCCAAATGCCGATCGCTGAAATTAAACGATCGCTTTAGCGCACGTCCGCTGGCGGTATTGGGCGAAAAAATGGCGCTCCAGGCGTCGGTGGAAAACAGCACCAGAAAATAGAATGCCATCAATACCAGGGCAATCCAGATAATTTGATAGGTCAGGAACCGGGCGAACGAGATATAACCGATCAACAACGAGAACAGCACAATCAGCGAGGCGATCACCGTGGCGATTTGCACCAGCCCACCGAGCATCGTGCGTTCGGCGAGGTGTTCGCCGCGCAATTCGCTGCGTTGGCGAATGCGGTGTGCCCGCAGTGGCATTGCCAATACGACCAACGCCATTAATGCCGCTACCAGGCCGTTGCTGAAGATCGCCGTGCCCAGGCTGGCACCAATCACGTTATTGATTAATTCCACCGTGCCGAAGGCCAGCGCCAGGATCGCCAGCAGCGGTGAAAAATAGCGTAACCCCTGCGCTACGTGGTTATCCAGCACCGCCAACCGCCATGACGGCCGGCGTATTGACAGGAATGCTCGCCCCAAGCCGGCAATCAGCGCACTGAAAATCGCCAGGCGGGTAAAACCGTCGGCAAAATCCTGCATCATGGTGGGCAATGGCTGTACGCGAGCAAAAGCCTGATATAGCAGGTTGAGCGCCAGCGCGGTAGCAAACAGCGTAATAAACGCCGTGCCGAGGGCGGTAAAGCTGCGTCGCAAACGGCCGTCCGGCAAGTAGCGAATGCTGAACCAGGCGAGCAGTTGCTCCGAAAAATAACGCCCCAAGGACCCGATGGCAAAGGCCAGCAGCAGCAGCGCGATGGTGCCGTAGCGCCATTCCGGTTGCCAACTGGCGTCCCAGGCGCTGGTGATTTCCGCACTGAACTCCGCCAGCCGTTGTTGATCCTGCGCTTGCGGCGCTACCACCGGCGACCAGAATTTAGTGCTTAAGATACTGCCGGAGTTGAGTGCAAGCTGAGTCTTGAAGGCCACGCGGCGCAAATCGCCGATCTGTTGCATCAGATCCTGTGCGCCGGTGCGGAACGCCTGCAAACGGGTAACCGCATCATCCAGCGCCTTCTTGCTGTTGTTCAGCGAATTGCGCTGCTGTGCCACCGCGGCGGTTTCCGCTAGCCCGCCAGGCGCCGGCGGCGGCCCCAGCACCTCCAACTGCCCTTGCAGCTTTTCTTGCACCGGTTGCAGATCGGTCGCCAACTGCTCGGTACCCGCTGCCAGTTGTTGCGTGCTTTCGTACAGTTTGCTGAGCTGGTTATCGGTGGTGGCCTTCGAGACCTGCTGTTTGATACCGTCCAGCGTTTTCTGGAAGTTTTTCAGCGCACTGGCAATGTCCTGCTGACTCAGCTCGGTTTTTTCAGCCTCGGCGGCAACGCTGCTGAAGGCGGTTAACGGTAAACCGATCAACATAAACAGCAACAGGAAAATCTGTAACGGCCTAATCATAAGTCTCAATGCTCAAATAGGAATGGTAGACAAACAAAATAGACGAGACGGCTTGCGCCACCTCGCCCATTAACAATAAACCGAGATTATGATAACTGCTTCAGGCTTGACAAAACATCACTAACAGCACGCTTAGCGGATCGCCACCTGGGTCAGCAGCGCCAGCTTTTGCGGATTGCGCATGATAAAGACGTCGCTCAGGCGGTATTGGCGATCGTAAGCAAAGCTGATCGCCGCGGATATCGCCCCGTTCTGGCTGATGATAAACCCGTGCCCGCCGTTGATCACCACCTGCTGCCACTGGCAGTCGCGCCACCATAGGCCGAGCTTGGCCACCAGAAACTCGCTGACCGGCTGCATGCCATGCAATACATGCAACAGCGCCGACACTTTGCCGCCACCGTCGGCGGTCAGGCGTATGTCATCGGCCAACAACGGCATTAACCCGGCGGCGCTGCCGCTGGTGATGGCGCTCTCAAAAGCCGCCAGCAGCTGCCGTTGCCGCCTGTCTGGTGTGACATGGCGAGCCTGTGACAGTTCCACGTTGCGTTTGGCGCGTGACACCAGTTTGCGGCAGGCAACCTCGGTGATGTCGAGCGCCGCGGCCACTTCGGGATATGGCATGTCGAAAATATCGTGCAACAGATAGGCCGCCCTTTCCTTGGGTGACAATCGTTCCAGCATCAATAGAAACGCGGTGCTCAGTGATGACGCCAGCGCGGCGTTTTCCGCCTCCAGCGTTGCGCCTTGCTGGATCGGCTCCGGCAGCCAGGCTCCCACGTAGTCAACGCGTTTGCGGTAGGCCGCGCGCAACAGATCGATACAGCGACGGCTACAGGCCGAGGTCAGCCACGCCGCCGGGTTGGCGATCTGGTCAGCGTTCTGCTGCTGCCATTTGATGAAGGTGTCCTGCACGGCATCTTCGGCATCGGCACGCGAGCCAAGAATGCGGTATGCCAGCCCCAGTAACCTGGGGCGCACCTGTTCAAAGATTGCTATATAGGAAGTGCCTGTTTGCATCGCTTAGTGCCTTGATATCTGGAGCCGGTTCCACAGGTTGATCATGGCTATCGACGCCGTCAGCAAGGCGATTTCCTGTTCGGAAAAATGCTCGCGCAACTGCGCCCGCAACTGACCTAACCGCGTGGGCGCTGACAGCGTCGTCAGCGCCTCGGTCCAGGCCAGCGCCGCTTTTTCGCGCGCGCTGAAATCACTGACCTGATCCCACACCACCAGTCGATCCAACCGATCGTTGCTCTCACCGTCGTCGCGCGCTTCTTTAGTATGCATTTTTACGCAGAAAGCGCAGCGGTTGATTTGCGAAGCACGCAGTTGCACCAGGTGATGCAGGCGCGGTTCCAGTCCCGGATTGGTCAGGGTGTCATGCACTGCCATCATCGCCGCCAGTACCGCCGGGATTTCCTGTTCGTAACGTACCGCCTTGTCATTGCTCATCATACTGTCCTCGTGGATTGATTGACTCTTACAGCTATGACGATCGTCGCAGCGGGGCTGTGACCAGCAGGCGGAAAATTTTTATAAACGGCTTATCGGCGGGGTTTGCGGTTCTGCCGCTCAGTCAGGCGCCAGAGCAAGGCCAGTAACGTCAAACAGCCAGCGAGAATAAACAGGAATAATAGCAAGAATGCGCTGTTGCCAGTGGTGCGGCAATAGATTTCATTGAGGCCGACCGAGACCATCAGAATTGCGTACAGCAGAAAAAGAAGTGAGATAAACATAATGTCAGGCTGCGCAACCGCAGTATGTGAGGGATTATGGCATCCTCCCCGATATAAAATCAGTGATAACGGGGAGGATAGGTCTGGGTGGATCGTTAAGATTCATTTAGTCATCCCATTTGGTGCTTAGGTACGCCGCCAGCAGCCCGAGGGTGCTGATGATGCCCAGGAACCCGATAAATACGCTCATGTTTCCCATTGTTATTTCCTCAGTTGATTGTTTCGATAAATACCTCTCGGCGTCGCATACGGGGTCTAGCCTCCTTATCTTCGCGGTAAATATTCCGCGCCGGCATTATAAGCACAACAGTTTATATTTGGCTGGGGAATAGCTAACTTGTTTAGACGTTATTGAGGCAATGGTTCAGCGCAGACGTAATTAAAAAATGCTGTCCATTCTTTTGCTGTATATCTGAAAATAGCGCTTTTCGCTGCCCTGCCCACGCTTCTGACATCGACAGGCAGGCCACGCCTATTGCAGCCATCGCTTAATAAAATCACCCCGGTAAACTACGATTAGTGAATGTCTGGCAACAACACCGCCGGACATGGCAGATAACCCATTGAGGATTATCGTTATTGTCAACACTGCCACGGTCGCTTCGCGGTATTGCCCGCGCGTGGCCGAGTCTCACGCCAAAACGGCTAAGCAAGGTTAATTATGGCACGCACTACCCCTATTGAACGTTACCGCAACATCGGCATCTCGGCGCACATTGATGCCGGCAAAACTACCACGACCGAGCGGATTCTGTTTTACACCGGGGTCAGTCACAAGCTGGGCGAAGTTCATGACGGCGCCGCAACGATGGACTGGATGGCTCAGGAACAGGAACGCGGGATCACCATTACCTCGGCGGCCACTACCTGTTTTTGGAACGGCATGGAACATGATTATCCGCAGCACCGCATCAACATTATCGACACCCCCGGGCACGTCGATTTCACCATTGAGGTGGAACGTTCGATGCGCGTGCTGGATGGCGCGGTGATGGTGTATGACTCGGTGGGCGGCGTACAGCCACAGTCGGAAACCGTGTGGCGGCAGGCGAATAAATACCGGGTGCCACGCCTGGCTTTCGTTAACAAGATGGATCGCGTTGGCGCCAACTTCTTCCGCGTGCGGCAAATGATGATTGACCGACTGAAGGCCAATCCCGTACCGATCGTCATTCCGATTGGCGCAGAAGACCATTTTAGCGGCGTGGTGGATCTGCTGCGTATGAAGGCCATTTTATGGGACGAGGCGTCACAGGGCATGACCTTCCGCTTTGAAGACGTTCCGGCCGAACTGGTTGCTTCTGCCAACGAGTGGCGCGAAAAAATGGTCGAAGCCGCCGCCGAAGGTTCTGAGCAACTGATGGAAAAATACCTTGGCGGCGAAACGCTCAGCGACGCGGAGATCACCGCCGGCCTGCGCGCGCGCACCATTGCCGGTGAGATCCAGCCGATGCTGTGCGGTTCGGCGTTCCGTAACAAGGGCGTACAGCGCATGCTGGATGCGGTGATCGAACTGATGCCCTCGCCGCTCGACGTGCCGCCGATGGAAGGCCACGATGAAGACGACCATATCGTCAGCCGCCGCGCAGACGACAACGAGAAATTCTCGGCGCTGGCGTTTAAATTGATGACCGATCCGTTCGTCGGCCAACTGACCTTTGTGCGCGTTTACTCTGGCGTGCTGGCCAAGGGCAGCAGCGTATACAACCCGGTGAAAGGCAAGAAAGAGCGCATTGGCCGCATTGTGCAAATGCACGCCAACGATCGTAAGGACGTGGACGAACTGCACGCCGGCGACATTGCCGCCTGTGTCGGACTGAAAGACGTGACGACTGGCGATACGTTGTGCGATCCGAGCGCCATTATCACGCTGGAACGCATGGTGTTTCCGGAACCGGTGATCGCGCAGGCGATTGAGCCAAAGACCAAGAGCGATCAGGAGAAAATGGGTATTGCGCTGCAACGCCTGTCCTCCGAGGATCCGTCGTTCCGGGTGCGTAGCGACGAAGAGTCCGGCCAGACCCTTATTTACGGTATGGGAGAGCTGCATCTGGAAATCATCGTTGACCGGATGCGGCGCGAGTTCGGCGTGGAAACCACCACCGGCAAACCGCAGGTTTCCTATCGTGAAACCATTCGTCGCAAGGTCAGCGATGTAGAAGGAAAATTCGTCCGCCAATCCGGCGGCAAGGGCCAATACGGCCACGTCGTGCTGATGGTGGAACCGAACGACGCCGGCAAGGGGTTCGAGTTCTTTGACGAGATCAAAGGAGGGGTGATTCCCGGCGAATATATTCCGGCGGTGAAGAAAGGTATTCAGGAAGCGTTAGGTAACGGCGTGCTGGCCGGTTATCCGGTGGTGGATGTCAAGGTACATCTCACCTTTGGCTCGTATCATGATGTCGATTCGTCCGAGCAGGCGTTTCGCATGGCGGCGATCTTCGGCTTCAAAGACGCCTGTCGTCAAGCGGATCCGGCGATTCTGGAGCCGATCATGAAGGTTGAAATCGAGACGCCGGAAGAGTATGCCGGCGGCGTGATGGGCGATCTCTCGTCACGGCGCGGCCAGCTGCAGGGCATGGAGGATATTCCGGGCGGTGGCGGCAAGGCAATCCATGCCAAAGTGCCGCTGTCCGAAATGTTTGGCTATTCCACCACTCTGCGTTCGATGTCACAGGGGCGGGCTACCTATACCATGGAGTTCAGCCATTACGCCGAAGCGCCGCGCAACGTGGCCGAAGAGATCATCAATCACCACAAGCGGTGATCCGCAGCCTGCCGCCGTGTGCGGCAGGCGTTATTTTTCCACGCTCAACGATACCACTATCGGTTCTGGCCGAATGCGCATGGCATAGACCACCCCGCCGATCAGGCAGCCAATGCCGCAGACCGTCAACAGCGGCGGCCACGCCTGCCGCAGCATGAAGGTATACGCCAGCCCGGCCAGAATTTCGAACACAATCAACGGCCCCACCAGTACCGTAGGCAGTCGCTGACTGGCTTCGTTCCAACATAACGCACCGATCCATGAGCAGAAGATGCCGAGAGCGAGCATCAAGCCAACGAATACCGCCGGCCGCGGGCCGAACGGCAAGGCAAACTCGGGCTGTGTCAGCGCCAGTTGGCCACACACCAGCAGATATCCCAGCAGCGCCAGCGGTAACGTCACCACGCCTTGTGCCGTCGCCCAGGTGGTTGGCCGCTGATCCGGGTGTTCACGTAACCAGCGAGCGTTACGCAGTGGGAACCAGGTCCAGCACGCCACCGCCAGCAACGCCAGCGCCAATCCGCTGCCATAGCGCCATTTATCCACCGGCACATCGTTGCCTTGCAGTTCGGCAATGTTGACCAGCACCAACCCAAGGGCAATCAGCAACAACGCCGGCATCAGCTTGTGCCAGGCAAGACGCCCATCGTGTTGGCCATAAAACAGATTGGCGGTCACGGAAATCACCACCGGCAAGGTGCCGATGATCATGGTGGACACCGGTGCACCGGTGCGCTGAATAGCGCTGGCCAGGCACAGGTAGTACAACAGGTTGCCGATCGCCGTTAGCTTCAACGCTTCTAACCAGTCCTGGCGTAACAAGCGTTGCAAACGCCGTCTATCCAGCCAGGCCAGCGGCAAGGCAATCAGTCCAAACGCCAGATAGCGTCCGGTGGACTGCAACGCCGCAGGATAATCCGGCACCAGCAGCGGCCCAACGAAGATAAGCCCCCACATCAGGCCGGCAGATAACGCAAATAACACTCCAATAAACATGACGACTCCATCGAAACAATCAGGGCGTAACGAAACTCACGCCCTGTAACAAGCTGATCTTGCGGTTGATGGAGCCAGTGTAACAGCGTCAGGCAGCAATCTATTGTAGCAGGTTGCTGTTTTACTCGGTGTCAAAGCGCGGGAATACCGCTTCAGGATCATAGCGTTCCCTCAGTGCCACCAGTCGTTGCCAATGCGATGTCGCGTAGCAACGCTGCACCGTATGGCTGCGCCCTTCCAGATCGAACTCGTTGATATAATGCCCGCAGGCATAGGGAGCCAAACGATCGTAACAATGATTCAACCATTGCCGGTTGGCGTCATCCTGTTGCGGATCATCCCACTGCATATAGCTGGAGACAAAATAACGACCGGTTGCCGAATAGGCGGCGTCGGGAAACGTTTGGTCGCCGCGCCAGATAATCATCGTCATGCCCTGAGGCGAGGGTTGAGACGGCAGTTGTTCACGCAGAATGGCGCTCACCTCCAGGATCCTATTGGTGAACAGGTTATCGGTACGCAAGCGGGAACACACCAGCGCCTGCTCGCTTTGCCGGTATATCGCTTCAAAATCCGCCATTTTTTCCGTTGCCAAGCATTGAATATCCAGCTTGAAGCGCTGGATCCGGTGGGTGAACAAAGCCTGTAGTGCATCCGCCTGGCGGACGCTGTCGGCAAAGGCCAACGTATTGACCACCACCTGTTGCTGGTCGTTGCCGGCCAGTACGATCATGATTTGCAACTGCTTGTCCCACTGGTGACTGTCGAGCATTTCGAACAGTAACGGCAATGCTTTACCCGGCAAGCTATAGAGATGGCTGGTGATCGCCGCCGGATGAGGCCAGCACTGGAGATAAAACGCGGTGATGACAAAAAAGGCATTGGGCCCGGCGCCGCGCGCCGCCCACCACAATTCGGGATTTTCGCTGGCGCTGGCATGCCTGCACTCGCCGTCGGCGGTAATAACGTCAACCGCCGTGACGTTAAATACGCTCATGCCGCCCCAGGCGGTAGAATTTATCCCCAGCCCGCCGCCGAGTAAAAATCCGCTCAGCGCCACATCGCCGCCGTGTCCGGTGGGAAACGCCAGCCCCAAAGGTGCTAACTGATGCATTAACTGTCGCCCGGTGGCGCCGGGCTCGACCCGGGCGATGCCGGTAGTGGTATCGACCTGTATTTCATTCAGAGCCGAAATATCCAGCAGAATGCTGTCATTTTGCAGGAAAATGCCGGCATAGCTGTGCCCCCCGGCGCGGACACACAGCGCTTTGCCATATTTGCGGGCCAGATTGACGGTAGCAACGATGTCCTGCTGGCATTCCGCTCGCACAATCAGTTCAGGAAAACGCTTAAAATCCCGCTGATTCCAGCTTGCCTGGCGATACCAGCCGGCATATTCGGCATGGTAACGGGAGCGAACCTTTCCGCTCAGTTGGCAGCAAAATACACGATAGTCATCTGCTGCACAGGTTAAAGAAAGCTCTGTCATAGTGATAACCTTTTTTGCGTTATAAAAGTGGCTGCTTTATCGTCTGATTACTGATGCGGATGGTGGGTTACGGCATACAGGGGCAATGGCTGCAAACCCAGACGGGTTTTGATTTTGGCGTTTAAACGTCCTGCTTCGAGGCGCTTCAGTCGCCGCTGAAAGGCGTACTGATAGGCATTGGCAAAACACAGGGTATAAGGGCTGAACGCCAGGCCTTCATACTTCATGCCGGCTGACCATAAGTGCAGCGTGTCCTGCTCCTCAAAACACACCATACCAGCGAGCAATTCGCCCTCTTTCTCGATAAGATTCAAGCGAATAAGGTCACCACAAAGCCGACTGAAACGCGCCAGAGGCGCCGCCGGGAAATACTGGGGCGTACCGTGGCGTGAGGTGGTCTGAAAACAGAGCTCAGTGAGCTGTTCAAGGCGTTGATCGAACGGCGGCGCAATTATCGAGGCAACCGCCCCGCTGTCATTGAATTTTCGCATTTGCCTGCGCATTTCACCGCGTCCATCATAAGGCAGACTTTCCACAAAATGTTCAAAATCGCGAAAGTGCGTCAAATCAGCATAATAGCGGTCGAACATATAGTTGATGTTCAAGTCGGCTTGCGCCGCTAACGGCAATAGTGGGGATTCGGCGACGTTCAACAAGCCGGAATAGCGTGCGCCAACCTCTTTCGCGGTCAGCTTTAGCCGCATGAAAAGGCTGTCATAAATATGATTTAAAGATGAAAAGCTTAATACGGTGCTATTAAAACAGTGCATGATATGGCTAAACAAACCATAATCATCACCTTCATTTCGTATATCTGCCTTTTGTTCCAATACGCGAAATGGATCAACAACATCCAGGCGTTGCAAATAAGCCGGTATAAATGCAACCAACTTACCCTCTATCCTCACCGTCAGGTAAAAGAATTGTTTTACAGACAGTAACGGAGAGAGTTCCGCCGCTTGTAAAAAGCGCCAGTCATAAAATAACGGCGAACCGCATTGAGCATGAAAGCAGCGGTATTCCTCCTCGTCTAATTGCTTGAGGGTATGTAGCGTGTCGGTAATGTATTCCACGTGAGTGCCTCGCTTTAATAAGTGATGACAACCCCGGTGTTAAATTTATATGGCGGTTGGTCTTTGAATTCCTTGATGACCTTTAGCCGAGTTTGCAGTCGACCAACACGGTGTGTGGGTGCGCCAGATAGGCATGCAAATGTTCCGGTATTTCATCCGCGGCGCACGCCGCCTCGGGATTGCGCCAGCAGGTTACCGTGAAGCCGTTATGCGCCAGTGCGCTGTCAATCGCGCCGCGCGACCAGTAGTTGGCACAGATAGGCGCCCCGGATTGCTGGGGAAACGACAGCTGTACCGTGCTGCCATCCTGCTGTGGTTGCGTACCACTCAGTTGGAAGCCGTAGGGAAGATAATATTCTTGGTCAACCTTATATTCCGGATTTAGCGGTAATGTCAGTAAGCGTCCGCCCGGTTTAAGCATCCGCGCCATGGTCGCCACCATTTCTTTAAGAAAATCATAATCGGTGGCATAGGGTAAAACGTACACCGCCAATACCAAATCAAACGTATGCGCCATCTCAGGCGTTATTTTTGATATATATTCAATACCTAATGGTTTTTCCATCTCGCGTTTTTTTGCATACTCCAGCATTCCCCCTGCCACATCAAATCCGACGACGTGATGCGCCCCGGAAGATTTTAACAATCGGGCATAATGACCGGTGCCGCAACCGAAATCGAGAATGTTCAGGGAAGAGACATCCCCCAACTGTTCTATTACGGAAGGTGTTTCAATTTGCTTGCGAAATGGCCATTCAAACATCTGCTCGTAAAAAATGGCCAAAGAATCAAATTGACTCTGACTGTTAGCGATTTCCATTTTCACTCCGAATCGGATAATGAGTATAAATTTATAGTTAGGCAAGTTGAAATTTGCAAACTTTGCCAGTTTTAAAAAGAAAAAATATTTATGACAGTTCGTTATCTCGTTGAGAATGTAATTATTTCATCTGATGAGTATTGCCATCGCACTTATTAACCTGAGAAAACTTGTTTTTGATAACGGGCTGGAGTGACGCCGTAACGATTGGCGAAAGCCCGCGTCAAATGCGCCTGGTCGGTCAAGCCGACCGCGGCAGCCACCTGTGCGGCCGGCATGCCCTGCGTTAGCCGTCGTTTTGCCTGGTAAAGTCGAATGGCCATCAGCATTTGATGAGGCGATACATGAAACTGCGCCTTGAACTTGCGCTGAAAATGATACGGACTGAGCGCGACCAATGCTGCCAGGCCGTCTAGCGTAATTGGTTGGGCATAGTGTTCCCAGAGATATTCTCGCACGATATCCAGACGGATCGCGCCCTCCCGTGGCTGTGGCTGCGCCACCTTTGCATGCGGACGAAACGCCGCGATCGCCTCCAGCAGCAGGCCGTCGATAGCCAATGGATCCTGAGCCTGCCACAGCGCGGCCAGAGTCTCAGCAATACGCCGTGCCGCCGGCGCATCGTCGCGCACCGCGTCGGTAAACCAGAGGCCCTGCTCGCCGCTCAGCCGCGCCAGCGTTGCCGGTTCAAGGTAAATCATCCGGTAGTTCCAGCCGCCTTCGCTGGCGGATTCGCCGGTATGCAATTCATCGGGGTTCATTAACACCAGTGAACCGGGGGCAGCGACGTGCTGCGCACCTCGATAGCGAAAACGTTCGGCGCCCTGCACCACCGTGCCGATGCCAAAGGCGGCATGGGTGTGCGGTTCAAACGCATAGCGATCGATATGGGCATGATAAAGCTCAACGCCCGGCAACTGCGGCAGATGCCGAAACTGCGCACAGTCTTTTTCGAACGGAAACTGTTGTGGAACACCTTGCATTGCGTGGGTCATCCTGCGTTGTCACGAGCGGCCAAGTGAAATAAACAGCCACTATGATAGTTAATCGGCCACAATTTGCGTAGCGCGTTCACGTTGTGAGCAGTTCACATGGCCAAAAAGCCGCTAGGCTAGAATTAGCGTGGCGAACGTGTCACTCTAGACGACTGGTCTAATTCATACTGAAGGAACCCGATGATGAAAATTCTCATGGTGCTGACATCTCACGACCAACTGGGTAACACCGGTAAGAAAACCGGTTTCTGGCTGGAAGAATTTGCCGCCCCCTATTACATCTTCAAAGATGCCGGCGCCCAGCTGGTGCTGGCCTCACCCGCCGGTGGCCAGCCGCCGCTGGATCCGAAAAGCAATGAAGAGGATTCGCAGACCGACGACACTCGCCGTTTTGTCAATGATGCCCCGGCGGTAGCGGCGCTGTCCTCAACCCGCAAACTCTCGCAGATTGTTGCGAGCGAGTTTGATGCAGTATTTTATCCGGGCGGCCACGGACCTTTATGGGATCTGGCAGAAGATCCGTTGTCCATCGCGCTGATTGAAACCACCCTGGCGGCCAACAAACCGTTGGCGGCAGTGTGCCATGCGCCAGGTGTGCTGCGCCATGTCAAGGGGGTGGACGGCCAACCACTGGTGCGGGGCAAAGCGGTGACCGGCTTTAGCAACAGCGAAGAAGACGCCGTTGGCCTGACCGAGATCGTTCCGTTCCTGGTCGAAGACGTGCTCAAGCAACAGGGTGGCAATTACAGCAAAGGTGCGGACTGGGCTTCCTATGTCGTCACCGATGGCCTGCTGGTCACCGGACAAAATCCGGCGTCATCCGCCGAAGCGGCGCGTGCCCTGCTCGCGCTAGTGAACTCGCAGTAAAGAGGTAACAATGTACTCAAATACACAACTTTATATTGATGGTGAATGGCGTGATGCCCAATCCGGTAAAACGCTGGCGGTCACCAACCCGGCTACCGACGAAACCATCGGTCACGTCGCCCATGCCGGACAGGCAGATCTCGATCTGGCGCTGGCCGCTACCGAGCGCGGTTTTAACATCTGGCGTCAAACCTCGGCCTATCAGCGCGCCAACATGATGCGCCAGGCCGCCGCCCTGCTGCGCGAACGTGCGGCGCAGATCGCCACGCTGATGACACAGGAACAGGGTAAACCGCTGGCGCAGGCCAAAGTGGAAGTTCTGGGCGCTGCCGATGTGATCGACTGGTTCGCCGGCGAAGCCAGCCGTACTTACGGACAAATCATACCGGCACGCCAGCAGGACGTACAGCAGCAAACGCTGAAGCTGCCGGTTGGTCCGGTGGCGGCCTTTACGCCGTGGAACTTCCCGATCAACCAGATCGTGCGCAAACTGTCGGCCGCGCTGGCCGCCGGTTGTTCGATCATCATCAAGGGGCCGGAAGAAACCCCGGCCTCGCCGGCTGCGCTGATCCAGGCCTTCGCCGATGCCGGTATTCCGGCCGGGGTGATTGCGCTGGTTTACGGTACGCCGGCGGAGGTATCGGAGTATCTGATCCCTCACCCGACCATCCGCAAGATTTCGTTCACCGGCTCTACCCGCGTCGGCAAACACCTGGCGGCACTGGCTGGTCAGCACATGAAAAAAAGCCACCATGGAACTGGGCGGACACGCGCCGGTATTGATCTTTGACGATGCCGATCTTGATGCGGCGGCGAAAGAACTGGCCGCCGCCAAGTTCCGTAATGCCGGCCAGGTGTGCATTGCGCCGACCCGTTTCCTGATCCAACAGGGCGTGTATGATGAGTTTGTCGAAAAGTTCACCGCTGCGGTGCGTGAAATCAACGTCGGCAACGGCCTGGACGACGGCGTGACCATGGGGCCAATGGTACTCGGTCGCAGCGTCGATGCCATTGAGGCATTCGTACAAGACGCGATTGCCCAAGGGGCAAAAGTCACCACCGGCGGCAAACGCCTGACGGACAAAGGCAATTTCTTTGCGCCGACGGTATTGCGTGATGTGCCGTTGAATGCGCGCGCCATGTCGGAAGAACCCTTTGGCCCGGTTGCGTTGTTGCGGCCGTTCAACGATTACCATGAAGCCATCGCCGAAGCCAATCGTCTGCCCTATGGCCTGGCCGCCTATGCCTACAGTCGCAATATTGCCACCGTCAACGCCCTGGGGCGTGATGTCGAAAGCGGTATGCTGACCATCAACCATATCGGTTTTGGTCTGCCGGAAACGCCATTTGGCGGCGTGAAAGACTCTGGTCACGGCACCGAGGGCGGTAGCGAAGCGATCGAGTCCTATCTCGAAACACGTTTCGTTACCGTCGCCGGTCGCTAATCAAGCCCGGTTGGTAACATGACGGTCACAACCGGCCAGTAATTACTGGCCGGTTTTTTATCGCTTTATGGCGTCGCCCGCCCGATGATCCCCGGTATCTGCTGCCTCCCGGTGGTTAGCATCCAATCACGAAAACGTCACGAAAATTTATTAATTTCCTGGGTGACGATCATTTTTCATCATCATAACAACCTGCTAGAAAACAATAGTGTACCGATAGTTAGCCAGATAATGACTGACTCATCGGATCTCTTGCCGCGCTGAGTAGCCTACGCTAAATGTACATTTACAGTAGCAATGCTTAATAATTTGCTTGACCGAGGAACACGTGATGACTCACTGGCTCGCCAATGCGACAGAGGCATGTATTTATCCCCAGCAAGTGGGCAACCTCGCCGTGATGCCCCGGCTGGACAAGGTACAGGAAGCCGATGTGGTGGTGATCGGTGGCGGATTGCTGGGCCTGTCTGCCGCTCTGCATCTTGCCGCCGCCGGTGTCGATACGGTTTTATTGGAAAAGGCGCAGGTTGGCGGCCGCGCTTCAGGGCGCAACGGCGGCCAGCTGACGCCAGGCATGGCGCGCTGGAAGGCGCGGCAAATGCTGCAAATGCTGCCGTTTGAAACCGCACGGTGGCTGTGGCAGTTCGCATCATCGGAAGCGATGCAGTTACTGGACAGTTTATTGGAAACCCACGGCATCAATGCCGATCGCCACCATGGTCATCTTACCGCCGCCGTGCATCCGGCGCATATGGCGCCCTTGGCCGAGGAGTTGGCGGCACGTCAGACGTTGGGCGATCGCTGCGCCGCTATGCTGGATCGCGATCAATTGCGCACTCACCTGAATTCAGCCAACTATCATGGCGCGGCAATCGATCATTCAGGCGGGCACATTCATCCGCTAAAGCTGGTGCACGGCCTGCTGGGCGCCTTTCTGCGCGCAGGTGGACAAGCGTATGAAGACAGTGCGGTTGTGGCGTTAAGGCCGGGTGCACGTGGCACGCTGGCGCTCACCGCCGCTGGCGGCATGGTGGCGCGTAAGGCGATTGTGCTGGCGATGCATGCAGACACCGGGACGTTGCAACCGCAAGAAGAGTCGATGACATTACCGCTCTATACCTACGTCGCAGCCACCGCACCGGTCAGCGGCGGGATTCATACCCTGTTACCGACCGCTATGCCGGTGTACGACACTCAGTTGCAGATCGATTATTTTCGTCCCTATGACAACGACCGGTTGTTGTTCGGCGCGCTGGGCACCAGTCAGTTGCTGCCGAGGGCGTCGATTGTCAAACGTCTGCAACAGCGATTGACCGCGGTGTTCCCGCAGCAGCCGAATCTGTCCCCCGAATTTTTCTGGGCCGAACCTTTCGACATTACCCGCTCCGGCATGCCGGTGTTTCGCAAGTCTGCCGCGCCAGTGCCGGTATACAGCGCCTATGGCTGGAACGGCCACGGTTTGGCACAGAGCGTGCGGGTAGGAAAAGCCATCAGCGACGATCTGTTACGGCTAAACCGCGATTTCTTGCGACTGACCCGGTTCCCCCCAGTCGCCTTCCCTACCCGTTTCCTGTCCAAACGCCGGCTGGCTTCGTTGGCGATGCTCTCCGCACGCGTGGTCAATCTGCTGCAACCACATAAAATGCTGTCATCCTGAAAACGGGTCTGGCAATTGCCCTCTGCCAGCTTCTTACCTTCTGTTACGGCTTTGTCGTGATGTTCGACCACGGTATCGAGTGCCGATTGTCATTTTTATGTCACCTGCTGGCGTTAGAAATAGCCAATATTTTGAGTTGGCAAATTGAACAGGATCTAACGTGATACCACGTCTGGGCGAAAAACATTTTACGGCTTCGGCCATTATTCTGGATGAAGACCACCGCGTATTGATGCATTTTCACCATAAGCTGCAATGCTGGTTATACCCCGGCGGACATGTTGAACCGAATGAAGAACCGCAGGAAGCGCTGCAGCGTGAGGTCAAGGAAGAGGTCGGGATTGAGACCCGCATCATTGATTGTGCTCGCCACAGCGCGATAGCGCTGGTGAACGATCAGCAGGATGTTGTAGAACTGCCTAGCCCGTTGACCATTCTTTGTGAAAGGATCGGTGATAAAAACGGCGACTATCACTGGCATATTGACTTGATCTACTTATGCCGTTCTCCGGCGGCCTGCGTTGCTGCCCACAGCGGCTTTAAATGGTTCACCATGGCAGAAGTAGAAAAACTCGCATGTCCGCGCGAGCTCCCCTCCCTGATTGGCAGAGCCATCGACCTCTGCCGGCACGTTACGCCGCGTTGAGGTTGCCGTGCGCCGCTGCGGTGGCTAATCGGCGATTGGCACGCTTTCGTTTACCGTGATTTTTGCCACTCGCCGGCTTCGGGTGGCAGTGATAGAAAGGTTATTAACGCAGCAACTCCGTTAAAATAACAATAAATTAACAAGACCCTACGGAGCGCTGCCATGACCCTGAATCAAAAACGCATGTACATTAATGGCGAATTTATCGCCAACCCTGACGATCGCTGGATTGACGTGGTCAATCCGTCGACCGAACAGATCATTATGCAGATCCCCCAAGGCAGCGCCGAGCACGCGAAACAGGCGATTGATGCCGCCGCCGCCGCACAGGCCGATTGGGAAGCGTTACCTGCCGTCGAGCGTGGGCAGTGGCTGCGTGCCATCGCCAACGGCATCCGCCAGCGTGCGGAGGAACTGACCGCCACCATCGTCGCCGAAGGCGGTAAAACTCAGGAACTGGCCAAGGTGGAAGTGCTGTTCACCGCCGATTACCTTGATTATATGGCTGAATGGGCGCGCCGTTATGAAGGCGAAATTATCCAGAGCGATCGGCCCAACGAGACGATTTTCCTGTTCAAGAAGGCCATCGGTGTCACCACCGGCATTTTACCGTGGAACTTCCCGTTCTTCCTGATTGCACGCAAGGCGGCGCCGGCCCTGCTGACCGGCAATACCATGGTGATCAAGCCCAGCGAATTGACGCCGGGCAACGCGGTGATATTTGCCGAGATTGTGCACCAGGTCGGATTGCCACGCGGGGTATTCAATCTGGTGACGGGCTATGGTCCCGAAGTTGGACAGGAACTGGCGGCCAATGCCAAGGTCGGTATGGTCAGCCTGACCGGCAGCGTCGGCGCGGGTATCGCCACCATGCGTGCAGCAGCCGACAACGTCACCAAAGTGTCGCTGGAACTGGGCGGTAAAGCCCCGGCGATTGTCATGGCCGACGCCGATCTGGATTTGGCGGTGAAAGCCATCGTCAGTTCGCGGGTGATCAACACCGGGCAGGTGTGCAACTGCGCCGAACGTGTTTATGTGCAACAGGCAATTTATCCCCAGTTCATCGAGCGGCTCAGTACGGCATTACAACAGGTAACCTATGGCGATCCCAATACCCAAACCGGGCTGGATATGGGACCGCTGATCAGCGCAGAGGCGGTAAAACGGGTGGAGGACAAGGTAGCACGGGCCGTCGAACAGGGGGCGACGCTGCGATTTGGCGGGCAACGTGCCGCGCGCAGCGGTTATTTTTTCCCCCCTACCTTACTGACGGAGGTGCGTCAGGATATGGAAATCATGCAAGAAGAGGTGTTTGGTCCGGTATTGCCGGTAGCAACCTTCAACACGCTGGATGAGGCCATCGCCATGGCCAATGACAGCGAATACGGCCTCACCTCCTCCATTTTTACTCGCGATCTCAATGTGGCGATGCGCGCGCTCAAGCAGTTGAAGTTCGGCGAAACCTACATCAATCGTGAAAACTTTGAAGCGATGCAGGGGTTCCATGCCGGCTGGCGCAAGTCCGGCATCGGCGGCGCCGATGGCCGCCACGGGCTGGAGGAATACCTGCAGACCCAGGTTGCCTATTTACAACTTTAGCCATCCACCGTTACAGCGTGGCGCAACGCGGGCCGTCAGGCGCAGAGTGTTTGATCCATACCGCCTGCCACGGCCGCAACGTCATGCTGCCGTCAAACGCCGTCATGGCGATCAGATCGGTGCCCGGCAGCGGCAAGTGCAGCGTTTGCGGAGCGGCACTGACGTTCACCACGCAGCTGATGCGTTCCTGCCCGCGCTGTTCGGCCCGTTCGATGCCGAACAGCGCGTCGCCAAGTTTCAGCACCCGCTGCGCCGCCTGGGGGGCAAACGCCGGCTGGGTACGGCGACAATAAATCAGGTGACGCAGACGATGGAACACTTCCGCCCGTAGCGTGCCTGGCTCAACCAGCTGTTGTTCCAGGCTTTTCAACTGCAGTTTTTCGCGGTTGATGCGCCGGTTGATGCCGGAGCGCGCTACCCCCGCCAGATCGCTGCGGCTACCGAGCAGGCTATGATAATACAGCGCCGGTACGCCGCGGAATGCCAACAGGATTGACTGTGCCGCCACGAACTTGTCGGCTTTGGTGTTGACGCCGTCATCCGGCTCGCACAGGGCATCCAGATAGTTGATGTTCAACTCATACGGCGACTTACTGCCGTCGGGGTTGTTACGCCAGGAAATTCGCCCGTCCTTACGCTCCACTTCGGCCACCAGAAACGCCCGCTCGGCATCGTCCAGCAGATTTTCAGTCGGCCGCAGGCCGATGCCGTCGTGGCTGGCCAGAAAGTTGAAAAAAGTGGTGTTGATCGGCTGCGTTTCGGCACTGAGTCGGGTCGCCCAGGCATTGAGCCAGCGCGTATTCTGGCGTAAAAATGCGTGCAGCGTCAGCGGTGGTAACGGAAACTGGTACACCATGTGCGCTTCGTCGCCGTTGCCGAAATAGCGAATATTTTCGCTGTGCGGCACGTTGGTTTCGGTGATCAGGCGGCAATGGGTATTGGCGCGGTCGAGCACCAGCCGCCACAGCTTGATGATCTGATGCACTTCCGGCAGGTGTATACACGCGGTCCCTGCCGCTTTCCAGATAAAGCCAATTGCATCCAGGCGAATCGACCGTCCGCCGGACGCGGCGTATTGCAGCAGGATGTCGATGCTTTCCAGTAACACTGCCGGTTCGCGAAAATTAAGGTCTATCTGGTCTTCGCTGAAGGTGGTCCACAAATAGACGCGCTGATGGTTGGCTTTGACATACGGCGTCAGCAGTGGCAGCGCGCGTGGGCGCATCACCGAATGGTAATCGGCCTGTGGGTCGGCCTCGATAAAATAGTGCTGGTATTTTTCCTCGCCGCGCAGATAAGCCTGAAACCACAGGCTGGCGCTGGAAACGTGGTTAATCACGCAGTCAAACATCAAATCATAATGCTGATGCAATGCGTGAATATCTGTCCAGTCGCCCAGTTCAGGATTGATACGCCGATAATCCACCACGCTGAAACCGTCATCCGAGGTCCAGGGAAACATCGGTAACAGATGAATATCGCTGATTAAGCCTTGCAGCCAGCGATCGGCGAACTGTTTCAGTACCCGCAGCGGTTTTTCATCGTCCTGATACAGACCGTCGCCATAAGCGATCAGATAAATGGTTTTCTCGTCGACCGATTGCGACCGCTGTTCTCGGGGTAAGCGCCACTTTTCTATCAACGCCAGAATGTCGGCAATCAACGCCGGCCGTCGTTCGGCAGGATACAAACTGCGCAGCAATTGCTGTAGCTGTTGCTCGAAGTCTGACGCCATAGCCCCTCCTTTTGTGTAAAACCATTAGCTTCCTTTATAACCGCTTCTGGTAAACAGGTAAAACACCTCGGCAGGCTACCGTTGGCTGTGTGCCTTTGTGAGCGATGCCTCATGGTGGGCAAATTGCCGACTTGCATCAGGCGGCCAACGGCGACTGCTGCTATTTTGTTTATGGCGGCCGAGCCAAAAAAAACGGCTGAAAGTGATTACGCAACAAGGTATTAGCCACTTGGCCGCCGCATCAACACTAACCGGAAAGGAACCCTTATGCAGATTCGCCTGTTTAAAATAATGGCGCTGAGCGCCGCCATCATGACGGCCAGTTCTCCGCTGTTTGCCGCCCAACTCGACGCCGGTGCGGTGGCCGCGCCGGACGAATACGGTGCTAAAGTCGCGGCGCAGATCCTCAAGGCCGGTGGCAACGCGGTGGATGCCGCCGTAGCGACCGCCTTTACCCTGGCGGTTACCTATCCCGAAGCCGGCAACATTGGCGGCGGCGGCTTTATGACGCTGTATATCGACGGTAAGCCCTACTTCCTGGATTATCGTGAAACCGCACCCAACGCCGCCAGCAAAGGCATGTATCTGGATGAAAAAGGCCAGGTTATCGACAACCTCAGTCTGGTTGGCAGCAAAGCCGCCGGGGTTCCGGGTACGGTGATGGGATTATGGGAAGCGCACCAGAAGTTCGGCAAACTGCCCTGGGCGGAACTGTTAACGCCGGCGATTGGCTACGCGCGGCAGGGCTTTACCGTCGCCAACCAGCAGTACCAGTATCGTGAAGACGCCAATAAACTGTTTGCCGGCAAAACCAACTTCGGCGACTACTTTGGCAGCATGAAGCCAGGCAGCCTGTTTAAACAACCAGAACTGGCAAAAACCCTCGAACGGATCGCCGATCGGGGGGCTAGCGACTTTTACCGCGGCGAAACCGCCAACCTGTTGGTAAAGCAGATGCAGCAGGATGGCGGTTTGATCAGCGCGGACGATCTGAAGGATTACCGCGTGAAATGGCGTGAGCCGATGCAGATCGCCTGGCGTGGCAATACCATCTATACCGCCCCGCTGCCTAGCTCCGGCGGCATCGCTCTGGCGCAGTTGTTGGCAATCAAGGAGTATCGCGCCGCCGATTTTAAGGGGGTCACGCTCAACTCGGCACGCTACATCCATTTGTTGTCGGAAATTGAAAAGCGGGTGTTTGCCGATCGTGCCGACTATTTGGGCGATCCTGACTTTACCGATGTGCCGGTGGCCAAGCTGACCGCCGCCGATTATCTGCAAAAACGCGCGGCAGAAGTGAATCCGCAGGCCATCTCCGCCAGCGAAAAAGTACGTCCCGGCCTGGAAACGCACCAAACCACCCACTTTTCGGTTATCGATGCGCAAGGCAATGCGGTCAGTAATACCTATACGCTAAATTGGGACTTTGGCAGCGGCGTGGTGGTCAATGGCGCCGGCTTCTTGCTGAACGACGAAATGGATGATTTCAGTGCCAAACCCGGCGTGGCAAACGCCTTTGGCGTGGTGGGCAGCGACGCCAATGCCATTGAGCCCGGCAAGCGCATGCTGTCGTCCATGAGTCCGACCATCGTTACCCGCGACGGCAAGGTGACGCTGGTGCTCGGCACGCCGGGGGGTTCACGCATTTTTACGTCAATCTTTCAGGTGCTGAACAACATTTACGATTATCACCTGTCACTGCAACAGGCGGTAGCGGCGCAGCGCGTACACCACCAGTTGCTGCCCAAAGACACCCTCTACTACGACAGTTACGCGCCGTTGACCGGTCAGGTGGCGGCAGAGTTAACCGCGCTGGGTTATACCCTGGAGGATCAGGGTTGGAACATGGGGGATATCCAGGCGATCCGCGTCAATGGCAGGATGCCAGAAACCGCTTCCGACCCGCGTGGTCGAGGTACTGGACAGGTGATCGAACGCTAGTGTGCTGGCCAATTGCGTCGGGGAGCAGCAATACCCGGCGCTGCTGATGAAATATTTAGACATTATTATTTAATTTATAATTAACATATATGCATCGTCATTAACATCGCCCCGCTTATCTGTATTTTTTTGTGTCTTGAAAAGATTATTTTGCGTATTGGGCTAATCTTATAAGACTAATTAATATATCGATTAGTCGGAGGTTAATGATGCACCATCAAAGCGATCGGCAGAAAAAGCCGGAAAAAAACACCCCGCCAGCCGCTTCACCAAAGCGGGAAAAGGATGATTATCACCACGCGCCAGAGTCCGGTGACAAGCAGGTGAAATAATGACTACGGGCGACCCAACGCTGGCCATGCTGCTGTATTTCGTTATGCCATTATGGTTATTGGCCGGCATCGCCGACTGGGCATGTCATCGCGCGACTGAAATAGAGAAAACCAGCGGTACCAAGGAGTCACTGCTGCATTTGATGATGTTTGTCGAAGTGGGTATTCCGTTGTTGGCCGCCATTTTCCTTGAGATCAACAGCCTGATTATCTTGTTGATGATAGTCGCTTTTTTTGTTCATGAAGCCACGGCGCTGTGGGATGTCAGCTACGCCGTGGCCCAACGTGAAGTTACGCCGATCGAACAGCATATTCACAGCTTTCTGGAGATGATCCCGTTAATGGCGATGCTGATGGTGATCTCGTTAAACTGGCAGGATTTCACCGCGCTGTTCGGCATGGCCGACCAATCTGCCGACTTCTCGCTGCGTTGGAAAACACCCCCGTTGCCGACCGGTTATAGGCTGACGCTGTTCGCGGCAATATTGCTGCTGGTTATTATTCCCTACATCGAAGAATTTGTTCGCACTTTGCGAAAGAGGTAAGTCATGCCGTTTATTCCTTTTAATCCCTCGCCAGGTTACACCTTAGGCGCCGAATTAGAATTACAGCTCATTGATTTAAATAGCTGCGAGCTTTCGCAAAAAGGCCTGGAAATTATAAAAGCCATGAATAATGAAAAGAATATAAAGGAAGAGCTGACGCTATCAACCATAGAAATTAATTCGGCGGTGCATAAGAATCCCTTTACCCTGTACGATGAATTGAGCACCATTGCCAGCCAGCTGTCGGACGTGGCCGCCGGTTATCACTGCGGGCTATGCGGCGGCGGTCGCCATCTTACCAGCGATTGGAAAGAACAGTGCATTACCCCCACCGAACGTTATCAGGAGGTGTACGAACACCTGGGTTTTTTGGCAAAACTGTCCTGCGTTTTTGGCCAACATATTCACGTCGGTGTTGAAAGCGGCGATGATGCCATTTATCTGTGCCACGCGCTGATCCCCTACCTGCCGCACTTTATCGCCCTGAGTGCCTCGTCGCCTTATTACCAGTCGGTTGATACACGCTTTGCCAGTTCACGTTTCAGCGCGCTGAACTCGTTCCATACCTTCGGCTATATTGAGAATATCCACAATTGGCAGCAGTTTAACCAGTATGTCGACACCGCGACGCGGCTGGGGATCATACAATGCCTGAAGGATATTTATTGGGAAATCCGGCCGAAGCCCAACTTCGGTACGGTCGAGATCCGCGTTTGCGATACGCCGTTGTCGATTTATCATGCCTGCATGCTCAGCGGTTACGCGCAGCTGTTGGTGAAATATCTGCTCGATGAACGCCGGCCGCTGCAACAGGCCTACCATTCTGCCGTCACCTGCAACACCTTCTGCGCCCAGCGCTACGGCTTCAGCGCGCCTTACATCGACTGTCAGTCAGCAGAGAAAACCGAATTGTCACGTCATCTGCTGTTTACCCTGCAACGCCTGTATCACTACGCCAGCGGTCGTGACATCGAGGTCCTGGATTACCTGAAACAATATGTCATGCACGGCGAAAACGATGCCGATCGTATTCGCGGCATGGCGCAGGCGGGTTACAGCGAAAGCTGCATCATCCAGACCATGATGGCGCTGCTGACCAGCGGTGTGCACAGCGGTAACGTGGCGATCGGTGCCTGAAAGATGCAGCGAATGAAGGAAAAGCGGGACCGTTGGACGGCCCCGTGGGTGTTGCGGCGGGCGCTCTGCCCCCGATAGATGGATTACGGATTTAACTGGGTGCTGTAATTGACCGGTACCCAACGGTAACCCTGACCTTGCGCTTGCACATGCCCCAGACCGGGGAAGGCAATATGCGCCGCCGCCACCCAATAGCCCTGTTTGGCAGCCTGCGCCAAAATACGCTCGCGGGTCGCGATGGCCTGCTGACGATCGACGTCGAAATGAATCGCCACCTGCGGCTCAGGCATCTGTACCGCCTTGGCATGGATGATATCCCCCCACAGCACCAGCGTTTGCCCCGCGCTTTCCACCCGATAGGTCACGCTGCCCGGAGTATGCCCATAGGCCGCCTGCGCCTGTATGCCCAGAGGCAAGGTGGCCGGCGCGGTAAAGGTTTTCAGTTTGCCGGCGGCGATAATCGGCTTTAACACCTCGGCAGATTGTTTAAAGGTATGGCGCTGCCCCGCTTCCACTTTGCTCTGGTTGGCACTATCCAGCCAAAAATCAGGATCGTGTTTGTCGACATAGACCTCGGCATTGGGGAATGCCGGTTTGCCATTGAGCGTCAGGCCACCGGAATGATCGCCGTGCACGTGGGTCACCAGCACCGCATTGATGCTTTCCGCCGGGTAACCGGCCGCTTTCAGGTTGGCTAACAGATGGCCGCCGTTATTGCCGAACAACTGCCCCGCGCCGGTATCGACCAGAACCCGCTGTTTGCCGTCGTCGATCACGAAGGTATTGATTGAGGTTTCCGCTTGTGGCGTCATCGCGTCCTCTGCCATTCGCTGTTTTAAGCGTTGCGGATCGATCGGCAGCAGCAATTTCTCCAGCGGCAGCGTGATGGTGCCGTCGGACACCGCGGTCACCGTCAGCTTGCCCAATGCCATACGGTAATATCCCGGCGCCTGCTGATGCGTATCGGCAGCGTGGGTCAGCGAGGTTGCCAGCAGTAGACTGGCGGGCAGCACTAAATATGATTTCATAGCTATCCTGTTGGTGGAAAAACATCGCTTTAACGTTGGCAGAGATTATCGTATTGTCCAATCACATCATTCAAATCGATTGGATTGATTGTGAATATCAGAGAAAATGATTTTAGTCGTATCGATCTGAATCTATTGACGGTTCTGCTGGTGCTGTATCGTGAAGGCAGTGTCTCCCGCGCCGCTCAGAAACTGTTTCTTGGTCAACCGGCGGTCAGCGGCGCTTTGGCACGGCTGCGTGTCATGTTCGACGATCCACTGTTCGTACGTTCGGCCAACGGCATGGATCCGACGCCGCGCGCCCACGCCCTGGTGCGCGAACTGACGCCGCTGATGGAAAACATGCAGCAGGTGCTGTTTCGGCAGCCACAATTCTCCCCCGCCAGTTCGCAGCACAGCTTTCGTCTCGGTATCACCGACTGGGTGGAAAGCTGGCTGATGCCACCGCTGTTCGAACTGCTGCATCAGTACGCCCCTGGCATCACGCTCAACGTGGTGGCAACCGATCCGTTTCAGGATGGCGACGCGCTGGAGCAGGATCGCATCGATCTGGCCATTTCGGTGGCGGACGGCGCCGCACAGGGTCTACGGCGACAGGTATTGGCGGTAATGGGCTACAAAACCTTTTGGCATCCGGCGCAATGGCAGCCCAGGCTGCCATTGACGTTGGAGGCCTATACCCGCGGCGAGCATCTGTTGGTGTCCTATCGCGGCGCCAACAGCAGCATTATTGACCGCCAACTGGCGTTGTTGGGGCATCGGCGACGGGTCCGTTACACCACGCCGCACTTTGCGACGTTACCGCTAATGCTGCAACGTACGCCAACCTTCGCTACCGTGCCGGATGGGCTGGAACCCAGTTGGCGCCAACATTTTGGCCTGTGCGCCAGTGAATTGCCGCTGGAAATCGCAAAGTTTGAGGTCGCCATGCTGTGGCATCGCCGTCGCGAGCAGGAGCCGGCGCTGCAATGGTTACGTAGCAGTCTGGCACAATTACTGGCGCAGTGACGGCCAGGCTTCAGCGATGCGCCGTGGTTTTTTCCGTTGGTACATCAGGGCATCACCGGCAGCCAGTCACCGATCAAGCCCCTGCGGCTGTGGTGGATCAAACTCGACGATGCCGTAGGAAAAGCCCAGTCGGTATCGCACGGTGCGCGCGACGTTTCCTGCGTGGCCAACCGGCAGTAGGCCTTGAACCACTGCCGGTTCTCATCAACCAGCGTGACCAACCCAATCGGTACTCGAAACAAACGTCGCGCCATGCGGGTGATACGATCAAAACGTTCTTCCAGCGCGGTATCCAGCACTCTCTAATCGCAGCGTCACACCTAATGCCATCACGCTGATGGATAAAATAGATGGCGCTTTTAGCCTTTGCTCCCGGCTTTGATTTCAGCGCCGGTATTTATACTCGCCGTTTATGTTTATCCAAGGTTCTGGTGGCGTGACAAAACCCTTTTTACGCAGTGGCAGTTTGCACGACGTGGTGGCCCTGGGGGAACATGGGCAACCGGTTTATACCCTGGCGCAGCCGTTGCGCGAAGCGCTGCGCCTGCAAAATCAGCCTGCGGTAGCGCAGATGCTGGCCATTCCTCAAGTTAATCAAACCGGCGATCGCATCGACTGGTATGCCCCTTTCGCCGGGACGGCGATCGGTTGGCAAGCCGCCAGCCTGGCGCAGCGTCAGGCGGCATTGCAGGTTCTCGACGCCGGCCGTAGCGCGGTCGCCACGCTGAGCCAGCGGGCGTTGGCTTCTGCCAACCCGGCGCACAGGCTGTTCGCCGCCCTGCTCGACCATGCATTGCAGATTCCTGATGCCCAGCACGTTTTTCTGGTGGATGGCAAACCGGTACTGACCTTTTGGGGCTTCATCCGCCACCAGGGTGTGCCGTGCAATGACATGTTTGCCTGTCTGCGCCCTGCGCCCGAAGAGAGGTCCCTGGCGCCTACCGACCTGCCGCCGCCATTACCGCCGTCAGTATCCGCGGTTCCTCCGCCATCCGAGATGATCCCAGCCACGCCGGCGGCGGTTGTCGCGCCCGTAATGGGGAGCGCTAAGCGCCGGTGGCGTTGGCTTTTGGCGTTGGCCGTCATGTTGGCGCTGGTGATAACGCTGGCGCTGCGCAGTTGGCCGTCTACACCCGCACCCGTCACGGTGGCGGCACGCGCGGCGCCAGCGATACCAGACAAAACATCCGTTGCGTTGCCGCCGCTCCAGCTACCGCTGGCAGCCGCCACGGTGATGCCACCTGTGCCCCAGGTCCAGATCGCCACGCCGCACGATAAACATGCGCTGGTGATGCCTACCGCGGCGGTCAGGGCCGGATCCAACCGTTTTCTTGACGGTAAATGGCGCGCGCGGCCGGCGGTCGACAGCCCGCTGACCGGCAAACTGCCCACTCTGCGCTATCGGTTGTATCACGGCAAAGGGACGGCCAACCTGACGCAGGCCGACGGTGTGCGTTGCAGCGTCAACGTTGAGGCCGGGTTGATGCAATCCGGCAATCTGGTGATCAACAGCCGTACTCGGGCACGCTGCAGCGACGGTTCACGCTATCAACTGCCGGAGCTGATCTGTACGCCGATGGGCGACGACGCCGCCGCGCAATGTATCGGCCGCTACGGCAACCAAACCGACTATCCCATGATGATGACGCGCGAGAAAAAATAATGCTGGCGACTTTGACCGACTACCCCGCACGAATCACGCTGATTCAAGACAGCGGCATACAGTTCCTCGATTTTGGGTTGCCTGCCGCCACCGTCCTGCCGGAATTGCCCGGCGCGTTTGTGCGCAAAACCGCTAACGGCCCGCTGTTGCGACTGGCGTTCGACACAGTGCACGGCAGGTATCTGCTGGCCAATGTGCCAGGAGAGCCGCCGGAAATGGTGCGGCCGGAATTGCGTTTTCCGCTGGAGTATTCACTCCACCTGCTGAACAACCAATGGTTGCCGCTGCCGTTCTTGCGCTTCAACCCAGCAAGCGGCTTGCTGGCCGGACCGGATAATTGGGCGCGGCTGCGCATTACCCGGCTGGAAGATAGCGATAGTGACGGTAACCGCTGGCGTATCACCCTGGCATTTGACACCCAGGTGCTGGATGCCGCCGAAGCGCCGCTGGCGCCCACCGACCATGACGTCAGCGCCGGGCTGAGTTTCGCCCTGGCGCACCATAGCCGCGATCTGGATCCGTTTCTCGATTTGACCTGGGTTGACGGCTGGCTGCGGGAAACCTTTGTTCAGCAGGCCGTTGCCCTCGAGCAACGCAGTGAAGCGGCGCTACGCAACGCGCTGAAGCTGTTTGAATATCAGGCACATTACCTTAACCTGCTGGCGATGTTCGGCGACCGCCTGCAATTGCCGCAAATCAGACTGATCGCCCCGTCAGCGCAGGCGCCGGCGGTGGCAGTCGATCTGATCCTTGATGTCGGCAACTCGCATACCTGCGGCATTATGGTTGAGGATCATCCAGAGGAAAGTGACGGGCTGAAACATACCTACGAACTGCAACTGCGCGACCTGGCGCAGCCGCAGTACCTGTACCAGGCGCAGTTTGACAGTCGTGCCGAGTTTGCGCCGGCCGAGTTTGGCAAAGCGCAGTTTTCATTCCAGAGTGGCCGTGAACAAGCATTTTGCTGGCCCTCGATGATGCGTGTCGGCAGTGAAGCCAGCCGACTGGCGGCCCGGCGCCAGGGCACCGAAGGCGCAACCGGTCTTTCCAGTCCACGCCGCTATCTGTGGGACGAGGAGCGCTATCCCCATGGCTGGCGCTTCAATATGCCGCAGGAACCGATGGCCGCTGCCGCACCGCTGGCGCATCTGCTCAATGACCAGGGACAGCCACTGTTTAATCTGGCGGCCGAGGAGCGGTTGCCGGTATTCAGCGCCAGCTACAGCCGTAGCGCGATCATGACGCTGATGCTCAGCGAACTGCTGGCACAGGTGCTGATGCAAATCAACAGCGTTGGTCAACGGTTGAAAATGCCGCACGGCAACGCGCCACGGCAATTACGTAATATCATTCTCACGCTGCCCTGTGCGATGCCGAAACCGGAGCGTGAACTGTTCCGCCGCCGCATGCACGATGCCATTGGCCTGGTGTGGAAAGCACAGGGCTGGCACCCGGTGGATGCGCCCTTCACCAGCCTGGCGCAACAAAACGCCGGTAAACTGCCGGTGCCACAGGTGCAGATGGCGTGGGATGAGGCCACCTGTGGCCAACTGGTGTATCTCTACAATGAGACACAGTTGAATTTTGCCGGCCACAGCGCGGCGTTTTTTGCCAGCATGGCGCGGCCAGACCGCCCTGCAGCGCAGCACGGTAAAGCGCTGCGCATCGCCTCGATTGACATTGGTGGCGGCACCAGCGATTTGTCCATCACCCAGTTTTCTCTCGATGACGGTGTGGGGCATAACGTGAAAATCGTGCCAAACCTGCTGTTTCGCGAGGGCTTTAAAATGGCCGGCGACGATATTCTGCTCGATGTGATCCAGCAATACCTGCTGCCGGCGGTACAACGGGCACTGCAACAGGCTGGCGTCGCGCAACCCGCCGCGCTGATGGACAAACTGTTCGGCAGCCAAGGCCGTCTGGACGGATTTTCCGCCCGTCGGCAGCAAACGGCTTTGCAGCTGTTTATACCGCTCGGTCACGCCATTTTACAGGCTTATGAACAATACGATCCGCTCGACCGGCATACGGAACTGGCGGCAACCTTTGGCGAACTGTTGCCCCAGTTACCCACCACCGGCGTACTGACGTTCATCAACGGTGAAACGCAACGTCAGCTACCGGCTGATGCCGCCACATTCGATATTCTGCAAACGCCGCTGTTGCTGCCGCTGCATCAACTGCACGTGGCATTCCTGAACGGCAAGATGCGCATCGCCGCCTGTCTGCGCGCGCTGGCAGAAGTGGTCGCACATTACGGTTGTGATGTATTGCTGCTCAGCGGACGCCCATGCCGCCTGCCGGGCGTGCAGGCGTTGCTGCGTCATTTGCAGCCGCTACCGGCCAACCGCATCGTCTCACTGGACGGTTACCACACCAGTAGTTGGTATCCGTTCCACCACCAGGGAAAGATTGAAAATCCAAAATCCACCGCGGCGGTTGGCGCGATGCTCTGCCTGCTGGCGCTTGATCTGCGTCTGGGCAGTTTCTATTTCAAGGCCGGTGATTTTCAGCCTTATAGCACCATTCGCTATCTCGGCATGCTGGATGCACAGCAGGCGCTCACCGCCGACAACGTGTATTACCGTGATATCGATCTGGATGCGGCCGAGTTTATGCTCGACGCAGCGCGCTTTCCGCTGCGTGGCCCGCTACAACTGGGTTTTCGGCAGCTGGACAACGATCGCTGGCCGGCAACGCCACTGTATAACCTGAGCATCGTCGATGCGCAGCTGGCACGTCGCCTGGCCAGCAACGACGTTTTGCATCTGCGGCTGCGGGTGGTGGACGGTGAGCGTTTTGAACTGGCGGATGCCGTACTGGCGGATGGCACGCCGGTTCCCTTGCAACAGTTGCAGCTCAGGCTTAATACCCTGGCCGCCGGCGGTGCCGGCGCGACGCACTATTGGATCGACAGCGGGAGCGTCTTCAACACATGAATCCACTAACCGTCAATACCCTGGTGCAGCAGGCACGGCAAACCGCACTGACGATTGGCAACCTTGCCGACTGGTTGAACCACGCCCGGCAGCGCTCAGCGCGGTTGGCTATCGAGGCCGACCGCCTGCAACTGGCGCTGCAACGCTGCCAACACGACGCCGAACGGCTGGCGCAGGCGGCCAGCGATGTTTTCAGCATTGGCATTTATGGTCGCGTTCAGGCAGAAAATGCGTCACTCGCTGTCATTTTGGGACGTCAAACGATGCAGGTTGCGCAGCCGACGTTGACGCTCCGTTACCGTCACAGTGCGACAATCGCCGCGCCACGCCTTACGCTGTTGACCGAGGCCGATCTGATCACCCTGCTGTTCATTACCGCCGGCGCGCCGCCGCTGGACGAGCAGCAGCTCAATCAGCAACTGGCCGCGTTAAGCCAGCGGCGTCAGACGGTGGCCGTGGCGGGAATGTCGTCACGTTGCGTAGCGTCGCTGCGAGATGCGCTGTTGCGCCATCGGCCGCAAATGCCCCCGGCCAATGCTTTCTGGATGGCTGCGAGCAACCTGGCGCCCTATCTGGGCATTGATCACCGTGCTCAGCTGTTTTCGCCGTTGTGGAACAGCCAGCCGCAGCTGACCGGGCTATATCGCCAACTGGCTCACTCGTTACACGGCCTCGGCAGCCGGCATATTCAGCTAATGAAAGGCGAACTGCCGTACCTCGATGGCATCATTGACGGTAGCCTGGCAACGCACCTCAATAGCCCACTGGACAGCAGCGTGCAGATCGCGACGTTGGCTGGCGATGAGGCCAATCGGCGGGCGTTTTCATTGGCCGAACTGGCCTTGTTGAGCGTTGAACTGTGCCTCAGCCAACCGGTTGAAAACGATCCGTTCAGCGAGCCGGTGGATATTCTGGACATTCCTGCCGGCGTTGACGGCGACACTTCGACGCCGATACAGCGGTTGATGCAGGCCAAGCGGGCCTGCCAACTGGCATATTGCACCGATCGTCGCCAACCGCAGTTGTTGCTGGTCGGCTCCACTACCACCCGGCATCAGGACGTTGCCGAGGTCGGTAAAGCGCTGACCGATTGGCAACAGCGCCAGCAGGCTGAGCAACCGCCGCTGTGTGGCGATGGCAAACCGGATCTGATGTGGGTCTTTAGCCATCACCGCGCCTCGGCCGGGCAAAAAAAGCTGGACGACGCGGTACAGCGTTATGTCAGCGCCAGCGGCGCGCAATGGGGATCGCTATTGGCACTGGATGCCAGCGACATTCGACGGATGCTGGCCTACCTGGCCGCGGCGGCCAAGGCAACCACGCAGCGTCAGCGCATTGGCGGGTTATTGCAGGCGCTGAGACGCGAGGTACGTGAAACGTTGCTGGGCAGTTGGCATCAATCGGCCGAGAGTCAGGGGCGGCAGAGACGACAAACCGCCCAGCACCTGCTCAAGGCCCTGCAGGCCAGAACCGGCGTACACGGCGAACTGCTGGAGCGTCTGTTGCCAGAGCGCGATCGGCTACGCCGTTTGCAGCGGCAAACGTGCAGCGTCGGATCATCGGTCGATGATCCGTTCAGTATTGGCGTGGAGTTGGATCTGTTGACCAACGCCTCACACAGCCAAAACGTTACGCCAGACAATCACGCCTTTGCCGATGCGCTGTTCGCTGACTGGATCGGCCATTTACGCGCCTTGCCGTACCATGACGCAGTGCGCAAGCTGCTGGCGGTGGATCAAACCACGCTGAATCTCCTGGTGGATGAACTGGTTAATGCCGCCTTTCGTCTGGAACTTGCGGCTCAGCTGCGGCACAGTCTGGCGACGGCAGGCAGCGCTGCCGATCGGCAAATATCTCAGGCGTTAAGCGTGCTGGGTGATTTTGTCGCCTGGCTGGGGTTCCAACATCTGCCGGCATCGCAGCGTCCGGCCAGTCGTATCCATCACGGACAGCCGATCTTTGTCCCTGTAGCCCAGCTGGATGCTGCCCGTCCAGCGCGTTTAACGCAATTGGCGGCAACGCCGGTCAACGGCGCGGCGTTTTATATCTATGACTGGCTGGTGGGGTTAGATGCCCTGATCGAGCAAAATGACGGTCATGATGCCGCCAGCTCACTGGATAACCAACTGCGAGCGCGCCTGACGGCGCTGAGCGAGGCGTTGGCGTAATGCAAAGCGGTATCGGGCAGCAACCCGATACCCTTAGATAGACGATCAGAAACGATCGATGCCGACCAGTTGATCGAGAGGCAGTTTGCCGATGCGTGGGTACGGTTCGCTGACGCCTTTGCCGATCGCTACCATTAGCGCGATCTGATAATGATCCGGTTTGTTGATCAGCGCGCCGACCGCCTCAAAGTCAAAACCGTCCATCGGGCAGGAGTCATAACCCTGCGCCTTGGCGGCCAGCATCAGCGTCTGGGCGAAAATACCGCTGCTGCGCATGATTTCATCACGCTGCACCTGCGGTTTGTCGCGGTAATACTGGTCGATGGCCGGGTACATAAACTGTTGCACCGGCTCTGCCGCTTCACCCCAAACGGTTTTTACCTGCGATTGCCAACTGGATAAATCACCGCATAGCACCACCAGCATCGACGCATCGGTCACCTGGGCCTGATTCCAGGCAACTTCGCGGATCGCTGCGCGCTGCGCCGCATCTTCAACCAGCAGCGGCCGCCAATGCTGCAAGTTGAACGCACTGGGCGCATTTTGCAGCGCAATGTTCAACAGCGCTTTTTTCTCTGCCAGCGTCATCTGATGCTGGCGATCAAACTGTTTGGTTGCCCGGCGTTGGGCAATGGCATCAAGCGTATTCATGATTTTCCTTATGTCTGGTGTCTTATGTCTTATGTCTTATGTCTGGTGAGTATTTTCTTCCGTTGGCCGCGTCTGTCCAGCTCTAAAGGGCTAGACGGTACGTTTTCGTCAGCCCAACTGCTCGGCCGCCTGCGCCAGATAGCTGGCCATTTCGCTGTCTGGCACCATACCGCCGCCGGTCGCCCAGACCAGGTGAGTTGCCTGACTCATCCTGGCGGCATCCAGACCGCGCTGCGCCAGCCATGGGTGTTCGGCAGCAACCCGCCACGGCCCCGGCATACCCGCCAGCGCCGACGGTTCCAGGCGGATCTGCTGCTGGCGATCCAATAGCCCCAGCAGGCGATACATCTCGCTGTCGCTCAGGGTATAACAACCGTCCAGCAGGCGCTCCATCGCGCGCCCGACAAAGCCGGAAGCGCGGCCGACCGCCAGGCCATCGGCAGCCGTGACGTTGTCGATGCCCAGATCCTGCACCGCGATGCCGTCGTGCAACCCGGTATAGATGCCCAATAACATGCAGGGGGAATGAGTCGGCTCGGCAAAGAAGCAGTGCACGTGATCGCCGAACGCCAGCTTCAGGCCAAACGCCACCCCGCCAGGCCCACCGCCGACGCCACACGGCAGGTAGACGAACAGCGGGTGTTGTTCATCCACCGTAATCTCCTGCTGGATAAACTGCTGTTTCAGCCGCTCGCCGGCTACCGCGTAGCCGAGAAACAGGGTTTGCGAATTTTCGTCGTCGATAAAGAAACAGTGCGGATCGTCGGCCGCCTGCTTACGCCCCTGTTCCACCGCCACGCCATAGTCCTGCGCATACTCGATCACCTCGACGCCATGTTCGCGCAGTTTTTGCTTCTTCCACGCGCGGGCGTCGGCCGACATATGTACACTAACGCCAAAGCCCAGTTTGGCGCTGATAATACCGATCGACAGCCCCAGATTGCCGGTAGAGCCAACGGCAATACGGTATTGGCTGAAGAAATGGCGGAAATCGTCAGAAAACAGCCTGGCGTAGTCGTCATCCGGTTTCAGCAGGCCGGCACCGACCGCCAGCATTTCCGCATGGGTCAACACTTCATAAATACCGCCGCGCGCCTTGATCGAACCGGAAATCGGCAGATGGCTGTCTTGCTTCAATAACAATCGACCGGGCAAGGTCAGCCCGTAATGCACATTCAGCGCCTGCTGCATGGCGCTAATGGCAGTCAATGGCGACTCAATGATACCGCCGTCCGCGCGGGTCTGCGGAAATGCCCGGCTGATGTAGGGGGCAAAGCGCGCCAACCGCCGGGATGCCTGCGCAACGTCCTCAGCGCCGAGGCCGACAAACGGCAGCCCTGCGGCCAGCGTGGTTGAACGTGGGTTAAACCAGCTGACCGGCTGTAGCGCCATCAGTTGGGCAACCAGCGGATACTCGGCAATCAGCGCATTGATCTCGGACTGTTTCATCGGGGCTTCCTGCTTGCATAACACGGGAAATCAGCATGGCGTAAAGCACACCGTGGCGCAAGCGGCCGGTCAGCGGTGGTTAGTCGCCACGTGCGGCGGCTTCCAGCCCGGCGATCTCCAGTTTAACCATGCCAAGCATCGCTTCAGCCACCCGTCTGGCTTTTTCGCGGTCTGCGCCATAAACCCATTCGCCAAGGCATTTGGGCACGATTTGCCAGCTTAGCCCCCAGCGATCGCGCAACCAGCCGCATTGCTCAATCACCCCGCCGTCGCCCAGCCCGTGCCACAAACGGTCGATTTCCGCCTGGTCGGCACACTCGACGCTGATGGAAAAACTGTGGTTGAAGCTGTCCAGCTTGCCGGCTTCGAACGCCAGATAACGCTGGTCACCCAGGGTAAAGCCGGCAATCGTCACGTGCCCCGCCGGGCCGGAAGGCGAATCCGCCGGCAAGGTGGTGCGCCATTGCACCGCCGAACCGGGGATCAGCGTGGTATAACAGCGCAGCGCAGCTTCCATGTCTTTTTCAAACCACAGTTGTTGCGTGATTTTGTTCATGTAACCCCCTGCTATTCATCCAACAGCGTGGTGAAACCGCCAAAAATCATACGCTGACCATCAAACGGCATGCGGTCGGCAAACGCCTGCATGCGCGGATCGGACATCATTTTCTGGTTGGCGGCGTCGCGCACCTCCTTTGACGGGTATTCGATCCAGCTGAACACCACCACTTCATCTGCCGTGGCCTTCACCGCACCGCGAAAATCGGTAACTTCACCTTCCGGAACGTCATCACCCCAGCACTCCACCACCCGCAACGCACCAAACTCTTTGAACAGCGGGGCTGCTTCTGCGGCCATCTGGCGATAGGCCTCCTGATTCGCTGCCGGTACCGCCACCACAAAACCGTCTACATAGTTCATTGACTGGCTCCTCGGTCGTCAACGACGATCGGGTTATGGCGTCGGCACGGCGCCAACGCCCCCCTACAATTTTAGACGCTGATGAAAATAGTAACGCAGAAAAACTATCCTGCCCCGTCGCCACAGACGCTGCGTCGGGAACACCACCTTGTACAACGTAATCAGGTTTTGATCGGCGGCCGGTTGAGACAATAAAAAAGGGCTGAACCTTGGTTCAGCCCTTTTAGCATGGTATGCGGCACTGCGGCGTTGATAGCACCGCATTGCCGGTTATGCTTCGGCGTTGGTGGCCAGTTCGATCGGCTTGGCCTGCGCCGCGGCCGCGGGTTTGGCTTGTGCCGCAACCGCGGGGGCGCGATCTTCTTTTTTCTTGCCGGCATGTGAGATCAGGTTGAACAGCTCGCCCAGGCCATAAATTGCGCCCAGCAACACCGCTACCATCACCGGCACCAGAATAACTACCATCGCCAGGCTTTCTAACATCTCAATCATCGTCGTCTCCTGGTCATGTACCAAAAAACCTCTCCCACAGAGAAGGATTTCCCTGAGGTTTTTTAGCGCTAAATAGGGAATGTCTTTCTGTGACGAAAATGGTCACACTTTGACGTGGATCAATGTAACTTACACAGTTACATTAAAACAATGCAAAAAAGTGCTCTCTGGCGTGTGGAGACGAGAAAGTTTAGTGGTGGGTATCAGGTTGATTGATGCATTCGCAGGGCTCGAACGGATAACCTGCACAGGCTTCGACCTTGCCAACGATATCCGCCAGCGAGGTTTGCGCCAGCGAGGCTTCCATGTGTCGGCTGATGCGGGCGAACTCCCCTTCGAGCACCGGGATGATGGCATGGCCAATGTAGCACTCGTCGTTGGGTTTTGAACGGTGCAATGGGAAATAGGGTTGATCTTCTACCGCGTGATAGATGTCGCGCAAGGTGATCTCACTGGCCGGCTTGGCCAGCAGCGCCCCGCCGCCTTGCCCCATTTGCGAATGTGTCAAACCGGCGTCTGCCAGCGCACCGAGAATGCGCCGCACCACCGTCGGATTGGTATTCACGCTGCGAGCAATATCTTCCGAACGCACCGCCTGGCCGCGAAACAGCGTAATATTGGTAAGAATGTGGATCGCAACGGCAAAACGGGTTGATGTAGACACGCCAGCACCTGCTAAAAGTTGTTCTTATGACCAGATAAGAATGACATATATGTGACAGAGTAAACCACATAGTGAATAGCGGCTACGGGAAAGTCAATCAACTGCCGGCATTGCGTTAGCTTTTCGTGCGATAGTTGGCAATTTTTGCCGACTTGCGGCCATCAGACGGCGAAAGCAAAAAAATTAAGATTATTTCCCTATTTTATTTTTATGCGGCGGAATACATTCATCTCAACTTTTACCAGAGCAATAATCTGATGCAGTTTGTTTATTAATGCATCACTTTTACCAGGAAATAATATGAACATTAAACGTGCCGCTGGCGTAGCTGTATTAATTCTGTCAACGCTGTCCGTAACCGCGTGTGGCAATATGTCTCACCGCGATCGTAATACCGCAGTCGGTGCCGGTATCGGCGCTCTGGGTGGTGCAGTCCTCACCGACGGCAGCACGCTGGGTACGCTGGGTGGCGCCGCTCTGGGCGGCATTATTGGCCACCAGACCAGCCGTTAATCACGCTATCAATACGCCACTGGCGTTAATTAATCACCTCGGGTCGGCTATTATTCATACCAGAATAGCCGGTCCGAGGATAAATATTTCCCGCCTATTTATTCTGCCGTTTATCGCCTGACAACACTCTACTTATCAGCTTATTCTGATTGAACGTTTATTCTCCGACGGCGGTAGCTGAAATACCCCTGGCGATCGCCGTTGTTGATCAACCGTCAGCAGACTGATGCCGGCAAACTGTACTTGCCGGCATCAGCACAGCTATCCTTTGATGTGCGAGACCACATTCAGCGGCTGGGCGTCGGGCAGAATGTTCATATGTTCAAGCACCTGAGCCATGATTTTGCCAAACACCGGGCCGGCTACCGAGCCGCCAAAGTGCTTGCCGGCCTTCGGGTTGTTGACCATGACCACCAGCGCTACCTGCGGATCGCTGGCCGGCGCCACACCGGCGGTATAGTTGATGTAGCCGCCGTCGTATTTGCCGTTGTCACCCATTTTTTCGGCAGTACCGGTTTTAATCGCCAGACGATAACCGGGTACCGCGGCACTGACGCCGCTGCCGCCGGGCAAGGCGTCGCTTTCCATCATGTGAACCACCGATCTGACTACCGATTCAGGCATCACGCGCTGCCCCACCACCGGCGGTGTGATCTTGGTGATCGACAGCGGTCGATACACGCCAAATGCGCCAATCGCCGCATATTCGCGCGCCATTTGCAGTGGCGTTACCCGCAGCCCGTAACCGAAGGAAAAGGTTGCACGTTCAATATCGGCCCAGCGGGTGCGGTGCCGCGGCAGGTAGCCGCTGCTTTCATTGCCGATACCCAGTTCGGTCGGTTTGCCCAGGCCAAAGCTTTGATACACCGCGGGCAGCACCGTGGCCGGCATCGCCAACGCAATGTGCGACACTGCGATATCGCTGGATTTTTGCAACACGCCGGTAATGGTCAGTTTTGACCAATGACCGACGTCGCGGATCAGGTGGCCGTTAACCCGATACGGCGTGGTATCCAGCACGGTATCCGGCTGGATCAGATGGCGATCGAGCCCCACCATCACCACCACCGGCTTCACGGTCGATCCCGGTTCAAAGCTGTCGCTGCTACAGACATTGCGAATATCTTTTGATGGCGTATTAGCGTAGTTGTTAGGGTTAAAGGACGGGTAGCTGGCCATGCCGAGCACTTCGCCGGTATTGACCCTGACCAGCACCGCACAGCCGGAATCGGCCTGGTTGGCGATCACGCCATCACGGATCTGGGCAAACAGCACGTATTGAATAAACTTGTCGATACTCAGCGTTACGTTCGGCGGTGGCACCGGATCGACGTTTTTCAGCACGTTGATCACCGCGCCGCTGCCGTCTTTCTGGTAGACCCGCAGGCCGTTTTTACCTTGCAACAAGTGGTTGAAGCCCAATTCAATCCCTTCCAGTCCCTGATTATCCTGACCAACGATGCCGATCAACCCCGCCGCGTCCTGCCCCATGGGATAAAAACGGCTGAAGTCCTGTTCGCTGCTGACGCCGGTCAGATGGAGCTTTTGGATGTAGGCAGCATTTTCGTCCTCTACCTTACGAGCCAGGTAAACAAAGCGCTTGCGTGCGTTGTGGCGGATCAGCGCCTGGATGTCGGCCAACGGCATTTTCAACACGTTAGCCATACTCTGCCAGCGCGCATCGTCGGTATTGGTCTGGCTGTCGATGATGTGCTTCGGATCCAGCACGATGTCCTTTGACGATACGCTGACCGCCAGCGCTTCATTATTACGATCGGTAATGATGGCGCGATTGGTCGGGATCACCTGTGTACGTACCGATCGCTGATCCGCCTGATTGGTCAGCTGCTGGTGCTCCATCAATTGCAGATAGCCCACCCGAAACATCAGCAGGAAGAAACACACCAGAATACCCGCACAAATCCAGCCAAAGCGCGCTGAAGAATAGTTCTTGCTCCGTTTTTTTGTCGATGCTACCACTGTTAACCCTGCGTTTTTATTCGGATTATTTATCGATGCAGTCTAACCGTACAAAATCTGGCGGATAATGTCAGTTTGTAAGAAAGTGCCAGCAAACGCGTTTATTGTTGCACATCGACACTGTCACTCAACGGTACCTTGGCTTTTTCCGGCTCGCCGGGCGGTGGCGCATTGGCCGGGTCAAAAATATGGTCAAGGATGGCGCGCGCCGTCGGTCCGGCCACCACACCGTCGCCGCCGCCGTTTTCCAGGATCAGCGCCATGGCGACCCGTGGATTTTTGTAGGGGGCAAACAGGGTGTAGAAAATGTGGTCACGCAGTCGTACCGGGATCATCTTGGCGTTATAGGTTTGGTTTTCCTTCAGGCCAAACACCTGCGAGGTGCCGGATTTGGCCGCAATCTGATACGGCGCGGTATGGAACAGCTTATAACCGGTACCGTTAGGCAGGTTCGCCATACCGTACATGCCGTTGCGCACGATGCCCCAGTACGGCGAATTGGCATCACCAACCTGCGTCGTATGTGCTTCGGGCTGATAGCGGCTCACCAGATTGCCGCGTCGCATGGCGTACAGCAGGTGCGGTTTTTTCACTTTGCCGTTGTTCAGTAGCGTGGTCAGCGCCTTGACCATCTGGATTGGCGTCGCCACCCAGTAGCCCTGCCCAATCCCCACCGAAATGGTGTCACCCTGGTACCAGACCTTTTTATGCACCCGCTGCTTCCAGGCGCGGCTGGGCAGTAATCCGCCGTATTCCTCGTTGAGATCGATACCGGTGGATTTGCCGTAGCCGAATTGGCTGAGCCAAAAATGAATGCGGTCAATACCCAGGTCGTAGGCTACCTGATAAAAGAAGGTGTCGGCGGATTCCTCTATCGCTTTGGTGACGTTTAACATACCGTGGCCGCTTTTCAGCCAGTCGCGGTAACGACGCTTGGTTCCCGGCAACGTCCAGGTTGGCGCACCGAAATAAGTGGTGGACGGCGTGATCACGCCGCTGAACAGCGCAGACAGCGCCATATACGGTTTCACCGTGGAGGCTGGCGGATATAATCCTTGCGTCACCCGGTTGATCAACGGCAGGTCCGGGTTCTCCAACAGCGACTTGTAGGCCGGATAACTGATGCCTTTGACGAACGGGTTGGGATCGTAGCTTGGGCTGGATACCATCGCCAATATGCCACCGTCGCGCGGGTCTTCCACCACCACCGCCGCCCGTTGGCCTTTCAGCAATGATTCGATGTATTGCTGCAGGGGCAGATCCAGCGTCAGGTAGATATTTTTGCCGGCCTGCGGTGGCTGTTCCTTCAACAGTCGTACGATGCGACCGTGGTTATCCACCTCCACTTCCTGATAGCCGGTGGTGCCGTGCAGCTGCGACTCATAGTAGCCCTCTATGCCCTGTTTGCCGATGTTGTGATCGGCGGCATAGTTTTCGGCCTCGCCGGCTTTTTCCAGCCGCTTCACGTCGCGGTCGTTGATTTTCGATACATAGCCGACCACGTGTGCCAGCTGCGCGCCATATGGATATTGCCGCTGTTGGTAACTTTCGACGCTGACGCCGTTAAAGCGGTATTGGTTTACCGCAAAGCGTGCCACTTCGCTATCGTTGAGTTCAGTCTTCAGCGTTACCGGTTTGTAGCGGCTGTTGTGGCGCATCTCATCGCGAAAGGCCTCGATGTCTTGCGGCGTCAGATCGACGATCGGCGTCAACGCCTGGAGCAACGCCGTCATATTGGCGATTTTACTTGGCACCACCTGGATCTGGTACAGGGTAATGTTGCGTACCAACGGGATACCGTTGCGGTCGAAAATCAACCCGCGGCTTGGCGCAATCGGCAGCGTTTTAATGTCGTTCTGGTTCGAACGCGTCTGGTAAAAATCATGCTGCTTCACCTGCAAACGGTACAGATTGAAGATCAGCACGCCGAAACACGTGACGACCAACAGCAGCGCCACCGCAGCGCGGCGAATGAACAGCATTTCCTCGGCGGAATGGTCGCGAATTTTTTCTTTTAATAGGGCCATGCGTGGAACGTTACCTGTCTGACTTCCGTTTCCCTGAGTAAAAACAAGGGATTGAAAAGCGACCAAGGATAACGTTATTGACTGATTGACCCCATGAAAAGGTTGCTAATGATGTGGCAGAAATGTTTCAGCATGTTTGCATATTCCCATCAGCGTGGATTGCAGTTGTTCAACCGTTGAGCACCAGCCAAATTCGATGCTAGAATGTGACACAGATCACACTAATGAGTTCAATTACGCCACCACGCTGTCCGCTGCCCTGCCTTATCCCCCTGCAGGAGCAAGACGGCCAGACGCGGCTTTTGCAGCAAAGGAAGAAGTTCGATGAGTGCCATAGCTACAGGTTTCATTATGATGCGCTGGGAGTTGCTGAGCGCCGTGATGATGTTTTTCGCCAGCCAGTTAAACGTTGTTTGTCGTAAAGCCAGCCGCAACGGTATGGCGTTCATGTTCAGTAGCCTGGGTCTGTTTACCGCCATCTGGTTTGTCATGGGGTTGATGGGCATAACCATCACCCTGGAAGGCTTGTCGCATTTTTGGTCAGTCACCAAGGATGTGTTTATCGAGGTGATGAGCAAGACGCCGACCGATTATCCGATGCCTTAAACCGCAGGCAATTGCTTCGCCATCGGCACATCCAGCGACGATGGCAAGGCACTGTCGGGTGCCAGGTACGGCCCGCAGGCATAGCGGCACCCCACTCGCCAACGCCCCGGATTACCCCACGCTTTATTTGCCAATGGGCACTGCCGAGCGGCGGTCAGACTGCCTTATGGCAGCGAACCGCCGAGCCAGCCTGATGCATTTGCAGCACCTGCGCCTGCTCACAGCCGTCCCCGGCGAACGGGCAACGTTCGCGAAAATAACAGCCCGACGGCAGGCATCGATTGCCCGGTAATTCCCCCTTGCGGTCTTCGATGGCGCTGTCGGCCAGAGCACGTCCGGCGCGCGGCACCGAATCCAGCAACAGCCGGGTGTAGGGATGCCGTGGCTGCTGCAATACCTTTTCGGCCGCCCCCAGTTCGACAATCTGCCCCAGGTACATCACCGCCACCCGATCGCTCATGTGCTGTATTACCGATACGTTGTGCGAGATCAGCACGTAGGTCAAATTGCGCCGACGTTGCAGTTCGACCAGCAGATTGAGGATTTGCGCCTGTACCGAGATATCCAATGCCGAAGTCGGTTCATCCAGAACCAGTACATCAGGCTGTGACGACAGTGCGCGAGCAATCGAGATGCGCTGACGCTGGCCGCCGGAAAATTCATGGGGCAACCGGTCGAGATATTCTGGCCGAATGCCTACCTGCTGCGCCAGATCCGCCGCCAGCGCACGGCGCTGGGCGACAGCGGTGCGGTGCTGCACATACACCGGCTCGGTAATAATGCGCCATACCGGCAGTCGCGGATCGAGCGATGACTGCGGATCCTGAAATACCATCTGCATACCGCCAGCCGACGGTGCGCCGGTGGCCTGCTGGCGGTGCAACTCGCCGCTGCTGGGTTTCAGCAGCCCCATCAGCAGCTGTGCCAGGGTGCTCTTGCCACAGCCAGACTCACCGACGATGCCCAGCGTTTCGCCACGCACGATCTGCAGATCGAGGCCGTTCAGCGCATGGACGAATTCGGTGGGTTTACCACGCCAGTTATAGGCTGCCGGAAAACGCAGGCGAATATCACGCAGTTGCAACAAGGCCTCAGCGTTCATCATGAACCTCCAGATTGACGTTTTGCGGATGCCAGCAGGCCGCCTGCTGACCCGGTTTGCCGGGCAACGGAGCCAGACGCGGTGGTTGGTGGCATTGCGCGCTGGCATAGGCACAGCGGTTGCTGAAGGCGCAACCTGGCGGTAAGGCGCTGAGGTTCGGCACCGTTCCGGGGATCGCCTGCAACAGGCTGCGCGGCTGGCCGCGTTCCGGCGCCGCCAGCAGCAGGCCGATGGAATAAGGATGTCCGGGATGATTAATCACCGCATCGGTAGCGCCGCTTTCAATCACATGACCGGCGTACATCACATACACCCGGTCACACAGCTGCGAAACCACCGCCATATCATGAGTGATAAACAACACTGCGGTGCCGCTGGCACGCGCTTTCTGCTGCAATAGCCGTAAAACCTGACGCTGCACGGTAACGTCCAATGCGGTGGTCGGTTCGTCGGCGATAATCAGCTGCGGTTCGCAGGAGAACGCCATGGCGATTAAAACCCGTTGCCGCATCCCACCAGAAAGTTCAAACGGATAACGCGCCATGACCCGCTCGGCATCGGCAATCTGCATTTCAGCCAGCAGCGCCAGCGCCTTATGTCGAGCTTGATCTGCCGACAGGCGTTGGTGCAAACGGATAACTTCGCACATTTGCCGGCCAATGGTGCGTGTCGGGTTCAGCGCGCTCATGGGTTCCTGGAAGATCATCGACACTCGAGCCCCGCGCAACCGACGCATTTCACGCTCGCTGGCGTTCAGCACATCGGTGCCAAGCACGCTGAGTCGGCCACCGGTGACGTGGTAACTTTCATCTGCCAGCAGCCGCATAATCATCATCGCCGTGACCGACTTGCCCGAACCTGACTCGCCGACCACGCCAACGATTTCACCGGCATTGACCGTTAATGACACGCGGTTCAAGGCATTGACGCTGCCGCCGTACACCGGAAATTCCAGTTGTAACTGGTCGATGGTTAATACCGTGGTTTCGTTCATCAACGCCCCCGAGATTTAGGATCCAGCAGGTCACGCAGACCGTCGCCGAACAGATTGAAACCGGTAGCGGTAATCAGGATTGCCGTACCGGGAAAGGCGCAATACCACCATTGATCAAGCACGAAGTTGCGGCCGTTGGCGACCATGGCCCCCCATTCCGCCGTGGGTTGTTGTGCGCCGAGGCCAATAAAGCCCAGCGTGGCGGCCATCAGGATCGCGGTGCCGATATCCAGTGAGGCCTGCACCACCAGCGGCGGCAGTGCGTTACGCAGCACATGCCAGCCGATCAGATGCCAGCGCGAGGCACCAAAGGTGCGTGCTGCCTGCATATAGGCCTGGTGACGCAGGGTCAGCGTCTGGCCACGTGCCAGCCGCACGTAGAAAGGAATTCTGACTATCGCGATTGCCAGCATGGCGTTGAACAGGCTCGGCCCCAGCGCTGCCGCCAGCGCCATGGTCAGTACCAGCGACGGCACCGACAGCATGATATCCATCCCACGCATGATCAAGGCATCGACGCGGCCACCGATTACACCGGAAAAACAGCCCAGTAGCGAACCAATGCTGCCCGCCAGCACCACCACCGCCAGTCCGGCCGCCACCGACTGCTGACTGCCAACCAGCACGCGACTGAATAAATCGCGGCCGACCTCGTCGGTACCGAACCAATGCTGGCCCGACGGCGGCAGCAGCCGTGCGGTCAGGTTGACCGCATCCGGATCATACGGCGTCATCCAGGGTGAAAACACCATCAGCAGCATCACCGTCAACATGATCGCAGCGCCGAGCAACGTCAACGGACTGCGCCGCACCCGGTACCAGCCTCGCCGCAGGCCGACAAAGCGAGGTGTGGCATCGGCAGTCATTGGCTGCCCAAATTGAGTCATGGTCATTATTCCTCGCGCCCCATTCTCGGGTCGATCCACAAATACAGTAGATCGACGATTAAATTCACCACCACATAGGCGAACGACACCACCACGGCAAAGCCCATTACCGCCGGAAAGTCCAACGCCTGGATAGAATCGACCACGTAGGCGCCCATGCCCGGCCAGGAGAACACCGTTTCGGTCAATACCGCGCCGTACAGCAAATCGCCCAACGCCAACCCCAGCACCGTCACCGACGGGATCAGCGCATTGGGCAACGCGTGGCACAGGATCACCCGCCAGCGCGACAGACCATTGGCACGCGCGGTACGGATATAGTCTTCACCCAATTGTTCCAGCATCGCCGAACGGATCTGCCGTGCGACCACGCCAAGGTGGACAAACGCCAGTGTGACCGCCGGCAGGATCAGATGTTGCAGGCTGTTCCAGAAAACCTCGCTATTGCCGGTCAGTAGCGAATCAAGCAGATAAAATCCGCTGATATGCCGCGGCGGCTCCAGCCAGTCATCCAGTCGACCGCCACCGGGCAGCAGGTTAAGCTGGCCGTAAAACACCACGATCACCCCTAACCCCAGCCAGAACGCCGGGGTCGAAATCCCGGTTACCGACAGCAGCCGCACCAGATGATCCGGCCATTTGTTGCGATACACCGCCGACAGCACGCCAAGCGGTACGCCAACCACTATCGCCAGCAGCAAAGCACAGAACGCCAGTTCCAGCGTGGCGGGGAAAAAGGTACGTAAATCATCCAGTACCGGCCGCCCGGTACGGATTGAGCTACCCAGATCGCCGTGCAGCAAATCCCACAGATAGCGGCCAAACTGGATATATAGCGGCCGATCCAGCCCCAATTGCTGACGTATATGCTGTACGATTTCGTCGCTGGCGCGGTCTCCGGCCAGCAAGCGCGCCGGATCGCCGGGGATCAGGTGCGAAATGACAAACGTGATCACGCAAACGCCAAACATCACCAGCACCAGTCCCCAGCAGCGCTGTCGGATAAGGCTCCAAACGTTCATGCTCATTCTCCTCCGGCTTTCACAGGCCAGGGCCGGGAGTCCCGGCCCTGCTATTCACTCGACGCGCATTACTGCTTGCTCATGGTGGCCACGTTGAAGACCTGCTCCAGCATCGGATTGAAGACGAATCCCTGGACCTGCTTGTTAAGCGCTACCTGATAGTTCTTCTGGAACAGGTAAACGTATGCCGCCTGGTCGATGACGATTTTCTGCGCAGCCTGATAATCGCCGGTACGAACGGTCTGATCGGATACCGACACCGCCTTGCGCAACAGGGCGTCAACCTGCGGATTGCTGTAGAACGCGCGGTTGCCCGGCAGCCCCTTCTTGTCCGACTCGAACCAGTAATTCATAAACATGTACGGATCGGCAAAATCCGGGCTCCAGTTGCCGATGGCGATGTCGTAATTCCCCTGGCCAATGCGATCGCGCATGGTGGCGTTCGCCAGCTTTTCCAGTTTGACGTTTAAACCAATCGCCGCCAGATTGGCCTGCACCGACAGTGCGATCGCCTCCCAGTTCGGGTCATTGACCGAATACAGCAAACTGAGCGACGCCGGTTTTTCCGGCAGATGACTCAGCAGCGTTTTAGCCTTGTCGACATCCAGCGAATATTGCTGCGCATTGGCGTCATACCCCCACATGCCTTCCGGGATCGGGCCGCGCATCTGTTTGCCGTTGCCGCCGAGAATGCCCTTCACCATGCCCTGGTAATCCACCGCATAAGAAATCGCCCGTCGCAAGTCCACTTGGTTGAGCGGTGCCTTGCCGTTATTCAGATACAGATAAGTCACGCGCAGCGAAGGATAATCGGCCACCGTCACTCGATTTTCGCTTTTTAATGCCGCCAACTGGTCGATCGGCAGCGATTCGGCAATGTCCAGGTCGCCACGCGTCAGTTGCAGGCGGCGGGTCGCGCTCTCGCCGATGATTTTTACCGCCACCCGTTTAAAGGCCGGTTTCGGGCCGGCGTAATGCGGGTTCGGCACCAGGATCAGTTGCTGACCTTTCTGCCAGCGATCGAGGCGATATGCGCCGGAACCGGCGGTATGGTTTGCCAACCAGGCCTTGCCTTGATCTGCCGGGTTGGCCTTGGCGATTGCCGGATTGACGATGCCGGCACCGTCATTGGCCAGCGTGTAGAGGAACGGCGCGAATGGCGTTTTCAGCGTAAACTTGACCGTCAGCGGATCCACTGCCGTCACCTGCATATCCTTGGGAAAAGCTTCTGAGGGGCCCTGGCCGATGCTCATCAGCCGCTCAAACGACCACTTCACCGCGTCGGCGGTGACTTCGCTGCCGTCATCAAATCGGTTGCCGGGTTTCAGTTTGAAGGTCCATTCACGCCGATCGTCCGAGGCGCTCCAACTGGCCGCCAGCTCCCCTTCGACCTGTGTCGACCCTTTGCCGTTCTCGGTTTTGTACTGCACCAGTCGTTGATAGGCCGGATAGGTTACCGTCCAGTCGTTGTTGTCGATGGTGACCGCCGGGTCAAGCGTTTGTGGATCCGCCGCCTTGCCGATCGCCAGCATGTCTTTGGGCACTGCCGCCTGTACCGTACCGAGCGTCGTCAGGCTCAGCATAATGCCGGTAGCCAGAGCGGCGTAATTGATGGTGTTCATAAAACGCTCCTGATGAATTGGTATGTCGTTGTTTTAATGATAAAAACCGTCAATCGCCGTAACAGGCGAAGCGGTCATTGAGCAACGGAAATGCCATGGCGTTGGGCAGTTCAAAGTGCCACCACTCGCTGGCGATACCGATAAATCCCCCGGCGGCCATCACCGCATTCAGCAGCAATCGGTTACGCTGCAGCTGCGGCGGCAGATCGGGATAAAACGGATGGGAACGCGGGTTCATTTCATCAAACGCGGTGCCCATATCCAGCGCGAGGCCGGCGTGATCCAGCAGGGTGACGTCTAGTGCCACGCCACGGCTGTGGTGCGAACCGGTGTGGGTATCGGTGACGTAACGCGTGTCTGGGCATGCTTGCCACAGCAGCGCCTGCGCCTGCTGCGGTCGATAGGCATCCAGTACCTGCAGGGTAAAACCGGCCAGACGCGCAACGTTGATACTGCGTTCCAGGCCAGGCACCGCTGCCGGGTGCAGCAGGCAGCGTGCCTGGCGATAAATCGGTTTGCCGGTCAGGTTGTCGGCGCTGGCGTACCTGAGGTCGATGTTCAAACTCGGAAACTGATGCGCCAGATCGATTAAAGTTACATTGTCACTCATTTAAGCCTTCCATCTCGGTTAAGATTCAAATTGCCCCAACTCTTTCTGCAACCGGCGGTTTTGCGCCAAACGTTGCTCTACCGCGCTCCCGCCAAGCTCGACCACCGCCGACAGCAACAGATTGAACAGGCAGTCCAGCGGCGCCAGCGAATCCCAGAACTGGCCGGTATCGGTTTTCACCTGCAGTAAATCCACCGGATAATCTCGTGCCCACGGGCAGTAGATGTCGGTAATCAGGGCCAGTCGTAGCCCGCGGGCGCTGGCCGCCTGACAGTATTTTTGCGCCATGGTCGAATAGGCTCGGGTATCGGTCAGCACCAGGTAGGGTGCAGAAAACGCCGAGTTCAGCGATTCGACGTAGGTACCGGATTGGCCATCGGCGTAATAGACCCGTGGCCGCAGATACTCCAGGTGGCTATAAAACGCGTTGGCAATGCCCCGCGTCGATTGAATACCAACCACAAATACCGCCTCCGCCTGTACCAGTTGGCGGCTGACGCTGGCAAAGACCTCGCTGCCCGCCAACTGATAGACGTATTCGATCGCCTCAAGCTCAAGCGTCAATGCCTGGCGCAACTTTTGCTGCTCGGGCAAGGCCCTACGCTGGCGATAGGCTCCCAGCCGGTCGGTTACGCCCCACGGCTGCGGCAATCCGCTGCTCTGTTCGCGTAGCGTGCGTTTCAAATCGTCAAGATTGCGGTAGCCCAGACTGCGCAAATAGCGCCCCACCGAAATACCGCTGGTGGCTGTGCTGCGCGCAATACTGTCGGCGGTTTCAAACGGTATCTGCGCCAGATTCGCCAGCAAATAACCGGCAATGCGTTTGCCGGTCGGGGTTTGCAGCGCAAATGACGCTTCGATCTGTGCCATTACGTCCGGGTGTTTCATCAGAGTCCGCCCGCTGTTGTCTGGTTGTCAGGTAACGACTGACTGTTAGTTGTCTAACAGACCGTGATGTACACCATGCACGGCCTATGCCAATAACCAAGTGCGTAAGGAATTAACGCGCCAAACGGTGTACCGGGCGCACGGCGGCGGAATCAGGAGTTAACACAATTGCCATTAATTGATAACTATTGCACAACAATCGAACAATGCGAGGGGCAACCTGCACCGTAACGGCGCGCAACTGCATAATTGGGCAACCGATCACGTTATTCGCCTGGCGTGCTGTCACAGCCTGCCAACGTGGCTAACTTGCGCATTTGTGGATTAGCCGTTAGGGTTAATTGTGACGTCATTCACAAATATCAGGGTAAGGAGGCACCATATCATCTTCGTTCTTGCGTTACGTTTACCCGCGGTTTTGCCCCCTGCCTGACGTCACCACAAAGTAATCCGCCTATTTATTCGCGACCACCTCGCAATAGAATGGAGATGAAATGCGTAAATCACTTGCCGACCTGCTTATTTTTACCGACCTGGACGGATCGCTGCTGGATCATCACAGCTACCGTTGGGATGCCGCCAAGCCGTGGTTGGATCGACTGGCGCAGGCCAAGGTGCCGCTGATCGTCGCCACCAGCAAAACGGCGGCAGAGGTGCAGCAACTGCAACAGCAACTCGGCTTGAGCGCACTGCCGTTCATTGCCGAAAACGGTGCGCAAATCGTGTTTCCTGCCTTCTGGCAACAGGATACCCAACTGTTCGGCGCGGATTACCCCAGCCTGCTGGCGGCGCTGGATCAACTGCGCCAGCAAACCGGCTTTGCCTTCAGCGGCTTTGCCGACGTCGACGACGCGACGGTGGCCGAGTGGACCGGACTGACCTTGTCGGAAGCGCATCTGGCGCGCCAGCGCGCCGGCTCCGAACCGATCCGCTGGTCTGGCAGCGACCAGCAGCTGGAGACTTTCCAGACGCTGCTGGCGCTGCGCGGTCTGACCTTGACGCGCGGCGGTCGCTTTTACCACGTGATGGGCCGCGAGGTCAGCAAAGGCAATGCCGCTCGCTGGCTGACCAAATACTACCAACGGCAACAGTGCCAACCTTTCACCACGCTCAGTCTCGGCGATGGGCCAAACGACATTTCCTTATTGCACGCTACCGATTACGCGGTGCTGATCCGTGGTCAGCAGACCAGGCCGCTGGCGCTACCCGGAGATTTTCCCGGCCAGCTATACCGCACGCGCCAGCCGGGACCGGCAGGTTGGCGTGAAGGATTGGATCATTTTCTGATGGGCAGTGAAGACGGGAGAACTGAACATGAGTGACTTTTATCAGGATGGCATCATTACCAATTTCCATAATCTCACTCGCCGCGATTTGGCGGAGCTGGAGTATGAGCTGCAGGTGTTTTCCGGCCGCAATACCATGGGATTGATATTGCCTTCGCTTTATTCGGAACTGGAAGGACCGGCGCTGGACAACATTATCAACACGCTGGCACAGGTGCCCTACCTGGAGGAAATCGTCATCGGCCTGGATCGCGCCGACCGCCAGCAGTTCGAACATGCCAAATCGTTCTTTTCACGCCTACCGCAACGACACCGTATTCTGTGGAACGATGGCCCGCGCTTGCAGGCCATCGCCAAACAGCTGGGCAGCGAGGGGCTGGCCCCCAGCGAACCGGGTAAAGGCCGTAACGTCTGGTTCTGCGTCGGCTATACGCTGGCGTCGCGTCGCAGCAGTTGCATAGCGTTGCATGATTGTGACATCGTCACTTACGATCGTCAGATGCTGGCTCGCCTGCTGTATCCGGTAGCCAATCCCCATTTTCACTACGACTTCTGCAAAGGCTATTATGCGCGCGTCGCCAATGGCAGACTGAATGGCCGGGTCGGTCGCTTGCTGGTCTTCCCGCTGTTGAAGTCATTGCAAAAAGTGTATGGCAACTCCGATTTCCTCGATTATCTACGCAGCTATCGCTACCCGCTTTCCGGCGAATTCGCCATGCGTAGTCATATCCTCAATAATCTGCGTATTCCCAGCGACTGGGGGCTGGAGATCGGCGTACTGTCGGAAATACACCGTAATACTGCGACCAACCGCATCTGTCAGGTGGATATCGCCGACAATTATGACCATAAGCATCAACCCGTGTCGGAAAACGATCCGAGCGGCGGTCTGCAACGCATGGCGGCGGATATCACCAAAGCGCTGTATCGCAAATTGGCCATTCAAGGCGTCAACGTAACTGCAGATTCATTCCGCGTGCTGCGCGCCACCTATTACCGCACCGCACTGGATATGATCGACGCCTTTGAACACGATGCCAAAATGAACGGACTTACCTTCGACCGCCATAGCGAAGAGTCGGCGGTCGAGTTGTTTTCGAACGTCATTTCCCATGCCGGTCAGGCATTTACCGAGAATCCCGGCGAGAACAAACCGTTTGTCCCGAGCTGGAACCGGGTACAATCGGCGTTTCCTGATATTCTGCAGCGGCTGTACACGGCGGTGGAAGAGGATAATGCGTAACGCTAATCGCGTGCTCGGCGCAGCGATTGCGGCGTATGGCCGTAGGCCTGCTTGAAGCGGTTGCTGAAATGACTGGCGGAGCTGAAGCCGCATTCCAGCGCGATCTGTGTTAACGGCAACGGGCTGTGACGCAGCAGCTTTTCTGCCTGCTGCAGCCGCGCCCGCATCACATATTGATGCGGAGCCAGACCGGTATCGTGCTTGAACATCCGGGCGAAATGGAATTCGCTCAAGCCCGCCAGCGCCGCCAGATCGATTAACAGCAACGGTTGCTCCAGATGGCTGGCGATAAAATCGGTCACCCGCTTGAGCACCGCCGGCGCCAACCCGCCGCGCACCGTGGGCAACCGCCATTGCAGGTGGGTGTAATGCTGGATCACATGCGCCATCAGCATGCTGCTGGCGCTACTCAACGCCAGATGATTGGCTCGGTCCTGCCAATCCACATTGAGCAGAAACTGGCGGTACAGCAGCGTAATTTGCGCATCTTCGCCAAAGGCTTTTTGTTCGACGTTGATTGAGGACGGGCTGCGATCCCAGGTTTGTTCAACCAGTTGGCGCAGATGACGATCGGTGCAATAGAGATGCACGAATGACAGATCGCTGCGCACGTCCCAGGTCGATTCATACTGGCGCGGCATAATACAGAAGCGGTCCGGCCCGCCGCCATTGCGCCAACCGCCGGGCACTTTTTGGTAGCATTCATAACCGTCGGCCACGTACAGGCTCAACGTATGGTGATCGGCGCTCTCCTGCGTGATGCGATCGTCGCAATTCGACCAGGCCGCCAGTTCTACCCCTGACCCCAGCAGCAGATGCTGATGCAGCCGGGCCTTGTGTTGCCTTAGCGTTTCAAACGCCTGGTATTTCGACATAATCAGCCCCGCACGCAGTGAAAACCGTGTCAGTTTAAAGGCTGCCGCTCAGGCGCACCAGTCGACGGAGCCAAAAATGCGCAAGAATATGCAAGTGGCGCAACCCGTTGAAAGCCGCGGCCCCGGGCACGGTGGATAATCAGCACTCTTTATCCTGGAGTGTGAAACATGAACGCGTTGCTTTACCTTTCCGTGGTGCTGATCTGGGGCACCACCTGGATTGCCATTACCCTTCAGCAGGAGGGATCGGTCGCCATTGCGCTATCCATCAGCTACCGTTTCCTGCTGGCCGCGTTGACGATGTGGGCAGCGCTGTTGCTGCTGCGCCGGCTGCGTAGCATCAACGTACGCGACCACCTGTTTTGCCTGCTGCAGGGGTGTTGTGTATTCGGCTTCAACTTTTACTGCTTCTATCAGGCCGCCGGCTACATCAGCAGCGGCTTGGCGTCGGTGATCTTTTCCATGGCGGTGCTGTTCAACGCACTCAACAGCATGATCTTCTTTCGCCAACGCCCCAGTGCGACGCTGCTGCCTGCCGCACTGCTGGGTCTGACCGGCATCATTGCCCTGTTCTGGCACGACCTGGCGGCCAATCAAATGGCGCCGGAACTGCTGAAGGGCATCGGTCTGAGCGCGTTGGGCACCTACGGATTTTCGCTGGGCAATATGATCAGCAGCCGGCACCAACGGCGCGGTCTGGATATACTGTCAACCAATACGTATGCCATGACTTACGGTGCGCTATTGATGGGCGCGGTCGCCGTCGCACAAGGATCATCGCTACAGATTAGCTGGGATATCCGCTACCTGGCTTCGTTATTCTATCTGGCCATCTTTGGCTCGGTAATCGCCTTCGCCGCCTATTTCAGCCTGCTGGGTCGTATCGGCTCCGGTGCCGCGGCCTACAGCACCCTGTTGTTCCCACTGGTGGCATTGACCATTTCCACCCTGTACGAAGGTTATCAATGGCGTCCGAACGCGGTGTTTGGACTGTGTCTGATCCTGCTGGGTAACCTGGTGATGTTTTCAAAACCGCGCCACTTTGCGCTATTGCGGCGAAAAAATGCCTGATAAGCCCTATACCGGCAGACAATCCGCCGTGAGGCATTATACTCAGGGTCTCGTTGGCTTTTTTATAAGGACTTCAGAATGCTGAGAATTTCCCGTTGCGCCCTGCTGTTGGGCGCGTTGATTTCCTTTGGCGCCGCCGCCGATGACGCCGCAAAATACGGTCAGGAGCTGGAAGGCTTCCACTACCCTTATCCGTTGCAAAAATTCACCTTCAGTTCGCAAAACCAATCGTTGAGCATGGGTTATATGGACGTGGCCCCCAGCGGGGAAGCGAACGGTCAGACGGTAGTACTGATGCACGGCAAGAATTTCTGCGGCGCAACCTGGGAAGACACCATCAAGGGGCTAAGCCGTGCTGGCTACCGGGTGATCGCGCCGGATCAGATCGGTTTTTGCACCTCCACCAAGCCTGCGTATTATCAGTACAGCTTCCAGCAACTGGCGCAAAATACCCACGCGCTACTGGAAAAACTGAAAATCGACAAGGTGACGGTGATTGGTCATTCAACGGGCGGCATGCTGGCGACCCGTTACGCACTGATGTACCCGCAAGCCACCCAGCGACTGGTGATGATCAATCCGATTGGGCTGGAAGACTGGAAAGCCAAAGGCGTGCCGTGGCGTAGCATTGACCAGTGGTACCAGCGTGAACTGAAAACCTCGGCCGAAGGCATCAAGCAGTACGAATTGAAAACCTACTACGTTGGCCGCTGGAAGCCGCAGTACGATCGCTGGGTGGATATGCTCGCCGGTCTGAACAACGGTCCGGGCAAACAGCGGGTGGCGTGGAACTCGGCGCTGATCTACGACATGATCTTTACCCAACCGGTCTATTATGAATTCAAGAACCTGCAGACGCCGACCACGCTGATGATTGGCACCGCCGATACCACTGCCATCGGCAGCGATATCGCACCACCGGAGGTCAAGGCGCAGCTCGGCCATTACAACGTGCTGGGCAAACAGGTAGCGCAGCTCATTCCACATGCCACCCTGGTCGAGTTCCCCGGCATGGGGCACGCGCCGCAGATGGAAGAACCGGAGAAATTCAACCAGGCACTGCTGAAGGCGCTGAGCGCCCGCTGACAAAAGCGCCTGGTTCAGGCGAACAGCAAGCCCAACACCGCCCCGCCGGCCAGCACCCACAACGGATGAATGCGTTTGTTGATGCCGGCGGCGGTGGCGATAACGATCAGCAGCGCCAGGTGCCAATCAGTGGCGGACGACTCGGCAATCAATACGCCGCTGGCTGCCACCAGTCCGACGGTCACCGGCACCAGCCCAGCCTGTACGTTGCGCCGCCATGGTCGATCCTTAAAGCGTTTCCAAACCCCCATCACCAGCAGCGTGACGATCGACGACGGGCCGAACTTGGCAATCGACGACACCAGCAGACCGGCCCAGCCGGCAACGTGCCAGCCGATCAGCGGTACAATCATCATATTGGGCCCGGGCGCGGCCTGCGCCATGGCAAACAGGTTGTTAAACTCCTGCGCATCCATCCACTGATGCACTTCGACCACCTGACGCTGCATTTCCGGCAAGATGGTAAAACCGCCGCCGAACGCCATTAGCGAGAGCTCGGTAAAGAGCAACGCCAAAGAAATCAATAGTGGAATCATAGCCATTTTCTCCACGCCAACAGGATGCTGAGCGGCGCCACTACCAGCATGGTCGGCAACAGCGGCAATCTCAGCCAGGCAATGGCCATCAGACAAAGCGCCACCACCGCCAATGCCAGCCAGCGCCCGCGCAGCGGTATCAGCATTTTCAGCGCGGTAGACAACAACAGACCGGCAGCCGCCGCCGCCAGCCCGGCGAACACGTGTTGTACCTCGGCATTATGCTGAAAGCGGCTATAAACCACTCCCAGCCCAACCACTATCGCAGTGGGAGCGCAAATCAGCCCCAACAGCGCACAGCAGGCGCCACGCAGGCCGCGAAACTCCATACCGACCGCCACCGAGAGATTAATGACGTTACCGCCAGGCAAAAACTGACACAGTCCCAGTAGTTCAGTGAACTGCTCACCGCTCAGCCAGCGGCGATCGTCTACCAGCATCCGGTGCGCCAGCGGCAAGACGCCGCCAAAGCCGATCAGCCCAAGGGTTAAAAATCCGTAGAAAAGTTCAAGATTGCTCGGCACTGCAGTTAGTTGACTGTTTTTTAACAGGTTTGATTGGGACATTGTCATTCTCACATCGCTATTTTTTGCTGACTGGTATGATGCGCGCGCACATGACATGATGTCTAATGCATTTCAAACACTATAACGATACCCTGTGAGTATGAATATGATCGAACTGCGCCGGCTGAAAGCGTTTGTTACCGTGATTGAGGAAGGCAATATTACCCGCGCCGCAGAGCGACTGTTTATCCAGCAGCCGCCACTGACCCGGTTATTGCAAGGTTTGGAGCAACAACTGGGCGTGCAGCTATTGCAGCGTTTGCCGCGCGGCGTGCGCCCCACCGAAGCCGGTAATGTGCTGTTCGATGAAGCCCGGACGCTGCTGGCGCGGGCGGAAAAACTCAGCGAGGCGGTACGCCGCGCGGCGCGTGGCGAGCAGGGGCATATCGCCGTCGGCTTCACCAGTTCGGCGGCGCTGCACCCGTTTGTCCCCAATCTGCTGCGCCGCTATCGGGAAATTTTGCCGGGCATTGCTACCGTACTGGAGGAAGCGGGCAGTGGCGAATTGATGGATGCGCTGATTGACCAGCGGCTTGATGCCGCATTCGTACGTTCACCGCTGCGCGATATTCCCGGCCTGAGTATTGAGCCGGTGCTGCAGGAAAACATGCTGGTGGCATTACCGCCCGGGCACCCTCTGGCGCTAGCTGATCCCTCGCCGTTGCCGTTGACGGCGCTGGCCAATGAAGCGTTTATTCTCTATCGACGCCCGGCAGGCCAAGGTTTGTATGATGCGATCCTCGCCGCCTGCCATCGCGCCGGATTCAGCCCGCATATCGTACAGGAAGCCCCGCGCCTACCGGCTACCCTCAGCCTGGTGGCCGCCGGGCTTGGATTGTCGATTGTGCCGGCGTCGATGCGCCGTCTGGGCGGCGATGGCATCGTATATCGCGCCATCAGCGACGCAGATGAACTTTGCGCCCCGCTGTATCTTGCGCTGCGCGATAACCAGCAATCACCGATCGTCAGCCGTTTCCGCGATCTGGTTACCGAGGCGCTCGGCGAGGAGCAGCGGCTGGCAGCGCAGTAGGACTACCGGGAGCGGCAGTGCAAAGCCAGCCAGTGACGCAGGCCACTCCGCCACTGGCTGGCGACAGACATGATTTGACACAGAATCTGCTATGGCCGCCGTATTTTCTCCACATTTGCTGTTCAGACTCTTGGCGATAGTTTTTAACCACTTACAGTTGATATTACGGTTGCCATGTCATTGTTGAACGCCCTTTTTCGTCGCCCATTGGTTCTCTTCGCCCTCTTCAGCCAGCTGTGGCTGATTGGCGCTGCCCACGCCTCTGCCCCACAGGCACTGCATTCACGTGCCGTTTTGGTGGTTAATGCCAACAATGGCAAAACGCTATACCAGAAGCAGGCCAACCGTCGTATGCCGATCGCCTCGTTAAGCAAACTGATGACCGCAATGGTGGTGCTGGACAACAAACGCCCGATGGGCAACCGAGTGAAAGTCACCGCCGCAGACCGCGATTTATTGAAGAACACCCATTCGCGGCTAACGGTGGGTTCCACGCTCAGCCGCCGTGATATGCTGCACATCGCCCTGATGTCGTCGGAAAACCGCGCCGCCGCGGCGCTGAGCCGTTATTACCCCGGTGGCCGCAGGGCGTTTGTCGCCAAGATGAATCAGAAAGCCCGCGCCCTCGGCATGGCGCACACCCGCTTTTACGATCCGACCGGTTTAACACCGCGCAATGTTTCGACCGCGCGCGATCTGCTGAAAATGGTCAACAATGCCTACCGCTATCAGAGCATTCGACACTTCAGCACCGACAAACAGCAGATCGTACGTCCCGGCCGCGGGCAGTTGGTTTACCGCAGTTCCAACGGTTTGATCAATAACCCAAGCTGGAAAATCCAGTTGCAAAAAACCGGCTTTACCAATGAAGCCGGCCATTGTCTGATAATGAGAACGGTGATCAAAGGCCAGCCGGTGATCATGATCCTGCTCGGTTCGCAACAGCGCTACGGTCACTATAGTGACGCCATTCGTCTGAAACAGTGGCTGGCATCTTGAGCCAACCGCACACGCAGCGCAGGGATGGCGGCCGCGCTCAATTGACCTGAGCCTGGGCATTGACGGCAGCGCACAGATCCTGCGCCAGCGTATCCAGTTGTCGCTCTGTCACGTTAGCCAGGCTAACGCGGATAGCCGGGCTGCTTTTCAAGCGGAACGGCTCGCCGCTTTGTACCAGCCAGCCACGCTGTGCCATGATCTGGCTGGCGATAGCCTCGGAACGCACCGGCAGCCACAGGTGCAGCCCTTCTCCCTGCGGCAGGCGTAGGCCACAGCGTTGCTGCAACAGGGACGTCAGCCGGTCGCGCCGCCGTTGGTATTCACCCTGGGCGCGCGCCAGTACGCCCTGCACCTGCACCTGCCGCCACAATTTGGCGGCGATTTGCTGCAAGATATGACTCACCCAACGCTCGCGAATGTACTGATCGGCACGCATCGCCTGCAACAGCGTCACATTGCCACAGGCCAGCGCAATGCGCAGATCCGGGCCGAGATACTTGCTCACCGAGTGAATATACAGTCCGTCCTGGCCGTCAAACGGCAGGTGGAGCGGCTGTTGCGACAATGGGCCCCAGAAGTCGTCGACGATCGCCAGGCAATCCGGTTGCCGCGCCAGAAACGCCCGCCATTCGGCGGCTCGTGCCGCACTGAATGCAATGCCGGTGGGATTTTGCGCCCGCGGCGTCAAGATCACCGCGCAACCGCGTTCCGCTGCGGATCCCGGCAGGCAACAGCCCTGTTCGTCGAGCGGCAGTGGCAAGGGTTTCAAACGCAGATGACGCAACAGCGTCAGTAACGGTGGCCAACACGGATCCTCGATCCATACCGACGCACCGGGTGGAGCATGACAGCGCAACGCTTTTTCGATTGCATCCAGCGCGCCGGAAAACACCGCCAAATCGTCGGCCTTCATTCCTTGCCGTTCAATCCATTCCCCGGCTATTTGCAGCAACGCCGGAGAGTCCCCCTGCATGTCATATCCCTGCCGCTGTGGGAAAACCTCTTGCGTTGACAGCGTCAGCGTCGGCAGCAAGGCGGGGTCCAGATTGCCGCTGGCCAGATCCTGCATGCCCGGCGGCACCGCCATCGCCTGACGCACTGCCTGCAACGGCTGTTCCAGCACCACCGTTCCGGCACGTCCGCGGGTGGCTACCAGCCCGGCATCACGCAGTTTGCCATAGCCGCTGGCGACGGTATTGGGGTTTACGCCCAGCTGTTGCGCCAGTTGGCGTACCGGCGGCAGCAAATCCCCCGCTTGCAACGCCCCGGATTTGATGTACCCGGCAATCTGCTCGGCTATCTGGACAGCGTTGCTGCCTTTTGCATACAATAAGCTCATACATAACACCTTTTTGTATTAGTTCAAATCAGGATAGCAGTTTCCGATCATGAGGGTAAGGGGCATCAATGGAAAAACATTTCGTTCTCGATATTCAGCACGCCGGAAAGGCGTTCGCCCAGTTACACCTGATGACGCCGTGGGCCGCCAGTCAGTTACAACAGGCCTGCGCGCTATTCCCCGCAGAGCAAGGCTATCAGGTTCAGATCAATCAGGTTAAGGAACGCCGGATGCTGTATCAAAGCGGTAATCAGGGTATCACTCTGCTTGGCGAATCATTAATCCTGCAACCCTGTGTTGCCACCAGTAAGGTACAACCCTGATGAAAAAAGCCGTTGCTATTCGCCATGTCCATTTTGAAAATCTCGGTATCCTTGGCAATCTGCTTTCGCTGCGTGGGTATCAGATCGACTATTACGACGCCGGGCGCGACAATCTGCAGGCCATCGACAATGAAACCACCGATCTGCTGGTGATCCTCGGCGGGCCCGTTAGCGGCGCCAGCCACTTTGCCGGCCAGCACGATCATGATTTTCTTAATCATGAACTGACGCTGGCCAGCCAACGTTTGCAACAACGGCGGCCGACGCTGGGCGTATGCCTTGGCGCTCAGGTCATGGCCAAGGCGCTGGGCGCAGAGGTGGTGTCGTTGGGTATTAAAGAAATTGGCTATGCCCCACTGTCGCTGGCCAGCGGCGAAGATAACCTGCTGGCACCGCTGGCTGACACCCCGGTGCTGCATTGGCACGGCGATATGTTTATGATCCCTGAGGGGGCGCAATGCCTGGCAAGCACCGCGGCGTGTCGCCACCAGGCATTCAGCTATCAGGATTTCGCGCTTGGTTTACAATTCCATCTGGAAGCTGACCGCCACGATCTGGAGCGCTGGCTGATCGGCCACGCCTGTGAACTGGATCTTGCCGGTATCGCGCCGCAGCATATTCGCGATCAGGCCACACAATACGGTGTCGAACTCGAACGGCGCGCCCAACAGGTATTTACCCGTTGGTTGGATATCATAGAAAAAAGGAAATAACGCATGCAACACGTCTCCAAACTGCGTCCGCCGCTGATTGATGTCATCACCATTCAGTCGCAGGTGATCTATGGCAGCGTCGGCAACGAGATTGCCTATCGCGCCTTGTTGAAAAAAGGTCTGGAGGCGTTGCAGGTGCCCAGCGTGCTCTTCGGTTGCCCACCTTATTACGGTGCACCGAGCGGCGGTGCGATCCCCATCGATTGGTTCAGCGGCTTTCTGGACGATTTGCTTGCTCGCGGCGTCGCTCAACGCGCCAGAGCGGTGATCGTCGGCTATTTGGGTAGCGCCATGCAGTGCCAGGCGCTGGAAAACTGGCTGCTGCGTGTCCGCGAACTTAATCCGGCTATCATGCTGATTATCGACCCGGTGATGGGCGATTATGGTGAAGGGGTGTATGTCGATAAACCACTGGTAGACTGTTATCGCTCGCCGTTCCTGCATTTGGCTAACGGCATTACACCCAACGGTTTTGAACTGGAACAGCTGTGCGGTCAGCCGCTGCACAGCCGCGAACACGCCGTCGCTGCCGCGCAGGGTTTGCTGAACCAGCATACCCGCTGGGTATTGGTGACCAGCGCGCCGGGCATTGCACAACACGATCGCCAAGTGGGTTTGCTGCTGGTCACGCCACAGGAAACCCGCAGTTTTACCCACCCCAAGATCAATGCCAGCGTCAAAGGCACCGGCGATCTGTTCACTGCGTTATTGACCAGTCACCTGTTGGCCGGCGAGAATATCAGCTCCGCAGTGTTGTCAGCCAGCGCCGAGGTCTGCAAAGTGCTGACCGATGCGGCGCTCAACGGCTGGGAGGAAATCGGCAGCCTGCGCGCGCTGCAGTAATGACAGGCAGAGCCGGGCGTTAAAACGGCGCCCTTGCGCCTCAGCGCTTTTTCTTTTTGTTGAAATCCAGCTCAAAGGCGATCACCGCGCTGTGGATCTTGCGCGCGGTGAGAACGCTGATGCCCACAAAGCGGCAAGACAGACGGGTAAAGTGCTTTAGGTCCCCCGTCTCCTCACATTCAACGTTTTCATCACTGGCGGCGATCAGCTCCAGATTCACCTTGAAGTTGCCGTAATCGCCCAAATCCAGCTGCACCTTACTGAACACGAAGCCGGATTCAAGGCATGGCGGCACCGGACCGTCCAGCCGCAGCCCAACGCCCCCAGCGGACAGATCGTGAATGCGTAATTGAAACGGTGAACCATCGGGGTAGCTGCCGCTACACAGGAACTGGCGCCAATAAGGCGTGGTAATGCGGAATTGTCGGCGTCGTTGGATATAAACCAACTCTTTGGGTAAGCGTGCGGAAATAGCCTGCGCCTGCTGATGCTGCGTAATTTCCGCCTGGTCGAGCAAGAATTCTATTTTTGCGTCCTGGCTTTCGATGATTACGCGATATTCACCGGACGCACACAGGCTGTCATTGGCGCAATCAAACACGATGCTGTCAGCGCCAACGCTCAATATCTGGCTGTGGAAGCACTGTTGCTGGTTGGCGACGCGCAACGGGGTCCGTTGTTTATAGATATCGCGCAATATCGCCAGCACTTCAAACCGCTCCTGCTTGATAAACAATCCGTTATCAGTGTGCTCCATTCGTCTCTCCTGACTTGTTCCATTGGCGTTAACGATATCCTGACGGCAATAATCACTGGGAATAATCTTAAAGTCAAATACCCAGGCGTTGGCACGCAATTGGCAACAGGCGACCCAGCCGTTCAGCCCATGCTTGCTGGCCGTAAGCGTCACCGATCAGATCCTGGCGAATCTCAATGCCAACATAGGGTAAACCCCGCTGTTCGGCGTGTACCGGCAAGGTATAGTCGGTTTCATCGGTCATGACATAAGGCTCATTTAACCCAACCAGCAGGTTGCCCTCGTCGTGCAGCACCTCCGCCAACAGTTTGGCAAACACCGGCTGGCGATTGTACAGCAGGCCAATTTGCCATTTGCGTGGGATGCCTTTATACACCGGCGTAAAACTGTGCATGGCAATCACAATCGTCGGTTGCTGGCGCGCCAGGCGACTCTCGATAACCTGTTCAATCGCCTGATGATAGGGGAAGAAAAACGCCTGCTGCCGCGCCAGGCTAGCCATCGGATCGAGACGCATATTACCCGGTACCGGCGTCAGCTCGGAAATCTGGGGAATCGAACTCTCCACCGCCGGCGAGCGGTTGCAGTCAATGACCAGCCGTGAATAACGTTGATGAACCAGTGTGGCATCGAGCGCGGCGCTCAGATGGGTTGAAACCCCCAAAGCCCCAATGTCCCAGCCAATATGGCGCTCGATTTCGCCGGGCGGCAGCCCCAGGTCACCCAGGCTATGCGGCAGCGAGTTGCAGGCATGGTCACACAGCAATAGAAACGGCGACGTACCCTGTTGATTGACGATGGCCGCCGGTGGCGGTTCATCGGCGGACAAGATGTTGGGAAAACACGGTTGTGTCATGCAAATCTCCAACGGTGGCAAAACATAAAGCGTAGCGTTTTCCCACCGTTAGCCCCAAATCTCGACTTATAACAAAATAATATAACAAGCCATTCAGGCCTGCGTGGATTCATCGGGTTGATGCACCGCGATATATCGCTGGTAGCGCGCCGGCTTCAAGCGCAGCAGATCCACCAATACCAGACCGTCGATACAGTTGTTGAATGCCGGATCGGTGCCAAAATCGATAAACTGCACGCCGCCCGGTTCGCATAATTCGGAATATTGTTTGTATAGCGTCGGAATTGAACAGCCGATATTGCTCAGCAGGCTTTTCAATCGCACCAGATCCGCCTGGTAATCATCGCCGGAAAATTGCGCCAGCACCTGCGGCAATGACGCCGGATACGGTTGTCGCGACTGTGCCAACGCGCTGTCGGAAGAGAAATACAACCGATAAAAGGCAATCAGCAGATCGCGTGCCGCCACCGGCATACCGCCAGAGATCGATACCGGGCCGAACAGATAGCGATACTGCGGATACGTCGCCAGATAGGCGCCGATCCCCAGCCATAGGTAATCCAGACCGCGCTTGCCCCAGTAGGCGGGTTGAATGAAGCTGCGCCCCAGTTCGATGCCCTGTTCCAGAATCGGCGCCATATCGCGATCGTAATGAAACAGGCTGTTGCTGTAGATGCCTTCCAGTCCCTTGTTCGCCAATTGCTCGGCGGTGGGAATAAAACGGTAGGCGCCAACGATGTCCAGCTCATCTTCATCCCACAGCACCAGGTGGTAATAGTCATCGTCATAACTGTCCAGATCGCGCCGCCGGCCAGAACCTTCACCCACGGCACGAAAGGCAATTTCACGCAGGCGGCCCAGTTCACGCAGGATCGGCGAGCGGGTTTCATCGTGACGGCGATAGAGGAAGATGATTTTACCGTCCGGCGTCTTGCCCAGTCGCTCGCAGGCCGACAGCGCTTTGCGCAGCTCCAGACGATTTTCCGGCAAGGCAATCGGCGATTCGCTGGCAAACAGCCCCGGTTTTCCCTGACCAAGCCGATAGACATGACGGCGGAAACGTTCGGCCAGCTCATGGGCGCTGGTATGGCCATCATGCCAACTGGCAAACGGAATACGCCCACCGATGCGTAGTTTGATGCGCCCCCCCTGCTGCTGAAACATTTCGCGCACCAACAGCAGCGTCGACAGCGGACGGTAAACCAGTGAGGCAAAATAGAACAGATTGCTGTTACGTGCGCTGATATGAATCGGCACGATAGGCGCTCGCGCCTTGGCCGCCAGCCGCACAAAGCCGGTATGCCAGTGGCCATCGCGGATACCCTGCGGGCTGATGCGCGACACTTCACCGGCCGGAAACACGATCAAGACGCCTTGATTATCCAACTGGGCCTGCATGGCTTCGATTTGCCGACGGTTGGTTTTGTATTCCACATTGTCGACCGGCACAAACAGGCTGCGCAGCGGTTCGATATAACTGAGGATTTGGCTGGCGACCACCTTGACGTCACGGCGCACGGCCGCCACCGCACGCAATAGCACCAGGCCGTCAAGCGAACCGATCGGATGATTGGCGACCAGCACCACCGGCCCTTGGCTGGGGATATTTTCCAGGTCGCCGTCGACCAGTTCACAACTCAACTTGAAGTAATCCACCACTTGCTCAATCAGATCAAAGCCCTTCAGGTGTGGGTACTCGGCGGCAAATTGTTTGAATTCTTTTTCAAAAAGCAGATTTCTCAGCAGGCTACGCTGCCAGGCGGGGGGATTGCGATGTGGAAATGCGTCTTGCAACAAGGTGTCCAAACTAAACATCGTGTTCTCTCCTTGGCCTATTCGCAGAAAACTTAAGCCAGCGGCGTGACTGCGACATGTCAATCAGATGACAGAAAGATTAAACCTCATTGCATGACGTCGTTTGCCGGAGGGCAAAAGCATAAAGACACGATGATTATAGTTAAAGGTGCTGCATACGGCCTGATGTTGGCACATTGACCGGCCGCGCCACGACAGCTTGATGTCCGAAATCCGCCATCCATACGCCACTTTTCATGCAATAATCCGTGCATCAACATGAAGGAGTGATCACATGCAAACATTTTTAATTGACCATATGGCGACGCCGGTCGGTGAGCTGGTGTTGATAGCCGATGAACAGGGTCGCCTGCGCGCCGTTGATTGGACCGAGCATAAAGCGCGCCTGATGAAACTGTTGAATACCCATTACCGCGCCGATCGTTTCCAATTGCAAACCCAGCGCAATCCCGGTGGCCTGACCGATATCATGCAGCGCTACTTCGACGGCGAACTCGACGCGATTAATCAGGTACCGGTGATGACCGCTGGCACCGAGTTTCAGCGAACCGTCTGGCATCAGCTACGCCAGATCCCCTGCGGCGAGATCATCACCTACGGCGAGCTGGCAAAACGCATTGGCCGCCCCACCGCCTCCCGTGCCGTGGGCATGGCCAATGGATCCAACCCGATCAGCATCGTGGTGCCCTGTCACCGGGTGATTGGTTCACAAGGCGCGCTCACCGGCTATGCCGGCGGCGTGCAGCGCAAACAGTGGTTGTTGCAACATGAAGGCTATTTGCCGACGACGCTGCTCTAACCCGTCGACGGTGCCAAGATCGGTAAACCGCCGCCGTTTACTCATGGCCGGAGGGTATGGCGCCAGTTCTCCGGCCATGTCGCCAGAGTAAACGTGACAACGGCGGATATTGATGCAGAACGCTTATCTCTCTGTCGAGGTTGTGGCAATTCATGCCCACCGCACAACGCCGCAGCGAATAGGCTGAATGACGGATAAATAAGCTTTTTCTTATTTACCTAAGAATAAAAATCGCTGTTTGGCGCTAAAATAGCGACACAATACCCCTATTCTTACTATTGTCACACTTATAACCTGCCGCAAAAGATGTTAAAATTGACGCATATCAATTACTGGATGAGCGTACTCTATGATCCCGGAAAAACGCGCGATACGTCGTATTCAGTCTGGTGGCTGTGCGATCCACTGCCAGGACTGTAGCATTAGCCAACTGTGTATTCCTTTCACTCTCAATGCACACGAGCTCGATCAGCTCGACAACATTATCGAAAGGAAAAAGCCGATTCAAAAAGGCCAAACGCTGTTCAAGGCCGGTGATGAATTGAAATCCCTGTACGCCATCCGCTCCGGAACCATAAAAAGCTACACCATCACCGAGCAAGGTGATGAGCAGATTACCGGTTTCCATCTGGCCGGCGATCTGGTGGGTTTTGATGCCATCGGTGGCTTAAAGCACCCAAGCTTTGCTCAGGCACTGGAAACCTCGATGGTGTGCGAGATCCCGTTCGAGACGCTGGACGATCTGTCAGGCAAAATGCCTAATTTGCGTCAACAAATCATGCGCTTGATGAGCGGCGAGATCAAAGGCGATCAGGACATGATTTTGCTGTTGTCGAAGAAAAACGCCGAAGAACGTCTGGCCGCATTTGTCTATAACCTTTCTCGACGCTTTGCCGAACGTGGATTTTCCCCCCGTGAGTTCCGCCTGACCATGACGCGCGGCGACATTGGCAATTACCTGGGGTTGACGGTTGAAACTATCAGTCGCCTGCTGGGGCGTTTCCAAAAAAGTGAAATCCTTAGCGTGAAAGGTAAATACATCACCATTGAAAACGTCGATGCGCTTTCAGTGCTGGCCGGTACGCCACGAATCAACGTTAGCGTTAGCGCCTAATCTCTCCGCCGGATCAACAATTAACTGAAATTATTGATCCGGCTCATCACTGCCGCTGTTCTGTTTTTCAATGTTGGGTTACTCTGTAAATTAACAGACTGTTAATTTGCAGCTGTAAGGAGGCCCTATGGCGAAGTATCAGAATCTTCTGGTGGCTATTGACCCCAACCAGGATGACCAGCCGGCGTTGCGCCGCGCGGTGTATCTGGTGAAGCGGAATGGCGGGCGGATTAAAGCCTTCCTGCCAATCTATGATTTCTCTTACGAAATGACCACCCTGCTTTCCCCGGATGAACGAACGGCGATGCGGCAAGGCGTCATTAGCCAACGTGCCGCGTGGATAAATGAGCAATGCCGCTTCTATCTCGAAGAAGGCATTCCTATTGAAGTCAAAGTGGTGTGGCATAACCGGCCGTTTGAAGCCATTATTCAGGAAGTGTTAAGCGGACAACATGATTTGCTGCTGAAAATGGCACACCAGCACGATCGGCTGGAGTCGGTGATTTTTACCCCGACCGATTGGCATCTGCTGCGCAAATGTCCGTGCCCGGTGTGGATGGTGAAAGACCAGCCCTGGCCGGAGGGCGGTAAAGCGGTGGTGGCGGTTAACCTGTCGAGTGAAGAACCCTACCACGACCCACTTAATCTCAAATTGGTACAGGAAACGGTCGAACTGGCGCAAAACGTCAACCAAACCGAGGTTCATCTGGTCGGCGCCTACCCGGTCACTCCCATCAATATCGCAATCGAACTGCCAGACTTTGATCCCAGCGTCTATAACGACGCCATTCGCGGTCAACATCTGATCGCCATGAAAGCCCTCAGACAGAAATTCGGCATCAACGAAGAATTTACCCACGTAGAAAAAGGCCTGCCGGAAGAGGTTATCCCGGACCTGGCCGAGCATCTGCAAGCCGGCGTGGTGGTGTTGGGTACCCTTGGGCGCACCGGTATTTCCGCCGCCTTTATCGGCAATACGGCTGAACATGTGATCGACCATCTGAAATGTGATTTACTGGTGATCAAACCGGCGGACTTCAACTGCCCCATCGAGGCCGATGAAGACGACGAGCACGATGATGAAGACTGAGCCGCAGGACAGTCATAGCACGCTTCGCCAATAACAATAAAAACAGGGCCGTTAAAGGCCCTGTTTTTTTATTGCTGTTACGACCGGCTGAATTACAGCTCGACTACGTCGAAACGCACGTCCGGATTGACATCCGCGTCGTAATCCACCTCTTCCAGGCCGAAACCGAACAAACGCAGGAATTCCTGTTTGTAGGCGGTGTAGTCGGTCAGCTGGCTGAGGTTTTCCGAGGTGATTAACGGCCACAGATCCTTGCAGGCCTGTTGCACGTCGTCGCGCAGCTCCCAATCATCCATGCGGATACGGGCGTGGTCGTCCAGCGCCAGGTCGTCGCCGTACAGGCGGGTACGCATCATGCGGTAGACCTGTTCCATGCAACCTTCGTGGATCCCCTTTTCCTTCATGATCTTGAAGGCCATCGAGATATACAGCGGCATGACCGGGATTGCAGAAGAAGCCTGAGTTACCACTGACTTCAACACCGCGACGTGTGCAGTGCCGCCTTTGGCTGCCAGATCGCCACGAATGGCGGTAGCGGCGCGATCCAGATCTTCTTTGGCGCGCCCCAGCGTGCCGTGCCAATAGATTGGCCAGGTCAAATCGGTGCCGATATAGGAATATGCTACGGACTTGGCGCCTTCAGACAGCACGTTGGCTTCTTCCAGTGCGGACATCCACAATTCCCAGTCCTGGCCGCCCATCACAGTAATGGTGTTCTGAATTTCTTCTTCGTTGGCAGGCTCAACCGTTGCGGTAACGATTTGGTCTTTATTGGTGTCGATCGCCGTAGTGGTGTACACCTCGCCAATCGGTTTCAGCGCTGAACGCACTACTTCGCCAGTGTCCGGCATTTTACGGACCGGCGATGCCAGGGAATACACCACCAGATCGATCTGGCCGAGATCCTGCTTGATCAGTTCGATAACCTTGGCGCGACATTCGTTGGAGAAAGCATCACCATTGACGCTCTTGGCGTACAGACCTTCTTCTTTGGCTGCTTTATCAAACGCGGCGGAATTGTACCAGCCGGCGGTAGCCGGTTTGCTTTCGGTACCGGCCTTTTCAAAGAATACGCCGATGGTGGCCGCGCCGCTGCCGAAAGCGGCAGCAATACGGGAGGCCAGGCCATAACCGGTAGAAGCACCGATAACCAGCACGCGTTTAGGGCCATTGGCGATGGCGCCCTGTTGCTTGGTATAGGCAATCTGACGACGTACATTGGCTTCACAGCCCACCGGATGTGTGGTGGTGCAGATAAAACCGCGAACCTTAGGTTTGATAATCATAGTGGGTCTAGGATCCGTTAAATGGATGAAATCGGGACATAAGATACCGCATTACGGCTCAAAATTGTCATCTGATGTGTTGGCTTGCATAATTTATAGCCTATTTTGCGTGATATTCCGCACAATTTACCCGGCAGTTGAGGCACCAGCGCTAAAATTACTCAACCAAAAGCAAAATAAAAATGCCGTTCAGCGTTAACTGAACGGCATTGGCGACCCGCGTTGGCAAGCGCGGTGTTTACAACGCGTTCTTGATTGCCTCGACGCTAGCCTTGGCATCGCCAAACAGCATCTGGGTGTTTTCTTTAAAGAACAGCGGATTCTGAACGCCGGCATAGCCGGTATTCATCGAGCGTTTAAAGGCGATCACATTCTGTGCTTTCCACACTTCCAGCACCGGCATGCCGGCAATCGGACTGCGAGGATCTTCCAGCGCCGCCGGGTTGACCGTGTCGTTGGCACCAATCACCAGCACGGTATCGGTATCGGCGAAATCGTCGTTGATTTCGTCCATTTCCAATACCACGTCATACGGCACCTTGGCCTCTGCCAGCAATACGTTCATATGACCCGGCAAGCGCCCGGCCACCGGGTGGATACCAAAGCGCACCTTGATGCCGCGCGCACGCAGTTTTTCGGTAATTTCCGCCACCGGATATTGCGCCTGCGCCACCGCCATGCCATACCCTGGCGTGATGATCACCGAAGAGGAATTGCGCAGCAGCTCGGCCACCTCTTCCGCCGTGGTTTCACGGTATTCTCCCATTTCTTCGGCATCGCCGGTTGAAGAACCGTCAGTGCCGAAACCGCCGGCTATCACGCTGATAAACGAACGGTTCATTGCCTTGCACATGATATAGGACAGGATGGCGCCGGAGGAACCGACCAGCGCGCCGGTGACGATCAGCAGATCGTTGCTTAGCATGAAACCGGCCGCCGCTGCCGCCCAACCGGAGTATGAGTTGAGCATTGACACCACCACCGGCATATCGGCACCGCCGATAGACGCCACCAGATGCCAGCCGAAGGCCAGGGCAATCACCGTCATCAGCAACAAGGCCATGACTTCCAGCCCAAGGCTGTCGGTACGCACGAACACCACCAGCAACAGGAAGGAAATCACCAGCGCCGCCAGGTTCAATTTATGGCGGTTCGGCAGCATCAACGGCTTGGAAGAAATAATGCCGCGCAGTTTGCCAAACGCCACGATCGAGCCGGTAAAGGTGACCGCACCGATGAAGATACCGAGGAACACTTCGGTCAGATGGATATTTTCCATCACCGGATCCATCGCGGTACCATGATCCAGATAGCTGTTGAAGCCAACCAGCACCGCCGCCAGACCGACGAAGCTGTGCAGCATCGCCACCAGTTCTGGCATTTCGGTCATTTCTACCTTTTTCGCCAGATAGATGCCGATCGAGCCGCCGATAATCATCGCAATGATAATCCAGCCAACGTTACCGGAGTCCGGCCCGAGAATGGTCGCGATCAGCGCGATCGCCATACCGGCAACGCCGAACAGGTTGCCCTGCTTCGAGGTTTCATGGCGAGACAGCCCGGCAAGGCTGAAAATAAACAGGATAGCGGCAACAATGTATGCAGCTGTAACCAATCCTCCAGACATGTGTTACCCCTTAGTTTTTACGGAACATCTTCAGCATGCGCTGAGTGACGGTGAATCCACCGAAAATATTGATGCTGGCGATCAGCACGGCGATAAAGGAGAAGAAGCTCACCCAGCCGCCATGGCCAATCTGCAATAACGCACCGACGACGATAATCCCTGAAATCGCGTTGGTGACCGACATCAAAGGGGTATGTAATGCATGGCTGACGTTCCATACCACGTAGTAGCCAACCACGCAGGCCAGCGCAAACACCGTAAAGTGCGACAGGAACTCTTTTGGCGCAGCATCCGCCAGCCAGCCGAACAGGATGATGGCCAGCGCGATCAGGCCGTACTTGAGCCACGGCGACAGCGGTTTTTTCTCTTCTTTAACCATCGGCGCCGCCGGCTGTGCCTGCTTCGGCTGGGCAGAAACCTGGATTGGCGGCGCCGGCCAGGTCACTTCGCCTTCGCGCACCACGGTAACGCCGCGAATGACGGTATCGTCGAAATCGATGTCGATTTCGCCGTTTTTCTCTTTTGACAGCAGTTTAAGCAGGTTAACCAGGTTGGTGCCGTACAACTGCGAGGATTGGGTCGGCAAGCGGCTTGGCAAGTCGGTATAACCGATGATTTTCACGCCGTTGTCGGTCACGGTAACCCGATCGGCCACGGTCAGTTCGCAGTTGCCGCCGGTTTGCGCCGCCAGGTCGACGATTACGCTACCGGGCTTCATGGAGGCCACCATCTCTTTGGTGATCAGCACCGGTGCCGGTTTGCCAGGGATCAGTGCGGTGGTGACGATGATATCAACCTCTTCCGCCTGCGCGGCGAACAGCGCCATTTCCGCCTTGATAAACGCCTCGGACATCACTTTGGCATAGCCATCGCCGCTGCCGGCTTCCTCTTCGAAATCCAGCTCGAGGAATTCGGCACCCATGCTCTGTACCTGCTCCTTGACTTCCGGGCGGGTATCGAAGGCGCGCACGATCGCCCCCAGGCTGCCAGCGGCACCAATAGCCGCCAGGCCGGCCACCCCGGCACCAATGATCATCACCTTGGCCGGCGGTACCTTGCCGGCGGCGGTGATCTGGCCGGTAAAGAAGCGGCCAAATTCGTGTGCCGCTTCGACAATCGCGCGATAGCCGGCAATGTTGGCCATTGAACTCAGCGCGTCCATCGATTGCGCGCGCGAAATACGCGGCACGGAATCCATCGCCAGCGCCGTCACGTTACGCGCCGCGAGTTTTTCGATCAGCTCCGGATTTTGCGCCGGCCAGATAAAGCTTACCAGGGTGCTGCCTTCGCGCATCAGGACGATTTCATCATCCTGCGGTGCGTTGACCTTCAAAATCAGATCCGATTGCCAGACGTCGGCGTTATCGGTAATCGTCGCCCCAGCCGCTTCATAAGCGACGTCGTCAAAGCTTGCCAATTTACCCGCATCGCGTTCAATCGCGACGCTAAAGCCCAGTTTCAGCAACTGCTCTACCGTTTTCGGCGTTGCAGCAACGCGGGCTTCATTGGCCAACCGTTCTCTTGGTACACCAATACGCATAATGTTCCCTTCCGAATTATGTTTTTTATCGTCCTACCCCATAGCGATAGCGCCGGCCGACAGGGCGTGAGCCGCCGTTGTTGGCAAATAATTGACAGCGCTATCTATAACCTACTGAAAATAGAATCGATGATCCATTGTTGCTTGGGCCAATCCGTCAGTTTTTACATAAAAATTCACTCCAGACCATGACGCACCGCAATTTTTCGTCAGAGACTGCTCTTGAAAGCGTGGAAAATCACATTATTTCTGTTGGCTACGGCTGGCAGAGTTGCGGTAGCCACGCGCCACCGGCGCATAAAAGTTATGGAATTGTGAATAATTAACGCTTATCTCGCTAAACGCTTTATTATCGAAACTTATGGAATTTATTTGCCAAAGCGACCCCGGTGGAGTAAACAGATTTGTCGCACGCTATGACATAAATTGCTGAGACACCTGCCAAGAATACATGTAATAATCAACGGCTGAATGACACATCAACAGTTCAGCACGTTATAAACGTTAATGCGCTAGGCGAAAGGATTTTTTATGAAGCTGAAGACCACGATCATCGCGTCAGCCTTGTTTACACTCACTGCGCTCTCTGCTCATGCGGCGCAAGAGTTGACACCTGAAAAAGCAGCGGCAATCAAGCCGTTTGATCGCATCACGATTACCGGGCGCTTTATTGCCATCAATGAAGCCGCCGACGCAGTATCCCGCCGTGCAGACAAACTGGGCGCCGACGCCTTCTATATTCAAGACATCAACAACGCCAACAATGGCGGCAACTGGCGCGTCACCGCAGACATCTATCATAAAGATGCGCCGGAAGTGAGCAAAGACACCAATTATCGCGAGTTCAACGGCGTTAAAGAACTGCCGAAAGATCAGGCCTATCTGCTGGAACCTTATGATACCGTCAGCGTTAGCGGTTTCTTCCGCAGCCAGCCTGACGTCAACGACGCCATTTCAAAAGCAGCCAGCAAAAAAGGCGCTGCGTCCTTCTTTATCGTACGCCAGGTTGATGCCAACCAGGGCGGCAACCAATACGTCACCGCGTATATCTACAAGGCCGACGCGCCGAAACGCGTGGTACAGAGCCCGGATGCCATTCCTGCCGACTCTGAAGCCGGCAAGGCCGCGCTGGCCGCTGGCGGTGCCGCTGCTGCGCAGGTGGAAATCCCTGGCGTCGCCTCTTCCGGTTCGCCAAGCCGCGACGTGGGCCGTTTCTTTGAAACCCAGTCGTCGACCGGTCAACGCTACACTGTAACGCTGCCTGACGGTACCAAGATTCAGGAAGTGAACAACGTGACTGCCGCGCAAATGCAGCCGTTTGATTCAGTGACCTTTACCGGCCACTTCAACAGCATGACCGACGTTTCGACCGAAGTCGCCAAACGCGCAGCGGCCAAAGGCGCCAAGTACTATCACGTCACGCGCCAATGGCAGAACAAGAGCGGCGGCAATCTGACCGTCAGCGCCGATTTGTTCAAATAATCCGCACGGTATCGAGTCACTACGGGCAGCCATCGCGCTGCCCGCTTTTTTTGCGCTATTTTCAGAATCGACTGAATAATTTTTTGCCAATTACGCATATTCAATCATTGCATCCCGCAGCTTCCATCCGTAAAATTCGCGCCAAATTCAGGGCTATTGTCTCTGTTCGCAATTAATCTCATTGCGTTCTTGCTGTTCAATAGGCGCTCGCCAGCTGTTTATTCTGTATTCGGGAACCGTCATTGGAAAAAAAATTAGGTCTAACCGCGTTAACCGCTCTGGTGCTCAGCTCAATGCTTGGCGCCGGCGTGTTCAGCCTGCCACAGAATATGGCGGAGGTGGCCAGCCCGGCGGCGTTGCTGCTTGGTTGGGGTATCACCGGCGTTGGCATTTTATTCCTGGCTTTCGCCATGCTGCTGCTGACGCGACTGCGTCCCGATCTTGATGGCGGTATTTTTACCTATGCCAAAGAAGGTTTTGGCGAACTGGTGGGCTTCTGTTCCGCCTGGGGTTATTGGCTGTGTGCGGTCATCGCCAACGTTTCCTATCTGGTGATCGTCTTTGCCGCATTGAGCATTTTCACCGATCGCGGCGGTGAGGTGATTCTCGGCGATGGCAACACCTGGCAGGCGCTGATTGGCGAATCGCTATTGCTGTGGGTGGTTCACGCCCTGGTACTGCGTGGGGTACAGACCGCAGCCAGCATCAACCTGGCCGCAACCCTCGCCAAGCTATTACCGCTGGGGCTATTCGCGGTACTGGCGGCAATGGCTTTCAAAATGGATATCTTCACCCTCGACTTCCATGGCATCGCGCTCGGTAAACCGGTATGGGAACAGGTCAAGGACACCATGCTGATTACCCTGTGGGTGTTTATTGGCGTAGAGGGCGCGGTGGTAGTTTCCGCACGGGCGCGGCATAAAAAAGACGTGGGCCTCGCCACCATGCTGGCGGTGGTTTCGGCGTTGGGGGTTTACCTGCTGGTAACCTTGCTGGCGCTCGGCGTGGTGCCGCGCAGCGAGCTGGCGCAGATGCGCAATCCGTCGATGGCAGTGCTGATGGTCGATCTGATCGGCCCCTGGGGTGACGTGATTATCGCCGCCGGCCTGATTATTTCCGTTTGTGGCGCTTACCTGAGCTGGACCATCATGGCGGCGGAAGTGCCACTGCTGGCAGCGCAACACGGTGCGTTTCCAAAAATCTTTTGCAAGCAAAACAAGAACCATGCCCCTTCGGCGTCATTATGGCTGACCAACGGTGCGGTACAGGCGGCGTTGGTGCTGATCTGGCTGACCGGCAGTAATTATAATTCGCTGCTGACCATCGCCTCCGAAATGATCCTGGTCCCCTATTTCCTGGTTGGCGCATTTCTGTTTAAAGTCGCGCTCAAGCGCAATGACAAACGACTGATATTTGCCGCCTGCGGTGCCTGTCTTTATGGGATCTGGTTGCTGTACGCATCGGGGTTGATGCATCTGCTGATGTCGGTATTGCTGTATGCGCCGGGTCTGTTGGTGTTTATCTACGCCCGACGCGGGCATGACGGCGCCAAGCTGTTAAGCAGACTGGAGAAAAGCAGCATTTTCCTGCTGCTGATAGCCACGGTGCCCGCCGGTTGGTTTATGATGCAATAAGATAAAAAAGGCCGGGTGAATACCCGGTCATTTTTTTTGCGCAGCAATGGTAATGCGCTCACCCACCTGCGTCACCACCACCCGTTCGGCGCATTCCTGCTGAATCGCCGCCAGCTGATTTTTGTCTAACGCATACGGCAGCTGGATATCAAATACCGCCAACCCCTGCTGTTGCGCCAGATCGATAAGACGAATGATGTTGGTTTCATCGCTGACCTGCGTGGAAACTACCTGTAAAGCCAGCTCTTTCAAATGCTCTTTGCGCGTCTGCGTGGTGGCCACGCGCGATTTCAATACCATGCCAAAAATAGGCATCACACCATAAATTGCATCTATGAAGCGCCAGTGCTTCTTGCACGATGATGACAGAAAATCCATGTAATCAAAGCAGATTTTCTCACTGTGCGCGACGGATGCAAGGTGGCTGTTGCTCATCCCCTCAATTCCTCTGTTGGCCAGTGTATAACATCCTGAAATGGATAATCGATGCGAAGCTATAACGACTTTCTGCCGTATAATGGCATAATTCCCCTATTGTTTGCCAGCCTGTGCAGGAGCTTTAAACGATGGAACATACACACTCGGCGCCGGTACTGATCACGGGCGGCGCCCGCCGGATTGGTCTGGCGCTGGCCAAATCCTTTTTGCAACGCGATGTGCCGGTGATTATTGCCTACCGTAGCGATTATCCGGCGTTGGCAGAACTGAAGGCGCTGGGAGCGATGTGCATTCAGGGCGATTTTTCCAGCCACGACGGCATTTATCAGTTTGCCGATCGGGTGAAGCAAACCACGGAAAAATTGCGCGCGGTGATCCACAACGCCAGCGCCTGGCTGGCCGAATCGCCGCAAACGCCGCCGGAACACACCATGGCCGCGATGCTGCAAATACACGTGTATACCCCCTATCTGCTCAATCAGTTACTGGAATCCTGCCTGCGAGGGCAAGGCCAGGCCGGGGCGGATATCATTCACCTGACGGATTACGTGGTGGAAAAAGGCAGCGATAAACACATCGCCTACGCTGCCAGCAAGGCAGCGCTGGATAATATGACGCGCTCGTTTGCCCGCAAGCTGGCACCTGAAGTCAAGGTCAACGCCATCGCCCCCTCGCTGATCATATTCAATCCGGGCGATGATGAAGCCTATCGCCAGCAGGCGCTGCAGAAGTCATTGATGAAGGTTGCCCCCGGCGAAAGTGAAGTGGTCGAACTGGTCAATTACCTGCTGGCCAGTCGCTACGTCACCGGCCGTACCCATGGCGTGGATGGCGGACGTCCACTACGTTGATCCCTATGGTCCGGCACGGCGCGTGGCGCCGTACCCGTCTGGTTGATAAGCAAAAAATGCACAAAATTGTTTTTGTAGAAGACGACGAGGAGGTCGGCAAACTGATTGCCGCCTATCTGGGTAAACATGATATCGACGTGCTGGTGGAGCCGCGCGGCGACACCGCTCAGGCGCGGATTGAACAGGAGCAGCCGGATCTGGTGCTGCTGGACATCATGCTACCCGGCAAAGACGGCATGACGCTGTGCCGCGATCTGCGGCCAATCTTCCCTGGCCCCATCGTGCTGCTCACCTCGCTCGACAGCGACATGAACCATATTCTATCGCTGGAGATGGGCGCCAATGATTACATACTGAAAACCACGCCGCCGGCGGTGCTGTTGGCGCGCTTGCGTCTGCACCTGCGCCAGCATGGCGGGCAGAGCAAAGAGGACGGCGTGCCGCCGTTGACGCAGCATAACGCGCTGCATTTTGGCCTGCTGTGCATCGACCCGGTCAACCGCCAGGTAACGCTGGCAGAGGAAAGCGTCACCCTGTCTACCTCCGACTTCGATTTGCTGTGGGAACTGGCAACCCACGCCGGGCAAATCATGGATCGCGAAGCGTTGCTGAAAAGCCTGCGCGGCGTAAGCTATGACGGTATGGATCGCAGCATTGACGTGGCGATCTCCCGTCTACGCCGCAAACTTTATGACAACGCGCTGGAACCGTTTCGGATTAAAACGGTGCGCAACAAAGGCTATCTGTTCGCCCCCAATGCCTGGGAGTCGGCGCAACAATGAGGAAACTCTTCGTTCAGTTCTTTCTGTTGCTGTTCGTCTGCTTTCTGGTGATGGCGATGCTGGTCGGGCTGGTATACAAAGTGACCGCAGAACGCGCCGGACGCCAGTCGATGGATGACCTGATGAAAAGCTCGCTGTATCTGATGCGTAGCGAACTGCGTGAGATCCCGCTGAAGGACTGGAACAAAACCATCGATACGCTGGATTTGAACCTGTCATTCCAACTGCACATCGAACCGCTTGGCAAGCAGAAACTCAGCGAAGAGATGCAAAAAAGGCTGCGGCTGGGCGAGATCATCGCGCTGGACGATCAATACACCTTCATGCAGCGCATCCCACGCAGCCACTATGTTTTGGTCGTCGGCCCGATCCCCTATCTGTTCTACCTGCACCAGATGCGATTACTCGATTTGGCATTGCTGCTGTTTATCGGCCTGTCGCTGGCGCTGCCAGTATTCCTGTGGATGCGCCCGCACTGGCAGGATTTACTCAAATTGGAGAACGCCGCACAGCGGCTCGGCGCCGGTCACCTGGATGAGCGTACCCATTTTGATCCTACATCCAGCCTCAATCGACTGGGGGTGGCGTTCAATCAGATGGCGGACAACATCAACACCCTGATCGCCAGCAAAAAACAGTTGATCGACGGCATCGCCCATGAACTGCGCACCCCGCTGGTACGCTTACGCTACCGGTTGGCCATGAGCGATAACCTGGCCGAGGCCGAGCAACAAGCGCTCAACCGTGATATCGGCCAACTGGAGTCGCTGATTGACGAATTGCTGACCTATGCGCGCCTCGATCGCCCGCAGGTAGCCCTCAATATCGAGCCACTGGATCTGCCCGGCTGGTTGCAGGACAAGGTCGAGGATATCCGCGTGATACACCCGCAGCGCGATATCGAGCTGGATATACCGCATCGCGGCGACTTTGGCGGCGTCGATCTGCGCCTGATGGAGCGCGTGCTGGACAATCTGGTCAACAATGCGCTGCGCTATTCACAGCAGCGGTTACGCATCGGTTTGTGGTTCGACGGTGATATCGCCTGCCTGCAGGTCGAGGATGACGGCCCTGGGATCCCGCCGGACGAGCGTCTGCGGGTATTCGAACCGTTTGTTCGCCTCGATCCCAGCCGCGATCGCGCCACCGGCGGCTGCGGCCTGGGGCTGGCGATTGTACATTCCATTGCGTTGGCCTACCAGGGCCAGGTACAGGTAGACGCCAGCCCGCTCGGCGGCGCCCGCTTCCGTTTCTGTTGGCCAGTCAAATATTCGTTATTACTCAAAGCCGATCCGCAGTTAAGCTGACCGGATCGCTATTCAGGAGCTGAGACATGACATCTGCACATACTTCATCCGCCTATCACCAGTTACGTAGCCTATTCAGCCGTCTGTCGCGTTTCGGCCATCTCTCGGCCATTGCCGGCTGGGATATGCAAACCATGATGCCGCCCGGTGGCAGCAAGGCGCGTTCACAAGCGCTGGCGGAGCTGAGCGTACTGCAACACCAGCTGTTGACCGCTGAAAAAACCGGCCAGTTGCTCGAGCAGGCGCAGCAGGAGTCCCTGGACGATACCGACCGCGCCAACCTGCTGGAAATGCGCCGTCACTACGACAACGCCGTGCTGGTGCCTGAGTGGCTGGTCGAAGCCAAGTCGCTGGCCGGCGCCCGTTGCGAGCACGCCTGGCGCTCACAGCGCCCGGCCAATGATTGGCCGGGATTTGCCGACAATCTGCGCGAGGTGGTAAAACTCAGCCGCGAAGAAGCGCAGATTCGTGCTCAGGCCGCCGGCAGCAGCCGTTACGATGCGCTGCTCAATCTGTTCGAACCTGGCATGCGCAGCAGCGATCTGGAACGTATTTTTGGCGACTTGAAAACCTGGCTGCCGGATTTACTGCAAAAAGTGGTCGCCAAACAGGCGCAGCAACCGTGCCTGATGCCGCAAGGCCCGTTCGATGTCGACACCCAGCGCAAACTGAGCCTGAGCGTCATGAAATTGCTGGGGTTCAACTTTGACGCAGGCCGGGTCGACGTCAGCGCGCACCCTTTCTGCGGTGGCGTACCTGAAGACGTGCGTATCACGACCCGCTACAACGACCAGGAATTCCTCACCGCGCTGCTGGGCATCGTTCATGAAACCGGCCACGCCCGTTATGAACAAAATCTGCCGCGCGACTGGCTGGGACAACCCATAGCGCAGGCGCGCTCCACCGCGATTCATGAATCGCAGAGCCTGCTGTTTGAAATGCAGCTGGCGCGCAGTAGCGACTTCCTGAAGATCCTGCGGCCGTTGGTTGTCGCGCAGTTTGGCGATCAGCCGGCGCTGGAAGAAGGCAATTTCATCCGCCTCAACCAGCGGGTAAAACCAGGCTTGATCCGCGTTGATGCGGATGAAGTCAGCTACCCGGCCCACGTGATTCTGCGCTACGAAATCGAAAAGGCGTTGATTGAGGGCGATATCGAGGTCAACGACATTCCGGCGTTGTGGAATGAGAAAATGCAGCAGTATCTCGGGCTGGACACCGTTGGCGATTACCGCAACGGCTGCATGCAGGATATTCATTGGACCGACGGTGCGTTTGGCTATTTCCCTACCTATACGCTGGGTGCCATGTACGCCGCACAGCTGTTCGCCACCATTGGCAATGCGTTGCCGAATTTGAGCGATGACATTGCACGCGGCGACCTCAGCGCTCTGTTCCACTGGCTGCAACAACATATCTGGCGTCACGGCAGCCGTTACCCGACGGAAACGCTGATTGTCAATGCCACCGGTGAATCGCTTAATCCGCACTATTTCCGTCAGCATCTGGAAAACCGTTACCTGTAAGTTCTCCGGCGCGGAAAACCCGCGCCATTTCTCCCCTGTTTGGCCGACAGGGTTTCATGACCCACGGCGGTGACCTTGTTTGCCGTAGTCACAGATGGCTGGCGGGGTGTTCTCCATATGTATGTTGTAACTAAAATAGCCGACAAGCGCCGATAATCCCTCTGGCGCATCGGTGAATCAACGCTGGATGGGCGTAGCGTGTTCGGCTATCAGCGTTGCCAGTAGCGGCCTTAACGGCTGCGGCAGATCGTGTCCCATCTCGGGGATCAGCTGCAATTTTGCCGCCGGTATCGCACCTGCGACCGCCAGTCCACCAGCCTTGCGCACCATGCGATCGGCGCTGCCATGAATCACCAGCGTAGGCGCCTGGATGCGACGGCTATAACGCCGCAGATCGCCACTGCCCAGTAAAGCGGAAAGCTGACGCTGCAAGCCTTCGTTATCCACCCCCCGCTCCAGCAAGCGCGTGACCAAATCATCCAGTTCCTGCGCGTCCATCGGATAGCTTTTACTGGCCAACATCGCCAGACGCTGCTTGAGAAACGCATGCTGCTGCGGCGGCGTGGCGTTGGTCGGCGGGCGCCGCAATAGATGGAGCAACAGCGACGGCGCCGGCGGAGGCAGCAGCGGTTGGTTGGTGCTGGAAAACAGAATGGTCAGCGTCTGTATGCGATCTGGATGCTCGGCGGCCAGCACTTGCGCTATCATCCCTCCCATTGAGCCGCCGACCACGTGCGCCTGCGCTATCTGCAGGTAATCGAGCAGCGACACCGCGTCGGCCGCCATGTCTTCCAGACAGTAAGGCACTTCGCTTTGCCAGCCCAGTTGCGCGCGTATCATCAGCCACCACAACGGTTGGCGGCGGCGCTGCTGGGTTTTACCGGAAAGTCCAACGTCGCGGTTATCAAAACGAATCACCCGAAACCCTTTCTCTACCAGAGCGCGACAAAACGCATCCGGCCACAGCAGCATCTGCGCCCCGATCCCCATAATCAACAGTAGCGGCGGATGAGAAGGATCTCCCCAATCTTCATAGGCGATCGGCAGTTCGCCGTTGTCCGTCAGCCCTTTTCGTAGCGCTATCTGCTGCATAAACAGTCCTTTATCATGGTCATCGAGCCACTATTGTAGCGCACGTACATAAGGTTACACGCCGAAACCAATCACTCACGGAACGCACTGAGGCATTGCTCTATGATTTTTTCACCGGCCCCGCTGTGGGGTTGATAGATAAACCATCATTTGAGGATGTAATCATGAAGAAAGTATTCGCTCTGGTTGTTGCTGCGGCAATGGGTTTGTCTTCGGTTGCGTTTGCTGCCGACGCTGCCACCACCGCGCATAGCGCACCGGTTAAATCGTCGCACGTCACCAAACACCATGCCAAGAAAACCACCGAACAGAAGGCTCAGGCCGCCAAGAAACAGGGTGAAGGCCAGCGCTAAAAAAGCGCCAGCTCAGAAAGCCCAGGCGGCCAAAAAGCAGCATAAAAAAGCCAGCCATAAGAAAGCATCCAGCACACCGGCAGCCTGATTGCGGCCTAACCTCAGCCACCTTGTGTCACACCCGGTTCTCCGGGTGTTTTTTATCGGGGGTTCTCATTGATGCTGCGTCGTTATTTATTCGAAATCATCCTGATCGCCCTGATTGCCTGCGGGCTGATCGCCACGATTTTTTATCTGTGATTTTCCTGGCGTAACGCATAAAAATTTATCGAAAAATCAATTACCGACCATCCCCAGAATGATGATTTCAGTCTATAGTGAACATTCAATGAGTTTATGGATGACCCGTATTTATCAGGCGAAAGATCTATGCGCAGATCCGTGTTAATGTTGTTGTGCTCATTTCCGCTTGTGATGACCTGGCCTGCGTGGCCAGATAGCCCTTCCGATACCTTAATGGCCGAGCAAACCCGGCTGTTTTTCGGCAAAGATGATCGTATCAAAGTCAGCGATACTGACGGTTGGCCCTGGCAGGCCATTGGCCAGCTAGAAACCGCCAGCGGTAACCTGTGTACCGCTACGCTGATTTCCGCGCATTTGGCGTTGACCGCAGGACACTGCGTGCTGGCGCCGCCTGGAGCCCTGGACAAGGCAATAGCGCTACGCTTTATCGCTCGGCATAACGGCTGGGCCTATCAAACCGAAAATATCGAAACGCTGGTTGACCCTCGACTGGGCAAAAAACTCAAACCGGATGGTGACGGCTGGATTGTGCCACCCTCGGCGGCTGCCTATGATTTTGCTCTTATCCGTCTGAAAGATCCCGCACCGCTGCCGGTCAGGCCGCTACCGCTGTGGCAAGGTGACAGCAAAGCCTTGACGCAAGCGATGAAACAGGCCAGGCGGCTGATTACCCAGGCCGGTTATCCGGAGGATCATCTGGACGATTTGTACAGCCATCAGAATTGCAAGGTTACCGGCTGGGCGCAGCAAGGGGTGTTGTCGCACCAGTGCGACACGCTGCCGGGCGACAGTGGTTCCCCGTTATTGCTGAAAACCGCTGACGGCTGGCGACTGATCGCCATCCAAAGCTCGGCACCGGCGGCGAAAGACCGCTACCGCGCCGATAACCGGGCATTGGCGGTCACCGCCATTTATCAACAGTTACGCAACCTGGCGGCAAAAAAATAGCCCGCAGCCGGTAATTTGCTCCCGGCGGCGGGCTATTCGCCCTGTCGGGCTAGCCCGACAGCTGTTCGATGGTCTGCAAAATACGCTTGTCGGAAATCGGGTACGGTGTCCCTAGCTGCTGGGCAAACAGACTAACGCGCAGTTCCTCAATCATCCAGCGCACCTCCCTCACCTCGTCATCGTCACGGCGCTTTGGCGGCAGTTTGTTCAGCCATTGCTGCCAGGCCTGCTGTACCTGCTCAACCCGCAGCATCTGCGCACGGTCGCGATGTGGATCGATCGCCAGCTTCTCCAATCGACGTTCGATGGCCTGCAGATAACGCAGCGTGTCCGGCAAACGCTTCCAGCCGTTCTGGGTGACGAAGCCGCGATAGATCAATCCATTCAACTGGGTTTTAATATCCGACAGCGCCAGGGCCAGCGACATGTCTACCCGCCCTTTCAGCCGCTTGTTGATGTTGAACACCGTGGTCAGAATCTGCTCCACCTGCTTGGCAACGTTAACCACCGTCTCGTTCAAATCGGCACGGATCCGCTCCTGCAAGCGGGCAAAATCCTGCTCCTGCCACACCGGACCGCCGTTTTCGGCGATCAGTTTGTCGATACCGCAGGAAATGCAGTCGTCGATCAAATCCAGCACTTTACCATACGGGTTAAAATACAGCCCCAGCTTGGCCTTGTTCGGCAGTTTTTCGTGCAGATACTTGATGGGCGACGGCACGTTAAGCAGCAGCAGGCGGCGTGTACCGCGCCACATGGCCTGCCGTTGTTCCTGTTCACTGTCGAACAGGCGGATCGCCACGCTGTCTTTTTCATCGACCAGCGCCGGGTAGGCTTTTACCGAATAACCGCCGCGTTTCTGCTCATAAAACTCTGGCAGTTTGCCAAAGCTCCAGATATGCAGATCGCTTTGCTCCAGCCCGTCATCCGCCACCGCCGACAGCGTTTCCTGCACTTTTTCTTTCAGTTGCAGCTTCAACGCCGCCAGATCCTTGCCTTCACGCAGCGTCTGGTGTTTGTCACCCACCACGCGGAAGGTCATTTTTAAATGATCCGCGACCTGATCCCATTGCCAATCATCACGTGACACCGTCACTCCAGTCATGCGCCGCAGCTCACGCTCCAGAGAGTCCAGCAGCGGCATTTCCAGCGGCGTGGCACGGCCGAGGAAGGCTTCGGCATAGTTTGGCGCGGGGACAAAGTTACGGCGAACCGGCTTGGGCAGCGATTTGATCAACGCAATCACCAGCTCGCGCCGAATACCGGGGATTTGCCATTCAAAGCCCGCGTCGTCGACCTGATTGAGGATCGCCAACGGGATGTGCACCGTGACGCCATCCGCATCGGTGCCCGGTTCAAACTGATAGGTCAGCCGCAGCTTGAGGTTGCCCTGATGCCAGAAGTTCGGGTAATCCAACGCGCTGATCTGATTGGCACCCTGCTTGATCAGCATCTCTTTTTCAAAATTCAGCAGCTCCGGCTGCTGCCGTGCCGTCTGTTTCCACCAGCGATCAAAGTGACGTCCCGACACCACGTCCGACGGAATACGCCGGTCGTAGAAGCTGAATAACGTCTCATCATCCACCAGAATGTCACGCCGGCGTGATTTATGTTCCAGTTCTTCCACTTCGGCGCGCAGCTTGAGGTTGGCGCTGAAGAATGCGTGGCGCGTCTGCCAATCGCCCTCAACCAGTGCATGGCGGATAAACAGCTCATGGCATAGCAATGGATCGAGGTTGCTGTAATTGACCTGCCGCGCAGCGACGATCGGCAGGCCGAATAGCGTCACTTTTTCGCTGGCCATCACCGCCCCTTGCGATTTCGACCAGTGTGGCTCACTGTAGTGGTGCTTGACCAGATGCTGTGCCAGCGGTTCGATCCATTCCGGTTCGATGCGAGCGGCAATGCGCCCCCACAATTTGCTGGTTTCCACCAGTTCCGCCACCATCACCCATTTCGGCGGCTTCTTGAACAGTCCAGAACCGGGGAAGATGGCAAAACGCGCGTTGCGCGCCCCGCTGTATTCCTGTTTGTCGGCATCTTTCTGGCCGATATGCGACAGTAAACCGGTCAATAGCGCCAGATGCACGCTGCGGTAATCAGACGGCTCGCTGTTGATCGGCAAACCCAGTTCCTTCACCACCTGGCGAAGCTGGGTATAGATGTCCTGCCATTCGCGCACCCGCAAATAGTTGAGATAATCCGTACGACACAACCGGCGGAACTGGCTGGATGACAGCGCTTTCTGCTGTTCTTGCAGGTAGTTCCACAGGTTGACGAAGGCGATGAAATCCGAATCCTTGTCGGCAAAGCGCCGGTGCTTTTCGTCGGAGGCCTGCTGTTTGTCCATCGGCCGTTCACGCGGATCCTGAATCGACAGCGCGGCGGTGATGATCATTATTTCGCGTACGCTGCCGCTGTTACGCGCCTCCAGCACCATGCGCGCCAGACGCGGATCGATCGGCAACTGCGCCAGCTGTCGCCCCTGCGGCGTCAGTTGGTAATGGCCATTTTCCAGCGTGTTGATCGCACCGAGCTCTTCCAGCAGCCGGACGCCATCCTGGATGTTGCGCTTATCCGGCGCTTCAACGAACGGGAATGCGGCAATATCGCCAAGACCCAGCGACGTCATCTGCAAAATGACCGAAGCCAGGTTGGTTCGCAGGATTTCCGGGTCGGTAAACGCCGGTCGCGACAGGAAATCCTGCTCCGAATACAGACGAATGCAAATCCCTTCCGAAACGCGACCGCAACGCCCTTTACGCTGGTTGGCCGACGCCTGGGATATCGGTTCTATCGGCAGGCGCTGTACTTTGGTGCGGAAGCTGTAGCGGCTGATGCGCGCAGTGCCGGGATCGATCACGTATTTGATGCCCGGTACGGTGAGCGAAGTTTCCGCTACGTTGGTCGCCAGCACGATGCGACGACCGTGGTGCGACTGGAATACCCGGTTCTGCTCACTGTTCGACAGCCGTGCATACAGCGGTAACACCTCGGTGTGCGGCAGATTGAGCCGGTTGAGCGCATCGGCGGTGTCGCGAATTTCACGCTCACCGCTCATAAAGATCAGGATATCTCCCGGCCCGGCGCGCCCCAGTTCGTCTACCGCATCGAAAATCGCCTGCAGCTGATCGCGCTCGCCATCATCGGCGTCGTCAACCACCGGTCGATAACGCACTTCAACCGGATAGGTACGCCCGGAAACCTCGACGATCGGCGCATTGTTGAAGTGGCGGGAAAAACGCTGGGGATCGATGGTTGCCGAGGTTATGATCACCTTTAAATCCGGGCGCTTGGGCAACAGTTCGCGCAGATAACCAAGAATGAAATCAATATTCAGACTGCGTTCATGCGCTTCATCGATAATCAGCGTGTCGTATTGCATCAGCAGCCGATCCTGCTGGATTTCCGCCAGCAGGATGCCGTCTGTCATCAGTTTGACCAGCGACTGCTCACCTACCTGATCGTTAAAACGCACTTTATAGCCGACGCTGCCACCGAGCGGTGTGTCCAGCTCATCGGCAATGCGGTTGGCGACGGTACGCGCCGCCAGCCGGCGCGGCTGGGTATGGCCGATCAACCCTTTGACCCCACGCCCGAGTTCCAGGCACATCTTCGGTAACTGGGTGGTTTTGCCCGAGCCGGTTTCCCCGGCAACGATCACCACCTGATGGTCGCGGATCGCCTTGAGGATCTCCTGTTTTTTCTGGCTGACCGGCAGGTTCGCCGGATAGCGGATATCTGGACATGAGGCGGCACGCGATTGCACTTTCTGCAACGCGGCGGCGATGTCGTGTTCGATCTCGGCGGCGACGGCCTGCAGAGCTTCGGGATTTTTGACTTTTCGTGCGCCAAGCAGCCGACGCTGGAGACGCTGTTGATCACGGAGCATCAGATCATCCAATTGCGATGACAATGCCGCGAGCGAAGATTTCACGTTCGGTATTCCTTGTTTCACGCTGCCGGACGCGCTGCCGGTAACGGTATAGAATGATTTTAGCTATTTTTCAGCAATAGACGTACAGGGTATCACACGCTGTTTTCTGCCCATAATTCCTCTGCTTAGCGCGCGGAAAGTTGTTCAATAAAATCGAACAAAGGTCTCGAAATATTCCGCTATCCCTGTTGGAAAAAGATGCCTAGAGTGTAATCCATGCGAGGGACACCGAGTCCTGATTTCACTGTCATTAAGGAATTACCGATGAGCAACGTACTGGTACTCAAATCAAGCATCCTGGCGACCTACTCTCAGTCTAACCAACTGGCCGACTTTTTCATCGAGCAATGGAGCCAAACCCACGGCGGCGACACCATCACCGTGCGTGATCTGGCTGCCAACCCGATTCCAGTGCTGGATGGCGAACTGGTTGGCGCACTGCGCCCTTCCGATGCACCGTTGACGCCACGTCAGCAGGAAGCGCTGGCGTTGTCCGACGCACTGATCGCCGAACTGCAGGCCAACGACACCATCGTTATGGCGGCGCCGATGTATAATTTCAACATCCCGACCCAGTTGAAGAACTATTTTGACCTGATTGCCCGCGCCGGCGTGACCTTCCGTTACACCGAAAACGGTCCGGAAGGCCTGGTGAAAGGCAAACGCGCCATCATCCTGACCAGCCGCGGTGGCATTCACAAAGGTACGCCGACCGATCTGGTTGAGCCATACCTGCGCCTGTTCCTGGGCTTTATCGGCATTACCGAGGTTGAGTTCGTGTTTGCCGAAGGCATCGCCTACGGCCCGGACGTGGCAACCAAAGCACAGGAAGATGCCAAAGCGTTACTGGCGCAAGTGGTTACCGCCTAATATTGGCCCGGGCGCCAGCGCCACAGATTGCCGCCAGATCCCCGCCGTTCAGCCAAGCCTGAGCGGCTTTTTTTTACCCGCTATCGCATCACCTGGTGGGGTATTGCCGCTGTGCTGTTACGCAGCAGCGTGCACGGATTGGGTTACTTTTTCAGCCACTGGCCATTGATGCCACGGACATATTCCCCTGGCTGCGCGCGCGCCACCAGTTTCTGCCCGGCCATGCGCGCCACCTGGTCAATGGTGATGTGATTGGCCTGCGCCACTTGCTGATACTGTTCGCTACGTCCGTTATTGATACGGCTGACCAGTTCCAGCGTTTGCGCGTCCTGCTTTACCGGTGCGACATAACCGCTCAGCGTTTCGCCCAGTCGCCCCTGGGTTTTGGCTTCATCCAGCGTTAACGCCATCGCCATGCTGCTGAATAACCCACCGATAGCCATCAGCCATAACACTCTTTTTTTCATTCTGTCGGCTCCTAGAACAGATCGCTGCGGTTTTTCAGCATGGTTTCCACGTCTTTGTCCACTTTAATGTGGATTTCATGTTCTATCTTGACGTTCATGTTGATGGTAATCGGCTCTTTCGGCGTCGCCACTTCAATGCGCGGCACGCAACCGTTAAGCAAAAACGCGCTGACCACGGCAGCCAATACTGGCCCGGTGATGATTCTCATGGTTGTTCCCCAGGTTCTGCGAGTGCCTGCTCCAGCCACTCCTGTAGATTGTCGCCAAAGCGCAGGCTGCGCCACAGCTGAAACACGTTTTCCTGATGGCTATAGTTCAGAATAACCTCTCGTTTGGCACTTTTCAGCGGATTGACCCCGTCGATTTTCGCGTGCAGGCTCAGCTCGCCCAGATTATCCAGATCGACCCGAGCCTGCGAACGGTTGATTTCCATATAGCGCAACCAGTCGATCGCCGCGCCGGTCGCCAGATTGTTACTGGCGATGGCATCCGCCATATCCTTGTCCAGTCGCAGTGTCAGAGTGCCGGCATTGGCGATCCAACCGTTGCGCACCAGCCATTTGGGATGGTTAAGGTACAACGGCAGTTCGCCGTCGACCCGCCCGGACATGGCGAACTGCTTGGGCTTCAATACCGTAAACAGCGCGCTGAGATCGACATTGTCCAGTTTCAGCACCGCGGCGTCATGCTGCGGAAAACGCAATGCAGACAGGCTGATACGGCCATTGAGCATATCAACGCCAAGGTTGCTGAGCGTCAGCGGCATCCGTTCGCTGTAAGGGTATGTTCCCTGCAGATCGGCGGTAATGTTCTGCATCTCAAACAGGTTGCTCAGCGATTTAATCCGCAACGTCACTGGCTGTTTGGCGCCAAGCTGCCACAGATGATTTTTAAGCCGATAGGACATGACGAAATCCAGTCCGCTCATTTCGCCGTCTTTCAGCCACATACCGCCATTGCTGACCACCCAGTGGCCACCGGCCTCAAAGCCTTGCACGCGTGCAGCAGAAAACGCCGTCTGGGCATAAAACTCGCCGTCACGCAGAGCAATATTCAGATCCGGTGAAATCAGCGGTTGGAACACCGCCAAGCGCTGCTTTGGCCACCAGCCTTCGCCACGCAGTCGCTCGCCGTCCCAACGGCCGCGCAGCGCGATTGGCCCTATTTCCTGCGCATCCAGCTTGCCCTGCCACTGGAAATTATTCGGATCGCTGCCCTGCAGTTGCAGGTTGAGGGTCGACGGCGGTAAATGCCCACCGTCGGTGAATCTGACGCTGTCAGCCACCAGTTTCAAATCGCCATCAAATGCCGGCTGCGTCTGGTCACGCTGCCAGCGTAGCGGTTTATTCAGCGTCAAACGTGGCGCATTGACCGTGACCATGCCGTATTTCAGCTTGTCGAATCCGGTAGAAAGGCGCTCAAGGGTCAGCATACTGTCATGCCAACTGCCGTTACCGGCCACGTCCCACGCCGCCAGCAGCGGTGGCATGTCGCCGCGGCCCCAGTAGCGCCATTGCCAGTGACCGTGATCGGGCCAGAAATCCTGCGCCTTACCGTCCAGATGCAGCTTGACCTGCCCCCAATAGTCATCGCTGGCGCGGATAATCGCCTGCAAACGACCGGTGATGCCGGCGGCGGTCACCTTCACCCCGGCCAGCGGCAGGCGCGCCTCTTCGAGCCGCATTTCCGGCGTAGCGTTACCCCAGGCACGCAATAGCGAACCTGGTTGCAGCACCAGCGTCGGATTGAGGATCGAGCCGCTGAGGATCCCAGGGATTGATGCAGTCAATGAATAATCCGCCAAATTGGCCTGGCCGGTCAGTTGGAAACCGAGATCGCTCTGCGTCAGACCAATGGTGCCCGGCCCGAGCGTCAGTACCGCATTGCCTTTGCCGTTGTGACCGGCGGTGATGACGTTGAGTCGCGCGCTGATCTGGGTTTCATCGAACCCCTTGCTCCAATCGTGCAGCGCAACGCTGATGCCGCCATTCAGCGGTTGGTCGATATACGGCCAACGCCATTCCCCCTTGGAAATGCTGATCTGATGAGCATCAACCGCCCACGGCAGCGTCGCCAACGGCCGATCGTCGCCCTTTTCGGTTAGCGTTACCACACCCTGACGCTGTTGCCAGTGCACCGCCATCAACAACGGCTGATCCAGGTAGCCGGTCTGCATTTCACCCTGTAGCGTCCCTTGCTGTGGCATGCTGTGCAGATCGAGCGGAATGGCGATTTGCCCGCTAAGGCGTAATGGTTCACTGCTATTGGGGGGCACCACAATCAGTTGACGTACGCTGAGCCGTTGTTGCCGATCCAAGACGGCGTCGACGCTAAGATTTTTGCCGGTGTAATGCAACTGCTGGCCATTAGCACTGGAGCCTAGTTGCAGTTTGCCAGCGTAGCGTTGCCACGGCAGCAGCTTCAGTTCGCCAACGGTCATCTCCAACTGCGGCAATTGCTGCTGCAGTTTATCCAGCGTCAGCGTGGCGTCACTGGCATCGCCGCCAGGCAGCGAGGACAGGCAGGCGCTATCGACGCTGAGCTGGTCGCTGACCAGTTGCCATCGGCCAGCGCTATAGCGCAGGCGTGTCGGCCCGATGTCGGCCAACAGGCAGTCCTGCGCCTTGAACTGCGCCCCTGCCAGCGACAAACCGCCCTGCTGCCATTGCAACGGCCCTTTCATTACTAGTTGGCTACCGGACGGCAGCCAATGAGCCACCACCCGTGGCAACCAGTGTGGCAGCGTTTGCCATAGGGTGAACGGCAGGATCACCATGCAAGCCACAATCCCTATGAATACTTTCAATCGCTTAGTCATTAAATGATTGTTTCAGTCCTGAGTACGGCACGCCCGCGGTTAAGTGTATGCCAGAAAGGACGATAATGATGGCATGAATTTGCAGTAGCGGGAAGGCAACCCGCCGCTCCGGCGGTGAATTCGGCGTATTTGACCGATGACTATCCTGCTTTGGTGGTTTTTTCTTACAGATTATCCGTTTGCGCCACCGTCGTTTCAGACTTTTATTATTGTGATTACGCACAATGATTAATAGTCTTGCAATGATTATTATAAGTAAGTTGTATATTCGCGCACCTCACTGCGGCGGGTATATGTGAAGAAGCCTATTCCCCCACCAGTTACGTGGGGATTTTTTTGCCTTTCATCCGGTTCATCCCGACGCTGCCATCCGTCGCGGCCGTTGCTACGCTTACTATTACCAAGGCGATCGCCATTGGGCGCGCTGCCGCTCAACGCCAGCGGACAATGCCGCTAAGTGATTGTCAAAAATGGAAAATCCCTTTAAACTTAGCGTAAATCAACGGTGGAGAAACCACGATGAAACTGGCGATATACAGCACTAAACAGTATGACCGTAAATATCTTGAGCTGGTAAACCAGCAGTTTGGTTTCGAGCTGGAATTTTTTGACTTTCTGCTCAGCAAAAAAACCGCAAAAACCGCCACTGGCTGCAAAGCGGTTTGCATCTTCGTTAATGACGATGGCAGCCGCGAAGTGCTGGAAGAGCTGGCAGCCCAAGGCGTCAAAATCCTTGCACTGCGCTGTGCCGGTTTTAACAATGTCGATCTGGACGCAGCGAAAGCGCTGGGCATCGATGTGGTGCGCGTGCCGGCCTATTCGCCAGAAGCGGTGGCCGAACATGCCGTCGGCCTGATGATGTGCCTGAATCGCCGTATTCATCGCGCCTACCAGCGCACCCGAGACGCCAACTTCTCGCTGGAAGGCCTGATCGGTTTCAATATGCATAACCGCACCGCCGGCGTGATCGGTACCGGCAAAATCGGCGTAGCGACCATGCGCATCCTGAAAGGCTTCGGCATGAAGCTGCTGGCCTACGATCCCTACCCTAGCGCCCAGGCGCTGGAGCTGGGCGCCGAGTATGTCGATCTGAAAACGCTGTACGCCCAGTCCGACGTCATTACCCTGCACTGTCCGTTGACGGCGGAAAACCATCACTTGCTCGACGCCGAGGCGTTTTCGATGATGAAAGACGGCGTGATGGTGATCAATACCAGCCGCGGTGGATTGGTTGACTCCTCGGCGGCCATCGATGCGCTGAAGCAGCAGAAAATTGGTGCACTGGGGATGGACGTGTATGAGAACGAGCGGGATCTGTTCTTTGAAGACAAATCCAACGACGTGATTCAGGATGACGTTTTCCGCCGTCTCTCTGCCTGCCATAACGTGCTGTTTACCGGCCATCAGGCGTTCCTGACAGAAGAAGCGCTGACCAGCATTTCTGAAACCACGCTTAAAAATGTCGATCAACTGGCGCGTGGTGAACCCTGCGCCAACCAGTTGAATGCCTGAAAGGAGAGCAGAATGACCCGGTTATTACCTCTGGCACTGGCCAGCGTGTTATTGGGCGGTTGTGCCATGCAAACGACAGAATCAGCGCAGCCGGTGGTGGTCGCCAGCGATCTGCAACATCACAACTTTGTGTTGCAAAGCGTTGACGGTGTGACGGCCAACGCCACACAGGGCCGGGGACCGAGCCTTGAATTCGGCGAACGGCTGCATGTGTCGGGCGTCATGTGCAACCGTTTTTCCGGCTTCGGGCAATTGCAACACGGCGTGCTGACGGTCAAAAACCTGGCGATGACACGCATGCTGTGCAGCGATGCGCAGCGTAACCAATGGGACGGCATCATTACTCAAGTGCTGCACAATGGCGCGCAGGTCACACTGCAACAGCAACAGCTGACGCTGAGCGACGGCACGCATACGCTGGTGTATACCCTGAAAGACTGGGTGCAATGATCACCCACCCAGGCTGGATTCAGCCTGGGTTAGCCTCACCCGGCCCCCGAACAGGCTCCCTGGCCTAGTGCCCACTCCTCGCATTGCTTGCCGTCCGGCATTTGACACATTCTAACCGTTTCGCCATTGAGCAGATGGGCAATCGTGGTGGTGCCACCCACGTTCGCGCAGTGCGCACTGGTAGGTAAATGATTGATTTTGGCGCTAGTCCCCTGCTGTTGCGGTTCATCATTATTGCTGCTGCATGCAGCCAATACCAGAACGGCGCCAGCCAGCCACCCGTTATGCATTGCCATTGTTTTCTCCTGAATCCGTTATTGTGCTGTGGTAACCTGCGAGCCTCTTGGTGGACACGTATATTAAATGTTGCAACAAACTTATTTAATCTAGCCTGTTGGTTAAATAATGAGAATATAAATCGGCAATTATCAGATTAATTTTTCACCGCACGGCAACCGGCCATGACGGCGTATCCGGCCATTGAGCACACCGCCGGTACCGCCCCCCGCTACCGGCCGACGCCGCCACTCGCCGTCGGGCATCGCTCGGCTCGCCACCAGACCAGCTTCAGGGGCAACCCGCCGTGCGCCAACGGCCCCCACTTAATTCAACGCCGTTGGAATAGAAAATAATCTTCAATGCGCGCTGGTTTTTGATAACAAATTAATGACCAAAACGCCGGCGATTATTAACCCCATGCCAATAATTGCCGGCCAATCCAATTTCTGGTTATAAACAAACACCGCGGCAATCGACACCAGCACAATTCCCATTCCCGACCAGATGGCATAAACGATACCCAATGGCATGGTTTTCACCACCATCGACAAGCCCCAGAAAGCCACGCCATAGCCGACCACCACCACCAACGACGGCCACAATCGGGTAAATCCCTCAGAAGCCTTGAGCATGGTGGTGGCAATCACTTCGGCGATAATCGCCATGGTTAAGTAGATAAATCCGTTCATTGTTGTGCTCTTGCGTTAATTGCGGTCTGCCTATTATGACAGTGTTTAAATATATTGGCGTTAACCGGCGATGACATTTATCGATAAAATAATCCTCTGACGCTGAGAAATATAAATTTACAACTGCAGCTGAGCACTAAAAGCTACGTCACACAATCGTGATAAAGCGAGCCAAATAGCCTCTGCTAGACTTTGCCGATGACTACGACGTTATTTATATAGGCAATGAAATGATCACTACAGATGGCAACAATGCCGTTGCGTCGGTGGCTTATCGCACCAATGAAGTTATCGCAATCTACCCTATCACCCCCAGCTCCACCATGGCCGAACAGGCCGACGCCTGGTCTGGCGATCGGCGCAAAAACATTTGGGGCGACGTACCGCGGGTGGTGGAAATGCAGTCCGAAGGTGGAGCGATCGCCACCGTACACGGTGCCTTGCAAACCGGGGCATTGTCGACGTCGTTCACCTCATCGCAGGGGTTGCTGCTCATGATCCCCACGCTGTATAAACTGGCGGGTGAACTCACGCCGTTTGTACTGCACGTGGCAGCCCGTACCGTAGCCACCCACGCGCTGTCGATCTTTGGCGATCACTCCGACGTGATGGCGGTTCGGCAAACCGGCTGCGCCATGTTGTGCGCCAGCTCGGTGCAGGAAGCGCAGGATTTTGCGCTGATCGCCCAGACGGCGACCCTCAATAGCCGCATTCCGTTTATTCATTTCTTTGATGGTTTCCGCACCTCTCACGAAATCAACAAGATCGTGCCGTTAAGTGACGATACGCTGCGCCAGATGCTGCCGCAGAATGCCATTGATGACCACCGCCATCGGGCGCTGTCGCCGGAACGTCCGGTGGTGCGCGGCACCTCCGCCAACCCGGATACCTATTTCCAGGCACGTGAAGCCACCAATCCATGGTACAGCCAAACTCGCGAACACGTTGGCGACGCCATGCAAAAGTTCGCCGAACTGACCGGCCGCCACTACCAGCCGTTTGACTATTACGGCCATCCGCAGGCCGAGCGCGTGGTGGTGTTGATGGGCTCCGCCATCGGCACCTGCGAAGAAGCGATCGATACCCTGCTGGCGCGCGGCGAAAAAGTCGGCATGGTGAAGGTACGGCTGTATCGGCCGTTCTACGCCGCCGATCTGCTTGAGGCGCTGCCCGCCAGCGCGCAAAACATTGCGGTACTGGATCGCACCAAAGAGCCCGGCGCCCTGGCCGAACCGCTGTATCTGGACGTCATGACCGCATTGGCCGAGGCCTTCAGTCGCGGTGAACGCCCTACGCTGCCGCGGGTCATCGGCGGGCGTTATGGCCTATCGTCAAAAGAATTTGGTCCGGACTGCGCGCTGGCGGTGTTTACCGAATTGGCGCTAACCGATCCGCGGCCGCGCTTCACGGTCGGTATTTTCGACGACATCAGCGGCCTGTCGCTGCCCATCGACGATCCACTGCCGCCCTCGCACGCCACGCTGGAAGCGCTGTTCTACGGCCTGGGCAGCGATGGTAGCGTGTCAGCGACCAAAAACAACATCAAAATCATCGGCAACGCGACCCCGATGTTTGCCCAGGGCTATTTCGTCTATGACTCGAAAAAGGCCGGCGGTCTGACGGTGTCGCATCTGCGGGTCAGCGAACGGCCAATAAATTCCGCTTATCTGGTTGCGCAGGCCGATTTCATCGGTTGTCATCAGGCGCAATTTATCGACAAATACCAGATGGTGGAACGGCTCAAACCTGGCGGCATTTTCTTGCTGAATACGCCCTACGATGCCGATGAGGTATGGGCGCGGCTGCCCCAGGAAGTACAGGCGCTGCTGTGTCAGCGTCAGGCGCGTTTCTATATTGTCAATGCTGCCAGGCTGGCGCGAGAATGCCGACTCGGCGCCCGTATCAATACCGTGATGCAAATGGCGTTCTTCCAACTGACACAAATTCTGCCGAACGACGTCGCGCTGCAGCAACTGCAGGATGCTATTGCTCACAGCTACGCCAGCAAGGGGGCGGATATTGTCGAACGCAACTGGCAGGCGCTGGCGGCAACGCGTCTGGCGCTGCAGGAAATCCCGCTGCAGTCGGTCGACCCACACAGCGCGATGCGCCCGCCGGTGGTTGCCGACACCGCACCAGACTTTGTCAAAACGGTCACTGCCGCCATGCTGGCCGGGCTGGGTGACAGCCTGCCGGTTTCCGCCTTCCCGCCAGACGGTACCTGGCCGGTCGGCACCACCCAGTGGGAAAAGCGCAACATTGCCGAACAGGTGCCGATCTGGCAAGCCGAACTGTGCACCCAGTGCAACCACTGCGTCGCCGCCTGCCCGCACTCCGCCATTCGCGCCAAAGTGGTCGCACCCGAGGCCATCGCCGATGCGCCAGCCGGCCTGCAATCGCTGGACGTCAAGGCGCGCGACATGCGTGGCCAGAAGTATCTTTTGCAAGTCGCGCCGGAAGACTGCACCGGCTGTAACCTGTGCGTGGAGGTCTGCCCGGCCAAGGATCGACAGGATCCGTCGATTAAAGCGATCAATATGGCCTCGCGACTGGACAACCTGGCGGTCGAAAAAGCCAATTATGATTTCTTCCTGCAACTGCCGGAAATCGATCCGGCGCAGCTTGAACGTATCGACATTCGTACATCGCAGCTGATTACCCCGCTGTTCGAATATTCCGGTGCCTGCTCCGGCTGCGGCGAAACCCCCTATATCAAACTGCTGACCCAGCTGTACGGCGATCGGCTGCTGATTGCCAACGCCACCGGCTGCTCATCGATCTACGGCGGCAATCTGCCGACCACGCCATATACCACCAATGCACAAGGGCGTGGGCCGGCATGGGCCAACTCGTTATTTGAAGACAACGCCGAATTCGGTCTGGGCTTCCGCCTGACGGTCGACCAGCATCGCCAACGCGTGCTGCGGCTGCTGGAAACGCTGGCGCCGCAGTTGCCGGTTGAACTGGTCAACGGTTTGCAACTGACCGACGTCGCGCCAGAGCCACGCCGTCAGCAAATTGCCACCTTGCGCAGCCTGCTGGCTGACGTCGAGGGCGAAGACGCGCGGCAGTTGGCCTGCGATGCCGATTATCTGGTGGACAAATCCATCTGGCTTATCGGCGGAGACGGTTGGGCTTATGACATCGGCTTCGGTGGCCTGGACCACGTGCTGAGCCTGACGGAAAACGTCAATGTGCTGGTGCTGGATACCCAATGCTATTCCAACACCGGCGGCCAGCAGTCGAAAGCCACGCCACTCGGTGCGGTAACCAAGTTCGGCGAGCACGGCAAACGCAAGGCACGCAAAGATCTGGGGATCAGCATGATGATGTATGGTCATGTCTACGTGGCGCAAATCTCGCTCGGCGCGCAGCTCAACCAAACGGTAAAAGCCATTCAGGAGGCGGAATCCTATCCCGGACCGTCATTGATCATTGCCTACAGTCCATGCGAAGAACACGGCTATGACCTGGCGCTCAGTCACGATCAGATGAAGCAGTTGACCGCCACCGGTTTCTGGCCGCTGTATCGGTTCGATCCGCGACGCGCAGATGCAGGTAAGGCGGCGCTGGCTCTAGATTCGCGCCCGCCGAACAGCGAATTGAGCGCTACCCTGCTTAAGGAGCAGCGCTTCCGTCGCCTGAACAGCCAGCAGCCGGAGGTCGCCGATGCGTTGTACCAACAGGCGGAACAACAACTGAAGGAAAAATACGACTTTCTCAGTCTGCTGGCCGGCAAGGCGGAAAAATCCGCCGCCGAATGACCGCCGCCTTGGCGTGCTACCGAGCGCGTCAAGGCAATCGCTGACAAGGATAAAGCAGCACGTCAGTTAAAACGGCTGGCATTCGTCCGTACAATCCGTACCATACACGCCACATCTCTATGGCGTGTTGATTGATGCAATGAATCATGAACCAGTTACTGATAAATGCTAAACTTGCCAACGAAAAAAATGCTGCGCCAATAGAGCCCCAACATGAGAACGAGCACGATTTAAATGTCAGATAAACAATCAGTTAGTCAAAAAGAGCAGTACAACCTCAACAAGTTGCAAAAACGCCTGCGCCGCAACGTCGGCGAAGCGATTGCCGATTACAATATGATTGAAGAAGGCGACCGCATCATGGTTTGCCTGTCCGGCGGTAAAGACAGCTACACCATGTTGGAAATTCTGCGCAACCTTCAGCAAAGCGCGCCGATCAATTTCTCGCTGATTGCGGTTAACCTCGATCAGAAACAGCCAGGGTTCCCGGAACACATTTTGCCGGCCTATCTGGACGGCCTGGGCGTCGAATATAAAATCGTCGAAGAAAACACCTACGGCATCGTGAAAGAGAAAATCCCTGAAGGCAAAACCACCTGTTCACTGTGTTCGCGCCTGCGCCGCGGCATTCTGTATCGCACCGCCAGCGAACTTGGTGCGACAAAAATCGCGCTTGGCCACCACCGCGATGACATTTTGCAAACGCTGTTCCTCAACATGTTCTACGGCGGGAAGATGAAAGGCATGCCGCCGAAGTTGATGAGCGACGACGGTAAACACGTGGTGATACGCCCGTTGGCCTATTGCCGTGAAAAAGACATCGAGCGTTTCGCCATCGCCAAAGAGTATCCGATTATCCCCTGCAACCTGTGTGGTTCGCAGCCGAACCTGCAACGCCAGGTGGTTGGCGATATGCTGCGCGATTGGGACAAGCGTTATCCTGGCCGCATCGAAACCATGTTCAGCGCCATGCAGAACCTGGTGCCGTCACACCTGTGTGATACCGAACTGTTCGATTTCAAGGGCATTCGTCACGGCAGCGAAGTGGTCAACGGCGGCGATCTGGCGTTCGATCGTGAAGACCTGCCAATGCAGCCCATCGGCTGGCAGCCGGAAGAGTCCGATGACGCCAGCGTGGTGCCACAACGGCTTAACGTGTTGGAAATCAAATAATTACCCTGCTCCATCGGCGGTGCGTCGATGGAGTTCCCCCCTGCCGAGCTGTTTTCGAGCTCGCTCACAATTCAAGCAAAAATCATCTGACATTGTCAGTGCCCGGGTGTACTGTTTATTTGTACAGTTAACTGGAGATTGACGATGAACATCACCCCTTGCTTGTCCCACGTTTCGTTGGGAACCAACGCCTTTGACCAGGCTGCAGAGTTTTACGATCGGGTGCTTGGCGCACTAGGCTGCCGACGCGTATTGGAACACCCTGGTGCCATCGGTTACGGTCGCGATTACCCGGAGTTCTGGTTGCAAACGCCAATCAATGGTAAACCGGCCGCCATCGGCAACGGCATTCACGTCGGTTTCTTCGCCACCAGCAAACAGCAGGTTGACGAGTTTTATCGACAGGCGCTGCAGGCCGGCGCACAAGATGACGGCGCACCGGGCTCGCGGCCGCATTATGGTGCCCAATATTACGGCTGTTTCGTGCGCGATCTGGACGGACACAAGATAGAAGCCAGCTTCTGGGATGAATCTGCCGGCTGATTTGCCGCACGACAGACAAAAAAATGCCGGTGTTTAAACCGGCATGGTATGAATCAAATATGCTATGCAGTAATTCTAAAATAAGAAAGTAAGACAATTATGGAGCGCAACGCCCATCGCTTGACGTTGCATTCACCTGCGAGAGAGATCATGCCGCACTTTGTCCCGGCAAATGTTGATATCGCTCAATGTTGTCAGGGTTTACCTCGCTTTTTGCCAGACAAACTGTCCAGACGACCTGGTGCTACAGCCAACGACTGCGCCTGAGCCACCAGGCCACGCCAAGCACCAGCGCCACCAGCATCAGGCAAAATGCCGCAAAACCCAGCGGATCGCTACCGCCTGGAATGCCGCCAAGGTTGACGCCGAACAGGCCGGTGAGGAAGGTTGTCGGCAGAAACACCATCGCCAGCAATGACATGGTATAGGTGCGCCGGTTCATGGCATCCGCCATAACGGTAGTGATTTCATCCGACAGGATCGCGGTGCGTGCAATGCTGCCATCCAGATCGTCAAGCCCACGGCCAAGACGGTCGGCAATGTCCTGCATCCGCCGCCGGTCGTCGTCGCTCATCCACGGCAAACGCTCGCTGGCCAGGCGCGAAAACACATCTCGCTGGGGTGCCATATAACGCCGCAGCACAATCAATTGTTTGCGAATCAACGCCAGTTGGCCGCGTTCGGGGATTTGCTGCTCCAGCAACGCGTCTTCCAGATCGATAATCTTGTCGTGCAGATCTTCAATAAATTCACTGGCGTGGTCGGTCAGCCCGTCGGAAATCTCCACCAGCCAACTGCCGCTGTTGGTCGGCCCTACGCCGGACTGTAAATCATTGACCACTTCATCAATCGAATACACCTTGCGATGACGCGTCGAGATAATCATTTTGTCGGTAATGTATACCCGAAACGTCACCAACTGATCGGGTCGCGAATTGGCGTTAAAGTTGATACCGCGCAAGGTGATCATGGTGCCGTCCCCCTGCCGCGTTACCCGCGGTCGTGTGCTGTCCCCAGACAGCGCTTCGCGTACGCTATCCGGTAGCAGCGGCGTGGTGGCCAACCACTGCGCACTGGCAGGATGCGCATAATCCAGATGCAGCCAGCTCGGCGCGGTACAGGTAATATTATCGTCGGGTTCAATCGGCGTTACACCGCCTTTGCCGTCCAGCTGAAAAGCATAGACCGCGTCAGAAACTTGCAGCGCATTGCCGGCAATGACATCCATTGCATCTCCTCTCGTCGTCTTCTACTCGCGTTAAGCTGCGCATTGGCGCGTGGTCAATCAATGTTTGATGATATACATCGTTTGGCTGTAAGCCACGTCTTCCGGGTTGGTGATCGGGTAGCCTTTCACCCAGGGTTTGATCAGCCGACCATTGGTGTATTGATATATCGGCGCAATCGGCGCCTGGTCGGCAATGATCTGCTCTGCCTTGTTGTAATCGGCATTCAGCGCAGACGGTTGGGTCTGGCGGCTGGCCTGTTCCAGTACGCGATCGTAATCGGCGTTGCGGAATTTGGCGATGTTGCCGCTATGGCTGGAACCGAGCAGCGAAAGGAAGGTCGAGGCTTCGTTGTAATCGCCGACCCAGGACGCGCGCACCACGTCGAAGTTGCCGGTATTGCGGCTGTCGATATAGGTTTTCCACTCCTGGTTTTGCAATTTCACCTCTACGCCGAGCTTCTTCTTCCACATCGAGGCCACCGCGATGGCAATCTTCTGATGGCTTTCCGAGGTGTTATACAGCAACGTCAACGTTAGCGGCTTGCCTGGACCGTAACCCGCTGCCTGCATCAGCGCTTTGGCCTGCGCATCCAGTTCATCCTGCGACTGTTGCTGCAACAGGCTTTGCTGTGGCTTAAACCCGGCGGTAACGTCCGGCGTAAAGTGATAAGCCGGTTTTTCACCGGTACCCAGCACTTTTTCGGCAATGATCTTGCGGTCGATGGCATACGACAAGGCCTTGCGCACCCGCAGATCGTTAGTTGGCGCGCGCTGAGTATTGAAGGCGTAATAATAGGTGCCGAGCTGATCCGGCGTGTACACCTGCCCCGGGATGTCCTTCAGCAGCTTCTGGTACATATTTTTCGGGAATGATTCTGTGATATCAATATCCCCCGCCAGATAACGCTTGGTGGCGTTGGATTCCTGATTAATCGGCACAAAAGTGACTTGATTCAACACGGTATGCGCATGGTCCCAATAGTGCTGGTTTGGCACCAGCACCAGTTTTTCATTGACCACCCGCTGCTGTAGCGTGAAGGCACCATTGCCCACCAGATTGCCGACTCGAGTCCAGTCATTACCATATTTTTCTACTACCGCTTTCGGTACCGGGAACAAACTGAAGTTGGCCGTCAGACTGACAAAATATGGCACCGGCTTATTCAACTGCACCTTCAGCGTGTATTTATCCACTGCCGTCACACCCAATTGGTCGGCGGGCATTTTGCCGGCGATGATCGCCTCGGCGTTTTGTATAGCAGCCAGCTGTGCGAACCAGGCAAAAGGCGACAGACTGGCAGGATCGACCAACCGTCGCCAGCTGTAAACGAAATCCTCAGCCGTGACAGGGTCACCGTTGGACCAACGCGCATCTTTACGCAGGGTGAAAATGTAGGTTTGATTGTCGCTGCTTTTCCAACCGGTGGCGACGCCGGGTATCACTTTGCCCTGTGCGTCCTGATTGACCAATCCCTCGAATAAGTCGCGAGCAACCTGCGCTTCTGGCAGACCCACCGCTTTGATGGGATCGAGCGAGGCCGGCTCGTCTTTGATGTGGCGAACAATTTCCTGTTTTTCGGCCAACGCGGTGCCGGCCGGTACCTGTGCGGCTGTGGCGCTAAAGCTGGTGCTGACCGCTACGGCACAACACGCCAAACGAAAACGCCGTTGAATTATTTTTATCGCCATCATCAATCATCCCGAGTTAACCATCTGAATTATTTATCATATAGCACAAGATCCCACAGACCTATAGCCAGAGAGCAACTAGATTTAAAAACTGGGCGGCAAACGATAAAAAATACCCGCGACAGGCGCGGGTATCGGTATAACGGCAGGATAATCAATCGTACAAATGCACGCTGGTAATCTGATAACTGAACTCTTCACCCTCTTCTTCATCGAAAATGGTAAATACACCTTTTTCCGCCAACGGGCGTTGATGAATGTCGGTATTTTGCAGTTGACGCGCGTCCACGTCGTCATAGCCGTAATCGAGATAGAACGCGTCCCGTTGGTAATCCACGTGCAGGGTAAACGGATAGTTGGATTCATCACCACGACCGTCGTCATTCTTCACAACGCCGAACCACTCGCCCTGGCGGATCTGGTTTTCATCATCGACGCCGCACAGCAGGGTAATAGTATCCTGGGTATTTTCACTGTAATGGGCAATTACTCGGGCAACTGGCATATAACATCCTCTTTCTGGTTATCGGCTTGGCATGACATCAGTATATCAAGCCTCGATGCCGGCGCTACCAGTCAATATTCAGCACGGTTTTACCACGCGCGCCGCCGGCCTTGCTGGCAGCCAGCATTGCCGGCGCCTGGCGGATGGACACCATGCGCTCGAGCGGGATCTGCAATTCGCCACGCGCCACTTTTTCTACCAATAACGCCAGTTCTTCGGCGTTGATCTGCGCGTTGAGATTGCCGCCGTGCAATCCGCGCGGCCTGAGTCGATCGGGTAGTGCCGCCCCCAGGGTGCTAACCGCCGCGCCGCCATGATGTACGCTGACCAATAACGCGCTGAAGCCGTCGACGTCGCTTGCCAGATCGATGATGCCATCAACGCCCTGCGGATAACGTTGTAACAACTGCTGCGCCAGCGGTGCCTGGTGGTGATCGATTACCACGTCGGCCCCCAGCGTATGTAGGCTGGCGCGGCTATCCGCTGCGCCGGTGGCGATAACCGTCAGCCCCTGCAATTTGGCCAACTGCACGGCAAAGCGCCCTACGCCGCCGCTAGCACCGACGATAACCACCTGAGAACCTGCCGGTAATGCCAGTTTTTCCAGCGCTTTCAACGCCGCGCCGGCGGCCACCGGCAACGCGGCAGCAGCGTTCAGGCTAACGGCATCCGGTACCTGCGCCAACGCCGCATGCTGATCGATGGCCGCATATTGCGCATAACTGCCGGCGCCCACCACGCCGAACAGAAAGCTGCCGACCAGGCGATCGCCGGGCCGGAAACGCGTGACGTCTGGCGCGATGGCTTCCACCTCGCCGGCGCCGTCAACGCCCAGCACCAAGGGGAAAATATGCGGCAGCTTACCCTCCAGCAAACCCTCCGCCACCCGCCAGTCGAACGGATTCAACCCGGCCGCCGCCAGCTTCACCAGGATCTGACCTGGTTTGACAACCGGCTTGGCCAGCTCGATTTCCTGTGGTTCTGCGCCGATTTTTGTCACGGCTATCGCTTTCATCAACGCTCCTGAGTCTCGGTGAGTGATAACGCTGTCAGCAAATTGACACTGTTTACATTATGGACAAGGATTTCCACCAGGGTGAAACATTGCGCTGGGAAAGTTGCACCAAAGCGTAATACACTGAATAAAATAACAATCGTCTTAACTTACATTGGCACTACGGGACCACACCATGATTCAACAGCGACCACGCAGTGAACGTGGCCAATTGGCCGTTGCAGGAGAAAGTTACGGGAAATCGTTGTTAGGCGCACCGCTGCTGTATTTTCCGGCTGCGGTCAGCGGCCCGGAAACAGGACTGGTGATCGCCGGAACGCATGGCGATGAGAATGCCGCCGTGGTTACGCTGTCTTGCGCGCTACGCAGCATTTCGCCGGCCAGGTTACGCCATCACGTCATTTTGGCGGTCAATCCGGACGGTTGCCAGTTGGGTCTGCGGGCCAATGCCAACGGCGTCGATCTCAACCGTAACTTCCCCGCCGCCAACTGGCGCTCCGGGGATACGGTTTATCGCTGGAACAGCGCGGCGTCTAGCCGTGACGTCAAGCTTTCTACCGGCGGTCGCCCCGGTTCCGAGCCGGAAACTCAGGCGTTATGCCATTTGATCCACCGCTTGAAACCGCGCTGGGTGGTGTCTTTTCATGAGCCTTTGGCCTGTATCGAAGATCCTGACAGCTCACATCTTGGCGTATGGTTGTCACATAAATTCGCCCTGCCGCTGGTCAGCAGCGTCGGTTACGAAACCCCCGGTTCGTTTGGCAGTTGGTGCGCCGATCTGTCATTGCCCTGTATCACCGCCGAATTCCCGCCCATTTCGGCCGATGAAGCCAGCGAAAAATACCTGGACGCCATGATCGAACTGCTGGTTTATCCGGATTAACGGCGGCCTACGGCGGCGTTATTCACTCTCCAGCCGAATAGCGCCGCAGGCAAAATCCAGCCCTAGTTCAACGTCCTGCGCCAACCAGGTCGGCCCGTCAAGATCGACAAAACGCGCGCCCGGCACCAACGGTAGCGCGGCGCTTATCGCCCGCGAGGTGCATAACATGCAGCCAAGCATGATAGCCAGTCCCTGTTGACGCGCCTGTGCCGCCAACGCCAGTGCTTCGGTCAACCCTCCGGTTTTATCCAGCTTGATATTCACCATTTCATAGCGACCGACCAGTATCGGCAGGTCGTCGCGGGTATGGCAACTTTCATCAGCGCAGATCGGCAACGGGTGAATAAAGTTTTCCAAGGCCTGGTCTTCGTGGGCCGCCAGCGGCTGCTCGAGCATCGCCACCTGCAGATCTGCCAGCAGTTGGCAACGCGCCGCCAGCCCTTCTGCCTGCCACGACTCGTTGGCATCGACGATCAGCGTCGCCTTCGGCACCGCGCCGCGAATGGCCACCAACCGCTCGCTGATTAAATGGTCGTCCAGCTTGATTTTTAACAGCGTGGCGCCTTGGTGATACAGCTCCAAGGCGGCAAAGGCCATCGCCTCCGGCGTCGCGATACTGACGGTTTGTGCCATGGTAATATGTTGCGGCGCGCTGATACCGCTGCGTTGCCACAGACTTTCGCCCTGCTGCCGACACTCCAGATCCCACAATGCCGAATCCAGCGCGTTGCGCGCCGCGCCGGCCGGCATCAGCTGTTGCAGTTGAGCGCGCGTAACACCGCCTTCGATCGCCGACACCATCGCCGCCAGTTGCGCCATCACGGAACCTTCACTTTCACCGTAGCGCGGATATGGCGTACATTCACCAATACCGCACACGCCCTGCTGCTCGATTTCCACCACCACTACGTCGGCCTGCGTGCGGCTGCCGCGCGCGATAACGAACGCGCTACGCAATGGCCAGGATTGAGGATAAAAATGCATGCTTCTCATCGTGGCTCCTGAATGAAAAAACGCACCCTGTGACGCCAGTACGCGGATGTATTCTAATATATACAACTATTTAGCCAATTTTATATATCCAAGTAGCCATTGTTGACTTAAACTGTCGACAGGGTGTGAACCTAATGTTAAATGCCAACCTGATGGCCGCTCAATTAGGTTAATACCTTTGTATCAAACCCCTTAAAAGGAACCAAGTCATGACTCAGACAGTACATTTTCAAGGTAACCCGGTAGCCGTTGCCGGCCAACTGCCGCAGGCTGGCGATCGCGCCAAGGCGTTTTCACTGGTTGCCAAAGACCTTTCAGACGTGACGCTGAGCAGCTTCGCCGGCAAACGCAAAGTGCTGAACATTTTCCCGAGCATCGACACCGGCGTCTGCGCCACTTCAGTGCGTAAGTTCAACCAGTTTGCCAGCGAAATGGACAATACCGTGGTGCTGTGCATTTCTGCCGATTTGCCGTTTGCCCAGTCCCGTTTCTGCGGCGCGGAAGGCCTGAGCAACGTGGTGATGCTGTCGACCCTGCGTGGCGCTGAATTCAAACAGGCTTACGGCGTAGAAATCAGCGACGGTCCGCTGGCCGGCCTGACCGCGCGCGCGGTGGTGGTGCTCGATGGCCAGGACAATGTCCTGTACAGCGAACTGGTCAACGAAATTACCACCGAACCGAATTACCAAGCCGCGCTGGCGACGCTGAAGTAACGCCAAATAAAAAAGCCCGATGCTCATATCGGGCTTTTTTTTTACTCTTCGCCGTCTTCCACCGGCTTGCGGCTGCTGAGGCCGTATTCACGCAGCTTGTTGGCGATGGCGGTATGTGATACTCCCAACCGTTTAGCCAATTTACGCGTGCTTGGATAGGTGCGATAAAGGCGTGTCAGCACCGAACGTTCGAAACGCTTGCTGATATCGTCGAGCGAACCGTCGAGCACTTCGTCGCCCAATGACATTTCCACTTCAAATTCCGGCAGAACGATATCTTGCGGCCGCAGCTCGAAGCCTTCGGTTTGCGTCAACGCACGGTAAATGGCGTTCTTCAACTGACGGACGTTGCCGGGCCAACCGTATTTGCTGAGGAAACCACCAAGATCGCTCGCCAGCTTCGGCCGCGCCACGCCCTGTTCGTCAGCAAAGCGCGCCACAAACAGTTCGGTGAGCGGCATGATGTCTTGCGGCCGTTCGCGCAGCGGTGGAATGGTAATGGTCAGCACGTTCAGGCGGTAATACAGGTCTTCGCGGAACTCGCCGCGCTGTACCAGTTCGATCAGGTTCTTCTGGGTGGCGCAGATCACGCGAACATCGACATGCACTTCGTGATCTTCGCCGACGCGTCGGAAGGTACCGTCGTTAAGAAAGCGCAGCAGTTTGGTTTGCATGCGTGGCGACATCTCGCCGATTTCATCCAGCAGCACCGAGCCGCCGTTCGCCTGCTCAAAAAAGCCTTTCTTGCTGGCGGTCGCGCCGGGATAGGCGCCCGCGGCATGGCCGAACAGTTCGCTTTCCGCGACGTCATCCGGCAGTGCCGCGCAGTTAAGCGCCAGAAACGGCAGCTTGCCGCGCGGGCTACGCAAATGGCAGGCGCGCGCCAGAATGTCCTTGCCGGTACCGGTGTCGCCGATAATCAGCAGCGGTGCGTCAAGCATCGCCAGCTTGCGTGCCTGCTCCAGTACCTGGCGCATTTTCGGACTGACGGCGATGATATGATCAAACTCGGTATCATCATTCACCGACAGATTTTGCAACTGCCGCCCCATGCGCGCGGTTGATTTCAACATCACCACCGCACCCACGGTATCGTGCTGATGGTTTTCATCTTCGAGGTGGATTGGCGTAATATCCATCAGGAAGTCCTGACTGCGGATCACCACCCGCTCAGAGTGCGGCGCCGCGTGTTCATTTTCCAACCAGCGGGTAAAGTTATAGCCGCCAATCAGCTGACCGGCTGTCTGATTGCGGATCTTGTCTTCGTTCAGGCTGAACAGCGCCAGTGCGGCGGGGTTGGCCAGTTCGACCTTGCCCTTCATGTCGATGGAGAACACCGGCTCCGGCATCGACTCCAGCAGCGCGCGCAATGCGCGATGTTCACGCTCGGACGGCATGAAATTGACGGTACGTACGTCGGTAACGCCGTCAATGCGGCGGATTTCGGCCATTAACGCGCGAAATGTATCGAAATCAAGCTGTGAGAAATTGAGATAAATGCGGCCGATAGGATCGATTTCGATGCCACGTAAATCAATGCTGCGCGATACCAAAAGATCGAGTAGTTCTCGAGTGAGACCGAGCCGGTCTTCGCAAAATACTTCCAAACGCATCAGTAGTGGCCTTATTTTTGCAGGTTTTACGTACGCGGGATGATTGGCGACCATGATACTCTCTCATCCCGGACGGAAGAAGCGATCTGTCAGCAAAAGTTGACAGGGCTCTGATTTATCGTTGTCATTGATGAGTTTAAACGCAACCGAATAACACCATCGGCGTCATTTTAGCTTACTCTTGGTGGATTATCATAGTCAGCAGGGATTTTTTGGATAATTATCAACAAATCACAGCGGGAAATGCTTTCGTCAAGCGCGGCTTACGCCTTGAGATAATTGGCCGCACCGGGAGCGATGCGGCCAGCAGGATTATTTTTCTTTCTTGCTGTTGTTCTTCATGGTGTCCTTCAACTGATTGATCAGTTGTCCGCGAAAATCCCCAAGTTTTGGCTTATCCCCCTCCAGCCAGGGAAGCGGTCGACACAGTTCCATAGCCTTGATGCCGAGACGTGCGGTCAACAAACCAGCGCCAATGCCCTGCGCCGCTCGCGCTGAAAGCCGCGCCGCCAAATCTTGCGACATCCAGTCCATACCCACTTCGCGCACCAGTTCCGACGCGCCGGCAAAGGCGATGTTCAACAATACCAGTCTGAACAGACGCAAACGGCTAAAGTAGCCCAGTTCGATGCCATACAGCGCCGCAATGCGGTTGATCAGCCGGATATTACGCCAGGCGATAAACGCCATGTCCACCAGCGCCAACGGACTGACGGCAATCATCAGCGTTGATTCCGCCGCCGAACGGCTGATTTCCCTGCGCGCCTGATTATCCAGTACCGGCTGCACCAGTTTGGCATATAACGCCACCACTTCCCGGTCGTTCTGCGTTTCATGCAGCGACGCCTGCCAGCGCTGCAACGCCGGGTGCCCCTGATCCAGCCCCGCCTGACGTGCCAGCTTTTCGCAAAATTCGCGCCCTTTGCCCAGACCATGGCTGTGTAGCAGATCGCGCGCGACGTCGCGTTCTTCCGCACGCTGGCGCAAGCGGTATAACCGGCGCCACTCGGTCAATACCGAGCCAACGCCGGCGCAGACAATCAACCCACCCGCTACGCCGCCACCGAGGGCAATCCAGTCTTGCTGCAGCCAGGCGTCGTGCAGCCACTGCACGCCCTGCGCCACCACGCTGACGCCAAACAACGCCAGTCCGGCGCTCACCATTTTGCGCCACAGGCTGCGCTTTGGTTTCAACGCTGCATTGACGATGCCTTCCGCTCGCCCTTCTTCTTCGCTCGCATCCAACTGCTCCGCGATCGGCAGGAAGTTTTCCGCCTGGCGTTGATCAAAGGCCATCCCGGCACGCAGCACCGGCTCTTGCGGTGCTTGCAACGGTTGTTCAAAATCGATACGCGGTTTTAACGGTTCGCTCATCGCAATTTATCTCCCAGCAAAAACTCCATCACCGCATCCAGACGAATATGCGGTAACGGGCTGTCCACGCTCATCGCCTGTGGACGAAACTCATCAAAGTGGAACCCCTGGTTATGCCAAAAGGCCGGGCCGGGTAAACGCGCTGGCACTTCGCCGGGGAACACCGTCAGTGGCGCACCGTCTGCCAGGCGACTGCCCTTCAGCGCCGGGATGCGCTGCCCCTGGTGATCGACGATACCGCTTTCGGTTGCCTGCACCGAGGCCAGCCCGACGCAGTCCATGCTGATGCCTTCAAACGCAGCGTTCTGCCACGCCTCCTGCACCAACTGCTGCAACAGCGATACCAGATTGGCGTGCTGATCGGCAGTGATATGGTCGGCCTTGGTGGCGGCGAACATCAGTTTATCGATGGTAGGGGAAAACAGCCGACGGTACAGCGTACGCTTGCCATAGTGGAAACTTTGCATCAGTTGCGTCAGCGCCAGCCGCATATCGTTGAAGGCCTGTGGCCCGCTGTTCAGCGGTTGCAGACAGTCCACCAATACGATCTGGCGATCGAAGCGGGAAAAATGCTCTTTATAAAAGTTTTTGACGATCGACTGGCAGTAATAGTTAAAGCGCGTACGCAGCATGCCAATATTGGTGTGTTTGTCAGCCTGCGCCAGCCGGGATTCGCCGCTGGCATCGACTTTCGGCCACGGGAAAAATTGCAACGCCGGCGCGCCGGCCATATCGCCCGGCAGCACAAAGCGGCCCGGCTGAATAAAATGCAGCCCTTCGGTCTTGCAACGCAGCAGATAATCAGTGTAGGCCTGCGCAATCGCCGCCAGCCGGTTTTCATCCGCCGGTGCCAAAGGATCGAGGGTGTCACACAGCGCCAGCCACGGCTTGGCCCATTCGGCGCGGTCGCCTTGCAACAGGCCGGTCATTTGCCGCGACCAGGCCAGATAATCCTGTTCCAGCATCGGTAAATCGAGTAACCATTCACCCGGATAATCCACGATTTCCAGATACAGGGTCGAGGTCTCTTTAAAATGGCGCAGCAGCGAATCGTTGGAGCGGTAGCGTAATGCCAGACGAATTTCGCTGACGCCACGCGTCGGCGTCGGCCAGCTCGGTGGTGTGCCATACAGCTGTGCCAGTCCTTCGTCATAGGTAAAGCGCTGAATACCCAGATCGCGCTGAGGAATGCGTTTCACCCCCAGCAGCCGTTCTTCACGCACCGGCGAAAACAGCGGCATGCGGGCGCCGCTGTGCACATGAAGCAATTGATTGACGAAAGCCGTGATGAACGCCGTTTTGCCGCTGCGGCTCAAGCCGGTCACCGCCAGACGCAGATGACGATCGATACCGCGATTGACCAGCGAGGTTAACTCATTTTGCAAACGTTTCATTCTTCTCCTTGGCAGATACCTTTTACCTTGCAAAGCGCAGCATTACCGGTTGGCCGGCGCACCGGGTTAGCGCTTGCCGTTAGCGGGTATAACGCCCGAACAGCGTGTTTAGCCCTTTGCGCAACAACGGTTCCAATACCACCGCCAATAGTAGGCGCAGCGGTTTGCGGCTGACGGTCTTCAGCAACCATGAGGTTGCCCCCGCCGGCCCGTAACTCATTAACCCTATGATGATGACTTTAGACAATGTCTTCAACATTGCAGCTGCTCCTTGCTTGAACGTGGAGGTTTTAGCGCCATTAATAGCTGAAGTTTTGTTCATGGAATGCCCTCCGGCAAGAGAATCAAGGGGAACAGACGATATGCCCGACCTGCGCTACGCAGATCGGTGCGGAAAGGAACGCGTAACAGGTTACAGCTTGCGAAAACGGCTTTGCACGCCGAAGGTGTCTGAAGTGACGTAGCGCTCAACCTGACGCAAGCGTTGTTCACCGCTGCCCAGTTCATATTCCAGCCGGTCAAGCAACTGGCGCGGCGTGCGCTGATGTTCGCCATCGAAGCGGCTGGCCGGCGCGTCTTCCAGCAGAAAGGCCAGCGTAAAATAGGCGATAAGCGTCAGGAAGAACAGACCGAAAATCATCGACAGCACCACGATAACGCGGATCAGGCGTACCGGCACGTCGAAATAATGCGCCAGGCCGGCGCAGACGCCCTTCACCATGCCTTCTTCCGGCACGCGATACAGCTTTTTACTGCCCAGCGTATTGTTCATCAAGACTGTCTCCAGTTCGGGTGTTCGGCATCAAGGATCTCTTCCAGCGCTTGAATACGTTCGCGCATGCGTTTGGCATCGTCGGTCAACTGCGCCAGACGCTGCATTTCCTGATGGCTGAGCTGAATGCCGCTTTGCTGCCGATTGCTGTAATGCAGCCAAAGCCAAATCGGTGCGACAAACAGCACAAAAATCGTCAACGGAATGGCAAGGAGTAAAGCACTCATTTTTTTTCCTTCTTATGTCGTCTTTCATCGGCGGCCGCCATACCGGCGGCCGCTGGAGCATTACTCTGAACGGTTCATTTTCGCTTTCAGCGCCGCCAGTTGCTCGCTGATGGCATCATCCGCCTTCAGTTCGGCGAACTCCTGATCAAGCGATTTCTTTTTACCGATGCTGATGCTTTCGGCTTCCGCTTCCATGTGGTCAATGCGGCGTTCGAACTGCTCGAAACGCGCCATCGCCTCATCCAGTTTACCGCTGTCCAACTGACGACGCACTTCACGCGAGGACGATGCCGCCTGATGACGCAATGTCAGCGCCTGCTGACGTGCACGTGTTTCGGTCAGTTTGTTTTCCAATTCGCCGATTTCGCTTTTCATACGCGTCAGCGTTTCTTCAACGGTGGCAACTTCCTGCGTCAAGGTGGCGATCAAATCGGCAACCTTCTGTTTTTCGATCAGTGCCGCACGAGCCAGATCTTCTTTGTCCTTACGCAGCGCCAGTTCGGCTTTTTCCTGCCAGTCGCTCAGTTGGGTTTCGCCCTGCTCGATGCGACGCAGCAACTGCTTTTTCTCCGCCAGCGCACGCGCCGAGGTGGAACGCACTTCTACCAGAGTGTCTTCCATCTCCTGAATCATCAGTCGCACCAGTTTTTGCGGATCTTCTGCCTTATCCAGCAGCGTATTGATGTTGGCGTTCACGATGTCGGCAAAACGAGAAAAAATGCCCATAATTTACTTCCTCTTGGTGTCGATGGCGTCTCAAGCGCCACGTTAGGGGTAACGGCTTACACAGAGATATAATCAAAACCCGTGCCAACTTTTATATCATTGAAAAACAATAATTATTTATTTTTGACTCAACGCCAGCATCCTGTAAAGTGATTATCCTCACCAACTATTGGCGAATTTCATCATGAGCGAGCAGATCGAAAACCTGTTAGGCGAAGCGAATGCCTTTATTGAAGTATTGGAACAAGTTTCACAACTGGCAAAGTTGAACAAACCGGTATTGGTGATAGGTGAACGCGGCACGGGCAAGGAGCTGATCGCCCATCGTCTGCATTATCTTTCCAACCGCTGGCAAGGGCCGTTCATTTCGCTCAATTGCGCGGCGCTAAACGAAAACCTGCTGGATTCTGAATTGTTTGGTCATGAGGCAGGCGCCTTTACCGGCGCGCAAAAACGTCATCTCGGGCGTTTTGAACGCGCCGACGGCGGTACGCTGTTTCTGGACGAATTAGCCACGGCGCCGATGCTGGTGCAGGAAAAGCTGCTGCGGGTGATTGAGTACGGTCACCTGGAGCGCGTCGGCGGCAGCCAGCCGCTGCAGGTTGACGTACGGCTGGTGTGCGCCACCAACGACGATTTGCCGGCGTTGGCGGCGGCGGGAAAATTCCGCGCCGATCTGCTCGATCGGCTGGCGTTCGATGTGGTGCAACTGCCACCGCTGCGCCAGCGTCAGCAGGACATCATGCTGCTGGCTGAGCATTTTGCCATTCAGATGTGCAGAGAGTTGTCGTTGCCGCTGTTCCCCGGCTTTACCGAGCGCGCCCGTGACACGTTGCTGAGTTACGCCTGGCCGGGTAACGTGCGCGAACTCAAAAACGTGGTTGAACGTTCAGTGTATCGCCATGGCACCAGCAGCAGCGCGCTGGATGAGATCATCATCAATCCCTTTGCCCGCCACGTCGCCAGCGCAGCAACCGCGCACCAACCGCACGGCGACGCGCTGCCCGCACTGCCACTGGATATGAAGAGCTGGCAGAATCAGCAGGAGAAAAAGCTGCTGGAGTCAGCCTTGCAGCAAGGTCGTTTCAATCAGCGCAAGGCTGCGCAACTGCTGGGACTGAGCTACCATCAACTGCGCGGCATGCTAAAAAAGCACGCGCTGCTGCAAAACGATCGGCCCGAAGAAGCACATTCCACCTCGGCGGCAGAGGGCGAATAGCCGCCTGAATGCGGCAGCACGCCGATTATAGGCCGCTATAATCAGCGCTGGCTTTTCATATCGCGGCCTTTCCCGGCGAGGCCAGTGGCAACATCAGGCATTCGATTAATATGCACCGTCCCTTTTTAACACCACATTGATGGTTTTAAACAGAATCGCGATGTCGTTCCACAGCGACCAGTTTTTTACATACCAGGCATCAAAATATACGCGGGTGTCATAATCAACGTCATTGCGACCACTGACCTGCCACAGTCCGGTCATCCCTGGTTTTGCCATAAAGTAATAATCGACGTCACCCGCATAACGCTCCAGCTCTTTTTCGATTACCGGGCGGGGCCCCACCAGGCTCATCTCCCCTTTTAATACGTTAAACAGTTGCGGTAATTCATCCAGACTGGTTTTACGAATAAAGCGGCCAATGCGAGTAATACGTGGATCGTTTTTAAGTTTGAAATCCTTTTCCCATTCTGCACGCGCGTCGGCATCCCGTTCGAGCAACTCCTGCAACACCTGTTGCGAATTCACCACCATTGAGCGGAATTTCAGACAATTAAATTTTTTACCGTCTCGGCCGACCCGTTGGTGCCCATAAATTGCGCTACCGCCATCTTTCGATACCAAATAGCACAGTAGGAGCAATGCCGGCGCCAGTAATAGAATAATGATCGCCGAGCCAATAATATCAAAAGTCCTTTTTAGACATCGCGAGGATCTTTTTGCCAAATTATTGCTCACCCGCAGGATCATCACTTCGTGGCTAAAAATGAATGACATGTCTGTGCCATAAAGCGGCACGCCGCGCAACGTCGGGATCACCGAAACCGAACGACAATGATGTTTTGCCAGCGTTTTAAGCCATCGATCACGCAACGCATGCTGGTCAAACTCCAGCGCCACCACAAACTGAGTCAATTGTGGATCGCACTGCGACCACAGTTGCTGTTCATCATCAATGATTGGAATGCCCATTAATTGTCTGGCACCGGTTTGGTCGCTTGAAAAAAACGCGCAGATAGCAAAACCCAGAATTTCTTCACTTTGCAATGCGGCATAGGCATCACAGGCATTTTTCCCGCTGCCGATAATCACCGTATGTTTTTTCCACAGACCAAACGCATCCAGTATCCGTTTGACTATTGCGCGCGCCAGAGGCACCAGCACCAGCGCCGACAACCAGGTAAGCCCCCAGACATAGCGTGAAAAATGCCACATCGAAAACGCCACCATGGCGAGATCGAAGACGGCAAAGATCAGCAAAGTACGCACCACTTCCTTGAGCTCAAACCAAAACGGTTTGCGATAGCTGTAATGACGCAATCTCACCCAGAACCATCCCACGCATAATACTGCCAACATGACATGCGTCATAAAACGCGCGCTCATTTCCGATTCGGGGATAAAATCACGGATATTACCACCAAACAGATCGACCAGATAAACGGCGATTAACAGCGATAATACAAAAAAGAGAAAATCAGAGAGTGCGAGAGATAACTTAACCAGAGTGGTCTTGCTTGAATAATTAAGCACGTTCATGTCGTTTCATCCCTTTGCTACCAGGTTGCCAACACGCAATGCTAGCCAAAGAGCTTCGCTCACCGTGTAATTAATCTTTATCGCCACGGGCGCGACTATAAATATAAACATGTAATGACCTGACACGCGATGGGATTGCTTTTACATGTTGTGAGTATCCGTGGAAATTTTCAACTCGACAAGCAAGTGGCCCGATTTTGCGCAGAATAGGAATAATCCGGCGTCAGCGGCGTTCGGGGGGAATTGGGGGTGCGGTCAGCAGACCTTGGCGATAGGCAAAAAAAAAGCCAGCACCCGAGCTGGCTTAAGAAACACTGGAAGCAATGTGAGCAATGTCGTGCCTTCCACATCGGGCCACAAGGCGAGGCCTTCCGTGAACTGCCAAGCGATGATAATGGTTCTCAGTATCATCTGTAAAGTACTTTGTTGAGAAATTTTCTCATTACCACAGCAATATTGTGCAATTAGCCATCAGTCCGTGCAGGTCAAAATTCATTACGTAATGCCTGATAGCCCCATACCAGCGCAATATTGGTGGCCGCCACCTCTTCGGAAAATTGCAACGCATCACGATCCACCGCCGCATAACGCGATAAATCACTGTCGACACCGACGCGCTCAGTTGAGGGGATATAGCGGTTTTCCGGCAGCGTCACCCCGTCTACCACCGCGTTGTAACGCACCACGCAGCCGCTGCGCACATGGCAATTGAACAACACGCTGTTGAAACCGATAAATACCCGATCGTCTATACGGCAGGGACCATGCACAATGGCGCGATGGGCGATCGAGCTATAGCTACCGATGGTAACCGCCGCCCCGCCCTTGGAATGAATCACCACCCCGTCCTGAATGTTGGAATGGGCACCAATGACGATCGGTTCCAACTCGCCGTCGGGGTTAAGCTCATCGGCACGGATCACCGCGTAAGGGCCAACATAAACATAATCACCTATCATCACCCGTCCGCAAATAATGGCGGTCGGATCGATATAAGCCTTTGGTGACACCTGCGGCAAATGGCCGCTGGGATTTTTACGCAACATCGTCATCCTCCTGCCAGCTCAGTTGCGCCACCGCATTGTGAGCATGCAGACTCTCCTGATGTTCAACCACCACCTGGCCTGCACGATAACGGCAGGATGCTTGCAGCGCGTTATACAACCGGCGCGCAGCATCTTCACAAAACATCAGGTTTTGGCCATTGACCAGGGCGAAAGCCTGCTCGTCCAGCCGCTTGACCAGCGTTTGTACCGGCGTGCCCAACGCGTGTTCGATACGTTCAATCAGCGTCATCACCGGTACGGTCTGCTCATCGGGCGACAGCTCGACCGTTACCCAGGCCCAGCTGCGTTGGCTGTGCGGCGTTGCCGGCATACCGTGCAAACCCAACCATTCAGCCACTCGCTGGCGGCTAAGGCTGGTTGACTCCGCGTCAAAATCAACCAGAAATTGTTGTTGTGCAGCCTGACGACTGAGCGCGGCAGAACTGGGACAGGTTGATGAATATGCCACTCCGACTTTCAGCGTTAACCTGGGCACCGTGGCCAGCTGTGCCTCAATACACAGCGGGTAACTTTTCCAGCCGCGTTGCGCGCTGACCAACGCCGGGCGTGACAATAGCAAATCGCCACTGATGGTTAACTGCGCGCGATCGCTATGCGCTGGCTGTGAGTGTAAAAAATCGTTCAGGGTGGTAATGATACGCCGAGGCGTTAGCTCCCCCTGGGTCAAGCCATCCAGCGCGGCGTAAAGGCGCGACATATGAATACCGCGCGCGCCGTCTCGGCTGCCACGCAGGTTGATGCTGGCATTGATCTGCGCCGCCAGCGGTCGCCCGGCCAGTTCCAACGGCAATGCTATGCCCTGCATCCCGACCCAATCCAGGTCAATCACGCCTCTCTCTGTGCGCCAGGCCTGCGCATCCGGCAATGGCGGCAGGTTGGACGATACTGTTTTTTCCATGTTTCCTCTGACTCATTAATGTGGATTTAACGAAAATGCAATACGATATTGTTATGTTATAACATAACTATCATTGATGTTTAGGTCAACGCCACCTTTGCAAAGCAGCGAAGCGCTTAATCCATCAGCAAAAAATACGGTCATTGCATGCAAGGAATTGGGCAGATCGCCAGAGTACGGTACACTAACGCTATTGCTTATTAACCCATGAGCTTCTATGCGTGGTTTACCCCTTTGGATATTGACGTTATGCCTTGGCGGCTCGGCCATTGCGGCCGTTCCACCGGCACCAACGACCGCCGCCGCCGCGGCACTGCCGGACATTCGGCAACATGGTTTTGTCTATTGCGTCAGCGGCATACTGAACACCTTCAACCCGCAGATGGCCAGCAGCGGCCTGACGGTCGATACCCTGGCCGCCCAGCTGTACGATCGCTTGCTGGACGTTGATCCATACACTTATCGTCTGATCCCCGAACTGGCGCAAAGCTGGGAGGTGCTGGATAACGGCGCAACCTACCGTTTTCACCTGCGCAAGGATGTGCCGTTCCAGACCACCGACTGGTTTACCCCGACGCGCCGACTGAATGCCGACGACGTGGTGTTCAGCTTCCAACGGGTCTTCAACCAGAAGCACCCTTATCATGATGTCAACGGTGGCGAATACCCTTACTTTGACAGCCTGCAATTTGGCGATTCGGTGCAGAGCGTAAAAAAACTCGATAACTACACCGTCGAAATACGCCTGCAGGCGCCGGATGCCTCCTTCCTGTGGCACCTGGCAACCCACTATGCCCCGGTGCTGTCGGCAGAATATGCCGATAAGCTGTCGCAGGCCGGCAAACAGGAAATGATCGACCGCGAGCCGGTCGGCACTGGCCCCTTCCTGCTCAATGAATACCGCTCCGGCCAGTACATCCGGCTGGCACGCAATGACGCCTACTGGAAGGGCAAGCCACGCATGGCGCAGGTGGTGATCGACATGAGCGCCGGCGGTACCGGTCGGTTGTCGAAACTGCTGACCGGCGAGTGCGACGTGCTGGCCTATCCGGCGGCCAGCCAGTTGTCTATCCTGCGTGACGATCCACGCCTGCGCCTGACGCTGCGCCCGGGCATGAACATCGCCTATCTGGCGTTCAACACCCGCAAGCCGCCGTTCGACGATCTGAAGGTACGGCAGGCGATTTCACTGGCGATCAACAACCAGCGACTGATGCAGTCGATTTACTACGGTACTGCCGAAACCGCCGCCTCGATTTTGCCGCGTGCGTCATGGGCCTACGATAACGAAGCGCACATCACCGAATACAACCCGGCCAAATCGCGACAAATGCTCAAGCAGGCAGGCATTGAGAACCTGAACCTCAAACTGTGGGTGCCGACCGCATCGCAGTCTTACAACCCAAGCCCGCTGAAAACTGCCGAACTGATCCAGGCCGATCTGGCGCAGGTGGGGGTTAACGTCACCATCGTGCCGGTAGAGGGCCGTTTCCAGGAAGCGCGGCTAATGGAAATGAACCACGACCTTACCCTGACGGGCTGGGCTACCGACAGTAACGATCCGGACAGTTTCTTCCGGCCACTGCTGAGCTGCGCGGCAATCCGCTCGCAAACCAACTATGCTCACTGGTGTGATCCGGGCTTCGACGAGGTGTTGCAAAATGCCCTGCTTTCCCAGCAGTTGGCACAACGCATCGAAAACTATCAAAAGGCGCAAAAAATTCTGGAACAACAGTTGCCGGTGCTGCCGTTGGCATCCTCACTCCGCCTGCAGGCCTACCGTTATGATATCAAGGGGTTGGTATTGAGCCCGTTCGGTAATGCGTCGTTTGCCGGCGTGTACCGCGAAGCCGCAGAGGGAGCGAAAAAGTGATTATTTTTACCCTACGCCGCTTTTTACTGCTGATCATCACGCTGTTCCTGCTGACGCTGGTCAGCTTCAGCCTGAGCTATTTTACCCCGCGTGCGCCGCTCAACGGCGCCGGCCTGTGGGACGCCTATCAATTCTACTTCGTCAGCCTGCTGCACTGGGATTTCGGCGTATCCAGCATTAACGGTCAGGCGATCAGCGAACAGCTCAGCGAAGTCTTCCCCGCCACCATGGAACTGTGCATTCTGGCGTTTACCCTGGCATTGTTGGTGGGCATTCCGCTGGGCATCATCGCTGGCGTGCTGCGTGGTAAATGGCAAGACACCGCCATCAGCACTTTTGCGCTGCTGGGCTTTTCCATGCCGGTGTTCTGGCTGGCGCTGCTGATGATGCTGTTCTTCTCACTGCACCTGGGCTGGCTGCCGGTATCCGGCCGTTTTGATCTGCTGTACCCGGTGAAACACGTCACCGGCTTTGCACTGATCGACGCCTGGTTGTCTGATTCTCCCTATCGTGCGGAGATGATCGCCAGCGCCCTGCGCCATATGGTATTGCCCATCGCGGCACTGGCGGTTGCGCCAACCACCGAAGTGGTGCGCCTGATGCGCATCAGCACCGACGATGTCTTCAGCCAGAACTACATCAAGGCGGCGGCGACGCGCGGCCTGTCGCGCTTTACCATCATTCGTCGCCACGTGCTGCACAATGCGCTGCCGCCAATCATACCCAAGCTCGGGTTGCAGTTCTCCACCATGCTGACGCTGGCGATGATCACCGAAATGGTGTTCAGCTGGCCCGGACTGGGGCGCTGGTTGATCAACGCCATCCGCCAGCAGGACTACGCGGCGATTTCTGCCGGGGTGATGGTGGTCGGTACGCTGGTCATCACCATCAACGTCCTGGCCGATATCCTCGGTGCGGCAACCAACCCACTGAAACATAAGGAATGGTATGCCCTTCGATAACGTATACCGTGAAAAGAAAATGCCCAGCCCGCTGCGTTACACCTGGCGGATTTTTTATGGCGATGCGCTGGCGATGATCGGGTTCTACGGTGTGATTGCGCTGATCCTGCTGTCGCTGTTCGGTAGCCTGCTGGCGCCTTATGCGCTTGACCAGCAATTCCTTGGTTACCAGCTATTGCCGCCCTCATGGTCGCGCTACGGCAACGTATCGTTTTTCCTTGGTACCGACGACCTGGGCCGCGACATTCTCAGTCGTCTGCTCACCGGCACCGCCGCCACCTATGGCTCGGCGCTGCTGGTAACCCTCGCCGCTGCCGTTATCGGTGTGATCCTCGGCGTGTTCGCCGGCGTGACACACGGCCTGCGCTCGGCGGTGCTGAATCATATTCTCGACACCCTGCTGTCAATCCCGTCGCTGCTGCTGGCTATCGTGGTGGTGGCATTTATCGGGCCGAAGCTCGAGCACGCGATGCTGGCGGTGTGGCTGGCGTTGTTGCCACGTATGGTGCGCACCATTTACAGCGCGGTGCACGACGAGTTGGAAAAAGAATACGTTGTGGCAGCACGCCTTGATGGCGCCACGACGCTGCAGATTTTATGGTTCGCGGTGATGCCGAATATCGCTGCGGTGCTGGTAACCGAATTTACCCGTGCGCTGTCGATGGCGATCCTGGATATCGCCGCGCTGGGTTTCCTCGATCTTGGTGCGCAGTTGCCCTCGCCTGAATGGGGCGCGATGCTCGGCGATTCCTTGGAACTGGTGTATGTCGCGCCCTGGACGGTAATGTTGCCGGGAGCGGCGATCATGCTGAGCGTGTTGCTGACCAATCTATTGGGCGACGGCATGCGCCGCGCAATCAATGCGGGAGTGGAATAATGCCGTTACTCGATATCCGCAATCTGACGATTGAATTTATGACCGCCGACGGGCCGGTCAAGGCGGTGGATCGCGTTAGCATGACGCTGAGCGAAGGTGAAATCCGTGGCCTGGTGGGTGAGTCAGGCTCAGGTAAGAGCCTGATAGCCAAAGCGATTTGTGGCGTAACCAAAGATAACTGGCGCGTCACCGCCGATCGTTTCCGCTTTGACGATATCGACCTGTTGCAATTAACGCCACGTGAGCGACGCCGACTGGTCGGCCACAACGTATCGATTATTTTTCAGGAGCCGCAGTCCTGTCTTGATCCGTCCGAAAGCATCGGACGTCAGTTGGCGCAGGCGATCCCCGGCTGGACCTTCAAGGGGCGTTGGTGGCAACGCGTCAACTGGCGCAAGCGCCGCGCCATCGAGCTGCTGCACCGCGTCGGCATCAAGGATCATGATGATATCATGGGCAGTTTCCCCTACGAGTTGACCGAAGGTGAATGCCAGAAAGTGATGATTGCCATCGCGCTGGCCAACCAGCCACGGTTATTGATAGCCGACGAACCCACCAACGCCATGGAGCCCACCACCCAGGCACAGATTTTCCGCCTGTTGTCGCGGCTTAATCAAAACAACAACACCACCATTTTGCTGATCAGCCATGACTTGCAGATGATGAGCAAATGGGCCGACCGGGTAAATGTACTGTACTGCGGTCAAACGGTGGAAAGTGCGCAATGCGAAGATTTGCTGGCGACGCCGCACCACCCTTATACCCAGGCGCTGATCCGCGCGATGCCTGACTTTGGCCGTTCGCTGCCGCACAAAAGCAGATTGAACACGCTGCCGGGAGCGATTCCCTCACTGGAGCACCTGCCAATCGGCTGCCGTTTGGGGCCGCGCTGCCCTTATGCACAAAAGAAATGCATCGAAACCCCACGCCTGCGTCCGGTGAAAAACCATCTGTTTGCCTGCCACTTCCCGCTGAACATGGAGGAGCAATAACATGGAAACGTTGCTGGAAGTGCGTAACCTGAGCAAGACCTACCGCTATCGCACCGGGCTGTTCCGTCGTCAGCACGTCGAGGCGGTTAAATCGGTCAGCTTTACCCTGCGTGAAGGCCAGACGTTGGCCATCATCGGCGAAAACGGTTCCGGCAAGTCAACGCTGGCGAAAATGCTGTCTGGCATGGTGGAGCCGAGCGCCGGAGAATTGCTGATCGACGATCATCCGCTGGCTTTTGGCGATTACCGCTATCGCAGTCAGCGCATCCGCATGATTTTCCAGGATCCCAGCACCTCGCTCAATCCGCGTCAGCGCATCGGTCAGCTGCTCGACGCCCCGCTGCGCCTGAATACCGATCTGGAAGCCTCGGAGCGTGAGCAACGCATTAACCAGACGCTGCGCCAAGTGGGCATGCTGCCGGATCACGCCTATTATTATCCGCATATGCTGGCCTCTGGCCAGAAGCAGCGAGTCGCGCTGGCGCGTGCACTGATCCTGCAACCGAAAGTGATCGTCGCCGACGAAGCGCTGGCGTCACTGGATATGTCGATGCGTTCGCAAATCATCAACCTGATGCTCGAACTGCAGGAAAAACACGGTATCGCCTACATTTATGTGACCCAGCATCTGGGCATGATGAAACACATCAGCGATCAGGTGATGGTGATGCACGAAGGTGAAATCGTTGAGCGCGGCAGTACTGCCGAAGTGCTGGCTGCCCCGCTGCACGATCTCACCCGCCGCCTGATCGCCAGCCATTTTGGCGAAGCGCTGACCGCCGATGCCTGGCGGCGTGACGGCGGTAAATTCTAGCCGCGTACGCTGCCTGTCTCTACCACCAGGAGGATCATTGTTATGGGATTTCTCAACGGCAAACGCATACTGATTACCGGCGTGGCCAGCAAACTGTCGATCGCCTATGGCATTGCGCAAGCGATGCAGCGTGAAGGCGCGCAACTGGCCTTCACCTATCAGAATGACAAACTGAAGCCGCGCGTGGTGGAGTTCGCTGCCGCATTGGGCTCGACGCGGGTGCTGGAATGCGATGTCGGGCAGGATGCCAGCATTGACGCACTGTTCACCACGCTGGCGGCCGATTGGCCGACCTTTGACGGATTGGTGCATTCCATCGGCTTTGCTCCCGCCGAACAGCTGGACGGCGACTACCTCAACGCCGTCAACCGTGAGGGCTTCCGCATTGCCCACGATATCAGCAGTTACAGTTTTGTCGCGCTGGCCAAAGCCTGCCGCGGCATGCTCAACCCCGGCTCGGCGCTGCTGACGCTGTCTTATCTCGGCGCTGAGCGCGCCATCCCCAATTATAACGTCATGGGCCTGGCCAAGGCTTCGCTGGAGGCCAACGTGCGGTATATGGCCAACGCCATGGGGCCGGACGGCGTACGGGTCAATGGTATCTCCGCTGGGCCAATCCGTACGCTGGCGGCATCGGGCATCAAGGATTTCCGCAAGATGCTGGCGCATTGCGAAGCGGTTACGCCGATCCGCCGCACCGTCACCATTGAAGACGTCGGCAACACCGCCGCCTTTTTATGCTCGGATCTGGCCGCCGGCATCTGTGGTGAAATTGTTCATGTCGACGGCGGTTTCAATATTGCGGCGATGAATGAACTCGAATTGAAATGACCGTCCGCCACGGGCTGCGGGCCGGGACCGCGGCCCGCCGGCGCTGCGTTAGTCAATAATCGCAAATACTAATTACATTTTTGCGCAGTAAAATTATATTTTATTCTTTTCAGTTATGGATTAGCACGTAACATTATTTTATCTCGCCAATCGAATCGGTGAGGATATCCCCTACGTTGAGCAGATCAAACGACAGGATATCGCACTGATGAGCAACCCCAGCCCAATGGAAGCGCTGCGCCGCCCTCACCACAACCAGTGGTATCACGAAACCCAGAGCAGCGTACGCGGCGATTCGCCGCTGCAACCGCAAGCAGCCGGTGTGCGCGATCGCTTTTTACTTGGCCTTGGCGAGTTTGCCGACGCCGCACTCAATAACGCCCTGATTGCCCGCGCACCGGTATTTAGCGCCTCGCTCGACAGTTGCCGAGTATTGTTTCCGGAGCGGGTGACGCTGTCGCGTTACGTGACGTTGTCACCTTACGATCGCCTGTGTACCGCCTTGACCGTCGCTCAGGTGACCGGCGTTCAGGCATTGTGTAGCCACTATGCCGCCCGTCTTGCTCCGCTCGACAGCCCCGACGCCTCCCGTGAAAGCAATATTCGTTTAGCGCAGATTACCCAGTACGCCCGCCAACTCGCCACCCATCCCACGCTGATCTGCCATAAAGCTGTGCAGCAACTGTCCGAGGTTGGCCTCAGCACTGCCGATATAATCTCATTCACACAGATTATTGGGTTTGTCAGCTATCAGGCGCGGGTCGTGGCCGGCGTGGCGGCGCTGGCCGGCAGACCGACGGCGTTGGTGCCTGGTTTCCCAAGCATCAACGATGCCTCGGCTGCGGAGTTCAGCCTCGAGTCGTTAAGCTGGCAGCCCCGCTTACCGCTGGTCGATGTCGCCGTAGCCAATGCCGAGCAACTGGACGTGCTGGACCAAAGCCACCCGAATGCACGTGGCGAGCCCTATTACCGACTGCTGGCACACGACGCCGCCGCACTGCGCGAGCGCAACGGGGTGTTCAATACCATCAGCCAATCTGGTTATGGACTTTCGCCACGGTTGAAGGCACTCAGCGCGCTGGTCACCTCGCGCATCAACGGTAGCCGCTATTGCGCCGCCAAGGCGGCAGCAGAGGTGGCGCAACCGCAGCTGGTCCGGGCGTTGTTTGACGATATCGCCCAGGCGCAGCAACAGCTGGACGATCGGTTGAGTGCGGCACTGATACAGGTCAGCGCCGATCTGACGCGCTCACCGGAAAAATTTACTCCGCAAAACGTGCAACCGTTATTCAACCTGGGTTTGAGTCAGGCGCAGGCGTTGGAAGCGATCCTGACCAGCGCGCTGTATGCCTGGGAAAACCGCCTGCGCTACAGCCTCGGCGACGCGCTGACGGCACAGCAGTGTCCGACACCCGTGCCGCTAGTCTAACAGCCAGCCCTGCGCCGCGTCGAAGAAGTGCTGCGCCAGCGGCGTGGCACGCCCCGGCTCGGCAATCACCACTGCCGCGTGACGTGACATCGGCGTAATGTCGATGGGTCGACGCAGCAGCTGCGGCGTCATTTCCGGCAGCAGATTGCCATGTGGGAACAGTCCGCAACCCAGGCCGACAAAAATGCACTGCAACAGTTGAAAGATTGAGGTGGTTTCCACCCGCGCTTGCAGCGACAGCCCTGCCTCACGGAAGTTCTGATCGAGATAGCGGCGGAAATAGCGGGTCGGTTCTGCCAGACACAGCGGTAACGCAGCCACGTCTGCCAGCGTCAGCGGTGCATCGTCGACCAACTGCGGAAAATGCTGCGGATGGAACACCAGTTCCACCCCGCTGTCGGCCAACGGTTGTGATTGAAAATGCAACTCTTTTAGCGTCGTTAACTCAAAGAAACCGATGCCGATATCCACCGTATGGGCGGTGAGCGCCTCCAGCAGCTGATCGGCGCTGAGCACTGCCACCCGGTAATCCAGCTGCGGGTACTTTTCACTCACCGCCTTGAGCATTTGCGCCAGGGTAATGCTGCATTGCGGCACCACGCCAATACGCAAGGTGCCGTTCAGACCATGCTTAAGTGCCTCCACCTCCAGCTTCAGCCCCTGATAGACCGAGACAATCTCGCGCGCCCAGGCCAGTACCCGCTCGCCTTCGGCGGTAAATCCCTCAAAGTTGTTGCCGCGGTTGATCAACGCCACGCCAAGCTCTTTCTCAAGATTTTTCAAGCGCATCGACAGCGTCGGCTGACTGACGAAACTGGCCTCCGCTGCCCGACCGAAATGCCTTTCGCGCTCAAGATTACACAGGTAGATCAGCTGCTTAATATCCATGTATTGGCTCAAATAATGATTACTACGCGGAGTATATCATTACCAACGCATCGGATGCCGCTATCAGACTTTCAGCCGCAGATAATCCATCAGGCGTGAAAATACGCTGCCAGCCGCCGTCGGCTGCAGGGTGACCAGCGGCAGCGTTGCCAACAGTTTGCCATTGTCGCTGACGCGCACTTCCCCCACGGTTTGCCCCTGTGGCAACGGCGCCTCAAGGCGTGGGACGTTGAGCACATATTGCGCCTTCAGCTTGCTCGCTTCGCCTTTTGGCAGCGTCAGGTAACGATCCTGCGCTACGCCGACCGCGATCCGCGACCGGTCGCCGTACCACACCGCCTCGTTGCCCAATGGCTGACCGGCCTTGAATACACGCACGCTGTCAAAATCACGCAGCCCCCAGCTCAACAGCTTACGCGCCTGTTCTTCGCGCCCTTTAGGGCTTTTACCCCCCATCACTACCGCGATCAGCCGACGATCGCCCTCGGTGGCGGAAGCAATGATATTGAAACCGGCCGATTCGGTGTGGCCCGTCTTCAAGCCGTCGACGTGCAGCGTTTTGTCCCACAGCAGCCCATTGCGGTTCTGCTGGGTAATACCATTCCAGGTCAGCGACCTTTCGCTGTACATATGGTATTCCGCCGGTTCGCTCATGATGATGGCGCGTGAAATCACCGCCAGATCGCCGGCCGTGGTGTATTGCCCCGGAGCATCGAGGCCATGAACGGTTTCAAAATGGGTATTTTTCAATCCCAGCTGCGCTGCTTTGTTGTTCATCAGGTCGACAAACGCCGTCTGGCTGCCGGCGACGTAGTCAGCCATCGCCACGCAGGCATCGTTGCCGGAATCAATAATAATACCGCGGCTCAGGTCGCGAACCGTGACCCTGTCACCTGGCTTTAAAAACATCAGCGACGATCCCTTGAACACCGGATTGCCTGCTGCCCAGGCATCCTTGCCCACCGTCACCACATCGTCCAGGCTGATTTTGTGCTGATCCAGCGCATGGTCAATCACCAACCCGGTCATCAATTTGGTCAGGCTGGCCGGGTTACGCCGCTGGTCGGCGTGGTTTTGCGCCATAATCTGGCCACTGGCGTAATCCATTAATACATACGATGCCGCATCAATTGGCGGCGGCGTTAGCGAGGGAAAATCGCCTGCCGTGTCTGCCGCCTGCGCTGCCAGCGGCAACAAAATCCCGATTACCACAGCCGATACTGAACGCTTCACTCACTCTTCCTCAAATATTGCAATATAAATCCGTGACATAGACTGCACTAAAGCATCGCCTGGCGGAATCGTTAGACTTTTGCAGCGGATAACATAATGCAACCATTTGTATGTCAGCTGGGTGCGATAAACCCGCTCTATGCCATCATTGCCCTATTCGATTAGACGCTTGCGTCGCGCGCCCCTAGACTTGTGACATAAAGACTCAAAATGCTTAATAAAGCGTTCACTTTCTGACAACAATCACCTGCGAAGACCACAATGAAATTTAAACCGTCTATCAAACCGTATACCGGTGCGGCGGGCGGCTGGGGCTCATTGGAAGCCACCACCCGCTACGTGCTGGACAGCAAGCAAGCATTGAAAAACCTGCGCAATCTGATGCGCGTCAATAAAGTACGCGGCTTCGACTGTCCCGGCTGCGCCTGGGGCGATGACAATCACAGTACCTTCAGCTTTTGCGAAAACGGCGCCAAGGCCGTCAGTTGGGAAGCCACCCGCCATGCGGTTACAGCAGAGTTTTTTGCCGCCCACAGCGTGAGTACGCTGCTGCAACAGAGCGATTATTTCCTTGAGTATCAGGGCCGCCTTACTCAACCAATGCGCTACCATGCCGACAGCGATCGTTATCAGCCCATCAGCTGGCCGGATGCGCTGGCGCTGATTGCCCAGCACGTCAAGCGGATGGACAATCCCAATCAAATCGAACTCTATACCTCCGGCCGCGCCAGTAACGAAGCCTCCTATCTGTATCAGCTGTTCGGGCGCATGCTCGGCACCAGCAACTTCCCCGACTGTTCCAATATGTGTCATGAAGCCAGCGGCATCGGCCTGAAACAGAGCATTGGCGTCGGCAAAGGCACCATCCGCATGGATGATTTCGAGCGGGCCGACGCGATTTTCGTGTTTGGTCAAAACCCCGGCACCAACCATCCGCGCATGTTGCACAGCCTGAAACATGCCGCCCGCCGCGGCGCGCGCATCGTCAGCTTCAACACCCTGCGCGAACGCGGACTTGAGCGCTTTGCCGATCCGCAAAACCCGATTCAGATGCTGACACCCAGCTCATCGCCGATCAGTTCCGCCTATTATCAGCCCAACCTCGGCGGTGATATGGCGGCGGTACGCGGGATGGCCAAGGCATTGCTGGAAAGCCACCGACAGCAGCAGGCTGCCGGCCAGGTCGGCCTGTTCGATTTGCCGTTTATCGAGCAGCACTGCGTCGGAGTCGACGCCTATCTGGCGCAGGTTGACGCCACCAGTTGGGCGAAGATCACCCAGCAGTCGGGACTGAGCGAAACGCAGCTGCGCGAAGCGGCCGAGATTTACCGCTCGGCACCGCGGGTGATTTGCACCTGGGCAATGGGCGTCACCCAGCATAAGCACTCGGTGGCCACGGTGCGTGAAATCACCAATCTGCAACTGCTGTTCGGCCAGTTGGGCAAGCCGGGCGCCGGTCTGTGTCCGGTGCGCGGCCATAGTAACGTGCAGGGCAACCGCACTATGGGCATTGATGAAAAAGCGCCGACGGCGCTGCTTGACAGTCTGGCCAGGCACTTCAATTTTTCGCCACGTCGTGAGCCGGGCCACAATACGGTAGAAGCGATCGAAGCGATGCTGCGCGGCGAGGTCAAGGTGTTGATTGCGCTTGGCGGCAATCTGGCGGCAGCGGCGCCGGACAGCGAACGCACCGCACAGGCGCTGCGTAACTGCGGGTTGACGGTACACATCAGCACCAAATTGAATCGCAGCCATCTGATCACCGGTAAAGACGCGCTGATCCTGCCAACGCTCGGCCGCACCGAACAGGATATGCAGGCCAGCGGAGCGCAGTTTATTACCGTCGAGGACTCATTCAGCATGGTGCACGCCTCGGAAGGCATCGGCAAACCGCTATCGGACAGTCAGCGCTCGGAAACAGCGATCGTCTGCGGCATCGCCGATGCGGTGCTGGGTAATCAGCCGCTCGACTGGCTGGCGCTGGCGGACGACTATTCGCTGATCCGCGATCACATCGCCGCCACCATAGCCGGTTTCGACGATTTTAACCCACGTTGCGAATTGCCGGGCGGCTTTTATCTCGGCAACGCTGCCGCCGAACTGCGCTTCGCCACGCCAAGCGGCAAGGCGGAATTTGGTGCCGCAGCGCTGCCCGACAGCCTGTTCCCACAGTTGGCCGGGCAGACGGCGCCGTTCACTCTGCAAACCCTGCGTTCCCACGATCAGTACAACACCACGATTTATGGGCTCGACGATCGCTATCGCGGCGTTTACGGCCAACGCGAGGTGTTGTTTATCAATCCAGACGATCTTGCCGCACTGGGGATGCAGGACGGCGAGCGGGTCGAGATTGAAACCCTGTGGAATGACGGCGTAACGCGCAAGGTCAGTGGCTTCAAACTGGTGAGCTATGCTATTCCACGCGGCAACCTGGCGGCCTACTACCCGGAAACCAACCCGCTGGTGCCGCTGGCCAGCTTTGGCGACGGTACCGGCACGCCAACCTCCAAATCGATCCCGGTGGCGATACGTCGTGAGCCTGCGTCAGTCACGCTGCGCATTGCCTGAGTAAGCAGGCCTGATATCGCTAAAAAACGCGCTGCGGGTGTGGAAAAGCGTGATATCAGGCTTGCCCGCAGCGGGTGATTCGCGTAAAACTGTCAGCCGCAAATCTTGCCACTCACAACCCATTCACTGGACGATATGTTTCAAGATAACCCGCTGCTGGCGCAGCTTAAACAGCAACTTCACTCTCAAACCCCGCGTGTTGAAGGCGTAGTAAAAGGGACTGAGAAAGGCTTTGGCTTTTTAGAGGTCGATGGCCAAAAGAGCTATTTTATCCCGCCGCCGTACATGAAAAAAGTCATGCATGGCGACCGCATCGTCGCCACCGTCCACACCGAGAAAGAACGTGAAATCGCCGAGCCGGAAACCCTGGTCGAGCCATTCTTGTCACGCTTTGTCGGTCGGGTACAGAAGAAAGACGATCGCCTGTCAATCGTGCCGGATCACCCGTTGCTGAAAGATGCGATTCAATGTCGTCCAGGGCGTGAACTGACACATGACTTCCAGGCCGGCGATTGGGCGGTGGCGGAAATGCGTCGACACCCGCTGAAAGGTGACCGTAGCTTCCATGCCGAGCTGACTGATTTCATTACCAACGCCGACGATCACTTTGCGCCATGGTGGGTCACGCTGGCACGACATAATCTCGAAAAGGAAGCGCCAGAAATGGCGGCTACCCATCAGCCGACCGCCACTCTGGCGCGTGAAGATCTGACCGGTCTGGATTTTGTCACCATCGACAGCGCCAGCACCGAAGATATGGATGATGCGCTGTTTGTTCAGGAGAACGCCGACGGTACCCTGCAACTGACCATCGCTATCGCCGACCCGACCGCCTTCGTCGATCAGGGCAGCGCGCTGGATGACATTGCCCGCAAACGCGCCTTTACCAACTACCTGCCGGGTTTCAACATCCCGATGTTGCCGCGCGACCTGTCCGACAATCTGTGCTCGCTGCGCGCCAATGAGCGTCGCCCGGTACTGGCTTGCCGCGTGACCATCGCCGCTGACGGCGCGTTGGGCAGCGATATCCATTTCTTCGCCGCCGAAATCGAATCGAAAGCCAAACTGGTGTATGACGAAGTCTCCGACTGGCTGGACGGCATTGCCGGCTGGCAACCGCCAAGCGAGGCTATCGCCCAGCAGATTACCCTGCTCAAGCGGGTCTGTGATGCGCGCAACGGCTGGCGTCACCAGCATGCGCTGGTGTTCAAGGATCGGCCGGACTATCGCTTTGTCCTCGGCGAGAAAGGCGACGTGCTGGACATCATCACCGAGCAACGCCGTACCGCCAACCGCATCGTTGAAGAGTGCATGATTGCCGCCAACGTCTGCGCCGCCGTGGTGCTGCGCGATCGTCTGGGGTTCGGCATCTACAACGTGCACACCGGCTTCGACCCGGCGCTGGTGGAACAGGCAGTCAGCGTACTGCAGGCCAACGGGGTACAAGCCGAGGCCGAAAAACTGCTGACGCTGGAAGGCTTTTGCGAGCTGCGCCGTCACCTTGACGCACAGCCGACGCAATTCCTCGACAGCCGTATTCGCCGTTTCCAGACCTTCGCCGAAATCAGCACCGAGCCGGGTCCGCACTTTGGCCTCGGGCTGGAAGCTTACGCCACCTGGACGTCACCCATCCGTAAATACGGCGATATGGTCAACCACCGCCTGCTGAAAGCCATTATCAGCGAACAGGCCGCGCAGAAACCGCAGGAAGCGATCACCGTCCAATTGGCGGAGCGTCGCCGTCTGAACCGTATGGCGGAACGCGACGTCGGCGATTGGCTGTATGCCCGTTTTCTGCAAGACAAGGCCGGCACCGATACCCGCTTCAAGGCGGAAATCATCGACGTCACCCGCGGTGGACTGCGTGTCCGTTTGCTGGAAAATGGCGCCGTGGCGTTCATCCCTGCTCCATTCATCCACGCGGTGCGCGACGAGCTGGTGTGTAGCCAGGATACCGGCACCGTGCAGGTGAAAGGCGACGTGGTTTATCGCCAGAGCGACAGCCTGCAAGTCACCATCGCCGAAGTGCGGATGGAAACCCGCAGCGTGATCGCCCGCCCGGCACCATAACCGCCCACCCACTACGCTGCTTGTCGGGCGCCTTTATGGCGCCCGATTTTTTCCGTGGCATCCGTCACGCGCCCCGCCGGCCAAGGTGACCTCATCATCTTGTTTTTTCACTAATACTCGCCTGAGCTCACATTTCTTATCCGTGCGGTTTCTCTTCGTGCGTAAACCTCCTATTTTTAACTTGGTGTTTACCTTCATAACAACATTGATGACCTCTCTCACTACTCTGCACACCAAGGAGTTGTTAACCATGAAGAACGTCAAGTCCGGAATAATCTGGCTAGCGGTGGCGTTGGTCGGGGCGTTTGCCTTCGCGATGCTGGCACTCAGCCGCGGCGAGCATGTCAACGCGGTCTGGCTGGTGGTGGCGTCCGTTGCCTGTTACAGCATTGCCTATCGGTTTTATAGCCTGTTTATCGCCAAAAACGTCTTCGAACTGGACGATCGACGGCTGACCCCGGCAGAGCGCCGTAACGACGGGCTGGATTACGTCCCGACCAATAAATGGGTACTGTTCGGCCACCACTTTGCCGCCATTGCCGGTGCCGGGCCGCTGGTAGGCCCCATTCTGGCGGCGCAGATGGGTTTTCTGCCAGGCACCATCTGGATCCTGGTTGGCGTGATGATGGCCGGTGCGGTGCAGGACTTCCTGATCCTGTTCATTTCCACCCGGCGTGATGGCCGCTCGCTGGGCGAAATGGCCAAGCAGGAACTTGGCGCCTTCGCCGGCGTGATCACCATGCTCGGCGCGCTTGGCGTGATGATCATCATCCTGTCGGCACTGGCACTGGTAGTGGTCAAAGCACTGGCCGACAGCCCATGGGGCCTGTTCACCATCGCCGCTACTATCCCGATCGCGCTGTTTATGGGCATCTACATGCGCTTTATCCGCCCGGGGAAAATCGCGGAAATTTCGGTGATTGGCTTCGTGCTGATGTTGCTGGCGATTATTTACGGCGGCAACGTGGCGCAGCACCCCTACTGGGGACCGTTCTTTACCCTGCACGGCACTACGCTGACCTGGGTTCTGGTGATTTACGGTTTTGTCGCGTCGGTACTGCCGGTGTGGTTGCTGCTGGCGCCGCGCGATTACCTGTCCACCTTTATGAAAATCGGCGTGATCATCGGTCTGGCGCTGGGGATCGTGTTTGCCATGCCGGAGCTGAAGATGCCGGCGGTATCACGCTTTATTGACGGTACCGGACCGGTATTCGCCGGTGCCCTGTTCCCGTTCCTGTTCATTACCATCGCCTGCGGCGCGATTTCCGGCTTCCATGCGCTGGTCTCCAGCGGCACCACGCCGAAACTGGTTGAACGCGAAAGTCACATCCGCTTTATCGGTTACGGCGCCATGCTGATGGAGTCCTTCGTGGCCATCATGGCGCTGATTTGCGCCTCGGTGCTCGATCCTGGCGTGTATTTTGCCATGAACTCACCGGCGGCGCTGATCGGCACCACGGTGGAAAACGCCTCGCAGGTGATTAACGGCTGGGGCTTTATCGTGACCCCGGAAACACTGGCGCTGATCGCCAAAGACGTCGGCGAAAATTCGGTGCTGTCACGCGCCGGTGGCGCGCCGACGTTTGCCGTCGGCATGGCGCATATCATCAGCGAGGTATTCAACAGCCGTGGGATGATGGCGTTCTGGTATCACTTCGCCATTCTGTTCGAAGCGCTGTTTATCCTGACTGCCGTCGACGCCGGGACCCGCGCCTGCCGTTTTATGGTGCAGGATCTGGTCGGCGTGGCGGTGCCGCGCCTGGCCAACAACCGTTCCTGGTTCGGCAACCTGGCTGGCACCACGGTGGCGGTCGCCGGCTGGGGGTTCTTCGTCTATCAGGGAGTGGTCGATCCGCTGGGCGGGATTAATACCCTGTGGCCGCTGTTCGGCATCGGTAACCAGATGCTGGCGTCAATGGCACTGATCCTCGGTACCGTGGTGTTGTTCAAAATGAAGAAGCAGCGCTACGCCTGGGTGACCATTGTGCCGACGGTGTGGTTGTTCATCACCTCGATGACCGCCGGCTGGCAGAAGATTTTCCATGAGAAACCGAGCATCGGTTTCCTGGCACAGGCGAACAAGTTCTCGGCCGGCATTGAGCAAGGCACCCTTATCGCACCGGCCAAAACGCTGAAAGATATGGAAACCATTGTGTTCAGCAATCAGATTAATGCCGCGCTGTGCGCTTTCTTTATGCTGGTGGCGGTAACGATGCTGGTTTCTGCCTTCTTCGTGATACGCAGAGCATTGAACTCCAGTATCCCGACGGTGAAGGAATCGGAGGTGACGCTGCGCGAACAAACCGGACGCCTTTGAGCTGCGGCATTAACAAGGGCGCCTTCGGCGCCCTTGCTTTATTTAACCATTGCCATCTGTTCGCGCCTCGCCGCCCTGGCCTTGACCCGCCGAGACCACATGGCGGTGATGATTGGCACCAGCACCGAGGTGACGATCACCGAGGTGGCCACCAAGGCGGTGGCTGCCGGCGCAACCGCCTTGAACTGCGGCACCATTTCAGCAATCAATACCGGCGTTGCCACCGCCGCGCCGGCCGAGCTGGATGCCGCCACCCCGGCGGTACCGTCCCCACCGCCGATCAGTTTGTCAGCAATAATCAACGGGATGCCGGTAATGATAATCACCGATACCCCCAGCAACACCCCCAATAGGCCGGTTTGCGCGATGACGCTCAGATCGATGGTGTTACCCAGCGCGAAAGCGAAGAACGGTATCAGGGCTTGCACCGCCTTGCCGAAAAATTCGCGCAGTTCCGGATCGAGATTGCCCAAGGCAAAGCCCACCAGGAACGGCAACACGGCGCCAACGAACACCTGTGGTTCGAACGAGGCGATGCCGGCAGTGCCCAGTATGATCATGGTCATCAGCGGGCCGGATTCCAGCGACATCAGCACAAAGGCGCCGGCTTCCTCTTTGCTGCCGTATTGCTGCATGATCGAGGCGTACAGGCCACCGTTGGTCATATCCATCGCCGCGACCAGGGCCAGCGTTGACAGTCCGGCAAAGAAGCCGATCTCTACGCCGTTCTCTGGCAACAAACGCGACGCTACCGCTGCCACCAGCCAGGCTACGGCGATTTTGGTGACCACCAGCGTGCCCGACTTGCGCAATACGGTGCCGGTGGCGCTCAACTTGATCGAGGCGCCCATGCAGAAGAACCATACCGCCAGAATCGGCACGGTGCCGGAAATCAATCCGTTGGTGAACGAGCCGAAATACTTGCCCGCCCCCGGCGCGAAGGTGTGACACACCGCGCCAATGAACAGCGGCACCAGCATCATGCCGCCTGGGATCTTGTCTATCGCACGTTTGATCTGCATTACCTACTCCACTTTAATTTGAACGGGTTACAGCAACGCATCGCCGACAGCCACCGACTTGGGCAGACTTCGTTGATGATTTCGTTGCGCAGATTAACTGTTCAATTGCTGAATTAAAGTGATCGGACGCATAATATCAAAACGCAGTTTCAATATTTAAGGTTAATCGTTTTAAAATAAAGACCAGCGACAATAAAGGCGGCAAGAGCCGCCTGTAGCTATCCTCTCACCCCTTAGCCAAGCAGATGGGTACCAAACGCGTTCTGCCAATCCTGTTCAAAGGTCGCAACCGCGGCGTCCACCGCCGGCGTGGCAAGCAACTGCTCCGCCACCCCGACAGGCAACGTCAGCGACTGGCAGCCGGCCAGCATGCATTCCAGTGCCTGACGTGGCGTTTTGAAACTGGCGGCCAGCACCTTGGCATGCGGAGCATGCAACGTCAGCAACTGCTGCAGTTCGCGTACCATGACGATACCGTCTCCCCCCTGGGCGTCGACGCGGTTAACGTAAGGTGCTACATATTCGGCGCCGGCCAACGCCGACAACAGCCCCTGTGCCGCGCCGTAAACGGCGGTCCCCAACGTCGGGATCGACATGCTCTTCAGCTTCTTGATTGCCGCAAGCCCCTCGGCGGTGGCCGGAACCTTGACGATCAAACCCGGTACGCGCTGGTGCAACAGCACCGCATCCGCCACCATGCGTTCGGCATCGCCGGCCATCACCTGGGCGAACAATTTGCCGGTTCCGCCCAGCGCGTCGCGCAACGCCGGCAACACCTCCCAAATCGGTTTTCCTGCTTGTGCCACAATGCTTGGATTGGTGGTCACACCGTGCAGTGGCAGCACGCGCGCCAGACGTTTCACCGCGCTAACATCGGCGGTATCAAGGTAAAGCTCCATTTAAGCCTCCTGAATCGTAATGGGTTTATCCGTGTTCACACCATCATAAGCGATAGTGGCGCGCACGCGCTGATTAATGCGCTGGCACTCGCTGCCGCCAACGCCGAACGGCGCGGCATCGACGGGCTATACCGGCGTGCGGCCAGTCGACCCTAAACCGGCTATGGGCAACTTCTTGACCCATATCATAATTTAGTGATACGCATGGCTGGAAATTCGCTTATCTTTACCGCATTATCCCTTAATGCGTCGATACCGTTATCGCGTGAACAAAACTGATTATTTATACTTTTATCTTTGCGGCCGCCCGTTGGCAATCGCACCATCAGGTCATTATGAATTCAAGACAACAAACCATTTTACAGTTGGTCAACGATCGTCGGCGGATTAGCGTCGGCGAGTTGGCTCGCGCGGCTGGCGTCTCCGAGGTCACCATCCGCCAGGATCTGACCCTGCTGGAAAAGCGCAGCTATCTGAAACGCGTACACGGTTCGGCACTGGCGCTCGAAAGCGACGATGTCGATGCGCGCATGATGTCCAACTTCATCCTCAAGCAAAAGCTGGCGCAATATGCCGCCACGCAGATCAATGACGGCGAGACGGTTTTTATCGAAAGCGGCAGCGCCAACGCCCTGCTGGCACGCTATCTGGCCGAGCGCAAGCACGTCACGCTGATCACCGTCAGCCATTACATTGCCAATCTGCTCAAGGAGACCGAGTGCGAGGTGATCGTACTCGGCGGTATCTACCAGAAAAAAAGCGAAACCGTGGTTGGTCCGCTAACCCGCATGTGTATTCAGCAGGTGCATTTCAACAAGGCGTTTATTGGCATTGACGGCTACCATGCAGAAACCGGCTTCACCGGTCGCGATATGATGCGTGCTGACGTGGTAAATGCAGTGCTGGAGAAAGGGGTGGAAAACATCATCCTGACCGATTCGTCCAAATTTGGTCAGATTCAAGCCAATCCTTTAAGGCCGTTGGCCAAAATCGGACGCGTGATCACCGACTCACGCCTGTCGCTGGATTATCAGCATCAGTTAAAGCGCAGCGGTATTGCCTTCGATCTGGTCAACGAATAACGACTTCGGGCATAGCCTATGCCCGAGGTCACTGAGGCTGTTTACTGGCCATAGTAGGCGTTTTTACCGTGCTTGCGCAGGTAATGTTTATCCAGCAGGATTTGCTGCATCTGTGGCAAACCGGGCACCAACTGGCGCGAAAAAATCCCCATATAGGCTATTTCTTCCAGCACCACCGCATTATGCACCGCTGTGTCAGCGTCTTTTCCCCAGGCAAACGGGCCGTGAGAATGCACCAGCACCGCCGGTACCGCTGCCGCATCCAACTGACGCTGGTTGAAGGTTTCAATAATCACCCGGCCGGTTTCCCATTCGTAACGACCGTCGATTTCGTCGTCGTACATCAGACGGGTACAGGGAATGTCGCCATAGAAATAATCGGCATGGGTGGTGCCCCAGGCGGGAATGTCCAGTCCGGCCTGCGCCCAGATGGTGGCATGACGAGAATGGGTATGCACAATGCCGCCAATCGATGCGAAGTCGAGATACAGTGCGCGATGGGTGTCAGTATCGGAAGAGGGTTTTTTACTGCCCTCCACCACCTTGCCGCTTTCCAGTTCAACCACCACCATGTCATTGAGCGTCATTGCCGGATATTCAACGCCGGAGGGTTTTATCACCATCAGGCCCGACTGGCGGTCGACGCCGCTGACGTTGCCCCAGGTAAAGGTGACCAGATTATGGCGCGGCAATGCCAGGTTGGCCTCCAGCACCTGTTGTTTTAGTTCGTTAAGCATCGGCTGTTCCTCAATCGCGTATTCTTGACCTATTGTCAAAGGCGACGGCGGTGGCAGGTATGGCAAAATTAGCTAAAGACCGCGCAGATTTCTGCTGGAAAAGCGTTTCTGCGCACTCGATGCCCCTAGCCTGCTTCCTCCGGTGACGGATTGCCGATAAAAAGCACAAATCACGCGCAGTTAATAAGGAATTTAAGACTTTTTACCTGTGAATATTTGTGTAGGTATTTATACTAATTAACGGCGGCAACACTGCCGTCAGGTTTTATTTATTTGGCTTTTAGCAAAAAATGCCAAGTTTTATTTCGATACTGTATGGGTGTTAGTAGCAGGCTTATTTGATGGATCACGCCTATACTTATTAAGGCACTTCCATATAGCCAATGCTAAGGAGAAGTCATGATGATTATCACTAAACGTTTTGCCACAGCCGCTCTGGCTATTACCCTGGCGTTTTCATTGAGCGCCTGTTCCAACATGTCCAAACGCGACCGTAACACCGCAATCGGTGCCGGTGCCGGTGCAGTCGGCGGTGCAGTGCTGACCGATGGTAGCGCATTGGGGACGTTGGGGGGTGCCGCAGTCGGTGGGATCATCGGTCATCAGGTCGGCAAATAAGCCGCTGATGGATGAGACCGCTGCCGCAAAGGCGGGCAAAAGCGATAACGCTTTGACGCATTAACGAGCAATAACAATTTCAGGTCTGTCTACATTTTGTCTGCGGTGTCTTGCTGCAGACTCGGGTTAACGCCCAAGCAACACCCAATGCCATGCCGCAGTGATGTACTGCGGCATGGCCACAGCGCTTAACCGCCTGCCAGTTTGACTTTCATGCCCTTGGCTTCAAGCAGCTGTTTGAGCAGATCGCGTTTATCACCCTGGATTTCGATCACACCGTCTTTAAGCGAACCGCCGCAACCACACTTTTTCTTCAGCTCCGCCGCCAATTTTTCCAATCCGCCGTCATCCAGATCGACGCCGGAAATCAGACAAACGCCCTTGCCCTTACGGCCGCTGGTTTGACGCTGGATGCGTACCACACCGTCACCTTTGGCGCGCTGCGGCTGCGGTTCCGCTTCCTTGATGCGTCCGCCGTCGGTGGAGTATACCAGTCGGCTATTGTTATCATTCATCGCACGCTCCTTTACGCCAATGAGGCGCGAATGGCGGCCAGCGTCGCGGCCGGATCGGCTGATTGGGTGATTGGCCGGCCAATCACCATGTAATCGACACCGGCAGCCAACGCCTGTTGCGGCGTCATCACCCGGCGTTGATCGCCGGCGGCACTGCCTGCCGGGCGGATGCCCGGCGTCACCAGCTGAAATTCGCGACCACAGGCGGCCTTCAGTCGTTCAGCCTCCTGCGCGGAACAGACTACGCCATCCAGACCGCAATCGCGCGTCAGGCGAGCCAGACGCTCCGCCTGCGCCGCCGGCTCGAGATCGATACCGACGCCGCGCAGATCGTCGGCCTCCATGCTGGTCAGCACGGTGACCGCAATCAGCAACGGCGCGTCGGCGCCATAAGCTTGCAACGCCTCTTTGGCGGCGGTCATCATGCGCGCACCGCCGCTGGCATGCACGTTGACCATCCACACACCCAGTTCGGCGGCGGCAGCCACCGCGCGCGCGGTGGTATTGGGAATGTCATGGAATTTCAAATCCAGAAAGACGTCAAAGCCACGCTGATGCAGGTCGTTGACCAACTGTGGCCCGAACAGCGTAAACATCTCTTTGCCCACTTTTAACCGACAGTGTTGCGGGTCAATGCGATCGGCAAAGGCCAGCGCCGCATTTTTATCGGCGTAATCCAGCGCAACGATAATCGGCGACGATTTTAAGCCCTTGTTATTGGTTTTATTTTCCGACTTCATTTGTTCACCCTTCTGTAAAATGGACATGGATGGTCATCACCCGTAAAAACCGACCGCCGCATTCTACATGCCAGCCCGTCGAAATCCCAGCCGCAACCGTGCTGACGATAAAGGTAATCTTACGCCACTTTCCGTCATTGCCGGTCAGGAAGCGTTTTTAGCTAGCTCACCCGCTGTAAAGCAGCGTCAAGATGGGTAAATTTTCAATCAAATTATTTGATAAAGATGCTCAGCAATATCCGGTTTTATTCTTTATTGGCTGCTATATCATTTAACTCATCGGAAGCAAGTCGCTTCCCAACTGAAAAATACATCTGGAGCCAATTATGAAAAACATCAAATATTTTGCAGCAGCTGCCGTTATCGCCATGACTTCGTTTGCTTCCGTTGCCGCCGAGCCGGTTGATATGACTCAGGCAGAAAACCTGACCGCCGCAGGCGTCGTCTCTGCTGGCCACGCGTCGACCCTCAGCGGTCTGGAGGCCAAGCTGGCCGCCAAGGCGCAAGCCCAGGGAGCCAGCGGCTACCGCATTACCTCAACCACCGGTAACAACCTGATGCACGGTACCGCAGTTATCTATAAATAATATCTGTTGGTATAGGGCCCGAGTCGCTGGGCCCTACCTGATTCGCCCTCGCCGTTCCCCGCCCCGCCAAATGTTACATATATATTAAATTTTTATTACACACTAGACAGTGAAAGGTTACTGGCTTAGCTTGAGATCTTCTAATCGCAGAAAGGCTTCAAAATGAGCGAGATATCGACACTGACTATTAAAATTCCTCTGGAATTAAAAGAAAAAATCAAAGCTGCGGCTCTGGAGAGTCAACTCTCGTTAAGTGCCGAAGTATGTCAACGCCTGGAAGACAGCTTTGCAGTAGCAGTCACTGCCGATGCGGCCAGCAAAAAAGCAGGCGCGCTGCACCACGGCGAAATTGATAATCAGGAAACCGAAGAAGCCATCGAACAGCCGTTAAGCCAGAAAGAACTCAAGAAGTTGCGCCAACTGTTAAAAACCGGCGTGAAGAACAGCAAGAAGAAATAAGCAAAGAAGATAAAACGGGGCGAATCTTCGCCCCGTTTTTTATTGACCATCCAGACCGCGGATCGGTTTCACCGACGCCCAGGCGCGGCACGATGGACAATGCCAATATAGCGAGTGGGCGGTAAAGCCGCATTTGTGGCAGCGATAACGTGGTTTGGTGCGGATCTGTTCGCCAACCATGTCGCGCAGCAGCAACAGACTCTCTTTGGCGCGCCCGTCCTCGGCATCCGCCAGGTGGTAATCCATCAGGTGATAGAACACCCGCATGGTGGGGTGACGTTGCAGCTGTCGATTGATATAGACCTGCACCACCTCGCGCCCTTCATGCTGTTCGATGATTTCGGCCAGCATCAGTTCGGCAGTGGCACCGGTGTTCTCTTCCACGCAACGTTTGAGGAATTCAGCCCATGCGCCCTGCAACTGCGGCAACTGCTCATAGCATTCGTGCAGCATCGGCAGCGTTTCGCTGACCAGTTCCTTGTCCTGATCCAGCACGCGCTTGAGTGATTCTACCGCTTTACCAAACTCTCCCTGCGCCATATAGATACGGCCGAACATGATCGAAACGCGTGCGCACTGCTTGTCCGCCGACGCGGCGCGCTTCAACAGGCTCATCGCCTTGTCGAGATCGTCGCTGCCCATCGCCTGCAACGCCAGTTCGCAGTAGAAGTGCGCAATTTCAATGCGTTGTTTGTCTTTACCCAGTTTGACCAGCCTTTCCGCCACGTCAATCGCCTTCTGCCAGTCGCTGGTCGCCTGATGGATGACCAGCAGCTGTTGCAGTGCGGAAATACGGAAGTCGGTTTCGTCGGTCAGTTGGCTGAACATATCCTCAGCGCGATCGTACAGCCCGGCGGCCATATAATCGCGACCGAGCTGCTGCACCGCCAGCAAACGCTGTTCGAAGGTCAATGAGGCGCTTTCCATCAAAGCCTGATGGATACGAATGGCGCGATCGACTTCGCCGCGCGAACGGAACAGGTTACCCAACGTCAGGTGAGCCTCGACGGTGTTACTGTCCTCTTTCAACATATCGAGAAACAGATCGACCGCTTTGTCCTGCTGGTTGGAAAGCAAGAAGTTGACCCCGGCGACGTATTCGCGCGACAGTCGGTTGGCCTCTTGCTGTTTATCCTGCTGAGCGCTTCTGCGGCCCATATACCAGCCATAGGCGGCGGCGACGGGCAGCAACAGAAACAGCAGCTCTGACATAGAAGATTATTCCTTGCTGACAACGGGCTGAGCCGCTGGGTCAGCAGGCGATTCAAGCTGCAGTTCCAGCCTTTTGATCTTGCGTTCGGCGCGGCCCAGCGCAATGCGCGTACGCAGATAAAACAGGCAGCAAATAATCCAGCCGAGCACAAACCCGGTACCGAACAACGCAGCCAGCAGCGTAGAGACGCGATAATCGCCCTGCGCAACCAAATAGTTAAACGTCACGACCTGGTCGTTATGCGCACCCAATGTGACGGAAATCACGAAGATCACCAGAACTAGCAAAAAAATAAGCAAATATTTCACATTCTTTCCCGCGATGCCGAGTTAATCGGATGAATTATGCCCATACGTGGCGTCCTTAACCATTAAGTTAGCATTTCCCATCGCGGCAGGGAAACCCTGGCGTGCGATAAATCCTTGGCGATGGTGGCATATTCAGCAATAAATAACCCTCCCGTATAAATTAATGAGAAAGCTTCTCAAAAGGCGGGGTTTATCAATAATAGATGGGGACGAAAAGACAGATTGCAACCGAGGGATACCGCGACGCCGATGACGTCGCGGTTTTTGTGACGTGGTCACGTCATGACATGATTAATCCGCCGTCAACGTTGATGGTCTGACCGGTGATATAGGCCGCGTCATCGGAGGCCAGGAAGGCCACCAGCCCGGCAACGTCCTGTGGCTGTCCGGCGCGCTTGAGCGGGATATTCTTGACCCATTCGGCCATCAGCTCTCCTTTACCGTAGCGCTTTTCCGCCGTGCCGAGAATTTCGCCCCACACGCGATCGTTATAGTCCCACATTTCACTCTCGATGATGCCCGGACAAAAGGCATTTACCGTGATGTGATGAGCCGCCAGTTCCAGCGCCAGGCTTTGCGTAATGCCAATCACCCCCATTTTGCTGGCCGCGTAGTGTGGCGTATAGATAAATCCTTGCCGCCCCTGGCCGGACGAGGTGTTGATCAGCCTGCCCCCCTGCTGTTTCACCATATATTTCGCCGCTTCACGACAACACAACCATACGGCGGTGGTGTTCACCGCCAGCACTTTTTCAAAGTCGCTTTTCGGCATTTGATCAAAACGATCGATGGTAATCACTCCGGCATTCTGTATCGAGACATCGATGCTGCCAAAGGTCTCCCACACCTGTCGATAAAGATCGCCAACCTGTGCTTCGTCGGTCACATCGGCGTTGAGCGCCAGAATGTTCGCCGCATACTGCTGGCGTAACCGCTCGGCGGTAGCGTGCACCCGATCGGCATTAGACGTCATCACCAGATTGGCGCCCTGCTCGGCAAATCGTTGCGCAATGCCGGCGCCAATCCCGCGACAGGCGCCGGTGATCACCACGGTTTTCCCACTAAAATCACGTTTCATCTCGCTTGTTCTCCAGAAGATAACGCCGTTTCGGGCTGCCATAACGTGCGCAGCACCGCCTGCTGCCACCCCAGATAGCTGTGTTGCAGTTGCCGATGGCGCTGCATATCCGGGGTGAATTCATCGTGTTGCGGCAACATGGCCTGCAATCGTTGTCGATCCCAGCCCCATAACTGTCGCATCGCCAACAGCGCCGCCCCCAATGCGGACAGTTCCGCCGTGTTGCTGCGCACCACCGGGCAACCGAGCAGATCGGCTTGAAACTGCATCAGCCAGTCGTTGCGGCTAGGCCCGCCGTCGGCCATCAACTGCCGCAGGTTAAAGCCCGGCTGACTGCGCAGTACCGCGATCACATCGGCTATCTGGTAGGCCACCGACTCCAGCGCGGCGCGAATCAGATGCGCCCGTTGACTGCTGCGACTCAGTCCGCAAATCACGCCACGCGCCCGGTCATCCCACCATGGGGCGCCGGTTCCGGTGAGCGCCGGCACAAAATAAACGCCGTCGGTATCCGCTACGCTGTCCGGCAACTGGTTCAGCAACTGTGCTTCAACATCGCCGGTAATCGACAGCATCCACGCCAGCGCATCGCCGGTATGGGGAATGTTGCCTTCCAGCGCATACTGCAAACGCTTGCCGTCATGCCAGGCGATGGTGGTTGCCAGCGCGGTCATCCCCTGAACGACATCTTCAACGGGGGCCATTACCGACGATCCGGTACCGTAGGTGGCCTTGACCCGCCCGGTCTGCCCCAGCGCATGGCCATACAATGCCGCATGGGAATCGCCAATCATCGCGCAGATCGGAATGCCGTCGGCGATGCCGTCAATGCCTTGAGTAATCCCAAACCGGTGGCTCGACGGACAAACCTGTGGCAGTGCCGTGCGCGGGATGCCGAATAACGCCAGCATTTCGTCATCCCAGTCGCCGCTCGCCAGATTCAGCAATTGCGTTCGCGCCGCGTTGGATTGATCGCAGCAGAAGGACTGGCCACCGGTGAGTTGCCATAGCAACCAGGCATCGATGGTACCCAGACAGAGTTCGCCATTGGCAGCCAGTTGCTGCCCATCAGGCGTGTTATCCAGCAGCCAGCGCATTTTGCTCGCGGAAAACAGCGGCGCCAGCGGCAAGCCGGTGATCTGGCGGATCGGCTGTTCCTGCCGATCGCGCCGCAGCTGTTGGCAAAACGCTGCCGTACGTGAGCATTGCCAGCTCAGCGCCGGTCCAATCGGCTGGCCGCTGGCGCGCAACCAGCCAATCACGGTTTCCCGCTGGTTGCTGATGGCGATGGCGGCGATACGCTGATCGCCTACCGCCGCCATCGCTTCGCGTAATACCGCCAGCGACGCCGCCAGCAGATCCTCGCCACGCTGTTCTACCCATCCGGCCTGTGGCGTCTGCAACTGCAGCGCGCGGCTGGCCTTGGCAATCGCCTGACCCTGTGCATTCACCACCACCGCTTTGGCATTGCTGGTACCTTCATCCAGCGCGATAATGCAATCCTTGCTAGCCATGGCTCACCTCGGTTAATGGTTGTGCTGTCTTTTTTTCGTGACGTTGCATCAGCGTGACTTTGCTCTGCAAACGCTGCTGGAATTGGTCAATCACCACCGCCGTGACGATCACCAGCCCTTTGATTACCATCTGCCAGAACTCGCTGACGCCCATCATCACCAGACCATCGGCCAGAAAAACGATGACAAACGCGCCGATGATCGAGCCAAATACCCGTCCACGACCGCCACTCAAGGCGGTGCCTCCCAGCACCGTGGCGCCGATGGCATCCATCTCGAACATGTTGCCGGTCATCGGGTGGGCGGTTTGCAACTGTGAGGCAATCACCAGCCCGACCAGCGCGGCGCACATGCCAGAGAAGGCATAAACGAACAGCTTTACCTTGACGATCGGCACGCCGGACAGCCGTGCCGCCGGCTCATTGCCGCCGATGGCATAGATATAACGACCAAGCGGCGTTTTCTTGGTGATATAGATGCCCAGCACGACCACCGCCATCATCAGCCAGATCGGATTGTAAATACCGAACAGCGAGCCCGATCCCAGCGTGGCAAAGCCGGTGTTGCCGAGCGCCTCCATGCCCACCAGATTGGGGTAGGTTTTACCGTCGGCGGTCAGCAGCGCCGCGCCGCGCGCCACGTACATGGCGCCCAGGGTACAGATAAACGGCGCAACCCCCAGTTTGGTAATCAGCGTGCCGTTTATCAGACCGAACAGCAGTCCCAGTAATACCACCACGCCGCACACTTCAAACACGTTAAGAAACAGCAGATTGTCGCCCCATAGCGGCACGCCGACCGTCAGCAGCGCGCCTGCGATCATGCCGCATACGCCAGCCACCGCCCCGACCGACAGATCGATGCCGCCGGTGAGGATCACCAGTGTCATACCCACCGCCAGCAGACCGGTAATCGCGACATGCTGCGTCATGATCAACAGGTTGGATACCGTCAGGAAGTTAGGCACCATACTGCTGAAGAACAGCACCACCAGCAGCAATGCAATAAAGGTGCGCGCCTGTAGCAAATACATATACAGTCGATATTTGGTTTGCATCTCGTGATCCTTATGCGTGCGGAGTTGAGGCGCGAATCAGCGTTTCTCGATCGGCCTGTTCACGCGGCAAATCGGCGGTCAATCGGCCGTCAGCCATTACCATTACCCGATCCGCCAGCGACACCACCTCATCCAGTTCCGAAGAGGAAAACATCACCGCCAGTCCTTGCCGTGCCATGGCGCCAATCAGGTGGTAGACATCGGTCTTGGCGCCAACGTCGATACCGCGCGTCGGCTCATCCAGAAACACCACCTGCGGCCCGGTCAACAGTGCCTTGCCAAGCACCACTTTCTGCTGGTTACCGCCGCTGAGCGAGGTGACGGGCAGGTCTGCATCGCTGACTTTTATCGCCAGTTTTTCGATCATGCCGTTCAGCGCCGCCGCTTCGGCAGTGCGGCGAATCGGCGCAATGGCATTCCAGCCGTGGCTGGCCAGCGTCATGTTGGCGCCAATCGACATCATCTGCACCAACCCTTCCGCCTGACGATCTTCGGGCACCATCACCATGCCGTCGGCCATTCTCTGGCGGAAGCTCAGGCGCTCGACCGTTTTGCCATTGAGAAAAATACGCCCGTCACTGTGGCTCATCACGCCGTTGATCACCTTGAACAGTTCAGTGCGCCCCGCGCCCAACAGGCCATAAATGCCGATCACTTCCCCTTTACGCAGCGAAAAGCTGACGTCATTAAGCCGGTAGCCACCGTTTTCATGCGGCAGGGTCAGATGTTCGACCCGCAAAACTTCCTCGCCCTGGGGTGCAGGCTGGTAATCGAACTGCTTTTTCTTTTCGCCGACCATTTTTTCAATGATCCAGGGAATGCTGACGTTGGCCACCGGTTCGCTAGCGACAAAGCGGCCATCGCGAAACACCGTAATGTGATCGCCGATCTCCATCAGTTCCTCCAGTCGGTGGGAGATATAAATCAACGTCACGCCGCGTTTCTTCAAGTCCGCAATCACGCTGAACAAGGTGCGGACTTCCGCCTGGCTGAGCGCCGAGGTCGGTTCATCCATGATCAACACCCGGGTGTCCTTGGCCAACGCGCGGGCGATCTCCACCAACTGCTGATGGCCAATCGCTAGATTGCCAAGCGGCATATGCGGATCGATGTCCAGTTCCAGCCTCGCCAGTAGCGCCTTCGCCAGCTGATATTGGTACTCGACGTTGATACGCCCGCGTTGAAAGAACTCGTTGGCCATAAAGATGTTGTCCATCACCGACAGGTTGGGAAACAGGTTCAACTCCTGAAAAATGATGCTGATGCCGTGTTTTTCCGCCTGCTGGGTAGACGACAGTTCGAGGCGCTGCCCGTCCAGTTCGATGGTGCCGGACGACGGCCGTTCAACGCCGGCCAACAGTTTCATCATGGTGGACTTACCGGCGCCGTTTTCACCAATCAGTACGTTGACCTGATTACGCAACACCCGATAATTGACGTTATCCAGCGCGGTAACGCCAGGATAGAGCCGCGAGACGTTATGGGTTTCAATGATGACCGGACTGTTCATAGTCCCCCCTGCGGTTGGATGCGCACCGGCGTCAGCAGCAAGGGTTCGGCAGGCATCTGCCAACTGCTGAACACGCCATACACGGTAATTTTTTCACCGACCGTTGGCTTGAAGCCGCCCAGTCCCTCAATCGACGCCTGATTGATCGCCTTGCCAAATTCGCCAAACAACGTTTGATCGTTGAAATCGCCGTAGTTCAAGCCGCGATAGCCGTCACGCAATACGGTGCCGCGATACACCGGGCCAATCTGCACCTCCACGGCACCCAACGGCGCACCGTCCGGCTTGATGGTTACCCGCCCGCTGCGCGAACGGCTATTAATAGCGACGATCTCACCGCTGACCACGGTAGTGAAGTGGCAAGGAAATTCCGGCTGGGCGCGATAGCCCAACTGCTGGCAGGCGCCGTCGAAATCTTTCGCCTGTTCAATCCGCTTCATCAGCTCGGCCAATGGCAACGCGCTGTTGACCACCTGCGGCGCAATCTGCTGGCGATAGATCTCGCCCACCTGCGCCAGATGGGGATTGACCGGCGCTTGCAACTCCGCCAACTTTTGTTGTGAAACGATACGGCAGCCGCTGAGCGTCAACATGACCGCGGCCGCCAGCGCAATGCGCATGGACATAACAACCCCTCCCGTCGCACCCCGCCGCCTGGGCGGGGCGTTGAAACAGACATCGCTGTGGTTTATGGCGTGAAGTTGAAGTCTTTCACCTTCTGCGCATTGCTTTTGTCGATCGGAATGCCACGGAACATAATGCGTTCCTTGCCGCTGTAGCTGCCGGAAGTGAAGTAAGCGTCAAGGATTTCCACCCCCTGGCTGGCGATCGCCTGCGCCTGCAACATCACGCTGGCGTAGAGATCGCCGTTGACTATCGCATCACGCTCATCATTGCTGCCGTCAATACCAACTACCGTGACATCCTGACGTCCAGCGGCCTTTAACGACGCCACTACCCCCAGAGCCACCGGCCCGTTGCCGCAGATCACGCCCTTGACGTCCGGGTGCGCCTGCAAGATGCTATCCATGATGCGCTTACCTTCCAACAGGTTGCCCTTGGCATCCTGACGCGCCACGCTGACCATCTGCGGATATTGGTCAATCACATTGTGGAACGATTTGGATCGCGTAACGCAATTGTTGTCCGCCAGGTTGCAGGTCAGTTCGGCATATTTTCCGCTCTCCCCCATTTTTTCGACGAACTGGTTAGCCACGTCAGAGCCAGCCTGGAAGTTGTTGTGGGTGATTTGTGCCAACGCCACGCCATCAACCGGGATCTCGCGGTTGATCAGCACCACGGGAATACCGGCATTTTTAGCCTGTTGCACTGCGGCGACGCTAGCCTGTGAATCGGCGTTGTCCAACAGAATGCCCTGCACTTTACGGCCAATAACCAGACTGATCAGTTCCCCCTGGCGCTTGACGTCCTCGCCGTGCGACAGCACCAGGGTCTGATAGCCAAGCGCCTTGGCTTTGTTTGCCGCCCCTTTGGCTTCGGCGGAGTAATACGGGTTATCGAGCGAATTGACCAGAATGGCGATGGTGCCCTTTTCCGCCGCTTGCGCGGACAACGCGGCAACACCGGCGAATAACGTCAGGATCGTTGCTATCTTTCTCATGATGTCGTTCTCTTATCGTTGTGTTGAACATCTTCTGGTGTTTGCAATCTGCGGGGTGCCGCTTACCAAATGGTAAATCCGCCGTCGATCATCAGGTCTGCGCCGGTGATCATGTCGCTGCCGTTGCTGGCAAAGAACAAGATCGCCGCCGCGATTTCATCGGTATAGGCGAAGCGCCCCAGAGGGATCAGTTTCTTCATCGCTTCACCTTTTTCGCCGCGCCAGGCCTTTTCGCCCATCGGGGTCAACACCACCGTCGGCGACAGGGTATTGACGGTAATGCCGAACGGCGCCCACTCCTTGGCCATCACTTTGGTCATGCCCAGCAACCCGGCTTTGGCCGAGGTGTAGGCGCAGTGATGGTCAATGGCGATCGATGCCGCCTGCGAGGCGATATTAACGATCTTGCCGCCGTGTCCGCCGGCGATCGCTCGACGCGCCATTTCCTGCGCGCACAGAAACGGCCCGGTCAGATTGACGGCAATATGCTGCTGCCACTCCGCCAGCGTAATTTCCGTCGCCGGTTGCAGATTGACGTAGCCGGCGCAGTTGACCAGAATATCAATCTGACCAAAGCGCAACTGCGCGGCGGAAAAGGCACTATGCACCGACGTCGGATCGGTAACGTCGCACGACTGGTACGCCACCTGTGCGTCCCCCAGTTGCTGCCGAGCTTCTGCCAGCCGGTGCTGTTCGAATTCCGGGTACATCAGCACCAGTTGAGCGCCCTTTTCCAGCAGCATGTGGTTGGTCGCCATCGCAATGCCGCCCAGGCCACCGGTAATCACCGCCGTTTTGCCGACCAGTGACATCTGACTGTCGACACCGTAGCGTAAATTTACGTCGTATTCGTTGTGGCTCATCCGATTCCCCTTAGTGGTTCAAATGCTGGTGCAGTCCTGCTGCGTCGATGTCATATTGCCGACGCAACGCGGCGCGGCTGCTGCTGTGGGTGAATTGATACGCTGGAACGCCAAGCGTGGTCAGCGATTGCGCCAACTGATACTTCAGCATGATCTCGCCGATAATGGTGCCCAACCCGCCGCTCAGCACATGCTCTTCCATGGTGATCACCCGCTGATGCTCGCGGATCAGCGCCATTACCGACAGTTCGTCCAACGGCCACAGCGACGGCAGCGATACCACGGTCGGGTTATCGCCCTGTGCCACCGCGTGCAACGCCTCGTGTGCCAGGGTGCCCAGACAGAACACCAGGGCACCGCTGCCCTGATGCAGTACCTCCGGCTGGCCGGGGCGGAAACGGTAATCCTGGTCATGCAGCAACGGCAGCTTGTCGCTGTCCATGCGAATATACGCCGGCCCTCGGTGGGCAATGACATGGCGTACAATCGCCGCGGCCTGGCGTGCGTCGGCAGGTGCATAAATCGCCAGATTGCCCAGGGTACGGGCAATGGCAATATCATTCATGCAATGGTGCGTCGCCCCCAGCGCACCGTAGCCAAACCCGGCGTTCAGGCCAAGCATCTTCACGTTGGTTTCCGAATAGCAGACGTCATTTTTCATCTGCTCATTGGAACGGGCGAACAGAAACGGCGCCGCGTTGGCGGTAAATACCGTGCGACCGCTCAATGCCATACCGGCGGCCATGCCGACCATATTTTGCTCGGCAATCCCCACGTTGATCACCCGTTCGGGGAACGCGCTTTCGAACGGCGCGATTTTGGAGGTTGACGTCGAATCGGCGACCATCACACTGAGCTCCGCGCCGGCCTGCTGTTGTTCGATCAGCGTCGCGACCACTGCGTCACGTAAATCTTGCATGTTCAGTTCTCCAGTTCCGCCAGCGCCTGCGCCAGCTGTTGATCGTCAGGTACCGCGTGATGCCAGGCGGCAACGTTCGCCATAAACGACACGCCATGCCCTTTTTCGGTGTTCGCCAGAATCACCCGCGGCTGGTCTTGGCCAGCACGGGTCATCGCCTCAACCAGCGACGCCGGGTCATGGCCGTCGCATTCAATCACTTCAAAACCGAATGCTCGCCATTTTTCTGCCAATGGCTCCAGCGGCATGATGGCTTCGGTTTTGCCGGCCAGTTGCAGCCGATTGCGATCGACGATGGCGATCAGGTTGTCCAACTTGAACTTGCTGGCAGCCATCGCGGCTTCCCAGTTGGAGCCTTCCGCCAGCTCACCATCCCCCAACAGCACGAAGGCGCGCCGGTGCGCGCGGCCAGCCAGCTTGTTGCCCAACGCCAACCCAACGGCGATCGGCAAACCGTGCCCCAGCCCGCCGGAGTTGATTTCGATAAGCTCCGGTAGCTTCTGATGCACCGGATGCCCGGCCAGCAATGTGTCATCGCCCATAAACTGATCCAGTACTGCCGGATCGAGTAGCCCCATCGCTGCGCAGCTGCAATAGAAGCCGCCCGCCCCGTGTCCCTTGGACAAAATGAAGCGGTCCTGATCCGGGCGTGCCTGGCTGCGATCCATCACCGCCATATACAGGGTGCAGATGATATCGATTTCTGACAGATCGGCGCCGGTGTGGCCCTTGCCCGCTTTATGGTTCATGGTCACGACGTAGCGGCGCGCCTGCCGCGCCGTGTTTTTAATCGCCTGAAAGTCCATCATCACCTCGTCTTGGCTGGGTATGATTGCCGTTTTAACTGCTAGACGGCGTAAAAAATCATCATTTGGTTTTCGAATGAAATCATATATGGCAATATCGATAATTATTGAGCGCCAGATCAAAGTTTAAACAAAAATGAATCGATAATTAACTTGTGTTAAACGTATAGCCAACTGGCGATAGCCGTTCGATAATGGGTAAATCAACTGAATAACGGTCTAAAAACCGCCAGGCGGCGATCGCTCACTCAACAATGGCTTTCATATGAAAACCAAAGATGACCCGCGGTTTATCAATGGCTTTATCACTATTGGCAAGCTAGAATTCAGCGGTATTGCTCGGGATTGACGTGTCAGAAGCCGTGACGGGAGGCAGAAAGTGCCTTAACGGCAAAAGGAGTATTTCGATTGAAAAGCAAAAGTGAACAGTTGGTGGAAATGCAACAACGGCGCGAGAAGATCCTCGACATGATCCGTGAAGACGGCTCGGCGACGGTCAAAATGCTTACCGACGCCTTTAACCTGACCGAGGCGACCATCCGTACCGATTTGCGTGTGTTACAGCAGCAAGGCTACGTGCAGCGTTTTCACGGCGGCGCCACGCTGGTCGACGGCAAGCAGAATACCCATGCACTGATGCTCGAGCGGCAAACCCAACTGGCGGAAAAAGACAGCATCGGCAAACTGGCCGCCAGTTTTATCGAACCGGGCGATACCATCATTCTCGATTCCGGCACCACCACCACTGCCATTGCCAATCATCTCAGCCATATCAAGAAACTGTCGGTTACCACCACCGCCGTCAATATCGCATTGCAACTCGGTGGCGAGCCCGGGGTGAACATTCTATTGACCGGCGGCACCTTTAAATTCCCCACCTTGTCGACCTCCGGTGACAAGGCGGCCAGCTTCTTCGAAAACGTACTGGCGCAAAAGCTGTTTCTGGCAACCGCCTGTATCTCGCCGCGGCTGGGGTTGAGCTACCCGAGCGAAACCGATATCAAGGTAAAAATGGCGATGATCAACGCGGCCAATACCGTGTATGTGGTGGCCGACTCCAGCAAGATTGATAAAGTGTCAATGTTTGCGCTGCCGTGCGATTGGCAGCATATCCACTATCTGATCACCGATAAGGGCATCAGCAAGGCAGCGATTGAGGCGTTCGAAAAACTTGGCGTGAAAGTGCTGATCGCGGACGCCTGAGAGGCGCCCGCAAGGTTATCAATGGCGGGGGGTTCGCTGGGTTATTTCCCGTTGCTCTTCTGGCGGCGGCGTCAATGGTCCGAACCAGCGCTGTGCCAACCAACAGGCGATGGTCACCAATAGCCAGGCGATGGCGGTTGCCATCACCAGATCGCGTGGCCAATGCATGCCCAGCAACAACCTGCTGCCCATGACGCCGGTAGCCCACAGCATCAGCACCGCCACGGTTTTATAGTGACGACGAGGCCACAGCAAACCAACGCCGAGCAGCGCCCAACTGGCGGCAAACATGGTATGGCCAGACGGGAAGGCAAAACCGGTTTCAAATTGCCAATGCTTGCGCAGCCATGCCGGCACCAGCGTCTGTTCTGCCAGTTGCTCCTTTACCAAGGCCCCACGCGCGTTACGGTGCAGCGAGTAAAAATACTTTTCATCAATGCCGTGCGCCTGTTCCAGCCACACCACAAAGGGCCGCGGTTCCTGCACTCGCTCCTTGATCAGCGACTTAACGCCCTGGCCGACCAGAATCGCCGCGCTGAGCAGCACAAACAGCCCGATCGCCGGCTTGAGGCGAAAGCGCAGGCACCACAGGAACCAGGCGGAAAGTAGCACGCTGGTAATGAGGCCCCAGGGGGAAGTTACCGTTTCTGTCAGCCAGAACATCGCTTTTAGCAGCGTATCATTACCGCCCGGCTGCCAGAGCCAGCCGGAAAACCACACCGCCAGCGGCATCAACAGCAGCACGATTGCCCCACCCGCCGTGCGTTTTGCTATCTCAAACATGCATTGTCCCTCTTATCAGCCCAACTGGCAGTGTAACAATCTTGTAATCTCAATAATACGCGAAAAATTAAGTGCATAAGATCGACGATGGCAATGATAGCCACGGATGCTGCTTTGCTGAGCACCACCGGGCAAGAAGTTATGGCAAAATAGCCGATAATAACGACATGTGAATCGCGAGCGCGGATTTTAGTGCTGGTCAGGCGGTCACGCCGGACGTACCATGCGGCGCAGCGATTTAATCGAACAGGTTTGTGGAGAGTAACATGCAGCTTAAACGGGTGGCAGAGGCTAAACTGCCGACACCTTGGGGCGATTTCCTGATGGTGGGATTCGAAGAATTGGCCACCGGGCACGATCATCTGGCGCTGGTTTTCGGTGATATTACCGGCGATACGCCGGTACTGTCGCGCGTGCATTCAGAATGCCTGACCGGCGATGCGCTGTTCAGTCTGCGCTGTGACTGCGGTTTCCAACTGGAAGCGGCGCTGGAACACATCGCCGAAGAAGGCCGCGGCATTCTGCTGTATCACCGCCAGGAAGGCCGCAACATCGGCCTGCTGAACAAAATCCGCGCCTATGCCCTGCAAGACAAGGGCGCGGATACCGTTGAGGCCAACCATCAGCTCGGTTTCGCCGCCGACGAGCGCGACTTTACCCTGTGCGCCGACATGTTCAAACTGTTGGGCGTCGATGCGGTACGCTTGCTGACCAATAACCCGAAGAAGGTCGAAATCCTGACCGAGGCGGGTATCAATATTATCGAACGGGTACCGCTGATCGTCGGCCGCAACCCAAAGAACGAGCGTTACCTGGCGACCAAGGCCGCCAAAATGGGTCACCTGCTGGACCAGAAATAGTCAGCCGGAGGCCAAAACAATCAGGGCACCTTGCGGTGCCCTGTTGCTTTACAGCATTTTCCTGATGACGTAATGCAAAATGCCATCATTCTTGTAGTAGGTTAATTCGGTATTGGTATCAATGCGGCAGCGAGTATTCACCACCTCTTCCCGACCATCGGCATAGGTGATGTGCACCGGTACCGTCTGGCCCGGCTGCAAGTCTTGCAAACCGCTGACGCTGATCAGCTCATCCCCGGTCAATCCCAGCGTTTTGCGTGTCACACCCTGCGGAAACTCCAGCGGTAAGATCCCCATACCAATCAGGTTCGAACGGTGAATTCGCTCGAACGACTCGGTGATCACCACCCGAACGCCCAACAATCGCGGCCCCTTCGCCGCCCAGTCACGGCTGGATCCCGAGCCGTATTCCTTGCCAGCGATCACCGCCAACGGCACCTGTTCCTGCTGATACTGCATTGCGGCATCGTAAATCGACATCTGATTCTGCGACGGCAGATGACGGGTATAGCCGCCTTCAACCCCCGGTACCATTTCGTTGCGGATACGAATATTGGCAAAAGTACCGCGCATCATCACCTCGTAGTTACCGCGGCGTGAACCGTAGGAGTTGAAATCGATGGCTTCCACCCCACGATCGCTGAGGTAATGTCCCGCTGGACTGTCGCGCTTGATATTACCGGCCGGCGAAATATGGTCGGTGGTCACCGAGTCGGCCAGGATCGCCAGGATACGCGCCGATTTGATGTCCTGTACCGCATCCGGCAACGCCTGCATGGTGCTGAAGAACGGCGAATGGCGTATATAAGTGGAATCTTCCTGCCAAGGATAGGTTGCCGAGCCAGCGACCTGAATCGACTGCCAGATCTCGTCGCCGTCAAACACTTCGCCATACTCTTTATGGAACATATCGGTGCGAACTTCCTCCACCGCATGGGCGATGTCGGTATTACTTGGCCAGATATCCTTCAGATAGACCGGCTTGCCGTCGCGGCCGATACCCAGCGGATCGCTGGCAAGATTCACCTTCATGCTGCCGGCCAACGCATAGGCCACCACCAGCGGCGGCGACGCCAGCCAGTTGGTTTTCACCAACGGATGGATGCGCCCTTCAAAGTTACGGTTGCCGGAAAGCACCGCGCCAACCGTCAAATCCCCGGTGCGAATTGCCTGTTCGATCGGATCCGGTAGCGGGCCGGAGTTACCAATACAGGTAGTACACCCGTAGCCCACCAGGTTGTAGCCCAGTTCTTCCAGGTAAGGGGTCAGTTTTGCGCTATCAAAATAGTCGGTAACCACTTTGGAGCCGGGTGCCAGCGAGGTCTTCACCCAGGGTTTGACCCGCAGGCCCTTCTTCACCGCGTTTTTCGCCAGCAAACCCGCCGCCATCATGACGCTGGGGTTCGAGGTGTTGGTACAAGAGGTGATCGCCGCAATCACCACCGCGCCATTATGCAGTTCGTGCGTCTGCCCATCGAGGGTAAAAGGCACTGACTCGGCCTTTTTCTTCTGCGTGCTGATTTCCAGTTCGGTGGCGGCGGCAAACGCCTGCGGCACGCCGGACAGCACCACCCGATCCTGTGGCCGTTTCGGCCCGGCCAGGCTGGCTTCTACCGTTGCCATATCCAACGCCAGCGAGCTGGTAAACACTGGCTCATCGCCCGGGTAACGCCACATGCCCTGCGCCTTGGCGTAGGCTTCCACCAGCGCGATTTGCTCTTCGCTACGGCCGCTCAACTTCAGGTAGCCCAGCGTCACTTCATCCACCGGGAAGAAACCGCAGGTCGCACCATATTCTGGCGCCATATTGGCGATAGTGGCGCGATCCGCCAACGGTAATTGCGCCAGACCGTCACCGTAAAATTCCACAAACTTGCCCACTACGCCGTGCTTGCGCAGCATTTGCGTAACGGTCAATACCAGGTCGGTGGCGGTGATGCCTTCACTCAGCTTGCCGGTAAGCTTGAAACCGACCACGTCGGGGATCAGCATCGATACCGGCTGACCCAGCATGGCCGCTTCGGCCTCGATACCGCCGACGCCCCAGCCAAGGATACCCAGGCCGTTAATCATGGTGGTATGGGAGTCGGTACCGACCAACGTGTCCGGATAAGCGATTTGTTTACCCTGCTCTTCGGTATGCCACACCGTTTGCCCCAGATATTCGAGGTTTACCTGATGGCAGATACCGGTACCAGGCGGCACCACGCGAAAGCGATTGAAGGCTTTTTGTCCCCAGCGCAGGAAAGTGTAACGCTCGTTGTTGCGCTCCATTTCGATACGGACGTTCTCATCAAACGCCTGGTCGTCGCCGAATTCGTCGACGGTAACCGAGTGGTCAATCACCAGATCGACCGGCGACAGCGGGTTCACCTGTTCGACATCGCCCCCCAGACGCTGTACCGCTTCACGCATCGCCGCCAGATCGACCACCGCCGGTACGCCGGTAAAGTCCTGCATCAGCACGCGTGCGGGTCGGTAAGCAATTTCACGATCGGCATGACCGGTTTGCAGCCAGTCGACCAGCGCTTGCAGATCCTGTTCCAGTACCGTTTCACCATCAATATGACGCAGCAGGTTTTCCAACAGCACCTTCATCGACTTTGGCAGCCGATCAATGTCACCTAAGGTTCTTGCCGCCAGCGGCAAGCTGTAATAGTGATACTTACTATTCAGCGCAACCAGCGTATCCATACTCGTTTCACGAAGATCGGACGACATAGCTCCTCCATTTTTATTATGTCTAAAACAGGGTAATCACTGAGGTCTTGTTTAAAGATAACACATACAGACCGTAACGTTTTGATAACAACACGATTTGATCACAGTGATAGGCAACAGCAATTAACGGCGTAGATCTTCAGGAAAGATAATGGCTTAGACGCTCAAGTCGCCGCAGCTAATACCAGCGGCAATGGTGCTGCAACAGCGGGCGGGTCAATATAACCCTAATCTAATCATGGTGTTCTGAGTGGGTCGCTGCCGGCCTTGCTTTCAGCCACAATCCCAGTTCCTTCACCGCGTCAACCACTTTTTCCAACCGTCGTCCCTCGAGCGTCAGACTGTAGACCACCCGCACCGGCACTTCAGGATATACCGTACGCAGCACGATACCGGCAGACTCCAGCGCCCGCAGATCCATCGTCAACATACGCTGGGAAATTGACGGAATATCACGTCGTAGTTCGCTAAAGCGCTTTGGCCGTTCGAACAGGTAGGAAACGATCAGCAAACGCCAGCGTCCGCCAATCAGATTCATCGCCTCTTCGATTGAACAACCGGAAATCACCTGTTTCATGTTTTTCACCAAGTATACTTTTTGTACCTACACTACAATAATGTGCCTTCTTCCCAATAACAACCGGCATTGCTAAGCTGGCGTCACGCTATACGGATAAGGAAGATACATGAAGCTCTACATTGCCCCTGGAAGTTGCTCGCTGTCCCCACACATTGCACTACGCGAAGCCGGTCTGGCATTTACTCTGGTACCGGTAGATACCAAAACCCATACCTATGATGGTGGCAAGGATTATTATCAAATCAATCCGCTGGGCTACGTGCCGGCATTGGAATTGGCAAACGGCGAGGTGTTCAGAGAAGGCGTGACGCTGATTCAATATATTGCCGATCTGGCGCCAGCGTCTGGCCTGGCTCCGGCCAATGGCACCATCGAACGCTATCGGTTACTTGAATGGCTGAATTTTCTTACCAGCGAGATCCATAAGGGGTTTGTGCCCATTTTCCATGGTGCCAACGCAGGCGGCTATTTTTCCATCGCACAACAGAAACTGTTCAACCATTTCAAGTGGCTAGACGGTCAACTGGCGCAGCGGGAATTTCTGGCCACCGACCGTTTCAGCATTGCCGATGGTTACCTGTTTGCCCTGACCAACTGGGCGAAGGCCGATTGGATGGTATCGGTATATGGGCTGGAGGTGGACTTGTCCTCCCTTGGGCATCTGGCAGCCTGGCACAGCAGAATCATGTGCCGACCGACGGTACAAGCGGCAATCAAGGCGGAAGGATTGACGTTGTGAGAGGTCGGTCGCGGCCGACGTGGCGATGACTTTCTGGTAGCAAGCCGCTTTAGCGTCGCCGTGCTACAGGGGTCAGCCGAAGGGATTCTTAACAGGGATCGCGGCGTCAACAAGGGGGTTAGGTAATGCTAAAGCAGGTGACAACGGGAGAGTGAACGCCTCTCCCGTTGAATCCAGCTCGACCTGTGTCCAAATCAAGCGGCTGAGCGCACGCCAGATGATTGAAACAGCATGCGGCTGCTAATTTGGCGGTTTATTTTTCCGGCAGCAAAATATCCTTGAACATCGCCTCGATGTCTTCGTTCGAACGTAATGCTACGGCGGTATCAACCACGTCGCGGGTCAAATGCGGGGCAAAACGCTGAATGAAGTCATACATGTAGCTACGCAGGAAGGTGCTGCGGCGGAAGCCGATTTTGGTGGTGCTGTAGGTAAAGATATCACGGGCATCAACGGTGACCAGGTCCGGATCCTGAACCGGATCCACCGCCATGCTGGCGATCACCCCAACTCCCAGTCCCAGGCGCACGTAAGTCTTGATAACATCGGCATCGGTGGCGGTAAAAACGATACGCGGCGTGAGGCCGGCGCGGTTAAAGGCGGTATCCAGCTCAGAACGACCGGTAAAACCGAAGGTGTAGGTGACAATCGGATATTCAGCCAGCTCTTCGATGGTAATCTGGCTTTTGCCGGCCAGTGGATGATCGGGTTTCACTACCACTGCGCGGTTCCAGTGGTAGCACGGCAGCATGATCAGATCGTCATACAGGTGCAGCGCTTCGGTGGCGATGGCAAAATCCGCGGTGCCCTTGGACACCGCTTCGGCGATCTGCGTCGGTGAGCCCTGATGCATGTGCAGCGATACCCGTGGGTAGCGTTCGATAAAGCCTTTGATGACGTTCGGCAACGCATAACGTGCCTGCGTATGGGTGGTAGCAACGTACAACGAACCTTTGTCCGGGTAGGTATGCTCGCCGGCCACGGCTTTAATCGCTTCTACCTTGGACAGCACTTCACGCGCGATGCGTATGATTTCCTGGCCGGCAGGCGTCACCTGGGTCAGATGCTTGCCGCTACGGGCAAAAATCTGAATGCCCAGCTCGTCCTCCAACATCCGCACCTGCTTACTGATACCGGGTTGCGAGGTATAAAGCCCTTCTGCTGTCGAAGACACATTCAGGTTGTGATTAACCACTTCCACAATGTAACGAAGCTGCTGCAATTTCATATCTTATACCATCCTAGGTTAAACACTGCGGCCTGGCCGCAATCAGATATATCGGTGTTTCCCGGTATGCTGAAGGCTGATGAGTTTACGCGCTATAAACACAGTGTTTACCCAGATGCTGAAGAAAACGCCGTTGTTAATAAGCTTTAATCATAAGAAATCTTTTTATATAACCACTATATCATGCTACAGCTTCAAGTATAGATCCCCGTCACACAATGATAACGATTATTCCGCATGGTTATCAACGCGCAATCTGCCGACCAGGCACCAAAACCAACCGGGCTATACCCTGGCCGTTCTTTTCAGGGCAAAAAAAACCAGCCACTCGGGCTGGTTTTTAAGATTGTTGCCATCAACAACGCTTACTTCTTGGTTTCAACCCACTTGCCGTCGATGAAGAACGCGGTCCAGCCGGTAGCCTTACCGTCTTTCTCGGCAGACACATACTGCTGCTTGGTCTTACGGCTAAAGCGCACCAGCGTCTTGTTACCTTCCGGATCGGCAACCGGCGCATCCGCCAGGTAGCGCAGTTTTTCAGGCAGGCGATCCTTGAAGCGCTGCAACTCTTCCACCAGCGGCGCACGGGTTTCGCGCGATTTAGGGAAGGTATTGGCAGCCAGGAACACACCGGCCGCGCCATCACGCAACACGAAATAGGCGTCAGACTTTTCGCACGGCAACTCCGGCAACGGAACCGGATCTTCCTTCGGCGGCGCGACATCACCGTTGCGCAGGATCTTGCGGGTGTTTTTACACTCGTCGTTGGTGCAGCCCATGTACTTGCCGAAACGCCCCATTTTCAGGTGCATCTCAGAGCCACACTTTTCGCATTCCACAACCGGGCCATCGTAGCCTTTGATGCGGAACTCACCCTCTTCAATCTCATAACCGTCACACGCCGGATTATTACCACAGACGTGCAGCTTGCGCTGGTTATCAATCAGATAGCTATCCATTGCCGTACCGCATTTCTGGCAGCGGCGACGGGCACGCAAGGCATTGGTTTCCGCATCGTCCCCTTCGAGAACGTTGAGCACTTCCGTTTCGGGAACCAGATTGATGGTGGTCTTGCAGCGCTCCTTCGGCGATAGCGCGTAGCCAGAGCAACCGAGGAACACACCGGTGCTGGCGGTACGAATCCCCATCTGACGACCACAGGTCGGGCAGGCGATGCTGGTCAGCACCATCTGGTTTGGCCGCATGCCGCCTTCTTCCGGATCTTTTTCTGCCCTTTCCAGCTGTTCGCTGAATTCGGCAAAGAACTCATCCAGTACCGCTTTCCATTCGGCGTGATTGTTCGCCACCTGATCTAGGCCGTCTTCCATGCGCGCGGTGAAGTCGTAATTCATCAGTTCGCGGAAGTTTTCCTCCAGCCGATCGGTGACGATTTCGCCCATTTTCTCGGCGTAAAAACGGCGGTTTTCCACCCGCACGTAACCACGATCCTGAATGGTCGAAATGATCGACGCGTAGGTCGACGGACGGCCGATACCTCGTTTTTCCAACTCTTTGACCAGCGACGCTTCGCTGTAACGCGCCGGCGGCTTGGTGAAGTGCTGGCTTGGGAGCAGCTGTTGCAGATCCAGCTCGCTACCGATTTCAACGTACGGCAAGGTGCGATCTTCATCGCCTTTGCGCAGAGCCGGCATCACTTTGGTCCAACCGTCGAAACGCAGCGTACGGCCCTTGGCGCGCAGCTGATAGTCGCCGGCCTGTACCGTCAGAGTGGTGGAATCGTATTGCGCCGGCGTCATCTGACAGGCCACGAACTGCCGCCAGATCAGCTGATACAGCTTCTGCGCGTCCGCTTCCATGTCTTTGAGCTGCTCCGCCACCACGCTGACGTCGGAAGGACGAATCGCTTCGTGCGCTTCCTGCGAGTTTTCTTTGCTGCTGTAGTGGTTAGGCGCTTTCGGCAGGTATTTATCGCCGAAGTTATCGCCAATGTAACCACGCACCATGTTCAGCGCATCCTGGCTCAGGTTGGTAGAGTCGGTACGCATGTAGGTGATGTGGCCAGCTTCATAAAGCCGTTGCGCCATCATCATGGTTTTCTTCACGCCGAAGCTCAGACGCGTACTGGCGGCCTGCTGTAGCGTCGAGGTAATGAACGGCGCGCCCGGTTTGCTGCTGGTCGGCTTGTCTTCACGATCGAGCACCGTATAACGGGCTTTTTCCAGCAGGTTGAGCGCCGCATGGGTCTGATCGCGATTGACCGGTTTGAACGGCTTACCGCCGGCATGGGTCACTTCCATCCGCAGCGCGGTATCATCCTTCGCCAGCAGGTCGGCGTGCAGTTCCCAGAACTCTTCCGGCACGAAGGCCTTGATATCGCGCTCGCGCTCTACCACCAACCGCACCGCAACGGATTGCACACGTCCGGCGGACAGGCCGCGGGCGATTTTCTTCCACAGCAGCGGCGAAACCATATAGCCCACCACGCGGTCCATAAAGCGACGCGCCTGCTGCGCATTGACACGATCGATATTCAACTCACCCGGCGCTTTAAAGGCCTGCTGGATGGCGTTTTTGGTAATTTCGTTAAATACCACGCGGCTAAAACGCGTATCGTCTCCGCCGATCACTTCCCGCAGGTGCCAGGCAATGGCTTCCCCTTCGCGGTCCAAGTCAGTTGCGAGGTAGATGTGGTCGGCGTTTTCCGCCAGATTTTTTAACTCGGCAACAACTTTCTCTTTACCCGGCAGAATTTCATAATGTGCTTTCCAGCCATGATACGGGTCAACGCCCATTCGATTAACCAGCGCCGCCGTTGCGTCTTTTTTAACTTTTTTCTTGGCTTTGTTTTCTGTTGAGTCAGCGCTCTTTTTGCTGGCTGAGCCACTGGTCGGCAAATCACGGATATGACCCACGCTGGACTTCACCACGTAGTCATTTCCTAAATATTTATTAATAGTTTTGGCTTTTGCCGGGGACTCAACTATTACGAGAGCTTTACCCATATTTACCTTTACCTAATTTATTTCTTCTAAAAAGAAGCCTTTTAACTTGCCGTATCGCAGCAATTCACATCTCTTTTTTATATTGCGGCAGTCTGGCTGGAGATCAACATATTTTTTCCCGTTGGCTGCTTAACTGCTCAACCTAAAGGCAAGTTGCTGAAAGTCCTTGCATTCCGCCCACGCCCCAGAGGTATGAACGACGCTGGCTCATTGGCAGCGTAAACAAAATCTTCCACCCGATACCACAAAATCCCACACTGTACCTGATAAAAAACGCCACGCAACCTAATTAGCACGGAAAGGATGATTTCGCCAATCGGCAACAACAACTGGCCATCCAGATGGCAAATAAACCCGACTCGGTTTGCGGCCAAACGTCAACCGGCGTTAGAATATGTGCAGAGTATATGTCTGGAGTGTAATAAATGCGCACTAATACATCCCCAATCACCCGTCAATGTCTGCTGTCAGAAGCAAATAACATCATTCGCCAACATGAAGATTATCTTCACGGTATGGTAGCCACCGAGGTGGAACAAAAAAGCGGAGTTTTAGTTTTTCGCGGCGAATTCTTTTTAGATCCGGACGGCTTGCCAACCGCAAAAACGACGGCGGTGTTTAATATGTTTAAACATCTGGCGCACCTGCTCTCAGATAAATATCATCTGGTCGATTAGAAAAAAACAGGGGGCCGAAAGCCCCCCGTTTGCCTTACAATAACGGTTTTTCCCCACGCTGCCACCAGCGCAGCAACAGGCGGTCGGCGCTTTCCGCCGCGCTGCCGGTGAACCGATCCACCCACCGCTTGCGTCGGCTATAACGCACCCCGACCACTTCATGATTTTCCATCTCGGCGATCAGCAAATCATCGCTGGTGCCCACCGCATCAATCAGCCCCTTTTCCTTCGCCTGGGTACCAAACCAATGCTCGCCGGTCGCCACGCTGTCAATATCCAGCGACGGGCGTTGCTGATGGACAAACTGCTTGAACAGCTCATGGGTTTCGTTCAGGTCTTCGCGAAACTTGTCGCGCCCCTGCTCGGTGTTTTCACCAAACAGCGTCAGCGTACGCTTGAATTGGCCGGCGGTATGCAGTTCAACATCGATATCGTTCTTTTTCAGCAGGCGATGGAAGTTGGGGATTTGCGCCACCACGCCGATCGAGCCGATGATGGCGAAAGGCGCCGCCACGATACGGTCGGCCACGCAGGCCATCATGTAACCACCACTGGCAGCCACCTTGTCCACCGCGACCGTCAGACGGATGCCGCCCTTGCGCAAGCGTTCCAACTGCGACGCGGCTAAACCATAACCGTGTACCACGCCTCCCGGACTTTCCAGCCGTAGCAGCACTTCGTCTTCCGCCGTGGCCACCGCCAGCACTGCCGAAATCTCTTCCCGCAACGACGTCACTTCATGCGCATCCATGCTGCCTTTGAAATCCAGCACATACAGGCAAGGTTTGCTCGCTTGCGCCGCCCCCGATTTCGCACGCTGCTTTTTGAGCTTATCGTCGGCCTTGGTCTGCTTCTTGAACTGTTTACTCCACATCTTTTGTTCTGCCGCGCCCATCCGCGCCAGACGCATTTCACGCTGCATTTCTCGATATTGCTCACCGAGATCGGTGAGTTGCAGCTCCCCTTTTTGCTGGCTTTTACGTTGCCCCAGGCTCACCGCTAACAGCGCCAGCGCGGCGATGGCAATCACCACCGTGGCAACCTTGGCCAAAAACAGGCCGTAAACAGATATAAACTCCACAGATTCCGCCTTTTTTACAGGTTGTTAGTATACTCCGCTCATTCTAGCCAACCGACGCTGCGGCTGTCGCGGCCAAATGAAAATTACATGCATCAGGATGCCACGCGCCAACAACGTCAAACGGGCGAGCATCTGAGGTTATGGGGGCGTTTTATGCACAACCAAGCTGAGATTGTTCCGTTTTTGTTACAAAAGAATGCCGTTTCTGCCGGCTAATCATTGAAAATGCGATCCATTTCAGGCATATAACACGCATTATTCATCAAATTGATGAGACAAATTCGCTGCGGGGCCAGCCTGGCGGTCGAGCCTTTGCTCCCCTTGCCTGGCCTCCTCACCCACTGCTTTTCCCCAGGCAACGCGGGAAAGCGATCTCGGCGCGAGGAATTATTGTGCACTACAACCCCAAACATGACCTGCTCGATCAACGCATCATTCTCGTCACCGGCGCCGGAGACGGCATCGGCCGCGAGGCCGCTCTGACCTACGCCCGTTTCGGCGCGCAACTGGTGCTGCTGGGACGCACCGAAAGCAAACTGCAGGCGGTGCAACACGAAATAGCCACCCTCGGCGGCCGGCCGGCGTCTACCATCACGCTGGATCTGCTTCATGCCACACCAGAGCAGTGCCAACAGCTTGCTGACGATCTGGCAGCCCAGGTGCCACGCCTCGACGGCGTGCTGCATAACGCCGGTCTGCTGGGCGACATTGTGCCGATGGCCGACATAACCATGGAGATGTGGAATGAGGTGATGCAGGTCAACGTCAACGCCACCTTTATGCTGACCCAGGCATTGCTGCCGCTGTTGCTGAAATCCAGCGCAGGTTCTCTGGTGTTCACCAGCTCAAGCGTCGGTCGAACGGGCCGCGCCAACTGGGGCGCCTACGCAGTTTCCAAATTCGCCACCGAGGGCATGATGCAGGTGTTGGCGGAAGAATATAAAAGTCGTAATTTGCGGGTAAACTGCATCAATCCGGGGGGAACGCGCACCAATATGCGGGCAAATGCCTTCCCGGACGAGGACCGCAACAAGCTCAAGACCCCGGCTGATATCATGCCGCTTTACCTGTATTTGATGGGCGATGACAGCCGCCGTAAAACCGGCATGAGCTTTGATGCCCAACCCAATCGCAAACCCGGCGCTGCCGAATAGGAGAAAGCCTGCATGACCGAAGATCGTCACCAGCAACGGCAACAACGTCTGAAGGAACAGGTCGATGCCCGTATCGCCAGCGCGCAGGACGAACGCGGTTTAGTGCTGGTATTCACCGGCAACGGTAAAGGCAAGACCACCGCCGCATTTGGCACGGTTACGCGCGCGGTCGGCCACGGCATGCGTGCCGGGGTGATCCAGTTTATCAAGGGCGAATGGCCAAACGGCGAGAAAAATCTGCTCCAACAACACGGCGTGGAATTTCAGGTCATGGCCACCGGCTTTACCTGGGAGACACAGAACAAAGACACCGACAGCGCCGCCTGCCAGGCGGTATGGCAACATGGCAAGCGAATGCTGGCCGACAGCGCACTGGATCTGGTGCTGTTGGATGAGGTGACCTATATGGTCAGCTACGGCTATCTGGCACTGGAAGAACTGTTGACGGCGTTGGCGCAACGCCCTGCCCATCAAACGGTGATGATTACCGGACGAGGTTGTCATCGGGATGTGCTGGAACTGGCGGATACCGTGACCGAAATGCGGCCGGTAAAGCATGCGTTTGATGCCGGCATCAAAGCGCAACAGGGAATTGATTGGTGATAAAGCGTAGCCGCGCGTGGCGGCTACGTAGCAACGCTTAGTTACGCTTGCTTGGCTTGCCTGGTTTGCCGCCCGCGGCGCTACGACGGCCGGTTGACACCTGGCTATGGCGCTTGACCGCGCGGCGGATCTGGTTCGCCTTGACACGGCGACGCTCGCGTTCCACCGGCAGTTTGCTGACGGTTTCCGGTTGCAGATCGACCAGTTCACGCAGGTAGTTGATAGCCGGCAGATCCAGTTCGGTCCAACCACCACGTGGAATACCCTTCGGCAAGTTGATGTCGCCATAGCGCACGCGGATTAGACGACTGACCTGCACGCCTACCGCTTCCCACAGGCGACGGACTTCGCGGTTGCGCCCTTCGGTCAGGGTCACGTTATACCACTGATTGAGGCCTTCGCCGCCCTGGAAGCTGATGGTACGAAACGCCGCCGGGCCATCTTCCAGCTGTACGCCACGGCTAAGCTGCTTCACTTTGTCGTCGTCAATCTGGCCAAACACGCGCACCGCATATTCCCGCTCGACTTCGCGACTCGGGTGCATCAAGCGGTTGGCCAGCTCACCGTCGGTGGTGAACAGCAACAGACCCGAGGTGTTTACGTCCAGGCGGCCAACGGCCACCCAACGTGACCCACGCAGTTTAGGCAGACGATCGAATACCGTTGGTCGGCCTTCCGGATCGCTACGGGTGCAGAGTTCGCCTTCTGGTTTGTAGTAGGCCAATACGCGACAAACCGCTTCTTCGGATTCCTTGATCGAAACAACGTGCCCGTCCAAGCGGATCTTCATTCCTTGAACGACTTCGACACGATCGCCCAGCTTGGCGATTTTACCGTCAACGCTGACGCGCCCGGCTTCAATCATGGTTTCGATTTCGCGGCGCGAACCGTGACCGGCACGCGCTAAAACTTTCTGTAACTTTTCGCTCATTGAGCAACCTCTAGTGTCGCCTTCACAGGCGTCGTATATAATAGCGTCATCAACAAGTTAGCTTTAAAAAAACGCTAACCTGCCGGATTGTAAGATTTTTTAAAAAAAAGCACGCCAAAGGGCGTCACGGCAGATGCCACGCCCGATGCTCAGGGGTCAGACATACTACACGAATTTTAAGCTAAAGGGTTCTAATAAATCGAAATGGATGCCCTGACAATTAGCCAGGTTCGTCGGGTATTGTCAGTGAACAAACGCTGTCATATTCCCCCCCTATCTCGAACGGTTCAAGATGATTGTCGGCGGTAACATGACAGCGTTAGGAGTGTTAACCTATTGAATAACGAGCGGGAACCGGTAAAGCGCATCGAATGGAACAATCAGCACAAAACGCACCGGTATCAGTGCCGTTCACACGGGAAAGCGGATGACAGCGCCAGCATGATCACCGAAGGCGCCGAATAATGAAGTTGCTCTGGGTGTTCGTTCAGGTATTGCATCACCGCATCCGACGCCATACCAACGCTCATGCCGGTATCGGGGCAAATGTTGCGGTTACCCTGCATCGAGTAAGTATCAAATACGCCAGCGACATAGCCCATGAACATGCCGCCATCCAGCGCTTGTGCAACGGTTGCCGTGCCGTTTTTGTTTTTTACGTAACCTTCGCTTTCGGAGAGCAACGCGCTACCGGAGTAAAAACCGGCGTTTGCCGCAAACGAAACCAGTAATACCACCGCCATAAAAGCCTGTTTAATCATCGCCACGCATCCTGCCATTATCAGTTTTGTCCTTGTAGAATAGCGCTTTTCACGGCGCTTGCCGCCGTGAGGCGCTATTTTTCAGAATTTGTTGATGGCACCGCGGGGGTTTTCAGCGAAATGGCGTCGGATCGCCTGCCCCTTCACGCACCACTTCCGGCGAAGATTCAGTCAGATCAATTACCGTGGTCGGCTGTTGCCCGAGAAATCCGCCGTGAATCACCAGTTCGACCTGTTTACCCAAATGATCGCTGATTTCTTCTGGATCGGATTCGGCAAAATCATTACCCGGCAGCATCAGGGTGGTCGACATCATCGGCTCGTTGAGCTCTTCCAGCAACGCCAGAGCGATCGGATTGGACGGCACACGCAACCCGATGGTCTTGCGCTTGTCGTTCATCAGTCGACGTGGCACTTCCTTGGTCGCCTTGAGAATAAACGTGTAATGACCTGGCGTGTTGTTTTTGATCAGGCGAAACGCGCTGTTATCAACATAGGCATAGGTGGACAGCTCGGAAAGATCGCGACACATCAGGGTAAAATTATGATTGCCGTCCAACTGACGGATGCGGCAGATTCGTTCCATTGCGGCTTTTTCTTCCAGCTTGCAGCCTAACGCATAGCCTGAATCGGTCGGGTAGACGATGACTCCGCCTTTGCGCAGTACTTCCACGGCCTGGTTAATCAAACGTGGCTGAGGATTGTCTGGATGAATATAAAAAAGCTGGCTCATGTATTGCTCCTAAAATGGTACACGCGGACGGCCCCGCCCACGTTGTTCGCCTGAGGTGTTACGTCAGGATCGCTACTGCGCCTGCGGCCAATCACGCCAGACTGGCTCCACGCCACCTGGCAACCACAGCTTGCGACCAAGTTCAATCCACGAACAGGGCTGATGGAAATCCGACCCTTGTGATGCCAGCAGTTGGAAATCCTGCGCATACGCGGCCAATTGGCTGCGTTCGTTCGGCGCCTGCTGGCATTGGGCGACCTCCATCGCATCACCGTGCTGTTCGGCAAAGTGTGCCAACAGACGTTTCAGCCACTTGGCGGTCAAATCGTAACGCCCAGGGTGAGCCATCACCGCCTGCCCACCGGATTGATGAATCACATCAATAGCTTGTTCTATTGTACACCACTGCGGTGGAACGTAGCCGGTTTTCCCTTTCGCCAGGTATTTCTTGAATACCTGCGCCATGTTGTCCGCTACGCCTTTCTGCACCAGATAGCGGGCAAAATGGCCACGGGTCACCGCACCGCCGTCAGCCAGACGCTGAGCGCCTTCATAGGCGCCTTCGATGCGCGCCTTGGCCAACCGCAGGCCAATTTCCTGCGCGCGCAGCGTGCGTCGTTCACTTTGTTCGGCCAGCAGTTGCACCATCGCCGGGTGCGTGACGTCAATGTTCAGGCCGACGATGTGAATTTCATGGTTTTCCCACAGCGTGGAGATTTCAACGCCGTTGACCAATTGCAGCGGCAGCGCCAGCTGTGCGATAGCCGCAGCAGCTTCGGCCAGGCCGGCAGTGGTGTCATGGTCAGTGATGGCCAATACGCCTACCCGCATCTCCACCGCCCTTTGCACCAGTTGCGTTGGCGTCAGGTAGCCATCGGAGGCGGTGGTATGGCTATGAAGGTCGTACAGCGTAAATGCGGAGGGCTGAGGGTTACTGTCAGTCAAAAGAAATATCCGGCTATGGCTTGGGCCGTCATCATAGCCTCTATTGCCGGTTGGACGGAAATCTATTCTGTACCCACGCCGGCAGGCTACACCGGCGGTGGAAGGGAAAAAACCCGATGGCGCTAACACATTGTGCAAAAAGAGGGTTGACATCGCCACCTCGAACCAGTTAACTAGTACACAAGTTCACGGCAATGGCCGTGTTGAATATCCCGTTGGATGATAACCAGAGAGAGCATAAAAATGAGCAAACAGACTTCTCTTCTTCGTTGGTGGCGTACCTCCCTTTCGCGGGCGGTGTAATCGCATACCTGTCATCTGACACTGCAGATTCTCCAAGCCCGCCGTTACGCGGGCTTTTTTATGGACAGAATTTAACTGGAACTACCGATAATGACCAAACCACAACTGACATTGCTGAAGGCCGAAGCCAGTTATCGCGGCGATCCGACCACCATTTTCCACCAGCTGTGCGGCGCACGTCCGGCCACCCTGCTGTTGGAATCCGCGGAAATCAACAGCAAGCAAAACCTGCAGAGCCTGCTGGTGATCGACAGTGCGTTGCGCATCACCGCGCTGGGTCGTCAGGTCAGCGTGCAAGCCCTGACCGCCAACGGCGCGGCCCTGCTGCCGTTGCTGGACGAGGCGTTACCGGCAGAAGTGCATAATGAAGCGCGGCCAAATGGCCGTGAGCTGTCCTTCCCGCGCATTGACGCGGTGCAGGACGAAGATGCGCGTCTGCGTTCCTTGTCGGTGTTCGACGCATTGCGTACGCTGCTGAAGGTGGTCGACTCGCCGGCCGACGAGCGTGAAGCCATGATGCTTGGCGGTCTGTTTGCCTACGATCTGGTCGCCGGCTTCGAAGACTTGCCTGAGCTGCGCCATGACCAGCGTTGCCCGGATTTCTGTTTCTATCTGGCGGAAACCCTGTTGGTACTCGACCACCAGCATGGCGTTGCCCGCCTGCAAGCCAGCGTGTTCACCGGTGACAATACCGAGCGGCAACGCCTGCAACAACGGCTACAACAGGTTCAGCAACAGCTGAAGAAGACACCGCAGCCCATCCCGCATCAGACGCTGGCAGACATGCAGTTGAGCTGCAACCAGAGCGATGAAGAATACAGCGCAGTGGTCAGCCACATGCAACAGGCCATCCGTCAGGGTGAGATTTTCCAGGTAGTGCCGTCCCGCCGCTTTTCGCTGCCGTGCCCGGCACCGTTGGCAGCCTACCAAACGTTGAAGGACAGCAATCCAAGCCCTTACATGTTCTTCATGCAGGACAACGACTTCACGCTGTTCGGCGCCTCACCGGAAAGCGCGCTGAAATATGACGCCAGCAACCGTCAGATCGAGATCTACCCGATCGCCGGCACCCGTCCGCGCGGCCGGCGTCAGGACGGCGCGCTCGATCTGGATCTCGACAGCCGCATTGAACTGGAAATGCGCACCGACCATAAAGAACTGGCGGAGCACCTGATGCTGGTTGACCTGGCGCGCAACGATCTGGCGCGTATTTGTACCGCCGGCAGCCGTTACGTCGCCGACCTGACCAAAGTCGACCGCTATTCTTTCGTCATGCATCTGGTGTCTCGAGTGGTCGGCAGCCTGCGTAGCGATCTTGACGTGCTGCATGCCTATCAGGCCTGCATGAATATGGGCACCCTGAGCGGCGCTCCCAAAGTTCGCGCCATGCAACTGATTGCCGCCTCCGAAGGCAGCCGTCGTGGTAGCTACGGCGGCGCTGTAGGCTACTTCACCGCCACCGGCGATCTCGATACCTGTATCGTTATTCGTTCGGCCTATGTCGAAGACGGCATTGCCACCGTACAGGCCGGCGCCGGCGTGGTGCTGGACTCGGTCCCCCAGGCGGAAGCCGATGAAACCCGTAATAAAGCCCGTGCCGTGCTGCGTGCCATCGCCACCGCGCATCATGCCAAGGAGGTATTCTGATGGCCGATATCCTGCTGCTCGACAACGTCGATTCCTTTACCTACAACCTGGTCGATCAACTGCGCTCCAGCGGCCATCAGGTGGTGATTTACCGTAATCAGGTGGCTGCCGAAGCGATCATTGACCGTTTACAGCAGATGACACAGCCGGTGCTGATGCTGTCGCCCGGCCCCGGAACCCCAGCCGACGCCGGCTGTATGCCGACACTGCTGCAACGCCTGCGGGGCCGGTTGCCGATAATCGGTATCTGCCTCGGTCACCAGGCGATTGTCGAAGCCTACGGCGGCCATGTCGGCCAGGCCGGCGAGATCCTGCACGGCAAGGCGTCCGCCATTAGCCACGACGGCGAAGCGATGTTCAGCGACATGGCCAACCCGCTGCCGGTCGCACGCTACCACTCGCTGGTCGGCAGCAATATCCCGGCCGAACTGACGGTCAACGCACAGTTCGGGGAAATGGTGATGGCGGTACGGCACGATGCCGATCGCGTATGTGGTTTCCAGTTCCATCCTGAATCTATTCTGACCACCCAGGGTGCACGTTTGCTGGAGCAAACTCTGGCCTGGGCGCTGGCGAAGTAAGCAGAGGACACATTGATGCAATCTATTCTTGAGAAACTGTACCGTTCAGAATCAATGGACCAGCAGGAAAGCCAGCAGTTGTTCAGCGCCATCGTGCGCGGTGAGCTGGAACCAAGCCAGTTAGCCGCCGCTCTGATCAGTATGAAGATCCGCGGCGAACGCCCGGCAGAAATCGCTGGCGCAGCGCAGGCCTTATTGGCGGATGCCCAACCGTTCCCTCGGCCGGACTATGCGTTTGCCGATATCGTCGGCACCGGCGGCGACGGCACCAACAGCATTAATATTTCCACCGCCAGCGCATTTGTGGCGGCGGCCTGCGGCGCCAAGATTGCCAAACACGGCAATCGCAGCGTTTCCAGCCGTTCGGGCTCCTCCGACCTGCTGGCGGCATTTGGCATTCGCCTGGATCTGCCGGCAGAGCAAGCGCGCAAGGCACTGGATGAACTCGGCGTATGTTTTCTGTTTGCACCGCAGTATCACACCGGATTCCGCCACGCGATGCCGGTGCGCCAGCAGTTGAAAACCCGGACGGTGTTCAACGTGCTAGGCCCGTTGATTAATCCGGCACGCCCACCGCTGGCGCTGATTGGCGTTTACAGCCCGGAACTGGTGCTGCCGATTGCCGAAACTCTGCGCGTGCTGGGCTATCAGCGCGCTGCGGTGGTGCACGGCGGCGGTATGGACGAGGTGGCCATCCACACCACCACCCAGGTGGCCGAACTGAACAACGGTGAAATTGACAGCTACAGTCTGACGCCGGCCTCCTTTGGTCTGGACAGCTATCCGCTGGCATCGCTGCTGGGCGGTTCGCCGGAAGAAAACCGTGACATTCTGGCACGGTTGTTACAAGGTAAAGGTGACCCGGCACACGCCGCAGCGGTCGCGGCTAACGTCGCGTTGCTGCTGAAGTTATTCGGACAGGAAGACCTGCGCCACAATGCGCAGCAGGCATTGGACATGATTCATAGCGGACAGGCCTATGAGCGAGTGACCGCTCTGGCAGCAAGAGGATAAATGATGCAGGAAACCGTGCTCAACAAGATTGTTCGTGACAAGGCGCAATGGGTCGCAGCACGACAGCAACAACAGCCGCTGGCCAGCTTCCAACAGGATATCGCCCCCAGCACACGCAGCTTCTACCATGCGCTGCAAGGCACCAGAACGGCGTTTATTCTTGAATGCAAGAAAGCGTCGCCCTCCAAGGGGCTGATTCGCGAAAACTTCGATCCGCTGGAGATTGCCGGGGTGTACCGGGATTATGCATCGGCAATTTCGGTGCTGACCGATGAAAAATACTTCCAGGGCAGCTTCGACTTCCTGCCACTGGTCAGCAAAACCGTGACCCAACCGGTGCTGTGCAAAGACTTTATTATCGATCCGTACCAAATCTACCTGGCGCGCTACTATCAGGCTGACGCCATACTGCTGATGCTGTCGGTTCTCGACGATCAACAGTACCGCCAGTTGGCGGCGGTGGCGCACAGCCTCGACATGGGCGTGCTGACCGAAGTGATCAGCGAAGAGGAATTACAGCGTGCGATTGCGCTGGAGGCCAAAGTGGTCGGCATCAATAATCGTGACCTGCGCGATCTGAGCATCGATCTCGATCGCACTCGCACGCTGGCGCCGCGCGTGCCGCACGGCGTGACGGTGATCAGCGAATCCGGCATCAACAATTACGGTCAGATCCGCGAGCTTAGCCGCTTCGCCAACGGTTTTCTGATCGGCAGTGCGTTGATGTCGGAAAGCAATCTGCGCTGCGCAGTGCGTCGCGTGCTGCTGGGCGACAACAAGGTCTGCGGGCTGACGCGTGCGCAAGACGCTGCGGCGGCCTATCAGGCCGGTGCCAACTATGGCGGATTGATCTTCGTCGGCCGTTCACCGCGTTATGTGGACATCAGCCGCGCGCGGGAAGTGATTTCCGGCGCACCGCTCAACTATGTCGGCGTGTTCTGTGATGCGCAGGTGGATACCGTGGCGCAAACCGTTGAGCGCCTGGGTCTGAAGGCCGTGCAGTTGCACGGCGCGGAGGATCAGGCCTACATCACCACGCTGCGCGCCAAACTGCCAGCCTCATGCCAAATCTGGAAAGCGCTAAGCGTGAAAGACCGTGTACCGGCTCGTGAGCTGCAACAGGTTGACCGCTATCTGCTGGACAACGGCGCCGGCGGCACCGGCCAACGCTTCGACTGGAGTGTGCTGCACGGAGAGGATCTCGACAACGTGATGCTGGCCGGCGGCCTGAGCGCCGACAACTGCGTCGAAGCCGCGCAACTCGGCTGTGCCGGCCTGGATTTCAATTCCGGCGTTGAAAGCACGCCTGGCATCAAGGATGCCGATCGTATCGCCGCGGTGTTCCAGACGCTGCGTGCCTACTGATGACGATATTTAACCAAGATAATTGACGGGAAACATAATGACGCTGCTTAACCCCTACTTCGGTGAATTTGGTGGTATGTACGTACCGCAAATTCTGATGCCGGCCCTGAATCAATTGGAAGAAGCCTTCGTCAGCGCCCAGCGCGACCCTGAATTCCAGGCTGAATTTATCGATCTGCTGAAAAACTACGCTGGGCGCCCAACGGCGCTGACGCTGTGCAAAAACCTGACCGCTGGCACCAACACCAAGCTGTATCTAAAGCGCGAAGACTTGCTGCACGGCGGCGCGCATAAAACCAACCAGGTGCTGGGACAGGCGCTGCTGGCCAAACGGATGGGCAAAACGGAAATCATCGCCGAAACCGGCGCCGGTCAGCACGGTGTAGCCTCGGCGCTGGCCAGCGCCCTGCTCGGTTTGAAGTGCCGCGTATACATGGGCGCCAAGGACGTCGAACGCCAATCGCCAAACGTGTTCCGCATGCGGCTGATGGGCGCCGAGGTCATCCCGGTACACAGCGGTTCTTCTACGCTGAAAGACGCCTGCAACGAAGCGTTGCGCGACTGGTCCGGCAGCTACGACACCGCGCACTACATGCTCGGCACCGCCGCCGGTCCGCACCCGTATCCCACCATCGTGCGTGAATTCCAGCGGATGATCGGCGAAGAGACCAAAGCACAGGTGTTAGAACGCGAAGGACGTCTACCCGATGCGGTTCTGGCCTGCGTCGGCGGCGGTTCCAATGCCATCGGCATGTTCGCCGACTTTATCGACGAAACCAGCGTCGGCCTGATCGGCGTAGAACCGGCGGGCCTCGGGATCGAAACCGGTCAGCATGGCGCGCCACTGAAGCATGGCCACGTTGGCATCTATTTCGGCATGAAGGCACCGATGATGCAAACCGCCGAAGGACAGATCGAAGAGTCGTACTCGATTTCCGCCGGGCTGGATTTCCCTTCCGTCGGGCCGCAACATGCCTATCTTAATAGCATCGGCCGTGCGGAGTACGTTTCAATCACCGACGACGAAGCGCTTGATGCGTTCAAGGCGCTCTCCCGTCATGAAGGCATCATTCCGGCCCTGGAATCTTCCCACGCGCTGGCCCACGCGCTGAAAATGATCCGTGAAACGCCGCAAAAAGAGCAGATTCTGGTGGTTAACCTGTCTGGCCGCGGCGACAAGGACATATTTACCGTTCACGATATTTTGAAAGCACGGGGAGAAATCTGATGGAACGTTACCAGCAACTGTTCAAGCGCCTGGAAAGCCAACGTGAAGGTGCTTTCGTGCCCTTCGTCACGCTGGGCGATCCCAATCCGACGCTGTCGCTGCAAATTATCGATACCCTGATCGAAAACGGCGCGGATGCGCTGGAACTGGGCATCCCGTTTTCCGATCCGCTGGCCGATGGCCCGACGATTCAAAGCGCCGCGCTGCGGGCATTTGCCGCCGGCGTAACGCCAACCCAGTGCTTTGAAATGCTGGCGACCATTCGCCAAAAACACCCGGAGATACCGATTGGTTTGCTGATGTACGCCAATCTGGTGTTCCATAAAGGGATTGATGCGTTTTATCAGCGCTGCGCGCAAGTCGGCGTCGATTCGGTGCTGATCGCCGATGTACCGTTTGAAGAGTCTGCGCCATTCCGCGCTGCGGCGTTGCGACATGATATCGCGCCAATCTTTATCTGCCCGCCGAACGCCAATGACGATCTGCTGCGGGAAATTTCCTCGCACGGCCGTGGCTATACCTACCTGCTGTCGCGTGCCGGGGTGACCGGTACCGAAAGCCGCGCCCAGTTGCCGCTACACCATTTGGTCAACACGCTGCGTGAATACCGCGCTGCACCACCGCTGCAGGGGTTCGGCATTTCCGAACCGTCACAGGTGCGTGATGCATTACAGGCCGGTGCCGCCGGCGCGATTTCCGGGTCTGCAATAGTTAAAATCATTGAACAGCACCAGCAACAACCGGCCGAGATGCTCGCCAGACTGGGCGCGTTCGTCAGTGAAATGAAGGCAGCTACCCGCAGCTAAGTGCAAAAAACACGGCGCGCATTTGAACTCATTCGCGTCTTGTCACACAATAGATTGTGTCCGTAGTTTCAACAAAAATAACATTGCATGGAGAGTAATTTATGAAGCTATTCAAAACCCTTTCAGCCCTGTGTGCGGCGGCGGTGATGGCGATGGCGGTAAGCGCCTGTGCGCCGACGGCAACCTCTGAAGGGACTGGCGGGTATATTGATGACACGGTTGTGACGACAAAAGTAAAATCAGCGCTGCTGGCAGACAAATCGATCAAGTCGACTGAAATCAGCGTAGAAACCTTCAAGGGGCGAGTGCAGTTGAGCGGCTTCGTAAGCTCTAGCGCCGATGCCAACCGCGCTGTGCAGGTAACGCGCGGCGTGGCCGGTGTGAAATCGGTTGAAAACGTTATGCAGGTCAAGTAACGATGCCGACAGGGGAGCCGGACGGCTCCCCTGTTTCAGGCATCACGGTTATCAGAAGCGATAACCGGCACCGAACATGAACACCCACGGATCAAGACGCGTATCAATGCTGTGATGCTCACCGGCGGCATCATCAAAGCGAACTTTTGTTTCGATATTCATCCACCATACCGACATGTTCAACATCCAGTGCTCGTCCAGGTTGTAATCCAGACCGGCCTGAGCCGCCACGCCCCACGAGTCTTTCAGGCTCAGATTGCTCAACCCGGCGCCCTTGCCATTGTCATTGAACTTTTCGTCAAAGAAAGTGGTGTAGTTGACACCTACCCCGAGATACGGACGCAGTTTATCCTGCCGATCGCCAAAATAGTATTGCGCCATCAAGGTTGGCGGCAGTTGATGCACCGTGGCGATGTCACCGTTGACGGCTTTGCCGTTCAGCGACACCTTATGGCGAAACGGCGTGGCTGCCAGCAGCTCGATACCGATATTGTCGGTGGCCATATAGCCGAAGGTCAGGCCTAACTGGGTATTATTATCCGCCTTGAACGATCCCTGCCCCAGCACGTCATCCGAACCGGTTGTCGGACGCACCGTTGCGGTACCCGCACGGAACAGGAAATCACCCGCTTGATGCGCACTTGCCACCATCGGGGCCATCATAGCCGCCAATACCACCAGAGTTGTCTTTTTCATTATCCATTCCATTAGTGTGGTTTACAGACTCGACGAATATACCTACTACAGGGTATTTATGATCCAATCGAGATCACATCTTATGTGTAAATAAATTAATTCCTACCAAAAACAAGGTTACTTAACTGGTTAATAAATCAAGAATTGATCTGAATCAAAAAACGCAGAGAGCCGCCAACAGAGTGAAACGCAAAATTTCAGTTGCCAAAAATCAGGCGACTGGGTAGTTTCTTCGCTTCATGTTGGTTTTGGTTGGTGGCCGTAAGGAGTCGGTGGGCAATCAAGATGAGCGAAATACTCAATCCCTGTGTCAGTTGTGGCGCCTGCTGCGCCTATTTTCGAGTGTCATTCTACTGGGCTGAAGCCGATGACGGCGGCGGCATCGTCCCTTCACCACTTACCGAGCCGTTAACCCCGTTCCTGCGTTGCATGCAGGGGACCAATAGCAAGTCCCCACGATGTATCGCGCTGGATGGCGAGATCGGCACTGCAGTGTCCTGTTCCATCTATCTTAATCGGCCTTCGCCCTGTCGGGAGTTTGATCAATCCGGAGAAAACGGTATCCGCAACGAAGCCTGCGATCGGGCTCGCGCACGTTATGGCCTGCCGCCGCTGCCGGTTGCCATGCCGTTATCGCTGCCGCAAACCACAATCGTCGAAGAAATCAGCGTCATGTCACTTGCGGGGTGCCACAGTGAGCCGGAACAAGGTACAATCGCCCACTGATTTGTCTCTGTTCTCGACGCCAAGGAGTCTGCATGCCTATCACGGCTAACACATTGTACCGTGACAGTTTTAACTTTTTCCGTAATCAGCTGGCCAGCATCTTGCTGATGGCACTGCTGACCGCGTTCATTTCGGTATTGCTTAATCAGGTTTTCAGCCCTGATGCCGAGCAGTTGAAGATTTTGACCGCAACGGAAAGCGATTTTGCCACATCCGCAGGGATGGGTATTCAGGACATCATTCAGCAAATGACGCCTGAACAACAAATGGTGTTGCTGAAAGTATCGGCTGCCGCCACCATCTCGGCATTGGTCGGCAATGTGCTGTTGGTTGGCGGTATGCTGACGCTGATTCGCCTGGTGTCACAAGGCCAGCCGGTCAGTGCTCTACGTGCCATCGGCGCGGCAGCACCGGAATTACCGCGACTGTTGCTGCTGCTGTTCATCTGTACCCTGGTGATCCAGCTTGGCCTGACGCTGTTCGTGGTGCCGGGAGTGATTCTGGCCATCGCATTTTCTTTGGCGCCGGTGATAAGCTCTGCCGACAAGAAAGGCGTGTTCGCTTCGTTGAAACTGAGCGCCAAGCTGGCCTTCGCCAATGCACGGGTGATCGTGCCGGCGATGATGCTGTGGCTGGCGGCCAAATTGCTGGTGCTGTTCCTGGTCAGTCATCTGTCGGTGCTGACCCCGAACGTCGCCAGCGTAGTGCTGACCGCACTGAGCAACCTGGTTTCTGCACTGTTGCTGATTTACCTGTTCCGTTTGTATATGCTGCTGCGCGGCTGATAAACAACAGAGTTGTACCAGGGCACGCCACGGCGTGCCCTTTTTATTTATTGCGCCAGATTGCACCCCATAGCACAACAACGGCGCTTGCCCTGCCCGCTCTCCGGCCAGGTTGCCTGCACATACACCATTGGTAACGACGGACGCCGGCATTGAAGCGGTGTCGGAAAATGCCATTGCGTAACCGATGCTGTCACGCCGCACGCTCCGACTATGATTACGCGTATCATGCGGCCGGTATCATCGGCGGCGACGCTAGGTAAATTCATGCAAATTCTTGCCAAACCGGCAGAAATTCTGCCGCCAAACGCCGATAATCGACAGTTTGCCGTGGTACACAGATCTGACCGAATCCGGTATAGTCGACCGATGAATAGATGATGGATTGATTTATGAAGCAGTTTCTTGATTTCCTCCCGCTGATTGTTTTTTTTGCTTTTTACAAGCTCTACGATATTTATGTCGCCTCCGGGGCGCTGATCGTCGCCACCGCGCTGGCGCTGGTCTTCACCTGGGTTAAATACCGCAAGGTCGAGAAGATGACGCTGATCACCTTCGTGATGGTGGCGGTGTTCGGCACCCTGACGCTGGTATTCCATAACGATTTGTTTATTAAATGGAAGGTCACGGTCATTTATGCACTGTTCGCACTGGCATTGCTGGTAAGCCAACTGGTGCTGAAGAAGCCGCTGATCCAGCGCATGCTGGGTAAAGAGCTGACGCTGCCACAAGGGGTGTGGAACAGCCTCAATCTGGCTTGGGCGCTGTTCTTCCTGGCCTGCGGTCTGGCCAATATTTACGTCGCCTTTTGGCTGCCGCAAAGCGTCTGGGTCAATTTCAAAGTGTTTGGCCTGACCGCATTGACGCTGGTGTTCACCTTGCTGAGCGGCGTCTATATTTATAAGCACATGCCAGAAGAACAGAAAAAATAGTTACAAATTTGTTAATGCCCGTCGCCGTTGCTGCGGGCAGTATAATGTGATCCATTTCTCAAAAAGCAGACAGCTATGACACAACAACGACCTTTACCCAGTGGAGAACTGGTACTGCGCACGCTGGCGATGCCGGCGGATACCAACGCCAACGGCGATATTTTTGGTGGCTGGCTGATGTCGCAGATGGATATCGGTGGTGCCATTCAGGCGAAAGAGATTGCCGAGGGCCGGGTGGTTACGGTTCGCGTTGATGGTATGACCTTCCTCAAGCCCGTCGCCGTCGGGGACGTGGTGTGCTGTTACGCGCAATGCATCCGCACCGGTCGCAGTTCCATTACCATTAACGTCGAAGTCTGGGTAAAGAAGGTTTCTTCCGCGCCGATCGGCCAACGCTATCGCGCTACCGAAGCGGTATTTACCTATGTTGCGGTCGATGACGAAGGTAACTCGCGCGCATTGCCGGATGGGAAGCGTAACTTCCGCGTCGGTTTTGCCGAATAACCTGACTGCCGTCAGCAAAAAGGGTCGCGATAATCGCGACCCTTTTTTATTGCGGCTGAGCAAGAATCAGTCGAGTGAAGCGCTGCCATCCAGTTTAAACTGAATGTTGACGATAAGATCCTTGCCCTCTTTGGCTTCATAGCGCCATCTGCGCATCGCCTGCTTCACTTCCCGCTCAAACATGTTGCGCGGTTGCGCTGACAAAATGCGCACGTTGCTGAGACGGCCATCGCTGTCTACGTCAAACTGCACTCTGACCCGCCCTTCTATCTGCAACGCTTGCGCGCGCGCTGGGTATAACGGTGCAACACGGTTCAACGGTTTCGGCCCCAGATTGCGCGAGTTGCCGGTCACCGGTGCGGTTGGAGCCTGTTTCACCGGCGCTTTGGCAACAGGTTTGGCCGGCGCATCGTTTTCAAACGGCGATGGTTCACGCGGTTCTGCCTTCTTCGGTTCGCGCTTTAGCGGTTTTTCGACCTTTGGCTTGGGTTTTGGTTTCGGCTTGGGCTTCACCGGCTCCGGTTTTGGAATCGCCTTGGGTAGCGGTGGCGGTTCGGGAATCGGCTCTGGTTCTGGCTGTACCTCCGGCTCCGGTTCCGGCTGTGCGGGAGCCGGCGGTGGCGGTTCGGCCAACGCGGCGGTGTTGACCATCATGACGCTGATAGGCGCGTCCTCCGGTTTCGGCAAATCCATCACTTCCTTGACCGACGCATAGAGCAACGCGGCAACCAAGGCACTGTGCAAGCCAACGGAAAGGACAATCGGCACTGACAAACGGCGAATAAGGAACATCTTTTTTAGCGGCATAATGATTCTGTTTCCTCTGGTTCGCCAAGTTTAAATGCAAATAGCAATCATATTCAATAACGAAAGACAAACTATCGCTTCAATCGGCATGTTTCGGCGTTTTGCGTCGCATCGGCCCCAAAAACATTAACTTTTCATTCGCTTTTTTTGCTAGCAATACACCTGTTTTTAACCTTGATGACGCGGATTCAACACGATAAAAAACCCGCCGCAGCGGGTTGTTCTACCAGTTCGTTCGGCTTATTCATCATCGCCGTAATACAACACGCCAAGCTTGATCAATGGCCGTCCCTGCGCCTTGCGATGCAGGTTGGTATCACGCAGGGAATAAACGCAGCCGCAGTATTCCTGCTGGTAAAACCGCTCGCGTTTGCTGATCTCGATCATCCGTGAGGCGCCGCCCTTTTTACGCCAGTTATAGTCCCAATACACCAGTTCGGGATACGGCGCAGCCGCGCGAATACCGCAGTCGGTGATTTGCTGCATGTTCTTCCAGCGGGATATGCCGAGCGAACTGGAAATGGTGTCATAACCGTGTTCATGGGCATACAGCGCCGTGCGCTCAAAGCGCATGTCAAAACACATGGTGCAGCGGATACCGCGTTCCGGTTCGTTTTCCATGCCCTTGGCACGGGCAAACCAATTGTCGGTATCATAGTCAGCATCAATAATCGGCACCCCATGCTGCTGAGCGAAACGAATGTTTTCCTCTTTACGCAGCAGATACTCTTTCTGCGGATGAATATTCGGGTTATAGAAGAAAATGGCGTAATCGATGCCGGATGCCTGTATCGCTTCCATCACTTCACCCGAGCACGGCGCGCAGCAGGAATGCAGCAGCAGTTTACGCTTGCCTGCTGGCAGGTGAAGTTGTTCTCTGACCCGTTCCGTCATTTCTCTACCTTTTGGTTAATGGTATCTATCATGCGCTCGGCACTATACGAATAAAGGTTAGTCGCTTCAAGGCATCAGCACCGACTGCGGCAAAAACGGTTTCCTTGAGGGCCGTTTTGCGCTACTTTGTTTTTACCGTTGTATGGCAATGATTTTAAAGGTGAAAAATGCTTTATCTGATCTACGCACAAGACGTACCGGACTCGCTGAAAAACCGCCTGTCGGTTCGCCCGGCCCATCTTGCCCGACTGCAGGCACTGCGTGACGAAGGCCGTTTGCTGGTGGCGGGCCCCCATCCGGCGATCGACAGCAACGATCCCGGCGCTGCGGGCTTCACCGGTTCAACGGTGATTGCCGAATTCGCCTCGCTGGCAGCCGCCCAGGCCTGGGCTGAGCAAGATCCCTACGTCGCCGCAGGCGTGTATGGCGAGGTGGTGGTCAAACCGTTCAAACAGGTATTTTAAGCAAAAAAAAAGCCAGCGCGGAGGTCGCTGGCCAAGGTCTTCGAGGGAATATTTTGTCCGATTACCTTAGCCGACAGCCATTTCCTTCGCCAGCTATCAGTGCGATAGGCAGGCGCTGGCGTTGAGTTATTCTTCCGTAGCCGCAAGGAGATAGCGCTGTATATCGGCAAACATCGCCTCCCACTGTTGCTGGTCGATCTCCATCAGGCCAAAAAATCTCAGCATAAACGCCCCTTCGGTGGCCAGGAAAGCCAGACGGGCGCGTTTGCCCTGCTCGCTGGTGACATCCAACGACTCAATCCGCCCACGGTACCATTCGCGGGTGCTATCAAGATGTTGCGGTGTTTGTATCAGCGTAGCCATCAGCCCGGCGGCTTTGGCGCTCGAGGCCTGATCTGAACTGCGCGTCGCCTGCATATGCGCCTGCACCCGGGTCAGCGGCGAGGGGTCGCTGCCGGCTATCTGGGTGAAAACCTCATCATACGCCTTGCCCCAACGTTCAAACATGGCATCAATCAGGGCGTCCTTATTGCCAAAACAGTACTGTACCCCGCCCTTGGAAATCCCCATTGCTTTGGCAACCGAGTCAATGGTTAACCCGGCAGCCCCCTGGCTGGCCACGATCTCTTCAGCAGCATCCAGCACCCGGTCGCGATCGATGCTTCGTTGACGTCCCATTGAGGAATACCTCTTTTCAATACATACGTATGGATTTATATTATAGCCATTACCCGTGGTCGATGGCCATCGGTCAGCTCCCAGCGACGAGAGGGTTCTCGCTGTTTCTGTCAGTAGGACGTTATTATGCATGCAAATAATCGCTGGTTGATCCTGGCGATGGTCTCCACCGCACTTTTTTTGATCATTATCGACATGACGGTACTGTATACCGCCTTGCCGCGCTTAACGCAGGCGCTCGATGCCAGCGCCTCTGAAAAATTATGGATCGTCAACGCTTATCCGCTGGTGGTTGCCGGTCTGTTGCCGGGCGCCGGTATGCTCAGCGACCGCATTGGCCATAAAAAAATGTTTATCGCCGGCTTGCCCGTGTTTGCCCTGGCTTCGCTGTGCGCCGCCTTTTCTGGTCGCGCCGAGGGGTTGATCGCCGCCCGCGCCTTTTTGGCCGTTGGTGCGGCAATGATGATGCCTGCTACCTTATCTATCGTACGTCACGTGTTTAGCGAACCACGCGAGCGCGCCCTGGCAATCGGCATCTGGGCTGCGGTGGCATCCGGCGGTGCGGCGGTCGGTCCGGTAGTTGGCGGCATGTTGCTGGAGTATTTCTGGTGGGGGTCTGTGTTCCTGATCAATGTACCGGTGGTGTTAACGGTATTGCCCTTCGCCTGGTGGCTGATCCCGCACTGCGGCGGCGGCAATAAACGCCCCTATGACATCATTGGCTCACTGCAAATCATGCTCGGTCTGGTTGGCGCCATTTACGCGCTGAAAGAGCTCAGTAAAAGCCAACCGTCCCTGTTCGCCCTGGCCTGTGCCGGCGCGCTGGGCATACTGTTCCTGACGCTGTTCGTGCGACGTCAACGGCGAGCCGAATATCCAATGATCGACTTCACGCTGTTTCATAACCGGTTGTTCGCCGGTGGCGTGTCGGTGGCTATTCTGTCGATGGTGGCCCTGGTCGGCGTCGAACTGGTGTTAAGCCAACGTTTACAGCTGGTCAACGGCCTGACGCCGTTGCAGGCCGGGCTGTTTATTTTGCCTATCCCACTGGCATCGGCGTTGGCCGGACCGCTGGCGGGTCTGCTGCTGCCGCGCTACGGTGAGCCACGCCTGATTCTGAGCGGGTGTGTCATGACCACCGTCGCCTTTGTCGGCCTGGTGTTGTGCTATCAGTCATCGCCGCTGTGGCAACTGGCTTGGCTGTTTGTTGCCGGTTTTGGTCTGGGGGGCGCGATTACCGCCGCGTCAACCGCCATCATGCTCAACGCCCCGGAAGATAAATCCGGCATGGCGGCGTCGATTGAAGACGTTGCCTACGAATTGGGCGGCGTATTGGGTGTGACGTTACTGGGGGGAATGATGACGGCAATCTATAGTCACAGTCTGCAGTTGCCGAACGACATGCCGGTATCCAGTCTGGCGTATGACAGTCTGGATGAAGCACTGCGTCTGGCATCGGCGTTGAGCTCGCAACAGGCCACTCAACTGGTCGACCTGGCGCGTGCCGCCTTCGATCGGGCCTTTGTTGCCGTGTTGACGGCAGCCGCGCTGTTGATGGCGCTGGGAAGCGCAGCACTCAGCTACATGATGCGCAAATAAATTGGCAAACAGTCCCCGCAGGGACTGTTTTAGTCTTACCATTCGCAGGATACGGTAAACAGTAACGCCCGGCGGTGCTGATCGTCCAATCGCCGCCGCACGCGAATAATATGCCGGTAATGACATGACTGACGCTCCAGCCAGCGGTGCCTACGGCGTTGACTCTGTCGCAACATGCGCCAACGACCTACTTCATTTCTACTGCGTCTCATAATTACTTCGCCACTTCTGCTTTCGATACCAACCGCCGGCATTATAGACCTTTCTGTCGACGATCCAAGTCGGACGTCGCTCAGTCTCGCCGTTGCCAATAGAAACAAAAGTAACGTTTTTGCTTTCGCCAAGTGCCTTAAGGCAATCACATTTATGTCACTTAACCGTTGGGAAAAGGTTTCCCCTTTTCCGTTCTGTGCGTACACTCATCGTTGGTGGTTTGCGAACGGGATTTTTCGCCTTTATGACAACATTTTATACCGTAATCAGTTGGCTCATGGTATTCGGCTACTGGCTGCTCATTGCCGGTGTCACGCTGCGTATTTTGATGAAGCGTCGCGCGGTGCCTTCTGCCATGGCGTGGTTGCTGATTATCTACATTCTGCCGTTGGTCGGCATCGTCGCTTATTTATCGTTTGGTGAATTACACCTGGGTAAACGGCGGGCCGAGCGCGCCAAGGCCATGTGGCCATCGACCGCCCGCTGGCTTAATGAATTAAAAGAAAGTCGGCGAATTTTCGCCACCGAATACAGCGAAGTGGCACGTCCACTGTTTCAACTCTGCGATCGCCGCCAGGGCATCGACGGCGTCAAGGGCAATCAGTTGCAGTTACTGACCACCACCGACTCCACGTTGAAGGCGCTGATCCGTGATATCGAACTGGCTCGTCACAACATCGAAATGGTGTTCTACATCTGGCAACCGGGCGGTCTGGTCGATCAGGTCGCCGAATCCTTGATGGCCGCTGCGCGCCGTGGGGTCCATTGTCGTGTGTTGCTGGACTCCGCCGGCAGCGTGCAGTTTTTCCGCAGCCCCTATCCCGGCATGATGCGCAACGCCGGCATTGAGGTGGTCGAAGCGCTGAAGGTCAACCTGCTGCGCGTTTTCCTGCGTCGTATGGATTTACGCCAGCACCGTAAAGTGGTGCTGATTGACAACTATATTGCCTATACCGGCAGTATGAACATGGTCGATCCGCGTTACTTCAAACAGGATGCCGGCGTTGGCCAATGGATTGATCTGATGGCGCGTATGGAAGGCCCGGTAGCCACCACCATGGGAATTGTCTACGCCTGCGATTGGGAGATTGAAACCGGCCGGCGCATTCTACCGCCGCCGCCGGACATGAACATCATGCCGTTTGAGCAGGAAAGCGGCCACACCATTCAGGTGATCGCCTCCGGACCAGGTTTCCCGGAGGAAATGATCCATCAGGCGTTGCTGACCGCGGTGTACTCCGCCCGTGAGCAGTTGATCATGACCACCCCCTATTTCGTCCCGAGCGATGACTTGCTGCACGCCATATGCACCGCCGCGCTGCGCGGCGTCGAGGTCAGCATTATCGTGCCGCGCGACAATGATTCGATGATGGTACGCTGGGCCAGCCGCGCGTTCTTTTCCGAGTTGCTCGAAGCCGGGGTAAAGATTTACCAATTCGAAGGCGGCCTGCTGCATACCAAAAGCGTGCTGGTCGACGGCCAACTGAGCCTGGTCGGCACGGTGAACCTCGATATGCGCAGCCTGTGGCTGAATTTTGAAATCACCCTGGTGATTGACGATGACGGTTTCGGCAGCGATCTGGCTTGCGTACAGGATGATTACATCGCCCGCTCCAGGCTGCTGGAAGCCCGGCAGTGGCTCAAGCGGCCGTTTTGGCATCGTATTGTCGAACGACTGTTTTACTTTTTCAGTCCGCTGCTGTAAATGGCATGGCGGGCGTGGTTTAATAACGCCAAATCATTTGTTATCGGGATTTTTTTATGGATTTGAATAACCGCCTTACTGAAGACGAAACGCTGGAACAGGCATATGACATATTCCTGGAGCTGGCCGGCGACAATCTGGATCCGGCGGATATTCTGCTGTTCAATCTACAGTTTGAAGAACGCGGCGGTGCAGAACTGTACGACCCGGCTGAAGACTGGCAGGAACACGTCGATTACGATCTGAATCCGGATTTCTTTGCCGAAGTGGTTATCGGCCTGGCTGACGCCGACGGCGAACCGATCAACGATGTGTACGCCCGCGTATTGATCTGCCGTGAAAAAGATCACAAGCTGTGTCACATTCTGTGGAAAGAATGATCGCCGCTGGCGCATAAAAAAACCTGCCGATGGGCAGGTTTTTTGTTTTTAGCTGCGGGTTACAGCGGATCGACCTTCAGGCACGACACCGCATGCCGGAAGCTACCCTCCAGCAGCGGCCGCGTTTTGGCGCACTCCGGCCCGGCAATCGGACAACGGGTGCGGAATACACAGCCGGACGGCGGATTGATCGGTGACGGCAACTCCCCCTCCAGCAGTTGGATCTGCTTGACCTGCTCCTTGTCCGGATCGGGGATCGGCACCGCCGACATCAGCGCCTTGGTGTAAGGATGTTGCGGGTTCTGATATACCTCATCGTAGGTGCCCAGTTCCACCGCGTGGCCAAGATACATCACCAGCACCCGGTCGGAAATATGCTTCACCACCGCCAGGTCATGAGCGATAAAGATCAATGACAGACCCATTTCACGCTGCAGCTGCTGCAACAGATTCACCACCTGCGCCTGGATCGATACATCGAGGGCAGAAACCGGCTCATCGCAAATCACCAGTTTCGGTTCCAGTATCAAGGCTCGCGCGATGCCAATACGCTGGCACTGGCCACCGGAGAACTCATGCGGATAACGGTTGATCAGGTTCGGCAACAGCCCGACCTTTAACATCATCGCCTTGACCTTGTCCTTTACTTCCTGGCGCGGCATCTTCGGATAGTAGGTACGCAACGGCTCGGCGATGATTTCGCCAATGGTCATCCGCGGATTGAGCGATGCCAGCGGATCCTGAAAAATCATCTGAATATCGCTGCGGGTTTTACGCCAGTCAGCGTCGTTCATCCCGAGCAGATCCTTGCCCAGCCATGCCACCTTGCCGCTGGTGGCTTTTACCAGGCCGATCAGCGCACGGGCGAACGTTGACTTGCCGCAACCGGATTCCCCCACCACGCCCAGCGTTTCCCCTTCGAACAGGCGCAGCGTCACGCCGTCAACCGCCTTTAGCGTTTTCGGCGGCTGCCAGAACCACTGTTTGTCATCATGAATGTCGAAGTGCACCTTCAGATCGGCGACCTCAAGCAGAACTTTCTTGTCGGTTGCAGTATTCATACCAACGCCTCCCGCGGTTTGAAGCAGGCGCGCAAGCGCCCTTCGCCAAATTGCTCCAACGGCGGAGCACTGGCGCACTGTTCCATGGCATACGGACAACGCGGCTGGAACGGGCAACCTTTCGGCAAGCGCAGCAGATTGGGCGGATTACCGGGAATGGTCATCAAGGATTCGCCTTCCGCATCCAGGCGCGGCACCGCATTAAGCAGCCCAATCGAGTACGGATGGCTCGGGTGATAAAACACATCGCGCGCGCTGCCGTACTCCATGGTACGACCGGCATACATCACCAGCACCTTGTTACAGATACCGGCCACCACGCCCAGATCGTGGGTGATCATGATAATGGCGGTGTTGAATTCACGTTTCAGATCGTTTAGCAACGTCATGATCTGCGCCTGCACCGTAACGTCCAATGCGGTGGTCGGTTCATCGGCAATCAGCAATTTTGGCCGGCACAGCAACGCCATGGCAATCATTACACGCTGACGCATACCACCGGAAAACTCGTGTGGATACATACGCATGCGCTTACGCGCCTCCGGCATTTTCACCGCATCAAGCATTCGTACCGACTCTTCAAACGCTGCGCTTTTGCTCATGTTCTTATGCAACATCAGCACTTCCATCAGCTGTTCGCCGACGCGCATGTACGGATTGAGCGAAGTCATCGGATCCTGAAAGATCATCGAGATTTCTTCTGCCCGCAGCTTGTTGAGCTGGTTTTCCGGCAGATTGAGTATTTCACGGCCGTTGAACCTGGCGGAGCCGTCGATGCGGCCATTGCTGGCCAACAATCCCATCAGCGCGAATGCCGTCTGTGATTTGCCGGAGCCGGATTCACCGACGATACCCAGCGTTTCGCCGGCGCGCAGATCAAAGTTCAGGTCGTTGACCGCCGTCACATCGCCGTCCGGCGTGGCGAAGGTGACGCGCAGATCCTGCACATCCAGCAGCAGCGGAGTTGCCGCCGTGTCCCGGGTTTGCAGTTGCGGGTTTTCAATGGTGCTCATGGTGGCACTCCTTAACGATCTTTCGGGTCGAGGGCATCACGCAGACCATCGCCGATAAAGTTGAAACAAAACAGAGTGACAACCAGGAAGCCGGCCGGGAACATCAGCAACCACGGTGAAACTTCCATCGAGTTGGCGCCGTCGCTCAATAACGCCCCCCAGCTGCTCAGCGGTTCCTGCGTGCCCAGCCCCAGGAAGCTGAGAAACGATTCGAACAGGATCATGCTTGGCACCAGCAGCGACGCATACACCACCACTACCCCCAGTACGTTCGGCACGATATGGCGCAGCACGATATTACGGGTTGATACCCCGCCCACCAGCGCCGCTTCAATAAATTCCTTACGCTTGAGGCTCAGCGTTTGTCCGCGCACGATACGCGCCATGTCCAGCCACGACACCATACCGATCGCCACGAAGATCAACAGGATATTCTGGCCAAAAAAGGTCACCAGCAGGATGACGAAGAACATGAACGGGAAGGAGTTGAGGATCTCGAGCAAACGCATCATCACCGAGTCGGTCTTGCCGCCCAGGTAGCCGGAAAGCGAGCCGTACAGCGTGCCGACGATCACGGCCACCATCGCCGCGGCTACCCCGACCATCAACGAAATGCGCCCGCCGATTGCCACTCGCACCAACAGGTCACGGCCAGAGGAGTCGGTACCGAAATAGTGGCCAGACTCGATGCTCGGCGCAGCCGACATCATCGCCCAATCGGTATCGTCATAGGTAAATTGTGACAGCCAAGGCGCCACGATCACGAATAGCGTGATCAGTGCCAGCACGAACAGGCTGCCGACCGCCGCCCGGTTGTGTATGAAACGACGACGTGCGTCTTGCCATAGGCTACGCCCTTCCACTTCCAGCTTTTCGCTGAAATGCTCCAGAGCTTCGCTGTTCTTTTTAGTCAACATCATTGGCGTGCTCCAGCTTAATAACGAATTTTCGGATCGATAACGGCATATAGCACGTCAACGATCGCATTGAACAAAATGGTCAGGCCGCCGACCAGAATGGTCAGGCTCAGCACCAGCGAGTAATCGCGGTTCAATGCGCCATTAACGAACAGCTGGCCGATGCCCGGCAGACCATATATGGTTTCAATCACCATCGAACCAGTGATAATGCCGACAAACGCCGGCCCCATATAAGACAGCACCGGCAGCAGCGCCGGTTTCAGCGCGTGGCGGAAGATAATGCGGTGCATTGGCAGGCCTTTGGCGCGCGCGGTACGAATAAAGTTCGAATGCAGCACTTCAATCATCGAGCCACGGGTGATACGCGCGATGCTGGCGATATACGCCAACGACAGCGCCACCATTGGCAGGATCATAAATTTCAGCGCCCCACCGTTCCAACCACCGCCCGGCAACCATTTCAAGGTGATGGCGAACACCAGCACCAATAGCGGCGCCACCACAAAGCTGGGTATCACCACCCCGGTCATGGCAAACCCCATCACCGTATAATCCCATTTGGTATTCTGCTTGAGCGCGGCAATAACCCCGGCGCTCACGCCAAACAACACTGCCAAAATAAACGCCGCTGCCCCCAGTTTGGCCGAGACCGGGAATGAACTGGCAACCAGATCGTTGACCGAATAATCTTTGTATTTAAATGACGGGCCAAAGTCACCCTGCGAAAGCTGCAATAAATAATGGCCGTACTGTTTCCAGATCGGGTCATTCAAGTGATATTTCGCTTCAATGTTTGCCAACACTTCCGGCGGTAATGCGCGCTCACCGGTGAACGGGCTACCGGGAGCCAGACGCATCATGAAGAATGAAATGGTAATAAGGATAAATAACGTCGGGATCGCCTCTAACAGGCGTCGAAGTATAAATTTCAGCATTGCCCTAACCCTGTGCTCCAGCCTGATGACGGCTTATTATTTTGACTGGACCGCAGACAATCGCCCGCGGCCCTCACCGTATCAATGCTTAATGATGTACAGATTTTTGTCGTACACGTTGTCCAACGGATCCTTACCGGTATAGCCGCCCACGTAAGGCTTCACCAGACGGGCGTTGACGTAGTAGTAGACCGGTACGATAGCCGAATCCTTGTCCAGTTGAACTTCGGCCTTCTGGTACAGCGCGGCGCGTTCTTCTTTGGTTTTCGCCGTCAGCACGTCGGTCATCAAGCGGTCAAAGGTTTCGCTCTTGTAATGTGGGGTATTACTGCTGCTGTCCGACAGCATCATGTTCAGGAAGGTGCTCGGCTCATTGTAATCGGCACACCAGCCGGCACGCGAAACGTCGTAATTACCCTGATGTCGGGTATCCAGGAAGGTTTTCCACTCCTGATTGACCAGTTTGACGTTGACGCCCAGGTTCTTCTTCCAGATTGACGCTGCGGCAATCGCCAGCTTCTTGTGCAGATCGGAGGTGTTATACAGCAGGTTGAAGGTCAGCGGCTTGTCCGGGCCATAGCCGGCTTCCGCCAGCAGTTTCTTCGCTTCTTCGTTACGTTTTTCCTGCGTCCAGCCGAACCATTCCGGCGGCGTCAGCTTGGCGCCATCGGTGTACGGCGGGGTAAAGCTGTAGGCTGGCAGATCGCCCTGATTTTTCACCTTGTGGACGATAATGTCGCGATCCAGCCCCAGTTTCAGCGCTTCGCGCACTCGCGCATCGGTAAATGGCGCTTTCTGGTTGTTAATCTCGTAGTAGTAAGTGCACAGGTACGGATCCACATGCACTTCCTGCGGAATGTCTTTTTTCAGCTTCTGGAACAGTTCAATCGGCATGTTGTTATAGGTCATGTCGATTTCGCCAGTGCGGTAGCGGTTAACATCGGTAACTTCCGATGAAATAGGCAGGAACGTGACTTTATTAATGATGGTTTTCGCGTTATCCCAATATTCCGGGTTACGTTCCAGGACGATGCGTTCGTTGACGACCCAATCTTTTAATTTATACGCGCCATTGCTGACGTAGTTCTGCGGCAGAGTCCATTTTTCGCCAAATTTTTCTACCGCGTCTTTGTTCACCGGTTTCATCGCGTAGTGCGGCGTCATTTCAACCAGATACGGCACCGGCTCGGTCAGCGTAACCTGGAAGGTGTGATCGTCAATCGCCTTGACGCCCAGCGTCGATTTGTCTTTTTTGCCGGCGATAATGTCATCAACGTTTTCTACATGAGCATATTGCAGGTAACTGGCGTATGGCGATGCGGTTTTCGGATCAACCACGCGCTGCCAGCTGTAGACGAAGTCTTGCGCCGTCACCGGTTGGCCATTTGACCATTTGGCATCTTTGCGCAGGTGGAAGGTCCACACTTTGTAATCTTTATTATCCCAGCTTTCCGCCACGCCAGGTTCGACTTCACCGTTTACGCCGTTGTTGGCCAAACCTTCAATCAAATCGCGGGTGACGTTATTTTCCGGTACCCCTTCGATTTTGTGCGGATCCAGCGATTGCACTTCCGAGCCGTTATTCTTGACGATCTCTTGCTTCTCTGCCAGTTGTACCCCTGCCGGCACCACCGCGGCAAACGCACTGCCGGCGGTGGTGATGCCCAGCGCGGCCATAATGCCGGCAGCCAGTAGTGTTTTTCTCGTGATGTTGGTCATTGATCTACTCCAGTTTATTATTATCACAGGCCAATCGGTGCACCCGCGTTGCCCATTTGTCAGGCCTGTTGATCCGTCGCCGCGGAACGAATGCGGCATCCGGCCTTCCCCGTATTACTCACGTTGTTGTCGTGGCGTAATACCCCTTACTGCTTGATGATGTACAGATTCTTCACATCGGTGTAGTCCAGCGGATCCTTACCGGTAAAGCCGCCGACCGAGGGCTTAATCAAACGCGCGCTGACGCGGTAATACACCGGAATCAACGCCGAATCCTTATCCAGCTGGTTTTCCGCCTGTTGATAAATCAGCGCCCGCGCCGCCGCATCCGGTGCCTGCAAACTGGCAGCCATCAGCGCATCGAAATGGGCATTTTTATAAAACAGCGTGTTATTGCTGCTATCGGATAGCGCCAGATTCAGGAAAGCGCTGGGCTCGTTATAATCACCGCACCAGGTGGCGCGTGCCACGTCGAATTGCCCCTGATGGCGGCTTTCCAGCGAGGTTTTCCATTCCTGATTTTGCAGTGTGACATCGGCGCCAAGGTTTTTTTGCCACATCGAGGCGGCGGCAATCGCCTGCTGCTTGTTTTGATCGGAGGTGTTGTACAGCAACCTGAACTTGAGCGGCTTATCGGCGCCGAACCCGGCTTCAGCCAGCAGCTGTTTCGCGCGCTGGTTACGTTGCTGCTGTGTCCAGCCCGCCCACTCGGGCGGCGTGAAGCGCCCCCCGTCGGTGAAACTCGGGGTAAAGGCGTAGGCCGGGATTTGCCCTTGTCCCATTATCTTGTTGGCGATAATGTCGCGATCGAGCGTCAATTTTACCGCTTCCCGCACCCGAGCGTCGGTAAACGGCGCACGCTGGTTGTTGATTTCGTAATAGAAGGTGCATAGGTAGGGATTAACGTGCAGTTGATCGGGAACCTCGCGTTTCATCTTGCCGAACAGCGTTGGTGGAATGGCGCTGTTGGTAATATCGATCTCGCCGCTGCGATAGCGGTTTACATCACTGACTTCCGAGGCAATCGGCAAGAAGGTCGCCTGTGAAATCACCGTCGCCTTGTTGTTCCAATAGTTTGCGTTGCGCTCCAGCACGATGCGTTCGTTTACCACCCACTGTTTCAGGCGGTAGGCGCCATTGCCGACATAATGTTGCGGCAGGGTCCATTTTTCGCCATATTTCTCGACCACCGACTGTTTGACCGGTTTCATTGAGGTATGGGTCAACATGCTGAGCAGGTACGGCACCGGTTCGCTCAATGTCAGTTGCAAGGTATGCTCATCAATCGCCTTGACGCCCAGCGTTTTCGGCGCTTGCTTGCCATTCAGAATGGCATCCGCATTTTCAATCTTGGCGTACTGCAAATAACTGGCGTAAGGCGAGCCGGTTTTGGGATCGGCCAAACGACGCCAGCTGTAAACGAAATCCTGCGCGGTCACCGGCGAACCATCACTCCACACCGCCGCCGGGCGCAAATGGAAGGTCCATACCTTGAAATCGCGCTGTTCCCAACGCTCGGCAACCGCCGCTGTCACGTGACCGTTGGCGTCGGTGCTGACCAGACCCTCCAGCAGATTAAGGATGATATTGCTTTCCGGATTGCCTTCGACTTTATGCGGATCCAATGAAGCAACTTCCAAACCGTTATTGATCACGATGTTCTGCTGCGCGGCCAGTTCAACGCCGGCCGGAACTTCCGCCGCCTGCACGGTATGCAGCGCCGCCATGCTCAATAGTGTAATGACACAAGACAACGGCGTGCGCTTCAAGATTTGCTGCATAGTCGAGGCTCCTTTTCGCCCAACACCGGGGCTTAACGATTTGTACGAAATATTTATAGGAATTCGAGATTAACCAACCCCAGCAAAATTCGTTCCTACTTTGCTCGCTGCGCCACAAATTATCGTCAGGAAAGTTGCTCGGAAATTAGCAGATGCAAAAATCCTTAGCCAATAATTTTTACGAAAATGTTAAGCAATTCTCTTTTATTAGCCGAAGCGCGGATTGGGACATGGGAGTAAAACCCCAAGAAACAATCCTCAATCCATTGATATAAAACAACAAATAAAAGAAAAACCGGTGCAGCTCATCAGTAAAACCGGCGCACCGACAAGAAACAAACATTCAGTTAACAAATATGCTGTTCAAAGAACAAACATCTGCCGATAGGGAATTAATCACTAATAACACCTGGATAGCAGTCAGACAAGCCCTACAGAATGATGTGACGAAATTAACAGCGAAATGGCACTAAAGCCGCGGATAAAGGGCAAATATGCGGCTATTAAAGGCGCTAAAATAACGCTCATGGCTTTTGATTGGCTACAAAGTGGAATTTATGCCACAAAATAGTGCATTTGCTGAATAAATACTCACAATTTGCACCTATTTAATGCGCGAAGATAAATAAGTTTAAACGTTAAAAATAATTTTAGGAATGAGCGGCATTTCACCGTCGATTTGCGGTTCGCCGAGCAGGCATGACAAGGCGATCCCCGGACGCTGCTCGCTCGAACGGCCGGGGTTGTCAAACAGGAAATAACCGGGAGGATGACGAATAAGATGCTTACAGCAGACCGGGGAAAATGGCCTTGATGCCGGTGACGATAAATTCGATACCTAACGCCATCAATAACAGTCCCATAATGCGCGTGATAACGTTAATACCCGTTTGCCCCAGCAAACGGACCAACAAAGGTGCCGCTCGAAACAACAGCCAACAACAGAAGGCAAACAGTGCGATCGCCAGCGTAAAACCAAGCAGGTTTTGCCAACTGTGGTAACGCGAACTCCAGACGATGGTGGAACTGATCGCCCCCGGCCCGGCCATCAATGGTAATGCCAGCGGCACCACGCCGATGCTCTCGCGGATGGCGCTCTCTGATTTTTCCTGTTTGTTCTGTTTGTCCTCGCCCAGTTTACCGCTGATCATCGACATGGCGATGGTGACCACCAGGATTCCGCCGGCAATGCGGAATGAATCAATCGAGATACCAAACAGGTGCAAGATCCCCTCACCGAGGAACAGCGAGGTCCACAAGATGATCGCCACCGACAGGTTGGCCGTCAGGTTGGTTTTATTGCGCCCCGCTTCCGCCTGATAGCTGGTCATACTGATGAACACCGGCAGGATCCCCACCGGGTTGACCAACGCAAACAGACCGACAAAGAATTTTATATAGCCGGAAAAATCCAGCAAAGATTGGCCCACAAACCACTCCGCATTAATAGCTGTAAAAAGAGACGTCGCCCACGCGCGCTAATGTAATAGAAATACCCAGGGTAATCCATCCGCCGCGACAGCATTTTTCTGCAGATGCAGCAATGATAATTAAATGTTTAATCAAGGTTAAATTAACGAATCATCAAGGTGATTTATTGTTGCATAAAACACCTCTTGGCACATAAATGAGAAACACTCTCAACAAAGTCATGCTGAATGGTGTCAGCCAACACTTTTTATGATTTAAATCACAAAATGACTACTCAGGAATAGTTAAGCTCTTAGTCGTAGCCAGGGAGTAGGACAGTTTTAGCGAACAGGTCATTATCGCCGGCTCCGGCCCTGGAAAAGCTCTTTAAGCAAATCAGCAGCAAGTGAGGCTAACCAACGGAAATACTTTGCTTTTGGCAAACGTCTTCCGAACATTGACTATACTGGTTGCTCGCACGGCTTATTTACTGAAAGAGTTTAACATTATCAGGAGAGCACTATGGCTGTAACAAACGTTGCTGAATTGAACGAGCTTGTAGCGCGTGTCAAAAAAGCCCAGCGCGAATATGCCAACTTTACCCAAGAGCAAGTTGACAAGATCTTCCGCGCTGCTGCCCTCGCCGCCGCCGATGCACGTATCCCTCTGGCTAAAATGGCCGTCGAAGAATCCGGTATGGGTATCGTTGAAGACAAGGTCATCAAAAACCACTTCGCTTCCGAATATATTTATAACGCCTATAAAGATGAAAAAACCTGCGGCGTGCTGTCCGAGGACGACACGTTCGGTACCATTACCATCGCCGAACCGATTGGCTTGATCTGCGGCATCGTCCCGACAACCAACCCGACTTCCACCGCAATCTTCAAGGCACTCATCAGCCTGAAGACCCGTAACGGCATCATCTTCTCCCCGCATCCACGTGCCAAAAACGCCACTAACAAAGCGGCAGATATCGTGTTGCAAGCGGCTATCGCTGCGGGCGCGCCAAAAGATATCATCGGCTGGATCGATCAACCTTCCGTCGAGCTGTCCAATCAGCTGATGCACCACCCAGATTTGAACCTGATTCTGGCTACCGGCGGCCCTGGTATGGTGAAAGCCGCCTACAGTTCCGGCAAACCGGCCATCGGCGTGGGCGCCGGTAATACTCCGGTAGTGGTTGACGAAACCGCCGACATCAAACGCGTCGTGGCGTCGATTCTGATGTCGAAGACCTTCGACAGCGGCGTTATCTGCGCCTCAGAGCAGTCGGTTATCGTGGTGGACTCGGTTTACGATGCGGTACGCGAGCGCTTCGCTACCCACGGCGGTTACCTGCTGCAAGGCAAGGAGCTGAAGGCCGTACAGGACATCATTTTGAAAAATGGCGGGCTTAACGCCGCTATCGTCGGTCAATCGGCGGTAAAAATTGCGGAAATGGCCGGTATTACCGTTCCAGCCAGCACCAAGGTGCTGATTGGCGAAGTGAAACTGGTTGATGAATCCGAGCCGTTCGCACACGAAAAACTGTCACCTACGCTGGCCATGTACCGTGCCAAGAACTTTGAAGACGCCGTCGACAAAGCAGAAAAACTGGTGGCAATGGGCGGTATCGGCCACACCTCCTGCCTGTATACCGACCAGGACAACCAGCAGGAACGCATCGCCTACTTCGGCGACAAGATGAAAACCGCACGTATTCTGATCAACACCCCGGCATCACAAGGCGGGATCGGCGATCTGTACAACTTCAAACTGGCGCCATCGCTGACGCTGGGCTGCGGCTCGTGGGGGGGTAACTCCATTTCCGAGAACGTCGGTCCAAAACACTTGATCAACAAGAAAACTGTAGCGAAGCGAGCAGAAAACATGTTGTGGCATAAACTTCCGAAATCTATCTACTTCCGTCGTGGCTCCCTGCCAATCGCACTGGAAGAAGTGGCTACCGACGGTGCCAAACGCGCATTCATCGTGACCGACCGTTTCTTGTTCAACAACGGTTATGCCGACCAGATCACCAACGTGCTGAAGTCGCATGGCATCGAAACCGAAGTGTTCTTTGAAGTTGAAGCGGATCCAACCCTGAGCATCGTGCGCAAAGGCGCCGAGCAGATGCACTCCTTCAAGCCAGACGTGATTATCGCGTTGGGCGGCGGTTCGCCGATGGATGCCGCCAAAATCATGTGGGTGTTGTACGAGCATCCTGAAACCCATTTCGAAGATCTGGCGCTGCGCTTTATGGATATCCGTAAACGCATCTACAAATTCCCGAAAATGGGCGTGAAGGCAAAAATGATTGCTATCACCACAACCTCCGGTACCGGTTCTGAAGTCACGCCGTTTGCCGTGGTCACCGACGATGAAACCGGTCAGAAGTATCCACTGGCAGACTATGCCCTGACGCCGGATATGGCGATTGTCGATGCCAACCTGGTGATGAACATGCCGAAATCGCTGTGCGCCTTTGGCGGCCTGGATGCAGTAACACACGCCCTCGAAGCCTATGTTTCGGTACTGGCCAATGAATACTCCGACGGCCAGGCACTGCAAGCGTTGAAACTGCTGAAGGAATATCTCCCAGCCAGCTACAAAGAAGGCGCGAAGAACCCGGTAGCACGTGAGCGCGTTCACAATGCCGCCACCATTGCCGGTATCGCCTTTGCCAACGCCTTCCTGGGGGTTTGTCACTCGATGGCCCACAAACTGGGCTCCGAGTTCCACATTCCGCACGGTTTGGCCAATGCGATGCTGATTTCCAACGTTATTCGCTATAACGCCAACGATAACCCGACCAAACAGACGGCATTTAGCCAGTACGATCGTCCGCAGGCACGCCGCCGCTACGCTGAAATCGCCGATCACCTCGGCCTGAGCGCACCAGGCGACCGTACCGCCCAGAAAATCGAGAAACTGCTCGGCTGGTTGGACGAAATCAAAACCGAACTCGGTATCCCAGCCTCTATTCGCGAAGCTGGCGTGCAGGAAGCCGATTTCCTGGCAAAAGTCGACAAGCTGTCTGAGGATGCGTTTGACGACCAATGTACCGGCGCCAACCCACGTTATCCGCTGATTGCCGAATTGAAACAAATCATGCTGGATACCTTCTACGGCCGCAAATTCAGCGAGTTCGAAGACGTTGAGGAAGCGGCTGCACCGGTCGCTAGCAAAGCAGCAAAGAAGCTCAAAAAGTAACGCTATGCTGATATGAACAAACCCGCCGAAAGGCGGGTTTTTTTATGTCTGACACACGCCGACAGCCAGCAGAACCGACGGTAGCGGCGTCAAGCGCCTGGACCGCCTGCTACCATTGTCCTGACGCCTGATGCCCACCCTGGCCCTCAGCAACGCCAGGCTCGGCTACCCCACACGAGTGCCAAGCTTGCTATCAACAGAAAACCCGCCATCAGGCGGGTTTGTGGGGAGAGTCGATAACCTGGTTTACCTAATCGAGCGCATGCATCGCTTCTTTATAGTGGCGGCGGCAGACCGAAACGTAACTCTCGTTACCGCCAATAACCACCTGTTCCCCTGCCTGCATTGCCTGGCCGTTTTCGTCAAGACGCAGCACCCGGTTCGCTTTGCGACCGCAATGACAGATGGTCTTCAACTCCACCAGCTTGTCCGCCCAGGCCAGCAGATATTGGCTGCCAATAAACAGTTCGCCAAGAAAGTCAGTACGTAATCCATAACACAACACCGGGATATCCAACTGGTCGACAACATCACACAATTGCTCAATCTGCGCCTTGGTCAGGAACTGGCTTTCGTCCAGTAACACGCAGTGTACCGGCTGTTGTTGGTGTTCCTGGTTAATCATGGCGAACAGCGCTGTCTCATTATTATAAAGCTGCGCCTGGGACGACAGACCGATTCGTGAACTGACCTTGCCCACGCCAAAACGGTGGTCGATCTCGGCGGTGAACACCAGCGTACGCATACCACGTTCTTGATAATTATATGAAGATTGCAACAAGGCGGTGGATTTTCCTGCATTCATTGCAGAGTAATAAAAATAGAGTTGAGCCATAGCCAGTAATTCCAATGGGATAAGAAACATCCAGGTGGGCGATTCAGCGAGTAAGTGTACCATAGGCTTACTCGACGCTCAGCATCCCGACGGCAATAATCTTAGTGCAGATTGACAACCGTCGGATGAAACATATAGCGCCATAATCAGGGTCCCAACGCTATTTCCACTCTCCCCGCGCGCAGTATCATTAATTAACGCTAATGATTTAGCCTGATGATTAAAGATATCCTTTATCCTCCCCCGCGGCTAAAGCGCAGCGCTGAATAGCCTGTGGGTCGATAACCGCTGTTTAAATCAATTATCATCGGCAAAGGTGATTTTTATCGACACGCTGCCGCCATGCCGCTTTTGCGGTTATCTTTACCAATATACCCCTATTGTTTACAATGTTTGCATGTTGATATACGTGATTAACCCCACAGATTTCAGTCGAACAAACCATATAAAACACAATTATATCTTTGCGATGAAAGCCTTTTAAGCAAAAAAAATGCCGAGCCGTGCTGTTGAAAATTTGACTTAACAGCCCAACGGTAAAAACTCGGCGGAGTAGATGTTATTACCCGGACAGTTCTGATTAAGGCATTTTTAAATGGTAAATTTGAGTATCCATCTCAATTTGGCTATTGCAGAAAGGAAAAGAGCACTCTATTATTATCGAGACGCCCCCCACCAATATAATTTGAGAGTAGGACAATGAGCGAAGCATTAAAGATTTTGAACAACATCCGTACTCTGCGCGCACAGGCAAGAGAATGCAGCCTGGAGACGCTGGAAGAGATGCTTGAAAAACTGGAAGTTGTAGTGAACGAACGTCGCGAAGAAGATAGCCAGGCTCAAGCGGAAATCGAAGAGCGTACGCGTAAACTGCAACAATATCGCGAAATGCTGATTGCAGACGGTATTGATCCTAACGAACTGCTGCAAACCATGGCAGCAAATAAAGCCGCGGGTAAAGCCAAGCGTGCAGCGCGCCCGGCTAAATACCAATATAAAGATGAAAACGGCGAGATGAAAACCTGGACTGGCCAAGGCCGTACGCCAGCGGTAATTAAGAAAGCTATCGAAGAGCAAGGTAAATCGCTGGACGATTTCCTGCTGTAATAGCGTTTTTGCCGTGCATCTTAAAGGCTCCCATTGGGAGCCTTTTTGTTTGCAGCCACGGAAGGTGATGTGAATAAAAAAGGGGCATAAGCCCCTTTATATTGCCATCAGATTGTACATTTACTGCACTTTATAAAATGCCTTATACCAGTCGACGAAGTGTTTGACCCCTTGCTCAACGCTAGTCGCCGGCTTAAAGCCAATGTCGCGGTACAGCTCGGCAGTATCCGCACTGGTATCCAACACGTCGCCTGGTTGCATCGGCAGCATATTTTTACGTGCCGTGACGCCTAAAGCATTTTCCAGCGCCTGGATATATTCCATCAGTTTTACCGGGCTACTGTTGCCGATATTATAAACATGATACGGCGCGGAACTGGTCGCGGGCGACCCCTGCTCCACGTTCCAATCGGCATTCGCTTGCGGGATCACGTCCTGTAAGCGAACAATCGCCTCGGCAATATCATCAATGTAAGTAAAATCACGTTGCATCTCGCCGTGGTTATATACATCGATGCTGTCGCCGGCCAAAATGGCCTTGGTGAATTTAAACAGCGCCATATCTGGGCGCCCCCACGGACCATAGACGGTAAAGAAACGCAGCCCGGTGGTTGGCAAACCATATAAATGCGAATAACTGTGCGACATCAGTTCATTGGCCTTTTTGGTCGCCGCATACAGCGACACCGGATGGTCAACAGAATCTTCCGTCGAAAAAGGCAGCTTGCGATTTAAGCCATAAACCGAACTGGACGAGGCATACAGCAGATGTTCAACCTTATTATGCCGGCAGCCTTCCAACACGTTCAAATGACCAATCAGGTTGGAATCGGCATACGCCATCGGGTTTTCCAACGAGTAACGCACCCCGGCCTGCGCGGCGAGATGAATGACCCGTTGGAATTGTTGCTCGGCAAATAATGTGGCCATGCCATCGCGGTCAGCCAGATCCAGCGCGATAAATTGAAAGGCCGGTTTCCCGGCCAATAAATCAAGACGCGCAGTTTTCAGGCTGACATCATAATAGTCATTCATGTTGTCGATACCGACAACATGATGCCCGGCCGCCAACAAACGCTCGGCAACGTGATACCCAATAAACCCTGCGACGCCGGTAACCAGGAATTTCATGCTCACCTCTTAGATAACCGGCTGCACCGAAGCGCCGCGGCCAATTGCATAATAGGTGAAACCGCGGCTTTCCAGACGCTCCGGATCGTACAGGTTACGACCATCGAAGATCACCGGCTGCTTCAGGGTGGATTTGATGACATCAAAGTCCGGCGCGCGGAAGTTTTGCCATTCGGTACAGATAACCAACGCATCGGCACCCTGCAACGCGGCTTCTTTGGTGCCCATCAGCTTCAGATCGTCACGATGGCCATAAATGCGCTGCGCTTCGTTCATCGCTTCCGGATCGTAGGCCTGCACCTTGGCACCGGCTTCCCACAGCGTTTCCATCAATACCCGTGCTGATGCTTCACGCATGTCATCGGTATTCGGTTTGAATGCCAGGCCCCACAGAGCAAAGGTTTTGCCCGCCAGATCCTCACCGAAATAGTGTTTGATAAAGGTGGTCAACTTGTATTTCTGCTGATAGTTCACCTGCTCGACCGCCTGCAGCAGCTTCGGCTGATAACCGATGTGCTCGGAGGTACGGATCAGCGCTTGAACGTCTTTCGGGAAGCATGAGCCGCCGTAACCGCAGCCTGGATAAATAAAGTGATAACCGATGCGCGAATCGGAGCCGATACCCTGACGCACCTTTTCAATGTCTGCCCCCAGCAGTTCGGCCAGGTTGGAAATCTCGTTCATAAAGCTGATTTTTGTCGCCAGCATGCAGTTGGCGGCATATTTGGTCAGCTCTGCACTGCGAATATCCATCAGGATCATGCGATCGTGATTACGGTTGAACGGTTCGTACAGTTCACGAATCGGTTCAATCACCTCTTTGTTATCGGTACCGATAACAATACGCTCAGGACGCATACAGTCGGCAACCGCTGCGCCTTCTTTCAGGAACTCCGGGTTGGAAACCACGTCAAACGGTACCTTGCTGCCGCGTTTCTCCAAGGTCTCAGTCATCACCTGACGCACCTTGTCAGCGGTGCCGACCGGTACGGTAGACTTGTCGATCACCACTTTATGGTCGGTCATGTGCTCAGCAATGGTGCGCGCCACGGCGGTAACGTACTTCAGATCGGCGGAGCCGTCTTCATCCGGCGGCGTACCGACCGCAATGAACTGAATGGTGCCGTGTGCCACGCCAGCCTGTGCATCGGTAGTAAAATGCAGACGACCGGCTTCAAAATTCTGCTGCACCAGCGGCGTCAGACCCGGTTCAAAAATAGGGATATTCCCTTTTTTCAGGTTTTCGACTTTACGCTCGTCAACGTCAATACACATAACGTCATGGCCAACCTCAGCCAACACCGCAGCCTGCACCAGGCCAACGTAGCCAATACCAAAAACTGTTACTTTCATGGGAAAATCCTAGTTTTTCAAATTAATACGGAAAAGAAACTTATTTTTGTTCAGTGGCTGTCAACTGTTGCAGCCACTGAGAAAAATCCTTGCCCAGGCTGGCATGGCGCATGCCATACTCGACGAAGGCCTGCATATAGCCGAGCTTGTTACCACAGTCGTGGCTGACACCCTTCAGGTGATAAGCCTCGACCGGTTCCTTTTGCATCAGCATATCAATCGCATCGGTCAGTTGGATCTCGTCACCGGCCCCGGGTGGCGTCTTCGCCAGCAACGCCCAGATATCGGCCGACAACACATAACGGCCGACAATAGCCAGATTGGACGGCGCCTGGTCCGGCGAGGGTTTTTCGACCACGCTCACCATCGGCGCGCTTTCACCCGGCTGTAACTGATGGCCCTGACAGTCTGCTACACCATAGTTGCCGACGTCTTTTTGCGGCACCGGCTCCACCATAATCTGGCTGACGCCGGTTTGTTCAAAACGCGCCAACATCTCATGCAGGTTGTCTTTGCTCAGATCGGCGCTGTACTCGTCGATGATAACGTCCGGCAGTACTACCGCCACTGGCTCATCGCCCACCATTGGATAGGCGCACATGATCGCATGACCAAGGCCTTTTGCCACGCCTTGGCGAACCTGCATCACCGTTACGCCTTTTGGGCAAATGGATTGGACTTCATCCAGCAACTGGCGTTTTACGCGTTTTTCCAGCATCGCTTCCAGCTCAAAACTGGTGTCAAAATGGTTTTCGATGGAATTCTTAGAGGAGTGCGTCACTAAAACGATTTCACTGATTCCAGCCGCAATGCATTCATTGACCACGTACTGAATCAGGGGCTTGTCAACCAGCGGCAGCATTTCTTTGGGAATGGCTTTCGTCGCTGGCAGCATCCGTGTGCCCAAGCCCGCAACCGGGATGACCGCTTTCCTGACTTTACGATTTAACGCTGACATTATTTCCTCTCTTGATGCGCGCTCAAATTATGAACGTCACTCGCTATACAAACTCCCGGAGTATACCAGCTAAATACCGCTGAGCATTACACTGCGATCAAATAGAATCACTTTAAGACAATTACCTAATCGAGGGTTTTCGGACAGGAATAATATTTTCAACCGGCTCAATTGCCGTTAATAGTTGCTTACAATAAGCCGCTATTCTGCGCTGAGCATCAGGCGCAAACGCCCGCCAGTGCCCCAGACCTGGCATTGCCACGCCGAGCAGCGCTGGCTGATTTGATTCATATAGGTGGCGCCCAGCGTCCCCAACGGCACTCCGTTGCTAAGCTGAATTTGATTGTCGCCGGTATTCACATTGGCATGTAAGCCTGCGGAAACCAGGATCAGGTTTTTATATTCGGCGTGATAATAGCCAACCAACAACGGGAATTGCCCTTCCAACTTGCCTTGGCGTAATAATTGATTAACTTGTTTTAACAATGTGGACATTTGCGGCAGACGATGCTGTTGATTAGCTAAATGGTCCTGTAGCAAACCATTAAATAACGCCCGTAATAATAAGGCCGCCAATACGCCATTATCGCCGGCGCGAGTGACATCCAGACAATAGAAGGCCAGATCTTTTTCTGATAATGCAGCAATATCCAGCACCAGCCCTGGGTTTTCGTCGGTAGTCAATTGGCGGTAGTTAATCCGGCAATGGGCAATCGACTGCTGTACCGGCGGCTGCAACTGCTTGAGCAACCTGGCAGCTTCCGACGGATTTTTGCTTAGCGCGTCCCAATCCTGCAGCAATTCAACCTCTTCGATTGCCGGTGAGGTGAACATGTTCGGGTACAGGCAGGCCAATGCCGCCTCGCGCAGACGATTGAGATCGCTTAACGGTTTGAGCAGCACATCCTGCACGCCCAATCGCAACACCTTGGCGATATCCGCCATCTTATCGGTAGCCGAGATAACCAATACCGGGATTTTTACTCCCTGCAGGCGCAGATGCTCAACAAACTCAATGCCGCCCATTTCAGGCATTGCCAGATCGCACAGGATCAAATCCGGGCCGATATCATCAACAGCACTCAACGCCTGCAAGCCATTGGTCGCTTCATGGGTAACTGCGCCTAATGATTGCAGGTAGCCAACAAGCACCGAACGAAATACCTGTTCGTCCTCAACAATCAGAATGCGCTTGTCTGTCAGTGGTAATGCCATTGGCCGGACCTCTTCCCTTGTCATGATGTAATAGTGGCTCAAAATGGCCAGTTATGCCTGCCGGAAATTGACATGAAAATGCTCCCTGCCATTGGCGACGCGTAACTAGCTGTTTTTTACCAGCGGCAGCAGCATGTCGCGCTGTTTCTCTACCGCCAGCCGCCCCGCCTCGATAGCTTCTTCCGCACGATGAAAATCCAGCGTGGAGATCTGCGGGCAATAGGGTTGAATCAACACGTCAGGGGGATCCCCCGCCATGCGGTTACGCTTTAGCCGGTTTTCCAACACCTGGATCGAGGTGCTCATGATTTCCATTGCCGTGGGGGTAATGTTCGGTTTTTTTACCGTCATCTTGCCGATCCGCTCACGCAGTCGCCCCCGCCAGTTACGCGCCACTGGCGCTTCGTCCGGTTCGCTACGCACTGAAAACAGATCCTGTTGCATCAGATGTGCGTCATGCTGCAAATCCACTGCAATAACGATATCGGCACCCATGGCGCGGGTTAACGAAATCGGCACCGGATTGACCACCGCACCGTCCACCAGCCAATAGCCGTCAAACCAGACCGGCGCCAGTAATCCGGGCATACTGCACGACGCGCGTATCGCCTGGTGTATATCGCCCTTGGTCAGCCACAGTTCACGGCCGGTGCTCAAATTGGTCGCAACCGCACCAAACTTCAGCGAACATTGCGCAATATCGTTAATGTTTAATAGTTGGCCGACCGCATTGAATACCCGCTCACCGCGCAGCAAACCACCGCGTTGCCAGGACAGATCCATCAGACGGATCACATCCCAATAGCTGAACGAGCGCACCCACTTTTCCATCGCCGGCAACCGATGGCTGGCATATGCGGCACCCACCAGCGAGCCGACAGAGCAACCGGCAACTATATCGGCCTCAATGCCCATTTTCTTGAGCGCGTTGATGACGCCAATATGCGCCCAGCCTTTGGCCGAACCTGCCCCCAGCGCCAGCCCAACTTTTATTTGTCGCATTATAGCTTGCCTCTATCATCGGTGAATTGTGTCAAGTGTAACCTCAGGGTACATTGTCACCATCGAACCAGGTTAGGTAACCTATGCGCTACATTTCCCCTGGCCTCGAACAGTATTCATATCGTTCGCTCTTTTGAGGAGTTAATTTGTCTGAATTATGCCCTTGCGGCAGCGGGCTGGAGTATAACGCATGCTGCGAACCGTATATCAACGGTGTCCAAACGCCCGCCACGCCAGGCCTGCTGATGCGTTCCCGCTTCAGCGCCTATGTTAAACAGCATGTGGATTATCTGATCGCCAGCTGGCATCCGGATTGCCACGCCAACGAGTGGCGCAAAGCGATTGTCGACAGCTTTCAAGATACCCAATGGCTGGGTTTAACGGTCATTGAAGAAAAAGCCGGCATCGGGCCTGACGAAGGCTTCGTTGAGTTTATCGCCCGCTTTGTCGATGGCGCCAGTGGCGACGTCAAGGCGATGCATGAACGTTCACGCTTTCTTCGCCTTGACCAACGCTGGTATTATATTGACGGAGTCAAGCCACAGCCGGGCAGAAACGCGGTTTGCCCCTGCGGCTCAGGCAAAAAATATAAAAAATGCTGCGGGCAATAAGCCCTCGGCCTGAAGCACGTTATCGCCTGCGGTGTCAGGCGTTCAGTATCTGACAGGATTAGCATTGCCATGCCACATCAAAATGTACAACGAAAAGTATTACGCACTATCTGCCCTGACGCCAAAGGGCTGATCGCCAAAATCACCAACATTTGCTACAAACATCAACTTAATATTGTGCAGAACAATGAATTTGTCGATCACCGTACCGGGCGCTTCTTTATGCGCACCGAACTGGAAGGCATTTTCAACGATACCACCCTGTTGGCCGATCTGGATGGCGCACTGCCAGAGGGTTCAGTGCGCGAACTGCACAGCGCCGGGCGACGCCGCATTGTGGTTCTGGTGACCAAAGAAGCCCATTGCCTGGGTGACTTATTGATGAAAAGCGCCTACGGCGGCCTGGATGTAGAAATTGCCGCGGTAATTGGCAACCACGACACGTTGAAAACGCTGGTTGAACGCTTCGATATTCCATTCCACCTGGTGAGTCATGAAGGCCTGACGCGCGAACAGCACGATCAGCAGTTGATTGCGCAAATCGATCAGTATCAACCGGACTACGTCGTGCTGGCCAAATATATGCGGGTACTGACGCCGGCGTTTGTTCAGCACTATCCGAACCAGGTGATTAATATTCACCATTCATTCCTGCCGGCCTTTATTGGTGCGCGGCCCTATCATCAGGCCTACGAGCGCGGGGTGAAGATCATCGGCGCGACCGCGCACTACGTTAATGACAGCCTGGATGAAGGGCCAATCATCATGCAGGACGTGATCCACGTTGATCATACCTATTCCGCTGACGATATGATGCGCGCCGGCCGTGACGTCGAGAAGAATGTGCTCAGCCGCGCGTTGTATCGCGTACTGGCGCAGCGGGTATTTGTCTACGGCAACCGCACCGTGATCCTGTAATCACCCTTGCTGGCGGTGCATTCTGCTTACAGATGCACCGCCGCGCATAAAAAAACGGCAAACGATTCATTTTCTGCATTTCAATGCTTTACACTCCCGCTTCATTTGATATGATGCGCCCCGCTTACCGAGACAGCGCTTACGCAGTCACGCTAGCCAGAAAGCCGGTCAGCTTTCTGCGTGTTAAAATTCGTTAAATCCACGAATTATCGTGGTGGGGTTCCCGAGCGGCCAAAGGGAGCAGACTGTAAATCTGCCGTCACAGACTTCGAAGGTTCGAATCCTTCCCCCACCACCATCTTAATCTTGGCAACAAGGTTAAACCGCAAGACGAGTCAACATGAGCGCCGCGCGGGGAAGGTAACAACCTTCAATCACAATCAGAAAATCCATGAATACCATGGTGGGGTTCCCGAGCGGCCAAAGGGAGCAGACTGTAAATCTGCCGTCACAGACTTCGAAGGTTCGAATCCTTCCCCCACCACCATCCTTGCAAAGCACTCCCAACCGTAACACAACATCCAAAACCCAAGGCTACTGCACGCTGGGGAAGGATGAGAAGCTTCGACAGGTTCGAGTTGAGCGTAGCGAAACAACGCGCTTTAGCGCGGCCCGCAGGGCGAGTCGCCACGCGACGAGTTATCCTTCCCCCACCACCATCCTTGCAAAGCACGCCCAACCGTCACACAACACCCAGGCTTGCTACACGCCATGCCTCGGGAAAGACACTGAAGCCCCAACGGCGCCGAGTTTTGCCATCGCGCACAGGTTTAGCTTTTCATCGCTCACCAAACTTGAACTACAATGCACAATTCGCTATACCACTGGCTTCTTTGATGCAGTAAGGAAAAGTGCATGCGTAATAATATTTGCGTTTTTTGCGGCGCCAGCGAAGGCGTGACGCCCGATTATGCCGAAAATGCCCGTAAACTGGGGCACGCATTGGCCACTCAAGGGCGTCGTTTAATCTACGGCGGTGGTAAAAAGGGCCTGATGGGTATTGTGGCAGATGCAGTGCTGGAGGCCGGAGGCGAAGCGGTCGGCATTATTCCGCAACGTTTGGTGGAAGCAGAAACCGCACACCGTGGTCTGACCCAACTGGAAGTGGTGCCGGACATGCACACCCGCAAAGCACGTATGGCGGCACTGGCCGACGGATTTATTGCGCTGCCCGGCGGCATAGGCACGCTGGAAGAACTGTTTGAAATCTGGACCTGGGGTCAGATCGGTTATCACAATAAACCGGTCGGCCTGTTGGACGTCAATGGTTACTACCGGCCATTGAACACCTTCTTGCAACACGTCGCCGATCAGGGGTTTATGCGTCACGACTATCTTGGCACCCTGCACCTGAGCGATTCGCCACTCACGTTGCTGCAACAGTTCGACGACTACCAACCAAAAAACTACGATCGCTGGGCAAAATAATCCGCCATCTGCCGGCGGCCTGAGGCCGCTGGTCTGCGTTACATTTCCGGCCAAACTCTGCTACTATCTCAACACATTTTTCTCGTAAAAACGGCACCGCTCATGAAGTTTGTCTCTTTTAATATCAATGGACTGCGCGCGCGACCGCATCAGTTGGCCGCCATCATCGAACAGCACCAGCCTGACGTTATCGGCCTGCAAGAAACCAAAGTTCATGATGACATGTTCCCACTGGAAGAGGTCAGCAAGCACGGCTACCACGTGTTCTATCACGGGCAAAAAGGCCATTATGGCGTTGCCCTGCTGACCAAAGAGGCACCCATTGCCGTGCGCCGTGGGTTCCCAACCGACGATGACGACGCACAGCGCCGCATCATCATGGCCGATCTGGAAACGCCGCAGGGCATGCTGACGGTGATTAACGGCTATTTTCCGCAGGGAGAAAGCCGTGACCACCCGGTCAAGTTCCCGGCAAAAACCCGTTTCTATCAGGACTTGCAAGATTACCTGGAACAGCAGCTATCGGTAGAAAACCCGGTGCTGATCATGGGCGATATGAATATCAGCCCATCGGATTACGATATCGGTATCGGTGAAGAAAATCGCAAGCGCTGGCTGCGCACCGGCAAATGTTCGTTCCTGCCGGAAGAACGTCAATGGATGGGGCGGCTGCTCAACTGGGGGCTGGTAGACACCTACCGTCAAGCCAATCCGGAGCGTAACGACCAGTTTTCGTGGTTCGACTATCGTTCTAAAGGATTCGATGACAACCGCGGCTTACGTATCGATCTGTTACTGGCCAGCACGCCGCTGGCGGCACGCTGTGTGGCTACCGGCATTGACTACCAAACCCGCAGTATGGAAAAACCCTCCGACCACGCCCCGGTATGGGCCGAGTTCGATATCTGATTGCCCACCCCGGCCTGGCCGGGGTTTTCAATAAGTGCACGGTATGAAAATTATCGATGTAGTCGCCGCGATCATTGAACGCGACGGGAAAATTCTGTTGGCTCAACGGGATGCCGACAGCGATCAGGCCGGGCTTTGGGAATTTCCAGGCGGCAAAGTCGAAGCAGGCGAAAGCCAGCCCCAGGCACTGGCGCGAGAACTGGCCGAAGAGTTGGCTATCAAGGCGCAAATCGACGATTATGTTGCCAGTAATCAATGGCAACTGGGCGAAAAAATCATTCGCCTGCATGCCTGGCGAGTAACGCATTTCAGTGGCGAGTTACACCTGCGCTGCCACGCACAACTTGTCTGGGTAACGCCAGCGCAGGCCAGCGAGTATCCACTGGCACCCGCCGACGTTCCCTTGCTGTCATGCTATCTCAAGCAGCAATCAATCATGACAAAATAGCGATTATTAAAGGGGTTATCAACGATAGCGTTACGCGGTCACTTTTTCAGCCGTACCCAGATCGGTGAAGCGCTACCGACCACCGTAGGGTCGCGAGTGCATTGCAACAACTCCCCCTCTACCTTCAGCAGCGCGCCTTGTGAATAATTCTGATCTTGGTATACACAGCATTGCGCGCACGGTTGCGGCGCTGGCGCGCTTTTTGCGGTGCCCCAGATTTCCGGCGAAACCGGTAACAGTACATCCACATCACCACGATGCGCGTGGACCGAGGCGGAACACAGCAATACCCCCGCCGCCAACGCCAGCATCAGCTGTTTCATTCACTCTTCTCCCGCGCCTTGCCGGCGCTTTTTTTGCGCTTTTTTGCCCCGGCGTTCGGTGCAGGTAAACCGCGGAACGCCATACTCGCCCGACTTTGCTTGGCCTGATAAATCAGCTGTTGCAAGGTGCCTACCAGTGGCTGCATAAAATCCTGATAACGACAGGACTTTTCACTGATTTGCGTCAACGTGGCTTCCCAGTGAGCGGTCATATCAGGACGTGCCGCGATATCAGGCAGCGAATGAATCAGTGCCCGACCGGTTTCGCTGGAATGGATATAGCGCCCTTTTTTGTACAGGAACGACCGTTTGAACAACAATTCAATGATTCCCGCTCGCGTAGCCTCGGTACCTAAACCATCGGTCGCTCGCAGGATTTTCTTTAATGATTTATCTTGCACGAAGCGCGCAATCCCGGTCATGGCGGAAAGCAGGCTGGCATCGGTGAAGGGGCGCGGCGGCTGAGTCTGACGTGCCACCACTTCGCCACGCTCACACAACAGCCGATCGTCCTTGGCAACTACCGGCAGTGGCGCGCCTTCATTCTCCTCGTCGCGCTCTTTACTGCCAAGCAGCGTGCGCCAACCGGCTTCCGCCAGAAAACGCGCCTTGGCGACGAATTTACCACCGGCGATATCCAGTTCGATCACGCATTTGCGGAACACCGCATCCGGACAGAACTGCATCAGATACTGCCGCGCCACCAAGCCATACACCTTCAATTCATCGGCGGTCAAATTGACTTTGCTGGCACGAGCGGTAGGAATAATGGCATGGTGGGCATCGACTTTTTTATCATCCCAGCAACGGTTACGGCGATCGCTGTCGATCACCGGTTGAGGGTACAGATCCGGCTGATGTGCACTGATGGCATTCAGTACCGCATGGCGGCCGGCAAAGTGTTCTTCCGGCAGGTAGCGGCAATCGGAACGCGGATAGGTGATCAGCTTGTGTGTTTCATACAACCGCTGACAGATGTCGAGCACCTGTTGCGCGCTGAGATTAAACCGTTTGGCGGCCTCAATCTGCAAGGTCGATAACGAAAACGGCAGCGGTGCGGTATCTGATTCCCGTTTATCATTATAGGAGGTGACGAGGGCCGGTTGACCCTCAATGCGCGCCACCACATGCTCGGCCAGCGGCCGATGCAGCAGCCGCCCCTCTTCGTCCTGATACGGCTCACACGAATCGCTCGGTTGCCACAGCGCCACGAAGCGCTCGTCTTTCGGCGTAACGATATGCGCCTTGACCTCAAAAAAATCCTTCGGCACGAAGTTTTCAATCTCTTCGTCACGGCGCACCACCAGGCCCAGCACGGGCGTTTGCACCCGGCCAACCGACAGCACGCCATCGTAACCGGCATTACGGCCTAACAGCGTATAGGCACGGGTCATATTAATGCCATACAGCCAGTCGGCACGAGAACGCGCCAGGGCAGAAACGCACAGTGGTATAAACTCCCGGTTATCACGCAAGCGGCCAACCGCCCGCTCTACCGCCTGGGGGTTGAGATCGTTGATCAGACAACGCCGTACCGCCTGCCGCTTTTCCGGCGTCAACGACAAATAATCCAGCACCTCGTCCACCAGCAGTTGCCCTTCGCGATCCGGGTCACCGGCGTGTACCACCTCATCGGCTTCCAACAGCAACTTTTTAATCGCATTCAATTGCTTGCTGACGGAAGGACGTGGCTGTAGCTGCCATTTTTCGGGAATGATCGGCAAGTCCGCCAGCGACCAGCGCGCATAGCGGTTGTCGTAGGCGTCAGGCTGAGCCTGCTCCAACAGGTGACCTACGCACCAGGTCACCACATCGTTGTTGCCGCAGGCGATGAACCCATCGCCACGACGATGCGGTTTGGGTAAAACATCAGCAATGGCGCGTGCCAAACTCGGTTTTTCGGCTATAAACAGTCGCATTATTCACCGTTATTATGGCTATACGTCATCAGGAATTCTCTTACTTCTGCATAGTTCCCGCGGTATACGATCCGCTGGGCTTTCTTCGTTAATTGATAGTGATACATCGGGTCGTAATAATGCTGCAACAGCGGCACCAGCCACTCCTGATGCGCATCGCTGTTGCCGCTGGCGCGCTGGTATTGCAACGCCCACTCCAGCCGCTGTGTCAGCTGTTGGAAACGCTCCATACCCAAACGACGCCGAATGGCGAACAGCCCGTGATGCAGATATTCGTCATAGCGTTGCCAACCGGCGTCTTCACCGTATGCCTCGGCAAACGCCAGCCGCATATGATCGATATACTCAGCCTGCAGGCGCGCCACGCGCACCTCAAACGGATCGTCAATCACCACCACCGGCGCCTGCTGCATGCGGTTGAAAATCGGCAACGGCAGGTTATTGGAACCAATGATCCGCCCTTCGTCTTCCAGGATCCAATGGCGGCAGCCACCATGCTGTTTTTTAAGCAATAACACAGCCAGACGATTCTCAAAATCGATCTGCGCGCTCTGGCCGGCCAAGGTTTGGCCAAACGACGAACCGCGATGGCGTGCCACGCCTTCCAGATCGACGCCGGCAGGCAGTTGATTGATCAAAATGGTTTTGCCGCAGCCGGTATTGCCACCGACCACCACCATCGGCATTTCCGCACTGTACTCCAGCACGTTCAATAAATAATGTCGCAACGCCTTGTAGCCGCCCGCCACACGCGGGTAATCTACGCCGGCCTCGCGCAGCCATTGCTGCACCAGTTGGGAACGCAAGCCGCCGCGGAAGCAATAGATATAACCTTCAGGCTGACGGGCGCAGGCGGCCAGCCAGGCTTCGGTACGCTGCTGACGCAGCTTGCCGCCAACCAGTTTGTGTCCCAAGGCAATCGCCGCCTGCTGCCCCTGCTGTTTATAGCAGGTACCCACCGCCTGGCGTTCGCTGTCGTTCATCAGCGGCAAATTGATGGCATGCGGAAAAGCACCGGTTTTAAATTCAACGGGTGCGCGCACGTCAATCAACGGCACATCATGCAGAAAAATATGTCGGTAGTCGTTGGTGTCTACCCGCTGTCGCGACGTTGTCACTACACAACCTCGATCATCGGTTTCCCGGCTATCGGCGATCGAAGTTCACCAATAGCGTCCAGTTCAATGCCATGCCGCGCGGCAATGGCCTGCAGCTCGGCCTCGCCTTCCGGCAACACGGCCAACAGCAAGCCGCCAGAGGTTTGCGGATCGCACAATAATTGACGCTGTACATCACTCATTGCGCCGATCAGCGTGCCGTAACTGTCAAAGTTACGCCCAGTGCCGCCGGGAACGCAACCGTCGGCGATATAACGTTCGACGTCCGGCAATTTTGGCACCTTGTCGAACCACACCGTCGCCTGCAGCCCGGCCCCCTGACACATTTCGCTCAGATGGCCCAGCAGGCCAAATCCGGTCACGTCGGTCATCGCCGTTACGCCGGCAAGATCGGCAAATTCCGCACCCGGCGTATTCAACCGGCACATCACTTCGGTAGCCAGGCCCGCGTGCTCCGGCCGTAACAGGCTCTTCTTCTCGGCGGTGGTCAGCACGCCGATACCGAGCGGTTTGGTGAGAAACAGTCGGGTTCCCGGCTGTGCCGCGCTGTTTTTCTTGACGCGATCGGTGCTGACCATGCCAGTTACCGCCAGACCGAAGATCGGCTCCGGCGCATCGATCGAATGGCCGCCCGCCAAGGCAATACCGGCCTGTTGACAGGCGTAACGCCCACCGTCGATCACCTGCTGCGCCACTTCCGGTGCCAGTTTGGCTATCGGCCAGCCCAAAATGGCAATCGCCATGATTGGTTTGCCGCCCATGGCGTACACATCACTAATGGCATTGGCAGCGGCAATACGGCCGAAGTCGAAGGGATCGTCAACAATCGGCATGAAGAAATCGGTGGTACTGATGATGCCAATGCCGTTGCCGATGTCGTACACCGCTGCATCGTCACGGGTTTCATTACCGACCAGCAACCGCGGGTCGACAAACTTCGCCTGTTCGCTGTGCAGGATGGTTTCGAGAACGTGCGGTGAGATTTTGCAACCGCAGCCAGCGCCATGGCTGTACTGGGTCAAACGGATTGTTGGCGATGTCATGATCCACTTCCTTCGGTTAACGGCCTTCAAGATAACATATCCCGGTGATAGCCGGGGTTGTCTGCACATTGGCGGCGTTGGGTGCCGAGCCGCCGGCAATCAGCCGGCGATGCGGGATGCGTTAGCCTGCCGTGACAACGCACCACCCGCTATGTGGGCTATAGGGTAGCGCTTAGTGGAGGGATTGATAAGAGCGAGCCGACTTTCTGCGAACGGCCTGCTCATAAACAGTACAGATCTGCGGGTTATCGCGCATTTTTTGACGAAAACCCGCGGGGATCAGAAGTGACTGACGAACGGGTCACTGTCGGGGGCAATAACTTTGGTGGCCGCTTTTAACTGTGGGGTCCCCAGATAGAGGAAACCGACAATTTCGTCCTGCTCGCGGCAGCCGAAGGCGCTGCGCACCATTGGATGTTCGGTCCACGCGCCAGTACGCCAGATGCCGTTAAAACCTTGCGCCAGCGCCGCCATCTGCATCGCCTGTACCGCACAACCGGCGGAAACCACCTGCTCCCAACGCGGAACCTTGGGGTTTTCGCTGCAATGCGCCACCACGGTAATGATCAGCGGTGCACGAAACGGCGCCTGTCTGGCTTTGTCAATCGCCGCGTCGTCGAGGTTATCCTGTTTAGCCGCAGTTTGTAACAGTTGACTAAAGCGTTCCAACCCCTGCTCTTCAATCATCACAAAACGCCATGGTTGCAACGCGCCGTGATCCGGCGCGCGTAAGCCGGCATTGATGATATTCTGCCGGACTTCGCCCGTTGGCGCCGGAGCCGTCAAACGTGAGGCCGAACGGCGATTCAATAATAGTTCCAGTGCATCCATAGTAAACTCCTGATAACAATTTTCATTACGATCACGGTAACATAGCTAAACAACGAGTTACAGCCTGGACAATTACGGCTGTGACCGGTGATTTAAAGCTGACATTTCGTTGGCTGCTCATTAGGATAGCGTGACATCCTCGGCTCATGTTTGGAGAGAACATGCATATATTGTGGCGTACCATTGCCGGTATTTTCAGGTGGACATGGCGTCTGCTGAATTTCATCAGGGAACTGATTCTTAACCTGTTTCTGATCCTGCTGATTTTGGTTGGTGTCGGCATTTATTTTTCCTTCCAGGGCAGCGCGCCTGCTGAGACGCCACGTGGCGCCTTGCTGGTCAACTTGAGCGGCGTGGTGGTTGATCAACCTAGCATGAAGAACCGTCTGCTCCAACGCAGCCGCGAGTTCCTTGGCGCCTCCGCCAGTGAACTGCAGGAAAACTCGCTGTTTGACGTCGTCGACAGCATCCGTAGCGCCAAAGATGATAAAAACATTACCGGCATGGTATTGCAGTTGAACGATTTCGCCGGTGCCGACCAGCCTTCTCTGCAATATATCGGCAAGGCTCTGCGTGAATTCCGCGACAGCGGCAAACCGATCTATGCCATTGGCGATAGCTATAACCAAACGCAATACTATTTAGCCAGCTTCGCGAACAAGATTTATCTGTCACCGCAGGGCAACGTCGATCTGCACGGCTTCGCCACCAACAATTTGTACTATAAGTCGCTGCTCGACAAGCTGAAGGTCACCACCAATATCTTCCGCGTTGGCACTTACAAGTCGGCGGTTGAGCCAATGATCCGCGACGATATGTCACCGGCGGCACGTGAAGCGGACAGCCGCTGGATCGGCAACCTGTGGCAAAACTACCTCACCACGGTGGCGGCAAACCGCCAAATCACCACCGCGCAATTGTTCCCGGGAGCCGCCGGCGTGCTGAGCGGCCTGCAAGCGGCCGGCGGCGATACGGCGAAATACGCACTTGACGGCAAGCTGGTGGATGAGCTGGCTTCGCGTACCGTGATGGAAAACCAGTTGATCAAGACCTTTGGCTGGGATAAGCAAAACAACGATTTCAACGCCGTCAGTATTTATGACTACCAGCCGGCACCGGCAGCGGATCAGGGCGGCCAAATTGCCGTGGTGTTCGCTAATGGCGCAATCATGGACGGTCCGCAAACGCCGGGAACGGTTGGCGGTGACACCACCGCGGCACAGCTGCGTCAGGCCCGTCTGGATCCTAAAATCAAAGCGGTGGTACTGCGAGTTAACAGCCCGGGCGGCAGCGTTAGCGCGTCTGAGGTGATCCGCTCCGAACTGGCTGCGGTGCGTGCTGCCGGCAAACCGGTGGTGGTTTCCATGGGGGGTATGGCGGCTTCCGGTGGCTACTGGATTTCTACTCCTGCCAACTATATCGTTGCCAGCCCAAGCACCCTTACCGGTTCTATCGGCATTTTCGGCGTGATCAACACCTATCAAGATACGCTTGACAGCGTTGGCGTTCACACCGACGGCGTCGCGACCTCGCCGCTGGCCGATTTGGCGGTGACCAAAGCGCTGCCGCCCGAGTTTGCCCAGATGATGCAGTTGAACATCGAGAATGGCTACAAGAACTTTATCGATCTGGTGGCTGGCGCGCGCAAGATGTCGCCAGAACAGGTTGATAAAATTGCTCAGGGTCACGTCTGGACCGGCGGTGACGCCAAGAACAACGGGTTGGTGGACCAACTGGGTGACTTTGATGACGCGGTGCAGAAAGCCGCCGAATTGGCGAAGCTGAAACAGTGGCATTTGAACTGGTTCGTCGATTCACCGAGCCTGGCAGACATGGTGCTCAGCCAGTTTGGCGTGTCGATCCACGCCATGCTGCCGGCAGCCCTGCAATCGATGTTGCCTGCGCCGCTGGCCTCGGTAGCCATGGCGATGAAAGAGCAACCGGGTTTATTCAATAATCTGAACGATCCGCAAAACCGCTACGCCATCTGTCTGAACTGCGGTGACGTACGCTAACAAATTAATCTTCAGCCCGGCACTCGCTGGGCTTTTTTTCTGCGCTAATCACCCTATAATTCAGCCCATCTTATCATTAGCAGAAACCCTACAATGCAAAAGAAATCTATCTACGTCGCTTACACCGGCGGTACCATCGGCATGCAACGCTCCGAACACGGTTACATTCCGGTGTCCGGCCACCTGCAACGGCAACTGGCGCTGATGCCGGAGTTCCACCGCCCGGAAATGCCCAACTTCACCATTCATGAATACGCCCCGCTGATCGACTCCTCCGATATGACGCCGGAAGATTGGCAACACATTGCCGATGACATCAAGAAAAACTACGATCAATATGATGGCTTCGTCATCCTGCACGGCACCGATACCATGGCATTCACCGCTTCTGCGCTGTCGTTCATGCTGGAAAATCTCGCCAAGCCAGTCATCGTGACGGGGTCACAAATCCCGCTGGCGGAGTTGCGCTCCGACGGCCAGACCAACCTGCTGAACGCGCTATATCTGGCAGCCAACCATCCGGTCAACGAAGTCAGCCTGTTCTTCAACAATAAACTGTTCCGCGGTAACCGCACCACCAAGGCGCACGCCGACGGTTTTGACGCCTTTGCCTCGCCCAACCTGCCGCCGCTGCTGGAAGCCGGCATTCATATTCGCCGTCAAAACGGCATTGCCTCGCCGGCATGTCATGGTGAATTGCAGGTACACAACATAACGCCGCAACCGATCGGCGTGGTGACCATCTACCCGGGAATTTCCGGCGCGGTGGTGCGCAACTTCCTGCTGCAACCGGTCAAGGCGTTGATCTTGCGCTCTTATGGCGTCGGCAACGCGCCGCAAAAAGCCGAACTGGTTGACGAACTGCGCGATGCATCCGAGCGTGGCATTGTGGTGGTCAACCTGACCCAGTGTATTTCCGGGCGAGTCAATATGGAAGGTTACGCCACCGGCAATGCGCTGGCGCATGCCGGCGTGATCAGCGGTTTCGACATGACGGTGGAAGCCGCATTGACCAAACTGCACTACTTGCTGAGCCAGCCACTGTCGCCGGCGCAAATCCGCCAACAGATGCAGCTGGATCTGCGCGGCGAATTAAGCACCGTCGGTTAATTCATCAGGAGGTTCCATGCGCGTTGCCCTGTTATTGATCGATTTGCAAAATGACTTCTGTCCCGGCGGCGCGCTGGCGGTTGTCGATGGTGACGCCACCATCGCGGTGGCCAATCAGGCAATCGCCGCCTGTCTGGCGCGTGGCGTGCCGGTGATCGCCAGTCAAGACTGGCATCCGGCCGATCACCGAAGCTTTGCGGTTAACTCTGCTGCCAAGGTCGGTGAACTGGGCGAACTTGATGGTTTGCCGCAGGTGTGGTGGCCGGTACACTGTGTGCAAGGCAGCGATGGGGCCGAACTGCACCGCCAATTGCATCGTCAGGGAATAGCCGCAATTTTCCGCAAGGGGCAGGATCCGTCCATCGACAGCTACAGCGCGTTCTTCGACAATGGACACCGGGCAAAAACCGATCTTGACGATTGGCTGCGCGATCGGGGTGTGACTGAATTGACGGTAATGGGATTAGCCACTGATTATTGTGTGAAATTTACCGTGCTTGACGCCCTGGCCCTGGGATATCGGACCACGGTCATCACCGACGGCTGTCGCGGGGTCAACCTGCAAGCCAATGACAGCATACAGGCATTACAGGCCATGCAGCAGGCCGGTGCCAAGCTAGTGACGCTGTCACAATACCTCAGCTAGGCCAAAGCGGGCGCCTCGGCGCCCTTTCCTATCGCTTACTGCGGCTTCAACTTGATCAGCGGTTCGGCAGCGAACTGTTGCTTCAGCTCCTGCTTGCTCTTCATAACGATCTGACCATCCTTGCCGATACTCATATGCTGCGGATCATCATTATGCAGCGCCTGCCAGAGCATGACCGCCTGCAAGCTGTTTTCCTTCTGTTCCGGCGTCAGCGCAACACCGTCCGGCCACTTACCCAACTCCACGGCTTGCACCAGGCGCTGATAAATTTCGGGCGTCATCGCCGCAATCAAATCCTTCACGTCCATCCGCTCGTTCCTCGCTCATATGAATAATAGCTGAATCGATTTTGTTATTTTTCTTACCGCTTAACCGGCGGTATTTTCGCCGCTTTCGCTATCGGTAAAACTGAGCGATGCCGAGTTAACGCAAAAACGTTCGCCTGTGGGCTGTGGACCATCAGGGAAAACGTGACCAAGATGGGCATCACACTGGCCACAACGTATCTCAACGCGGTGCATATTGTGTGAGTTATCATCCAGATAGCGGATAGCATCGTCCGAAACCGGTTGATAGAAGCTAGGCCAGCCGCAGCCGGCGTCAAACTTGGTATCCGAATAGAACAGTGGCGCATTGCAACACAGGCAATGATAAACACCGTCGCGAGTATTATGCAGCAATTTGCCGGTGTACGGTGCTTCTGTGCCGCGCTGTTGAGTCACATAGCGTTGTATTTCATTCAGTTCCGTGACCGGCTGGTTGGGGGTGTGCTCTTTAGCCATTTGTGCGATTCCCAAATTATGGATAATGTCAACGAAAACAATGATTAATGATAACAAAAAATTAACAGCGTTGCAGGCATTTTTGACCTAAACTGTACGCCATAAAGTTCAGGTCACGACTATATGTGATGCCGATCACATATATTGTTGCGACGCTCTTTAAACTTAGCGGTTTGACCCCATATCTTAATGAGGCCGAACGCAAACGGAACGTGCAATAAGCGTGCAAACCCAGGCCTCTGCTTTGACTTGCCGCAATAATTGACACGATTCCGCTTGACGCTTGGTAAGGTTTTTGTAATTTTACAACCAACCTTTTATTCACTAACAAATAGCTGGTGGAATATATGACTATCAAAGTAGGTATCAACGGTTTTGGCCGTATCGGTCGCATTGTTTTCCGTGCTGCTCAGGAACGTTCCGACATTGAAATCGTTGCAATCAACGATCTGTTGGACGCTGAATACATGGCTTACATGCTGAAATATGACTCTACGCACGGCCGTTTCAACGGTAGCGTAGAAGTTAAAGACGGCCATCTGGTTGTTAACGGCAAAACCATCCGTGTTACCGCAGAGAAAGACCCGGCTAACCTGAAGTGGAACGAAGTGGGCGTTGACGTGGTTGCTGAAGCAACCGGTATCTTCCTGACCGACGAAACCGCACGTAAACACATCGCAGCTGGCGCCAAGAAAGTTGTTCTGACTGGCCCATCCAAAGATGACACCCCAATGTTCGTTATGGGTGTGAACCACAAGTCCTACGCGGGTCAGGAAATCGTTTCCAACGCTTCTTGCACCACTAACTGCCTGGCTCCACTGGCTAAAGTCATCAACGACAAATTCGGTATCGTTGAAGCGCTGATGACCACCGTTCACGCGACTACCGCTACCCAGAAAACCGTTGACGGCCCGTCTCACAAAGACTGGCGCGGCGGCCGCGGCGCATCTCAGAACATCATCCCTTCTTCTACCGGTGCTGCCAAGGCAGTAGGTAAAGTTATCCCTGAGCTGAACGGCAAACTGACTGGTATGGCGTTCCGCGTTCCAACGCCAAACGTGTCTGTGGTTGACCTGACCGCGCGTCTGGAAAAACCTGCGTCTTACAAAGAAGTCTGTGCGGCGATCAAGGAAGCGGCTGAAGGCGAGCTGAAAGGCGTGCTGGGCTACACCGAAGACGACGTTGTTTCTACCGATTTCAACGGTGAGAAACTGACTTCCGTGTTCGATGCCAAAGCAGGTATCGCACTGAACGACAACTTTGTGAAACTGGTTTCCTGGTACGACAACGAAACCGGCTACTCTAACAAGGTTCTGGATCTGATCGCTCACATCTCCAAGTAATGGAATGATGTACTGCTGATCATGAGGGCGACATTTTTGTCGCCCTTTTTTGCTTTCTGTATAGCCGATAACCTGACGGGTATGGCAAATATAAGGCAACGCGATGAACGATAAACTGTTTACCCTCCCAATAGCGGAACAAATTTCCCCTTACATCAGCCAACGTCAGCTGGATGCGCTGCCGGTGATCGTCGTTTCGCACCCAAAAGTGCGCGCTGCGGTTACCCTGCAAGGCGCCCATCTGGTGGCCTGGCAACCCAGCGGTGAACAACCGGTGGTATGGCTTAGCAAAAATACGCCTTTCACGCCGGGCAATGCCATTCGCGGCGGCGTGCCGATCTGCTGGCCATGGTTTGGCCCGGCGGGTAAACCTTCGCATGGTTTTGCACGTAATATGCCGTGGTCGCTGACAGCGCACGACGAAGACCAGGACGGCGTGATCCTGACCTTTACCCTGCAAGATAATGAACAGACCCGCAAGCTGTGGCCGCATCCGTTCACGCTGATCGCCCGCTTCAAACTGGGGGAAGAGTGTGAAATCGAGCTGGAATCGCACGGGGATTACCAGGCGACTGCCGCACTGCATACCTATTTCCAGGTCGGCGATATCGAAACGATTAAAGTGGCCGGGCTGGGTGAGCATTATCTGGATAAAGTGGCCAATGGCGCCGCAGCGCGTCAGGTTGGCGACGTGGTATTTGTCGGGCAAACCGATCGTGTCTACACCCAGCCAGAGCCTTATAGCGTGATAAAAGACCCCACCCTGCAACGCAGTATTGAAGTGCATCATCACCATATGAGCGATGTGATTGCCTGGAATCCGGGCGTTGAACTGTCTTGCAGCATGGCCGATATGGCTAACGACGGTTATAAAACCATGGTTTGTGTGGAAACCGGTCGTATCAGCAAGCCGTTGATTGCCAGTGGCGAACAGCCGGCACGGCTCGGTGTGACCTTGCGTTGCCGCAAAAACGGCGTATAAACGCCGCAGCGGCACACCGCCGCTTTCTCGGTGACAGATAGGCAAAAGGGGCGCCAGCGCCCCTTTTTAATGCCTGTAACGCACGAAAATCGTGCGAAAAGCTTAGAAACTGTAACTGACGCCGGTCCACAGCATGCCGGTGTAGGATTTATCTACCATCGGGCTGTCTTTGACCTCATCAGACAATTGCACATAGCGGCCCATAAAGAAGGCGTTCCATGCTTCATTAATCTGGTAGTTGGCGCTCAGCTCAACATACGGCGTCCAGCTGTCGTTCGGCGTGTAGCTGTTCAAACCGCTGCGACGCGATTCACCCTCGCTGACGCCATAGTAGTATTTGTTCTGATTCTTGCTGTTCCAGGTCACGCCAACGCCCGGCGTCAGCGTCCAGGCATCCAGTTGGAACTTGTACAGGTAGGCCAGATCGCCGATCATGCCGTTACTGTAATCCAGGGTATCGCCGGCAAAGGTGGTGCGAATGGTGCCCCACTCTGCGTTATGCGAATACGCAACCCCCGCCATCAACGTCGCCCGGCGCTTGTTCAGCTGTTTCATGCGATCGTCATCGCTGTCGCCTGGCTTATAGTGCAATGGCGAATAGAACGCCATTACGCTCAACTGGTTTTCCTGATCTTTCCACAGGTAGTAACCAGCCGTCAGCGTACGGAAGTAGAAGTCATCGGCTTCATAGTTGATAACCGGTACCGGATAAACGCGAGTCTGATTACCGCGATAAGGATCCGGGCTCACCAACGCAGATGCACCGAGCGACCAGGTTCCCGCCTGAGCACTCTGTGCACACACCATAGCAGACGCGATAACCGCTAGCGTTTTGAATTGAAATATCTTCACTGGTTCTCTTCCATAAATGACAGATTAATAGCGGCGATAGTGTATGTGAAATTTCGGTTACGCGCTTTAAATTTACATTTGAAAATTAGCAAGATCCGTTAAGTTAATTCTGAAATATGTATAAAGAATGTCAGAAGCATGACGTTTTAGCGCGCAGCCCACGCCCGACAAGGCCCCCCGCAAACCCTGCAATAACTGAGTCATTGATATGACTTAAAAAAAGCTTTTTCGTTGACAGGAAATTTTCCGCTATGCCAACTAAGCTTAAATCAGAAGGTGAAATTACCCTGAGCCCAGTGGCAATACAGCGCAACTCGCGATAATAAGCGCACCAAGTTGGCATACGGGTTGCTGTACTCAGGTATTAACTTCTTCTTTCGGGGGCCAGAAGACTATGAAACGCTCCCTTTAACCTGTGCTAATAACGAAAGGACGGGCATCGCCATGAACATATTTGACCACTATCGCCAGCGCTACGAAGCTGCCAAGGACGAAGAGTTCACACTGCAGGAATTTCTTACCATTTGCCGGCAAGATCGCAGTGCCTACGCCAATGCCGCGGAACGTCTGCTCATGGCTATCGGTGAACCGGTCATGGTCGACACCGCGCTTGAGTCACGCATGTCTCGCCTGTTCTCCAACCGCGTGATCGCACGCTATCCGGCCTTCGAGGAATTCTACGGCATGGAAGAAGCTATCGAGCAGATAGTCTCTTACCTGAAACACGCCGCACAGGGTCTCGAAGAGAAAAAACAAATCCTTTACCTGCTGGGCCCGGTGGGCGGCGGTAAGTCCTCATTGGCAGAACGCCTGAAGGCGTTGATGCAACTGGTGCCGATTTATACCCTCAGCGCCAACGGCGAACGCAGCCCGGTCAACGACCATCCGCTATGCCTGTTCAACCCGCAGGAAGACGCCAATATTCTGGAAAAAGAGTACAACATTCCGCGTCGCTACCTCGGCACCATCATGTCACCATGGGCAGCGAAGCGTTTGCACGAGTTTGGTGGCGATATCACCAAGTTCAAGGTGGTAAAAGTGCGCCCTTCCATTCTGGAGCAGATCGCGATTGCCAAGACCGAGCCGGGTGATGAGAACAACCAGGATATTTCAGCACTGGTCGGCAAGGTCGACATCCGTAAATTGGAAAACCATGCGCAGAACGATCCGGACGCCTATGGCTACTCCGGTGCGCTGTGCCGGGCTAACCAGGGGATTATGGAATTCGTCGAGATGTTCAAGGCGCCGATCAAAGTGTTGCACCCGCTGCTGACCGCCACTCAGGAAGGTAACTATAACGGTACCGAGGGTATTTCCGCCCTGCCGTTCAACGGCATTATCCTGGCGCACTCCAACGAATCGGAGTGGGTCACCTTCCGCAACAACAAAAACAACGAAGCCTTCCTCGACCGCGTCTATATCGTCAAGGTGCCTTACTGCCTGCGAGTGTCAGAGGAGATCAAGATTTATGACAAGCTGCTGGATCACAGCGAACTGTCCCATGCGCCATGCGCGCCGGGCACGCTGGAAACCCTGGCGCGCTTCACCGTCCTGTCGCGATTGAAGGAGCCGGAAAACTCCAGCACCTATTCAAAAATGCGGGTCTACGATGGTGAAAGCCTGAAAGATACCGATCCGAAGGCAAAATCGTATCAGGAGTATCGTGATTACGCCGGGGTGGACGAAGGCATGAACGGTCTTTCAACCCGTTTTGCCTTCAAGATACTGTCACGGGTGTTCAACTTCGACCACACCGAAGTGGCAGCCAACCCGGTTCATCTGTTCTACGTACTGGAACAGCAGATCGAGCGTGAACAATTCCCGCAGGATCTGGCGGAAAAATATCTTGAGCATCTGAAAGGCTATCTGATCCCGAAATACGCTGAATTCATTGGCAAAGAGATCCAGACCGCCTATCTGGAATCCTATTCTGAATACGGTCAGAACATTTTTGACCGCTACGTGACCTACGCCGACTTCTGGATCCAGGATCAAGAGTACCGTGACCCTGATACCGGTCAACTGTTTGACCGGGAATCACTTAACGCCGAACTGGAGAAAATTGAAAAACCGGCCGGCATCAGCAACCCGAAGGATTTCCGCAATGAAATCGTCAACTTCGTGCTGCGCGCCCGTGCCAACAACAATGGCCGTAACCCGAACTGGACCAGTTATGAGAAGCTGCGTACGGTGATCGAGAAGAAAATGTTCTCGAACACCGAAGAGTTGCTGCCGGTAATTTCGTTTAACGCCAAGACCTCAACGGACGAGCAGAAAAAACACGACGATTTTGTCGATCGCATGATGGAAAAAGGCTATACCCGCAAGCAGGTTCGCCTGCTGTGTGAATGGTATTTACGGGTAAGGAAATCATCATAACGTCTGTGTCGATATAACTATTCTCAGCCTGTTTCAGACTGCCGCGCGTTAACCGGCGGCAGTTTGCAAGCGTGAGGAAAAAGTTGGCAACGTCGTCTGGGGGAACTATGGCTTACTTTATTGACCGACGGCTTAACGGCAAAAACAAGAGCATGGTTAACCGCCAACGTTTCTTGCGCCGTTACAAGTCACAAATAAAACAGTCGATTGCCGAAGCCATCAACAAGCGTTCGGTCACCGACGTAGACAGTGGCGAATCGGTATCGATTCCGACTGACGATATAAACGAACCGATGTTCCATCAGGGTCGCGGTGGCACACGCCATCGCGTTCACCCCGGCAATGACCACTTTGTGCAGAACGATCGCGTCGAACGTCCGCAAGGCGGCGGCGGCGGTAGCGGCCAAGGCAATGCCAGTCAGGACGGCGAAGGTCAGGACGAGTTCATCTTCCAGATATCCAAGGACGAATATCTCGATCTGCTGTTTGAGGATCTGGCACTGCCGAACCTGAAGAAAAATCAGTACAAGCAGTTGACCGAATTCAAAACGCATCGTGCGGGCTATACCGCCAACGGGGTGCCAGCCAACATCAGCGTGGTGCGTTCGCTGCAAAATTCGTTGGCCCGTCGCACCGCCATGACCGCCGGTAAACGACGAGAACTGCAGCAACTGGAACAGCAGCTGACCGATCTGGAAAATACCGAACCGGTTCAACTGCTGGAGGAGGAGCGGCTGCGCAAGGAGATTGCCGAGCTGCGCCAGAAAATCAAAAAGGTGCCGTTTATCGACACCTTTGACTTACGCTACAAAAACTACGAACGTCGCCCTGAACCCTCCAGCCAGGCGGTGATGTTCTGCCTGATGGACGTTTCCGGCTCAATGGATCAGGCCACCAAAGACATGGCCAAGCGCTTCTACATCCTGCTCTACCTGTTCCTCAGCCGAACCTATAAAAACGTCGAGGTGGTTTATATTCGCCACCACACCCAGGCGAAGGAAGTCGACGAACAGGAATTCTTCTATTCGCAGGAAACCGGCGGCACCATTGTATCCAGTGCGCTGAAACTGATGCATGAAGTGGTGGAGGAACGCTACAACCCGGCTCAATGGAACATCTATGCGGCGCAGGCCTCGGATGGCGATAACTGGGCTGACGACTCACCGCTGTGCCATGAGCTGCTGACCAAGAAACTGCTGCCAATGGTACGTTACTACAGCTATATCGAAATCACCCGCCGCGCCCATCAGACGCTATGGCGGGAATATGAAGATTTGCAGGCCAGATTTGATAACTTCGCCATGCAACATATACGCGAGCCGGATGACATTTATCCGGTATTCCGCGAACTGTTCCGCACGCAAACCGCGTAAAACCATGCCGCGGTCATCAACCGGCCCCCGTGGCCGGTTTTTTTATGCCGCTAACGACACGGCTCACGCGCATTTTTAACTAGGAATTTTACCCATACAGATCTAGAATCTGCCGTAAAAACAACAACAAATGTTTTAGCGGCCCAGAGAAAGGATTTCGTCTGTGAAGGAAATGCTGTGCATTCTTGTTACGACCGGCGCGTTGGCGGTTGTTTTGGCGTGGTTATTTGTTCAAATGCTGCATATTTAACGCTGTATGGCGGCTATGAAGCCCGGCGCGGCGCGGCCGGGACTCAATGGCTCGCAAGGATCAGGATTGCTTGGTTTGCACCCAGAAAGCGTGAATCAGACCCGGGAAGTATCCCAGCAGCGTCAGGATGATATTAAGGATAAACGCGCCACCGATGCCTTTATCCAGCAGCACACCCAGCGGGGGTAAAATAATGGTAAAAACAATACGCCAAAAACCCATGATAACTCCTTAACTTGCTGATGAGTTACCAACATATTATATCCATTTAACAATTTCAATCAGTGATCAATACTGTCGGTGACGACACTGACGCGATCATTGTCGGCTAGGTGTATTTTTTGCATAAAAACCTTGAGCAACGCCGGCGCTTTTATCATTGACTGCCACCAGCAGCGGGTAACCTTTCACTGACCACGGCGGCTGTGGTGGCCCTTCCCCGGCCAACCCAACGGCAAAGACATCCGCCAGGCTTGCAATAACCGAAGATGCCATCTCCTGGTGTTAAACATACTTATAACCAATAAATAAGCGTTCTTTGCCATCATGAGGGCATTGTAATAACAACGTTGCGATAATGTTATTATATGGAGGTGTTTTATTAATGCAGATTGGTACGTTATTGCGGCTCGCCAAGGTGATATTACCTCAGGAAATAAAGATACGGCGTCTTAGCATGCAGCAACCGTTGATTCGACGAGGGGAAACTCCTAGAATGCGCGGCTAAATTAAGTCATTGGAATCGGTTTCATGTCGTCGCTGTGGGTTGCTACACAATATTTTTATTTGTTTGGCCTGTTATTTTCTATGGTATTTACCTATCTGGTTAGCCGGGACACGGTTAAAATTCGCTGTATCAGCGCACTCACCATCGGCCTGACCTGGCCATTAAGTCTGCCGGTAGTATTGTTGTTTTCGCTGTTTTAAGCCGGAATCACCCCGCCCGCACTGCGACGGGGTGTTAATGGTTTACCCTGGCATGGCGATCAGAAATCGTAACCCACGGTAGCAACGACGCTACGCTCCTGCCCCCAATAGCAGTAACCGGTGCCATAACAGGCAGCGACGTATTTCCTGTCGGTCAGGTTATTGACGTTCAACTGCACATAGGCTCCTTTCAACGACGGCGCCAACTGATCCATCTTCATTCTCACCGATGCATCCAGTAAGGTCACCGAAGGAATACGCAGGGTATTTTCGTTATCAGCCCATTGTTTTCCGATGTAACGCACCCCTGCCCCCAGGTTAACGCCATAGCCTGCGTCATATTGCCCCCACAGGGATGCCGTTTGATCCGGTGCCAAATAAGGCGTATTGCCGTCATTGCCATCAACCGCATCTTTGAACTTCACTTTATTGTAACTATAGCCGGCGATCAGGCTCAGACGCTCGGACAGCCTGGTACGCGCCTCCAATTCAATCCCCTGCGAATGAACCTTGCCCGCCGGGACGTAATAGCTTTGCTGCACCACCCGATTTGCCACGTTTTTCTGCGTCAGGTCGTACAACGCCACACTGTACAGCGAGCTGCTGCCGGGCGGTTGGTACTTGAGGCCGACCTCATACTGCTCGCTGGTACTCGGCTTGAGCATATGCCCGTCCTGATCCGCCAACGCTTCCGGCGTTACCGCAGAGCTGTAACTGGCGTAAGGGGACAGCCCATTGTCGAAGTTGTACAGCAGCGAGGCACGGCCGCTGAAGTGGTGATCGTTGCGCGCATCGGAAGTACCAGCCGTCAGGTTGTCGTTCTTGCTTTCCAGGCGATCGTAGCGGCCCGACAAATTGAGATACCAGTTATACAGGCTGATTTCATCCTGCAAATACACGCCGGTCTGTTCATAGTGGCGTCGTGAATCGGTGCGTGCCAGGTTACTGAGCACCGGCTGCTGCGCGGCGCCGGTATAGGGGTTCAAATCGGTTGCCTGCGCAGTTTCATCCCACAGGTTGTTGCGAAAACGCTGATAATCGAGCCCCAGCATCACCTTATGCTCCACCGGACCGGTAGCAAAATCGGCTTCCAGTTGGTTATCCACCGCATAGGCATCCAGGGAGGTATTGGAGCCGCTGTAGTAGCGGTGCAACATACTGTGATCGTCATTCCAGCCAATCTGATACACCTGTTCCAACGCTACGTTGGAATGGGTGTAGCTGCCGTTTTGCCGGAAAGTCCACACGTCGTTAAAGCTGTGGGAAAATGCGTAGCTGTAGATTTGCTCCCAGCGCTTGAAGACGTTATGACCGCTGTCGCCGTCGAAGAAACCGCGACCCAGCTTATCGCCCTGGCTGGAATACAGGCTGCCGTCGGCAGGCACTGCGCTGTGGTAGCCGCCGGAAGGATCTTTTTGCAGGTACGCCTTCAGCAGCAGCGAGGTATTGGCCGTCGGTTGCCACAGCAACGAAGGAGCGATTGCGTAGCGTTCTTCACGCTGGTGATCGTACATGGTTTCACTGCTACGGGTCATGCCGGTCAAACGATAGGCCCACTGCTCGGATAACGGCCCGGTAACGTCAAAAGCGCCGCCTTTGGTGGCGTTGTTACCCCCCATCACGTTGACATGCCCTTCGCTGGCGAAACGCGGCTGTTTACTGGTCAACGCCACCAGCCCGCCGGGAATACTCTGACCATACATTACCGAGGATGGCCCTTTGATCACGTCAATGCGTTCGAGGAACCAGGGATCGACCTGCAACGCGTTGTAGCTGCCGCTGTCACTCAGCAGACGGAGTCCGTCCAGAAAGGTATTGTTGACATCACCGCCGTGAAATCCGCGCAGTGCAATGGTGTCGTAGCGCGTGGCGCCACCGGCAAAGTTAGTGAAGACGCCAGGTGTATACTTCAGCGCATCATTAACGGTGAGCGCATTCTGATCGGTCATTTGTTGACGCGTGATAACCGAAACCGACTGTGCGGTTAAAATCAACGGCGTATCGGTTTTTGTCGCCCCACGGCTGGTGGCGGCGGTGTAGCCGTGGGTTGCTGAATCCGCCGTATCGGCCGGCGCTGCGCTGACCACCAGCGTATCTTCGGCCCACGAGGCCAGTGGCATAAACAACGCGATGGAGCAAAACACCGCACTGCGTTTGGTGAGTAAATTCCCAGACATAGTTAATTCCTGTAGAAGCGATAAAAAATCACCGCATGCTCCTGCCGGCAGCAACGCTGGCTGCCGCATCCGCAAAAAGGTTCCCCAAGCATCGGTGCAAAAAACAAACGATAAAACGAATGGCAATGATAATTATTATCTTTATGATGGTTTAAGTTCAAGCAGCGTTGCATTTTTTGTCGAGGCTATCAGATTTTCCTGTCAAGCTGGGCTTAACAGTAAGCTTGCAAACACTGTGGGTATTACCTGTCGGCATCAGACAAAACTGCCCGCTTAACGAGGGTTAAAAAATGAAATCAGGCGGGAAATAAGCAACATGCAGCCAAAAATTACCACGTTCAACGCCAACCATAGCGCCAGTAGATATAAAAAAGGCTGATAGGCTGGAATACCGCGAGCAGCGGAGAACGGGTTGTAATGCCAGAATTTAATAATGGCAAAAGGATTAAGATTAAGCTGAAGGAAGTAATAGGTGGTTAATGCCGGCGGCAGAATCAAATACACCAGCAGCATCATCGCCATGGCCAGCTGGGTAAAAATACTGTTACTAAAATCTTTCATATCAAAAAGTTACCATATTTTTACTGGTTAACCAACGCAATAAAGACACCGTTATCAACAGACAAAATGAACGTTGTAGAGTTCCTTGCCGACTAAAAAATAAATCCGCCGGGATGTTTAGTTTCCATTTAGTTATGCGATGTTAAAAACGGAGCAACTCAAGGAGGGCACCATGCAATCAGACGATGATTCAAACATCGCCAACGCAAGAAAAAGAAAAATAATTTACGGTTGGTATATTTATACAATCTACGTGCTGTTGATATTTAATATTTATATGGCAGTTTATAACACCTGCGTGCGACATCCGATCGAAATGCCCCTGGTTTCTGTAGCACATAGTTTGTTCATTGCCTGCCTATTGCATCAGATCCTGAAGAAACGGACGCGCTTCGCCTGGGTGATGCTGGTTTACTTTATCATTATGCGCCTGTATTACGCCAATGTGCTGCACGTCGAGTTCGGCCTGTTCGGCTGTGCTTTGGTATTGCTGATCATCACCCTGTTGCTGACCGGCACCGTGGTGATCGGACAAATGGCGACGCCGCCGGTAAAACAGGACTGGCTGGCGGCCTTGGGGTGGAAACAGGCCGTAGCGCTGATCGCCATTGCAGCGCTGGTGACCAGATTGATTACCATTGATTATTTGTCGTGAGACGGCCGCAGTTCGCTGGGGATATGTGGCTCAGACACATCAACCATACGACAAACTTTGCTGTAACTGCTGGATTGCTCACAGATCTTGTCGGTGACGTACGCACCGAGGTATCCCAATAGCAGCAGATAGATCAACATACATAAAATAAAGATCAGCGTTCTCACCAATAACAACCACTGTGGTAGCAAAACAGCGCCTATCATAGCGTGATTTTGTAGCGACCGCATGCCGCTCCGCCGATGAATAACGGTGGTCATCGCCAGATTAATAATGTTATGTTATCACGTATCATAAACTTCTCTGCGTAGACGGTGACATGGAACAACCCCACCCGCCGGTTTTGGCCGTACAACAATTAAACATCACGCTCGATGGCGAACGCAAAATACAGGATTTGAACTTCGTGCTGCATGCCGGCGAGCGCGTCTGTTTGCTCGGCGCTTCCGGCGCCGGTAAATCGCTGACCGCTGCAGCGCTGCTTGGTACGCTGGCGTCCAATGCGGAGGTTGATGGCAGCATCAGCCTGCATGGCATCCCCTTGGCAGGCGTGCGTCTGCAACAACGTGGCCGTCTGCCGATAGCGGCGATTTTCCAGGATCCGTTCACCGCACTGAACCCATTGGTCACGGTTGGCCAGCAATTGACGATGGCGCTACGCTATCAACGCTCACTTTCCCGCCGCCAGGCCAACCACTGCGCCAGCGATATGCTGCAGGCGCTCGGTTTGTCACCGCAGCAGACGCTGGCACGCTATCCCGGCCAACTGTCTGGTGGACAATGCCAGCGCATCTGTACCGCTCTGGCGCTGGCAGGCCAGCCGTCGCTGCTGATTGCCGATGAACCCACCAGCGCATTGGATATGGTCAGCCAGCACCAGTTGCTCGAGGTATTGCGCAACCATCATCGGCCGCACGCCGCCCCCGCACTGCTGTTTATTACTCACGATATCGCGCTTGCCGCAGGGCTGTGCCAGCGCGCGCTGGTGCTGTCGCATGGCCGTCTGGTTGAGCAAGGCCCGTTGGACCAGTTACTGCAACAACCAAAACATCCCTATAGCCAACGGTTGGTGGCGGCGATGCAGATGCAGACGCCGCCACCAGGTGACAGTCCGCATTTGCGTCAGGCAGGTTAACCATGTTTGAGTCATTTATCAGTTTGCAAAACGTCAGCCGACTTTATGATGGACACAAAACCGGCCTTTGGCCCTGCAATATTAATCTGCGCGCTGATGAACGCGTCGGATTGGTCGGCTGCTCCGGTGCCGGTAAAACAACCCTGCTGAAGCTGCTGCTGGCACTCGATGCCTGCGATGGTGGACGCATCGTCTGCCAGGGGCAGCCGATCGCTGCGGCAACGGGCAGTAAGCTGCGCTGGTATCGGCGATTAGTACAATACGTACCGCAGGACGCTGTGGCGTCGCTTAACCCACGCCATAACGTCGCACAGCTGATTGCCGAACCGCTGCGTCAACTGACCGATGCTGGCAATGTGGCATCACGCGTAGCCCAGGCGTTGCGCCAGGTGGAGCTTGATGATCGACTGATGCAAGCCCGGCCAGGCGAACTGTCTGGCGGCCAGGCGCAGCGGGTGGCGCTGGCACGCGCCATGGTCGTGCAGCCACGATTTTTATTGGCCGATGAACCAGTGAGCGGGCTTGATCTGCCCCTGCGGCGGCAGATTATTACCCTGCTGGCGAGCCTCGCCCAACGGCAAAAAATGGGTATGCTGATTGTTTCGCATGATATTTCGCTGGTCAGCGCCTTGTGCCAACGCACACTGGTCATGGATCAGGGTCGGATCGTCGAAGACCGCCCGACCGCCGAGCTGTTGCAGGCACCACGTCACACCGCCACCCAGGCGCTGATCGCCGCGATCCCGCCGGTTCCTTGTCCCCCTGCTGAAATACCATGGAGCTGTTGATGCCATACCTGCGCTTACCAAACCCGATCGGCTGTGTGCTGACCGGCAGCTTATTGCTAAGCGGCTGTTTCGATCCACCGCAACAACCCAAAAACCACGACGGCGAGCAACGCCTGCGGGTAGCCATGCTGCAACCACCGCGATCCGGCCTGACTCCGTTGAGCGATGACGCCTTTAAACTGTCACGCTGGAGCACTGCCGAAACGCTGGTAACGTTAAATGCTAACGGTGATGCCACGCCGGCACTGGCGGAAAAATGGCAGCAGATTGACGCACACCGCTGGCGTTTTCAGTTGCGTCAGGGCGTCAGATTTCACGATGGCACGCTGTTTAACGCCCTCAGCGTAGTGCGTTCTCTGACTGCCGCCATGCAGGCTGCGCCCAAACCGCGCATCCTTGACGGCGTACAGCTCAACGTCAAGGCTGACGATGAGTATACGGTCATGGTCAGCACCGCGACGCCCGATCCGTTGCTGCCCCAGCGGCTGTCGAGTCCGCAATTGGCGATACTGGCCGAGCGCGCCTATGGCGCCAACGGCGTGGTCAATCCGCTGCGTGCCGGCACCGGGGCGTTTGTACTGACCACAGTCAACGGCACCAGCAGCGCCAGGCTGGATCGCTTTGACGGCTATTGGGGGCAGCGCGCCGCCGCACCGGGAATTGACGTCAGTTTCGTGCCTGACGGCAGCGCTCGCGCCGCCGCGCTGCGCACCGGCGAAGCCGATGTGGTCGAAGCCGTGCCGGTGGCACAGGTGGCGCTGATCGATCCGCCCCGGGTACATCAAGTCCCGATGCCGCGCACCAATACGCTGTATCTCAATACGCAGTACGGCACGTTTAGCGACCCGGCGCTGCGTGCGCTGGCGGCGACGGCGATTCAACGCCAGCCGCTGGTGGAAAACGTGTACGAAGGACGGGCAGACATCGCCGCTGGCCTGCTTGGCCCGGCGTTGCCCTGGGCGGCTGCGCTGCGACAGCCGCAACCGCCCATCACGCCTCCAGCGTCGGCCAACGGCGCCGTTATCACTCTGGCAACCTTCAGCGATCGTGCAGAACTGCCTGAAGTAGCAGTATATCTGGCACAGCAACTCGCCGCCGCCGGCTTTGTGGTCAAACAGGAAGTCCGCGAATACGCGCATATTGAAGCCGATGCGCTGGCGGGCAAGTTCGACGCATTCATCCTGTCACGCGCCACCGTGCTGGACTCCGGCGATCCGGTCGCTTATCTGTACAGCGACTTTGCCTGTCAGGGTTCGTTTAACCTCGCGCAACTGTGCGACAGTCAGGTTGATGCCGCACTAGGCCACGCTGCCGCCCTGCCTGCCGGCGTCGAACGGCGGCAGGCCATCATCGCGGCAGAAAGCCGCATACTGGCAACCCATGCGGCCATTCCACTGCTGCATGAACGGGTGATTCAAGGCGAGGCCGCCGGCGTGCAACAGGTGGCGCGCGATCCACGTGAGCGCCTGCTGATCACGCCGGCATCGCGAGTGGTGCAGCCGCAATGAGGCATATAGTGCAATCGGCGTTGCCCTGGGGTTCACGTTTACTGGCATTGACGAGTACGGTGATGCTAATCGGATTACTGCCGTGGCTGTCGGGACGCGATCCGGCACTGAGCCTGCTGCGCGCGCGCTCCGGGGATCAGATCGCCACGCCTGAAGCATTGGACGCCATACGCCAGCGTTACGGGCTGGAAGACGGCCCCTTGGCTCTGTTGGGGCATTGGTTGTCAGGATTGCTGCACGGCGATGCCGGCAACTCGTGGATTTCCGGCCAACCGGTACTGCCTGGCATGCTACGCGCCACCGGCGTTTCATTAAGCTTGATGGCCTACGCGCTAGCGGTTGCGCTGGCCATCGCCCTGTTGCTGGCAGTACCAACCCTATGGCGCGGCTTGCGCGGCGTTAACCGCCCCTCCGTCGGCATTATCGCCACCAGCCTGACCGCTCTGCCAGAGTTTCTGTTGGCGACGCTGTTATTGATCGTCGGCGCGGTCTGGTTAGGCTGGCTGCCGCCGTTTGGCTGGCAAGGTTGGCAACACGCGGTTTTACCTGCATTAGCGCTGGGCTTGCCCGCCGGCGGACTGCTCGGCCTGTTGCTCAACGACGGACTGGCGCTAACCTTCAGCGAGCGCTGGTTATTAAACTGGTGCCTGGCCGGCATTCCCTGGCATCAGCGCCTGCTGGCGGTGTTTCGGCGCACCCTGCCGGCGTTATTGCCGCAGTTGGGGCTGGTACTGGTCGGCCTCACCGGCGGAGCGGTGGCGGTAGAAAAGATCTTTGCCATTCCGGGCCTCGGGCGTGCCACGCTGGGCGCTGCCGTCGCGCAGGATTTACCGGCGTTGCAGTGTGGCGTGTTATTGCTGTTGACCATCGCATTTGCCGCCGGCCTGTTGGCACACACGTTACACTACCTGCTACTGGGACGTAGCGGCATCACGCTGCCCAATACCCGTCCGGCGGAAGCCGTGCACCACGGCGGTTATCTGGTTGTTGGCATTACCGCGGTCATTCTGTGCCTGCTGATATTGAGCGGTTTGTTACGCGATCCGCTGGCATCGCTGCATTTACGTCTGCAACCGCCCAGTCTGGCGTTGCCGCTCGGTGCCGACGCCACCGGCCGCGATATCCTGGCGCGGGTGGCTTACGGCGCGTGGCATACCAGCCTGCTGGCACTGGCGGTCAGCGTCTGTGCGCTGTTGTTGGGATTATTGCTTGGCCTGATGCCACGGCTGCTGTGCGGCATCATCGAAACCGCCAACGCTACGCCGCCGATTATCGCCGGATTGATGGTTGTCGCCGTCACCGGTCCCTCATCCTACGGCGCAGCCTGCGCGGTGTTGCTGGTCAGTTGGGCGCCACTGGCCGCGCACTGTGCCGCGTTGCTGCACGAAACCCGCCGACAGCCCTATATTCGCATGTTGCCGATACTGGGCGTCGGTCCGCTGCGTAGACTGACGCATTATCTGCTGCCGGCGGTGATCGGCCCGCTATCGCGTCATGCCATGTTACGGCTGCCGGGTATTGCGCTGGCGCTGGCCGCCTTGAGTTTTCTTGGTCTGGGGCCGCAACCGCCCAGCGCCGAATGGGGATTGGTGCTGGCCGAAGGCATGCCGTATCTCGAGCGCGCGCCGTGGACGGTATTGGCACCGGCCTGCGCGCTGTTGCTATTGTCGTTACTGGCGGTGTCATTGGCCGGAGCGCTGGGGAGCAATCATGGTCGAGCACGCAGTCATCCCGCGCTTGTAGTACCATAGTGGCAAGTTATTAATCTTGGGATCTGCCAATGCATCATTTGATGTTGGATATTGAAACGCTGGATATCAAACCGAGTGCCGTTATTCTGGTCGTCGCCGGGGTATTCTTTGATCCACGTACCGGTCAGTTGGGCGCCGAGTTCGAAACCGCCGTCAGCAGCCAGAAGGCACAGCCGGGGCGCACCATCAGCCTGGATACCGTCGCCTGGTGGGCCAGACAGTCGGATGAAGCACGCAAACTGGCGTTTGCCGGCAGCGACAGCCTCAAGCGGGTGCTGACCAGCTTCAGCCGGTTTATCCACATCAACAGCAGCGACAGCGTCAAAGTCTGGGGCAATGGCAAAGAGTTTGATTGTGCCATCCTCGAACATGCCTACCAGCAGTTGGACATGCCCTGTCCGTGGAAATTCTGGGATACCCAGGATGTCCGCACGGTAATTACGCTGGCTGAACTGCACGGTTTCAACCCGAAAAAAGACCGGCCGTTTGAAGGCACGCCACACCGGGCACTGGACGATGCCAAGCATCAGGCACGTTACATCGCCGATGCTATTTCAGCATTGTATTACCGCAAAGGTCCATCGCTTCCGCCAGCGTAACCCCCTTTGCTCGATGCTCTCCGGCCTGACTGGCCGCACGCCAGCCATGGCGGCTCTTTCCATTTGCCGCCAGACCCACTACTCTAGCCCTCTTTGTCACTTGGATGTGCTATTTTTGTTATGCAAAAATTTCTGTTACTGCTTCTCAGTCTGGTGTTGCTTGGCCCATTGGGCATCGATCTTTATCTGCCGACCATTCCGGCGATTGCCGTCGGCCTGAACAGCAGCGAGGCGCTGATCCAATCGACGATTTCGCTGTTTATCCTGGTGCTCGGACTCGGCCAGATCATCGCCGGACCGCTGGTGGATAACTATGGCCGCAAGCCGGTCGCGTTGGCCGGGGTGGTTATCTATATGATCGGCGCGGCGATGGCGGCGTTGGCAACCACTCCTGGCTGGTTTATCGCTTCGCGGCTGTTGCAGGGCGTTGCCGTGTGCTGTACCGCCGTAGTGGCATTTAGCGGCGTGCGGGATCGCATGAACGGCGACGATGCCGCCCGCGCCTTTGGTTTTCTGAATGGCACGCTCAATATTATTCCGGCGCTCGCCCCATTGCTCGGCGGCCTGCTGGCGGAAGCCCTTGGCTGGCGCGCGCCGTTCTGGTTCCTGGTCGGCTATGCGCTGCTGGTATTGATACTGATCGCCCTGCGCCTGCCGGAAACCCGCCCGGCCGATACGCTGCCGGTTAAAAGCTTGCCGCTGCGCCAGTATGCCGGTATTTTGCGCCAACGGCGTTTTCTGTCGTTTTCGCTGGTGAACGCCGGCGCAATGGGTATGGCGCTGACCTACGTTTCGTTGGCGCCCAATGTGCTGATGGGCACTGCCGGGCTAACGCCGTTGCAGTTTTCGCTGGTATTCGGCGCCAACGGCTTCTGGATCATGCTGGTGAGTTTTTTCGCCAACCGGCTGATTCGCAAGGTCGGGCGGCCGTTCTGTCTGGCCACCGGCGGTCTGTTGATGGGTTTTGGCTGTCTCGGCCTGCTGCTCGGCGTGGCGGTATTGCCGCCGGCGGCACAAACCCACTGGCTGGTATATATGCTGCCGGTCGCCAGCGCCTGCGCCGGTTTGGCATTTATGATGGGGCCGGCGACCAGCTATGCGCTGGAGCCGTATTCCAACGAGGCCGGTGTCGCATCGGCGCTGGTCGGTTTTGTGCAGATGGCCGGCGGCGCCGCGCTGGGCTTGTTGGCCATGGCGCTGCCGTTGCAGCCCAAGCTGGCGCTGGCGCTGGTGATGCTGGCAGGATGTGCTCTGGCGCTGCACGCGCGCCAGCGCAGCAAGCAGATCAAAGGTCAGTTGAACAAGATCGGTTAACCGCTTACCACCGGCACCCGCTGAGCCAACGCCGTCAGCAGCTCGTACCCCAGCGTACCGGCTGCGGCGGCCACCTCATCCACCGGCAGATGACGTCCCCATAGTTCCACCGGCGTACCGATGCTGGCCTGCGGGCAGGAGGTTAAATCAACCGCCAGCATATCCATCGAAACCGTCCCTACGGTGCGCGTCAACACCCCATCCACCCATACCGGCGTACCGCTGGGGGCATGGCGCGGATAGCCATCGGCATAACCGCAGGCCACGATGCCGATGCGCTGTACGGCAGATGCGGCGTAGCGCCAGCCGTAGCCGACGCGATCGCCGGGCTGAAGCGTTTGCAGCGCGATGATTTCACTGCGCAGCGACATCGTCGACTGAAGACCGGTCTCGGCGATATCACGCCACTGGCCGCTCGGCGATGCGCCATAGAGTACAATACCTGGCCGCACCCAACTACCGTGCGTCGCCGGGTGCCACAGCGTCGCGGCGGAATTGGCCAGACAACGCGGCAAGGGTAGCGCTGCTGCCGCGGCATCGATGGTCGCCATCTGCTGCGTCACGCCCTGCGGGCCATCGGCGGTGGCAAAATGGCTCATCAACGTGATCGCCGCAATATTGCGGATCTGTTGCGCCTGCTGCCAGACCTGCGGCAGTCGTGCCGGCGCAAACCCCAGACGGTTCATGCCGCTGTTGATTTTTAGGTAAACCGCCAGCGGGGCCGACAGTTGCGCCTCGGCAATGGCCGCCAACTGCCAGTCACTGTGCACGGCGGTTGTCAGACGATAACGGTCAATCAGCGCCAGGTCTTGCGCCTGGAAAAAACCCTCCAGCAGCAGTATCGGCCCTTGCCAGCCGGCGTCACGCAGCATCACCGCTTCGGCGAGATCCAGCAGGGCGAAACCGTCGGTGTTCGCCAGGCTTTGCCATACCCGGTCAATCCCATGGCCATAGGCATTGGCCTTGACCACCGACCAGATTTTGGCGGTTGGCGCAAAGCGGCGGATCACCTGCAGGTTATTGTCAAACGCGGCAAGATGCAGCGTAGCGCTAATCGGGCGGGGCATGGGCTCTCCTTCGGGCCGGATTTATGGGCCGCTGGCGGGAACCAGCGGCAATAATGCGAGGATTAACGTACTGGGTGCACGCCTTTCAACGGAACGCTACGTGAGTTGCGAAACCCCGCACTGTAACGCGCCACCGATAAATCATCGGAGGGTATTCCCGGGGTGGTCCCTGAGATCAGATCGGCAAGCAACTGGCCGGAACCGCAGGCCATGGTCCATCCCAGCGTGCCATGACCGGTGTTCAGGTAGAGGTTTTTCACCGAGGTGCGACCGACTATCGGCGTGCCGTCCGGCGTCATCGGGCGTAGCCCGGTCCAGAAGGTCGCCTGTTCGACGTTGCCGCCGTTCGGATACAGATCGCGCACCACCATCTCCAGCGTTGCGCGGCGCTTTTGCTCCAACTCGGTATTGAACCCGACGATCTCGGCCATGCCGCCAACGCGGATACGCTGGTCGAAGCGGGTAATGGCGATTTTGTAGGTTTCATCCAGCACGGTCGAAAACGGTGCCGCCGAGGCGTCGGTAATCGGAATAGTCAGCGAATAGCCTTTCAACGGATATACCGGTATCGACACCAGCCCACGCAGCAGCGCGGTGGAATAGGAACCGAAGGCAACCACATAGCTGTCGGCGGTCAATAGCTGGTCGCCACATTGCACACCGCTAATTTTGTCCCCCTCCACCAGCAGGCGATCCACGCTGTGGTTGTACAGAAAGGTTACGCCCGCCTGTTGCGCCATCGCCGCCAATTGCTGGGTAAACAGCTGACAATCACCGGTTTCGTCATTCGGCAACTGCAAGCCACCGGTCAGTTTATGCGCAACCTGAGCCAGCGCCGGTTCAGCGCTTGCCAGTTGGCCTGCATCGAGCAATTTATACGGGACACCGGCATCTTCCAATACTGCGATGTCCTTCGCGGCGTTTTCATACTGCTGCTGGGTACGGAACAGTTGCAAGGTACCGCCCTGGCGACCTTCGTATTGAATGCCGGTTTCCTGGCGCAGTGCTTTGATGCAGTCACGGCTGTATTCGGCCAACCGCACCATGCGCCCTTTGTTGGTCATGTAATGGGAGACATTGCAGTTTTTCAGCATCTGCCACATCCAGTTGAGCTGGAAGCTGCTGCCGTCCAGGCGAATCGCTAATGGCGCATGGCGTTGGAACATCCATTTAATTGCTTTCAACGGCACGCCGGGAGCGGCCCAGGGCGCGGCGTAACCGGGGGAGATCTGGCCGGCATTGGCGGCGCTGGTTTCCATCGCCGGGCCCGATTGACGGTCGATCACCGTAACCTCATGACCGGCCTTCGCCAAATACCAGGCACTGGCTACGCCGACTACCCCACTACCTAAAATTAACACTCGCATCGTTGACTCCGGCCCCAGGCATGATAAAGCATAATATTCTGCTCACAGGAAATTAACTCAGAGGAAAAAACCATCCAACAAATTAATCATCAAACGTGACTGATTTCACAATTAATTTATCGTTCAACTGAGATTGTTTTGCAATAGACGGCAACAAATAGCGATAACCTGTGGCAAAAGCCGCTATAACCGGCCAATTACCGTCTTTTTTGCTAGCATTGACAGCATTGTCATCATCGTAAATTGGCCTAGCGTGCAACATGCCATTAACAGAATATAAAAATATCGCCACCATTAACCGCAGAATAATAATCCATAAAACAGCCTATTTATCGCAATATCATTTGCCAGGGAGCGAACTCGGCGTCAGCATAAAAATTCGCTCATAAATCGGACGACCTTGACCGATGAGCCAGTGCGTTGAATTTTTAGGTTTTATAACCCATCCCCCCTGCCCGGTTTTGAGCTACGATTGTTACAGGGCCGCCGCTATGAGCCGGGCCCGTTAATAACGAGGGGTGCGCTGATGTCTACTTCAACACATGATCACATTACGGATGAAAAACGTCTGAGCGATGGACCGGACTGGACGTTCGAGCTGCTGCAAGTGTATCTGGATCATATCGATCGCGTAGCCAAGCATTACCGACTGGACACCTATCCGCATCAAATCGAAGTGATTACCTCCGAACAGATGATGGATGCCTATTCCAGCGTCGGTATGCCGATCAACTATACCCATTGGTCATTCGGCAAAAAATTCATCGAGACCGAGCAGCGCTACAAGCATGGACAGCAAGGGTTGGCCTATGAAATCGTTATCAACTCCAATCCCTGCATTGCCTATCTGATGGAAGAAAATACCATCACCATGCAAGCGCTGGTGATGGCGCATGCCTGTTATGGACATAATTCATTTTTCAAGAACAACTATCTGTTCCGCAGTTGGACCGATGCCAGTTCGATCGTCGATTATCTGCTGTTCGCCCGCCACTACATCAGCGAATGCGAAGAGCGCTACGGGGTGGTCGAAGTGGAAAAACTGCTCGACTCCTGCCATGCATTGATGAGTTACGGCGTCGATCGCTATAAACGCCCACAGAAAATTTCATTGCAGGAGGAAAAGGCTCGGCAAAAAAGCCGGGAAGAATACCTGCAAAGCCAGGTCAATTCGCTGTGGAAAACCCTGCCGCGCGTCGAGCGGGAAGAAGCGCCGGAACAGGCTCACCGCTATCCCGCCGAGCCGCAGGAAAATATTCTCTATTTTATGGAGAAGAACGCACCGCTGCTGGAACCGTGGCAGCGCGAAGTGCTGCGCATCGTACGCAAGGTGAGTCAGTATTTCTATCCGCAGAAGCAGACGCAGGTGATGAACGAAGGCTGGGCGACCTTCTGGCATTACACCATTCTCAATCACCTGTACGACGAAGGCCGGGTGAGCGATCGCTTTATGCTCGAGTTCCTGCACAGCCATACCAACGTGGTATACCAACCGCCGTACAACAGCCCTTATTACAATGGCATCAACCCGTATGCCCTCGGGTTCGCCATGTTCCAGGATATCAAACGTATCTGCCAGTCGCCGACGGAAGAAGATCGCTACTGGTTCCCGGATATCGCCGGCAAAGACTGGCTGGACACCCTGCATTTCGCCATGCAGGACTTCAAGGACGAAAGTTTTATCAGCCAGTTTCTGTCGCCGAAGGTGATGCGTGACTTCCGGTTGTTTACCGTGCTGGATGACGATCGCAACAATTATCTGGAGATCGCGGCAATCCATGACGAAGCTGGCTATCGGGCGATTCGCCAGGAATTGTCAGCCCAGTACAACCTGAGCAATCACGAACCGAACATCCAAATCTGGAACGTTGACCTGCGCGGCGACCGTTCACTGACCATGCGCTATGTACCGCAAGAGCGTGCGCCGCTGGACAAAAGCCGCCGCGAGGTCATGAAGCACCTGCACCGCCTGTGGGGGTTCGACGTGATTTTGGAACAGCAAAACGAAGATGGCAGCATTGAACTGCTGGAGCGTTGCCCGCCGCGCCCCAACACGCTGTAATTGAACGCAACAAAAAAGGGGCGCCAGTCAGTGCGCCCCTTTCGATTGCCAATCCTGCCCTAGCGACGAGCTTCCGTCAGATCGCTTGGCATGGTGCCCTGCATACTGTGCCAGATGGCGCCGCTTTCCTTGCCATAATTACGCACCGTATCCATCACCTGATCGTACATTTTCTCGTGGCACAGCATCGACAGCTTGCTGTAGAAGTTCAACGCCAGCTTGCGCGCTTCCGGATTGGAGAAATAGTAGCGACCCACGCGGGTGTACAGGCCTTTGAGACCGTTGAAGATCAAACCGTAAATGGGATTGCCGGAAACAAACGCCAGCCCACGGAAGATTTCGTAATCCAGCTTGTTGAACGCTTCAGCCTGGTCTTCCACCTCGGTGGCTTTTGCCAGCACTTCCTGCGCCTGTTCCGGATGGTTGCGTACCGCCGCCCGGATAAAGATCGATGCAATATTGGTGCGCACCGACAACAGATTGTCGATCAGCTGCGGCACGCTGTTATGATCGAGGCGCGCCAGCGTTTCCAGAATATTAAGACCGGACGTTTCCCAAAAGTTGTTCACTTTGGTCGGTTTGCCATGCTGAATGGTAAGCCAGCCGTCACGGGCCAAACGTTGCAAAACCTCTCGTAACGTGGTGCGCGTGACCCCAATCAGTTCAGAAAGCTCACGCTCCGCGGGCAAAATAGAGCCAGGGGGGAAGCGATTATTCCAAATACTTTCGATAATGTATTCTTCCGCGAAACCGGCAGGACTCTGCGCCTTAATGACCATGTTTTTGACGTTCCGTAGCGACGATAATCAGAATTAGTAGTCTGCTGATCATACCAGATCGCTCCGGCATGACATAGCATGAGCGAAAAACAATAAACGAAAGTGTGCATAACCTGGCAAAAAATAGGCAAAAAAAGCAAAGCGTGCCAATTTTCGTCGGTATTTTCCGTCTCGGTTGCATCACGGCAAGTGGCATTGGTAGGGTAGCAGTTACTATTTGGTAAAGGGTTGTAGAAGCAGCATGGACATGACAACGCGCAGTGCGCTAGTAAAAAATTTTCTTGGCCAGTCGCCCGACTGGTACAAACTGACCATTATTGCCTTTTTATTGATCAATCCATTGGTCTTTTTCCTGGTCAGCCCGTTCGCTGCCGGCTGGCTGCTGGTGGTGGAGTTTATCTTTACCCTGGCGATGGCACTCAAGTGTTACCCGTTGCAGCCCGGCGGTTTGCTGGCCATTGAAGCCGTAGCTATCGGCATGACCAGCCCAGCTCACGTTGGCGAGGAGATCGCCAATAATCTGGACGTCCTGCTGCTGCTGATCTTTATGGTCGCCGGCATTTATTTCATGAAGCAGTTGCTGCTGTACGTCTTCACTAAACTGCTGCTGAATATTCGTTCAAAAATGCGCCTGTCGCTGGCCTTCTGTCTGGCGGCGGCCGTACTTTCCGCGTTTCTGGATGCGCTGACGGTGGTTGCGGTAGTGATCAGTGTCGCCACCGGATTTTACTCGATTTATCACAATGTGGCCTCCAATCAACCCGACGGTAAGCATGACGTTGGTGACGACAGTAATATTGACGGTGAAGACCGCAAGCAAACGCTGGAGCAGTTCCGCGCCTTCCTGCGCAGCCTGTTGATGCATGCCGGCGTCGGTACCGCACTGGGCGGCGTCATGACCATGGTGGGCGAGCCGCAAAACCTGATCATCGCCAAGAGCGCCGGTTGGGCCTTCGGCGATTTCTTTTTGCGCATGGCACCGGTTACGCTACCGGTTTTCGTCTGCGGTTTACTGGTGTGCCTGCTGGTTGAGCGCTTTGGCGTCTTTGGCTACGGCGCAACGTTGCCGGAACGCGTGCGTGAGGTGCTGAAAGACTATGACATCAAAGCGACCGAAAAACGCAGTCGCCAGGACAAGGTCAAACTGGTGATCCAGGCGTTGATCGGCGTTTGGCTGGTTCTGGCGCTGGCGCTGCACCTGGCCGAAGTTGGTCTGATCGGCCTGTCGGTGATTATCCTCGCCACCTCGTTATGCGGCGTGACCGACGAACACGCCATCGGCAAGGCATTCCAGGAAGCGTTGCCGTTTACCGCCCTGCTGACGGTGTTCTTCACCGTGGTGGCGGTCATTATTGAACAACATCTGTTTACGCCGGTCATCACCTTCGTGCTGCAGGCCGAACCGTCGGCGCAGCTGGTGTTGTTCTACCTGTTCAACGGTCTGCTTTCTTCGGTATCCGACAATGTTTTTGTCGGCACCGTGTACATCAACGAAGCCCATGCCGCCCTGACCAACGGCGCCATTTCCCTCAAACAGTTCGAAATGCTGGCGGTGGCGATCAACACTGGTACCAACCTGCCCTCGGTTGCCACGCCCAATGGCCAGGCGGCGTTCCTGTTCCTGTTGACCTCGGCTCTCGCCCCGCTGGTGCGCCTGTCTTATGGCCGCATGGTATGGATGGCATTGCCGTACACGCTGGTGCTGACCATTACCGGCCTGCTGTGCGTTGAATATACCCTGGCACCGATGACCGACCTGTTAACCCAATGGCACTGGATCAGCCAGCCGGTACACCTGGGTTAACGGGCTCTGACTGCCGCCTGAGATAGCGACAGCGGTCTTGCACCGGCTTATATCGCCGGTGCGGCCGCTATCGGCATCAAGGTCACGCGATCTGACAAACATTAATCTGCCGAGTGCGCGGACTGCGCCGATGGGTCAGCCGCCCTTTTTTGGGTCCCAGAACATAACGCAATGCCCAAGGTAATCAGCAGCGCGCTGACCAGATGAAATGCGTGCAACGGCACCTGCAGGAACAAAATGCTCAATACGCCACCGCTTAATGGAATCAGGTGGGAATAGATTTCTCCGCGGGTAGCACCGATAGCCAGAATACCTTTGTTCCACAGCAAATAGGCCAGCCATGAAGGGAAAACGATCAGGTAGGCCAAGCCTGCCAGGAATCCTGGTTGCAGGTAAACCGCCAAATTCAGCTGACCCGGCTGCCAAACTCTGAACGCCAGTATCGGTAATAGCATCACCGCGCCAATCAACGCACTGACGGCAACAAAGGCATTGCCGGTAATTTCCCGTGGTTTTATGCGCAAGAATGCACAGTAAAGCGCCCAACTGATGGCAGAGCCCATGGTCCAGACGTCACCACGATTTAAATTCTTCAAGCTATCAACGTGCAGCAAATCGCCCTGCAACACCAGGTACACCACGCCAAGTGAACTGAGCAGAACGCCATAAATATTGCGCGATGAAATACGTTCCTTGAAAATCAACTTGTTGATTAGCAATACTAACGCCGGCGTGGTCGACAGGTAGATCGCCGCATTCAATGAGGAGGTGTACTGTAAACCGATATAAAGTGTCAGAGGGAATAGCACCTGTCCGCACAGGGCTAAAAACAGGATGGTGCCCTTGGCTTTTCTCATCACTGCCCATTGTTGCCTGACCTGATTACAGTAAAGCGTCATCAGTAGTAGCGCCGTGAGTAACCAACGCGCGGTGGACAAGATGATCGGATCGGCTTGTGCAACCAGTAGATGGCCCACCACGTAATTGCCTCCCCAAAAACAGGCGGCGAAAGTTAACAGGAAATAAGGCATGGCTCCTCCAGGCGATAGCAACGGCCAATACCGATTGATATCCCTTATACGGCTGGTGGTAAAAGTTGCTGGTCACGTTATCACAGCGCCACGATGGGAGTTATTGCGTTAAATCATTTTTTAATTTTTATAAAAATATTTTACTTCAGAGCAAAAAACAGCCATCCCGACTTATCACCCCATAGGTCGATATCCCATGGGCAAGGTCACCGCAGCGGTTGCCTTATCCTGCCGATGAAACCCGCGCTGAGGGGATTGCCGCCCCTCGACGTATAGCCAGGAGACCGGTGCCAGCGCCCTGCCGATTGATGGCCGATGCCCGTAAGGTATCAGGTGCCGATCTCCTGTCGGCGGCCGGATATCATCGGCACCTGCAGGATTAAATCCAGTTCTTTCACCATGGTATAGCGCGACAGTGCAGGCGCCTCCAGAGCGACGGACGCTTGCTGCGGCGATTTATTTTGCATCGATTTAGCTATGAGATGCTGGCAGCCGGTTTGAATTGGTTTACACTGCCGGTTCAACTGCTTACTGCATGGAAGAACAAAGATATGTTGCAATTTTTTAACCGTTGCTCGCAGGGGCGCGGTGCTTGGCTACTGATGGCGCTGACGGCGCTGGTGCTTGAGCTGGTTGCGCTCTATTTTCAGCATGTGATGCTGCTGCAACCCTGCGTCATGTGCATCTATGAACGTTGCGCGCTGTTTGGCATCCTTGGCGCTTCACTGGTTGGCGCGATCGCGCCGAAAACGCCGCTGCGCTACGCCGCCATCCTGCTGTGGATTTACAGTGCCTGGGAAGGCGTGCAACTGGCCTGGAAACACACCATGATCCAGCTACACCCGTCCCCGTTCAATACCTGTGATTTCTTCGTCAGCTTCCCTTCATGGCTGCCGCTGGACAAATGGCTGCCGGCAGTATTCTACGCGTCGGGTGACTGTTCTGTGCGTCAGTGGCAATTTCTGAGCCTGGAGATGCCGCAGTGGCTGGTTGGCATTTTCGCCGCTTATCTGGTCATAGCCGTCATTGTGCTGATCGCCCAGTTTGTGCGCCCGCGTCGCCGTGACCTGTTCGGCCGCTAAGCCCATCGCAATAAAAAAGGCGCCGCCATGGCGCCTTTTTTATTGGCAAAACTCGCTGTTTTATACATAACAACGCGTCAGGAGTGGGTAAGGTAGTAAACGAGCACAATCAGCGCTCCAGCAATGGCAAACAGCCGCACCATCTTCATATTTTTTACTCTGAACCGAGCTTAGGGTGCCGCCAAACTACCGGACATTGCTGAAAATATGAAGCCTACGGCGCATCGCAGAGGCTTAATTTACATAACCTTAAGCAAGGCTGTTGTTGGTGTCGCTCAACGCGCCCAACTGGGCTTGTTCAATATGTGATCCTGCCAGTCCACCACTTCACTTTCGCGCACCGCAATATGGCGTACCGTAATGCGTTCGCCGTGCATCGCCGCCTTGGAACCGCTGATCAGCGGATGCCACGGGAACAACGGTTTGCCTTCTCCGATCAGGCGATAGGCGCAGGTCGGCGGCAGCCAGTCAAAGGTGACCAGATTTTCCCGCGTCAGTTTGATGCAGTCTTCTTCCAGCTCGAAACGGCGTTCATAGTTACGACACTGGCAAGATTTGATGTTCAGTTGGTTGCAGGCGACATTGGTAAAATAAATTTCGTCGGTATCTTCGTCGATCAGCTTATTCAAACAGCATTGCCCACAACCGTCGCACAGCGATTCCCATTCTTTTTCCGACATTTCAGCCAGCGTTTTGGTTTGCCAAAAAGGGAGTTGTGACATGTTGACGTCCGGTATAGGTAATTGAACTTCTGCCTGAGAACAGGCGGCGAGTGTATATCTTATTATACGTGCAAATGACGATGGCATCATCCCTTGATTAGCGCTGGGTGATGACGCTGATGGACTGGCGCGTCAATGCCGCCAGAAACGGCGCGTGACGCGCGCTGAACGCATAATGCCGCCGCGGCGGCATCGGCGATTAAATGACGCGGGTGTTGAGCGTTTTACCGTTCAGCGACACGTTGAGCATGTCGCCGGATGTCATCGGACCCACGCCTTGCGGGGTGCCGGTCAGAATAATATCGCCGGCTCGCAGGGTAAAGAAACGGCTCATATAGGCGATCAACGGCAAGATCGGCGTAATCATATCGCGGGTGTTACCCTGCTGACGTACGTCATCGTTCACCGTCAGTTTCAGTTCGGCATTCTGCGGATCGCCAAACTCGGCTACCGGGATAAACCCCGAAATCGGACAGGAACCGTCAAAACCCTTGGCCTTTTCCCACGGCTGCCCGGCTTTTTTGAAGCCGGCCTGCAAATCGCGCAGCGTCAGATCCAGCGCCACGCCGTAGCCGGCAATTGCCCGGGCCACGCGGTCTTCATTGGCCTGTTTGAGCGGCGTGCCGATCAATACCGCCAGTTCAACTTCATGATGTACGGCACCTAATTCCTTCGGGATGGCTACCGGTTGGCGCATATCGCACAGCGCGGTTTCCGGCTTGATGAAAATTACCGGTTCTGCCGATTTGGCGCTGCCCATCTCCTTGATGTGATCGGCATAGTTGCTGCCCACGCAGACCACTTTGTTAACCGGAAAATCGAGTAACGCGCCCTGCCAGTCTCTATGTTGGTACATACCTGACTCCTGACAAAAATGCCCCGGCAATCTGGTGGCCAAGGCCTGATAAGCTGAATTATTGTCCGACAGCGTCGGCCATCATACCCACGCTGATGGCAAAATAATATGAACGATTCCAATGCATAATAGTACGGAAATTATCATAAACCATGAATGCGCGCCCCTGCGCATCATCCGGCGTAATTATCCAGCTGCGCAGAGTAGCGCTCGGCAGCGCTGAACCGTCCGCCTGCCTGATGCCCATCGCCGCCCACTGGTTGACGCTGCGCGCCTGGCCGTTTTTCAGCCCCAGATGGCCACTGCCGAAGCCCGACGGCAGTGTCACTTCACGCCCCCAGCCAATCCCCGGCTTCCAGCCTTCGGTTGCCAGGTAGTTGGCGGTTGAAGCAAAGACATCATCAAGGTTATGCCAGATATCGATACGCCCATCGCCATCGCCGTCGGCACCGTAGCTCAGGAACGAGCTGGGCATAAATTGGCACTGGCCCATGGCACCGGCCCAGGATCCGGTTAACTGCTCAGCCGGAACATGCCCCTGCTGAATAATCTGCAATGCCGCCATCAGCTGTTTACTAAAGAAGGCTTCTCGTCGCCCTTCAAAGGCCAGCGTCGACAGTGCCGACACCACGTCTTCCTTGCCCTGTATTTTGCCGTAATGGCTTTCCATTGCCCACAACGCCACGATATAGCGCTCCGGTACCCCATAACGTGCAGTCGCTCGCGCCAGCTGCGGTTGGTACTGTCGCAACAGCTGCCGCCCCTGCTGAATTTTCGTCGGCGACAGAACGCGTTGCAGATAAACATCCAGCGTTATTTTTTTCTCGAGCTGGTTGCGGTCGGCCTTGATCACCCGATCAACGAAATGCACATTGGCAAACGCGCTGTCGACGGTTTGCCGATCGATGCCCTGAGCCACGGCCTGGCGCTTGAGCGCTTCGACATACGCGGGAAACTCCGCCGGATCGCGCCCCGTCTGCGCCAGCGTAGTGTCCGCCGGTGCGGTCGGTGGCTTCAGCATGCCGTTCGATGAGACTGACGGCTTCAGCATCCCGCCGGTTGAGGCCGGGGCCACATCAGCCGTTGACGCCGTTGCTGGCGCAGACGCCGCGATATTGTCTTTGCTGGCGCAGCCTGCCAGCACCAGGGTGGTGATCATCAGAGCGGGAGCCGACAATTTCATCGCAATATTCCTTCTCGAAGCAAACCGGGCCCGTCACCTGTTGGCAACCGTCGCCCGGCCGGGGGCAGACAACCGGCGAATATTACTCCCCGCCGGTCAGATGCTGATTTAATAAATTTTCTACCGGCGGCGGGAATTGCAGATAAAACCCTTCTTCCTGCAAGGCCTCTTTCACTTTTTCAATATCCGCATTGGCTAATCTTTTACGCCCTTCAAGATTAAGCAGCATGGCAAACTGCGGCCTACCGAAACTTTTCAGCAAATCTTCCGGCACGCGAGAAAAATCGTCTTTTTTTTCGACATAAAGATAAGTTTGGTCACGTTTTGGGCTTCTATAGATCACACAAAGCATTTTTTTAACTCTATTTAATTGGGGCAGTATCTTGCCTGGATATAACTCTGACTATAACATGCTTCTAGTACATCGGAATATCGCACCCCGAGTGGTATTCCGGGGATTTAAAGTTGCTGAGACTGAGTCAGGATAGATGTCACAATCGCCAATTGAGCTAAAAGGCAGCAGTTTTACCCTATCGGTTGTTCATTTGCATAATTCGCAACCCGAGGTAATTCGCCAGGCGTTACAGGAAAAAGTCGAGCAAGCGCCCGCTTTTCTCAAAAACGCCCCTGTTGTTATCAACGTTGCTACGCTTAACGGCGATGCGAACTGGAAAGAACTCCAACAGGCCGTTACGGCTGCAGGCTTGCGCGTGGTGGGCATCAGCGGTTGTAAAGATGAGCGGCAAAAACGGGCTATTGCCCGTGCCGGCTTGCCGTTGATGAGCGAGGGCAAAGGCCAGAAAGTGGCCGTTGACGCACCGCCGGCCGTAGCGCCGGTAGCGGAAAATGCCCCGGCCAAAACGCGCACCATCAGCACGCCTGTCCGTTCCGGCCAACAAATTTATGCCCGCAACTGCGATTTAATCGTGACCAGCAGCGTCAGTGCCGGTGCCGAATTGATTGCCGACGGCAACATTCATATCTACGGTTCGATGCGCGGTCGTGCGCTGGCGGGCGCTTCAGGTGATACGCAATGTCAGATTTTTTGCACGCACCTGGGCGCTGAGCTAGTCTCTATCGCAGGGCAGTACTGGTTGAGCGACCAAATCCCGTCCGAATATTCCGGGCAGGCAGTGCGACTCAGCCTGTTGGATAACGCTTTAACCATACAACCTTTAAATTAAGCCCTTTTGACAAGGAATCCATTTCATGGCACGCATTATTGTTGTTACATCGGGTAAAGGGGGCGTTGGCAAGACCACTTCGAGCGCGGCCATTGCGACCGGCTTGGCCCAAAAAGGCAAGAAAACCGTGGTTATCGATTTCGACATCGGCCTGCGTAACCTTGACCTTATCATGGGCTGCGAACGCCGCGTGGTTTACGATTTCGTTAACGTGATCCAGGGTGACGCCACGCTCAACCAGGCGCTCATCAAGGATAAACGCACCGAAAACCTGTTCATTCTGCCCGCATCACAAACGCGCGACAAAGACGCGCTGACCCGTGAAGGCGTTGAAAAAGTGCTCAACGAACTGGGCGAGATGGATTTCGATTTTGTGGTCTGTGACTCACCGGCAGGTATCGAAACCGGCGCGCTGATGGCGCTGTACTTCGCCGATGAAGCCATTATTACCACCAACCCGGAAGTGTCGTCAGTACGCGACTCGGACCGCATTCTGGGTATCCTGTCGTCCAAATCGCGCCGTGCGGAACAGGGGAAGGAAGCCATCAAGGAACACCTGCTGCTCACCCGTTACAATCCGGGCCGCGTTAGCCGTGGCGACATGCTGAGCATGGAAGACGTGCTGGAAATCCTGCGTATTCCACTGGTCGGCGTGATACCGGAAGATCAATCGGTGCTGCGCGCCTCCAACCAGGGCGAACCCGTCATCCTGGACCACGAGTCTGACGCCGGCAAGGCCTACGACGACACCGTTAACCGCTTGTTAGGAGAAGAACGCCCATTCCGCTTCATCGAAGAAGAGAAGAAGGGCTTCCTGAAACGCCTTTTTGGGGGATAAACCATGGCTTTGTTAGACTTTTTTCTGTCCCGCAAAAAATCGACAGCCAGTGTAGCCAAGGAACGGCTGCAGATTATCGTTGCAGAACGTCGTCGCGGGGACAGTGAGCCCCCGTATCTGCCTGATTTGAAACGCGACATTCTGGCGGTAATCTGCAAATACATTCAGATCGACCCTGAAATGCTCCACGTTCAGTTTGAGCAGAAAGGGGACGATATTTCGGTACTTGAACTTAACGTGACGTTGCCGGAATCGGAAGAAGCAGCTAAATGATTGCGACGCATTAATTACCCCCTGTATATTTTTTGCAGGGGGTAACTGTATATGCATCCAGATAAATCGTATTTTGACAGTAATTTCCACGCGTTTATTGTTTGAGATTAATCCCAATTAATTTTGCGTCAACTTTCTTTAAAGTTGAAAATGGTCCAAAAATATCCGGTCAGATTATCCAGCAACAAATGTACGGAGCAAAGACTGTTTCCCCTGCCCCGTTACTTTTATCGTTTAATTAATAATTCTTCAGAATAGCCTGCAAAGGTTCGGCTAATAATTCCGCACGCCAACCACTGATTAATTCCGGCAGACCGTCGCCGTTTTTCAATTTCCAGTGCCAATTGAGCAACTGGTTGATCTGACGTCGCGATGCCAACAGCTCGCTGCTGAGACCGCTTTGTTCGCTGACGGTAACGATCGCCGCCTTGATATCCTTGAACACTTTCTTGTAACCAGGCTGGTCGATCAGGCTCGCGACCGGTGGCGGCAACGCGCTCTCGTCCATCTGGTTGGCTTCCTCGACCAGCGCCAGCAGGGTTTTACCGTGATAGCGAATTTCCGGACCACTCAGGCCAAGGGCATCCAGCTCCCCCAACGACCCCGGCATATGACGCGCTACCGCCCACAGATTTTCTTCACGCACCACAAAATTAACCGCCAGATCGCGTTCACGCGCCTGACGCAACCGCCACTCCGCCAGCTTTTGCAAACAGCCCAACTGACGCGCGCGCAGCTGCCAGGCGTTGGTGATTTCACGGTAGGCCAGTTCCGGCGCCAGCGTTTCGCTGCGGCGTTGGCACAACAGCAGGCACTCGCTGCTGGCGGCAGCGGTCCAGCCGGCCTGTTCGGTTTCCTGCACCAACTGCCTGGCCATCGGCAACAGATAAAACACGTCGGCGGCGGCATACACGCACTGGCGTTCGGTCAATGGACGCGCCAGCCAGTCGGTACGCGATTCGCTTTTATCCAGTTCGACCTGCATGTATTGCGCCACCAGAGTGGCAAAACCGCACGACAGCGGCTTGCCGGTAAAGGCGGCCAGGATCTGCGTATCGACCAGCGGAGTGGGCAACGTATTGAAGGCGTTCAAAAACACCTCCAGATCTTCGCTACCGGCGTGCAAGAACTTGACCACTGCACTGTCGGCCAGCAGATCGACAAACGGCTGCCATTGTTTGATTGGCAGTGGATCAATCAGGGAGAGTTGTTCACCATCGTATAACTGGATCAGGCCTAACTGCGGATAGTAGGTACGCGTTCTGACAAATTCGGTGTCGAGCGCAATCTGCGCATGTTTTCTTGCCTGTTCGCAGACCTGCTGCAATCCGGCGTCGGTAGTGATCAACGTATAATTCAAAACATCATTCTCTTATTTCGGTTCAAACACAACAACGCCGGCATTCACCGGCGTTGTTGATGCAAAGGGACAAGCAAGGCGTCAGGCGGCATCAGCGGCCTTTGGCTTATTCTGCTCGTCACGCAGTTCTCGCCGCAAGATCTTGCCAACGTTGGACTTTGGCAATTCGTCACGGAACTCAACAATTTTAGGCACTTTATACCCGGTCAGATGCCGACGGCAATGCGTCAGCAGCTCATCAGCGGTCAGTGAGGCATCCTTCTTCACTACGCACACCTTCACCGCCTCACCGGAAACGTCGCTCGGCACGCCAATCGCCGCGCACTCCAGCACTTTGGCATGCTGACTGACCACCTCTTCGATTTCGTTCGGATATACGTTGAAGCCTGACACCAGGATCATGTCCTTCTTGCGATCGACAATGCGGATAAACCCGTCATTATCGACCGTAACGATATCGCCGGTCGCCAGCCAACCGTCCTTCAGCACTTCATCCGTTGCTTCCGGGCGCTGCCAATAGCCTAACATAACTTGCGGCCCTTTGACCCACAGTTCACCCGGTTCGCCCGGCGCAACATCATTGCCGTGCTCATCCACCAGGCGCACGTCGGTCGACGGCACTGGCAAACCGATGCTGCCGCTGTAATGTTTCAGATCGTAGGGGTTGCCAGCCACCAGCGGCGCGCACTCGGTCAGGCCATAGCCTTCCAGCAAATGTTTGCCGGTGGTTTTTTCCCATTTGTCCGCCACAGATTTCTGCACCGACATGCCGCCGCCGACCGAGAAACGCAGGGTCGAGAAATCGAGTTTGTGGAAGTCGTCGTTATTCAGCAGCGCATTAAACAAGGTATTTACCCCACTCATGGCGGTGAACGGGTATTTGGCCAGTTCTTTTACCAGACCGGGAATATCACGCGGGTTGGTGATCAGCAGGTTGCGACCGCCCAGATCGATGAATAACAGGCAGTTCACCGTTAGTGCAAAAATGTGATACAGCGGTAACGCCGTCACCACCAGCTCCTGACCGTCACGGAACAGCGGCGCATAGGCCGCCTTGGCCTGCTCCAGATTGGCCTGCATGTTGCGGTGGGTCAGCATCGCGCCCTTGGCAACCCCGGTGGTGCCACCGGTGTATTGCAAGAACGCCAGATCGGAATTAATGATGTCCGGTTTTACATATTGCAGCCGGCGACCGCGTTGCAGCGCGGCGCGAAACGAGATGGCATCCGGCAGGTGATACTTGGGCACCAACCGTTTGATGTACTTCACCACAAAATTGACCAGCGTGCCTTTGGCGGCGGAAAGCTGATCGCCCATCCGCGTCAGGATTACGTGCTTGATCTGGGTTTTGAATACCACTTTTTCCAGCGTATGGGCAAAGTTGGATACGATGACGATCGCCGCCGCCCCGCTGTCGTTCAACTGGTGTTCCAACTCGCGCGGCGTATAAAGCGGATTGACGTTGACCACCACCATGCCGGCGCGCAAGACGCCAAACAGCGCAATCGGGTATTGCAACAGGTTGGGCATCATCAACGCCACACGGTCGCCCTTCTGCAAACCGAGTTCATTTTGCAAATAGGCGGCGAAAGCCCGGCTGCGCTCTTCCAGCTTGCGGAAAGTCATGACCTCGCCCATGTTGATAAAGGCTGGCTGATCTGCGTAGCGCAGCGCCGCGCTTTCGAACATTTCAACCAAAGACGAATGGCGATCGGCGTCGATTTCTGCCGGAACATCTGCCGGGTAACGTTTTAACCAGACCTTGTCCAAGGTATTACTCCTGAAATCATTACTAATAATCATCGCAGCCCCCAAACACGCAGCCGAACTTTAACAATATTTTAACTCAGCGTACCAGTTTGCGTTTTAAACAATATTCAGGTTGCGATGTAGGTCACTAATTGCCGGCGGATCCTGGTGCCAAAAGAAAAGGGCGGCATCTAAGCCGCCCTCATCACAATAAAAATCTTCGCGTAACTTACTCGGTAACGATAGTCTGCACCTGTGCTGGCCCTGGATTGTACCAGCCATAGCCTGCGCCCCAACCCGGTCCCCACGGCCCGCTACGCCATCCCCATGGCTCCATCGGCGCCGGCGGCATGACGATCTGCTGCGTCAGGTGCCAGCGTTTGTAACCGCTGGCATTCATGGTAATGAATTTATACGGCGTGGCGCCAATTTTGCCGGGGCGCACACCGGTAATCGGCCCAACCACGGTGACCAGTTGCCCTTTGAAATCCGTCGGCTCCAGGAAACCGTTCACCGTTGCCAGCAGCCGCCCCTGAGAAGGTTCGCCCAACGTCGGTCGAGCGCCGTTGTCCAGAGGTACCGCCGCAATCTCCAGCACCGTTTTGCCCTGCTCGTTGTGCACGCTGATGACGTTACCGCCAAAACGCGCTTCAGCACCGGTAAACAGGCTTGGTGCGTTTTGCACCGATGCCAAATCCGTCACCGGCGTCGGCGAGCTCCCCTTGATCGCATCCGGAACCGTTACACAGCCGGATAACAGCAGCGCGCCGCAGGCCATGGCCAGCAGCGACAGTTTATTGGTAGCAGTACGGATTATCATGTCGCAATCTCCTGAAATTTCTGTAACTTCGACTGCGCTTTTGGCAGCAAGTTGCAGACAATTTCATCCTTGATTCAAGGTTGGCGCAATAACAGGCAATTATTCACGGCCCGGTAGTTTTTTCCAGGTCACTTCATTACGCAAATAGGTCGGCTCGGCGTTTTCCACGCTGCACGCCAGCCCCTGCTGCCAGGCAAGCAGCGCTAGCGGTAACATGTCTTCGGCCTGCGGCAATAGCATTTGCCCGTCGCGCAGCGTAACTGGCGTGCCGGCCAGCAGATCGGGATAGGTTTGCCAGCCGGTGCCGACCTGCGCCCACTCCCCTTGCAGCCGTTGTGCACGTTCCAGCACCTGCTGCGGCGACAGCACCGCTTCGGGCTGGCTGTCATGCCAGCTGCCATCGGGTTGGCGTTCAAAACCGCCCCAATACACCTCGCCCATCCGAGCGTCGATCGCCGCCAGCACGCGCTCGGCGCCGGTCATGCGCCAGGCACCCTGCGCCATGGTTTGCAAGGTCGAAATGCCGAGCATCGGCAGATCGGCGCCCAATGCCAGCCCTTGCGCGATGCCAATGCCGATACGCACGCCGGTGAAGCTACCAGGGCCACGGCCAAAGGCCAGCACATCAAGCTGGGACAGCGCCAAACCGGATTGCGCCAATATCTGTTGTACCAGCGGTAATATGCGTTGCGTATGCTCGCGTGGGCAGAGTTCGAACAAGGCGTGGGTTTCACCTTGATTCCACAGGGCGACGGAACAGGCTTCCGTCGCCGTATCAATCGCTAAAATTCGCGGGGACATGCCAACCTCAGGCGGGAGAAAACAGGGCGCGCATTGTAGCACAGCACAAAAGTCACGACTATTGCGCCTTGAGGAAGGCGATAGCCTGCGCCAGATCGCGGGTGCGCGGCGTTGGCGGCAAACTGTTGAGAAATACCTCGCCGTACGGGCGCATCACCAGACGGTTGTCGCAAATCACCAACACACCACGATCGTCGGTGTCGCGGATCAAACGGCCAACGCCCTGCTTGAGGGTAATCACCGCATCCGGCAACTGTACGTCATTGAACGGATCGCCGCCGCGCAGGCGACAATCCTCGATACGCGCCTTGAGCAATGGATCGTCCGGCGAGGTGAACGGCAGTTTATCGATAATCACGCACGACAGCGCATCACCGCGCACGTCAACCCCTTCCCAGAAACTGCTGGTCGCCACCAATAGCGCATTGCCGGCCTCGACAAACTGCGCCAGTAATTGGCCCTTGCTGGTTTCACCCTGCAGCAATACCGGCAGCGTCATCGTGGCGCGAAACTCTTCGGCCAGTTCGCGCATCATCTGGTGCGAGGTGCATAAAAAGAAGCATCGACCCTGGTTGGCTTCAATCATCGGCCGCAGCATACGCGCCAACTGACGCGCCCCGCCGGGCTGATTGGGCGAAGGCAGATTGCGCGGCACACACAGCAACGCCTGATTGGCATAATCAAACGGGCTGGGCAACAGCAGCGTTTTGGCCTTGTTCAAGCCAAGCCGGTCGGTAAAGTGGCTCATCTGTTCGTTTACCGACAGCGTGGCCGAGGTAAAAATCCAGGTCCCCGGCTTGTCGTCCAGCAATTCGCGAAAGCGTTCGGCGACCGTCAGCGGCGTCAACGCCAAAACAAAATGACGCGAATTACATTCATACCAATAACTGAAGCCCGGTTCGTCGACATTTTTCAAGCGCTTGAGGCGAGCCCGGTATTGGGTGGCCCGTTCGAACGCCGCGTCCAACAGCGCCGAGCGGCCAAGGGACAGTTTGACCACGTCATAGCACAGCTCCAGCGCATCATCGAGCAGTACCAAGGCGCGCTGCACGTTGGGCTGGTTCAATACCTCACGCAGATTGCCGCGAAAACCCGGTTCCCCCAGCGCCAAGCGGAAATCCTGGGTACTCTGGTTCAGGCGGTCGGCGCTTTTTTGCAATTGGGCCGAATCGCGTACCTCAGTGCGATAAGCGATAGTAATGTCTTTGGCTAAATCCATTAACTGACGACTGGTGAGCTGCTTGCCGAAATATTGGCTGGCAATGTCCGGGATCTGATGGGCCTCATCGAAAATCATCACTTCCGCTTCGGGGATCAGTTCCGCAAAGCCGCTTTCCTTTACCACCATGTCGGCCAGAAAAAGATGATGATTGACCACCACCACGTCGGCATCCATCGCCCGGCGGCGTGCCTTGACCACGAAGCAGTCTTTGTACAGCGGGCAGTCGCTGCCCAGGCAGTTGTCGTTGGTGCTGGTCACCAGCGGCCAGACAAAACTGTCTTCCGCCACGTCGCTGCAGGTGCTGATATCGCCTTCTACCGTTTGCGAAGACCAGCCGCGCAACCGCACCAGGTCAATCAACGTCTGACCGGCCAGCTCTCCGCCGGCCATCGACTGCTGCTCCAGCCGCTCCAGGCACAAATAGTTGGAGCGCCCTTTCAACAGCGCCAGCTTGCCTTTGAATTTCAGCGCCTTGGCCATGGTGGGTAAATCACGTGTATACAGCTGATCCTGTAACGCTTTGGAACCGGTAGAAATGATCACTTTGCGCTTGGCGCGCAGCGCCGGTGCCAGATACGCGAAGGTTTTACCGGTGCCGGTGCCCGCCTCCACCACCAGTTCCTGCTTGAATGTAATCGCTTCGGTAACCGCTTCGGCCATCAGCCGCTGCGCTTCACGCGGTTTAAAGCCGCTGATTGCCTGCGCCAGGGCGCCGTCTGTTGCGAAATCGTCTGCCACGCTATCTCTCTGCCGGGAAAATTCAACTGTGATTATATACACATTCGGCGCCGCCGTGCAGGGTGCAGCAACCCGCGCCGTGCTGTGTTACCCTAGGCGCGATGATGATATGGAGATAACCGAATGAATATTGAACGAATTGATCCTGAACAGCGCTGGTCGGAAGCGGTCATCCACAACGGCACCGTCTATTACACCAGCGTACCGGAGAATCTGGACGACGACGCCACGGCGCAGACCGCCAATGCGCTGGCGGCAATAGACGTGCTGCTGGCCCGCGTCGGTTCCGACAAAAGCCGCATTCTCGACGCCACCATTTTCCTGGCTGACGGCGCCGACTTTGCCGCCATGAACGCGGCGTGGGATGCCTGGGTGGTTCCCGGCAGCGCCCCGGTTCGCTGCACGGTGCAAGCCAAATTAATGAACCCGAAGTACAGGGTTGAAATCAAAATCATTGCGGCCCAATAAAAAAACCGCGGACAGCATCCCCCGTCCGCGGCCATATTACAGCGCCCTGGTGGCGCTTTTATCATGCCAGTTTGATAATCACCATGCCGGCCAGCAACAGCGCCAGGCCAAACCAGCCCTTGGCATTCAGCCGTTGACCAAACAGGATCCAGCCGGCGGCGATCGTCGCGGCGATACCAAAGCCACCCCACAGCGCATAGGCCACCGACAGATCGATACCTTTCACCGCCTGCGCCAGCGCGCTAAACGCCCCTAACACCGACAGCAATGACAGCAGTCCCAGCCAGATTTTACGAAAACCGTCAGACATTTTCAGGAAGATATTGGCGACAATTTCCAGCACGATGGCCAACGCCAGGAATCCAATGTGATACCACTCAAGCTGTTGCATGATGGTCACCTCGCGCGTTCGCCGAGTCAGTCGCCTTGCGGGTACCTGACTTTACCAGCAGAATGCCGACAATCAGTATCGCCAGCCCTGCCACCTTCAGTGCAGAGATCGGCTCATCGAACCACATAACGCTGAACAGGGTAATAAACAGGATGCCAATGCCTTCCCACAGCGCATAGGCCACGCCCAGCGCCACCCGCTTGATGGCTAATGACAGCAGCACATATGAGGTGGTGATCATCACATACATCACCAGGTGACCGGTGATACTGTCGGTTACACTGGCATATTTCATCGACAGCGTACCAATGATTTCAGCCACAATGGCCATGCCTAAAAAAATCCAATAAATCATAAAAAATCTCCCAAACGGCGAATAACGCACGCAAAGGCGTATTTATCCCGATTTATCTCGTACAAGCGGCACAAGGCACGCAGAGATCCCTGGGGATAAACTGACCCAAACGTAATAAAATGGTTTGCCCGGCCATGCCCATTGACGTGTGACAGGTTGCCACGTCAGCGGTACCGGTTAAGGGAGAAAGGCGCTATAGCTCGCTACACCAGTGATGTTCACTGGCAAGAATGGCAGACAGGAAAAGCTGACAAGGAGAAGTTTTTAGGGTGGTTCGATTAAGTATCATCATAATGTTGTTCTCTATCTTCAGCCGCACACTAACGGGTAACACCACGTGCGATTTGCCCAATATCCTCATCAAGGTAAATTATTTAACCTGAATAGTTGTACCATAGCAAAATTAATAAATCAAACCGACATTTTGACATTTAGATAAAAAAAACAGTTTATAAATAAGAAAGTTAATGTTTTCAAAAATAAAAAAAGACTCAGATTTACATCTGAGCCTTGCAATACATTCGGCAATCGCCAACTGCAGCGACAGCCTGCACCCCGAGCCTTAGCGCAGCATCTGCTTGATGCTGTCCAGCAACCACGCCACCTCTTCGGTCCGGGTTTCTCCGCTGTGCGGATCGATGATCGAACTGTAAACGTGAGGCATCACCTTTTCGACTCCGGCATCAAGACAGGTTGCCAATATCGGCCGGAAGTTTTGCGTATCAATCCCGCCTGTCGGTTCGATCATGGTCATGCCATGGCGTACGCAACTTTCAGCCAAGGCGCGTAGTTCTGCCAAAGACGATAACCCTGCCATGGGGAAGAACTTGGCCGCATGCCCTCCCAGGTCTAGGATCATCGCCACCGCGCTGTCGCAGCTCACCACGGCAGGCTCGCCCTGGCTGCTGTGAACGCCGGTGGAAATGATCACCTTGCCTGGCGTACCGGTTGGCGAGATCAGAGCATTAATGCAGGTATTGCTGATGCCTCGCGCCGCCAGTGCTCCAGCGGCAAAACCACAGCCGGTGAAGGTTTGGTTGACGTGTGCCGGCGCCGTGGCTGCGGCAATCATGGCCGCCTTATAAAACTGTGCCGCCGACCCGGCCCCCAGACCAACGGAAATCGCCGGGATATGCGCCATCCAGCGCTTCACCTCCGCCACGCCCTGTTCAACGTCAGTGAACTGCGCCGAGATTACCCCCACTGCCGCATGCCCTTCGGCGGCATGGTGTACCTGTAGCGCATTGGGAATGTCCTTCGCCAGCACGTTGATAGCCACCCGCCCCCGGTAAAAATCAAGCTGTTGCATATTGCCCCCTGGCCTGTTGCACTATTTCCTGCAGACGCGCCACGATCAACGGCCAGTCATCATCCCGCACCCCTCGAGGATCGAGGCTGAAGATACCTTGATTCAGCCAGTAGTAGCGGGTATAGATAGCCACTTCACCAGTACGCAGTTGCTGTTCTACCTGATAGGCAGTTAAACCCAGGGTGGAAGCGTCCACACTCACCCGCAGGCGATAAATCGCCCGCCCGGCCTCATCTTGTTCGATCTCCGCCTGCAGGCCCGACAACGCTGAAATCTGTTGTGCCAATTCATTCAGCGCGGGTAATTGGCGGCTCCAGTCCGGCTGATGTTGCTGATAATGATCCAGCGCCATCACCAGTCCTACCATGTTCTCTTTACCAATCTTCATCGCACGGGCAATACCGTTATGCTGGGCCTTGCAGCAGGCGATCCACTGCCGGTCGCCGGTAACAAAACCCGAGGTAGGCGCATCCAGCGCTTTCGCTCCGCTATATACCACCATGTCGGCGCCAGCAGCCACGTAAGCTCGCAGATCCTCTTCGGCTGCCGCATCGACAATCAGCGGCACTCCGGCCTCACGGGCCAGCGCGACAAAATCGCTCAGCGCAACCATACCTTTTTGTACACAGTGATGTGACTTGACGTAAAACAGCGCCGCCGTCTGCGCCGTAATCGCCTTTGCCAGTTGCCAGCGGGCCGCCAGATTGCTTTGCCCCACCTCAACCACCCTGCCGCCCCCTAACCGGATAGCGGTGGTGATCGGCGCACCGTAGTCAATATTGTGACCACGCAGCATAACGATTTCATTGGCCAAACCTTCACTGCACGGCATCTGCGCCACCCGATCCGGCTCTCCCCGGGTAATGGCTGCCGCGACGGCAATAGCCACTCCGGCAGAGGCGCAGGACGTCACATAGCTATCTTGCGCGCCGGTATGCCGAGAAATGAGTTCGCCAACCCGATCCACCAGCGCATCAATTTCCACAAAGGCTGATGCCGCTTCGGCCGTCGCCGCCATTACCTCGCTTGGCACCGAAGAAACCCCAAGGATGGTCATCTTGCCGCTGGCATTGATCACCCGTTTCAGCCCGAGCCGTTGATAAATGTTCATCATTGCTCCGTTACAAAATGCCCAGCAAGGAACACACCACGCTCAGTACCACCACGGAAAGCAGGATAGTGGTATAGCGGGGACCTTTTTTGACCAGATAAAAGTAGATAGAAAACACCGCGGCCAGCGGTAACAGGCCGGGGGCGATGGAATCCAGGATCTGCTGCACCACCACCTCGGAGCCTTCCAGCGCGCTGATTTTCAGCGGCGAGGTGATCTTGACGTAGCTGGCAGACAGTGCCCCCATCATGATCAACCCGAGTACGTTGGCCCCGTAGATCAACTCTTTTATCTTGCCCCCTTGCAGCAGACCAATGATCGACTCCCTGCCCAGCGTGTAGCCTTTGTGGGCCAGGCCATAGCTGATCGCCAGAGTAATGGCGGTATACAGCACCACCGGCATAATGCCGCCCATAGCGCTGCCGTTGGCCGCAAAGGGAATGAAAATGGCGATCAGCAACGGCATAATCGCCGCCCAGACCACCGAGTCGCCAATCCCGGCCAGCGGCCCCATCAGACCGGTTTTGATGCCGGTGATAGACGAATCTGAAATCGGCTCACCGTGGGTCTTCTGCTCCTCCATGGCGATGGCCACCCCCTGGATCACCGCACCGAAAGTCTGTTCGCTGTTAAAAAAGTTCAGGTGGCGTTTCAGCGCTTCAACCTGCTCTTCCTTCTGTGGATAGAGCTTTTTAATAATTGGCGTCATGGAGGCGCAGAAAATCAGGCTCTGTAAACGCTCGTAAGAATTGGAAACTTCGGCGCCCAGCCAGTATATAAACCAGGCTTTGGTGATGTCCCGCTTGGTCAGGACGTTGGTTTGCCGCGCCCTTTCCACCAGTTCGTGTTGCATGATGTCGCTGCTCATGATCAGGCCTCCTCACCTTTAGCCATGTTTTTAACCAGGAATGCCGCGCAGGTACCGAAGATGGCCATCGCCATGATGTCGACCTTGAGGTACAGCACCGCGAAGAACCCGGCAATGAAGTAAGGCAGCAGGCTCTTCTTGCCAATAACCATGATGGTGATCGCAAAGCCCAGCGCAGGCAGGATACCGCCCATGATTTCGAACGAGTGGGTCAGCCAATGTGGCATCAGTGCCAGGAATTTCTCGACCACGCCCTGGCCAAAATAGTTGGCTGCGAACACTACCGGGAAGCGGATCACCAGGCCAAGCAGGGCCGGATAAAGGAAGGCGCAACGCATGATCCCGCCGATATTGGCCTCTTCCGCATGCTTATCGGCCATATGCACCCAGACGGCGTTCACGGTACGGCGTAACTGGTCAACGAACACGCCAATCACCCCAAATGGAATTGCCAACGCGATCGCCAGATTGGGATCCATCCCCGCTTTCACGGCGATCGGCAGTGCGATACACGCCGCCAACGCCGGATCTGAAGGGACGTTGCCCCCCGGTGTCGAGGTGACGCCCAGATACACCAACTGCATCCCGGCGCCGATAATCATCGCCGTTTTCATATCCCCCAGCAGGAAGCCGACGAATACCGCAATGGCGATGGGCTGCACCAGCATCCCCGAGAGGGTGTAGCCCAGACGCAGGCGGGCAAACCAGTAATACAGCCCCATACAGATGGCAACGGTCAAGTTATCCATGTTATTGCTCCTAATCGATCAGATGCCGAATATCAGAACTTCTTCAAAATATCTGCCAGTGCCTGTGGCTTGTCTTCCGGGATGGTCTGGAAGAACACCGTCACGCCGCGTTGCTGTAAATCACGCAGGATCGCCACATCCGCCTCATCCAGGGTAATGTTCTGGAATACCGCTTTACGATTCGGCCCACCGCCCAGACCACCTACCTGAATATTTTTCACCTCAAACCCGTCGACCACCGCCTGTTGCACCGTCGCCAGGTTAGGGAACAGCACCAATACGTTGCCCTCTCCCAGTTGGTTCTCCTGCCACGCCGCTGCAAAGCTCCGGTTGCCATAGCAATCCACTTTCACATTCGGCGGCGCAGCCATCAGGTAAATACTTTTCATAAACGGATCGGCTTCCAGCTCATCGCTGACTACCGCGATACGGTTAGCCTGTGATTGCCCAACCCACTTGGTGACGACCTGACCGTGGATCAGACGGCTGTCAATACGGCATAAAACGATGTTGGCCATAATTATTTTTCCCCTGATGTTATTGATTTAATTTGTTTAACTACGTCGAGGCAGCTGTTGCGCCCCAGTTCAACCAGCTCATCGAGATGGTTGAGAAGATTGCCCTGTTCGCGTAAATCGATGGCGGCCAGCAGCAAGGTGGCGTTCAGACCGGAAATCACGCCGATGGCGTAGTCACGGCTCAGGCGAGCCGCCACGTTTGAGGTAGTGCCACCGATAAAGTCGGTGAGGATCAATGAGCCCTCCGGCATGGTTTTCACCTGCTGTTCAACGCGCTGTTGGAACTCTGCCAGTGTGTCGACCGGCATCAGCGCGATAGCGAATACCCCGTGGGTTTCGCCAATCACCATGCGGACGCTTTCACTCAGTTGTTGGCCCCAGCCGCCGTGGGTCAGTAGTAAAATCTGTGGTAATGCAGCCAAAATGGCCTCCTGGCAATCGATTGAAAGTCATTGAGAATTTCTGTTCGCTACGCGATTCATTAAAGACATAGCAATGCCTGTGCCAATTTTGTGGCACATCGGAAGGCGGTCAGAGGAAAGCGGGCCATCAAGGCCCGTCATCGGGGGACTTAGCGGTAGAGGAGCTCGTAGATATAAAAATATTCTGCATCGGACAGGCGGATAAAATAGGCGCGCTCAATCGGCGAAAACGCGTCTTTAATGACAGAAAATGCCTGTTGGTCGATATCCTGCTGGGCATCCAGGGCAATCTGTAACGGTTTGTGGCTTAAAACGATACGCTCCACCATGCAACAGCAGTGGATCAGAAAGCGAAGTGTCACCTGCCTAGAAGGCTGCAGATCCAGCGAGCGGCAAATCTGGTGCAACACCGCTTCAATCTCTTGCAGAATACGTTGCGGATTGAGCACGGAAATATGGTTGATGATGCTCTCCAGCGTCAGCGCGCTGATAAAGCGCATTGAACAACGCTCAACCTGCAACTGGCGTTCTGCACTGCCAAGTTCCGGGTTCAATAGACTGAGCACCAGCTCCGGCCCCTGCTCGGAGAACAGCTCTTCCAGCGCGATAAACGGGATATCCGGCAAGCCGGGCTGGAAGGTGCCCACGATGCCCACCAGGCGTTCGTTACCGCCTATCGCCTGGCGCAAGCGCTCAAGGCTGCGCACTTCGTTGTAATCCACCAGCACCATGCGGGTGTCTTCCGCCATCAGTTCACCAAAACTTTCCTCCAGCACTTTCTTGATCTTCACCGCCGTGCCCATCCCGGTAATACAGGAGATTGCCAACACCTTGCCGGTGTCATCTTCACGCTGATCGTATAGCTGATGGACAATCCCTTTGCTGGCCATCAGTTCCATCAAGGGGGCAAAATCACTGGTTTCATAGGTCAGGTCCAGGCCAATCTCCAGCAACGCCCCCATGGTGATGTTCTGGATCAGCAGCACGTCGATGTGGAACAGTTTGCTGACGGTGCTGGCAAAGTGCACCAAAGAGCCGATATCCACAATCAGAATCAGGCGCTGATAGCGCTTTTCCCGCAGCGTGGCGATCAGTAATTCCAATGTGTCATGCACCGACTGTTCAAACGGCATATCGATGGCGGTAAACAGCTCGCATTCCAGAACTCGATTGACATAGTGCGCCATACTGCTGGCCGTGGTGGTGCCGTGGCCGATCAGCATGGCGCCACAGTCTGGGCTAACCTGTTTGCGCTGGCGGAAACTGCGACACTCTTTCAAAAACAGGCACAGGTAGACGATTTCCGTTGATGGGCATTGGATATGGAAGATTTCATTGATTTTGCGGCATAGCTGATTGGCGTTGTCGTACTCATCCTTGCAGTAATCCAGTATCAGGCTCGAGGAATACAGATTGGGGATCAGGCCTTTCTGTACATAGGAAAGCAGCGCCAACAGATGTTTACGCAGATGGCCTGCCATATTCTGCGGCAGCGGGAAACCCAACACCTGTTCGATGCAACTGCTCAACAAGATGATGCGTTGCTCGACCTGGCCGCCATAATACCGCTCTTCGCTTTCCCCGCCGGTGCGGCTATACAACCCATATTCAAAAATGGTGCGTAACTTGTTCTTCAGGATCGACAGGGTTTCCTGCGGCGGCACGTTGCTGTTGCGCAGATTGACGTATTCACGTGTCAGATAGGTATAAAACAGATCGCTGTCCTGCTCGTTGCTTAGCGCACTCAGATGCTGCTTGAGCTGCTCCAGCGGCTGCGAACTGATATCCAGATACTCCTGCTGACCAAATAGCGCATCGACCAACAGGCGGCTACTGGCGCTGGCGGAGTGCGGCACATCCATCAGTCGCTTATCCAGCAACAATCTTGGGCTGTTATGACCCATGCCGCTAGCCCAGGCCTGGGCGCAGAGAAACTGGATATCGCTCTTGAGTTGGCCGATATTGCCGCTCAGTGGTTTCTCCAGCAGATACAGCAATAACCCTTTATCCAGGCGAATAATGCGGCCAATCTTGCGGCTCTCCAGCTGTAAGAAACCGGTAATGATTTCTACCTGCTCCTCCAGTGAACGTTCGCGCAGCGCCGGTATGGCAATCGACACCTGAATACGTCGCAGAAAAGTGCGTAGCAGCGTTGAGTCCGGACTTTCGGTGGTGGCACAAATCAGCCGTACGCTGATAGGCCGGGCCTTGTCGCTGGAACCCAGCGGCCGGTATTCGCCTTTATCAAGGATCGAAAACAGTTTCTCCTGTCCTTCGTAGGGCAGACGGTGCACTTCATCGAGTAACAGAAAGCCACCGTCAGCCTGTTCGATCAGGCCACGTTTACTTTCGATCGCGCCGGTAAACGCGCCCTGCTTGTGGCCAAAAAGATGGGATGAAAGCAGCTCCGGGTTATGGGCATACTCGGCACAGTTGAAATACACCAGCGGGATCTGGCGCTGCGGCTGTTGCGCCATGGCGAACTGGTGCATCACCTCGGCAAAAAAGGTTTTCCCCACCCCGGAAGGCCCGGTGAGCAGCACATGCAATCCACCAGGATACAGCACCGCCGCCTTCCCCTTTTCTACCGACAGCCGCAGGCTGCGATCGTAACCAATCACCGTATCAAAAGGGTCATCACTGGCTGACTGCGACAGGGTTTTGGCGGGTAATAGCGCCAGCAAATCCCTGGCCTCCAAGCGGTCATCCGACAGTGGTTGCTCAATCAACTGCTCGTAGACAGCCCGGTGCAAAAACAGTACCGGACGGGATTTAATCTTGATAACCAACCGCTCTGCGTGCAGCTGGTTGAGATCTTTACTGACGGAGTTACGCGCTAACCCCAGGTTGAAAGCAATAGTCTCGGCGGCGAAACCGCCGGCGCTGAGTTCAAGGTTTTCCCGGTTAAGCGTAAGGGTAAGACGTTCCAGCTCCTGGCGAACCGCATCTTTACGTTTCATTTTAACCCGTTGTTATTATTAATTATAAACAAGAAAGAGCAGGCAACTGACAAGCTGACAATCGACCTGAGAAAAAGTCATCCTAATACAGGAAGATGGAAAACAACCACCGCTAAGTGTCAGGTTGTAGCAGAGACAGGTAAAAAAAGCCGAGCTCTGCCGATAGCCGGCAACGCCCTGTATGGTGGGATTTGCTCGTTTCCAACCGACTCACAGAGCACAAATCGGCGGAATGACAGACATAAAAAATGCCAATCACAGAGGATTGGCATCGGTTGCAGCAACGGCAGATTTAGGCGGACGCGCCGCTGACCGCTTCGCGCGCCAGTTCGGTGATACGTGCGTAGTCGCCTTTTTCCAGCGCCTCCGCCGGCACCAGCCACGAACCGCCAATGCACAGTACGCTTTTCAGCGCCAGGTAATCACGGTAATTGCTCGGCGAAATACCGCCCGTCGGGCAGAAACGCACCTGCGGGAACGGACCGCCGATCGCCTGCAGCGCCTTCACGCCGCCGTTGGCTTCCGCCGGGAAAAACTTGAACTCACGCAGACCATGATCCATACCCAGCATCAGTTCCGACACGGTGCTGATACCTGGAATCAACGGTATCGAACCGGCGGTTGCCGCCTGCAGCAGGTCAGCGGTCAGGCCCGGACTGATGGCGAACTGTGCGCCAGCCTCGGTCACCTCTTGCAACTGCCGGGCGTTCAGCACCGTGCCGGCACCGATAATCGCTTCCGGCACCTGTTTGGCGATCGCCCGTATGGCATCCATCGCGCAGTCGGTGCGCAACGTCACTTCCAGTACGCGTACGCCGCCGGCAACCAGTGCTTGGGCCATCGGCACCGCCTGTTCCAGTTTGTTGATCACAATCACGGGTACCACCGGGCCGGCGGTCAGGATCTGTTCTGCACTGGTTTTCCAATTGGTCATCATCGTTATCTCCACTCTGTGAGGTGTAATGTATGGCACGTCCCTGCCACGGGATGTTGCGACATCGGTCGCAAGCCTCCGGCCGTACCCTCAAGCCACATACTGCAGGCAAAAAAAACCGGCAGACCAGCTGCCGGCGGATGGTTTATTCGAACTCGTTCCAGGAACGGCCGTCGCGGGTAATCATCGCTACCGAAGCAACCGGCCCCCAGGTACCTGACTGATATGGCTTCGGCGCTTCGTTGTCGGCTTTCCACGCGTCCATGATGGAGTCGACCCACTTCCAGGCTTCCTCAACCTCGTCACGGCGCACGAACAGTGCCTGAATACCGCGCATGGTTTCCAGCAGCAGGCGCTCGTAGGCGTCCGCCACGTGCTCCTGGTTGAAGGTCTCAGAGAAGCTCAGATCCAGTTTGGTAGTTTGCAGACGGTGTTTGTGATCCAGACCCGGCACCTTGTTCAATACCTGGATTTCGATCCCTTCGTCCGGCTGCAGGCGAATGGTCAACTTGTTCTGCGGCAGTTGCTGATAGGAGTCGCTGAACAGGTTGAGCGGTGGGTTCTTGAAGTATACTACCACTTCGGAACATTTGGTCGGCAGGCGCTTGCCAGTACGCAGATAGAACGGTACGCCAGCCCACTGCCAGTTATCGATATCAACCCGAATGGAAACGAAGGTTTCAGTATTGCTGCTTTTGTTGGCTCCCTCTTCTTCCAGGTAGCCCGGCACTTTTTTGCCTTGCACAAAGCCCGCAGTGTACTGACCACGCACCGTGGTTTCACGCACGTTGGTCTGATCGATGCGGCGCAACGAACGCAGCACCTTGACCTTTTCGTCGCGAATACGGTCGGTGGTCAGATCCGCCGGCGGCGACATGGCGATCATGGTCAATACCTGCAGCAGGTGGTTCTGGATCATGTCGCGCATCTGTCCGGCCTGGTCGAAATAGCCCCAGCGCCCCTCGATGCCCACTTCTTCCGCCACGGTGATCTGCACGTGATCGATAGTGCGATTATCCCAGTTGGAGGCAAACAGCGAGTTGGCGAAACGCAGCGCCAACAGGTTCAGCACCGTCTCTTTACCGAGATAATGGTCGATGCGGTACACCTGGCATTCGTTGAAGTACTCCGCCACTTGATCGTTAATCACCCGTGATGAAGCCAGATCGGTACCCAGCGGTTTTTCCATCACCACTCGCGCCGGCTCGGCGTTCAACTTGGCTTCACCCAACCCTTTGCAGATTGCGCCAAAGGTGCTGGGCGGCATGGCAAAATAGTTGATGGTGGCACGATTTTTCTGGTCCAGCATTTTGCCGAGCTTGGAGAAATTCTTGCTGTCGTTAACGTCAAGATTGCAGAAATCCAGACGTGCGCTCAGCGTGGCCCAGAGTTCTTCGTTCAATTCTTCTTTCATAAAGGTGGCGAGCGCTTCTTTAACCACCTTGACGTAGGTATCTTTATCCCACTCGGCGCGGCCCACCCCGATAATGCGGGTATCCGGGTGGATATGGCCGGCTTTTTCTAATTGGTACAGGGAAGGCAGCAGCTTACGACGCGCCAGATCGCCTTTCGCGCCGAAAATAACCAGGTCACACGCCTGGGCTGTAGAGGTTACCGCCATGTTCATCTCCTCGTTGCAGGATATTTGTAATTTTCTTACATTACTAATGTACTCTCTTTGCCTACGGCCAGTAAACCCGGATCAAAAGCAGAAAAAAAGACGGATAAACCCGAGGGTTAAGCATTAGGCGGCGCGGTGGCCGCGCATGATGACACAAACTGTAATTTTCTGTCTTTTTTGACACTCTTTTACCATTATGAAAGTTAGACACAGCTCATATTCTGGTGAAAAATTCCAGCAAACGCTCTGTCGCTACTGCCAACGGTTACCAGCACGTAGTATATTTTCATTAAACCGGCATTGATGTCTCCTTTGATTGAAATCGTTACCACCAATCGATCTCATCTCTGGGGCAAAAAACCATGAGTGACTCCCGTTATATGAATACGCTGGAAAAAATCCAGAGCCATCTGGACATCCTGAGCAAGTCTGAAAGGAAAGTCGCCGAGGTCATCCTCGCATCGCCACAAACGGCAATACATTCCAGCATCGCCACCTTGGCACGCATGGCCGATGTCAGTGAACCTACCGTCAATCGCTTTTGTCGCCGGCTGGATACCAAAGGGTTTCCCGATTTCAAACTGCATTTGGCGCAAAGCCTGGCGAACGGTACGCCATATGTAAACCGCAACGTTGAAGAAGACGACAGCGTCGACGCCTACACCAACAAAATCTTTGAATCAGTGATGGCCAGTCTGGATACTGTAAAGGCAAGTCTGGATGTTGCCGCCATCAATCGTGCGGTCGACCTGCTTACCCAGGCTAAAAAGATCTCTTTCTTTGGCCTTGGCGCCTCTGCCGCGGTGGCGCATGACGCCATGAACAAGTTTTTTCGTTTCAATATCCCAGTGGTCTACTTTGACGACATCGTGATGCAACGCATGAGTTGCATGAATTCCAGCGAAGGCGACGTCGTGGTGCTGATCTCCCATACCGGCCGTACCAAAAACCTGGTGGAAATGGCGCAACTGGCGCGAGATAATGACGCCACCGTCATCGCCATCACCTCACACGATACGCCATTGGCGCACGCAGCCACGCTCGCCCTGCTGCTCGACGTACCGGAAGACACCGACGTTTATATGCCCATGGTATCGCGGATCGCGCAATTAACGCTCATTGACGTGCTGGCAACCGGATTTACCTTGCGTCGAGGGGATAAATTCAGAGATAACTTGAAGCGGGTCAAGGAAGCGCTGAAAGAATCGCGCTTTGATAAGGGCGCGGTTATCCCAAACAATTTCGATGCGTAATCGAAACCAAAACCTGTTGAAAGCAGGACCAATGCCGACTATTTGATCGGCAGCATTATAGTCTGTAACGTACCAATACGCTCATGCGGGTAACATCAGTGTAGTTAAATTAGCGTTCACACCTGGCTTTGTTATCCGATGTTTATCGCAACACCTTATTTGCTTCACCAGTCAACGGAGTAAGACATGTCCAGACGGCTCAGAAGAACCAAAATTGTTACCACACTGGGTCCGGCTACTGACCGCGACAATAATCTGGAAAAGATCATTGCTGCCGGCGCCAACGTAGTTCGGCTCAACTTTTCCCACGGCACTGCGGAAGATCACCAGGCTCGTGCGGACAAGGTGCGTGAAATTGCCGCCAAACTTGGGCGTCACGTGGCTATCCTCGGCGATCTTCAAGGGCCAAAAATCCGTGTCTCCACCTTCAAGGAAGGCAAGATCTTCCTGAACATCGGCGATAAATTCCTGCTCGATGCCAACATGGCGAAAGGCGAAGGCGATAAAGAAAAAGTCGGTATCGACTATAAAGGCCTGCCTGCCGACGTGGTGCCGGGCGACGTGCTGCTGCTGGATGACGGCCGCGTTCAGCTAAAAGTGCTGGAAGTGCAAGGCATGAAAGTATTCACCGAAGTGACCGTCGGTGGCCCGTTGTCAAACAACAAGGGCATCAACAAGCTGGGCGGCGGTCTGTCTGCCGAAGCGTTGACGGACAAAGACAAGGCCGACATCGTCACCGCCGCCAAAATCGGCGTCGACTACCTGGCAGTATCCTTCCCGCGTACCGGTGAAGATCTGAACTATGCTCGCCGTCTGGCGCGTGATGCCGGCTGCAACGCCAAAATCGTCTCCAAAGTCGAACGCGCAGAAGCCGTCTGCACCGACGAAGCAATGGACGATATCATTCTGGCATCCGATGTGGTGATGGTGGCCCGCGGCGATCTGGGCGTAGAAATCGGCGATCCCGAACTGGTCGGCATCCAGAAGAAACTGATCCGTCGTGCCCGTACGCTGAACCGCGTCGTGATCACCGCCACCCAGATGATGGAGTCGATGATCACCAACCCGATGCCAACCCGCGCCGAAGTGATGGACGTGGCGAACGCGGTGCTGGATGGCACCGACGCCGTAATGCTGTCTGCGGAAACCGCCGCTGGCCAATACCCGGCAGAAACGGTAGCGGCAATGGCGCGAGTCTGCCTGGGCGCAGAGAAAATCCCAAGCATTAACGTCTCCAAACACCGTCTCGAGGTGCAGTTCGACAATATCGAAGAAGCGATTGCCATGTCTTCGATGTATGCCGCCAACCACCTGAAAGGCGTCACCGCCATCATTGCCATGACCGAGTCTGGCCGCACCGCGCTGATGATGTCACGTATCAGCTCCGGGCTGCCCATCTTCGCCATGTCTCGCCATGAGCACACCCTGAACCTGACCGCCTTGTATCGCGGCGTGACGCCGGTGTACTTCGACAGTCACACCGATGGCGTAGCGGCGGCCAATGACGCCATCAATCGTCTGCGTGACAAAGGTTATCTGTTGTCCGGCGATCTGGTGATCGTCACCCAGGGTGACGTGATGAGTACCGTCGGTACCACCAATACCAGCCGCATCCTGCGCGTTGAGTAGTTCGCTGTTTAATGCCGGTCACTGACCGGCATTTTCCCCACTGTTGTTCCACACTATCATTGCCTCACTCCATACAGAGAGCAGCGCGTATGCTTCATCAACATACCCCAAGCACCGAGAACGCTTCGTCAGCGCATCTTGACCGTGACGGACAGGCACTGACGCATATCGATCCACTGGCACTGCAGGGATCGCAGCTGCGTAAAATCAGCCTGTATGACAACCGCCTCACGATATTCCCGCAGCAAATATTCGACCACACAAATTTGCAGGTGCTGAATATTTCATGCAATCAACTCACGCAGTTGCCGCAGCAGATCGGGCTATTACGCCAGTTGGAAATGCTGGATTTCGGCCACAACCAGGCGACACAGATCCCCGATGAGATCGGTCAGTTAACCCAGCTACGGTATCTCTACCTGAGCGATAACCATTTTAGTGATTTACCCCACACCCTCGGCCAGCTAGGCGAGTTGCGCTACCTGAACGTCACCGATAACCGTTTGGCCGCAGTGCCGACGGCGGTGTGGCAATTGGGCAATCTGCAGGAGCTGCGACTGTACAACAATGCCATCACCAGCCTGCCCGCTGCGATCGGCCGGTTAACCAGGCTGCGCGAACTGCACCTGATGAAAAACCGCCTGAGTGAGCTGCCGGCAACCATTGCCGAGTTAACCGCGCTAAACGTGCTTGATGTTGCAAACAATGCCATTGAGCGACTGCCCGATTCGTTTGGCCAGTTAAGCCAACTGCGTGAGCTGAATTTACGCTTTAATGCGCTAACGCATTTACCCGAGGCGTTTTGCCAACTTGGCGCGTTGCAATCGCTGGACTTGCGCGCCAATCGCCTCAGCACGCTGCCTGCCGGTATGGCAGAGATGAAAAATCTGCGCAGGCTGGATTTACGCTGGAACGACTTCACACAGTATCCCGCGGTGCTCGACAGCCTGATTGCACAAGGCTGTCTGGTACACGTTTGAAATCACCCGGCAAAAAAAAAGGCGCCACTGGCGCCCTTTATCACGCTTCTCAGCGATCAACGGTATAAATCGTCACGGGAATAGGGCTCGATCTCCCCTTCTTTGCGCGTCTTCAGCAGTTTGAGGATCCAGGTGTATTGCTCTGGATTCGGCCCCACCAGATTCTCTACTTCCTCGTTCATGCGGCGGGCAATCTGATGGTCGTCGGCCTGTGCCAAATCATCCATCGGTGGACGGATATAAATATCCAGCATGCTGGTCTTGCCGTTGTAGACCGGGAACAGCGGCACAATGGCTGCACGGCAGACTTTCATCAGTCGCCCGACCGCCGGCAGGGTTGCCTTGTAGGTGGCGAAGAAATCGACGAATTCGCTGTGCTCGGCGCCGTGGTCCTGATCGGGCAAATAATAACCCCAGTAACCCTGACGCACCGAGCTGATAAACGGTTTGATACCGTCATTACGCGCGTGCATGCGGCCGCCAAATTTGCGACGTACCGCATTCCACAGGTAATCCACCAGTTGGTTGCGCTGGTTGTGGAACATCGCAGCCATCGGTTGGCCACGTGCCGCCATCAGCATCGCCGGAACGTCCACTGCCCAGCCATGGGGCACCAGAAAGATCACATTGCGCCCTTCGGCACGGATGTTATCCAGCACCTCTTCACCATGCCAACGCACGCGTTTCAGCACCCGTTGCGGATCGGTACACGCCAGTTCCGCCATCAGCACCATCGACTGCGGCGCGGTAGCGAACATTTCGTCAATGATATGCTCGCGATCGCTTTCCGAGACTTCCGGCAAACAGTACAGCAAATTTATCCGTGCACGGCGACGCGCGCCCTTGGCCACCTTGCCGGCCAGTTTACCCACGGCGCCCAGCACCGGGTCGCGCATGCGCGCCGGGATCAGCGATACGCCGGCCATCAGACCGGTTCCCAACCAAACGCCCCAGTAGCGTGGATGGAAGAAGGCTTTCTGAAATTGCGGGATGAACTCTACGTTCGATTTTTTATCGTTTTGCATGCACCAACTCTTAATTTAGCGGTTCGGCTAATAATAATTGCAGATGATGAATTTGCAATTAACCGTGGCGAAGCGCCAAAGAAAAACATCGGCCTGACAAGCAACTCAGGCCGATGAATGAAGATTTAGACCCCTGTCCTTACGGCGGGCACCTGCGGATTAATCCAGTTGCAACTGCGGTACCACTTCGCGCACCTGCGCCAGATAATCACTGCGATCCTTACCGCTCAGCCCTTCGGAGCGTGGCAGTTTGGCTGTCAACGGGTTCACCGCCTGCTTGCCAACCCAGAACTCGAAGTGCAGATGTGGCCCGGTTGAACGGCCGGTATTGCCAGACAGCGCGATGCGATCGCCACGTTTGACCTTCTGGCCCGGCTTGACCAGCAGTTTTTTCAGGTGCATATAACGCGTGGTGTATTGGCGACCATGGCGGATTGCCACGTAATTGCCCGCCGCACCGCTGCGCTTGGCGATAACCACTTCACCGTCACCGATGGCCAGCACCGGCGTACCGACCGGCATGGCGAAGTCAACGCCCTTGTGCGGCGCAACGCGACCGGTGACCGGGTTAATACGGCGCGGATTGAAATTGGAGGAAATACGGAACTGTTTCATGGTCGGGAAACGCATGAAGCCACGCGCCAGGCCGGAACCCTGACGGTCATAGAACTTGCCGTCTTCAGCGCGAATGGCATAGTAATCCTTGCCGCCGGAACGCAGGCGTACGCCAAGCAATTGGCTCTGTTCGCTCTTGCCTTCAAACTGCTCGCGCGACATCAACACCGAGAACTGATCGCCCTTGCGCAGCTTGCGGAAATCCAGCTGCCATTGCAGCGCCTTGATCACCGCGTTGATTTCGCTGCGGCTGAGGCCCGCGGCCGACGCGCTGCTGACGAAACTGCCCTTCAGGCTGCCGGCCAATACCTGGTTGCGCCATTCGCCCTTCTGGGTTTCTCTGCTTTCCTTGAAGTTGTTGCCAACACGATCGTACGTGCGGGTTTCACGGCGGGAGACTTCCCAGGTCAGTCGCTGCAGATCGCCGGCCTCGTTCACCGTCCACGACAGTTGCTGACCGATTTTCAGATTGCGCAGCTCGCGGTTTTGCGACGCCAACTGGGCGACGTCCGACATGTCGATGCCGTACTGAGTCAGGATGCTGCTGAGGGTATCACCGGTAGAAACCACATATTCATGCACGCCTTCCTCGCCGGCGACCTTTTGGTCCAGCTCATCCTGGGGGATGTCATCATCGGGAGTGGGTTGGTCGGCATCAATCGGCTCACTGGCCTCTGGCAATAGCGATCGTACCTGGCTTGCTTCCAGGACGACGTTCTTTACGATGGGATCCTGTTCTGGGTGATAAACAAAAGGCCGCCAAACGGCAACGGCCAAGGTAACCACTGTCAACGACCCCAGCATGACGCGGTGGGGTCGAGGCAGGTTGTTATACGCCAGAGCGATAGTTCGGACTATCTGCTGCACTCGATATTATCCTCATAATCTTTACTTCAGGCAGCTCACGTATTGGTTAGACAGCGCTGTCAGGAAGTTCCCGTAGCTGCCCTTCCCCAATGCGATGCCGCTGCCCAGCGGGTCCAGCGTTCCAGAACGCACCTTGGTACCCTTGGCAACGGCAGTGATTACGGCCGGCCTGAATTGTGGCTCAGCAAAAACGCATTCCGCTTTTTGCTCAACCAACTGTGTTCGAATTTGGTGTAAGCGCTGTGCTCCCGGCTGGATTTCCGGGTTAACGGTGAAATGGCCCAACGGGCTCAAACCGAAATGTTTCTCAAAGTAGCCGTAAGCATCATGAAAAACAAAATAACCCTTACCTTGCACAGGCGTAAGCATCTTAACAACATTTTTGTCAGTTTGCGCTAGCTGATCCTCGAACCGGCGCAGGTTTGCGTCTAATTTGTCCTTATTTTGCGGCATAAGTTCCAATAATCTGTCGTGAATCGCGATCGCAGTCACTTTTGCGATTTCTGGCGACAGCCAGACGTGCATATTGTATTCGCCATGATCGTGATGGTGCTGGTCATCACCGTGCTCATCGGCATGGTCATGCGCTGCATGATTATGCGTCTCTTTCGCATGGTCATGATGGTCCTCGCCTTTCAGCAGCAGCGGTTTTACCGCTGGCAATTCGGCAATGGCGATCTGCTTGTTGGCTGCAACCGGCTGCAACGCCTTGGAGAGAAAGGCTTCCATATCCGGCCCTACCCATACCACCAAATCGGCAGCGCGCAGGCGTTGCAAATCGGAAGGACGCAGCGCGAAATCATGCGGTGAGGCACCATCCGGCAGCAAAATTTCGGTGTCGGTCACGCCGTCGGCTATTTCCGACGCAATAAAGCCCAACGGGCGCACTGTGGTTACCACTGCCGCATAGGCGCTGCCCGCCATCATCAACGCACTGGCCAACAGCGTGCGCTGCAGCCATTTATTTTTCTGTGTCATAGTCGATTATCCCCATCGTGTTAATCCGCGAGGCGTGATATTATAACATCCGGTAAGTTCTGCAAAATGTAATCAGACATGTCTACACTGACAACGCTTAAAAATATCTCCGTTTCTTTTGGCAGCCGTAATGTGCTGTCGAATATTTCACTCAGCCTGCAACCAGGTCGAATTCTGACGCTGCTCGGTCCGAACGGCGCGGGTAAATCAACGCTGGTGCGCGTGGTTCTGGGGCTGATCGCGCCGACCAAAGGCGAGGTTGAACGTCAGCCGAATCTGCGTATCGGTTATGTCCCGCAAAAGTTGCACCTCGATGCTACCCTGCCGCTGACCGTCAGCCGCTTTATGCGCCTGAAGCCCGGCGTCAAGAAGGTCGATATCCTGCCAGCCTTGAAGCGCGTGCATGCCGCTCATCTGCTTGATCAACCGATGCAAAAGCTGTCCGGCGGTGAAAACCAGCGCGTCCTGCTGGCACGCGCGCTGCTCAACAGGCCGCAATTGCTGGTGCTTGACGAGCCGACGCAGGGGGTCGACGTCAATGGCCAGTTGGCGCTGTACGACCTGATCGATCAGTTGCGTAAAGAGCTCGGCTGCGCAGTGTTGATGGTGTCTCACGATCTGCACCTGGTGATGGCCAAAACGGACGAAGTGCTGTGCCTCAATCAGCATATTTGCTGTTCCGGTACGCCGGAGGTGGTGTCGATGCACCCGGAATTCATCGCCATGTTTGGCAACCGCGGCGCAGAGCAGTTGGCGATTTACCGCCATCACCATAATCATCGCCACGATCTGCAAGGACGAATTGTGTTAAAGAAAACCGGGGGCCGTGAGGCATGATCGAATTGTTGTTGCCCGGCTGGCTGGCCGGGATTTTGCTGGCCGCCGCCGCCGGCCCATTGGGATCTTTTGTGGTCTGGCGCCGCATGTCCTATTTTGGCGATACGCTGGCACATGCGTCGTTGCTCGGGGTCGCGTTCGGCCTGTTGCTCGATATCAATCCGTTTTATGCGGTGATTGCCGTTACGCTGCTGCTGGCGCTGGTACTGGTGTGGCTGGAGCGTCGCCCGCAGCTTTCCGTCGATACCCTGCTTGGCATCATGGCGCACAGCGCTCTGTCTTTGGGTCTGGTGGTGGTGGCACTGATGTCCAACGTGCGGGTCGATCTGATGGCTTACCTGTTTGGCGATCTGCTGTCAGTCACCATCAGCGATATCGGTATGATTGCCATTGGCGTGGCGATTGTACTGCTGGTGCTATGGTGGCAATGGCGCGATTTGCTGTCAATGACCATCAGCCCGGAAATGGCGCACGTTGACGGCGTCAATCTGGCTCGGGCGCGTACCGTGTTAATGCTGGTGACGGCGTTGACTATCGGCCTGGCGATGAAGTTTGTTGGCGCGTTAATCATTACTTCGCTGCTGATTATCCCAGCGGCCACCGCGCGGCGGTTTGCCCGTACGCCGGAGCAGATGGCGGGATATGCGGTAATCATCGGTATGCTGGCGGTGAGCGGCGGGTTGACCTTCTCGGCGTTTTACGACACCCCGGCCGGTCCGTCGGTGGTGCTGAGTGCGGCAATACTGTTCGTGCTCAGCCTGGCGAAAAAGCAGCAGGCGTAAACGCCGTCATCAGGATGACAAAATAATCGGGCGCAATCTGTTGCGCCCTTTTTATTACTCTTCGCGTTCGATACCGAAATGCTTATAGGCATGCAGCGTGGCCATCCGCCCGCGCGGCGTGCGTTGGATAAAGCCTTGCTGGATCAGGAACGGTTCAATCACATCTTCGATGGTTTCCCGCTCTTCGCCAATCGCCGCCGCCAGGTTATCCAGCCCCACCGGCCCGCCGGTGAACTTATCGATAATTGCCAGCAACAGTTTGCGGTCCATATAGTCAAAGCCTTCGGCGTCGACGTTGAGCATGTTCAACGCCTGTGCGGCCACTTCGCCGCTGATCTGGCCGTTGGCTCGCACTTCGGCAAAGTCACGCACCCGTCGCAGCAGGCGGTTGGCAATACGCGGCGTGCCGCGCGCGCGTCGGGCGATTTCATGCGAACCTTCCGTCGACAGGCTCAGACCAAGGCAATGGGCACTACGTGATACAATGTGCTCCAGATCCGCTACCTGATAAAACTCCAGCCGCTGAACGATGCCAAAACGGTCGCGCAGCGGTGAGGTCAGCGAGCCGGCGCGCGTGGTGGCGCCAATCAGGGTAAACGGCGGCAGGTCGAGCTTGATCGAGCGTGCCGCCGGCCCTTCGCCGATCATGATGTCCAGCTGATAGTCTTCCATCGCCGGATACAACACCTCTTCGACCACCGGCGACAGACGGTGGATTTCATCGATAAACAGCACATCGTGGGGTTCGAGGTTGGTCAGCATCGCCGCCAGATCGCCGGCTTTCTCCAGTACCGGGCCAGACGTAGTACGTAAATTGACGCCCATTTCGTTGGCAACGATGTTCGCCAGGGTGGTTTTACCCAATCCAGGCGGGCCGAATATCAGCAGATGATCCAATGCGTCACTGCGCTGCTTCGCCGCCTGTATGAAGATTTCCATCTGTTCACGAACGTGCGGCTGACCGACGTATTCCGTCAACAGCTTGGGACGAATCGCGCGGTCGATAACCTCTTCTTCGGTAATCGGCTCGGCAGAGATCAGGCGGTCAGCTTCAATCATGTTTTATCCCTTCGCAACGGTTACAGTGCGGCGCGCAACGCGTCGCGGATCAGGGTTTCGCAATCCGCACCCGGCTTGGCGATCTTGCTGACCATGCGGCTGGCTTCCTGTGGCTTGTAACCCAGGGCCACCAGGGCGGAAGCGGCTTCAGCCTCGGCGTCGGCTTCCGGTGTCTGAGTCGCGCTGGCCGGCAGGCTGATTTCGCTGCTGTTGTTGAACAGATCGCCGTTCAGCCCCTTGAAGCGGTCCTTCATTTCCACCACCAGGCGTTCGGCGGTTTTTTTACCAACCCCCGGCAGTTTCACCAGGGCGGTGATTTCTTCGCGTTCTACCGCGCTGACAAATTGCTGCGCCGACATGCCAGACAGGATAGCCAGCGCCAGTTTTGGCCCGACGCCGTTCACCTTGATCAACTCACGGAACAGCGCGCGTTCCTGCTTGTCATTGAAGCCGTATAATAATTGCGCATCTTCACGCACCACAAAATGGGTAAATACGATCGCTTCCTGCCCCAGTTCCGGCAGTTCATAGAAGCAGGTCATCGGCATATGCACTTCGTAACCGACGCCATTCGCTTCCAGCAACACCAGCGGCGGCTGCTTTTCCAGGATATTACCTCTGAGACGACCTATCATTTACCCTCCTGCTTGGATTCCGATCACGGCCTGCGGCCATGCAATGCTGCTAAGCTTATACCATAAAAAAGGCTGGATGAATATCCAGCCCGTGTTGTTGCAGCGCGCGTTTTCAGCGTAGCCGACCTCGCGCCAGATTCAATCGCCCTTCACTCATACGCAGCACGTTTTGGCTAAGGTGGCAATGGGTGATGGCAATCGCCAGGGCGTCGGCGGCATCCGCCTGCGGATTGGCAGAGAGCTTGAGCAACGAGCGCACCATATGCTGCACCTGGCTCTTTTCCGCCGCGCCGGTGCCAACCACCGTCTGCTTGACCTGACGTGCCGCATACTCGAACACCTCAAGGTTCTGGTTGACGGCAGCGACGATCGCCACGCCGCGCGCCTGCCCAAGCTTCAGCGCCGAGTCCGGGTTTTTCGCCATAAACACCTGTTCGATGGCAAAAAAATCCGGCTGGAACTGGGTGATGATTTCGCTGACGCCGGCATAGATCAGTTTCAAACGCGTCGGCATATCATCTACTACCGTGCGAATGCAGCCGCTGGCGATGTAGCTCAACTGACGGCCCTGCTGACGGATCAGGCCATAACCGGTGATGCGTGAACCTGGATCGATACCAAGAATGATCGCCATTGTCAGAGCCGCTCCGTGTGAACAACCAACATTGCCCTGCGCTGTCGCGCATTCGCACGCATTACAGCGTCGCCGCCACCTCGTCGGAGATTTCACCGTTATGGTAAACCTCCTGCACGTCGTCACAGTCTTCCAGCATATCGATCAGACGCAGCAGCTTCGGCGCGGTTTCTTCGTCCATATCGGCTTTGGTCGACGGGATCATCGACACTTCGGCCGCCTCGGCGGTGAAACCGGCGGCGGTCAGTGCGTCTTTCACTTCGCCCAGATTTTCCCATGCGGTGTAGACGTCGATCGCGCCGTCGTCATAGGTCACGATATCTTCAGCGCCGGCTTCCAGCGCCGCTTCCATCAGCGTGTCTTCGTCCAGACCTGGTGCATAGGTGATAACGCCTTTCTTGGTGAACAGGTAAGCCACCGAGCCGTCGGTCCCCAGGTTGCCGCCACACTTGGTGAAAGCATGGCGCACTTCCGCCACGGTACGGTTACGGTTGTCGCTCAGGCATTCGATCATGATGGCGGTGCCGCCCGGACCGTAGCCTTCGTAAATGATGGTTTCCATGTTGCTGTCGTCGTCGCCGCCGACGCCGCGCGCAATGGCACGGTTCATGGTATCGCGCGTCATGTTGTTGGACAGCGCCTTGTCCATCGCCGCGCGCAGGCGCGGGTTGGAATCCGGATCGCCGCCGCCCAGTTTGGCCGCCGTCACCAGCTCACGGATAATTTTGGTGAAAATCTTACCGCGTTTGGCATCTTGTGCCGCTTTGCGGTGCTTTGTGTTGGCCCACTTACTGTGACCTGCCATAAAATATCTCCAAAAATAAAGACTACTGGACTGAATTAATCACAAACTCTTCAATCGCCTGCTGGTTGCTCCATGACTTGGTCAATTTGACGGCGTCGGCCGCCTCAAGCCATTGGTAGGCGTGATGCTCGGTAATCACCGGCTCGCGCTCTTCGGGCAACGCCAGGCAGAACCAATGCTCTTTATTACGCGTGGTTCCCGGCGCATAGCGATGTCGCAAATGGACAAAGAGTTCAAACTCCACACAGCGCTGACAATCGAATAACGGCAGTTTCTCTGCGTCGATATCGATGCCGATTTCTTCCATGACCTCACGCCGTGCGGCACACGGCGGCGACTCATCCAACTCCAGGCTGCCGGTGACCGACTGCCAGAACTCAGTATCATCGCGCCGCTGTAACATCAGCACCCGACCACTGGATCGCGCGTAAATCACTACCAGAATAGACTCGGGACGCTTGTAGTTCATCACTCGCTCTCTTGCTCGGTAGCAGCTTTCTTCACCACGCTGATGGCGAGTTCCTGCAACGCCGCCGGATTGGCAAAGCTTGGCGCATCGGTCATCAGACAGGCCGCAGCGGTGGTTTTCGGGAAGGCGATCACGTCACGGATATTGTCGGTACCGGTCAACAGCATCACCAGGCGGTCCAGACCGAAGGCCAGGCCGGCATGCGGCGGCGTACCGTACTTCAGCGCATCCAGCAGGAAGCCGAACTTTTCGCGTTGCTCATGTTCATTAATGCCAAGAATGCCAAATACCGTCTGTTGCATCTCGCTACGGTGAATACGCACTGAACCGCCACCGACTTCATAGCCGTTCACCACCATGTCATAGGCGTTGGCGATGGCACTGGTAGGATCGTTTGCCAGCGCTTCCGGTGCCATATCACGCGGCGCGGTGAACGGGTGGTGCATCGCCGCCAGACCGCCTTCACCGTCGTCTTCAAACATTGGGAAGTCGACAACCCACAGCGGCGCCCATGCGTCCAGTCTGGTCAGTTGCAAATCGCGGCCCAGCTTCAAACGCAGCGCGCCCATGGCGTCGGTCACGATCTTGTGGCTGTCGGCGCCGAAGAACAGAATGTCGCCGGTTTGCGCTTCGCTGCGCGCCAGCACCGCTTCCAGCACCTCGGCGTTGAGGAATTTGGCGATCGGGCTCTGTACCCCCTCAAGACCGGCGGCGCGGTCGTTGACCTTCAGCCATGCCAGGCCTTTGGCGCCATAGATATTGACGAACGCACCGTACTCGTCGATCTGCTTGCGGGTCAGCTGGGCGCCGCCCGGAACGCGGATCGCCGCTACGCGGCCCTTGGCATCGTTAGCCGGACCGGAGAACACTTTGAACTCGACGTCCTTCACCAGATCGGCCACGTCCACCAGCTCCAGCGGGTTACGCAGGTCCGGTTTGTCAGAACCGTAACGGCGCATTGCTTCGGCGAAGGTCATGATCGGGAAATCGCCGAGATCGACGCCCTTCACTTCTTGCCACAGCTCGCGTACCAGTTGCTCCATGACTTCACGCACCTGATCGGCGGTCATAAAGGAGGTTTCCACGTCGATCTGGGTAAATTCAGGCTGACGGTCGGCACGCAGATCTTCGTCGCGGAAGCACTTGACGATCTGGTAGTAACGGTCGAAGCCGGACATCATCAGCAGCTGCTTGAACAGCTGCGGCGACTGCGGCAATGCGTAAAACTTGCCCTTGTGCACCCGGCTTGGCACCAGATAGTCGCGTGCGCCTTCCGGCGTGGCTTTGGTCAGCATTGGGGTTTCGATGTCGAGGAAGCCGTGCTGATCCATAAAGCGGCGCACGAAGCTGGTGATTTTGGCTCGGGCTTTCAGACGGTCGGCCATTTCCGGGCGACGCAGATCCAGATAGCGGTATTTCAGGCGCGCTTCTTCACTGTTAGTCTGGTTGGAGTCCAGCGGCAGCGGCTCCGAGCGGTTAATGATCTCCAATCCGTGGGCGAATACTTCTACTTCGCCGGTGGCCATGTCTTTGTTGATCTGGCTGTCTGGACGGGCGCGTACGGTGCCGACGATCTGAATACAGAACTCGTTGCGCAACTCGAACGCCTTATCGAACGCCGTTTTCTGGTCCGGATCGAAGAACACCTGTACGATGCCTTCGCGGTCACGCATATCAATAAAGATCAGGCCGCCCAAATCGCGACGACGATTGACCCAACCGCACAAAGTCACTTCCTGGCCCACGTGGGACAGATTCAACTGCCCGCAATATTCAGTACGCATACGCTATCCTTTTACTCAGCCGATGCCGCGCCAGAGAAATTGCTGCTCTGCACGCTGCGGTTATCCGATGAACGCTTATTACCTGTTTTGAATCGCCTCGCGCGACGCCGCTCGGCGGCGCAGACACATTCGTAAATCGGCATAGGTCGTGGGATTAAAGAGTGTTGAAAAAAGGCGGTCATTATAAAGGAAATTCATCCGTCCGATAAGTGCGAACACAGCATTGTTCAACGGCTAAATGGCGCGTTTTTACCCGAATCAACACATTGATTAACAAAATTCCCGTTAACCCGGCGCAGAATTTTCACGTAGCCTGAAACAACCCGCTGTAACGCACCGGGTTACGCGTGCCGGTTACAGCGGTGATTTAATCCATTTACACCATGAGAAAATCGCCATGTTAAACATTGACGCCCAAACCACCGCGCTAGTGGTTATCGATTTGCAAAACGGTATTCTGCCCTACGCCGGCGGCCCGCACAGTGCGGAACAGGTGGTGACGCACGCCGCCCACCTCGCTGGACGTTTCCGCGCGCTTGGCGCACCGGTGATGATGGTACGCGTCGGCTGGTCCGATACCTTTGCCGAAGCGTTGAAACAGCCGGTCGATCGGCCAACGCCGGCACCGGTTGGCGGCTTGCCCGCTGATTGGTGGACCTTCCCGGAGGCACTGGCGGTCGACGACAGCGATATTTTGATCGTCAAACGCCAATGGGGAGCGTTCTACGGCACCGATCTGGAAATGCAGCTGCGCCGTCGCGGCATAACAACCCTGGTGCTGGGCGGCATTGCCACCAACATCGGCGTTGAGTCCACCGCCCGCGCCGCATGGGAACTAGGCTTTGAACTGATTATCGCCGAAGACATGTGCAGCGCGCCGAACGCCGAGATGCACCGTTTTGCCTTTGAGAACATTTTTCCACGCCTGGCGCGAGTGCGCAGCACCGGTGAAATTCTTGCCGCGCTTCAGGTTGCACGCTAACGTAGGCATTATTTTTTGCGCTGCCCTGCCGGGGCAGCCGATGCATGACGAAGGCGCTGATGTATATCGGATTACCACAATGGCAACACCCGGCCTGGCAGCGTATCGGGCTGCGCGACCTGGCTGACTACAGCCGCTACTTTAACTGTGTGGAAGGCAATACCACCTTTTATGCGCTGCCGAAGCTGGAGATCGTTCAGCGCTGGCACGCCATGACCGATGACAACTTTCGCTTCTGCTTCAAGTTCCCCTCCGCTATCAGCCATAAGGCAGCATTGCGCAATTGCAGCTCGGATATTCAGGCTTTCTATCAGTGTCTGACGCCGATACAGCCACGCATCGGCCAACTGTGGCTGCAATTGCCGGCAGCCTTCGGCCCGGCCGAGCTGCCGACAATGTGGGCGTTTTTCGACACGCTGCCCAAGGCGTTTACCTACGGGGTGGAGGTGCGTCACCCGGCGTTTTTCGCCAAGGGCGAAGAAGAACGCCTGCTGAATCAGGGATTACATCAGCGCGGTATCAACCGGGTGATCCTCGACAGTCGACCGGTGCATCACGCCGCCGCCAACAGTGCCGCCGTACGCGACGCCCAGCAAAAAAAACCGATGCTGCCGGTGCACGCGCTGATTACCGCCAATAATCCGCTGGTGCGCTTCATCGGCGGCGATGTGCTGGAAGATAATCTGCGCTGGTTTGCCCCCTGGCAACAGAAACTGCCCGATTGGCAACGGCGGCACAATCCTTACCTTTTTATTCACACCCCGGATAACGGTGATTCACCACAACAGGCGCAAAAAATCTGGCAACAGCTGCGGCGGGTTATCCCCTCATTGCCCGCGCCACCGGACTGGCCAGAACAGAACTCACTGTTTTAACCAATTAATCGGACGTATTACATCAGATTTTTCTCCGCGACAGCCGGACTAATGGCAGTTATCATGCTGCTGCCAGTTTTGGTTAGGGAATGGAGTTAAATAATGGTAAGCGCGCTTTATGTAGTGCTCGGCGCATTGTTGTTGATCAAACTCTCTTACGACGTAGTCAAACTCAGAACACAGTATCGCGTCGCCTATGGCGACGGTGGCTTTTATGAACTGCAAACCGCCATTCGTGTCCACGGCAACGCCGTTGAATACATCCCGATTGCCGCCGTGCTGCTGGTAATGATGGAGATGAACGGTGCTGGAGTATGGATGATTCACGTGTGCGGCCTGATGCTGATGGCCGGTCGGCTGGTGCATTATTACGGTCTGCGCAACCGTGAAGTCAGCTGGCGTCGTTCTGGCATGTCCGCCACTTACATTGCCCTGGTGCTGATGGTGTTGGCAAATATCATCTACCTGCCATGGGATCTGATCTTCAGTCTGTACTGATGTTGCCGGTTCAAGGCGGCTTTGCCGCCTGTTCCCGAATCAGAGACTTGAATCCACGCGCCCGCCATTCTCCGCGCGCTGCCAACGGCCAACGCCAGCGAGTGCAAATCGCTGTCGCACGGTCGCACCGCGATGCAACTCGAATTATTTAGGCTAAATCTGCTAGAATACGCCCCTCCGAATTCTGAGCTGATTTTTTGCCGCTATGCCAAACCGCGATACTCTATTTTCCGCCCCGATAGCCAAACTGGGCGACTGGACCTTCGACGAACGCGTCGCTGAAGTGTTTCCCGACATGATCCAGCGCTCCGTTCCCGGCTATTCCAATATCATTTCCATGATTGGCATGCTGGCCGAGCGTTTCGTACAGCCGAACAGTCAGGTGTACGATCTGGGCTGTTCGCTGGGCGCGGCGACGCTGTCGATGCGGCGAAACATCAAGGTTGACGGCTGCAAAATCCTGGCCATCGACAATTCCCCGGCGATGGTCGAACGTTGCCGTCGCCATATTGATGCCTTCCGCGCCGATACGCCGGTTGAGGTGATCGAGGCCGACATTCTCGATATCAACATCGAGAATGCATCAATGGTGGTACTGAATTTTACGCTGCAATTCCTCGAGCCCGCCGATCGTTTGCGCCTGTTGCAGCATGTATATCGTGGTCTACGCCCGGGCGGCGCACTGGTGTTGTCCGAAAAATTCAGCTTTGAAGACGGCGACATCGGCGAACTGCTGTTCAATATGCATCACGATTTCAAACGCGCCAACGGCTACAGCGAACTGGAGATCAGCCAGAAACGCAGCATGCTGGAAAACGTCATGCTGACCGACTCGGTAGAGGCCCATAAGGCACGGTTGAAGCAGGCCGGCTTTGAGCATGCTGAAGTGTGGTTCCAATGCTTCAACTTCGGCTCACTGATCGCCTTGAAGTCAGGAGAAACGGCATGATTGAGTTCGGTGATTTTTATCGGCATATTGCCAAAAGCCCACTCAGCCACTGGCTGGATACCCTGCCGGCGCAAATCTCCGCCTGGCAGCGCGAATCGCTGCACGGTAAATTCAAACAATGGTTCAATTCGGTAGAACACCTACCGTCGTTGACCCCTACCCGACTTGACCTGCTCCACGGCGTACACGCCGAGCTGGATCAGCCGCTGTCGGCCGGCCAGCGTGAAGGCATCGAAAAAATGCTGCGCACCCTGATGCCATGGCGTAAAGGGCCGTTCTCGCTGTACGGTATCGATATCGAAACCGAATGGCATTCCGACTGGAAGTGGGAGCGGGTATTACCGCATATTTCTCCCTTGGCCGGCCGAACGGTGCTGGATGTCGGCTGCGGCAGCGGTTATCACATGTGGCGCATGATCGGCGCCGGGGCGCAGTTTGTGGTTGGCATCGACCCGATGCAGCTGTTCCTGTGCCAGTTCGAAGCGGTACGCAAACTGCTGGGCGGCGATCAGCGTGCCCATCTGTTGCCGTTGGGGATTGAGCAACTGCCGGAACTGGCGGCGTTCGACAGCGTATTTTCCATGGGCGTGCTGTATCACCGTCGTTCGCCGCTGGATCACCTGTATCAGCTGAAGAATCAGCTGGTGCGTGAAGGTGAACTGGTGCTGGAAACGTTGGTAGTAGAAGGCGATCGCCATCAGGTCCTGGTGCCGGGTGACCGCTACGCGCAAATGCGCAACGTCTATTTTATCCCGTCGACCGAAGCGCTGAAATGCTGGCTGGAAAAATGTGGTTTCGTTGATGTAACCGTGGCAGATATCAGCGTCACCAGCACTGAAGAACAGCGTCGCACCGACTGGATGACCAGCGAGTCGCTGGCGGATTTCCTTGACCCGAACGATCGCAGCAAAACCATTGAAGGCTATCCCGCACCACGTCGCGCGGTGCTGATCGCCAGAAAACCTTAAAAAAGCTCGCCAGGTTGCCAAACGGCCGCCGACGCGGCCGTTTGGTTAGCGTTTAAGGTCGCATGGCCAATCGCTGTTGGGCAGCGCGTTCCGCCCGCTGCAATATTTCCTGCAGGTCGTCTTCGTCAATATCGAGAAACTCGCCGTCCATCAGCGCGACATGCAGATCTGCGCGGGTGATCGGTACGTCAATCGGTAGCGGTTCCGGTTTGGCCTCCGTGTCGGCCAACGCATGCGGATAGCGTCGACCCGCCAGATTGTTGAACACCAGTGCCAGCAGCGCCAGCAACACGGAATTGAGCAACACCGGGGTCAACACAAAGCCGTAGCCCAACTGATGCACCGTCGGCCCGCCGAGGATCGCCGTCAACGCCACTGCCCCGCTCGGCGGATGCAAACAGCGCAGTTTGAACATCAGCACAATGGCGATGCCCACTGCAACGCCGCAGGCGATACCGGGATCGGCGATCGGCACGCCGACGCTGACCCCCACCGTCGCCGCCACCAGGTTGCCACCAACGATTGACCACGGCTGAGCCAATGGACTACCCGGCACGCCAAACAGCAATACCGCAGAGGCGCCCATCGGCGCGATAAACCATAAGTTGGCCTCCCCCAGCATCCAATGGCTGATCCAGCCGGTAATCATTAATCCTAAACCGGCGCCGCAACCGGAGATCAGCATCTCCTTTTTTCCTACGCCCAACGGGTGCGGCCATAGGCGCGCGCATCCAATCTTCAACTGCTTAACTAACGGGTTAATCATGCTACCTGACAATAATAAAATTAACGTTTCGGCAGCAAATATATCACACGACCGTGGCGGGTTGCTCTCTTGCCTGCCATGCCAGGGCTGAATGCGCAAAAAAGCCCCGACCAGAAGGTCGGGGCTGATGTATGGAGACACGGACGAAAGGAGATTTTAACGAGCCAGAAGAGCAACCACCGACGCACTAGGCGCTTTGCGCCATCGGATCAACCAGCGCCAGCGCATTCTTCATCGCCTCGACCATCTCGCCATCCACGCAATAATGGCTGAATTCGTCAAATTCATTATCGGCGCACATGGTCACCCCCGCCTTGCGGTAGCGCATGGTCGACGGCACGGTATGGCCAGACGAACTGTGCAGTTCCCGAATGCCGATATCGACAAACTTGTGCAGATTGCTCAATCGCACCCCGGCACCGGCCATAATCACCGGCCCCTGACTGGCCTGCTGCAAATCACGCAGCAGCGGCAACCCCAGTTCGGCATTTTGTTGCTGGCCAGAGGTCAGAATACGCGCAATACCAAGATCGGTAAGTTGCGCCAGTGCGGTCATCGGGTTCTGGCACATGTCGAAGGCACGGTGGAAGGTCACCGCCATATCACCGCTCAGCGACACGATCTCCTGCATCCGCCGCAGATCGATATGCCCTTCTTCGTCGAGCATCCCCACCACCACGCCGGCGAATCCCATGTCACGCATCAATGAGATATCGCTTTTCATCACGGCAAAGTCTACCGCGCCGTAGCAGAAATCGCCTGCGCGCGGACGAACGATCGGATGTACCGGAATACTCAGCCGTTCACGCGCCAACAACAGGGAACCGTAGCTTGGCGTCAGACCGCCCTCGCTCTGACTGGCACAGAGTTCAATACGATCGGCGCCTGCCCGTTCAGCCGTCAGTGCGCAATCTACGCTATAGCAACAAACTTCCAGTTTAATCATTGTCACCCCCAGATGACGGCCAAATAACACAACGGTTGTTAAGCACCAGACTTCTCGCCTAGGCTCAAAGCATCAATATTGAAACGGTTCAGGAGATAACTATGGCATTCAATTTTGATCAATGGGTAGACCGCAGTCACAGTGAAAGCGTTAAGTGGGACAGATATCACGATCGCGACATTATTCCGCTGTGGGTTGCCGACAGTGATTTTCGCTCCCCGCCGGCGGTGATCGACGCGCTGCAACAGCGGGTCGCCCACGGCGTATTCGGCTACAGCCATCCTTCCCCTGATCTTATTGAGGTTTTTATCCGGCGCATGGTAGAGCGCTATAGCTGGCACATCAAGCCCGAATGGCTGATTTTTTTGCCCGGTCTGGTGTGTGGGCTGAACCTGTGCGTACGTGCCTTTACCGATGCAGACGCCGGCACGCTGGCTCCGGCGCCAATTTATCCACCGTTTCGCAAAGCGGCGGCATTTGCCGGCTGCCGCCAACTCTCCATCCCCATGCAACTGCGCGCGCAGCGCTGGCTACCGGATTTGTCCTCCGTAGCCAGTCAATTGAACGGGCGGGAAAAGCTCTTGTTGCTGTGTAATCCGCACAACCCCGGCGGCACGGTTTATCGCCGCAATGAGCTACTGGCGCAGCATCAATTTGCACAAGCGCACCAGTTGATCGTCTGCTCCGACGAAATCCATTGCGATCTGTTGCTCGAGCCCGGCTTGCAGCACATCCCCTTTGCCACGCTGAATGAGGATGCGGCGCAGCGCAGCATAACCCTGATGTCACCGTCTAAAACCTTCAATATCGCCGGGCTGGGGGCGTCAATGGCCATCGTGCCCAATAGCGAGTTACGGCGCGCGCTGTGTCGTGAACGTCGCGGCATTGTGCCGGAGGTCGACGTGCTGGCACTGGTGGCGGCCCAGGCGGCCTATTGCCACGGCCAGCCATGGCTAGACGCCCAGCTAGACTATCTGCGTGGTAACCGTGATTTGGTGATGGCGTGCATCACTGCCCTGCCCGGTTTGCAGTTGCAGCCGGTGGAAGCGACCTATCTGGCCTGGATCGATTGCAGCGGGCTGCCGGTCGACAACCCGCATGCATTTTTTGAACAGGCCGGCGTCGGCTTGAGCCCCGGCCTGGAGTTTGGCGATCGACGATTTGTGCGGCTCAATTTCGCCTGCCAGCGTGCCTTGCTGCAACGCGCGTTGCAGCGTATGTCCAACGCCGTGCAAGCGCTGATGGGCTAGGCACCTTCGCTGGCGACAATCTCACGCAACGTATAAGGATGGAATTTGATGGTTACGCTGCCATCGGTGATCGCCAACGTTGGATTTGGCAAGCGTTCGCCTTGGCCTTTTGGCGAACTCTGCTTGAGTTTGATGCCCGGTGCCAACAGCGCCTGATCCGGCAACAGCGCCAGCGCGCGCGCGTACAGCGTCTGCGGATCGCCGCCAAGCGCCAGTTCCACATGTTCCCAGCCTTCATGCGGGTAACGCTTCTCACCGGGATACGGCAACTCGATGCAGTCAATGCGCCACGGCCCCACCGACAGCGGTTCTGCCAGACTGAACAGGCAGATCGGTCGGCCATTAATCATCGCCTCGGAGATCAGAGTGCCGCATTGCAGCAATCCCCGCCGCCAGCGTTCGGCGGTGGCCTGCTGGTGGCAACGCAGCGAAATATGATCGGCAGTAAACTGCGACAGATCGAGATGCAGTTTTTCGGCAAATTGCGCCAGCGCCTGCTCAAAACGCGGCAGATCCAGCACCAGGTCGCCCAGCTCGGCGATAGCGGATAAATTGGTCATAAAGCTCCTGCGACAACACAACCACATTGCAAACGGCATAATTTACACTGGCAGCGCGCCGACCGCCACGTTCGGCCATATTAAATTCATCATTGTATGATGAGATAAAAAAACAGCCTCGATATGCTATATGGCTAATCAATTTCAGTAACGTTAAACTTTTGTGCGTTAATTTGTTTTTTAGGATTTTTCGCATGCCAATAATTTCCCCAAACCAAAAATTAAGATCATAAGTTAATAACCAAATGACGTGTAATTCTGCCATTAGCGAGTGACTGCAACACAAAAAAACAATGATGCATTAACAATGCGCATTACCAACAACGCAACAGATGAAATAATAAGCAAATCATTATCCATGTCATTGTTTTAAATCAGCCTTCAAGGCCAGTCACCTGAGACTTATCTTAAATAAATTGTCACGAATTGCTTCATGCAAATAATTAAGCTATTTTGGGAAAATGTTATAACAGAGATAAATTATCATGTTCCTTTTAACGTTATCCGCAATATTGATTGTTATTGCCGCTTACGCCATTTATCGCCATTTTAAAACACGTCGCACCAGCAGCCTGGATGCGAATCGTCGCAATAAAAAGCATTAACCCCTCCATTCGTTTTTTGTTTTACCCTCCCCTACTTTGCTTACTTAATCTCCGTTCGCCCACTCGCCAAAGCCGTGGGTAACGCCTTGCGGCTGTGCATCAGGTTTTCCTCGGCTTCAATCCGCGCCAACTGCTGACGCGGCGCCTGCAATCGGGTACAATTACAGGCTGTTTTCCGGAGGGGCGCAGTGCGCGACCCTCGTTCGTCATTTAAGGTATCCCGGTGAATATTCAGGCTCTTCTCTCAGAAAAAGTCAGCCAGGCGCTGATTGCCGCAGGCGCACCCGCCGATTGCGAAGCTCAGGTTCGTCAGTCCGCCAAGGCGCAGTTTGGTGATTATCAGGCTAACGGCGTCATGTCCGTTGCGAAAAAACTCGGCATGCCCCCGCGACAACTGGCAGAAAAAGTGGTGCAACTGCTGGATCTTGGCGATATCGCCACTAAAGTAGAAATCGCCGGCCCGGGCTTTATCAATATCTTCCTGACCCCAGCCTGGGTGGCACAACATGCCGACGCCGCATTGCGTGCGCCGAAACTGGGCATTGCGCCGGTCGAGCCACAAACCATCGTCATCGACTACTCGGCGCCAAACGTCGCCAAAGAGATGCATGTCGGCCACGTGCGCTCCACTATCATTGGTGACGCGGCTGCTCGTACCCAGGAGTTCCTCGGACACAAGGTGATCCGGGCAAACCACGTCGGCGACTGGGGCACCCAGTTCGGCATGCTGATTGCCTACCTGGAAAAAATGCAGAACGAAAACGCCAGCGAAATGGGCCTGTCCGATCTGGAACAGTTTTATCGTGAAGCAAAGAAACACTACGACGAAGATGCACAGTTCGCCGAACGCGCCCGTGGCTACGTGGTCAAGCTGCAAGGCGGCGATCAATACTGCCTCGGCATGTGGCGCAAGCTGGTCAACATCACCATGGCGCAGAACCAACTGGTCTACAACCGTCTTAACGTTACCCTGACCGAAGACGACGTAATGGGCGAAAGCCTGTACAACGCCATGCTGCCTGGCATCGTTGAGGATTTGAAAGCCAAAGGGCTGGCGGTGGAAAGCGAAGGCGCGACCGTGGTGTTCCTGGACGAATACAAAAACAAGGATGGCGAGCCGATGGGCGTCATCATCCAGAAGAAAGACGGCGGTTACCTGTATACCACCACCGATATCGCCTGCGCCAAATACCGTTATGAGACACTGGGTGCCGATCGGGTGCTCTACTACATCGACTCCCGCCAGCATCAGCATCTGATGCAGGCCTGGACCATCGTACGCAAGGCCGGATACGTGCCGGACTCCGTCTCGCTGGAACACCATATGTTCGGCATGATGCTGGGCAAGGACGGCAAGCCGTTCAAGACCCGCTCAGGCGGCACCATCAAGCTGTCCGACCTGCTGGATGAAGCCATTGAGCGCGCGGCGAAGCTGATCGCCGAAAAGAACCCGGACATGCCTGCCGACGAACTGAACAAGGTCGTCAATGCCGTCGGCATCGGCGCGGTGAAATATGCCGACCTGTCAAAAAGTCGCACCACCGACTATATCTTTGACTGGGATAACATGCTGTCGTTCGAAGGTAACACCGCCCCTTACATGCAGTACGCCTATACCCGCGTGGCTTCGGTGTTCAAACGTGCCGGCGTCGATGAAAACGCGCTGACGCTGCCACTGGTGATGACCGAAGAGCGTGAAATTGCGCTGGCAACCCGTCTGCTGCAGTTTGAGGAAACCCTCACCGTGGTGGCGCGCGAAGGCACACCTCACGTGATGTGTAGCTATCTGTACGATGTTGCCGGCCTGTTCTCCAGCTTCTATGAACATTGCCAGATTTTGAACGCCGACAGCGAAGCAGCGCGTCAGAGCCGTTTGAAGCTGGCGTTGCTCACTGCCAAGACGCTGAAAACCGGCCTGGATACGCTGGGTATCGACACCGTCGAACGCATGTAACGCCGCCCATCGGCAATAAAAAAGGGTCGCCAAGGCGACCCTTTTTGCATCTGCTGCCCCGTTACGCCGCTTTGCGGGCAAAGTCACGTGGACGGAAGCCCAACCCAGCCAGTACGCCGAAGTAAGCCACCACGCCGGCCACTACCACCACCGCCAGCCGTAATAGGCGTTCCAGCATATTGCCGTGATCCCAGGCCGGCATGAACCACATCACGCCCACCAGCACCGCCGACATGACCAGGACCGCCACCAGCAGCTTGGCAAGGAACACCGCCCAGCCTGGCTGCGGCTGGAAGATATCCTGTTTGCGCAGCTGCCAGTACAGCAAAGAGGCATTCAGGCAGGCAGCCAGACCGATGGACAAGGACAGGCCGGCATGTTTCAACGGCCCGATAAACGCCAGGTTCATCACCTGCGTCATGATCAGCGTAATAATGGCGATTTTCACCGGCGTTTTGATGTTTTGCCGCGAATAGAAGCCCGGTGCCAGCACTTTCACCACGATCAACCCCATCAGACCGACCGAATAGGCAACCAGCGCACGCTGCGTCATCGCCGCGTCGAACGCGGTAAATTTACCGTACTGGAACAAGGAGACCGTCAGCGGTTTGGCCAGAATGCCCAGCGCCACCGCGCTAGGCAACGCCAGCAGGAAGCACAGGCGCAGTCCCCAGTCCATCAGACGTGAATATTCATCATGGTTGCCGCTGGAGAAGCTTTTAGCCAGTGACGGCAACAGAATGGTGCCCAACGCCACACCCAGCACGCCGGAAGGGAACTCCATCAGGCGGTCGGCATAATACATCCATGACACCGAACCGGACACCAGAAACGAGGCAAAGATGGTGTTAATAATCAGCGAAATCTGACTCACCGACACCCCAAGGATCGCCGGCCCCATCTGACGCATAACGCGCCAAACGCCAGCATCACGCCACTTGATACGCGGCAAGACCAACATGCCGATTTTCTTCAGATGTGGCAGTTGGTAACCCAGTTGCAGCACACCGCCAACCACCACCGCCCACGCCAGCGCCAGCACCGGCGGGTTAAAATACGGGGCGGCAAACAGGGCGAACCCGATCATGCTGACGTTAAGCAACGTCGGCGCAAACGCCGGTATCGAGAAGCGGTTCCAGGTATTCAGGATGGCCCCAACCAGCGACGCCAGTGAGATCAGCAGAATGTAGGGGAAGGTAATACGCAGCAACGCCGAGGTCAGCGCGAACTTGTCCGGCGTGTCGGTAAAGCCCGGCGCGGTGACAAAAATGACCCAGGGCGCGGCCAGCATCCCCGCCACCGTCACGATGGCCAACACCAGCGTCAACAGACCGGAAACGTAGGCAATAAAGGTGCGCGTCGCTTCTTCGCCCTGTTGACTCTTGTATTCTGCCAAAATCGGCACGAAAGCCTGCGAAAAAGCCCCCTCGGCAAAGATGCGCCGCAGCAGGTTGGGTAACTTGAACGCCACGAAAAAGGCGTCCGTTGCCATGCCTGCCCCAAAAACGCGTGCCACGATGGCATCACGCGCAAAGCCCAGCACCCGAGAGAACATCGTCATCGAGCTGACGGCTGCCAGTGATTTTAGTAGGTTCATGTGGTTTTGAATAATACCGTAAAATATCAACGCCTGCGGCAGCAGGCGTTGGTGTCAATAAAGTGGCTTCAGTTTACGCATCCATCAAAGAATAGCTACCGCCAACTGTTACATGGGATTACCTTACGCCGCCGCGTCGCGCAGCAGGCGCTCGATAACGCGTTGGGCACGGATCCCCTGCTCGCCGGCAGTTTCCGGCACGCTCTGGTTGCCTACCGCCTCGATAAAGTGACGCACCGCACCGTCAAAGCCGCGTTGCGCCAGGGTGGACTGCCAGCCCGGCACCGGCTGCTCGACGATGCCACGGGCGTCTTCTCGCAGCCACTGACGCATATCATGCAACTGATAGCACGCACCGTCGGTTACCGCCTGTACGCTTTCGCGCTGGCTGCCCGCCCGGCGGTGCATACTGGTGGTGATCAACATCTCACCACACTGGAAGTGGTGCTCGGCGTACAGCATTTCGCCGGCGGCGGTGGCCTGCAAATGGCCGCTTTGCAATACCGCCTGTTCGCCGCCCAGCCAGAGCGCGGTGTCAACCACGTGCAAATAGTCGTCCAGCAGGGTAAAGCGCATATCCTGCGGCCCAACGCTGTCGCTGCGGTGTTTATCCATGCGCAGCGAGGTCGGCTGCTGCATTTGTTGTTTCAACTGGCGATACAACGGGGCGAAACGGCGGTTAAAACCCACCATCAGCGTCTTGCCACGCGCCTGGGCAAGTTCGATCAGCTGTTCACCTTGCGCCACCGTTTCTGCCAACGGCTTATCAACATAAACGTGTACCCCCTGCTGCAACAGCTGTTGCACCACGGCAAAATGGCTGGCGGTGCTGCTATGAACAAACACCGCATCACACTGTTCGGCCAGCGCATCCAGGCGTGAAAAGCAACGCATGCGATAGCTGTCGCATACCGTCTGCGCTTTCTGCTGATTGGGTGAAAAACCGCCCACCAGCTGCCATTCCGCCGCCTGGCTCAGGATCGGCAAATAGGCCTTTTGCGCGATCCCACCCAGCCCGACCATGCCAATACGCAATTTACTCATTTTCGCTCCGCGCCATCAGTTGTTGCAGTTGCTGTTTCAACAGCGCCACCTGTTCTTCCAGTGCCGCGACCCGTTCGCCCAGCATGCTGTCATCCACGCTTTCCTGCACCTCCTCGACCGGTGTAATCTCGCCGCTGAACAGGTGCATAAAACGGCTTTCGCGCTTGCCCGGCTCACGTGCCAACCGCACCACCAACGGCCCGTCTTCACGGCTCGTCAACTGCTGTAACAGCTGTTCAACCTCGCCGACGTCGCTGAAATCGTGCATGCGCGCGGTTCGGGTCCGCAATTCGCCCGGCGTTTGCGCTCCGCGCAATAGCAGTGTGGCCACCACCGCCACCTCGGCCGGGGACAGTTTAAGCTGGCCGAACTCCGAATTGCAGAAACGCTGCTCGTATTTGACGACCCGATTGCCAAAGCCATTTTGCGTACGTAAAAAATGCCGTTTTACCAGCAGATCGAGCAGTTGCTGGACTTCGCTTTCAGTCAGATCCATCACCGGATCGCGATTGGTTTTTTGATTGCAGGCCAGCGTGATGGCATTGAGAGACAGTGGATATTGATCCGGGGTGGTGACCTGCTTTTCCAGCAGACAACCAATAACCCGGGCTTCTTTGGCGCTTAATTGATATTTCATTTTCTGGCCTCAGCGTGGCGGTAGCCATTCTTTGTTGGTCAATGCGGTCAACACGTGATCCTGCCACTGCCCATCGATCAGCAGATAATCCTTGGCATAGCCTTCACGTTCGAAACCGAGCCGGGTGAGCAATGCGCCGCTGCGGTGGTTGTGCGGCATATAGTTGGCCATGATGCGATGCATGCGTTGCTGGCGCAGCATATAGCGGATCGCCGTCTGCAATGCTTCATGCATCAACCCTTGCCCCTGCCATTTTTCCCCGAGCGAATAGCCGAGGAAACAGGCGTGAAACGAGCCGCGCAGCACATTGCTGAAATTCGCCACGCCGCGCACCTCGGTTTCATCCGGATCGAGCAGGATGAAATAGTAGGCGCTGCCCTGCTTTTGCATTTCGGTGATCATGCCAAGACGCGCCTGCCAGCCGGAAGGATAGCAATGGCTGTCGTCGCGTACCGGTTCCCACGGTTTTAGAAACGCGCGGTTTTCGGCGTAATACTCCGCCAACCGGTAGGCATCGCGTTCATGAACCAGGCGGACAACCAGCCGGTCGGTGGTAAGACGTACTTTTGGTGATGCAGAGCGATAGCCGAACATCATTTCCCCCGCGGTCAGGACGGTTCTGATAAGAGTGTTGATGGGCGCGCATGCGAATGCCAATATCCAGAATTGTTGCTCGCGCTATTTTCATTGGCCGGCGCAGAACCGCACTTGCCCTTGATTAATATAACCTTAGCCTGCCCCATAGGTAAAATCTCGCCCGCTCAGTAAATAACCGTTCACGCGGTTTTTTGGCGCTTTACGCCGATTTCCGCCGTTTTTGTCGGTCAGCGCAGGTTATTCTGCCGCTGCCGCCGGCAGAAAATGCCATTATCAGAGCGGCAATTTTAATCATTTCATGCCCTGCCGGGTGCTAAGTCACCAGAAAATCTGCCGAATTTACCATAGCTGCTATTCTGATAGTAAAAATATGACCCAGGAGTCGTTGGCATGTCCGAAACTAACTTACCGCAATTGTTAGAACACATGGTTCTGAACCTACGCATGATTTATGCGCGATCTACGCTGATAGAAAAAACGCTGGCACACATCCTCGCCGCGGATCCGCCGTTGAAAAGCGAGGTGATCAAGCAGCTACAGCTGGTCAGCGCCAGCAGCGAACGCGACAAGATCGATTTGGAGCAGGCCCGCCTGCACTTGATTGAAGTGCTGAATGCCGTTCCAGCCAAAAAATAATCGCTGACGGCCCGGGTTTTCTACGCGGGCCAGGTCACATTACGCACCTTGCAACAAGAATCTCGTGCGACAGTCTCAGTATGCTGTGATAACTATTGCAGTAAAACCAGAGAACCGGGAGCAAGCATGAAACTGTTTATTTATGACCATTGCCCATTCTGCGTAAAGGCGCGCATGATATTCGGCCTGAAAAACCTGCCGGTACGCTTGATCACGCTACTCAACGACGACGAGCTGACACCCACCAATATGATTGGCAAAAAGATGGCGCCGATTCTGCAAAAAGATGATGGCAGTTATCTACCGGAGAGCATGGATATCGTGCACTACGTCGATCAATTTGACGGGCAGCCGTTGCTGAGCGGAAAAACCAACCCGGCGATTGGCGAATGGTTGCAACAGGTTGCCGACTACAGCGCCGAGCTGCTGCTGCCACGCTTTGCCCAGGCGGATTTTGAAGAGTTTGCCACTGACAGCGCCCGCGAATACTTCACGCATAAGAAACAGGCGGCGATCGGCGACTTTAGCGCCCACCTGGCCAACAGCGCCGACCTGATCCGCCGCCTGGAACGCGATCTGCAAACCCTGTCGCCGCTGATCGTTGCGCCTGATGCGGTAAATGGCCAACTGTCGGAAGACGATATTCACCTGTTCCCGCTGTTGCGCTCGCTGTCGATCGTCGCTGGCGTATCGCTGCCAGACAACGTCGAAGCGTACCGTAACCGCATGGCCGCCCGCAGCGACGTTCCGCTGTTGCTGGACATGGAAAACTGACCGCCATTCGCGATAATGGAGTAGCGCGCAAATGTTGAAAATGGTGTTGGTTACCGCGCGCGATCGCGCTCGACTGGCAGAGATTTCGGCGGTACTTATCCGCTACGGCTTGCAGGATGTGGTAAGTCTGCTGGGGCTCAATAGCCTGTTGGGCGCGGCAGTCGGCAACCGTCGCGATGACGGTAGCCAGCAGTCGCTGCCCGAGCGCCTGCGTGCCGCACTGGAAGCGCTGGGGCCTACCTTCGTCAAATTCGGTCAGATCCTGGCGACCCGCTCCGACCTGCTTGAGCAAAACTGGACCGATGAACTTGACCGGCTGCACAGCCAGGCGGCGGTGCTGCCCTGGGAGGCGTTGGAAGGCCAGATACGCGCCGATCTGGGCGCCGACCCGCAGCAGGTGTTTGCCGAATTTGACACCCAGCCGCTGGCCGCCGCGTCGATGGCGCAGATTTACCGCGCCCGGCTGCACAGCGGCGAAGCGGTGGTGGTCAAGGTGTTACGCCCAGGGCTGGCGAAGACTATTCAAGCCGATTTGCGCTTGCTGGCCTACCTGGCTGAGGTGGTGGAACAGCAAAGCCCGGCGCTGGCTCGCTATCGGCCACGCCAGATGATACGCGCACTGGCAACCGCCCTGAGTCATGAACTGGATCTGACGCACGAAGGCAATAATTGCGATCGGGTCGCGCAACAGTTTGCCGCACACCCCGAGGTGGTGGTACCCCGAATTTACTGGCAGTGGTCGTCTAAACGGCTATTGGTTCAGGAATTTTTACCCGGCGTCGCGCCGGAAAACCCGCAGCAACTGGCCCATGCCGGTTTCGACGGCCCGCTGTTGGCACAGCGTGGCGCGCAGGCATTTATGCGTATGGTGCTGGAACACCGCGTCTATCACGCCGATCCCCATCCCGGCAACGTGATGGCGCTCAGCGATAACCGCGTTGGTTTTATCGATTTCGGCATGGTCGGGCAACTTTCCCAGCGGCGGCGTAATCAGCTACTGCGGGTATTACAGGCCATTGCCGAGCGGCAAAGCGACGGCATCGTTAATACGCTGATCGCCTGGTCAGACGGGCATCAGCTTGATGTGCTGGATCTGGAGCTGGCTGCACAGAACTTTCTCGACAAGCAGGCCTCTGCCACGCTAACGCTGGGAAAGGCGTTAACCGATTTACTGGTTATGGCGCGTGAGCATCAGTTGGCGTTACCGCCGGATCTGGTGTTGCTGTTCAAGGCATTGATCACCGCCGATGGCGTATTGCATCGACTGGATCCGCAATTCGATATCATCGCCACGCTAAAACCGATGCTGCAGCAGGTGATGCTGCAACGCCATACGCCGGAGGCGTTGCGCGAACGTATGCTGGCGCTGGGTGCGGAGGCGCTGGATGCCGGCGACGAACTGCCGCAAACCGTTCGGCTGTTGCTGAAACGGTTAAAACACGGGCGAATCGGCGCTGATATCAGCGTTAATAATATTGGCGATCTCAGCAAGTCATTAGAACGCGCGGCGGTCACTCTGGCGATTGCCATTGTCACCGCCGCGTTCGCGCTTGGGCTGGCGCCGTATCTGATGCAGTCGACCTTACGCCTGTGGGGACTGCCGCTGTTCCCCACGCTCGGCGGGCTACTGTGTCTCGCCGGGGTGGTGTTACTGCTACTGCGTCTGCGCCGCTGAACAGTTTCAGCGTTATCCGATAGGCGGTTTCGCGTTTCACACGCACTATCGTTGCGCATCGCGTTTAAACCTTGGGTTCAATGCAGCTGAATGTTTATAATGAAAATCAATCGATTGACTGCCGTTGTTCCGTTGGCGGTATTATGAGGCATGTATGAAAAAAATTTTTATGGGCGTCGCCGCCCTGGTGTTCGCCGGCGTGATTGCCGGCTGCAATCAACTGACGCAATACACGCTCAGCGAGCAGGAAGTGAACGATTACCTGCAAAAACATAATGATTACCAGAAGCAGCTTGGCGTACCAGGACTGGTGGATGCGCATATCGTACTCACCCAGCTACAGAGCCAGATTGGCCGCAGCGAGCCGGGCAAGGTGACGCTGACCGGTAATGCCAAAGTTGATATCACCTCCATCCTCGGTCCGCAAAAAGCCGACATGCAGCTGACGCTAAAGGCGCAGCCGGTATATGACCGCGAGAAAGGCGCGATTTTCCTCAAGGATATGGAGCTGACGGATTATAAAATTCAGCCCGAGAAAATGGACACGGTAATGAAGGCGTTAACGCCTTACCTGAATCAGTCGCTGAAGAGCTATTTCGATCAGAAACCGGCCTACGTGTTGAACCCGGAAAACAGCAAAACGGAAGCCATGGCGCGCAAACTGGCGAAAGGGCTGGAAGTTAAACCAGGGCAATTGGTCATTCCCTTTACCGACTAATCCACCGTTGGCGCAGCACAGGCTGCGCCTTTTACCCTTTACTGTTCGTCTTGCGCTGCGTCATCATCGCTGTCTTCATATTCCGCCAATTCGTCACGCATAGCCTGTAAGGCATCACGTGTAATCAGCGCCAGGGTACGATAAAAACCGCTGGTAGCATGTGCCTCCACCTTGCCAAGAAAACGACCACACCACGGCAACAGATACTCATCAAACAACGTAATCTGCGCCTGCGCTTCATCTTCCTGCGACTGGTCTTCCAGCCATGAGGCCGCCAACAATAAAGAACCGAAGTGATCGGCCGGTGCGTCACTCAGCGGCATGCCACGCTGTTGCAGAAACGCCCGAACGTCACTTTCTGTCGCACCTTCGACATAGGTCGAGCGGAACGGCGATACGCTGCATTCGTTACCCACGAACAGCGCATTAAAATCGGCGGCCAGCAAATGCGGCTCGCAGCCCTGCTGCAAACGCGTCAGCAGCTCATCTTGTTCAAGCGGCCAATGCTGTTGCAGCTTCCCCTCCTGAATCAGCGCAAACAGCGGCACCAGCAACGGATCTTGTGGTTGGCGGTAAAACAGCGTACCCAACACGCGACAGACGATGGAAAACTCATTCATGATTAAACCTTATGCAAAACGGTAAATTTTGCCGTGACGATGTCACAAATCCGCCAATTCCGCAATCGCCGGCTTGCCACGCTGCTCAAGAAAATTCAACAGACGTCGTGGACTGACGTTAAGAATGCGCTCCTGTGGGAATTCCACCTCGGCAAGGATGCGCTCACAATGCTCGAAGTTGCCCAGCGACATGGCAATGTGCGAATCGGAGCCCAACGCCAGCCAGCCGCCGGCGTCACGTACCGCAGCGGCGATACGCCGACAATTGGCTTCGCTACCTTTTCGAGAGTGGGTAAACGAGGAGTTATTCAACTCCAATGCGACGTTATAGCGTGCCGCCGCGGCAGCCACCTCGGCAATGTCAATCGGATAACGCGGGTTTCCCGGATGGCTGATGATATGCACATCCCCCTGCGCCATGGCGGCAATCATCGCCTGGGTGTGCGTTGCCTGATCCTGCGGCGCGAATACCGGTTCGTGGAAGCCGGCAATGATTACGTCAATGGCCGTGAGCATCGGACCGGTACAATCAATGTCGCCATCGCAGTTTTTGATATTGGCCTCAATACCGCGCAGGATACCGACACCGTCAACCAGGCGCGGCCATACGTGCATATTCATAAAGTGCCAATAATGTGGCGCATCGGCCATATCCGGTCCGTGGTCGGTAATGGCGAACAGTTTGATGCCTTTCTGCCTGGCTTCGGCAATATAATCATGCAACGTGCTGTAGGCGTGGGTACTGGCGACGGTATGCATATGTAGATCAACGGGATACATTGGTTCTCCTTCTTGATTGCCTGTGCTTGCCACCAGCCACAGGCTCAGTCTCTGTTTAGCATAGCAGCTTACGCCGGCCATCTGCTGGCATTAATAGCCGCGGGCCAGGTCCACCACTCCGCTCGGCGTCCGCCCGGCCTCTATCGCCTGAATATTGGTTGCGATCATGTCCATCGCCTGCTGCGGCAAGGTAATCGCAGCAATATGCGGGGTTATGGTGACACGCGGATGACACCAGAACGGATGTTCAGCCGGCAACGGTTCACGGGCAAAAACGTCCAGCGTCGCTGCGGCAATCTGCCCCTGCTCCAGCGCCGCCAGCAGATCGTCCTCCACCAAATGCGCGCCACGCGCCAGGTTGATCAGATAGGCGCCCGGAAGGAGATGGGCGAACAGTTCGCGGTTAAGCACGCCGGCGGTTTCCGGCGTATTGGGCAACAGATTGATAATCAGTCGGCTGCCGTCAAGAAACGCCGCGCGCTGGCCTTCGCCGGCAAAACTGGTGACGCCTGGGATCTGCTTGGCGCTGCGGCTCCAGCAACGTACCTCGAAGCCAAACTCCACCAGTTTTTGCGCCACGCTTTTTCCCAACACCCCGGCACCGAGAATGCCGATGGTGAAGTTTTCCTGCTGGTGCGGTGCCAACGGTTGCCACTGTTTTTGCTGCTGCAACAGTTGATACTCATCGAAACGCCGGAAATAGCGCAATACATAGCTTAACGCGTACTCCTGCATCTGTTGTGCCATGCCGGTATCTTCCAAACGCACCAATGGCACGCCAGCCGGTAGCGTTCCGGGTCGTAACCGCTCCTGCTGCAAGATGGCGTCGACGCCGGCGCCGAGGGCAAAAATCCCCTTCAGACGCTGCCGGTTGGCCAGCATTTCGAATGGCGGTTGCCACGCCAGCGCATAGTCCGCCGGCTGGTCGTCCCCCGGTAGCCATTGACGTATGCTGGCCTGCGGCAGGCGTTGCCGCAGGCCGTCGAGCCATGGCTGCACGTCAAAAAAAGGATGATAGAAAATGATGTTCATCGACGTTGCTCCGTTGTTTTCGTTTTGCTCCAGACTTCCGTGATTCGGCGGCAGATGCAAGAATTAAACGCACAAAAGAAAACAGCCCCGACCAGTGGGGCTGTAGAACGCAATCAGTCCCCTTTACTGCGACACTAGGCGGCGTTGGCTTCGCGGCGAATCAGGCGGCGCAGCAAAGGGATCAATACCAGCAGTACTACCGCTATCGCTACCGCCCCCCAGCCCAGCAAACCAAAGATGTGGCTGTAACCGGGGTTGGTCTGTAATGGCGTACTGCCACTGTTTTCCGGCATCAGACCCGAGACATATCCCGCCAACACCGACGCCACGCCGGTCACCATCATCCAGCATCCCATCATTATCCCTTGATAACGTGGCGGCGCCAGTTTGCCAATCATCGCGTAACCAATCGGCGAAATCAGCAACTCACCGATACTTTGCAATAGATAGCTGATGACAATCCATTTGAACGCCACCATGCCATCGCCGCCGGCCATGCTGATGCCCAAAGGCAAAACCAGCATGCCAAGGCCGATACAGAATAGTGAGGCGGCAAACTGCAAGGGTATGTCAATGCTGCAGCCGCGTGCGCGCAGACGATTGAACCACCAGGCCAGCAGCGGCCCGCCAACGACAATCACCAGCGTATTGATATTCTGAATCCACTGCGGTGCCACCCGCATGCCATAGACGTTCAGATCGATATTGTGTTCGGAAAACAGCATCAGCCCCATCGGCGCCAACTGATACAGCATCCAGAATACCAGCGAACCCAGCGCCAGAATCAGGTAGGCAAGCATACGGCGACGCTCATCGCGTGGAGAATGGCGCAATGTTATCAGGCACAGCAGCAGAAAAATCAGCAGGCCGAGCACAATGACAAAGTGCCCGCTAAACTCGGCGTGCGTCAGCATCAGCCGAATGATCGGCACCAGGGCAACCAGTACCACCAGACCGATCAGCATACGTTGGCGATATTGCCCAGGCGTAGCCTCATGCAACGGAGTATTGATATCGGCCAGAATGCGCCAGCGGGTAGCGGCCACCACAATGGCGGCCGCATTGCCCAGCGTGGCGAACAGGAACAGCGCGCGATAATTTTCGGTCAACTGAAAATAGCCGGCAACCGAGAACCCGACGAAAAACCCAAGATTCATGCCGGCATAATTCCACAGGAATGCCGATTCACGGCGATCGTCTTCTGGGTGGAATCTTTGCGTCAGCATCATATTGATGCAGGTAACATTCAGCCCACTACCGGTGAGGAACATCGCCAGCCCCCAGTACAGCCCCGCAACGCCAGCAACGGCAATCAGCGCGCAGCCAATCACCTGCAACACCATTCCCAGCACGAACAGATTGCGATTGCTGAGGAAGCGCCCGCCGAGGTAGCCGCCGAACATGTGGAGACCGTAATTGAAGGCACCAAACACCCCCATCATGGTATTGGCGCTGCTTTCACTGAATCCCAATCGTTTGGTGGCGTACAGCACCAGGGTCGAATACAGCACGGCAAATCCGAGCGTGGCGAAAATCTGGATAAAAAACAGCGCGCCCGCGCCAGGAGGGATGGCATGACGCTGCTGCGCTGCCGGAATGGAGTCTGATAAAGTCAAAGCAACCTCTACTGCATTATTATTTAATCGATCGGTTCCTGCCTGCTGGTCGTTACGACCGGCACGGCCGCCTGAGCGACGTTATAAATTCCTTGCCAAAGTCGCCGCACCAGCCCGAGCATTTAGCGACACATCTGACTAATAATCCAGTATTAATGCATACAACAGCAAAACAATCGCATTAAATGCTGGCGAATTACTCCACCGAGCCTCAGATTGCTCAAATATCGGCCTGCCCACAATCCTGCGCAAAACACGGTAAAACAAGCACCGGCAAGCGAGGAAATACAGCGCATATCGTTCGTGAAATCAGCAAATTGCTGCAAGTTTGGCTAAACGATCGCAGAGTGCTCACAAGGGTATTGACGCTGGAATCAGTTTCTCCTACATTAGCGCCCGTCGACAGCGCAAAGCGTTGCCGACGACAATATGGTGAGGTGTCTGAGTGGCTGAAGGAGCACGCCTGGAAAGTGTGTATACGCGAAAGTGTATCGAGGGTTCGAACCCCTCCCTCACCGCCATATTTCAAGAGAAAGCCTGGACTCGCGTTCAGGCTTTTTTGCTTTATATTCCGTAACAGGGAGCGGTGAGAACCCTCGACCGGGTTCGACAAAACGCACTGCGTTTTGGACAGCCGCAGGCTGCCCGTAGGGTGAGCGCAGCGAATCACCCCCTCCCTCACCGCCATATTTCAAGAGAAAGCCTGGACTCGCGTTCAGGCTTTTTTGC